>Ga0222419_100047_pt1 | contig 224329 bp, 191 predicted proteins | sample 1B20Ametagenome_FD_182474 | JGI IMG/M metagenome (GOLD analysis project Ga0222419, IMG submission 182474) | Enriched microbial communities from leaf-cutter ant dump, University of Wisconsin, Madison, United States - 1B20A (version 2) | ecosystem: Environmental > Terrestrial > Nest > Insects... | reverse complement strand
CGCTGAACGGACGGTCGAAAGCACCTGGAAACGGATCGGATTACTACTGGACGCCTTCCAACCCGAAGAATGCCAAAGGTATCTTAAGAACTCAGGATATGGACAAAACTAATGTCATCACGCTCTAACAGCAGTCCCCCGCCCCGTAAATGAGAGGGTAAAAAGGGGAACGCCAGAGTCCGGTTCAACCCGATCGGAACACGCTCTATTTGCCGCTGTCGTGCGCTTCGAGGCGGCTGCGCAGGGCGTCGATCTCGTGGAAGAAGCGTTTGCGGATTTCGGCGGCGAACGGATTGTCGCGCTCGATCGACAGGAACAGTTCGTCGGAATCGCCCGAAACCAGGCCCACGCCCTGCATCATCAGGTCGTAGGACCGCGTGGTGTGGACGGTCGGCAGCGGTTCCAGGCCGCTCAACACCTTGGCGATCAGGTGGGTCAGGCCCTGAACGGCGGCCAGCGCCTTGTCATGCTGTTCCGGCGTGGCGACCGAAACCTTCAGGTCGAGCGTCTGGCCGAAGAAGCGCATCAGGGTGTTCATATGACGCACCCGCACCGGACAGAGAACGATTTCCAGGTCGTGAATGCCCTTGCGCGCCGATTGCGGCCCGAAAAGCGGATGGGTGCACAGGATCGAAACCGTGGAGGGCAGGGCGTCCACCAGCCATTTCGCCGGCTTGATCTTGACCGAACCGACATCGATCACCAGGCCGTAGGGCTTGATATGGGGCGCCACGGCCTTCGCCAGGGCCTCCAGCGTGCGGATCGGCGTGGCCAGGACCACGATATCGCAGGCGGCGGCGGTCGGCAGTTCGGCGAGGGTGACGTTATGGCGCCGGGCGAAGGCGCGCGCATCGGGGCTGGGATCGCAGGCATAGATGTCGAAATAGGGTGACAGATGCTTGACGATCAGGCGGCCGAAGGCGCCCAGACCAAATAATCCCAAACTGCGTACTTTTTTGGACACCTTGTCCCTGCCTCGGATGAAAATGAAGCGCGGCACCTAACATGAAACCATGGACATGGCGAGAAAAAACATCCTCGCCCGGCCCTTTCAAGGGAGCGTTTTCGCTATTTGAGCGCCATTACGTGAATGATTTTGCCGAAAAATCAGTTTCCGAAGAAACTTTTTTTCTTGCGCCCCTTGCCTTTTTTCCCTTCCGGCGCCGGCGCTTCCACGGCGACCTGGGCGGGCGTTTTCAGCAGTTCGTCCGGCGTGATGAAGCCGTCTTCGTTGTGGTCGAGTATCGTGAAGCGCTGGTTCGAAGCGTTGACCCATTCGTCGCTCTTGACGCGGAAATCGAGATTGGCGTCCGCGGCGCGGATGGGTTGCGGCTCGTCGATCATGCCGTACTGCGAGGCGCCGACGATCTGTTTCTGATAACGCCCTGCGGTCGGATCGGTCTCGCCGGAGCCATCGGACTGGGCGACATAGTTCTTCGGCTGCCTGATGCGCGGATCGATGGTCTGGATTTCCGGCGCCACTTTGTTTTCGTAGACGCTGTTTTCCGGGCTGTTGATATAGCCGTCGTGATTGGTGTCGAGCTTATTGAAAAAGGCGGTGGCGTCCTTGACGAATTCATCGCGGCTGATCTTGCCGTCCTTGTCCGTATCGGCCTGATCGAACCACTTCGCCGCCGGATAGGGCTGGCCGGGACCGGCGCGAAACGGCTGGCCCGAAGGCGAAAAGAAGGTATTCAGATTCATGCCGACGCCGACATAATCCTGCGCATTCGCGGCGGCGCCGAGGCTTGCGCCGGCGATGAGAATCGGGAGGAAAAAGCGGAGAGGGCGCATGGCGATATCACTATTGAAAAGGGCGGGCGGGCGAAGGCGCGGGACGGTTGTTTTCAGATTAGCCGCCGCTACGCGGATAAGCAAGAGGACTTTATGACAGGGAAAAACTTGCCGATACGTTTTTTCCTACAGTAAATATTGATTGCATGTATGTTCATTATGATATAATTTAAGTGAATTGCTGTGTTTTTTAAGTCATAAATTTGGTATTTTTGTTGCATATTTGAAATATTGATTAAAATAACATCCTGTTAACTTGCGTATTTTTCTCTGTAATCTTGCCGGATTCCTTTCGCCGGCTTTTTCAGGAGATAAACATGCAGATAGGCAGCACGGCGGGGGCCTCCCTCAGCCAGTTATTGTCGCAGATGCAGGCCAGGCTGGCATCCCAGACATCCTCCGCTTCTTCGGCGTCCGGCGCGTCCGGTGGCAGTGAGGCGTCCTCTTCCGCCACCACGTCTTCCGCGTCTTCCACCACCAGCGTCAGCGAGGATCTGAGTTCTTTGCTCAGTGCGCTGTCGGACCAGTTGATGGGCAGCCTGCTCGGCGCCCAGCAGCAGCGCGGTCCCGGCCCAGATGGCAGACAAGATGGCGGGCAGGGCGGCGCGCCGGCATTGTCGGATATCGACAGCGACGGTGACGGTGCGATCAGCCAGGCCGAGATGGAGGCGTTCGATACGTCGAAGTCCGGCGGCGCCGATACCGCCCGCGCGGATGAACTGTTCGCGGCCATGGATACGGATGGCGACGGTTCGGTGACCGCCAGCGAAAAATCGGCCTTCGACGACCAGATGGCGGCCAATGGCCCGCAAGGCGGCCCGCCGCCGGGGCCGCCGCCCGGCGGCATGGACATGAGCATGGGCATGGGCATGGGCGGCACGGCCTCGACCGAGTCGGCTTCGAGCACCCTGGGCAGCATCGATTCCACATCGGATCTCGCCAGCCTGCTCAAGGAACTGCAAAGCGCGATCGAGTCCTACAGCCAGACCAGCCTGCAATCCATGACGGCGGCCAGCCTGTCAGTGGCGGCTTAGGCCCGATCGACATTCAGGATTTAACTTAGCCGCGCGAGGCCAACTCCAGAAAGGTAAAGGATAAGGGAATCCACAGATTACACAGATTACACAGACTTTTCAGTGTCTTTGAATGCTATTCCCCGCATCACAATAGATGATTTTCGGCGCGAAGCGCCAATCCGTTAAGGGAAAGCCTGCGCGGAAATCAGCCAGTAAGGCGCTGAAAAATCTGTGTAATCTGTGTAATCTGTGGATTCCCTTTTCTTAAATCGGCAAAGTCGGCAAAGGTCGATGAATGTCGATCCGTCCTAGGCCCGATCGACATTCCCCTTTTTATATCGCCCGCCAGCGGGGAGGTATAAGAGGCGGGTTGCTTTGACTTGGTTACAATCAGGATCGAATCCTGAATGCCGCTCTGAACAAAAAACGCTTCCCTGCAACGGGGAAGCGTTTTTCTTCGGCGGGGCTGTAAATCTCAGGACCGGTCCGGGAAAAATTCACGGCGGATCGAGGTCCAGATATAATCGAGCACCAGGTAGTAGAAGACGGTCTTGACCAGCTTCACGGTCTGGATATCGTAATAATATTGCAGGCCGATGCACAGGATCAGGGTGGCGATCATCACCAGCCCGGCGATTATCAGCTTCTTCGGCATCAGCAGTTTTTCAGTCAAAGACATGCACGCGTCTCCACACTTATGACATTCTAACTTTTAAGATCGCCGGATTTATATTCCCTTAACACCGGTTAACAGGTGTGCGTCAATCAAAAACACGCCTGAAAAGAGATTTTACGCCGGGCGCGGCTGTGTTAGCCTGTGGGCATGAGCCGTGAATTCGTCAATGCCTATTGCGCCACCCTGCCCGGCGCCGAAGTTTCCGATCCGTGGGGCGGCGGCCATGATTGCTGGAAGGTCGGCGGCAAGATGTTCGCCTCCATCGGCGCCGTAACGCCGGCCGTGGCGGTCAAGACGGCGGATATCGAAACGGCGGACATGCTGATCGAAGCCGGGATTGGCGCGCGCGGCAAATATCTGCACCGGTCATGGATTCAATTGCCCTGGGGCACGCCGGAGGATGAATTGCGCGCCCGCATCCTCGCATCCTATAAAATTATCCGCGGCGGATTGCCGAAAAAAGTGCAAGCCAGCCTGTCCGATGTTCCTGTTTAGGCCGAAGCGGACTCCGAACTGCCAGCATCAGGCTTATCGGCAAAGCTTTCGCCGATGCGTTGGGCGCCGGTAATCTCGATCGGCGCCGCCAGCATCTGTCCGGCCCAGCCGCCTTCGCGCGTATGGCTGTCGATCTTGCCCTTGAGGATGGCCTTCACCACGTCCAGGCCCTTGATGACATGACCGAAGGCGGCATAGCCCAGCTTGTCGTCCGAACCTTCGCGGCCGGCGTCCATATAGGTGTTGTCGCCGACGCAGAGGATGAAATCGCCGGTGGCCGTGCCGGGGGCGAAGCGTGACATCGAGATGGCGCCGTTGGTGTGGGACAGACCGGTCATCTTGGTCGATTCATGGGCGATCGGCGGGAAGGTCGGCCCCTGGATGCTGGCCTGGATAAAGCCGCTGGGGCCGGAATGGGCGGCGCGCCAGAAATTGGCGCCAACGATCTTGCCGGCGTCGAGATAATGCAGGAAGTTGGCCGTGGTCAGCGGCGCCTTCTTCGCTTCCAGAAGGATGTCGATATCGCCCTTGGTGGTGGTCAGCCTGACCGTGACGGTTTCCGGTTGCGGCGGCGGGGCGGGCGGGGCCTTCGGCTTGACGGGCGCGGGGGCCTCGGCCTTTTCCGGCTTTTTAGAGCAGGCCGTCACGGCTGTCGCCATGAGCGCCAGTCCGGCGCCGATAAATCCCCGTCGTTTCATACGCGTCTCCAATGATTGCCCGCCGCAGTATCGAAATTTCGGTCGTTTTGGCAAGCCCTACTGTACGGAAAGTGCCTGTGTTAATTTGATATCGGCGGACGATTCGCCGATCATTAGACTGACCGGCGCAGCCTCGACCGTGAAGGCCTTGGCATCGACGTTCCAGTAGGCCAGTTGCGATGCCTTCAGAGGTATCGTCACGGTCCGCATCTCTCCCGCCGCCAGATGGACCCTTTTGAAACCCTCAAGTTCTTTCATCGGCCGCTCGACCCTTGAGTCCGGATAACCGACATAGAGCTGAACAACCGTATCCCCCGCCATCTTGCCGGTATTGCTGACATCGACGCTGACGGTAATCTCGCCATCCTGTGCGATCTGCGGCGCGCTGGTTTGCAGATTGGCATAGTGGAAGGTGGTGTAGCTCAGGCCGTAGCCGAAGGGATAGAGCGGTTTGCCTTTTGCATACATATAGGTGCGGCCGTGGCGGATATCGTAGTCCATCATCGGCGGCAATTGATCCATAGACGCCGGCCAGGTGGTGACCAGGTGGCCGCCGGGATTATAATCGCCGAAGATGACCTGCGCCAGCACCGTACCTTCATCCTGAGACGAATGGGTCATATGCAGGATGGCGGGCACATGCGCCTGCGACCAGTTGATGGTGTAGGGGAAGCTGGAGATCAACACCATCACCGTCTTCGGATTGGCGGCGTAAACGGCCTTCACCAGGTCTTCCTGCGCCAGTGCCAGCGTTTCGCGGTCGCGGCCTTCGCGGCCGTCGCCCGGATCGGCGCAAGGATTGGTGCCGGCGTCGTTCCAGTCATGCGCCATGTTGGGGCCGCAGGTCGGATCATTACCGACGATGACAATGGCGGCATCGGCGCTTTTCGCGGCGGCGACCGCCTTGCCGCCGCTATTGTCGGGCGCATAGGTCACCGCCACGTCCGGCCCCAGCGCCGCCTTGATACCGGCGAGCGGCGTCACCGCATAGGGCGGCAGGCCGCCGTACCAGTCCCAGTGTACGCTGTCGGCCAGCGGACCGATCACCGCCACTGATTTCAGCGCCGCTTTCCGCAAGGGCAGGGCGCCCTTGTCGTTCTTCAGCAGCACCACCGATTCCAGCGCGATCTGCTTCGACACATCGCGGCTGGCGTCGGTATTCCACGGTTCGGCACCATCATGGATTTTCGCGTAGGGCACCCTCTCAGGCGGATCGAGCAGACCGAGTTTGATGGCGATGCGCAGCTTGCGGCGCACGGCATAGTCGATATCGGCCTGCGTCAACGAGCCATCCTTAAGCGCCGCATGAACCTCGTCCTTGTAGGTATCGAGGAACTGGTTGATCCCCGCCTTGATGCTGGCCACCACGGCGTCTTTCTGGTTGGGGAAGGTCTTGTGCCATTTGACCAGGTTACTCACCGCGCCGCCATCCGATGACAGGATTTCCACACCCCATTGTTTGGTCAGGATACTGTCGAGGATCGGATGGATGGTCATCGGCGTGCCGTTCCAGGCGTTATATGAGGCCATGACCGCCTTGGCGCCGCCGTCCTGAAAAGCCATGCGGAAGGGCACGGAATAATATTCCCAGAACAGCCGCTCGTCGAAATCGGATGACGACCCGCCGCGGCCATTCTCGTTGCTGTTAGCCAGGAAGTGCTTGAGCAGGGCGGCGGATTGCCAGTATTTTGGATCATCGCCTTGCAGGCCTTTCACGAAGGCTGTCGCCATGGTGCCGTTGAAGAACGGGTCTTCGCCGTAAACCTCCTCGCTGCGGCCCCAGCGCGGATCGCGGGCCAGGTCGGATTGCGGTCCCCACAGCATCAGGATCTGGCGGCCGTATTTCGGGGTCTGCGAGATATAGCGCGCCTCGTAGCCCTCCACCCCGGCGGCCTTGCGCACGATCTCCGGATCCCAGGTTTCGCCCATGCCGGGCGGCTGCGGAAACTGGGTGGTGGTGATCGGCGTCAGGTTGCGCTTGCCGCCGCCGCGCTGGACGACGCCGTGAATGCCTTCGGAACTGCCGATATTGGGAATGCCGAGACGCGGCACGCCGGTCTGTGTGCCGAGGCTGTCGATCTTCTCATCGATCGTCATCAGGGAGAGGATATTATCGATGCGCTGTTCGGTGGGCAGGTCTGGATTCCGGAACGGATATTTATCCTGTGCGATCGCCGGCGAGGTAACCAGGCAGACGGTGGATATCGCCATCAAAAGGCCGCGCCAATAAACTGACATGTGTATCTTCTCCTGAAATTCGGCCGCTTCTCGGTTCGCGTTTCAGCAGCGAACGGGCGGCCATCCGGGAAATTTGTCATACGGTGATCCGCCTGACAAGCGCCTTGGGCCGGATCGACAGTCCACCTTGTTTATACCGCCCCGTAAACGGCAGGGGAATTGGAATACCTTTTCTTCCCCCTCTCCCCTCCATGAGGGGAGAGGACGGGCGCGGAGCGAAGCGATCGCAACCGAGTGAGGGGCTGTGTGACGCTTGTGTTCTATCGACGAACAGCCCCTCACCCGATCGCCTTCACTGCGTTCGGCTCTCGTCGGCAACGGCCGCCCGGCTCTCCCCATATTCATGGGGAGAGGGGAAGGGCATCTCAACTCCAAAAGCCATATGCGATAGCCCTGCCGTTTACGGGGAGGTATAACAGGATCAAAGTCTGCCGCCTTGGCGTGCGGACAGTCTGGCCCGTTTGCGTTCGACGCTCCACATGCCCGCCATCAGGGCGAAGGTGATGCCATAGCCGCTCCATAAAATGACCGCCGTAATCTGGGTATACATATCGACATGCGACGACAGGTGGATGGCGAAATGGGAGATGACGGCATTGAGCTGGAAGGCGGAGATGAAAAGCGTCCAGATGCGCCGCGACCACAGGGACAGGATGATGAAGGCCATGAGCGCAATCGTATCGACCGCAACCAGGCCGACGCCATCATAAACATCCCTGGGCTGGAGCCTGTCCGCCAATATGCTCAGGCCAAACGCGACGAACATGATGCCGCCGCCCCAGCGTTCGGGTGGGCCGCCGCGCCACAAGGCCCATATGCAACTGATGATGAGCAGAATCGTTCCCGTCCATCCCCAGATAAATTCAATCGTCATGCGCTATTCCGCCATGCTTGCATTTCAATCCGGCAGAATTTCAAGAGAAATCGCCAGATCCGCCCCCTCAGCCGATCTGGCGATTCAAAACCTGAAGACCTTCCAGTGTGCCGATGACCGCCGCGATAAGCCCGCTGACCAGAATGGCAGAGAGCACCCCCACGACCACGATCAGGCCCAGCCACTGAAACGTATTCAGCCGGACGAGTCTCTTTTCGAGGCCGTCCCATCGTCGGTCAACCAGGCGGTCGCCGCGATCATGGTGAACACCGTCTTCTCCGGCCCCACGCTTCGGCTCAAAGCGTGCACCGCCTCCAGCGTCTCCTCGATCTGGGATTGCTTGTCCGGCGTCGCCAGCATACGCCAGGCGGTCTCCAGATCGCTCCAGCGCATTATCAGGGGATCGTTCGGAAAATATGGTTTGTTCATGCGCCGATCCTGAGCCGCCGGACATGGCCTGGCCTATCGGTCTTGCTGTCCCTCGGTCGTCAAGACCGAGGGCGGCTTCATGGGCCGCCAGCAGCCGCGCCGCGTCACGGCTCGTCGCCACGCCCAGCCGCCGCCGCGCTTCCTCGGTATGGGTCTTGACCGTGCGCTCGCTGATATTGAGCAGACGCGCCACCTCCTTGGCCTGCAAATGCTGGGAAATCAGGCGCAGAATCTCCTTTTGGCGCGGAGTCAGCGCCGCGATGCCTGCCGCCTTGTTTTCCATCTCCGCTCTCCTGTACGCATCCGTGCGGATTCGTTTTAGCCTGAAAAGACGGACTATTTCCAGATGGTAATAGCCTGCCTATTTCCGCACCGGCGCCGGCGCGGCCTTTTTCGCCGCCACCTTCGCCGTGACCGGCGCGCCCTTCGCCTGCATTTCGGCCATCAGGGCCGAGCAGTTGGCGTCCTTGGCGTAGTCTATGCCAACGAACGGCAGGAGAGTATTTAATGCCAGGGCCAGCCCGCCCTGAACCACGGCCGGGCCGGGATCGATGCCGAATTTCGGCGCGGAGAGGTGACCGCCGATGACGATCGGCGCATTGATGCGGGTCAGGCGGAATTTCTTTGGCTTGCCCTTGAAGACCAGTTTCAGGCTTTCGTCATTGAGATTGACCGTGCCGCCGCCACCCACCCGCGTCACGCCGGTGTCGAAGACCGTGTTGCTGGCCTGCATGACGCCATTGCGGATCTGGAAATCGGCCACGGCGCAGCGGATATCGGTCTGGTGCGGGTCTTTCGTCAGGAGCTGGAACAGGCCCTTGGTGGCGTTGATCCCCATCAGTTCGGCAAAGCTCTGGCGGATCGTGCCGTGCGGCATGACGAGGGTGAACTGGCCATTGGCGCTGGCCGCCGCCTTATGCACGGAGTTGCCCGTACCGGAGGCTTTCACCCGCGCATCGAGCGTGCCTGCCAGCGGTTTCGAGCCGCCGATATCGGGCACGAAATCCTGCACGCGCAGGCCGGTCAGGCGCATGTCGAGGCTGTTCTGCTGGACGGCCTGGCGCGCATCGATCCGGGCCGTGCCCTGCAAGCGCCCTTGCGGGAAGCTGAACTCGACCGGATCGAGGACCAGCAGGCCATGATCGAGATCGACGCCGAGGCTGACCTGACGCAAGGGCAACCTGGGGCTGGCTTTCACCGCCAGCGCCCGGTAATGCACCTTGGCGTCCATACCGCGCACACGTTCGATATCCAGAGTGGCGTCCGGCAGCAGGCGGCGCGCGGCGGTCGGTGCGGTCGGCGTGGCCGAAATCTCCGCGCCCTGCGGCGCATTGGCGGCTGTGGCGCCGAACAACGAGCCGAGATCCTTGAAATCAAGCAGACGCGAACGCAGATCGCCGGTCAGGTAAGGCCGGTTATTCCGGCTGGTGTCGACCTTTAGCGTGCCTTCCAGATCGCTGCCGCCGACCCGGCCATTGATGCCGGCGATATCGTAGATGCGGTTGTTACGCGTCACATTGGCGGCGATCTTATAGGCCGGCGTATTCGGCAGGCTCAAACCGGTGAGGTAATAAAGATCGGCCAGATCGCGGCCGCTGACCGTGACCGCGCCGCTCAACTGGCCGAGATTGAACGGATGCAGCACGCGGCCCTTCGCCGTGATCCGCGTATCGCCGGCGCGCACGGTCATATCGAACGGATAGGGTACGCTGGTGCGGACATTGAGCAGCGGACCGCCGGTGGCGCTCAGATCGAACTTGCGGTTATTCAGGCTGCCGTCGCCGGTCAGCGCGAAAGCCTGGCCGCCGGCATCCGCCTGTTCATGGGCATTGACCGTGCCGGTAAAGGTCAGCTTGCGCTGGACGCTGGTCAGGGTCAGGCGGCCGTCAGTGATGATGAAGTTCTTGATCGGCGGCAATTTGGTCGGTTCCCCCTTGTTTCGGCCATCGCTGAAATCCCAGTTGGCGCGGCCGTCCTTGTCCTGGTAAAGCCGCACGTTCGGCCGCTCGACCTGGAGCCGCGGCAGGACGATGCGGCCGATGAACACCGGCATCAGTTCGGCGGTGACGGCCACGGTGTCGACCTCCGCCAGGTAAGGTTTCAGTCCGGCCTTCGCGCCCCAGTCCGGCTGGCCGACCCTCAGGCCACCAACGGTTGCGGTTGGTGTGAAACTGAACAGATGGACGCGCAGATTGCCATCGATCCGCACCGGGCGGTGCAATTTTCCGGAGGCAATGGACGACACGAGTGGACGCGCCCAGTTCCAGTTCGGCTGCGCCAGGAAGATCAGGATCGCGCCGATCACCAGCACTATGGCCGCCAGCAGGCCTTGGCCCCAGCGCGGCAGGGCGCGCAACCGCAGCCACAGAGCCTGCGGCAAGCGCCTCAGCCACGCCCAGGCCTTGCGCAGCCACTCCATGGCGCCGGCCTCGATACCGGCGATATGCCGGCCGATGTCTGACCTGTTCATCATCCCGAAAGCCTATGGTGGCGGATATCAGGAATCGATCCGTTTATGGTTGGTGCGGCCTATGGAGGCTGTCAGGCGATGCGGTGCGCGGATGTGATAATGACCGGTTTCACCAGATTTTCACCGGCAAGGCGGCTTTTCAGGATGCGTTTGACGATATCCATGCCTGAGATGACATGGCCGAAGACGGCATAGCCTTGTTTATCCGGTGTGGCGGTGCCGCCGGCATCGAGATAGGTCATGTCGCCGACGCAGAGGGTGAACTCGTTGGACGCCGTGCCCACGGCATAGCGCGCGGTGGAAAGGGCGCCATCGGTATGGGAAAGGCCGGTCTGCGTCGTCGGTTCGTGCGGGATCGGCGGATAGGTGCGGTCGCCGCTGTTGAACTGGATGAAACCGGCGTCTCCGGCGCGGATAGCGCGGTAGAAGGTGCCCTCATCCAGTTTATGCGTATCGACATAGTGGAGGAAATTGGCGGTCGATTGCGGGGCATGTTTGCCGTCGAGTTCGAGGACGATCTGGCCTTCGCTGGTTTCCAGGGCCACGCGCACGGTATCGGGCGGCACATCGAGGCCGGTTTCCGGCAGGCGCTTCGGCAGGGCCGGCGCCGGCGGCGCTTTTTCAGTGGGTTTCGAGCAGGCGAAAAGGCCGAGCACGCCGGTTAAGATCAGAAATTGCCGCCGGATCATGGATGTCTCCCTGGTTCGACCACAGTCTGGCAAATCCCGGCGCGCGGGGGAAGTCCTTTCGCGTGGTCGGTCTGACCTCAGGGCGGCGCGATCGGGTCTCCGGCCTTGCGGGCGTGAGCGAGAGCAAAACGGTCGGCCGGGACCAGGCCATCGAGCGGATCGAAGCCGGGTATGGCGAACTGCTGATAGATGCAGGCATAATCCGGATCGGCAGGATCATAAGGGTGACCGTCGTTCCAGAAGCCACTTTGTTTCGAGCGGTGACGCACGATATGATCGAGACGGAAGGCGAGGACGGCGCGGACTTCCTCGGTTGTCAGTTCGCGGTCCTCGTCGTCCTCGTCGTCCTCAGCGAAACGGCTCGCGGTAGATTTGCGGGCTTTCAAACCGGCCAAACCGGACAATCCGGCGCGGGGCGCCTCAGGGCGCGGTGCCTCATAAAGCTGTGACAGCATGCGATCCGTGGCCAGCACGCAGCGGCCGGCGCGTTCGCCTTCAAGGAAGGTTTTCGGCAGGGGCAGGCGTTCGATGGTATCGAGCAGGCGATGGGCATAGACGCGCAGCCGCTTGCGGGCGGGCACGATAAGGGAGACAGCCTCCGCCGCTAGCATTTCCTCGACCGGCAGGTTGGTCACCATGCGGTCGGCCATGATGACGGCGCGGGCGGCACGTTCGCCTTCCAGAAAGGTTTCGGGCATGTCGATGGATTCGACAGCCTCGGCCACCAGACCCGCGAGGGCGCGCAGCCGCGCACGGGCCGCTTTCAATTCCGCCTGGTCGTTGTCGATTTCGTTCGCCGGGTCCATCTGGTGATTATGGGGGTGATTGCGTGAACGGGGAAAACTACATACCCTTATACCTCCCCAGCTTGCTGGGGAGGGGGACCGCGCCATTCTTCATGGCGGGGTGGTGGGGTTTCTGACTTAAATTGAGAGCGGTTGACTTTCAGCACGGGCTTCCACGGGGAAGAAAGCAAGAAACCCCACCACCATTCGCTGCGCTCATGGTCCCCCTCCCCGACAAGTCGGGGAGGTATAGGAACAGCGCATGGTTGAAAGGCGCGCAACGGATGCAAAAAGAGCGGGTCTTGCGACCCGCTCTTTCCATTTTCAGTCGGTGGTTGGGATGGATCAGAAATCCATGCCGCCAGTTTCGATCCTCGTGAGGATCGAAACCAACCTACATGATGGGCGTTGATGGATTTCTTAGAAATCCATACCGCCCATGCCGCCCATACCACCGCCCGGCATGGCGGGGGCAGGCGCGTCCTTCTTGGGGGTTTCGGCGACAGCGGCTTCCGTGGTGATCAGGATGCCGGCGACCGAAGCGGCGTCCTGCAGGGCCGTGCGGACAACCTTGGCCGGATCGATAACGCCGTCGGCGACCAGATCGACATACTGTTCGGTCTGGGCGTTGAAGCCGTAGGTGGCGCTGTCCGAAGCCAGGATGGCGTTGACAACCACAGAGCCTTCGACGCCGGCGTTTTCGGCGATCTGGCGCAGCGGGGCCTGGATCGCCTTGCGCACGATGGCGACGCCCGCGGTTTGATCGGCATTGGCGCCTTCAACACCCTTGAGGGCCTTGGAGGCCTTCAGCAGAGCCGTGCCGCCGCCCGGAACGATGCCTTCTTCAACGGCCGCGCGCGTGGCGTTGAGCGCGTCGTCAACGCGGTCCTTCTTTTCTTTAACTTCGACTTCGGTCGAGCCGCCGACGCGGATGACGGCGACGCCGCCGGCCAGCTTGGCCAGGCGCTCTTGTAGCTTTTCCTTGTCGTAGTCCGAGGTGGTTTCCTCGATCTGCTTCTTGATCTGGCCGATACGGGCTTCGATGTCCGACTTTTCACCGACGCCATCGACGATGGTGGTGGTTTCCTTGGTGATGGTCACCTTCTTGGCGCGGCCGAGCTGGTCGAGCGCGACGGTTTCCAGCTTGATGCCGAGGTCTTCGGAGATCACTTCGCCCTTGGTCAGGACGGCGATGTCTTCCAGCATGGCCTTGCGGCGGTCGCCGAAGCCGGGGGCTTTGACGGCAGCAACGCGCAGGCCGCCACGCAGGCGGTTGACGACGAGGGTGGCCAGGGCTTCGCCTTCAACGTCTTCGGCGATGATCAGCAGCGGACGGCCGGACTGGACGACGGCTTCGAGGATCGGCAGCATGGGCTGGAGCGACGAGATCTTCTTGTCGAACACCAGGATGTACGGGTCTTCGAGGACCGCTTCCATCTTGTCCGGGTTGGTGATGAAGTAGGGCGACAGGTAGCCGCGGTCGAACTGCATGCCTTCGACGACGTCGAGTTCGGTTTCGGCGGTCTTGGCTTCTTCAACCGTGATGACGCCTTCATTGCCGACCTTTTCCATGGCCTTGGCAATCATTTCGCCGACTTCGAGGTCGCCGTTGGCGGAGATGGTGCCGACCTGGGCGATTTCGCCGTTGGTGGTGACCTTCTTGGAGGACGCCTTGATCTGCTCGACGACGACGGTGACCGCCTTGTCGATGCCGCGCTTCAGGTCCATCGGGTTCATGCCGGCGGCCACGGCCTTGAGGCCTTCCTGGACGATGGCTTGCGCCAGAACGGTGGCGGTGGTGGTGCCGTCACCGGCCTTGTCGTTGGTCTTGGAGGCGACTTCGCGGATCATCTGCGCGCCCATGTTTTCGAACTTGTCTTCCAGTTCGATTTCCTTGGCGACGGAGACGCCGTCCTTGGTCGAGCGCGGGGCGCCGAAGGACTTGTCAAGCACGACGTTGCGGCCCTTGGGGCCGAGGGTCACCTTGACGGCGTTGGCGAGAACGTTCACGCCGCGCAGCATCTTTTCGCGCGCGTCGGAACCAAAGAGAACTTGTTTGGCAGCCATTGTGGATATTCCTATCTTTTGGCGTTGATATTTAAGGGTTTTAAGAAGCCCCTCATCCGGCCTGTCGGCCACCTTCTCCCCGTAAACGGGGCGAAGGGCGGACGGCGCCGATCTCCCTTAAGCCCCCCTCGCCCCGCTTGCGGGGAGAGGGTTGGGGTGAGGGGCTTAAATAATTAGCGGGTGATGATGCCCAGAACGTCGGATTCTTTCAGGATCAGCAGGTCTTCGCCGTCGATCTTGACTTCCGTGCCGCCCCACTTGCCGAACAGGATGCGGTCGCCGGCCTTGACATCGAGAGCGACGACTTCGCCCTTGTCATTGCGGGTGCCGGAACCAACGGCGACGACTTCGCCTTCCTGCGGCTTTTCCTTGGCGGTGTCGGGGATGATGATGCCACCCTTGGTCTTGGCTTCTTCTTCGACTCTCTTGACCAGAACGCGGTCGCCTAACGGGCGAAAGCTCATGGGATGTCTCCATTTTTCATTTTGATAAAGGTGCGTGTTAGCACTCACCGTCAGCGAGTGCCAAGGCGGCATTGAAGTAGTGCCGGGGCCAGGGGGAGTCAAGAGGTGGCGCGGAAACTCTTGTTGAATATGGCTGACAATGTTATTGTGTATTTGTGCACAAAATTACAAATGAGGCTGTCATGGCGGACGATCAGGCTTTTTTATCGGCGCGCGTACCTGTGAAGGTGCGCAATCAGTTCAAGACCCTCGCGGCAAGCCAGGGTAAGAATGTGCAGGAATTGTTGCGCGAAGTGGTTGGCGATTACCTGCAAACCCAGAGCGTACCGGAAGCCGCGGCGGTCATTCGCACGCTTCGGAGCCATGCGGATGAATTGCGGGCCTTGGGTGTCGAGCGCCTGAGTCTGGTCGGTTCGGTTGCGCGGGGTGACGCCCATGCCGGCAGCGATATCGATCTGGTGCTGGGATTTAAAGATGGCTGGAAGATATCGTATTTCGATATCGGGCACTTGAAAGCGCGTATGGAAGACTGGATGATCGGACAGAAGATTGATGTGTCGATATGGAAAAGTTTGAAACCATCGGTGGCGGAGGACATGGCGCGTGACGCCATAGAGGTTTTGTGATGGCGCGCACGGGAAAAGACTGGCTCGAAGATATGCGTCTCGCCATTACGGATGTCGAGGATTTCACGCGAGGCATCGACAAGGAGTCGTTTCTGGGCATTTCCACCACTGACCGCCGGACCTTGCGGGCCGTTTCGGCCGCTCTGATGCAGATTGGTGAAGCGGTCAAAGGATTGCCTGAAGATATGAAAGCGCGCCATCCTCATATCGAGTGGCGACAGATTGCCGGATTACGCGATTTTCTGGCCCATCATTATCACAGGCTTGAAGCTGAAATCCTGTGGGATGTCTTTTCAGGAGAGAAATTTCAGGAATTGAAAGTGGCCATCGAGGCAGAGCTTGGATCATTTGACTCCTGAGTACTCAGGTTATCGTCCTCACAAAAAAATTATAAAACCGCCTGAAATCCGAACCGTTTAATCACTATATTCCAGCTAGGTTTTAATCCTAACCGCAATTCTGAGGAGCCGATTATGTTGTCTGCCAAGGCCAAGGCCGCCGCCAAGAAGATTGAAGCGCTTAATGAAGAGGACGTGCAATCGATTTCCGAGATGATCAGGCACGAAGTCGAGCACGCCACGCATGTGGTGGCCGAACGCGCCAAGGAGACGGAAGCGAAGGTGCGCGATTTTGCCGATCACGCCAGCGATGACGTGAAGCGCTACTCCAGCCAGGCGAAGCAGAAGATCGAAGACAACCCCCTGCCGTCGGTGGCCATTGCCCTGGGCGTCGGCTTTATCCTGGGCGCCCTGCTGATCCGCGGCAATCACCGCTAAGGCAACACCACATCCGCCACGATCGGGAAGTGATCAGAGATCACCCGGCCGCCGAAACTGTCGGTCAGGACGCCGTAGCGACTGACCGGCAGGGCGCGATCGATAAAGATATGGTCGATCGCCTCGCCATTGGTCTGGGCGATATTGAAATCATTGAAGGTGCCGGCGGGGCCGAAATCGATGGCGGCGCCGATGCGGGCATCCTTGAGATTGAGGCCGCTTTCACCGCTCAAGATTCGGTAGGGCGCGCTGTCAACGCCGGTGTTGAAATCGCCCATGATCATCACTACGGCGTCCTTGTATCGCGGGATGGCCTCAAGCTGGCGGGCGCAGTTTTCACGCGCCACCACGCCGATATTGTCGAAATGGGTGTTGCGGACATCGAGCAGGCGCCCGCTTTGCTTGTCGCGCAGGATCAACCGCGTAATCGTGCGCGGATAGGCGGCGTCGGCGTCCTTGCCGGGCACGTCAGGCGTTGTCGAGCACCATTGCGTCGAGGCCTCGATCCGCTCGAAACGGTCATGATCATAGAAAAGCGCGGTGGTTTCGCCAGTCTTGCCGTCGTCGCGGCCAAGGCCGTAATGGTCGTACCCCGGTAAGCGATCGGCGAGGTCGGCCACGGCAGTCTGCGCCGCTTCCTGAACGCCGAAAATATCGGGCGCGGTGAAGGCGATCTGCTTCGCCATCGGATCGCGGCGCTCGGCCCAGCGCGGATTGTCGCTGCTGACATCGACGCGGATATTGTAGCTCATCAGCCGCACGGTTTCGGCATGGACTGGCGCGGCAGCCAGCATCAGGGCGGTCAGAAGGCCAGATATCATCCGCATGTTTATTCCTCCACCTGTATCAGGTCGTTATCGTCCGGATCATATTCTATAATATCGGCGGGTTGGCACTCAAGGATCAAACAAATCTTCGAGAGCGTATCGAAACGCATGCCCTTCACCTTGCCGGTGCGCAGCAATGACATCTGGGTTTCGGACAGGCCGATGTGCGCCGCCAGATCCTTGGCGCGCACCTTTCGCCGGGCCAGCATGATATCGAGCGTTACGCGGATAGGCATCAGACGATCTGGTCAAGATTGCCGCGTAATTTCTCAGCGTGTTTAAATAGTGTCCGTCCTTCCACCGAAAGGGTCGACAGCCAACTGCCTATCAACCAAAGCACGAACAATGCCGGATCGTTACCCAGTACCAAATCCCTCAAGTCGGTATGAGACAATGCGCCATATATGGCGGGTTCACTCAGGGCCGCCATAAAGGTTAATCCCAGACAGGCCCCGCCGATGCGTATCCGGATTATGTTGGCTGGTCGAAACAGGCGATACGTGCTGTCTCTCTCCACGCTAAGGCAAAGTAATGCGACGCCGAGTCCGAGCATTAATGGCGAAAGAAAAAACACGAGTCCGTGAGGTCTTTGTACCAGGCCCTGGGCACGTATCCAAAGGTCACCATTCGGTACAATGTCCGGAAATGCTTCATGGATCAGGTTCATGTGTTGCGCCAAGATCCATAAAAAAGTTGCCGGAGCCAGTATGGCTGCCATTAGGTAGCGAAATAGATTCAGAAAAGCGCTCATTTCTCCCTCCAGAATGAAGCAGGCGCAAGGTAATGGAGTGTCCGAGTCCAATCTATCACGCGCTTGGTTACGCGCGGCCATGTGCCATGTGCGGGAATTTATCCTGGAGCTATAGAAATTTAAATAAAACTTAAAGTCAAGTCAGGCCTGAAGGTACAATTCGACTGTGCTTACGGAAAAGCCTGACCGGAAAACAGCGGCGCCTATTCGATCTCTTCGGCGACGAGGCGGGCGCGGTTCAGTTCGCCGATCGATTTGGCGTCGGGGTTTTGCTGCGAGAGCAGGTCGGTCATCTGTACGCGTTGTTCGCAATGGGCGCAGTGGGCCACCGGACTGAGCGAATGGCCGCAGGCTTCGTGGATGAATTCGGTGACCGGCTTTTCCTCGCCATAGACATGGCGGGCGCCCCAGTCGCTCATGAAGACGATCATCGGGCGCAGTTCCTGGCCTTTCTGGGTCAGGATATATTCATATCGGCGCGGGCGCTCACAATAGAGGCGCTGCTCGAAAATGCCGTGGGCGACAAGATGCTTCAGGCGGGCGGCCAGCACATTGCGGGCCAGGCCCAGGGCTTCCTGCCATTGCTCGAACCGACACAATCCGTCAAACGCATCGCGGATAATCAGCAAGGTCCACGGCTCGCCGACGATTTCAAGGCTGGCCGCGATGGCGCACCTCTGCTTACTGTAATCTGCTGATCGACCCATTATGCAGTTGAACTCTACTTTTTCGATTTTTGGACGGCCGGATGTAGCCATGCTCGCGGCGCATAACCAAGCAAAATAATTTTAATAATATGTGGAGAATGAAAGATAATGCAAAGATAATAAGTCGCGCAGCCGGATGTTACCGCGCGAAAACGGCGCACGGTTTGTCCATCCCTTTGTTTGTGTTTGCTTTATCGGCGCTAGCGATTGAGGGCGTAAAGCGCGGAAAAGGCGCGCGCCATGCGGGCTTCATCGTTGCGGATGAAATCGGTTTCAAAATGATCGCCCTGCCAGTGCAGGAGCACGGTGGTGTCGCCGTCCAGGCCCAGGATCAGGCTGTCATGGGTGGTGCGGATTCCGGATGCCGCGCAATCGGTGGCGTAGGTGCCGCAATCGACCTGATAGAGGCCGGCGGCGGCGATATGCAGGTTGGGCGTCGTGTTGCCGCTGTCGATGCTGGTGACGCGGATATCCCGGTCGCCGTGGTCGGTGTTCAGGCGGACATGGATGGCGACGCGGCCGGTATCGGCCTCGCTGACCATATAGAGTTCGTCGCCGCGACCGTCGCCGTTGAAATCGCCGGTGCGGACCAGGGGCTGGCCGGGGCGGCTCAGGCTGTTGAAATCGGGCGCCAGGGTGGACGCATCGGCCAGGCTGGCGATCATCATGCCGCCGGCGGCCAGAGCCGTCAAAAAAGTTCCCAGAACAACCGTTCGCATACGCATTTCCAACACCTGTAAACCTGCGGGCCGGCTGTCCGTTTTCGGTACAGTCCGGAACCCTTTGCGTGGACGCCACGCAAGGCCGGTGCCAGATTTGCCACAGAGGCGGGCGGATGACAATAATAATTTGTTAACTAATTAGACGACTGTAAAAATGAGGGAAATGAGGAGGCGGGGCGGGTTTCCGGCGGTAAATCAATGACGTTAGCCGGCGGCAGCGGCCGGCTGAATGGGACGGGCCGGCGTTCATTTGCGCGCAAAAGCGCAATCAGGGCTTCGGATCCGAGACTCAATAGCATCATGGCGGCGACTCCAGTTGATGCAATTGAGAATAAATCGCATTTGCGGAATGGCAAGCGGGAAATGAATCACGTTTTGGTGTGGGAAGGATAGGGGGTCGCGGAAAGGGCTATGGCTTAAGCTTGATCACGCCGATCACCGCCGGCGCCGGGTCTTCGGTTTTCGCATTGCCGCGCGCGTCGAGATGGCCCCACTGGCTGTTGGCGGCGAAGATGAATTCATCGCCCGCCACCGTGCCCTGCGACGGCTGCGGCAACAGCCTGGGCGAGCGCAGCAGAGTCTCGACACGTTCGACCCGCGACCAGTCGGCCGACATGTGCAGGCGCAGTATCCGGTTCGGCTTCAGCCCGTTCTGCACCGCGATCAGGTCATCGCCATAACGGTTGAGCGAGGTAATGCCCAGAAGATTGCCCTCTGCCGGTGGCGGCAGATGACGCATTTCGCCGGTGGTGAGATCGACACGGTAGAGGCCGGAAATGAAATCCGTCACCATCAGCGCCGTGGCGTCGCTGTTTTCAGCCAGACCCTGCGGGCTGTCCATGTAGCCTTCGGGTATCAGCACCTCCAGGGCCTTGCCGTAGCCGGGCAGGCGCAAAACCGCGCCATGGGCGGTATCGGCGACGTAAAGATCATCGCGCCCCAGCAGCAGGTGGCCGAATTCACGGTCCTTTTTCGCGGGATCGGTGACCGTCGAGATGATCTTTCCATCGGCGGCGCTGAAGGCGACCAGTTTGGAACTGACCGGCCTGGCGGGGTCATAGCCCACGGTCTGGCGGCTGTGCACGGTCGAGGCCCACAGCACATCGTCGCGCAGGCCCAGGCCCCAGGCGGCCACGCCCGGACGGAAGGCGATGACGTCGCGCGCGCCTTCCGGCGAGGTGAGGATGACCTTGCCGTCATGGATGCCGCTCAGGTAAAGCCGGCTGTGTTCCGGGGCATAGGCCAGCCCCTCGACGATATGGAAGCCCTTGAGCGCGGCCAGCCCCTCCATGTCGCCAATCGGCGTCTGGTTGAGCTGAAGCTGGTTTTCGAGGTCCGCGTCCCAAATGGCGTTGAATTCGGTGTTTTTGCTGAGGTCGAGCAAATTGCCGCGTTTCAGGTAATCGAGCAGGGCGGCCTTGGCCTCGGCCTTGCGCCTTGCCTTCAGGAAGGTCTGCGCCTGCAATAACAGGATGGAGGGCGAATCCGGCAGGATGGCTTGCGCCCTGGCGAAATCGTCCAGCGCGGCGGCTGTGTCGCCCGTGTCGAGCGCGGCCATGCCGTTGCCGCGCAGGGTGCGGAAGCGGCCGAGATCGGAAGCCGGATCGACGGTCTGCGCCTGCGCCGGGAAGGCCAGGGCAAACGCCAGGAACGCAACCAGCCGGATATGCCGCATCATTTCGCTCCCGGTTTTGCCGGAGGCGCCAGGTCGATCACCAGGCTGATTGGCGCCGCCGTCGTCTGGCGGACGCTGCGCATGATGATGCGGCTTTCCACGCCGGACACCAAATCGGAGGCCAGCAGCTTGTCGCGCAGGAAGTCGTCATAGGCGTGCATGTCGCGCGTCATCACCCGCAGCATATAGTCCTCGCGGCCGGTGACGGTCTGGCAACTGACCACTTCCGGCCAGTTTTCCAGCCGCGCCTCGAAGGCTTCCAGATTGGCGCGCGAGGGCAGGACGAGCTTGACCGAGATATAGACCTCGAAGCCGAGGCCGAGCTTTTCGGCGTCGAGCACCGTCACGCGCCTGCGGATGACGCCCAGATCCTCCAGCCGCTTGATCCGCCGCCAGCAGGGCGAAGGCGACAGGCCGACGCGCTCGGCCAGGTCGGCCACGGAGAGCGAGGCGTCCTCCTGGATCAGCTCCAGGATGCGGGCGTCGAGTTCATCGATCAGGTCGGACAAAATTTACCCCCAAAACGCGGCATTACACATTACGCCTCTATTACTGGGCATAAACGGCGCAAACTTCTACCAAAAAAACACCGGATTGCGCCAAATGAAACAAATTTGCGCTTTGTGGATGCCGGAATAATGAAAATGGTGGTAAAGGGCTGTAATTCCGTCGAATATCTGTACGATGCCCCCAGGTTTTCGTCTGCCTCCGGATTAAGTCTTCCATGCGCGTCCTCAATATCATGCTGGCCCAGGTGCGCGGTGGCGTCGAAACCATGTCCCTGCGCTACCACGAAGCGATGACGGCGGCGGGGATCGACGTTTTGAGCCTTGGCCACAGCGACGGCGTGCTGGCGCATCACCTGCCGAAGGCGCGGTTCCGGCCGGTCAACGCCCTGGTCAATCACGATCCCTTCGCCGCCTGGGCGCTGAAACGCATCGCCGGCGGTTTCCGGCCCGATATCGTCCTGACCCACGGCAACCGCGCCACCGGCATCGCCCTGCTGCCGTTTCTCGGCACGGCGGAAAAGACGGTGCAGGTGGTGCATAATTTCCGCCACAAAGGCCAACTCAGCCGGCTGCGCGCCGCCATCTGCGTCTCGGAGTCGGTGCATGACAGCGTGAAGGCGGCGCATCCGGCCATGCCCTTGTTCACCGTCGCCAATTTCGGCCCGCTCAGTGAGCGCCCGGTCAAATCGGCGCCCGTGGGCACGCCGGTGCTGGGCACATTGGGACGGCTGCACGTCAACAAGGGCATAGACATCATGGTTCGCGCCATGGCCTTGCTGAAGGCGCGGGGCGTGGCGGCCACCCTGAAAATCGCCGGCGACGGTCCCGAAATGCCGCACCTCACCCGGCTGATCATCGATGAGGGCGTCTCCGACCGCGTGTCCTTCGCCGGCTGGATCGACGATGCGGCGGATTACCTGCATGGCCTGGACCTGTTCGTGCTGCCGTCGCGCGTCGAGCCGTTCGGCCTGGTGGTGGCCGAAAGCATGGCGGCGGGCGTACCGGTGGTGGCCACCGATATCGACGGCCCGAAAGAGATATTGCAGCACGGCGCGCTGGGGCAACTCTGTGCGGCCGAAGACCCGGAAGGCCTGGCGGCGGCCATCGCCGCCGCCCTGGGCGACTGGAAAACCACGCTGAAGAGGGCGCGCAAGGCGCAAGCTTACGCCCTGTCGCAGTTCAGCCTGGAAGCCGGTCAGGCGCGCCTGGTGAAAACGCTCGAACAAATTGCGGGGAACCCCCTGCCTTCTTAGCAATACGGGCAATTTGCCCAAAAAGTGGGGGCCACTTTTTGGATTGCACTTTGGGCCTTGAACGCGGCGAACTTATTGGCTATACGCCCTCCCTCCGGGAGCGTGAGCCATCCGCTCTCATACGGACATTGGTACGGTTGGGTAGCTCAGATGGTTAGAGCGGTGGATTCATAACCCACAGGTCGGCGGTTCGATCCCGCCTCCAACCACCAGGGTCGTAACGGCTCTGGATTTGCAATGCGATAATGCGGGCGACAAGGCCGCAGACGATGGCGGCCATTTGCAGATAACAGTGACTTGAAATTAAATCTGCCTGTGTATCCGATTGTCCCATACGCAATGGTTTTCTGGCTGAAAGCACGGTAAAGGACGGCGCATGTCAAACCTGTCCCTGCTTACCATACGCAACGCCTCGGTGGTGCGCGGCAGACGCCATCTGCTCGATGGCCTGAGCCTGACGCTCGAAAGTGGGCAGCATACCGCCATCCTGGGGCCGAACGGTTCAGGCAAGTCCACGCTGGTCAAGCTGATCACGCGTCAGCTCTATCCGCTGGCGGCCAAGGACGGTAAAACGCATGTGTCGTTGTTCGGTCATGAGCGCTGGAATGTCACCGAACTGCGCAGCCTGATGGGAATCGTGTCGTCGGCCATGCAACTCGATTTCGACGCCCATCCGCCGCTGGAAGTCTTCGATTGCGTCATCTCCGGTTTTTTCGCGGCGCGGGGCCTGTGGAAGCAGCACGCCGTTACTGAAGAGATGCGGACGCGCAGCCGCGAAGCCCTGATCCAGGCCGGCGCCGATCACCTGGCCGGGCGCGACATGTCAACCCTTTCCACCGGAGAGGCGCGGCGGGTGCTGATCGCCCGGGCGCTGGTCCACCGGCCGAAAGCCCTGCTGCTCGATGAGCCTTGCGCCGGACTTGATCCGGCCTCGCGGCGGGTGTTTCTCGAATCCCTGCGCCGTCTGGCGGTCAATACAACCCTGATCATGGTCACGCATCATATCGAGGAAATCCTGCCGGAAATCGGCCATATCGTCATGCTGCGCGACGGCAGGGTTTTGCATGAAGGCGGCAAGACCGACCTGCTCGACAGCGCCCACCTGACGGAACTGTTCGGGAGGCCGGTCGAGGTTATGGCGCGCGGCGACTGGTACAGCGCCAGCGTGGATTAGACGGCCGCAAGACGGGAACGATGCTTCGCAAAACGGAGCCTGCTTATTCGTGTCCGTTCGTGTTCATTCGCGGTTTCAAAAATCCATGTCGTTTGTGGCCGGCCGGTTGCCTTATCCGATCTGGCCGCGCAGGCCGCCTTTATTATCAAGGGCTGCGGGATAGTCGTTGGTGCGAATGGCGAAGCCTTCGCCGCCGCACACGCATACGGCATATTGTCCGGGTGGGGTCCGAAAACCGGCTTCGGTACTATGACGTCATCACCGCACGGGTGGAGGCGATAAAGCCGCCGCCCAATACGCGGCCATCGTCGGCGATATCGTACAGCACACAGGCCTGGCCGGGGGCCACGCCTTCCTCGGCGTCGTCAAATTCGACTTCGATGCCGTTATCGCCGGTGATCAGTCGCGCCGGCGCCGGCGGACGGGTCGAGCGGACGCGCGCCAGCACTGGTTTTTGTGCGCGGGCCGCCGCCGGCAGATCGGCCTCATCGCCCAGCCAGTTGGTTTCCTTAAGCGTCAGGGCGCGGGTCAGCAGGGCCTCGCGCGGGCCAACGATAACTTCGCGGGCGTCGGCATCGATACGCGTGACGAACAGGGGTTCGCCGACGGCGACGTTCAGTCCCCGGCGCTGGCCGATGGTATAGCCGGTAATGCCATCATGCTTGCCCAGCACCCGCCCGTCGATATGGCGGATATAGCCTTTTTCCATACCTTGCGGGCGCAGCCTGTTGATCAGGGTGGTGTACTTGCCTTCGGGCACGAAGCAGATGTCCTGGCTGTCGGGCTTGTGGGCGATTTTCAGACCCAGTTGCATGGCGATATCGCGCACCTGCGGCTTAGGCGTTCCGGCCAGCGGAAAGCGCAGGAAATCGAGCTGTTCGCGGGTGGTGGCGAAAAGGAAATAACTCTGGTCGCGCGATTGATCGGCGGCGCGGCGCAATTGGCCATCGGCTGAACGCTCGACATAGTGGCCGGTGGCCATGGCTTCGGCGCCGAGATCGCGGGCGACATCGAGCAGGTCGTGGAACTTGACGCTTTGATTGCAGCGGATGCACGGCACCGGGGTTTCGCCGCGCAGGTAGCTGTCGGCGAATTCCTCGATCACCGAGTCACGGAAGCGGCTTTCGTAATCGAGCACATAATGCGCAATGCCGATCTTTTCAGCGGCCATGCGGGCGTCGTGGATATCCTGCCCCGCGCAGCAGGCGCCGGTCTTTTTCAGCGCCGCACCGTGATCATAGAGCTGGAGCGTGACGCCGATGACCTCATAGCCCGCCTGATGCAGCAGGGCGGCAACCACGGTGGAATCGACCCCGCCCGACATGGCGGCGACCACGCGCGCCCCTTGCGGCAACCCGACGCTTTGACGGGTGGCGGCGATGGCGGCGTCGAGATCAGCCGATTGGATGAGAGGAATGGCGCAGGCGGTCATGCGCGCGTAGATAGGGCAAAACCGGGTAAATTGCTAGGGTATGGGATTTGGGAAGGTGACTTTTAATTTCGGTCGGTTTGACAGGGCTGTTGCCTGTGAAGAGGAAAGCCTCCAGATCCCCCTCCGGCTTCGCCCGCGCCGGAGGGTTCCCGCCCCGTAAGCGGCACGGTATAAAAGATGAATGTCGATCCGGCCTATCTGTTCAGCATCGCCATGCCGGCATCGGTATAGCGGGCGCCGGCGAAACCGGTTTCGGCGATGACGCTTTCGATGTCGGTCAGGTCGGCCGCGCTCAGGGTGACCTCCGCCGCGGCGATATTTTCCTTCAGGCGGTCGAGATGGCGTGTGCCGGGGATAGGCGCGATCCACGGTTTTTGCGCCAGCAGCCAGGCCAGGGCCAGTTGCGCCGGCGTGACGCCCTTCGATCTGGCGATATCGGTCAGGGCGTCAACGGCGCGGGTGTTTTGCGCCTTCGCCTCGCCGGTAAAGCGCGGACTGGTGTTGCGGTAATCGCCCGGATCGAGCGCGGCGTCCTTCAGCGCGCCGGTCAGGAAGCCGCGGCCGAGCGGCGAATAGGGCACGAAGCCGATCCCCAGTTCTTCAAGCGTCGGCAGAACCTGGGTTTCCGGGTCGCGCGTCCACAGCGAATATTCGCTTTGCAGGGCGGTGACCGGCTGCACGGCGTGCGCCCTGCGGAGGGTTTCGGCGGAGGCTTCGGACAGGCCGAAATGCTTCACCTTGCCCGCCCTGATCAGGTCGCCGACCGTGCCGGCCACGTCCTCGATCGGTACATCGGGATCGACGCGGTGTTGGTAGAGGAGGTCGATTTCATCCACCTGAAGGCGCTTCAGGGAGGCATCGACCACCTCTCGGATATGATCGGGGCGCGAATTGACGCCGGTCAGGCGGCCGGGCTGCTGGCCCATGGCGAAGCCGAACTTGGTGGCGATGACCACCTTGCCGCGCACCGGCTTGAGCGCTTCGCCGACCAGTTCCTCATTGGTGAAAGGGCCATAGACCTCGGCCGTATCGAAGAAGGTGACGCCGAGATCGACGGCCTCGCGCAGCAGTTTCAGGCAGGCGTCGCGGTCGGAAGGCCCATAGGCCCAGCTCATGCCCATGCAGCCGAGGCCAAGGGCTGAGACTTCAAGGCCGGACTGGCCCAGCTTACGTGTTTTCATTGGGGAGGCTCCTCTCGCAGACAGCGTTCCCTATGTGGGAAGCCGGAGGCTTGCCGGCTAGATATGCGCGAAAAGAAAGAGGCCTTACCCCCCTGCCTTTCAGGCGGAGGGCATGAGTAGGGGGCAACGGCGTGGGTTAGGGTTTGCCTATTCGTCCGCGATGATGATGGCCGGATTTTCCGGCAGCGGAAAGTCGAACAGTCCGAAATCGAGCGCCTTCTGCGGCCGCGCCGCCGTCAGCGGACCTTGCGACAGAGCCACGATTTCTTCCGGTGTCAGCTCACGGCCCGCCGCCTTCTTACGCAGGTGACGCGCCTGACCGATCGGCGGAATACCGGCGGCTTTCGCCTGCGCCACCGTCATGATTTTCCAGTAGCTCAAGGACAACTGCCATACCGAGGCCACCGGCTCGCGTTTTTTCGGCCAGCGCTGCCCCTCGGCAAAGACCGGCTGCATGGGTTTGGGCTTGCCGCGCTTCGGATCGCGGATACGGCAGGTCAGCAGGCAAAACCGGTCGCTGTCCGCCGGCATGAAGGTCCGCCCCTTGCGGTCGTCCTCGACCAGGCCGGCATAGGCATCCAGCGCCTCGTCGCGCGTCTCGTAAACCGGTCCCACGGTCTGCGTTACAAAAGCGACCCGCGCCTTTGCCGCCAGTTCGGCTTCCTTTTCGCGGATGGCGCGCAAGGCCTCGCCCGCTCTCAGACGGGTCAGGGCCTCATGGGCGCTGGCGGCGATGGGGTAGGCGATAAGCGACATATGTGTTCACGATTTGATCCGAAGGCACGATAAACCCTAATACGACTTTGTGGCAAATTTTTCGTGTACGCCTTGACGGATTTTATATATTTTGCTATTTGCCAAATTAACAAAAGAAAGGCCGCTCATGTCCGAAGTCTATAGGGCGCTCGCCGATCCGACCCGCCGCCATATCCTTGAAATGCTGCGCCGGTCCGAAATGTCGGCCGGTGATATCGCCGCCCAGGTGCATGTCTCCAAGCCGACCCTCTCCGGCCATCTTAATGTGCTCAAGGCGGCCGAACTCGTCGATGTGACGCGCCACGGCACCACCTTGATTTACCGGTTGAATACATCGGTGCTCGAAGAGGCCATCTTCGCCCTGATGAACGCTTTCAAAATCGGTGCGCCGGCGCCTGATGCTATCAAGGGAGGGGTTTCTGATGTTGAGAACTGAGAAAATACTGGGTACGGTTCTGCTGCTGATCATGGCGGGCCTTGCCCTGTGGGGCCATTTCAATCTGCCGGATGCGCCTATGGCCGTTCATTTCAATGCCAGTGGTGTGGCCGATGGTTATCAGCCGCGCGATATCGGCCTGATCATCATTCCCGGCATCAGCCTGGTCATCATGGCCCTGATGTTGTGGATTCTGCCGCCCATAATGCCGTCGATCGAACGCTCCGCTACGGTCTATGGCATAGTCGTCATGAGCCTTTTCGCCTTGATGACCGCCACCCAGGCCATGCTGGTTCTGTCAGAAGCGGGCATGGCCATGGATCAGGTTCGGATCGCTTTTTCCGGCGTTGGACTGCTGTTCATCATCCTTGGCAACTACATGCCCAAAATGCGCCGCAACTGGCTGATGGGCATTCGCACGCCCTGGACGCTTGCGGATGAACGGGTCTGGGACAAGACCCATCGCTTTGCCGGGCCATTGTTTATGCTGGGCGGCCTCATTACATTGGGCGGCGCGCTGTTCGCACCGGCAGACTGGCGGGCGCCAATCCTGATTGGCGCTGTTCTGAGCGTCTGTTTCGCCAGCTATGCTTATTCGTATTTCACGGCAAAACACCTGCGTTAGCCGCATCCAGCCCTGCTTTTTACAGGCAAATCATCTTGCTTTATAGTGTGGGTAACAGTGATTCGTATGGATGCCCTGATGGCTATTGCCTCTATCGCCTATACCGCCGCCGCTGGCGGATTGGCCCTGGCCCTGTCCACCACGTGGCTGGCCCTGCGCAACCGTACCCTGTTCGTCAAGACCCGTGACCGGCTTGCCGCCGACCTGACCGCCAGGGACGGCATGTTGCGCGAACTCGATTCGGCCACCACGGCCTTCGACGAGGCCTTTCTCGCCGTCGAAGGCGATGTGGTGCGGCTGGTCTGGGGCGAAGACACCCTGCGCCATTGTGGCGAGGCGTTGGGTTTGAAAGAGCTTGACGGCGCCATCGCTCCGCAGGTGGTTCAGGCGCTGGGCGACACCTCGCCCGAGGCGGCCGAAAGCCTGAAGGCGCTGATCAGTGAAGGCGCGGCTTGCCGGTTCGAGGTCTTCGCCGAAACCCCGCCGAACAAGCTCAACAACGCCACCCCCGGCCTGACCCTGATCGTCGAGGGCCGCGCTTCGGGCGCCACGGCCTGGCTGCGCCTGGCGATCGCCGGCGCCAGGGCATCCCTGGCCTCCGGTCCCTTCGCCCAGATGGCCGAACGCGTGCCGGCGCCCTGCTGGATCTGTGCGCGTGACGGCCGCATCGTCTGGGCCAATGCCGCCTGGCTGAAAGCCGCCGAAGCCGCCAATCTTGAAGAGGCGGTGCAGAAGGGCCTGTCATTCGACCGCAATGCCGACGCCCTCGTCACGGAAGCGCTGGAGCAGCATATCCGCCGCGAAGGCTTCCGCTGGCTGACGGTCGGCGGGCAAAGACGCGCCTTCCAGGTCATCGCCGAACCGCTCAACGAGGCTTATGTCTGCGCCTACGCGATCGATGTCACTGAGGCCGAGGAAAGCCGCGAAGCCCTGAAACGCCATGCGAAAGCCCATGACGAAACCCTCGACGCGCTGGAAGACGCCGTGGCCATTTTCGGGCCGGAGAAGCAACTGACCTTCCATAACCGCGCCTTCGAGAAGCTGTGGGATCTGGAACCGGCCTGGCTGGCGGAGCGCCCGACGCATGGCGAATGGCTCGATCGCCTGCGCCAGAAGCGCCGCTTGCCGGAAACCGGTGATTACAGCGGCTTCAAGGCGCGCGAACTGGAATTCTATGGCCTGACCCACACGGCCGAAGACGAGATGTGGAGCCTGCCCGACGGCCGGTCCCTGCGCGTTGTCCGTCAGCCGCATCCATTGGGCGGGCTGCTGATCCTGTTTTCCGACAAGACCGGCGAACTGAAACTGACCGCCCGGTTCAACAGCTTGATTCAGGTGCAGAAATCGAGCCTTGACCAGCTTAACGACGCCGTGTCGGTCTATGGCAGCGATGGCCGCCTGCGCCTGCGCAATCAGGCGTTCGACCGGTTCTGGAATATCGAACCCGACGATATGGCGGCGGTGATGGATTTCAGCCAGGTAGCCGAACTGTGCCTGCCCCTGGTCCATGACCGCGGTTTCTGGAGCGAACTCAAGGCCCGCGTCACCGACACCGATCCGCTGGCCCGCGCCCCGCAACTGGGCGAGGTCAAGGTCTCCGACGGCCGTCTGGCGCAGTGGCGCACCCAGCCCCTGCCCGATGGCGCCACGCTGGTCGCCTTCTCGGATATCACCGCCACCCGGCAACTGGAAACCGCTATCGAGGCGCGTGACGAGGCGCTCAATGAATCGGTGCGGCTGAAGCGCGATTTCGTCGCCAATGTCAGTTACGAACTGCGCACGCCTTTGACCACCATCGTCGGTTACGCCGACCTGCTTCAGTCTCAAACGAACGAGAACCCGAAACAGAAAGCCTATCTGGATTCAATCCAGTCGGCGGCGCAGGAACTGGCGCGCTCGATCGATGACGTGCTCGACATGGCCCAGATCGACGCCGGCGAAATGTCGATTGTCCGCGCCGATGTCCGCCTGCTCGATGTCGTGGCCGAGGTTGGTTTGCGTCTCTCCGATTCATTCAAGACGCGCGATGTGGCCTTCGACTATACGGGCGTGATCGAGGCCGGGCTGGTCCGGGTCGATGCCAAACGGCTGGGGCAATGTCTTGAACATCTGCTCGGCAACGCCATCCGCAACGCCAGCAACGGCGGCACGGTCAGGCTGAACGCGCAGAAGGACGACGACAACCTGGTGCTGGAAGTGGCCTATACCGGGCGCGGCATCCCCTACCATGTTCAGGCGCATATCTTCGACCGCTATATCGGCCGCGAACGCGGCGGACCGGGCCTGGGCCTGGCGCTGGTCAAGGCGCTGGTGGAACTGCATGATGGCTGGATCACGCTGGAATCCGAGCCGAACGAAGGCGCGAGTTTCAAGATTCACCTGCCGGGACAGGCGGTTTCATTGCCGGAAAACGCGCCTGAGATGGAGACGGACGCCGATCCGCAAACGCCGGAAGAGACGGATGACAAGGATATGGATCAGGGCGGCAGCCCCATCGCCAGCGTCGCTTAAGGCAGGCCGCCGTCGCCAGCCGCCTGCTCGGATGACAAAAAATCATTGGCATAAAAGGAAAGCCCGCACCGGAGTTGCGGGGGCTTTCCATTTAGAGGGCCTGGCCATTTAGAGGGTCTGGCTGGTTTATGCCGGCGCCTTGATCTCACCGTTGAAATGGCCGTTGAAGACGATATCCGACAGGGGCAGGCGCACCGAGGGCGTTTCCCGCGGTTGCAGGAAATCGGGCAGGCTGGAGGCATCGCCCTGATGACCGATGGCGACGGCGGCCTCCAGCTTGAGGTTTTGCGGCAGGCCCAGCACGGCCGGCGCCTTGTCATATTCGATGCCCGCCATGCCGTGGGCGATCAGGCCCAGGCTGTGCGCCTGCAAGCTGAGTGACATGAAGGCCGAGCCTGCGTCGAAGCTGTGGGTGATATTCTGGCGCTCGCCGTCGAAGGTGGTGACCGAGGCGATGAAGATCAGCGCGCCGGCGTCCCTGGCCCAGCCCTCGTTGAACGGCACCAGCAGGGAGAGCAGGGTGTCGAATTCCGGTGTGCCGCGCAGGCCGTAAAAGAAGCGCCACGGCTGGAGATTGGAGGCCGACGGCGCCCAGCGCGCGGCTTCCAGAACGGTCAGAACCTGTGCTTCGCTGACAGGCTGCTGCGTGAAGGCGCGTGGCGACCAGCGCTCAAGAAACTGCTTGTCGATCGGGTATTCGGAGGTGCGCGGGGCGGTCATGATAGTTCTCACTCTGGGAAAATAACGGGTTGCGAAAATAACTGGCTTTTGCTGGCGATTTCTGATTCACCTGACAGGCGGCAGATTGGTCAATAGTAACTATATGAGTTTCGGTTACAGTATTTCAAGGGGTTGGTGATTGCTCGATACAATTCAGCACAGGTTTTCGCTTCTTGACCCCTTCATCACCGCCTACGGACCGGCGGATAAAAGCCGGCGGCCCGCCGTTTTGCTGTTCCATGCCTGCAACGGCGTGCGCGAACATATCCACGCCTATGCGCAACAGGTGGCCGATCTCGGCTTCCGCGCCTATGTCGTCGATTCCTTCACGCCGCGCGGCTGGGATGAAAACGCCGCCATGAGCCTGGTCTGCACTGGCCTGGCCCTGCATGGTTATGAGCGGTCGGGCGATGTGCTGGCGGCGATCTGGGGGCTTGGCCAGCGCCCGGAAGTCGATGCCGGTAACATCATCCTGGCCGGCTGGAGCCATGGCGGCTGGGCCATCATGGATCTGATGACCGAAAAACTGACCCGCGAAGGCGAGGCGCGGCTGCGCGATCCGACACCGGCGCCGATGAAGGGCGTCAAGGGCGTGTGCCTGGTCTATCCCTATGTCAATTTTCCGGCGCGCTCCAATATGCACAGTTGGCAATATGCGCCGAAAACCCTGGCGGTTCTGGCGCGGCAGGATTTCCTGACGAGTCACAGCCATGCCGATCATATCTTCAGTCATCTGAAGGCGGAGGGGCTGCCGGTCGAACGGCTCGATCTTGACTGCACCCATTGTTTCGATGAGGACAGTGCGCTTCATTTCGGCCCGCTGATGGCCTATGATCGCCGGAGCCATGAAAAGACCATGGCGGCGTTTGAGGGTTTCGTGAAGGGAATCTTCGCACAGGGGGCATAAATGGATACGATGGCGCAACGCTATGCGTTGCTGGAGCCGGACATTACCGTCTATGGCCCGCAGGATGAGGGCGTCCGGCCGGCGGTAGTGCTTTTTCACGGCTGTGGAGGCATGCGGCCGCATGTCCATCTCTATGCGCGGGCCGTGGCCCTGACGGGCGTGCGCGCCTATGTCGTCGATAGCTTCAGGCCACGGGGCTGGGACCGTAACTTCGCCGTGTCGCTGATCTGCACCGGCGCGGTCTTACAGGGGTATGAACGCGCCGGTGACGTGCTTTCGGTGCTTTATGGCCTGCAACAGAGCCGCCGGGTCGATATGGATCGGGTGATCCTGTGCGGGTTCAGTCACGGTGGCTGGTCGATCATGGATCTGATGACCTCGCCACTGACCAAGCCGGGACATGTCAGGATCGCCGATCCCGATCCGGCGCTGGTGGATCGGCTCAGGGGGCTTTATCTTGTCTATCCCTATATCAATTTCCCGGCGCGCTCGAATACGGCAGAATGGCTGCACAAACCGAAGACCTTTGCGGTTTTGGCGACGAAGGATCATTTGACACCGATTAAACGGGCGCAGAAGATTTTCGGCAGGCTGAAGGCGCGGGGGGTGGCGGTCACCACGCTCGAACTCGACGCGACCCACGCCTTTGATGAGGAAGACAATGCGGGCCTGATCATGCGATACGCGCCCGATGTGATGCAGACCTCCCTGGAAGGCCTGCTGACCTTTGCCGTCGAGCGGTTTAAGCCGGCGTAAAGGCCGATCCGTGCCGTTTATGGGGGCTACCTGAACGCCGCGAAGTCGATGATCACCAACTCGCGCCCTAGTGAAGCCAGAAAGGCCCGGAAATCCGTCTGTGTCAGCGAAGTCGTGGCTGTATTGGTCAGCGGGTGGAAATTAACGATTTCCGCATCAGCCAAGGTCTTGTCGAGGATGAAGGTCACCTTATGCGCCGGATCATTGATCAGGGCCAGCGCCGTCACCGAACCCGGCCGCACGCCCAGCGCCGCGTAAAGCCGGTCTTCCGAGCCGAAGCTGAGGCGTCCGGAACCGATCGCCTTCGGCAGGGCTTTCAGCGGTATCTGCGTCGATTGCTCGGCCGAAATCAGCCAGAGCTGGCCCTTGTCGTCCTTCAGGAACAGGTTCTTGGTGTGCGCGCCCGGCAATTGCGACTTTATGTCATCGCCTTCACCGACGCGAAACACCGCTTCGTGAGTGAGGGTGCTTGTTTTCAGGCCCAAATCATTTAAGGCTTCGAGCAGTTTTTCAGGCGTGTAATGGCTGTCGGTCATGACCACAGGCTTTACCGCAATCTTTTTGACGATGGAACCGCCAGATGGAACTTGAGTGCTTTGTCATGACCACCTATCCGCCGGAAATCGTGCCCGGACGGCCGGAGCGCGACTGGATGGACAGCTTTCAGTCGCGTTTTCCCTATCGGTGCCTGCCGCTGACCATGGCCAACACCACCGGCTGGGAAATCCTTTGCCCGACCGATCTCACCGTGATCTGGAACGGCGGCATCGGCAAGGACGACCTGACCATCACCTGTGATGCCGATCCGGATTACAATCTTGAACACCTGGTGTCGTCGCACTTCACGCATGGCGTCCTGACCTTTCATACCGGCTACATGTTCCGCACCCCGCCGGGCTATGCGGTCATCGCCTCCGGCGCGCCGAACCAGGTCAAGGACGGCATCGCGCCCCTCACCGGCCTGGTGGAAACCGACTGGCTGCCCTTTCCCTTCACCATGAACTGGCTGATGACCCGTCCGGGCATGATCACCTTCAAGAAGGGCGAGCCGTTCTGCTTTATCCAGGTGGTTCAGCACAAGGGGCAGGACGATATCCAGCCGGTGATCAAATCTCTGGAAACCGATCCGGATTTCAAGAAGCAGTTCGACGCCTGGGCCAAGACCCGGCAGGAATTCAATAACAGCCTGGTCAGGCGCGATCCGGATGCGGTCAAGGAGGCCTGGCAGAAGTTTTACTTCAAGGGCGAAAAGCCGGATCCGGCTGGTGTGGTGGTGGAAAAGGTCGATGACCATATCAACCGCCGCCGCCTCAAGACGCCCAAGGTCATCCGGCCTAAAAGGACGCGCTGAAAAGCGCTCCCGGTATAATCGGGAGCGCTTGAGCCGGCTCGATCGACCGGTTACCGCGTGGCGTCAGGCCGGATGATGCTCGGTTCCAGATTGGCCCTGACGGCGCGGGCGTCATAGGCGTTCGGATCGCTGTCCGGCTTGGCGCCCTTGTGCATCAGGATTTCGGCCGTGGCCTCGTAACGGGAGTAGATCACGGTGTCCGTACCCCAGTCGGCGCCGAAAGCGCCCCAGCGGCTCCAGCGGCTGCGGCCGTAGAAGCGCCACGAAAAGCGGTTCATGTAGGGATCATCGAAGGTGGTGGCGCGCTTCTTTTCATCGGTATTGCGGCTGATGACCTCGAACCAGTCGTAACCGGAACTGATGGTGACTTCCGCCGCGCGATAAAGCAGGTAGTTTTCGACCGTTTCGCGCTTGGTCATGTCATTGCCGGCGAAACTCAGGCGGTAACGGTTTTCCTCGATGCGGACTTCCGAATATCCGCGCTGGCGGGAGGGCGAGTCGGTCGCCGCCACGGGCTGGTAAGGGGTTGGCGTGGCGCAGGCCGACAGCACGGTCAGGCTGACGGCGGCCAGAAGGCAGAGGCCCAACTTATGATTCAGGCGTTTCATGGTCATGACTTCCCCATATAAACAAAACTTTTACGCATATTAGCTGCCAAGAGTGTGCCGTCAATGTGGCAATATTGGGCCGTCCGTAATGCGCGTATAAAGAGGCCCTGCAGCCTGAGCCGTTCCAATCCATGCCTGTTGTGGTCGCCGCGAAGATCGCCATCTGCAGCGGCGCGGCAGACCGGCGGTGAAGAACATGGTCATGAAAAACGCCCCGCAGGTATGCGGATCAATCGGAAGGGTCATGCCTTCGCATGGTGCAAAGATTCAATGTGATGGTGACGCCCAACCAGATTCGACATTTTCAGAGAATCGGTTCTGTGTATGTTCTTCTCTTGAAAGGAGGCTGTGATGGGTAAAAATACGGGTGACGGATATCGTAAAGGCGCTGTAACTGGTAGGACGCAGTTTCAGAGACAAGACGGGCTTTATCAAAAGCGTGATGAGCGGACTGGCCATTTTATGGAAGTTAAACAGTCCGAGGGCAAATTTAAGGGTGTTGCTCGTGAACCCGACGGACGAGATACACCTAATTCATAAGCGTAAGGCAAACTAATGGGCGTGAGTCTGCCCCCCACAAAACTTGCTTTATTCAAAAGAAAACCCGGCCTTTGAGCCGGGTTTTCTTTTGAAAGAGAGAAGACTTGGGGCCAAGGCCCCAAACCCATAACTTATCCGCGTTGATCCCGCTTCGCCGCCACGCGCAGGCGCAGGGCGTTGAGCTTGATGAAGCCGGCGGCGTCGCGGTGATCGTAGGCGACCTTGCCTTCCTCGAACGTGACCAGATCCTGATCGTACAGCGAATACCGGCTTTCGCGGCCGGTGATGGTGACATTGCCCTTGTAGAGCTTGACCGTGACGCGGCCGGTGACCTTGGCCTGGCTGTAATCGATGGCGGCTTGCAGCATTTCGCGCTCCGGCGAGAACCAGAAGCCGTTATAGACCAGCGAGGCGTATTTCGGCATCAGCTCGTCCTTCAGGTGCATGGCGCCGCGATCGAGGGTGATCGACTCGATGCCGCGGTGCGCCGCCAGAAGGATGGTGCCGCCGGGCGTTTCATACACGCCGCGCGACTTCATGCCGACGAAGCGGTTTTCCACCAGGTCGAGACGGCCGACGCCATTGTCATGACCCAGTTGGTTCAGTTTGGTCAGCAGGGCGGCGGGAGACAGGGCCACGCCGTCGATGGCCACCGGATCGCCGTGCTCGAAATCGATGGTGAAGACGGTCGGCTTGTCAGGCGCGGCTTCCGGCGAAATGGTGCGCTGATAGACGAATTCCGGCGCCTCGACCGCCGGGTCTTCCAGCACCTTGCCTTCGGAAGACGAATGCAGCAGGTTGGCATCGACCGAGAAGGGCGCATCGCCGCGCTTGTCCTTGGCGATCTGAATCTGGTGCTTTTCGGCGAAATCGAGCAGGGCCTCGCGGCTCTTGAAATCCCATTCGCGCCACGGGGCGATGACGCGGATATCCGGCTCCAGGCCGTAATAGCCGAGTTCAAAACGCACCTGGTCGTTGCCCTTGCCGGTGGCGCCGTGCGAAACGGCATCCGCGCCGGTCTGGCGGGCGATTTCAATCTGTTTCTTGGCGATCAGCGGACGGGCGATCGAGGTGCCGAGCAGGTACTGGCCTTCATAGACCGTATTGGCGCGGAACATCGGGAAGACGTAATCTTTCACGAACTCTTCGCGCACGTCCTCGATGAAGATGTTTTCCGGCTTGACGCCGGCGGCCAATGCCTTGGCGCGCGCCGGTTCGATTTCGCCGCCCTGGCCGAGATCGGCGGTGAAAGTCACGACCTCCGCGCCGTATTCGGTTTGCAGCCACTTCAGGATGATCGAGGTATCGAGACCGCCGGAATAGGCGAGGACGACTTTCTTGACGGGCTTATCGGCGGAAGCGGACATGGTGTGACCTTCGGTTAAACAGACACGCGCGCTTTAAGGTTTAAGGCTCAAGGATGCAAGACTGAATATGTGAAACTTGCGGGTCAAGGGTCGTTACGACCCTTGTTATACCGTCACCTGCGTGCCCAGTTCGACCACGCGGCCTGGCGGGATATGGAAGAATTCCGTCGGATTGGCGGCGTTTTTCATCAGGAAGATGAACAGCTTGTCCTGCCACAGCGGCATGCCGGAATTGGCCGAGGGCACCACCGAGCGCTTGCCGACGAAGAAACTGGTGGCCATGATATCGAATTTCAGGCCGAGCTTACGGCAGAGGCCGAGCGCCCGCGGCAGGTTCGGGCTTTCCATGAAGCCGTAGTTCAGTGTCACCTTCTTGAAGTCGTCATTGATGATCTCGATGGTGACGCGCTTGTCTTCCGGTACGCGCGGCACACCGATGGTCTTGACCGTCAGGATGATGTTCTTCTCGTGCAGGACCTTATTGTGCTTGAGATTGTGCATCAGGGCCACCGGCGCGGAATCGGCGTCCGAGGTCAGGAAGATGGCGGTGCCGGCGGCGCGGTGCGGCGGGCGCTTGCCGAGCATATCGACCAGATCGAGCAGGGCCACGCTGTCGCGCTTCGATTTTTCGGTCAGGGTGCGGGTGCCGGTGGCCCAGGTCAGCATGATCAGGATCAGCATGCCGGCGAGCAGCAGCGGCAGCCATGCGCCCTGCGGAATTTTCAGCAGGTTGGAGCCGAAGAAGACGAGATCGAGCGCGCCGATGGGGGCCAGCAAGGCCCAGGCCTGCCAGCGCTTCCAGTTCCAGACATGGCGCAGGAAGACATAGGCCAGAAGGGTATCGACCAGCATGGCCCCGGTGACGGCGATGCCGTACATCGAGGTCAGGCGGTCGGTGCCGCGGAAGGCCAGCACCAGCACCAGCACGCCCACCATCAACATGGTATTGATCTGCGGCACGAAAATCTGGCCCGCCTGGGTTTCGCTCGTCCGCTTGATATCGATGCGCGGCAGGAGGCCAAGCTGGACCGCCTGCTGGGTGATGGAAAATGCGCCGGTGATGACCGCCTGCGAGGCGATGACCGCCGCCATGGTGGCCAGCAGGAAGACCGGCCAGTAGGCGATTTCGGGCACCATGCGCCAGAAAGGATTTTCGCGCGCCGAAGGGTCGGCCAGTGTCAGCGCGCCCTGGCCGAGATAGTTGAGCGTCAGGCAGGGCAGGGCGAAGAACAGCCAGGAAAACTGGATCGGCTTCTTGCCGAAATGGCCCATATCGGCATAGAGGGCCTCGGCGCCGGTGACGGCCAGGAAAACCGAACCAAGGATGACAAAGCCGGTGAAGCCGTTGGCCAGCAGGAACTTGATGCCATAATGCGGCATGAGCGCCACCAGTATGCCCGGCTGATCGAAGATATGATAGAGACCAAGGCCGCCCAGGACGCAGAACCACAGCACCATGACCGGCCCGAAAAAGCCGGCCACCTTGGCCGTTCCCTTGGACTGCACCAGAAACAGGCAGATCAGGATAATGGCGGATACCGGCACGATCAGGTGCGATACCTTGCCGGCGAAGCCCGGCGCGTCCCTGAGGCCTTCCACCGCGCCCAGCACCGAAACCGCCGGGGTGATGATGCCGTCGCCATAGAAAAGCGCCGCGCCGCAGATGCCGAGGAAGAAAACGGTAGGCGAATATTTGCCGAGCGCCTTTTGCGCCAGCGCCATCAGGGCCAGGGTGCCGCCCTCGCCCTTGTTGTCGGCCTTCATCAGGAAGATGACATATTTGACCGTGACGATCATGACCAGCGCCCAGAAGACGAGCGAAATCACGCCTTTTACCGCCAGTTCGGCGCTGGTGCCTTCGCGCGTATGGAACAGGGCCTCGCGCATGGCGTAGAGCGGACTGGTGCCGATATCGCCGAAAACGACGCCGATCGAGCCGACCACAAGCGCCGTGAAGCCTTCCGAGCCATGGCCGTGGCTCGATACCGATTCGCCTTCGGATGCGGGGAACTCACCGGGATTGGGAGGGGGGGCGCCGGTTTCCGCCTGTGTCTTGTCCGAGTCGGGGCCGGTGGCCGGCGTCTCGGGAGGGGTGTCCCCGATCATGCGCACGCTCCTGGGGGCGCCGAAAATACAAGATGACGGATAGTCACTCTGGGAGGCCCTCGCTTGAACCCGGCGCTATTACGCCTATTTATAAACACATTCAATCTTGAATTTGGCTTGAACCGGGCTTGAATCTGGCAATCTCGAATCCGGCCCGGTTCCGGGTTGAACCTGGGGAAAGGCGTCCCCCCTATGAAATTGCCGGGAAATGTCGTATCGAAGTTAGGCAAATGTCTGATAGTCAAAGATTTCCAGTGGCCGCCCACACGCTGGCCTATCTCGCCCACAAAAACGCCTATTCCCGGGAACAGGCGGTGTCTTCGTCCGTGCTTGCCGCTTCGATCCCGACAAACCCGGTGGTTATCCGTCGCATGACCACGCAACTGGCGAAAGCCGGATTGCTGGCCACCTGCTCGGGCGTCGCCGGCGGGGCGTGGCTGCTGAAAAAGCCGGAACAGATCAGGCTCGATGAAGTGCTGAAAGCGGTCAATGGCTGCGCGCACCTCGGTTCCGCGCCGCTGGGCGCCGAAGGCTGCCCGGTCAGCCAGGCCATCCCCAAGGCGGTCAATGAAGCGATGACGGCGGCCAATATCGCCGCGGCGCAAAGCCTTTCGACCTTTACCGTGGCCGACCTGCTGAAACATACGGCGGAACTGCCGGTGGAATGTCCGGCCGAGTAATTCCAAGATGCGGTCTGCGCATCTTGGCAACACCGACTGGCCGCCCGAGCTTTTGCGATGAGCCATGCGGCGCTTGAGCTAAAAAAACAAATCTTGCAATTTTCATGGCGCTCGTGTTTCGATCCGGCCTGTTTTCGATTGAGGTACTGATGTGGCACGCCGTCTTGTTCTGATCACGGGTGGGTCTTCCGGCATCGGCCTGGCCTTTGCGCGCACCTATGCGGCGCACGGCTGGGATGTGGCGGTGACGGCGCGCCGGGCGGACCGGCTGGAAAAGCTGGTCGAGGAGGTTCGCCTGCGTTTCGGCGTCGAAGCCCATGCCCTGCCTGCCGATCTGGCCGATCCCGCCACGCCGGAAAATTTGCAGAAAAGCCTGCTGGCGCTCGGCCGCACGGTCGATGGCCTGGTCAATAACGCGGGGTATGGCCAGCCGGGCGGCTTTATCGCCACCTCGCTTGAGCAGCATCAGGCCTTTCTGCGCGTGATGATGCTGGCGCCGATGGAACTGACGCACCGCTTCCTGCCCCGCATGATCGAGCAGAAATTCGGCCGCATCCTCAATGTGGCGTCGCTGGCCGGATTCCTGCCGGCCTCGCCGGGCGATACGCTGTATGGGCCGGTCAAGACTTTCCTGACGCGTTTTTCCCAGAGTCTGCATCTCGAAATGCGAGATCACGGCGTCCATGTCAGCGCGCTCTGCCCCGGCTTCACCTATTCGGAATTTCATGACGCCGCCGGTACGCATTCGAAATTAAGCAAGGCCGCGCCCGAATGGGTGTGGATGGGGGCTGACGAAGTGGCGCGCGAGGGCTATGTCGCCGCCGAGGCCAACCGCGCCGCCTGCGTGCCCGGCGCGCCGAACAAGGCCGCCGCCGCCCTGCTCAAGGTGCTGCCCGACGACTGGACGATGGAGCTTTCATCCGGCCAGTTGCGCAAATTGCAGCGCTGATGACCTCTTGATATGTCCCGGCCTTAAGCCGCGCCCCTGAGCGAGCGTTGGGCGGCGTTTTGGGCGCTGGCCTGGTTTTTCACGTACAGGCCGCGCATCCCCGGCATCGGCTTGAAGACATCGGTGATGCCCAGCACCGTCTCCGCCGCGCCGAGGAACAGGCAGCCGTCATCGGCCAGAAGCGTCGCCATTTGTTCGAGCACGCGCTTCTTGGTTTCCAGGTCGAAATAGATCAGCACGTTGCGGCAATAGATCACGTCCTGACGGCCGATCAGGCGCAGATCGTCGAGCAGGTTCATCTTCTTGAAGCGGATCGATGAGCGCAGCTTGGGTGAGATGCGCCACATTTCATCGACCTTCTCGAAATGTTTGACCATCATGGTGATCGGCAGGCCGCGCTGAACCTCGAACTGGGTGTAAAGCCCGGCCTGGGCTTTTTCCAGGCAGCGCTCGGAAATATCGGTGGCGAGAATATCGAGATTGAGGCGCGGATAGAGCATCCGCATCTCGTCCATCAGCATGGCCAGCGAATAGGGTTCCTGACCCGTCGAGCAGGCGGCGCACCACACCTTGATGTCGCCGTTGATGCGCGTCTTGGCCAGCGCCGGCAGGATGTCGCTCTTGAACTGGTCGAAGGGAATCTTGTCGCGGAAGAAGAAGGTTTCGTTGGTCGTCATGGCGTCGGTGACGGCGGCCATCAGTTTTTCGTCGCGCTTGGTGCGCAGGGCGGACAGCAGGGCCGACACGTTGGCGAAGCCTTCGCGGCGCGCCACCGGCGACAGGCGGGATTCGATCAGATAGGTCTTGTCCGAACCGAGGATCAGGCCTGAGCGGGTTTTCAAGGTGGCGGCGAGGTGTTCGATATCTTCAGGTGTCATTGGTTTGGACGCTCCCCGCGCGCAAAGGCTTTGCAGGCTGCGGACAGCCCGTCGATCGGTTTGATGATTTCAGCCAGGCCGGCTTCGGCGATGGCGCCGGGCATGCCCCAGACCACGCTGGTGGCCTCGTCCTGCACCATGACGGAGCCATTGGCGTTGACCAGGGCCTGCGCGCCGTCGCGGCCATCATGGCCCATGCCGGTCAGCACCACGCCGAGCGCGTGATTGCCATAGACCTCGGCGGCGGATTTGAACAGGGGATCGACCGCCGGACGGCACCAGTTGATCTGCGGCGTCTGGTCAAGCCGGATCTGCTTGACGATCGGGTCCGGCCGGATGGTCATGTGGAAATCGCCGGGCGCGATATAGATGTTGCGGCTCTCGATCAGCATGCCGTCCTTGGCTTCCTGCACCTTCTGCGGCAGGGCCTTGTCGAGGTGCTCGGCCAGAATGGCGGTGAAGGTGGCCGGCATGTGCTGCACGATCAGGATGGGCAGTTTCCACTCAGGCCCAAGCCCCAGCAGGAAGGCGCGCAGGGCGGGCGGTCCGCCGGTCGAGGCGCCGATAACGAGGCAGTCGATGCGCTTGGGACCGGTGGCGCGCGGCCGCAGACTGGGCGTGACCGGCGTGATGACCGGTTTCGGCGCGGGACGCAGGGCGGAAGGCGCGGGCGTGGCGTGGCCATGGGCTGAGGGCGACGGCGCGGCTGATCCTGCCGGCGCCGCATTTCCGGCCGCGGGCGGCACGGGCCATGAGCGGGTCCGCCCGCACAGCGCGCGGATCTTGGTCAGCAGTTCGGTGCGGAAGCCGTCGGCGCCGCCGATGCGGGTCGAATCGGGCTTGGGGATATAGTCGGCCGCGCCCAGTTCGAGGGCGCGCAGGGTGACATTGGCGCCGCGCGTCGTCAGCGTCGAGGCCATCAGCACCTTCAGGCCCGGCTTGGCGGCCAGCAGCTTCGGCAGGGCCTCTAACCCGCCCATGTTCGGCATTTCGATGTCGAGGATCAGCACGTCCGGCTGGATTTCCTTGACCTTTTCAACCCCCTTGGCGCCATCGATGGCCAGCCCCGCCAGAACCATGTCCGGCTCATGCTCCAGCCAGCGCGAGATCAGGCCCCGCACGACCGCCGAGTCATCGACGATCATGATCTTCAGGGGCCGCAGGGACGCAGCGGTATGGGGGTTCAGAGACATTCTTTTGCGCTCAGTCGCCGCGGGGCTTACGCTGCACCAGCAGCGGCGGCCACTTGGCCTTGCCGAAAGCCAAGCGGCTTTCGGAGGTTACACTATTACACTTAGATCAGGCCGACTTCGGAGAACTTGGCTTCGAGAATTTCACCGTCGAACGGCTTCATGATGTATTCGGAAGCGCCTTCGGTCAGGGCCTCGGTGATATGGGCCAGGTCATTCTCGGTGGTGCAGAAGACCACGACCGGGGCCTTGCCGCCGTCTTCCTTGCGCAACTGGCGCAGGAAGGTGATGCCGTCCATGACCGGCATGTTCCAGTCGAGCAGGATGGCGGACGGCATTTTTTCCTTGCAGGATTTCAGCGCCTCAAGCCCGTCATTGGCCTCGCTGACTTCAAATTGCAGGTTTTCCAGGATGCGTCTGGCGACCTTGCGGATAACGCGGCTATCATCGACAACGAGACAGGTTTTCATCCTGTTTTCCCCTAATTTTTCTAAAAGGCGTTAAGCGGCCTTCAGATGGGCGGCATCCAAAAGCGTATGTGGATCCAACACTATCAGAAGTTCCTTTTCCAATTGATAAACGCCGACGATAATTTCAGCCCAGCGCGGGGGGAGGTTGCCGGGAGGGGCGTGGAACTTTTCATCGTCGAGTTTCAGAACCTCATCGACCGAATCGATGACGAGGCCGTAGCTGTCGCCATGCACCTCCAGGCCGATGGCCAAAGGCTCCGGCGCGCCCTCTTCGCGGGGGGGCAGGCCCAAACGGCGGCGGGCGCAGACGGCGGTGACGATGCGGCCGCGCAGATTGAGCACGCCGGCGATTTCGGAGCGCGACAGGGGCACGGGCGTCAGGCCGCGCGGATGGAAGACATCATGGACGCGGGCGGCGTCAACGCCGAAAAGCTGGCCGCCGACGCGGAGGGTTACATAATCACGCAGGCTCATGCGACGGCCTTTTCATTGGTGGTGGCAGGGTGGCGCTGGTGTTCGGCCAGGCCGCGCAGGTGGTAATAATCGACATCGAGGATCTCGCAGGCGCGGCCGGCCACGATGGCGGTGCCGCGAACGCCCGGACGATCGGCCGACAGTTCGATGGTCATGTGGTCCTCGATGACATCGACGATCTCATCGACCGCCAGGCCCATGGCGTAGCCTTCGCCGGTGAAGACGAGCAGGGGCTGGATGTGGTGCTCCTCGCTCTGAGCGGACAGCAGGCCGGAGAAATCGCTGTTGACGGTCAGGATCGGCATCAGCTTGCCGCGGTATTGCAGGGCGGCGCGGCCTTCCATGATCTCGATCTGCGACGATTCGACGTGTTCGAGGCGGGTGATGTGCTCCAGTTCGACGGCCTTCGGCGCGCCGTTGCCGGCCTTGAAAAGCAGCATGGCGACCTTTTCGCTGCCCGTCTCCGCCGCCGTTTCCTCGGTTTCCTCGGCGGCCTTTTCCTCCAGCATGTTGCCGGCGCGCTCGCTCATGGCGTTGGGGTCGAGGATCAGCACCACCGAGCCGTCACCCAGGATGGTGGCGCCGGAGAAGACATCGACATCGCGCAGGATGGTGGCCAGCGGCTTGACGACGATTTCTTCCGTATCGAGCACGTCATTGACGACCAGGCCGTAGCGGCGCTCACCGACCTGGATGACCATGACGAAGGTGGCGTCTTCGTCCTTCGCCGCTTCAAGCTGGAGCGTCGGCCCAAGCTGGACCAGCGGCAGCAGCTTGTTGCGCAGACGCAGAACCAGCGCGTCGTTGATCTTTTCGATCCTGTGCTCGGCGTTTGCGCCCGTGCGGACCAGTTCCATGACGGCGGTCTGCGGCACGGCGAATTTCTGCGCGCCGGCGCCGACGATCAGGGCCGAGACAATGGCCAGGGTCAGCGGAATCTTGATGGTGAAGGTGGTGCCCTGGCCGGCCACCGAGGTCAGGTCGATCTGGCCGCCGATCTGCTCGATATTGGTGCGCACCACGTCCATGCCGACGCCGCGGCCGGAGAGGTTTGTCACCTTGGCCGCTGTCGAGAAACCCGCCGCGAAGATATAGCGGTGGACCTGCTGCTCACTGAGGGCATCGACCTCGACGCGCGACGCCAGGCCTTTTTCGATAATCTTTTCGCGGATGCGCGCGGTATTCAGGCCGCGGCCGTTATCGGCGATGCGGATGACGATATAGCCGCCTTCGTGGAAGGCGCTGAGTTTGATGGTGCCGTTGGCCGGCTTGCCGAGCTGGACGCGCTCCTCGGTGCCTTCCAGGCCGTGATCGGCCGAATTGCGCACCATATGGGTCAGCGGATCGCGGATCAGTTCCAGCACCTGGCGGTCCAGTTCGGTGCCTTCACCGTCCATCACCAGGTCGATCTTCTTGCCGAGTTCGTAAGAGAGGTCGCGCACCAGGCGGGGCAGCTTCTTCCACGCCGCGCCGATCGGCTGCATCCGGGTCTTCATCACGCTGTCCTGCAATTCGCCGGTCAGGGTGGAAAGGCGCTGCAGCGGGGTGGCGAAGGCGGAATCTTCACGGTTACGGCTGATTTGCAAAAGCTGGTTACGCGTCAGCACCATTTCCGAAACCAGCGTCATCAGGCCTTCGAGCACATCGACCGACACGCGGATCGATTGCGTGGTGGCGATGCCCTGCGCCTCTTCGCCGCCCAGCGAAGGCGCGGATTCGGGGGGGGCGGGCGCTTTCGGCGCGGCGGCCTTGACAGGCTCCGGCGCGGGCGGGGCCACTTCGGAAACGGGTTCGGGCGTGGCGTCGGTCATCCAGTCCGGCGCCTCGGCGGCGGCGAAGGCGGCTTCGAGATCGGCCTCGGAAACCTCGCCGGGGCGCAGGGTCCGGCCGGTGGCGGGATCGATATCGCCCGGTTGCAGAGCATCGGCGCCCTCCGGCCCTTCGGCGGCGGCGAAGGCGGCCTCCAGTTCGGCTTCGGAAACCTCGCCGGGACGCAGGGCGCGGCCGGTGGCGGGGTCGATATCGCCGACACCCAGTGACGGGATATTGATCTCGGCCGGTTCGATTTCGCCGTTGATCGGGCGGTCCGGCACTTCGACGGTCTGCACGGCGGAAAGATCGACGGCCTGGCCCTCGGCCATGGCTTCCAGTTGCGAGATCAGATCGTGGTCGTCGCCATCGGGTTCGTTGCCGGTTTGCTCCAGGCCGGCCAGGATCACCTTGATGCGGTCGATGGAGTGGAGCACCAGGGTCACGGCGATCGGCGTCACTTCCAGCTTGCCGTCGCGGAACCGGCCGAGCAGGGTTTCACCGGCGTGCGCCACGGCTTCGAGGCGCGACAGCCCCAGGAAACCGCAGGTGCCCTTGACCGTATGGACGAGACGGAAAATGTTATCGAGCGTCTTGCGTTCGGTCGGGTTGGCTTCAAACTTGACCAGTTCGCTATCGACGACCTCCAGGCTTTCTGCGGTCTCGGTCAGGAATTCGGAAATTAAGTCGTCCACAACATACCCCATTGTACTGGTGGTCCCGCCCCGAAGTGACACTTCGGGCAGGGCCTGTCTGGGGTCATAGTGAACAGCTTTGGTTAAGGGACCGTTGCCACAATCTTACCAAAGTCTGAATTTTTACAATTAGGGCGAGAAGTGAAAAGACGGCGAAAGTGCCTTGTTAAACAGATAGCCCTCGGATAGGTTTTGCGCTTCAATTCGCGGGGCTATCATGACGCTTGTTACCGATTTTCTGGCATCCGTCACGGAAACCCATGCGAGTGGCATCGCCACCGAGCATTCTTATCGTCCTGCGCTTCAGAAACTGATCAATGGCTTCGAGCGGGACATAACCGCTCTGAACGAACCCAAACGCATCGATGTCGGCGCACCTGACCTGATCGTTCAGCGCAAAGGCGTCGCGCTCGGATATGTGGAGGCGAAGGACCTGCGTATCGACCTGCGCGGCATGAAGGACGCCAACAAGGCGCAGCAGCAACGCTATCTGAAAGCCCTGCCTAACCTGATCTATACCAACTGCCTGGATTGGGATTTTTACCGGGATGGCGAACTGTATGCCTCGGTCACCGTCGCTGATTTCCCGATGGGCATTCAGCCGCGCGCCGATCAGTTCGATGTACTGGAAAACCTGCTGCGCGATTTTCTGGCGCAGCGCCCGCAGACCATCATCTCGCCGAAAGTGCTGGCGGAGATCATGGCGGGGAAGGCGGCGCTGATCAAGGATGTGCTCAACAACACCCTGAAAGTGGACGCCGGACTCCAAAGCGAACTGGCCGGCCAGTTCAAAGCCTTCCGTGAACACCTGATCCACGATATCACGGCGGAGGATTTCGCCGATATCTATGCGGAAACCATTGCTTACGGCATGTTCGCGGCGCGGCTGCATGATCATACGCCGGAAACCTTCAGCCGGCAGGAAGCGCTCGACCTGCTGCCGAAATCCAATCCGTTCCTGCGCAGCCTGTTCAGCTATATCGCCGGCCCCGACCTGGATGACCGCATTCGCTGGATTATCGATGATCTCGCCAATGTCTTCCAGGCGGCGGATGTCAAAAAGATCATGGCGGGCTTCGGCGAACTGACCGGACGCAAAGACCCCTTCCTGCATTTTTACGAAACCTTCCTGGCGGCTTATAATCCAGCCAAACGCAAGGCACGCGGCGTCTGGTACACACCGGAAGCCGTGGTCAATTTCATCGTGCGCGCCGTGGATGAGGTGCTGCAAACCGAGTTCGGTCTGCCGATGGGGCTGGCGGATACCTCTAAGGTGACCGTAGACTGGGAAACCGGCCAGACCGATAAAAAGGGCAAGCGGGAAACGATCAGGAAAGAGGTGCATCGCGTCCAGATTCTCGATCCGGCGACCGGGACCGGCACGTTTCTGGCGGAGGTCATCAAGCAGATTGCCCCGAAAATTACTGGCGTCGCCCCCGGCATGTGGTCGTCCTATATCGAAAAAGACCTGATCCCGCGCCTGCACGGCTTTGAGCTGCTCATGGCCTCCTACGCCATGTGCCATATGAAGCTCGACATGATCCTGACGGAGATGGGCTACAAACCGACCGGTACGCCGCCGCGCCTGTCGGTCTATCTCACCAATTCACTGGAAGAAGGCGAACCGGCCAATCAGTCCCTGCCATTCGCGCAATGGCTTTCCAATGAGGTCAAGAAGGCCAACGAAATCAAGCATGACATGCCGATCATGTGCGTGATCGGCAATCCGCCCTACAGCGGTGAAAGCGCCAATAAGGGCGACTGGATCATGGGCCTGATGGAGGCTTACAAAAAGGAGCCGGGCGGCCGGGAAAAGCTGAAGGAACGCAATCCGAAATGGATCAATGACGATTATGTCAAGTTCATCCGTTTTTCCGAACACCTGATCGAAAAGAACGGCGAGGGCGTACTTGGTTTCATCACTAACCACGGCTATCTCGATAACCCGACCTTCCGCGGGATGCGCTGGCATCTGATGAAGACGTTTGACAAGATTTATGTCCTCGACCTGCATGGCAACAGCAAGAAGAAAGAGGTCACGCCCGAAGGCAAACCGGACAAGAACGTCTTTGATATCATGCAGGGCGTGGCAATCATTATCGGCGTCAAGCATAAAGCCGTGGTGGAGGAAAAACCGCTGGCTGAGGTGTTTCACGGCGAGATGTGGGGGAGCCGGGCGTCTAAAGTAGATGCTTTAGAAGAGCATTCTTTATCTGAAATTGAATGGACGAAACTGCAACCTCAAAAACGTTATTACATGTTTTATCCCATAGATAACGAAGCACTTACTATCTATGATCAAGGCATTGAATTGGCAAAATTCATGCCGCAAAATCAAATCGGATTTCAGTCACATAGAGACGGTTTTGCAGTTTCCTTTGAACGTGCAGAAATAGAACGTCGGCTTTCAGACCTTCGTGATGATAAAATAACAGATTCGGATTTTCTAAAGAAGTATCATCTTGAAGAAAGCCACTGGAATTTAAAAAAGCAGAGAGCTAGAGCTTACGAATTTTCTAATTTAAACGACAGGATTGTTAAATGCTCTTATAGGCCATTTGATATTCGTTTTTGTATGCTTGATGAGGCAATGATGGATAGACCTCGTTGGAGTTTGATGCGAAATGCGGTGTTCGAGAAAAATTTTGCTTTAAATTTTGTTCGGCAGACCAAATCATCTTCCTGGCAACACGTAGTTATTTCAGAATATCCCGCGCCAGCGGTTTATGTCGAGATTAAGGACGGTTCAAATTTTGCGCCTTTGTATGAATTTGATGAACTCGATCAATCACGTCGCGTCAATTTTGACCCCAAACTGTTCAAGCAATTGCAGGATCGGGTGACTCAAAACACCCAAATTGACAACTTTGACGATTCGCCCCCCCCCCCCCCCCCCCCGCAATCTCCGGACGAGATTGCGGTGTTCGACTATATCTACGGCGTCCTGCATTGCCCGGCCTATCGGGAAACCTATGCCGAATTCCTCAAGATCGACTTCCCGCGTATTCCGTGGCCGCATAACGCCGCCGAGTTCTGGGACATTTCAGAAAAAGGCGGACAGTTACGTCGCCTGCACCTGATGGAACCGGCGGCGATCGGCGCGGCGCCCTATCCCTTCACTGGCGAGGGCGATAATACCGTCGAAGCCGTCTCCTTCGATAACGGCCATGTCTGGATCAATGGCGCGCAGCGCTTTGAAAATGTGCCTGAAATTGCCTGGAACTTTTATATCGGTGGTTACCAGCCGGCGCAGAAATGGTTGAAGGATCGCAAGGGCCGCGCTCTGAGTTTCGATGATGTCCGCCATTACCAGAACATCATCAGGATTCTGTCCGAAACCGACCGGATCATGAAGACCATCACAATGACGCTGGCGGCATAGAAAGCAAGAAACCCCACCACCACATCTCACCGCTTCGCGGCTCGTGCGGTCCCATGGCTTGCGAAAGCTATACTTTCGCTGACGCCAAACCCCAACAAGTTGGGGAGACACAGATATAAGTGTACCTCCCCGGCTATGCCGGGGAGGGGGACCGACGCGCCTCAGCGCGTTGGTGGTGGGGTTTCTTACTTTGACTTTTCCCCCCCAACCGGCTAACGCCTCCGGCCATGTCAAACACCCCCGAAACCGAAGCGCCCCGGCGCAGAACCTTCGCCATCATCTCGCACCCGGACGCCGGTAAAACGACCCTGACCGAGCATCTGCTGCTGGCTGGTGGCTCGATCCGCGCCGCAGGGCAGGTGCGGGCGCGTGGTGAAAACCGCCGCACGCGCTCCGACTGGATGAAGATCGAAAAGGAACGCGGTATCTCGGTCTCGTCGTCGGTGATGACCTTTGAGCATGACGGCAAGATGTTCAACCTGCTCGATACGCCGGGCCACGAGGACTTTTCGGAAGACACCTACCGCACGCTCACCGCCGCCGACGCCGCCGTCATGGTGCTCGACGCCGCCAAGGGCATCGAGCCGCAGACCCTGAAGCTGTTCGAGGTGTGCCGCCTGCGCGACATCCCCATCATCACCTTCATCAACAAGATGGACCGCGAGGCCGAAGACGCCCTGGCCCTGCTCGATGAGGTGGCCTCGAAGCTGCAACTCGACCCGTCGCCACTTTACTGGCCGGCCGGTTCCGGCAATCGCTTCCGCGGGATGCTGGAACTCAAGACGGGCCTGTTCTATCCCTTCACCAAACGCGATTCCGGCGCCGAATACGACCAGGGCCACGAAGGGCCGGCGCCGCTCGATGAGGCCGTGGCGAACGGCTGGCTCTCGGCCGATGAACGCGCCGAACTGACCGATACCGCCGAACTGATCGAAGGCGGTTTCAAGGCGTTCGACGAGGACAGCTTCCTCGAAGGCCATATGACGCCGGTGATTTTCGGTTCGGCCCTGCGTCACTACGGCGTCAATCAATTGCTGGAAGCCATCGGCGGTTTCGCGCCGCCGCCGAAGACGGTGAAAGCCACCAAGGCCGGTGTCGATACGGTGGTCAGCCCGACCGAAAAGGAAGTCACCGGCTTCGTCTTCAAGGTCCAGGCCAATATGGACCCCAACCACCGCGACCGCATCGCCATGCTGAAACTGACCTCCGGCAAGTTCCAGCGCGGCATGAAGCTGAAGGTGCAGAACACCGGCAAGCAGCTTTCGGTCAATGCGCCGATCATGTTCTTCGCCTCGGACCGCGAACTGGCCGAGGATGCCTTTGGCGGCGATGTCATCGGTATCCCGAACCACGGCGTTCTGCGCGTGGGTGACTCCTTGTCCGAAAGCGGCACGGTGCGTTTCGCCGGCCTGCCGAATTTCGCGCCGGAAATCCTCCAGCGCGTGCGCGTGAAAGACCCGCTCAAGGCCAAGCACCTGAAAAAGGCGCTGGAATCGCTCGCCGAAGAAGGCGTGACGCAGTTGTTCCGCCCGTCGATCGGCTCGGACTTTATCGTCGGCGCCGTCGGCCAGTTGCAATTCGAGGTCATGGCCGACCGCCTGGCCAATGAATACGGCCTGGACTGCGTGTTCGAGCCAAGCCCTTACGCCGAGGCGCGCTGGCTGGGCGGCGATGCGGCCAGGATCGAGGATTTCGCCTCGAAATACCGCTCGCAGATGGGCGCCGATATCGACGAAGCGCCGGTCTTCCTCGGCAAGTCGGGCTGGGAGATAAACTACGTCGCCGAACGCTTCCCCGATGTGTCGTTCCAAAGGACGAAAGAACGGGGATAAAGAAAGCAAGAAACTCCACCACCACGCCGTAAACGGCGCGGTCCCCCTCCCCGGTAAACCGGGGAGGTACAAAAGGAGTATAGTGGATAAACCATTCCTGCCTGCGCATTTCGGCACCGCCCTTGCAATTGTCCGTTTACCGCCGAACGGAGCGTATCGTCCTGATACGTTTTTCGCTTCGGAAGCGATGGGCAAGCGATGTTTGAATTCGGCCGTGAACTGAGGCGTATTTTCCGTAACCACGGCCGGGTCGATGCCGATCCCAGTCTCTATGAGCTGATGAACCTGCAACTGCTGATCACGCAGGGGCGTCAGCTCGATATCGAAGGCGGCCGCGTCTCGACCAGGAACCGCTTCGCGCCCTATCTTGAAGCCGCCCAGGTCTGGCGCGAATATGGCCGCCGCACCGGTGATCCGGTGGCGCTGCGCCGCGCCGCTTCGGCCGCCGAGAATGCCGGCAAGGAAGCCAAAACCGCCGCCGAGGCCGCCACCGCCGCCCTGGAACAGGCCCAGACCTGCATCCTGTCGGCCGATCTTTACGAAACCCATGATCTTCTGACCTCCGCCGAGGATCTGCTGGCCGGCGGGCGCGCCGCCATTCAGGACGACGAGGCCCTGCGCGCCCGTTTCAACCGCGTCGAGGCGCAACTGGCGGCCCGCCTGGCCATGAAGCAGGGGATCGATGAAGACCTCGAACTGGCGCTGCTGGCCATGTCCCACATCGACCGCGCCGTCGAGCGCGCCGACAGGCGCGTGCAGCACAGCCACGCCACCGCCGACAAGATCGAGGCGGCGCAGGCCCGTTTCGAGCGCGCCGATCTCCTGACCCTGATCGGGCAGGACCGCTGCGATTCGTCGCTGATGGCGGCGGTGATCAAGGATTTCGAGGCCCTGCAGGCGCGTTTCGATCCGGCCTATGAACCGGTCACCTGGTCGCGCGTCAATCTGCGCCTGGGCCTGGCCATGGTGTGGAAGGGCGAGATCGAAGGCAATCCGGGCGTGATCTCGGAAGGCATTTCGCTCCTCAGCAACGAGGAGGAGCCGGTCGATTTCGAGCATTCGCCGCTCGACTGGGTGGCGCACAAGCAGGCCCTGGCCATGGGCCTGCAAGCCCTGGCCGAACTGACGCTCAACCAGCAGATCTATGAAAAAGCCATGCAGGTCTATGACCTGGCGCTGAAGCGGCCGCTGCAAAAAGGTCTGGCCCTGCGTGGCCGGCTGATCAATAACCGCGCCGCCTGTCTGGCGAAACATGCCGAGTTGAAAGGCGACCTCAAGTCGCTCGACCAGGCCGAGGCCGATTTCAAGGCCGAACTGCGCGCCTGCAAGCCGGAGCATGATCCGGTCGGCTGGGCGATCCTGCAAACCAATCTGGCGCGGCTCTATGTGGCGCGCGGCGATATCACTGGTTTCATGATGGAGCGCACCGAGGCGGCCTATGCCCTGGAAGCGGCGGTGGAAATCTTCGACGAGCAGCACCTGAAAAGCCTGTCGAAGGGCGCGCAGGCGCAGCTCGACCGGGTGCGCGAAATGGTTTAGCGGTTTTAGGCGTGAAACACATTGCCTCTTAACGGGCGTTTCGCTGAAAATTCAGCGGAGCATTAAGAGGACATGACCATGACTGTTACCACCTCCAAAGGCCTGGCGCGGGACAGCGTGCTCAAGCCCGGCGAAACCACCCTGACCGATGCGGCCGGCCTGCCGTTCACAGCCGAAAATCGTGAGAAACACGGCTCGGAATATGTCCCGACCGGTATCGATGATGCGCACAGGGTTTACAGCGGCGCCGCGCTCGATATCGACGCCGCCGACATGCCCGATGACGGCGCGGTGGCGGTGCATGATACGGATGAAGACCTGCTCGACGCCGAGCGCGAAACCCCGATTGCCGATGATGTAAGGCCGGTGCGGTGAGCACTTGCGCCACCGACCGGCTGATCATTGTGCCGGATGATATCGACCTGTCGCGCTCGCCTTTGGCGGGGCATCTTGATGCGGAAACCTATGTGCTGGGCGCCTTCAATCCCGGCCTGACCCGGCTTAAAAATGGCAACCTGCTGCTGATGGTGCGCGTGGCCGAAGCGCTGCGGACGCCGATATTTGATAATCACGTCCATTCGATCCGCTGGGATGGGGGCCGGTATGTGCTCGATCCGTGGCCGCTGGAACTGGTCGATACCGCCGACCCGCGCGTCTTCAAACTGCGCGGCGGCGGCTGGAAGATCATCGCCCTGACCTCGCTGTCGTGGCTGCTGCCGGTCGAACTGACGCCTGACGGACTCGCGGTCGTGGCCATGCACTATGACAGAGCCGTGGCGCCGGAGGATAGTTTGCAGTGTTACGGCATCGAAGACCCGCGCATATCAAAGGTCGAAGGGCGGTGGCTGATGACCACCTGCTCGGTATCGCCGGAGCGTCATTCGACCACGCTCTACAGTTCGCAGAATGGTCTCGACTGGGTGTTCGAGGATATCGTGCTCGATCACCAGAACAAGGACATGCTGATCTTCGAGGGACGGATTGGCGGCGAATACTGGGCGCAGACAAGGCCGCTCGGCGATCTCTATTTCGCCTATCCGCCGGGCAGCGAATGGCGCGCCGGACCTTCGATCAATCTGGCGACTTCAAAGGACGGCCTTTACTGGAAGCCCTGCCGCAGGCCGGGGATAAGGCCGCATTCGGGCACGGTGGCGACGGCGCGCATGGGCGGCGGCACACCCCCGATCCTGACGCCGGAAGGCTGGCTCACCCTGTGGCACGGCGTCGAGCCGAAGGAGATTGTCGGCATCTATCGCACCTACTGGTCGATCCTCGACAAGGACAATCCGAGCCGCGTCATCCGCAGCGATCATGCACCACTGCTGGAGGCCAATCCGGACCTGACGCGGGCGATCGAGGATCAGGTCTATATCCGCGATGTCGTTTTCACCACGGGCATTGTTGACGGCGGTGATCACTATATCGTGGCGTCGGGCGAGGGCGACCTGGCCTGCCGGATCACCCATATTCCGAAATCGGTCTTTACGGAGAAGGCGGCAGCGGCGGCCCTGAGCGAGCAGGGCGTTTAAGCCTCAGGGAATCAGCACGATGCCGCCACGGGTACGCCCTGCCTCCATATCAGCCTGCGCCTGTGCCGCCGCTTCCAGCGGATAGGCCTGTTCCGTGCCGGTAAGCAGTCCCGCGCGGAGTTGCGCAAACCAGGCTTCGGCCGCGCCGCGATACGCCGCCGCATCGGCGATATAGCCGGAAATGCTGGGCCGGATCAGGTAACGTGCGTTCAGGGCGGCCAGGCTGACCGAGGGTATCCCGCCGGTCACCTGCCCCAGGCTGGCCACCGTGCCGAAGGGCCGCGCCGCCGCCAGACTGCGGGTGAGGGTGTCGCCGCCAATGCCGTCGATCACATAATCGACGCCGCGCCCCTGCGTCAGGTCGCGCACCGCGCCGACGAAATCCACCTCATGGTACAGGATGACGTGCGCCACGCCATGAGCGCGCGCCAGTTCGGCCTTCGCTTCCGATCCCGCCGTGCCGATCACCACCGCGCCCAGACGGCTGGCCCACTGGCTGAGGATCAGGCCCATACCGCCGGCGGCGGCGTGGATCAGCACGGTCTGACCCGGCCGCAGCGGCATCACCTCGCGCATCAGCATGGCGCTGGTCAGGCCGCGCAGCAGGAAGCCGCCGATCTGCCGGTCATCCAGGTCCGTTGGCACCGGCAACAGCATCCGCGCGGGCACATGGCGGATGTCGGCATAGCTGCCCCCCTGCGTCCAGACATAGGCGACGCGATCCCCAGGCACGAAGCCATTCACCTGTGCTCCGACCGCCTCCACGATACCGGAAGCTTCCAGTCCCATGCCCGCCGGAAACCCGGGCAGGGGATAAAGCCCCTTGCGGAAATAGGTATCGGCGAAATTGACGCCGATACGGGTGTGGCGCATCCGCACCTCGTCCGGTTCCAAAGGCGGCAGGTCGATTTCGGCCAGGCGCAAAACCTCCGGGCCGCCATGCTGGTCGATGTGGATAACGCGCGTCATAACTGGCTCCGTGAAAAAGGTATGTTCCTGCCCAGCTTTGTAGCCGCGCTTGTAAAGGCGTGCTATTCCACAAATATGCGCAAGTATTGAGGAATATTACCCATGAATTGGCCTGTGAACTGGGAAGATCTGCACCATTTCCTTGTACTGGCTGAAACCGGCAGCCTGTCCGCCGCCGCGCGCCGGCTGGGCGTTGACCACACGACGGTGGCGCGGCATGTCACAGCGCTTGAGGCCGCGCTCGGCCTGAAACTGATCGATCGCCTGCCGCGCTCGGTCAGCCTCACCGCCGAAGGCCGTCATATCGCCGCGGTGGGGGAAAGGCTCGACGATGGCGTCGAGGCGCTGTTGCGCGCCGCGAAAGGCATGGAATCCGCCATCGATGGCGAGGTACACATCAGCGCGCCGCCGCTTTATGCCGCCCATGTCCTGACGCCGCTTTTCGCCCGTCTGCGCCGGCGCCATCCCGGCCTGACCATCAGTCTCACCGCCGATGTCGCCGCCGCCGACCTCAATCGCCGCGAGGCCGATATCGCCTTGCGGCTGTCCCGGCCTGACGACCCGGATCTGATCACCGTGAAACTGGCAGATATGGCCCACGGACTCTACGCCGCGCCGGATTACCCGCGCGAGGCGGCGGACTGGGCCTTCGTCGCCCATGACGGCCAGACGCCGCGCCTGGCCCAGCAGGCCTGGCTGGACAGCCTGATCGGCGATCGCCCGGTTGCTTTCCGCAGCAACGATATCCTTTGCCTCGCCGCCGCCGCGCGGGCCGGGCTTGGCGTGGCCGTATTGCCGGTTTTCCTGGCGGAGCATGATGCCGGCCTGGTGCGGCTGCCATCTCCGAAGCCTGAGCCGGTGCGCGGCGTCTGGTTGCTGGTGCATGACGATCTGCGCCGCGCGCCGCGCATCCGGCTGGTAATCGACGCCCTGCGCGCCGGATTGCGTCAGGCCGCAAACTGACCGAACCGCCTATTTTTCGTTTGCTGACACGGCGCGCCAGAAGAAATTTTGCAGGGTTTCGATCAGGCCGTTGCGGTCGATCAGGCCGGGCGTCAATACCACTTCGTCGCAGGCGCCGTGCAGGGCATTGAACAGCATGACGGCCAGAAGCCGGGGATGCTCGGCCTTCCAGGCGCCGGCGGTCGTGCCTGCCTTCAGGAAATCCTCCATGTGATCGACGACCGGATTCTGGTTCATTTCCTTGCGATCGGCGGGGGCGAATTCATGAAAGACGACATCATGAATGGGCAGTTCTTCAAAAAACAGTTCGATCCCGGTCCGCAGCCAGGCATCCATGCGGCCGCGCCAGTCGTCTTCCGGCAGGCTCGATTGCGCCGCGATCAGAACCGTCAGGAAATGGCTGATATAGCGTTCCTGCAAGGCCAGCAGCAGGGCGTCCTTGGAGGCGAAATGATGATAGAAGCCGCCTTTGGAGACGCCCGCCGCCGTGACAATATCATCGATGCTGGTGGCGGCGATGCCCTTGGCGACGAACAGGGCGAGGCCGGCGTCCATCAGTTCTTCCTGACGGACATCGGCGGGCTTGGTGCGTGACTTGACGACAGTTTTTGACAGCATGTATCTGCATAGATCGCCCGACGCCATATGTGAAGACTTTAGTTACGGATGACCTGCGCCTCCAGCAGGCGCGCATAGCGGTCATTCCAGGCCAACAGATGCGCGTGGCGGCCTTCTTCCACCACCACGCCCTGTTCGAGGACGACGATGTTGTCGGCCAGTTTCAGCGTGGACAGGCGATGCGAGATCAGCAGCACGGTCCGGCCGCGGCGAAGTTGCGTCAAGGCTGCCTGCAAGGCCTGTTCATCCGCCATGTTTAGCCGCGCCGGTGTTTCATGCAGGATGACGATGGGGGCTTTCATGAGCATGATGCAGGCGATCCCGATCCGCTGGCGTTCTCCCGCCGCAAGCCGTTCGTCCCAGACATCGGCGGGCGTCTCGTAGCCTTGCGGCAGGGCGGTAATGACATCATGCACGCCGGCTTGCCGCGCCGCATCCTCTATCTCGGCGGCGGAGGCGTCCGGGCGTGCCCTGCGAAAGCTGTCGAGCAGGCAGGCGTTTCCGAGGCCGCCATCCGGCGGCACCAGGGCAATCATGGCGCGCAAAGCCGCCGGCGGCAGGTCACGGATATCCGCATCGCCAATCCGTACCGTGCCGGCCTCCGCATCCCACTGGCGCAGGAGCAGACTGGCGCAACTGCGCTTTCCGGCGCCGGCATGACCGGCAAGGGCCATCATCTCACCGGCGGGGATATCGAAGCTGACGCCTTTCAGGATATCGCGGCCGATGGCATCCTGACCGAAACGGACATCTTCAAAATATACTGACATGGGCAGCGGCCTGACGGTCTGATCGATGCCTGATAAAACGGATTGATAATCGTCCATTTGCCATCTCCTGCGACAGACGCATATTGACCGACCGTCGGTCGGTCGTCAAGTGTTTTTACTTTGCATCTGAAAGCCGGGTGGGCGGTGGCGGTTTGGGGGGCAGATCGGCGTCCGGGGTCATGGCTGGTTTTAAGAAGGGGAACCGCAGATTTCCGCAGATTAACGCAGATTTTTCAGTGCCCTTATAATGCCGCTTTGTCGCCTGGCACGTATAACTTAAGCCGGATTGACATTCAGGATTTGATTCTCATGCAAGTCAGTATGTGACTGAGTGAGGCACTGTGATTCTTATACCTCCCCAACTTGTTCGGGGTTTGGCGCCAGCGAAAGTATAGCTTTCGCAAGCCATGGGACCGCGCCGAAGGCGGGGTGGTGGGGGACTTCACTTCGATCAGCCATTCTGTTGGCTATAGTCTGGCAGACTGTGCTGAACGCAAAGCAAGGCCCTACCATCCTCCGGCTTCGCCTAAAAGCTACGCCGGACGGTATCCCGCCCCGTAAACGGGGTGGTATAAAAAGGTGAATATTGATCCGTCCCGGTTATACGTGCCAGGCGACAAAGCGGCATTATAAGGGCACTGAAAAATCTGAGTTAATCTGCGGTTCCTCTTATGCTTTGCGGTCCAGCATAAGTGAAATCAAGGCTTGAATGTCCGGGGTCTGCCGCCATCGGCGAAGGCAATGCGAACTACGCCCGGTAAACCGCCTTCAGTTTCTCCAGCGTCGCCTGGGCCGCCACGGGATCGGCGATCTCGTTGGCGTCGTTCCAGCCAAAGGCCTCATCCGGGCCGTAATCCTGCACCACTATGCCATCGCGGCGGGCCAGGACGCCCATGCCGTGATGATAAAAGCCGTAATGGACGCCTTCCTGAGGCGTCAGCCAGACGATCTGGCCGCGGACGGGGGTGACGCTTTCGTCACGCCACAGGGCGCGGGCGCCATAGCCGGTGCAGTTGATGATGACCTTTTCCTTCAGCTTCGACAGATCGGACGGCTCATGGAATTCGGCGTGCTCGAAACGACCGCCGGCCAGCAGGAAATCGGCCTCAAGCTGGCGGCCATAGTCGGCGATATTGAAGGACAGGTTGGCGCCACGGCGGACTTGCGTGGCGGCGAAGGGCGTGGTTTCGGGCGCGACATCGCCATAGGCCGGCATCAGGCCGCGCAGACGGTCATTCAGTTGGGCAAAACCGGGATCGAACGGCGCGGAGGTTTCCGGCGGCGCGACGGCCAGTTCCGGTCTGGGGTCACGCAAAGCGTAGTGATCTATCCATTCGACCGGATTGCCGGCGCTGCCGACAAATGATTCATGCATGGCGGCGGAGGTACGGGCCATGCGTTCCCACAGGGCGGGAAAATCGCCAGCCATGCCGTCGGTCGTGGCCACGCGCGAATCCGGCGACCAGATGCCGGTGGCGCGCGCCGAACGGACGAACGGAAAGCGTTCCTTCGCATAGATGGTGACTTCCGCTCCGGCGCGCTGGGCGGTGATGGCGGCGGTCAGGCCGAGTGCCCCGGCGCCAATGACGGCCACCTTTTTTGGTGAGGACTGCATGGCGAGGTTTACGGCGACATCGGCCGATCCCCACGACAATGACCAGCCGCTGCCGCCGTGGCCGTAATTATGGATCACCTGCTTGCAGCCAACCGTTTCCGCCTCGATGCGCGGGCCGGCGGCGCGGAAGGGGCGCAGGCAGACCGTGGTGCGGAAGACCTGGGCCGGATCGGTGCGGATGGGGATCAGGGGCGGTTCGGCGGCCAGGCTTGTCACCGGGGCCAGTAAGGCGGTGGCCAGACCGCCGCGCATCAGTGTTCGTCTGTCCATATGTCCCCCGCCGCTTAAAAACGCCCGCAAGCTACAGACGGTATCATGCGGAAGCAAGGCGGGGACCGGTCACAAAAAAATGAGGACGCCGGGAGCGCGTCCTCATTTTTTGTGTGGCCGGCTATCTAATGCCGGTTGCCGATGAAGCGGCCGTTGTCGTCGCGTTCCCGGTTGGCCGGGGCGCGACCGCGTGACGAACGGTCGTCATCGTCATAATCGTGTCCGCTGCGGGTGAAGCGGCCTTCCGCGTCGCGGTTGCGGTTGGCCTGGCCGTGGCGGCCCTGCTGATGCGCGTGCCAGCCGCGATCATGGCCATAGGCGTGCCAGTTTTCAAAGTCGCGGTCTTCATCCTGCGAACGTCCGCGGCCGAAGGTGCGGTAATCGTCATCATCGTCGTAACGCGAGGCCTGGCGGGTGGCGGCGCGATAATTGTCATGGCTGTGGCTGCCGGCTTCGGCATGGCCTTCGGAATCGTCGAACCAGCCGCGGCCGGAACCGCGACGGTCGTCGTCATCATCGCGCGCGCGGCCGCGCGAACCGCCGGAGGCGCTGACGAACCGGCCGTCTTCGTCACGTTCGCGGGATTGGGGGCCGCGTTGATCGTCATTATTTCTGGGCATGGTGTCTCCTTTTCCCGCAGACGCTGCGGGAAGGCATTTGGGTTTTATGGAGAGGATTCGTGTCTGCTTACAGGCGCGAAACCGGTCTTGCCGCCCGTTGTCAGGACAGGCGATGAGGCCGGTCGGGTTTGCGTATCCGGCGCTGCCGGACACGGGACGGATACTACGTCCGGCCTCGTAAGATTGTTATCCATATGGCCGGCGGCAGCCATAAACAGGCGGTAAATACCCCAGAAACCGGAATTGTCGCTTCATATTATCCGCTTCGGAAAATGGATTTTACTGCGCCTGTGCATATATCCTGTCCTTATGAAATATTGATACGGCTGGCGAAGTGAAATCTGCGGATTTTACAGTTCCGGTGCTAGACTGCTTGCGTCTCATCACTTTCAAGGGAGCGCCGATATGAGCCTGTCTGAAACGCCCGTGCCCGATGAATCGCCGCCGCCGGATGCCCGTGAACCGGAGGCGGTGTGATGGAAAAAACATCCGATGGCGGCAGGCCCTACCTGTCGTGGAACCTGTCCGCCGGTCACGATCTGCATGAGGATGAGCGCAATCTGGTGCAGGCGCTTGGCGCGGCGGTCGTCATGCGCTGGTTCGACCTGCCGCGCGATATCCAGAAACGTCTGTTCGAGGCGGCGGTTTCCGGCCCGCAGGCCCTGCGCGAACCGCTGGCGAAATTCCTGCACGAACACGGCGAGTCATAGGGTCTGAAAAAACATGACAGCGCTGTCATTTTTTGCTTGCGTTAGCGCTAACAGTCTGCTATCAAGGCGTCACTAGGCCTTGTTCGAGGCCTTTGCCCTTCCTGGGCGTTTCCTCCCTGTTAAACTATTCAGCCGCGCCGGTTTTTGGCGCGGCTTTTTTTTGTTTGGAAGAGGGGAAGTAAGGAACCCCACCCCCACGCCTTCGGCGCGGTCCCCCTCCCCAACGAGTTGGGGAGGTATAAGGGCCTCCAAAATGCGATGACCAATCGCATTTTGGCAAGCGCGCCATTCTTTGCAATAAGGTGGGCGCCGCGCACGTTTGCGCGCAACCTCTTGCGAAAAAAGCTTAATCGTTATTTGCCCTGCAAATAACTAAGTAAGCCCCCCAACAAGTCGGAGAGGTGCAAGGATCTCCAAAATGCGATGACCAATCGCATTTTGGCAAGCGCGACCGCGCGCCGCGCACGTTTGCGCGCAACCTCTTACGAAAAAAGCTTAATCGTTATTTGCCCTGCAAATAACGATTAAGCCGCGTGGCCTTCGGCGCGGCGCAGACGCCAGAAGCGGATGGTGCGCAGGGCGGTATCACGCGGCAGGTCGTTATAGAGCCGGGCATATTCGCTGGCCTTGCCCATGGCGTTGTCCTGGTCGGCCAGCATGATCATGGCGTAGGTCAGGAAAAGCGCTTTATCGAGATCGGCGGCCTTGCAGGCGATGGCGAGCGCGTCGATCTCCTTCTTTTCGACCAGGTGGCGGGCCGTCAGGAAGTCGATATCGGCCATCTGCGCCAGGGCGCACAGGAAATAGGTCGGGTTCGGATCGCGCATGTAGCGCGCCAGCAGGGCCGGGGTCAGGCGCTGATTGCGGCGCAGGGCCTCGACCTCGGTGAAGATTTTCTCGTAGTCGTCCGGGAAGCTGCCATAGGCCACGGCCACCTTGTCGCGGCCCCTGGACAGCGCCCGTTCGAGCGTGGCCGGATCGAGCTTTTCGTTCTCGCGCATGATGCGTTCGCGCAGGCGCGCCTCGACGACGAAATACATGTCGTTCATCAGATCGACCGGCATGTCGGCGCGGTTGACCACGACCTCATGCAGGGCCGGATTGGCCTGGGCGCGCTGGATGACCTGCTCGTTGGAAGCGCGCGACAGGCGGGCGCCGTCATTGCTGAGAAGGGTGTGAAGGGTGGTGTCGTCGCCGCGATCGACGATGACGCCGGAGACGCTTTCCGGCACGGAGTCGCGCTTCGACACGGCGCGCAGGTGGTCCTGGCCCTGGGTCGAGACGATGTGCATCAGGTCGGTTTCGCTGAGTGCCGTGGAGCGGGTCAGGATCGGTTCGGCGACGGAAATATCATCGGAAGCCAGGCGGCGCAAAAGGCCCAGCGGCGCGTTGCGGGTCTGGGAAATGGTGGTGGAAATCTCGGCGCGGACCAGGGTTTCCATATCGGCGGTGAGCTGGCTCATCACCGAATCGTACAGCTCCATTTCCGGGCCGCTGATCTCTTCCGGATTGGTCATGAAGATGCCGGTCACCTGGCGCAGCAATTCGCGGCGCTTGGCGCTGGAAGGCTCCTGAGCCAGTTCGATCAGGTCGATGAGCGAAGAGGTCGGTACGCGGGACATTCTGTTTCCTTGAGGGCCGTTCTGGCAGGGAAGGTTTGGCTGGCGGTGAAGTATGGATCAGTTTTTATCGGTGTCGGATTTTTTGTCATCGTCATTCGGATCGCCGCCTTCTTCCGGTGAAACGGTCAGCAGCGCGCCGGTGGCGCCGGGCGTGACCGTGATCGGATCGGGACGTATGCCGTACTGGCGATGCAGGCTGTAGAAGCGGGGTTCGTCCGCCGGGGTCAGGTAATGCTCGCCGGGAATAAAGATGTGGTCGGCCTCCTGCGAGGCCAGGGAGACATCGGGTTCGGGCGCGGTGGCGGTCGGCTTGGGATTTGTCTTGTCGGTTTTTGGCGCTTCGGCGGCGGGCAGGGCGGCGGCTCTGGCAGCGGCGATGCGGGCGGCGTATTTGCTGGTGGTGGGCACCTGATAGGCGCCGTCGGTGTTCAGGGGGGACGCCACGGCGGCTGGCGGCGGCGCGGCCGGTTTGGGCGCGGTGATCGGTGCGTCTTCCGCCATGCCGGGATCATCGGCCAGGCCCGGATCTTCGCGTTCCGGTGCGGGAGCGGGCTGAGAGAGGGGGAGGGGCGCGACGGCGGGCGGCTGGGGCGCGCTCATTGGCACAGGCTGCGACAGCGAAACCGGGGCCGGATCGCGGACGGGCGGCGCGGGCACGGGGGCGAATTCCGGTTGCGGCGATGGGGAGATCGAGGCGACGGCGGGCGTCTGCTTGGCCGGCCAGCGCAAGGAACGGGCATAGGGATCGCCGACCTGGCCATAGGGCGACGGCGGAACGGGATAGGCGCCGGTGGCGGTATCGACCTGTCCGGTCTGCGCGGGCGCTTCGCCGGGAGACTGGACAGCGGACTGGGCGGGGGATTGGGCAGCGGACTGGGCCTTGTGGCTCCAGTTCAGATAGGCGCCGGCCGAACTGGCGAACGCCGCGCAAGGGACTGCGATCACCGCCAGGGCGACGGCGGCGGGCAGCAGATAACAGGCGCGGCGGGCAGGCTTGGTCATGGCTTGCATTGGGCTTGCGAACGGGCTTTCACGCGGTACGTCAGGGTTGCAACCTCGGCAGCCTAAGCCATTGAGTTTAATTAAGACCTAATAGCGAGGGGATTTCGGTTTGTGGCCGGGGAAAGGGGCCTATCCCCGGCCGTTCAGGCCAGCCATCCATCCACGCAGGTGACGCAGGCGCCGCCGACATGTACCTGTCCTGTCTCATCGACCGAAATCCGTATCCGGCCATCACGGCCGACGCACCGGCCTTGCGTGGCGGTATAGGCCGTGGCCGCGGGGGGTATCAGGCCGCGGGCGATCCGGAAGACGGCTACGCCGCCATTGCCGCTGCCGCACACCGGGTCTTCCTCGATGCCGCACGAGGGGGCGAAGGAACGAACCTCGATCGCGCCTTCATTGGGGTATTCGCCGAAAACGGTGATGCCGGTGGCGTTCAGACGGCGCTCGAACAGGGCCGAGCGGGCGAAATCGGGCCTGAGGGCCAGCACCGCCGCCGCGTCCGCCATCCGCGCCACGATCCAGACGGGACCGACATCGACGCGGGCGGGCGCGCTTTCCCGCCAAACCGGAGCGCCGAGGATCGTTTCCAGTTCGGTGATATCGCCGGCGGAAAGCGTATCCACTTGCGCGGGCGGCAGGCCAAGGGTGAGGATGCGGTCGCCGGCCTCGCCCGTCACCGCAATCCGGATCAGGCCGCCGCCGCATTCCTGCACCAGGACGCCGTTTTTCGGCTTGTGGCGTCCGGCCTCGATAATGGCGTGGGCGCTGCCGAGCGTCGGGTGGCCGGCGAAGGGCAGTTCGCTCCGAGGCGTGAAAATGCGTAAGGCGTAATCGGCGCCGGGGTGCCGGGCCGGCAAAAGGAAGGTGGTTTCCGACAGGTTGGTCCAGCGGGCGATGGCCTGCATGTCGGCGGCGCTCAGGCCTTCCGCGTCCAGGACGACGGCGACCGGATTGCCGGAAAACGGCCGGGCGCTGAAGGCATCGACGACTGTATAGGCTCTCATGATCGGACTCCGGAGGCGATTGGGGGGAATGGATATGACATCGTGGCGTGAATTGACAGGGCTGGAGAGGATCGGCCACGAATGGGCGCGAACTCTGTCCGTGATCCCCTTTGCCTGATACGCGAAACCACTCACCATCCCCTGCCAATCGAAACCCGGAGTGCGTGCCGGTTCGTGTGATTCGTGGCCGAATCTGTCCGCCATCCCAAAAACATGCTGGTCAAAGACCTTGGAAAGGTTGGTATTCTGGCGATTCAGGGTTACACATGGAGGACAAAAGACGCAAAAGGGACTTGTACCGCTTACCTCATGGCAGATGTTTTATTCTCTTCTCTGGTTGACCGGCTGCACCCCTGTGGCCCGATCCTGAACGCCGGCGCGGCGGATTACGTCTTCGAGACCCTGTATGAGGCCGCCGCCGCCGGGGGCTGGAAGGATGTGCTGCAACAGGCGGAAGACGCGCTCAGGCCGGTGGTGGCCGCCTCGCCCTATCTGGCCGGGATCATGCGCCGCGATCCGCAGCGGCTGCGCGAAACCCTGATCAGCGCGCCGGAAGCCCGCCTGAAAGCCATATTGCAGGCTACTGAAGCGCTGAAAGACCAGGCCGCCACGGTCGAGACGCCCGATATCCCCGCCGCCAAGAAGATCCTCCGCCAGCTTAAGGCCGAGACCCACCTGCTGACCGCCCTGGCCGATCTCGGCGGCGTGTGGAGCCTCGATCACGTCACCGCCGCCCTGACGCGCTTCGCCGACGCGGTGACCGAGGCCGCGCTGGCGCTGGCGGTGCGTGAAGAACGCGACAAGGGCCGGATAGACGAAAGCCGGATGGGTGAAGACGCGGAACGGGGCGTATTGCCGGGCCTCTTCGTGCTGGCCATGGGCAAGCATGGCGCCGGCGAACTGAACTATTCCTCGGATATCGACATCACCTTCTTCTGCGACCTCGACCGCCTGCCGGTCAATGCCCAGGTCGATCCGCAGACCTTCGCCGACCGGGTGGCGCGCGGCGTTTCGACCCTCCTTTCCGAACGCACGGGAGACGGTTACGTCTTCCGGGTCGATCTGCGGCTGCGGCCCGATCCGTCATCGACCCCCACCGTGGTGAGTGTGCCCTTCGCGCTGAACTATTACGAATCGGTCGGCCAGAACTGGGAGCGCGCCGCCTTCATCAAGGCGCGGGCCGTGGCGGGCGACATGGTGGAGGCCAAGGCGTTCATGAACGACCTGTCGCCCTTCATCTGGCGGCGCAGCCTCGATTATCCGGCCATCGCCGATGTCCATTCGATCAAGCGGCAGATCCACGTCTACAAGGTCGATGAACGGCTGGAGGCGGCGGGCGCAAACCTCAAGCTTGGGGCTGGCGGCATCCGCGAGATCGAGTTTTTCGCCCAGACGCAGCAGCTTATCCTCGGCGGCCGCGATCCCTCCCTGCGCTCCAAGCGCACGCTCGACGCGCTGGACGCCCTGCGCCGCGCCGGGCATCTGGCGCCCGCCGTCGCCAAGGAGTTGAAACAGGCCTATATCCGTTTGCGCGACTGGGAACACCGCGTCCAAATGATCAATGACGAGCAGACCCACGACCTGCCGGAAAATGACGATGAACGGATGCGGGTGGCGGCGCTTTCGGGCTTCTCCAACCTGTCGCGCTTCGACCTGGCCGTGTCGCGCACCCTGCGGCTGGTCAATTCGCATTATGGCGAGTTGTTTTCCGAATCCGAGTCGCTGTCGTCCTCTTTCGGCTCGCTGGTTTTCACCGGCGTCGATGACGATCCGGAAACGATCAAGACCCTGGCGCGCATGGGATTCGATCAGCCGGAACAGGTGGCCGCCACCATCCGCGCCTGGCACCATGGACGTATTCCCGCCACGCGTTCCGAGCGCGGCCGCGAACTGTTCACCCGGCTGGTGCCGCGCCTGCTGGAAGCGCTGAACGAGACGGGTACGCCCTCCATCGCCTTCACGCGCTTCGCCTCCTTTTTCGTGACGCTGAACGCCGGGGTGCAAATCCAGTCCCTGTTCCTGGCCAATCCGAAGCTGTTCCATTCGATCGTCGAGATCATGGGCTTTTCGCCGCGGCTGGCCCATATGCTGGCGCGCCACCCGACCTCGTTCGACGCCATGCTCGACGCCGGTTTCTTCGATCCGCTGGGTGAGGAACTGGACGAACTGGTCCGGCGTGAGGTCGAGCGCGTCCCGGCCGATCTGGAGGCGGTGATGAACGCGCTGCGCCGCATCGGCCGCGAGCAGCAGTTCCGCATCGGCATGCAGATTCTCAATGGCCGGCTGACCACCGAAGCGGCGGGGGCCGCCTATGCGCGGCTGGCCGACGCCTGCATTCATCACCTGGCGCCGCTGGCGCTGGAGGATATCGTGCGTCAGGCCGGAAAGCTGGGCGGGCAGGTGGCGATCCTGGCGCTCGGCAAGCTGGGGTCGCAGGAAATGACGGCGACCTCCGATCTCGACCTGATGGCGGTTTATCTGCCGGACGATCCGTCGTCGGTTTCCAGCGTCAAGAACTGGGCGCCGGAAACCTGGTTCGGCCGCTTCACCCAGCGGCTGATTTCGGCCCTTTCGGCCCCGACGCACGAAGGCCAGCTCTACGAAATCGACATGAAGCTCAGGCCCACCGGCGCCAAGGGGCCGGTGGCGGTGTCGCTGGCGGCCTTCGAGAACTATTATGACAAGGAGGCCGATACCTGGGAATTCCAGGCTCTGACGCGGGCGCGGATCGTCTGGTCGAGTTCGGCCGATTTCGCCGACCTGGTGCGCTTAAAGGTCGAGACCATCCTGCGCCGTCAGCGCTCGCCGGCGCGGACCGCGCAGGACGTGCTGGACATGCGCGCCCTGATGGAAAGGGAGCGCCCGGCCAAGGGATTCTGGGATTTCAAGCTGTCGGTCGGCGGGCAGGTCGATTGCGAGTTCGCCGCGCAGTACCTGCAACTGGTTCATGCCGAAGCCGGCGGGCCGTTGCGCGTCGGTACGCTTCAGGCGCTTTCGGCCATGCAGCGGGCGGGGCTGGCGCCGGCGGCGGAGATCGAGGCCTTGAGCGTGGCGTGGAAGGTGCAGCAATCCCTGGCGCAGGTGATGCGGGTGTCGCTGACGGCGCAGGACGATCCGCGCAACGAACCGGACGCCTTCCAGAGGAAGCTGGCGCGGGCCGTCCATACCCGCAGGCTCGATACGCTGGAGAAGAAACTGCGCGATATCCGCAAGCGCGCCAGGGCCGCGTTTGAAAAGATTGTCCGGCCAAACGACGGATAAAACCGGTTTCGGCGTGAAACTAGAGCGCATCCCAAAAAGTGTGCAGCACTTTTTGGATTAAGATGCGCGTAAAAGTAAAGAAATTAGAGCGCCGATCTGATTCATTCAGATCGAGACGCGCTCTAATTGAGATAAGCGGCGGATTATAGGTTTTGATTATTCATACATCTCGCTGAAGGACCACGATTTATGGGGCAGACGCCTTTCCTGAACCGGCCCGTCATGAACCGGGGCGGGGTGGTGGAAAATCTGCAACAGAAGCGGATACAGCTTGTATCCGGGCAAGTTGAGACGACTCGGATAAACACGATTCTGCCGGGGAGACAGGTGACGACAGACCCTGACGAGGTTCTGCTGGAGCGGATCGCGCGTGGCGACATGGCGGCGGTGTCGGCGCTTGTCTCGCGCAAGCTGCCGAAGCTGCTGTCACTGGGGCGGCGGATGCTGAACGATCCGGGCGAGGCCGAGGACGTGGCGCAGGAAACCCTGGTCCGCACCTGGAAACAGGCGGCGGCCTGGGTGCCGGGCAAGGCGCGCATCGATACCTGGATGCACCGCGTCGCGCTCAACCTGTGTTACGATCGTCTGCGCCGGCGCCGGGACAGCGTGAGTTCGGACGATATCGAGATTATCGACGACGCGGCGGGGCCTTCGGCGCAACTGGAGCAGGCGCAGGCCGCGCAGGCGCTGCAAGACGCCCTGGCGCGGCTGCCCGAAAGGCAGCGGACGGCCATCACCCTGAACTATTATCAGGAGATGTCCAATATAGAGGCGGCGGCGGTGATGGGGGTGAGCATCGAAGCGCTGGAAAGCCTGTTGGCGCGGGCGCGGCGCACCCTGCGCGCGTTGATGAGTGAACAATCCGCAATCCCGGGGAGCACGGGAGGTAAAAGATGAGTGAGATGCGTTTGGAACGACTGAAAGCGATTATCGAGGCCTATGGCGCCCAACCGGCGCGCTGGCCGGAGGCGGAGCGCGACGCGGCCCAGGCCTGCCTGGCGGCGCATCCGCAGGCGCAGGCCTGGCTGGCCGAGGCGCGCGCCCTGGACGGCTTGATGGAGACGCTCAAGGCCGCCGATCAGGCGCGGGCGGATGCGGACCAGCCCCTGTTCGAGGCAGCGGTGGAGCGTTTCGCGGCGGAATTTGCGCCTTTGAATAACGTTGTTATTTTCCCGCGCGCGCCGCATCGCGCGCCGGTGTCGCGTCCGGTGGTCTGGGGTGTGGGCATCGCCGCCGCGGCCTGTCTGGCGGGGGCGGTGCTGGGGGTCAATCTCAGCCTGATGAGCCTGAGCGACCTGCGCGTCGCCAGCGTGCTGGAACAGGTGGCCATGATCGACGGGGGAGACTGAGATGGGGGCATGGCTGACCGAGACCCGGCTCAAGTGGATTCTGGCGATCTCGCTGATCGTCAACATCTTCCTGATCGGCGCCGCCGTGGGCGCCGGCTTCGTGGTCAAGCACCACCTGCGCGATTTCCAGCGGCCCCTGGCGATGCAGAAGGCGTGGCGCAACGCGACCGAAGGCACCACCCGGCAAGAGCGTCATCATATCTATCTGCTGACCAAGGCCGCGGCCCTGAGCGGCGAGGCGGACATGGAAAAAGCCCGCGCCCTGCGCGCCCAGGCGCGGGCGCTGGTGTCGCAGGAACCGTATGACGCGGCGCAGATCGCCATGCTGTCCGAACAGGCCCGCAGCGCCGAGAACGATGCGCGCGGCAAGATCGAGAACGCCCTGATCCTCAATATGAAAGACCTGCCGGTGCGCGAACGGACCTTTATGCTGACCATCCTGCTGCGCGCCAGCGGCCGGTTCGACCGGTTTATCGAAAAGGATGACAAGCCGCCGGTGACGGTGGAGGCGCCGGCGAAATAGCCGGCGTCAGCTTATCGAGATGATTTCCAGGCCGGTCCCGCCGGTCTGCGTCTCATCTCCGATTTCCTTGCCGAGCAGGGCGCGGGCCAGGGGCGAGACGTAGGATATGCTGCCCCTGTTCGGGTCGGCTTCATCTTCACCGACAATCCGGAAGGTTTGCACGCGGCCGGTGTCGCGTTCGATGGTGACGGTGCAGCCGAAGACGACGCGATCGGGGGCGGTGACCGGATCGATCCGTTGCGCCGAACTGAGGCGGGCGGTGTAATAGCGCAGATCGCGGGTGGCGCGCGCCATGGCGGTGCGGTCCGCGTTGATCAGGCCTGACGCCTGGGCCGAGGTATAGGCGGTTTTGGCTTCCGCGAAGGCGGCTTCGAGTTGCGCCAGGCCCGCGGGCGTGACGAGATTGGGATGCGGGGAAACCGGCCGGTCGGGCAGGTTGGCCGCCGCCGCTTCGTGGTCTTCGTCCCTGGTGAAGGCTACGCTCATGGGGCGTTGTAACACTGGCGGGAATAAGGAAGCAAGAAACCCCGCAAGAGGTATCGAGGCTCCCCTCCTGATCCTCCCCCGTTTACGGGCAGGGCTATCGCATGGAATAACTTTTCTTCCCCCTCTCCCCTCAATGAGGGGAGAGGACGGGCGCGGAGCGAAGCGCTCGCAACCGGGTGAGGGGCTGTGTGACGCTTGTGTTCTATCGACGAACAGCCCCTCACCCGATCGCCTGCGCCGCTTCGCGGCTTGTCTCCCGTCCTCTCCCCATATTCATGGGGAGAGGGGAAGGGCATCTCAACTCCAAAAGCCATAGGCGATAGCCCTGCGTTTACGGGGGAGGTGGCGCGGCGCTTGCGCCGTGACGGGGGGGGGGATGGCTGTGGCAAATGCCCCCTCCACCGCTTCGCGGTCCCCCTCCCCCGCTGCGCAGGGGAGGATCAAGGGCTTTGGCACCTGAAGGGGTACAAAGAAGGCAAATTCCAAAATTCATTCGTTGAATTTTGGCAAGGGTGCCACTCTTACGAAAAATGGCCGCCGCGCACGTTTGCGCGTAACCTCTTACGTAAAAAGGCTTAATCTCCATCTGCGCAGCAAATGGAGATTAAGCCGCCTGGTCGCCGATTTGGGTGGCGGTCTGGGCAATCGGCAGGATCACGGTGCAGGTCGTGCCTTCGCCCAGGATGCTGTCCACCTCGAAGCGGCCATTGTGCATTTCGATCAGCGATTTGGTGAGCGCCAGGCCCAGACCGGTGCCTTCCTTGGTCTTGGAAAACTGGTTTTCGATCTGCTCGAACGGGCGGGCCAGGCGTTCCATGTCCTTGCCGGCAATGCCGATGCCGGTATCGGCCACGGTGAGATGGATATTGTTTTCGGTGGCGATGCCCGAAATCGTCAGGGTGCCGCCGGTGGGGGTGAATTTCACCGCATTGGTCAGCAGGTTGAGCAATATCTGTTTCAGGGCGCGGAAATCGGCGGTGATCTCCGGTAGTTGCGGCAGGTGGACGCGCACCTTGAGGCCCGCCTTTTCCGCCTTTTGCCGCACCAGCCGCAAAGTGTCCTCGACCACCTCGTCGATCACCACCGGCTCGAAACGCAGGTTCAGCTTGCCGGCCTCGATCTTCGACATGTCAAGGATATCGTTGATCAGCGACAGCAGGTGCTGGCCGGAACTGAGGATGTCGTTGGCGTATTCCTTGTAGCGCGGATGGCCGAGCGGGCCGAACATTTCCGACGACATGATTTCCGAGAAGCCGTTGATGGCGTTGAGCGGGGTGCGCAGTTCGTGCGACATGTTGGCGAGGAATTCGCTCTTGGCGTGGTTGGCGGCCTCGGCGCGCAGCTTGGCGATCTCGTACTTGCGCGCCAGGACCGTCTGCTGCTGGCGGCTTTGTTCCAGTTTCTCGACCAGTCCCTGCAGGGCTTCCTCGTTTTCGCGGCTCTTTTCCTCCTGCATCTTGACGGCGGTGATATCGGCGCCGCTGACCACATGGCCGCCTTCGGCGGTGCGGCTTTCCGATACCTGAATCCAGCGGCCGTTGTTCAGCTCGGCCTCGAAGACGCCCTCGCGTTCGTCCTGCGTCGGCTGCTGGCGGCGGATGGCGATCTGCATCACCTGGTCGATCAGGGCGCGCGGCGTGCCGGCCTTGAGGAAGCGCTCGTCGATATTGAAGGTTTCGCCGAAGGTCGCGTTCCACATCAGCAGGCGGCCGCGGCGGTCCCACAGCACGAAGGCGTCCGATACCGAATTGATGGCGTCGCGCAGGCGGACTTCGGCGCGCTGGGCGCGAAGCTGGGCGATGCGCTCCTGGCTGACATCGAGCGCCACGCCGGACAGGCGCGTAAAACCGGCGCCGGTGCGTTCGCCGACCGACTGGCCGCGCGCATCGACCCACAGGGCCTGACCGCTGGCCGAAGGGACGCGGAAGGAGACATCGAGCGCGCCGGTGGAGCGGGCGGTTTCCAGCGCCTTTACGACATCGGCGCGCTGTTCGGGGGCGATGCGGTCGAGCACCTCATTCGTCGAGGCCACGCCGCCGCCGCCCCAGCCGAGCATGACGCCGGTGACATCGGACATATAGATCAGGTTCTGGTCGATATCCCAGTCGAAGATGCCGCAGCGCGCCGATTCGACCGCCAGCCGATAGCGCTGCTCACTGGCCTGGAACAGCCGGTTGTCATCGCGGTTTTTGCGCGCCTGGAAATACAGCAGGAGGCCGAACAGCGCGCCGATCAACAGCGGTCCGCCGACGAAGGCCACGGCTTTCAGCAGACTTTGCGAGGCCGAGAAAAAGCGCGGCGTGGCGGCCGCCCTGAGCAGGATGAACGGACTTTTGCCGCCGCCGCGCAATTCGCCCCCGGCGGAAAGATCCGCCTGGGCCACCGAGGCGATCTTGACGAAGCCGCCTTCCGTCAGGGCGCCTTGCATAAGGTCGCCGGAATCGGCGCGCGTCCGTAACTGGCCGTAGGAGACGGCGAAAGCGGTTTCGACGGTCTTGCCGATCAGGGCCTCGTCGGAAGCGGCGACCAGCGTGCCGTCGGGCGCGACCAGCGCGCTTTTGCCGTCACCGTCCGGCGCGGCGGGCGACAGGGTGTTTTCCAGCCGGGCCACCAGGTCGGGCGCGCCGGCCTCGCCTTTCAATACGGCGTAGGTGTGGTTCGTCCGGCTGAGGCGCGATCCGGCGGTGACGATGGCGAAGGGATCGCGGGCTTCGCGCGCCGCTTCCAGCATCAGGTCGGCATCTTCGCTGCCGGCACGAGCGATGATTTCACCGTCAGGATTGATGAGGGCGACGCTGGTCAGGTTGTCACGACCCAGCTTCAGCCCCTGTTCGGCGGCGCTGAGAGGGGCGTCGGGCTTCCGGCTCCATTGCGCCTGCGCCGCCTCCAGCGCCAGCCGGGCATTGCCGAGGCGGCCATCGAGCCGGGCGGAGTCCAGCCGGGCGGCGGTGAGCAGCGCCTGCCCTTCGGCGTCATTGCCGGCGGAGAGGCTGTTGCCCAGTTGCAGGGTGGACAGGGCCATGAAGATGACGAGGCCGAGCGTCAGCCCCAGCGCGCCGAGCCTGATCCAGGCCGGCATGGCAGGGGAAACGGGGGTGGTGATCAGGCGCGAGAAGGCGGAGCGGTTGTCAGGCGATTCCGGATCGCTGTTGCCCACCGCCGTCCTTGCCCCTGTCCGGCCGCCGGCCAGACCGCCAGCCAGACCGCCAGCCAGGCCACTGGCCAGACTTCGGGTGCGCAAATTTTGACGCGTCTCCGCCACGGGCAGTCCTGTACAGTTTGGCCGTCACGCGGCCCGGTCAGTTAAGGTTGCGCCCTGATTCGGCGATGCCATCAGGGTAAACGCGCCGTTAACCTATTGTCGAGAGTCTTAAGGTTTTATAAACTTAAATAATTACCCGCCGGGCAGCGACTTAAAAGGAGGCGGTTAACTCGCCTCATCGTGGTCATAGGTGCCGCTGCCGGCGGAGGCGCTGCGTTTGCGGCCGCCGTTACGCGGCGGATTATGGTCCTCGCTCCAGCCTTCGCGGCGCTCCGGGCCATGGTATTTCGGATCCTGCCGGCGGCGGCGGTCGGGGCCGAAATAGTTGCCCGTGGCGGTCTTGATATAGGGGCGCGGAAAATCGACGATGGCGACCACCTTGCGGCGCAGCTCGAAGGCGGTGACCGGCTTGCAGCAGAATTCATTGGCGCCGGCGTCCCGCGCCGCGACCACCTTCGAGCGTTCGGAATGGGCCGTCAGCATGATGATGGGCACATAGCGGTTTGGGCTGTCCGAGGAATTGCGCACGAGCTTGACGAATTCGACGCCATCCAGCACCTCCATCTGGTAATCGGTGATGCAGATATCTATGGCGTCGTGCTTGAGGCGGTGAAAGGCTTCGGTGGCGTCCCGCGCCTCGAATATCTGCGTCACGCCAAACCCGCGCAGCAGGGTTTTGACGATATTGATCATGTGGGCGTTATCGTCCACCACCAGGAACCGGACACGTTCGAGGCTTGCCAATCGTCTCTCCCAATGTGACGCAAATCAGACGCAGGGCGCATCCGATTTACCCATCCTATGCAGGCAAGACTTAAGAGTGGTTAATAGCTGTTAGTTATATTCGCCCGAATGTCAGTCCGCCAGCGCTTTTGCCGCCAGTTCGAGCACATTTTTCGACAGTTTCGGCGCGGCGGTAATCATTTGCAGCGCCTGGCGCATGTTTTCGCTATAGGGCTGGCTATAGAAGCGGTAGCGGCTGAGAGGTTCGACCAGGCGCGCCGCCGTCATCGGGTTGAAGGCGTCAACGGCGAGAATCTGCTCGACCAGGAAGGCGTAGCCGCCGCCATCGGGCGCATGGAAGACGCTTTGATTATTGGCGAAGCCCTGCACCAGGGCGCGCCAGCGGTTGGGCGTTCTGGCGTCGAAATCGGGGTGGCGGCTGAGTTGGCGCACCCGCGCCAGGGTGTCGGGATGGGGCGCGGCCGCTTGCAGGGAGAACCATTTGTCGATGACCAGCGGCTCGTTTTTGAAACGCGCATAAAAAGCGTCGAGCGCGTTTTGGTAGGGCGCGCCCTGCACATGGGTGAGCGCGATCAGGCCGCCGATCATGTCGGTCATGTTGGTGGCGGCCTTGAAATGGGCCTCGGCCAGCAGGGTCAGCTCGCCCGGATTCGAGGCGGCGCTGAAGCCCGCCAGCAGCAGGTCGAGCAGGGCGTTGCGCAGGGCGCGGTTGCCGGCGGAGGCGGCGTCGGGGCTGAAGGTATTGGCGACGGGCAGGGCGTTGTAAAGATCGCGCAGGGTGTCGTGCAGGCGCAGCGAAAGCGCCGATTTGAAGCGCTTGCGGTTATGGTGCAGGAAGGCCGGATCGATCGGCGACTGGCTCTGCGCCAGATCGGCCTCGGTCGGCAGGCCCATGATCAGGGCCTTGAAGGCGTCATCGAGCCGGTCATCGCGCAGGCTTGCTTCCAGGCCTTCCGCGAAGGCGTCGATCAGGTCTTCATCGGGGATTTCGGCCAGCATGATCGCCTTGGCCAGGCCTTGCGCCGCCTCCCAGCGGTTGAAGGGATCGCTGTCGCCTTTGAAGCGGGCGAAGGCATGGGATTGCGGCTCGTCGATCGTCAGGATGACGGGGGCGGAGAAATGGCGCAGGGCCGACAGCACCGGCGGCTTTTCGATATTGCGGATCACCATCTCTTCCTGTGCGCCGCGCAGGGTGAACAGCCACGAGTCGTTTTCGGGCGTATTGAAAGGCGCCTGAGGTGCGCCGTCCTCGTCCAGCACGGCCATGCGGATCGGGATCGGCAGGGGCTGTTTCTCAGGCTGGCCGGGTGTCGGCGCCGTGGCCTGGGCGAAATTCAGGGTCAGGGTTTTCGCCGGCGCATCATAGCGTTGCGATATCCGGACCTGCGGCGTGCCGGCCTGGGTGTACCAGTCCATCATGCGGCCGAGGTCGGCGCGCAGTTGCGGATTATCGGCGGTGACGGCGTGGAAGCTGGCGAGGAAATCCTCCAGCGTGGCGGCGGCGCCGTCGTTCGTGGCGAAGTAATGGTCGAGCGCCTGGCGGTAAACCGCCGGACCGACGAGGGTTTTCAGCATGCCGACGATTTCCGCGCCCTTTTCATAAATGGTGGCGGTGTAGAAATTGTCGATCTTGACGTAGGCGGACGGGCGGACCGGATGGGCCAGCGGGCCGGAATCCTCGGGGAACTGGCGGGCGCGCAAGGCTTTTACGTCCTTGATGCGCGCCACGGCATGGCCGCGCTGATCGGCGGAAAAACCCTGATCGCGGAAAACGGTCAGGCCTTCCTTGAGGCAAAGCTGGAACCAGTCGCGGCAGGTGACGCGGTTGCCCGACCAGTTATGGAAATATTCGTGGGCGATGACCGATTCGATGCGTTCATAATCGGCGTCGGTGGCCGTGGTCGGATCGGCCAGCAGCAGCGAGGCGTTGAAGACGTTCAGCCCCTTGTTTTCCATGGCGCCGAAATTGAAATCACGCACCGCCACGATCATGAACAGGTCGAGATCGTATTCTCGGCCATAGACCTCTTCGTCCCATTTCATCGAACGCTTGAGGGCGTCCATCGCGTAGGCGGCACGGTCGCGCATGCCGGTATCGACATAGATTTTCAGCTCGACCGTGCGGCCGGAGACGGTGACAAGGCTGTCTTCGTAGACATCCAGTTCGCCGGCGACGAGGGCGAACAGGTAGCAGGGCTTAAAGAAGGGGTCTTCCCACAAGGCGTAGTGCTTATCACCCGGCAGGTCGCCCTTTTCGAGCAGATTGCCGTTGGACAGCAGGTGCGGAAAGCCGTCTTTCGGGGCCTCGATGCGGACGCGGTATTTCGACAGGCTGTCGGGGCGGTCGAGATAATATGTGATCTTGCGGAAGCCCTCCGCCTCGCACTGGGTGCAGTAGCGGCCGGAGGACATGTAAAGCCCTTCCAGCGTCCTGTTGTTCAGCGGATTGATCTCGACCTCAGTCTCCAGCGTGAACTGATCCGGGACATTGGCAATGGTCAGGGTTTCGCCGGTGGTCGTGTACTCGACCGGCTGGCCGTCGATGGTGACGCTGATCAGTTTCAGGCGTTCGCCCATCAGGACCAGCGGCGCATCCTTAGCCCCTTGCCGGGTGATCGTCAGCCGCGCCTTGACGCGTGTCGCTTCGGGCGCGAGGTCGAAATCGAGTTCCGTGGCCGGGATCAGAAAGTCGGGGGCCTTATAGTCGTTGAGCCGGATCGGCTGGGGGGTATCAGTGCGCATCGGTATGTATCTCGTTTGGGGTCTCAGTCCACATGGGACTCTTTTCAGAGAAGCTCAAGCGATACAATGCGATTTTTGGGTGGATCTGGTGAAATGTAAGAAGAAGGAGGCAGCCACGGATAAGGCACGGATGCCGCTTTGCGGCGACACGGATCAGCACGGATTTCTTTGCGTTGCTAATTAGTGGATCAATGGCCGCTAATGGCGGCTTCGCCGTCCCAGGATAAAACATATGCGTGGGTTTCGGAATGACCATGAAATCCGTGTCTATCCGTGCAGATGGCCTCAGGCCATCATCCGTGCCTTATCCGTGGTCAACTCTTAATCTTATCCCGCCTGGCGGGTGGCTTTTGGAGCATCGGTCACGTCGGTCTCGACATGCTGGCGCAACTGGTCGGCGCGTTTGGCGAGCGCGATCAGGTCGTCGTCGATTTCGCTGTTGTTGCGGGCGTAGTCGCGCAGGTCTTTCACCAGCTTGAGCAGGTGAGGGGCCGCGGCGATCAGGCGGGCCTGCATTTCGATCAGGGCCGGATCACGCTCGTATTCGGCGCCCGGCACGCGCCAGCCGCCCCAGTCGTTTTCGTCGGTGACGACGATCGGATAGGTGCCGGGGAAGGGGTGGTTGCGGCTTTCTTCGGGCGTCTGCCACTTGTTGCGGGCGCGCATCAGGCGCCAGTGCGACAGGTGCGCGTCGTTCGTGTTTTTTTCGGCCGCGCTTTCCGGGGTCAGTTCCTCGGCGGCGAAATCACGGCCAAGGCCACAGTCATAGGTGACGCGAACCGGCTCGTCGAAGCCCTTGACCCAGACAGGGTTCACCTTGTCGATCACCGCCCAGGTGCCGACCGGTTCGACATAGACTCTCTGATGGCGATGGAAGGTCGCTTTGGCCATGGGACACCCTCTTGCTTATTCTTAAGCTTGTTATGAACGCCCATTTTACGGCAAAAGTCTTAACAAATGGCGGGCGGTATCCTTATGCTTGCTCCGGGCAGTGCAGCGCCAGCCAATGCCTTGTTTCTAATGAAACTTCAGCCGAAAAATATTCAGCAATGAAAAAATATTAAATCAGACAATAATATTCAAGGCCTTGGATTCATTCATACTATCAATATGACCAGTTTTGGCGGTAAATTTGTTACCTTGCGACGCACAAAAATCGCGCCTAATCAGGAGCGCTTATTATGCGCTCAAGCGCCGCGCGGCTTACCTCGCAAAGGCTCGGGCGCATAGTCATGCTTGCCATTTGGCTGCAATCGCATGCGATTCCAGATCAAATGGAAATAACAATAAACCGGCTTGACATCTGATCACGCGCCGCCGAAGCATTTTGGCGACAAGTCTATGTTTTTGTGACGAAAAGTGTGAAATGGACAAGCCCAACGGGCACCCTGGAACACGAAATATGACCGATACCCTCCTCAATCACGTCAAGCAACATACCGGCCTGCTCGATGGCTATCTCAGCGAGGCCGTCCATGAATTCGGCCGGGCCGAGGTCATGGATAAGGTCGAGGCGCTGAAGGGCAGGGATTTCGATTTCGGCACCTTAAGCGAATCCGAGGCGGCCCATATCGCGCGCATCATGACCTGCCGGTCGATGCTGTCGGTCATTTCCGAGGATGTGGGGCAACTGGGGCGGAGCGACAGTTTCGAGGCCGCCGATGGATCGCAGCAGCCGATCAGCCTGGCCAACGCCGTGGCCTCGGCCCGCCAGTCGGGCGTGGACAAGGCCGAGATTGACGCCGCTCTCAGCAGCATGCTGGCCTCGCCGGTCTTCACCGCCCACCCGACCGAGATGCGCCGCGCTTCGATCGTCGAACGCGAAACCGAGATCGCCACCCTGTTGCAGGCCTATGAGCGCGCCGCCAATCCGGGCGAGAAGAAGCAGGTGGGGGACGATCTTTATCGCGCCGTGGCCCTTTTGTGGAACACCCGCCTCAACCGGCCGGAACGCATCACGGTGCGCGATGAGATCAATAACCTGATCGCCGCGGTAAAGCGCTCGGTCCTGCCGGCCCTGGTGACGCTCTATACCGAATGGGGCCGCGACATCCAGCACGAGGGGCCGCTGCCGGACGTGCTCAAACTGGGATCATGGATCGGCGGCGACCGTGACGGCCATCCGCGCGTCGATGAGGTGACCCTGCGCTACGCCTACCGCGAACAGGCGCGTGTGGCCTTCGATTTCTATCTCGTCCATCTCGACCGACTCGACAGCGAACTCACCATGTCGGACGAGGTGACGCCGGTCAGTGACGCGCTGCATGAACTGGCGCGCAAATCGCTCAATACCGATATCCATCGCGTCGATGAGCCGTATCGCCGGGCTGTCGCCCATATCAGGCAGCGCCTGGCGCGCACGCGGGCGGAAACCCTGGGGAAAGCCGTCGGCAGCCGCGAAGACGATGCCGCCGTGGCGCCCTATGAAAGCTGTGCCGGCTTCCTGCGCGACCTGCGCGTGATCCGCAATTCCCTGGTGACCAATGGCGGCCGCCGCATGGTGGGGGCCACGCTCAAGACCCTGATCCGCATCGCCCGCTCGTGCGGCTTCCACCTGCTGGCGCTCGACCTGCGGCAGAATTCGGACGTGCATGAGCGGGTTATCGCCGAACTGTTCACCCAGTCGTCGGAACTGGTCGATTATCTCGGCATGTCGGAAAGCGAGCGCTGTTCGCTGCTTTTCGCGGAACTGGCCAATGACCGCATTCTGCGCTGGGACTACGCCAACTATTCCGACGAGACGCGCCGCGAACTGCGCATTGTCGATGCCGCCGCCGAGATCGTGAAGACTTTCGGCCCGGAGGCCTTCGGCGCCTATGTCATCTCCAAGGCGTCTTCGGTGTCGGATATCCTGGAGCCGCTGGTGCTGCTGAAACAGGCCGGCCTGGTGCGCGGCGGGCCGCAGCCGCACTGCATGCTGAAGATTTCGCCGCTGTTCGAAACGATCGGCGACCTGGAGGCGGCGCCGGAGATCATGAAAAAATGGCTCGGCAATTTCGCCGTGCGCTCGCTGATGGGGCGCCCGGCCTTGCAGGAAGTGATGCTCGGCTATTCCGATTCCAACAAGGACGGCGGCTATACGTCTTCCAGATGGTCGCTGCACAAGGCGTCGAAGGCGATCAAGGCGGTGTGCGACACGGCGGGCGTGCAGTTGCGCCTGTTCCATGGCCGCGGCGGCTCGGTCGGGCGCGGCGGCGGACCGGCCTTCGCGGCCATTCTGGCCCAGCCGGAAGGCACGGTCGGCGGGCAGATCCGCGTTACCGAGCAGGGCGAGATGATCGCCCGCAAGTTCGGCAATATCGTCACCGCCCACAAGACGCTCGACAGCTTCGCGGCGGCCACCTTCCTGGCGACGGTGCCGAAACGCGGCCCCAAGACCGCCGCGCATTCGGCCGACATGGAACTGGAGGAAAAATTCACGCCGGTGATGGACAAGATCCACGCGGCGTCGTTCGAGGCCTATCGTGGGCTGGTCTATGACGATCCGCATTTCCTCGATTTCTTCCATACGGTGACGCCGGTCGATGAGATCGGCAACCTGAAGATCGGTTCGCGTCCGGCCTCGCGCACCTCATCCGGCAAGATCGAGGATCTGCGCGCCATTCCGTGGGTCTTCGCCTGGTCGCAGACGCGCTTCATGCTGCCCGGCTGGTACGGTTTCGCGGCGGCGGTGCGCGAACTGAAGATCGGCGACGATGTGCTGAAGGAAATGATCCGGTGGGATTTCTTCGATGTCTTCATCGCCAATATGGAAATGGCTCTGGCCAAGACCGACATGGAAATCGCCGGTCTTTACGCCGGCCTGGCGGGAGAGCCGGAAGAGGCGGCGCGCATCTACGCGAAGATCAAGGCCGAGTTCGACGACACCATGGCGCTGATCCTGCGCATCCGTAACGCGCCCTGCCTGCTGTCCACGCATGAGCGCCTGCGCAACCAGATCGAACGGGCCAATCCGCTGCTCAATTCGCTCAATCGTTTGCAGGTCTATCTGCTGGGTATCCGCCGCCACGGCAATCGTCACAAGCTGGTGCAACTGGCCATGCAACTGACGGTGAATGGGATTGCCTCGGCGCTGCGCAATACGGGGTGAGGATTTAAGAGAGCCACGGATAAGGCACGGATGCCGCTTTGCGGCGCCACGGATCAGCACGGATTTCCTTGCGTTGCCAATTGAGCAGATCAATGGTCGTTAATGACGGCTTCGCCGTCTAAAGATGGGATATCTGCGTGGATTTCGTGATGACCATGAAATCCGTGTCTATCCGTGCGATGATCCGCAAAGCGGAGCATATCCGTGCCTTATCCGTGATAAGCCTAAACGCAGCAGACGCAAAAACCGGGGGAGAAATGGAAAAGCTGCTTTTTGAAGATGAGGTTTTCAAGATTCGCGGCGCTATTTTTGATGTCCACAATGAAATGGGTGCTGGTTTCCTCGAAGCCGTCTACCAGGAATGCCTGGCGCACGAATTTAATGCGAGACAAATTCCCTTCTGTGCCTATCAGCCGCTTAAGCTGGCCTACAAAGGCAGAGTCCTGAAGCAGTCTTATCGACCTGATTTTGTCTGCTTTGAAAAGATTATCGTTGAATTGAAGGCCGTGACGGCTATTTCCGGTGAGCATCGCGCCCAGCTTTTGAATTATCTGAAGGGCACAGACTTGAGGCTGGGACTGCTTGTCAATTTTGGTATGGCGGCTAAGGTACAGATAGAGCGCCTTGTTCTTTGAGGTATTGTCTTTCCAACTTGTATCCTTAGGGCCGCATGGCCTATATGACGGCTGCGGGCGCGGCATTTATGACGCCCGCTGACATTCATTGTTGACCTGCCGGAAAACAGAGGTTATGACAACGCTGTCATGACTGGAGCCTTAGGCACAAAAGGCAGGTCACGGGTTCGGAACGAAAAAGGTCTCATGTCGGCATCTTCTGGAAGTAATGGCGCGCGCCAACAGGTTTTTGTTCTTGTCGGGGGTACGGGCGATCTCGCCATGCGCATGTTGTGGCCGTCATTGGCCATGCTCGACCAGGAAGGCTTTCTTTCCGACAATCTGCGTATTATTTCCGTGGCGCGCGAAGATTGCGGCACCGAGGTCTGCGTCGATCGCATCGGCAATGCCGTCACCAGCCGCTTTGGCGAATGGACCACGCCGGAGGCCTTGAGCCGGTTCCGCAAGCGCATCGTCCATGTGGCGCTCGACGCCGCCCACGATGACTGGGGCACGAAGCTGAAGGCCGAACTCGGTGATGTCGCGCAGCTCGATATCGTCTTCTTCCTTTCCGTTTCGCCGTCGCTGTTCAAGCCGATTTGCGAACATATCGAAAAGGCCGGGCTGAACAGGGCGCCCAATCGCGTCATTATCGAGAAGCCGATCGGCCGCGACCTGGCCACCTCGAAGGTCATCAACGATTCCGTCGCCCATGCCTTCGCGGAAGACCGCACCTTCCGCATAGACCACTATCTCGGCAAGGAAACGGTGCAGAACCTGATCGCCCTGCGCTTCGGCAATATGGTGTTCGAGCCGCTGTGGAACGCCCAGTCGATCGATCATATCCAGATCACCATCGCCGAAACGGTCGGGGTGGCGGATCGCCTGGGTTATTACGATGAATACGGCGCCATCCGCGACATGCTGCAAAACCACCTGCTGCAACTGCTCTGCCTGCTGGCCATGGAGCCGCCCTCGGCCCTGACCTCCGACGCGCTGCGTGACGAAAAGGTCAAGGTGCTGCGTTCGCTGAAACCGATCAATGCCGACAATGTGCTGACCCATACGGCGCGCGGCCAGTATGGTCCCGGCTTCGCCGATGGTCATCCGGTGGCGGGTTACGAGGCGGAGAAGGGGTCGCCGTCGAACACGGAAACCTTCGTCGCCATCAAGGCCGAGATCGCCAACTGGCGCTGGGCCGGTACGCCGATCTATATGCGCACGGGCAAGTGCCTGCCGTCGCGGACCACCGAGATCGTCATCCAGTTCAAGCCGCTGCCGCACTCGATCTTCGGCCCCGAGGCCCAGGCCAACCGCCTGCTGATCCGCCTCCAGCCCGAAGAAGACATTTCGCTGACCCTGATGAACAAGGCGCCGGGCCTGACCGCCGAAGGCGTTCACCTCCAGCCGCTCGATCTCAGCCTGTCGCTGATCAAGGCCTTCGACGAGAGCAAGGACGGCAAGCCGCCGCGCCGCCGCATCGCCTATGAGCGCCTGATCCTCGACGCCCTGAGCGGCAATAACGCCCAGTTCGTCCGCCGCGATGAGGTGGAAGCCGCCTGGACCTGGGTGGATGGCATCATCCAGGCGTGGACCGAGACGCACATGAAGCCGCAGAAGTACCCCGCCGGCACCTTCGGGCCGGTCAGCGCCTTCAGCCTGATCGAGCGCGACAACGGACGGACGTGGAATGACTGAGGCCGCGCATAAGCTCAACGTTTCCGAGGATGTCCTGACGTGGAACGCCCACGGCAGGACCGTGACCGTGCATTGCTTCGCCAATACGCAGCGCGCCGGCGCCTATATCGCCGACGCCATCGCCGACGCCCTGCGCCAGGCCATCGACGCCCGCACTAAAGCCGTCTGGATCGGCTGCGGCGGCGCCACGCCGAAACCGATCTACCAGCACCTGACCCATGCCGAAATGGACTGGTCGAAAGTGACCCTGGCGCAGGTTGACGAGCGCTTCGTGCCGGTCGATGATGCGGCCTCGAATACACGCATGATGAAGGAAGCCCTGGCGCCGGTGCTGGCCGACAAGGACCATTCGGGCATAACGTTCCTGAGCCTGATTCAGGATATCAACGATCAGGCCGCCTGCGCCGAAAAGGCCGAAAAGACCCTGCGTGATCTGAATGGTGGCGAAGCGCCGCGTTTCGATTTCGCCCTGATGGGCATGGGGCCGGATTCGCACTATGCGTCGATCTTCCCGCATAACCCGGTCAACGCCGAGGTCTATACGACCGATCGTCTGGTTTTGCCGGTCCAGCCGCATACGGATGGCACCGAGCCGAAACTGCCGCGCATTACCCTGAGCGTGCCGGCGATCAATAATTCGCGCCGCATCCTTTTCTATATCACGGGTCAGGCCAAGCTCGATGCGCTCAAGGCATCGACCGAGGACACCGATCCCTATACCTCGCCGATCGGCGCGTTTATCGCGCAATGTCCGACCGACGTTGAATTTGTCTGGGCAAGTTAAGTGGGCGGGCTAAAGGACTAAGACTATGACACAACTGCATCCCGTAATCGCTGAAGTCACGAAAGCCATCATCGAGCGCTCGAAGGATCTGCGCGCCGAATTCATGGCCCGCGCCGACCGTTTCAAGGCGAGCGAGCCGCGCCGCAAGAAGCTTTCCTGCGCCAACTACGCCCACGTCGTCGCCGCCGCATCCGATAACGACAAGCTTCAGGCGGCGCTCGATTCCGTGCCCAATATCGGCATAGTGACGGCCTATAACGACATGTTGTCGGCGCACCAGCCCTACCACGACTATCCGGAAAAACTCCGCGTCATGGCGCGCAAATTCGGCGCCACCACCCAGGTGGCCGGTGGGGTGCCCGCCATGTGCGACGGCGTGACCCAGGGCCGTCCGGGCATGGAACTGTCGCTCTTTTCGCGCGATGTCATCGCCATGGGCACGGCCGTAGCGCTCAGTCATGACGCCTTCGATGCTGGCCTGATGCTGGGCATCTGCGACAAGATCGTGCCGGGCCTGGTGATCGGCGCCTTGTCCTTCGCCCACCTGCCGATCATCTTCGTGCCGTCCGGCCCGATGGGGTCCGGTCTGCCGAACCCGGAAAAGGCCAAGGTCCGCACGCTTTATGCGCTGGGCGAGGTTGGGCGTGACGCCTTGCTGGCCGCCGAAATGGCCTCCTACCACGCGGCGGGCACCTGCACCTTCTACGGCACCGCCAATTCCAACCAGATGCTGATGGAAATGATGGGCCTGCACGTACCGGGCGCCGCCTTTGTCCATCCGGGTACGCCGCTGCGTGACGCCCTGACGCAATGCGCCGTCGAGCGTGCGGCGAAATCGGCGGAAAACTCGAAAAATCCGTCACGCATGGCCGATGTCATCGATGCGAAGGCCATCGTCAACGGCGTCATCGGCCTGATGGCCACCGGCGGCTCGACCAATCACGCCCTGCACCTGCCGGCCATGGCCCGCGCCGCCGGGGTGATCCTGACCTGGGAAGACATGGACAGGATCTCGTCGGTGGTGCCGTTGCTGGCGCGTGTCTACCCGAACGGCTCGGCCGATGTGAACCACTTCCACGCCGCCGGCGGCATGGCTTTTGTCATCAAGGAACTGCTGAATGCGGGTCTGATGCACGGCGATGTCCAGACCATCTGGGGGCAGGGCATGGCCGATTATGCCAAAGAGCCTGTGCTGCAGAACGGCGAAGTCATCTGGCGCGACGCCCCGGCCGCCAGCCTCGATGAAAACATCCTGCGTCCCGTCTCCAATCCGTTCTCACCGGAAGGCGGCTTGCGCGAAATCAAGGGCAATCTCGGCAAGGCCATCGCCAAGGTTTCCGCCGTCAAGCCGGAGCATCAGATTGTTGAGGCGCCGTGCGTGGTGTTCGATGATCAGGACGATTTCCTGGCGGCCTTCAAGGCCAAACAACTGCCGGAAGGCGATTTCGTTTGCGTCGTCCGCTTCCAGGGGCCAAAAGCCAACGGAATGCCGGAACTGCACTCCCTTACGCCGTCGCTGTCGAGTATTCTCGATGCCGGGCGCAAGGTGGCGCTGGTCTCTGACGGCCGCATGTCGGGGGCATCGGGAAAGGTGCCTGCCGTTATCCACCTGACGCCGGAAGCGGTCGATGGCGGACCGATTGCGAAACTGAAAAATGGCGACGTGCTGCGTGTCGATTGCGTGGCCGGAACCATAGACTGCCTCGGAGATGCCGCCGGGTTTTCACAAAGAGCAAATGCCGAGCGGCCAGCAGAAGCCGACGGCATGGGACGGGAACTTTTTGCGCACATGCGTCGATCGGTAGGACCGGCCGACCAGGGTGGCGCCGTTTTTTGGTAACTATATGACAGCGCATTTCGAGAGCAGCTCCATCAAGACAACCTCTGGCAAGACAACCTCTGGCCGCGCCCTGCGCGGATTGGTGGGCGATATCGGCGGCACCAACGCCCGGTTCGCCATTGCGGAGCGCGTAAACGGCAAGACCGGCCTGACTCATTTCAAGTCACTGGAAACCGCCGACCACAAGGATGTCTACAAGGCGCTGGCCGCCTATTTCGAGTCGGTCGGCGGCAGGCCGGAACTCGATTACGCCTGCGTCGCCGTGGCCGGACCGGTCAAGGACGGGCGGATCAAGTTCACCAATCTCGACTGGGAGGTTGAGGAAGGTTTGCTGGCGAAAGCCACCGGTGCGCGCCGGGCCAAGCTGATCAACGATTATGCTGCTTTGGCGTTTGCCCTGCCGCATCTCGGCGAGGGCGACACCAAGATCATCGGCCCGGTGAAACAGGGCTTCGGCGATGTCCATGCCGTCATGGGCGCGGGCACCGGTTTCGGCGCCTCGGTGCTGGTGGGGGGGGAGTTCGGTCCTTATTGTCTCTCCACCGAAAGCGGTCATATTTCGTTCGCGCCGGTCAATGACTATGAGAGCGAAATCCTGCGTTTCCTGCGCAGGAAGCATGGCCGTGTCACGGTCGAGATGCTGTTGTCCGGGCCGGGTCTGGTCAATCTCTATCAGGCGATTTCGTCCATCCGCGGCGAATTGGCCGAGGATCTGACGCCGGCGCAGATCACCCATCTCGAAGGTGAAGATGCGACGGGCAGCCGTTACACGGTGGAAGCCTTCCTCGATATCATGGCGTCGGTGTGCGGCGATCTGGCGCTGGCGCATGGCGCTGTGTCGGGGATGTTCATCGCCGGCGGCATCGCGCCGCGCCTGATCAAGCACGTCGATGAACTGCGCTTCCGCGCCCGCATGGAGGCCAAGGCGCCGCTGGCGGGCCTGGTGGCCAGCATCCCGTCGAGCATCATCATCCATCCGTATGCGGCGCTGCTGGGTTCGGCGAACGCCTTAACCGACGTGCAGATTACGGCTTAAAAGTAGTAAGTAAGACACCCCACCACCACGCCTTTCAGGCGCGGTCCCCCTCCCCAACAAGTTGGGGAGGTATAAGAAAGCGCTTGTACCTCCCCGGCTTGCCGGGGAGGGGGACCATGAGCGCAGCGAATGGTGGTGGGGTTTCTTGCTTTCCCAGAATAAAGGAAACCATCATGTCCACCCATCCCGATATACCGAAATTCATGACCATGGGGCCGGTGCTGCCGGTGATGGTCATTCCGTCGCTCGACCAGGCCCTGCCGCTGGCGGACGCCCTGCTGGCCGGGGGCATCAAGGCGCTGGAAATCACCCTGCGCACCGATTGCGCGCTCGACGCCATCAGGCTGATCTCGAAAGAGCGTCCGGATGCGGTGGTGGGCGCCGGCACGGTGCTGACGCCGAAAGACGCCGAAAAGGCGGAAAAGGCCGGGGCGAAGTTCCTCGTCTCTCCTGGCCTGACCAAGACCCTGGCGCATCAGGACGCCTTGCCGCTGCTGCCGGGCGTGGCCACCTCTTCGGAAGTGATGAAGGCGCTGGAATGGGGCTTCACTCATCTGAAATTCTTCCCCGCCGTACCGGCCGGCGGCGTGCCTTACCTGAAGGGCATCGGCGGTCCGCTGCCGCAGGTGAAATTCTGCCCGACCGGCGGGATCGAGGCGAAAAACGCCGCCGATTTCCTGGCGCTGGATAATGTGCTGTGCGTCGGTGGTTCGTGGGTCGCCCCGGCCAAGGCGATGAAAGAGGGAAATTGGTCTGAAATCACCCGTTTGGCCGCCGAAGCGGTGGCAAGGTTTGGGAAAAAATAAGCGGTTGAATCGGCTTGCGTCTTTACAATTGACAAAGCTGTCATTGCGGACGCAAGCTGAACATACCAATTTTCCGGCCGATTATGCGGCCACCAGACAAAGGCTCGATTTCGAGTGACGCAGACCAAGGCTCCGGCCGAACGTGCAAAAGAGCAATCCGTAGCCAATACGGTTTCCACGATCAATGATGTGGCGCGGCTGGCCGGCGTGTCGATCAAGACCGTCTCCAGGGTGATGAACAACGAGCCGAACGTGCGCGAGGAAACCCGCACCAAGGTGAAGGACGCCGCCGCCCGCCTGCATTACCGGCCGAACCTGCTGGCGCGGTCGCTGGCCGGATCGCGCAGTTTCCTGATCGGGCTGTTGTACGATAACCCGTCCTCCAGCTATGTCATCGACATGCAGCAGGGGGTGATCGAGCGCTGCCGGCAAAGCGGCTACCACGTCCTCAGCGAGCCGCAGGACAGCCTGGCGCCGGATATCGGCCGGGCCATCGCCTCGCTGCTCGCCACCATCCGCCTCGACGGCGTGATCCTGACGCCGCCCCTGTGCGACATGGCCGTGGTGCTTGAGGCGGTCGAGGCGGCGGGGGTGCCCTATGTGCGGGTGTCGCCGTCACTGTTTCCCGGCCGCTCGGCGCTGGTGGAAATGGACGATACCCAGGCGGCTTACGAGATGACGCGGTTCCTGCTTGGGCGCGGCCATACCGATATCGGTTTCGTGCGCGGCCACCCCGAACACGGTTCCTCGCATCGCCGCTATGACGGCTTCGTCAAGGCCATGCGCGAGGCGGGCGCCGTGCCCGCCGCCAGCCGCATCGCGCAGGGGTTCAACAGTTTCGCCTCCGGACTGGAGGCGGCCAGGGGGCTTTTCACCGACGCCGGCAACCTGCCGACCGCCGTTTTCGCCTCCAATGACGAAATGGCCTTCGGCGTCATGGCCTACGCCCAGCAGACCGGCGTGCGCATTCCCGACCAGGTATCGGTGGTGGGGTTCGACGATACGCCGGGGTCGATGATCATCTGGCCGCACCTGACCACGGTCCGCCAGCCGGTGACCGATCTGGCCTATGCCGCGGCCGATATGCTGCTGTCGCGCGCCTCCGCCGACGAAGATGCGCCCAGTTTCAGCGATACGCGCCGGGAACTGCCGTTTTCACTGGTGCTGCGCGAGTCGGCGAAGGCGGTTTATCAGGGGTAAGCGGCCCCCTGCCCCGTATCAAATCCGCCGCCTGAAACCCAGCCATAGCAGGCCGGCGAGCAGGAAAGCCGAAACCTTGCCCACCCAATCGCCGAAACGCCCGTAGAGGGTCGGTTTGCCGCGCACGGGCAGGTCGGCCAGCATTACGGTTTCAGGTGTGGCCGCGTGGGTTTGATCCATTTGCAAGCGTATCCGGCCGTTGCGATCGACCGCCAGGCTGATGCCGCCGTTGACGACCCGGATCAGGGCCGCGCCGTTCTCCACGGCCCGGAAGGCGGCCATGCGCGAATGCAGCGGGGCCATGTTCGCGCCTTCCCAGGACGGGTCGATCAGAATGTCGGCGCCCTTTTGTCCGGCCTGGCGGATGAAGGCCGGGAAGTCGAAATCGTAGCAGATGGCCCAGGCCAGGCGGCCATAGGGCGTATCCATGACGCCCATGCCGTTCCGTCCCGCGATGGAGGCCTCGCCCGGCGCGGGATGGCTTTTGAGATAGGTTCCGGCAACGGCGCCTGAAGGCGTGATGACCGTCAGTTTGTTCGCCGCCAGTCTGCCGCCGGGCGTCATCACGGCCATAGCCATGAAAAGGTACACGCCCTCCGCCCTGGCCAGCGCCTGTCCCCGCGCCACAAAGGCCGCTTCGTCCGCTTTGAAGACAAGCGCGTTGCCTTCGCTCCAGACGATGATTTTCGCGCCGGAACGGGCCTGGGCGCGGCTGGCGGAAAGGAGTTTCTCCTGCAAGGTCAGGGTTTGCGGACGCACAATTGCGGCAGCGGCAGCCTCAAGCGGACGGCCATGACTGAGAGGCCGCCAGGTGCCCTTGAAAACCTCCATATTGTCAACGGTGATGCCGGCTATGCGGACATGCGCCGTCGCGGATTCGCGCCCGTGATATATGGCGAAGCCGAACAGGCACAGGCCGGCGATCAGGCAGGCCAGGGGCGGCCGCCATGAACGGCCGTTCGACAGGATAAACCTGGCCATGGCCGAGGCGGCCCAGCCGAGGCAGAATATCATTCCGGAGAGGCCGGACAGCGCCAGGGACTGGAGAAACCAGCCGTTCGGGAACTGGGTATAGCCGATATCGCCCCAGGTGCCGACTCCGGCGGAATGGGCCGCGAGCGCCGTGACCACCCAGGCGGCGGGCAGGACCAGTGTGGTCAAAAATGGCGGCAGGCGGGGGCTGAGGAGACGGTCCACGGCAAAGGGCAGGAAGGCGATGGCGCCCATCAGGGCCGCTACGCCGGCAGCGGTAAGGGGCGCGAACGGCAGGACGCCGCGCCAGCCGATGATATGGGCCAGGATATAGGTGCAAAAGCCTGCCGATAGGCCTGAGACGGGGCGTTGCCGATGCAGGAAAAGCACTGTCGCCAGGGGTGACAGCCAGCCGGCCAGGACACTCAGATGATTGCCGGCCGTGCCGGCGGTGAAGGCCAGGATCAGCAGGCAAAGGCTCGGATCGATCCACAGGCGGCGGTATTTCAGTCCGGAAAATGGCTTTATTTTTCTCATTATTTCAATAACATCCTGAAAGGCGGCGCAGATTGCCGCGACGGGCAGAGGAAGAAAGCCATCTTGTCAAAGCGGGCAAGCGCGTTTACGCCAAGGCGGCGGATCTTTTCGCCACAGGTCGCCGGGGGAGGCAGATTGACCATTTACGAAGCGCCATCGGACATGCGCGGCAACCTCAGCGCCCGCAAGTTCGTGCTGGAGATCACGCTACTGCTGGCCGGAATCGTCATCCTGACCCTGACCGGGCCGTTCGCCACCTATCTGGCGGGGCCATGGCCGGTGCGGCTGGCCTATTGGGGGCGCACGCTGGCCATCGGCTATCTGCTTTACCGGCCCGCCCTATGGTGCGCCGGACGGGCGGCGCGGCGGTTCAGGGTGGCGGAGGCGCTCCTGTGGGGGTTGGCCGTATGCCTGATGACCGCGCCCATGAGCCTGTGGCTGTGGTATTTCGGCCCGATTCCGGATTGGCGCCGGCCTCTGCCGGGCGTGGCGGATTTTTTCGACACCGGCCTGCAGGCCCTGGTGCTGGCCGCTCTTTATGCCGTCGCGCTGTGGGGGGTGCACAGACCGCCGCTTGAGCGCCGGGCGGCGGTTTCAATGGCGCCGCCGCGTCTGCTCTCCCGCCTGCCGCCGCGGCTGGGGGAAGAGATCATCGCCCTGCGCAGTGAGGATCATTATGTCCGCGTCTATACCCGCCTGGGGGACGCGCTGATCCTGAGCCGCTTCGCCGACGCCATCGCCGATATGGACGGTGTGCGTGGCGAACAGGTGCATAAATCCTGGTGGGTCGCCCGCGCCGCCGTGACCGGTGCGCAAAAAAACGGACGGGATTTCCAGATACATCTCGAAGGCGGGCTTGTGGCGCCGGTATCGAGATCGCGCCTGAAGGCCCTGCGCGGGGCGGGGTGGCTGAAATAGCCTATTCCGCCTCGAACTTCGCCACATCGTCGAGCAGGGCGTTAACCGCCGCGTCGATGATCTGTTGGCCCTGTTCGATCGTGGCCAGCGAGGAATCCGAGCCGATGCGGCCATCGGGGAAGCGGGCGCGGTAGTCGAGCGCGTCGCGGATCGGGCCATCCGGGGCGATTTGCGGTTCCATCGCCGCCGATTTCACGAAATCCGGATAGGCGGCGAAGGTGACGGCGATCTCCGAAGGCGTGGCATGGCTGCCATGACCTTTGGGATAAAGTCTGGCGCACAAGCGTAAAACGCCCGGCAGATCCCACCAGTTGCGCAGTTTGAGGATGAACGGGCAGGGCCGGCCCGAATAGGAATAGGCGGCGTAGATCTGCGAAAACGTTGCCTCGATGGTGGCGACATTGCCGCCGTGGCCATTGAGAAAATAGATGCGGTCGAAGCCATGCCGCGCCAGCGAATTCACCCAGTCCTCGATGGCCGACATGAAGGTGGTGGGCCGCAGGGAAATGGTGCCGGCAAAGCCCAGGTGATGCTGGGCCATGCCGATATTGAAGGTCGGCGCGATCAGCAAATCACCTGCCTTCTCTGCCGCATGGGCGATGATTTCCGGACACAGCCAGTCGGTGCCGAGCAGCCCCATCGGGCCGTGCTGCTCATTGGAGCCGATGGGGATGATGACGGTGCGCGCGGTTTTCAGGCGCGTGTCGATCTCTTGCCAGGTGGACATATGCAGCAGCATGGGCGCTAATCTCTGAACATTTCTCTTAAGGTTTTCAGTATGCCGGCCAGGGGGGCATCGTCCAGATGGCCGAGTTTCCTGACCAGGCGGAGCCTGTCCACGGAACGGATATGATCGAGCAGAATCCGGCCCGATTTGCCAAGGAAATCGATCTCGATGCGATAAGGCGCCGGCCGGTTGCCTGTCGTCAGGGGCGCCAGTATGACCGTATTCAAATGGCGGTTCATTTCATCGGGCGAGACGATGACGCAGGGGCGTGTCTTGCGTTGTTCGCTGCCAACGGTCGGGTCGAGCGTCACGAGCCAGACTTCGCCCTGGGCGCCGGGCTTATGCGTTACCACGTCCACTCCGTATCATCGAATTCATTTTTGAAGTCGAGCCATTCATGGTCGGGTGCCTCATCCGCCAATGCCTGACTGGCTTCGGCCCAGCCTTCGCGCGGCGGCTTTTGGGGTTTCTCGATGACAATGCCGGTTTCGATGACGCGCATCTCCACCTCCGTCTCGAAACCGAGCTGGGTGATCAGGGTCTTGGGGATGATGACCCCCTGGGAATTGCCCATTTTTCGTAATGTCGCGCGCATGTATCGGCTCCTTTGCCGGCAGGATATCACGCCGCCGCGCCGCGTCAATAAATGTTATGACATTGTGCTTACGTGTCTGGCCGTCGCATCCGGTCCAAAGATCGCCTGCGCCCGGCTTTTTTCGCATTGGTCTTATGGACTCTGGAATCCGTGCGCCGTAAGGTCGGGGCAACCAAAAAAACACCCCGCAGACGAGCCAGGAAATACCCAGATGTCCGATACCCTGTTCCGCGTTCCCGCTGATTTCATCCGTCCGAAAACCATGACCGCCGATGGGCTGGCGGCGCAGCACAAACTGTTCGAGACGGACCCTGACGCCCATTGGCGCACGCTCGGTGACGCGCTGGACTGGATGCAGCCCTACAGCCAGGTCAAGGACGTGTCGTTCAACCGCGAGGACTTCCGTATCCGCTGGTTTTACGATGGCGTGCTCAATGTCTCGGTGAACTGCATCGACCGCCACCTCGCCACGCGCGGCGAACAGGTGGCGCTGATCTTCGAGGGCGACGATCCCACGGTGTCGTACAATATCACCTACAATCAGCTCGCCAAAGAGGTCAATAAACGCGCCAACCTGCTGAAAAAGTACGGCGTGAAAAAGGGCGATCGCGTCACGCTCTACCTGCCGATGGTGCCGGAGGCGGCCTATTTCATGCTGGCCTGTTCGCGCATCGGCGCCGTGCACAATATCGTTTTCGGCGGCTTCTCGCCGGACAGCATCGCCAGCCGGATTCAGGATTGCCGGTCCGATGTCGTCGTCACCGCCAATGAAGGCCTGCGCGGCGGCAAGGTCATCCCGCTCAAGGCCAATGTCGATCTCGCCCTGCTGCAATGCCCCAATGTCCAGACCGTGCTGGTGGTCGAGCACACCAAGGCCCATTACCTCAAGCATGAAGGCCGCGATGTCAGCGTGGCCGCGGCGCTGGAAGGCATTTCCGATGAATGCGCGCCGGAGCCGATGAACGCCGAAGACCCGCTTTTCATCCTCTATACCTCCGGCTCCACCGGCAAGCCCAAGGGCGTGCTGCATACCACCGGCGGTTATCTGGCGTGGTGCGCCTATACCCACAAGACGGCTTTCGATTATCAGGATGGCGATATCTACTGGTGCACCGCCGATATCGGCTGGGTGACGGGCCATTCCTATGTCGTTTACGGCCCGCTGGCCAATGGCGCCACCTCGCTGATGTTCGAGGGTGTGCCGAACTATCCGGACAATTCGCGCTTCTGGAACGTGGTCGACAAGCATCAGGTCAATATCTTCTACACCGCCCCCACCGCCATCCGCGCCCTGATGCGTCATGGCGAGGCGCCGGTGAAGGCGACCTCGCGCGCCTCGCTGCGGGTATTGGGGTCCGTCGGGGAACCGATCAATCCGGAAGCCTGGCTGTGGTATCACCGCGTGGTCGGCGATGGCCGCTGCCCGGTGGTCGATACCTGGTGGCAGACCGAAACCGGCGGCCTGATGATCACGCCTGTGCCGGGCGCCACGCCGCTCAAGCCCGGTTCGGCCACGAAACCGCTGCCCGGTATCGTGCCGTGCCTGGTCGATGCCGAAGGGCAGGTTCTGGAAGGGGCGGTCGAAGGCAATCTGTGCCTGTGCGATTCGTGGCCCGGCCAGATGCGCAGCGTCTATGGCGATCACCAGCGCTTCCTCGATACCTATTTCAGCACCTATCCCGGCAAGTATTTCACCGGCGACGGCTGCCGGCGCGACGAGGACGGCTATTACTGGATCACCGGTCGGGTCGATGATGTGCTCAATGTTTCGGGCCACCGCCTGGGCACCGCCGAGATCGAAAGCGCGTTGGTCGGCCATGCCGGCGTTACCGAGGCCGCCGTGGTCGGTTTCCCGCACGATATCAAGGGACAGGGCATCTGGTGCTACGTCACGCTGAAAGCCGGTGTCGAGCCGAGCGACGCGCTGAAAAAGGAACTGCGCGAGCATGTGCGCTCGGAAATCGGGCCGCTGGCCTCGCCGGATGTCATCCAGTGGGCGCCCGGCCTGCCGAAGACGCGCTCCGGCAAGATCATGCGCCGCATCCTGCGCAAGATCGCCGAGGGCCATCCCGATCAACTGGGCGATATCTCGACGCTTGCCGATCCGGCCGTGGTGGCCGACCTGATCAAAGGCGCGGAGGGACTGAAAGCCTGACGCATATGGCCGGTGACCGAATCCGGAAAGCACGATAAGGTCCGTTTTTCGGAGGGCGGCGTCATGGTGAAAACGCAGACCGGATGGATAGCGGACTATGTGGCGTGGGGGCTGGCCGCGCTGGCCTTTGTGCTGCACGCGGTCTGCGCCGGACGCTATGATGTGTTCCGCGACGAGTTGTACTTTATCGTCTGCGGCCGCCATCCGGCCTTTGGCTATGCCGACCAGCCGCCACTGATCCCGCTGCTTTCCGCGGGTTTCTATGCGCTCGGTCACAATGCCTGGATGTTGAGGTTGCCGGCCACGCTGGCTGCCGCCGCCCTGGTCTGGCTGGCGGTCCGCTTTGCCCGGCTGCTGGGCGGCGGCACATTCGCGGCTGTCGGCGCCGGTATCTGTGTCATGGTCGCCCCGATGCTGATGGGGGTGGGGGCCACGCTTAACACAACCACTTTTGATCCATTGGCCTGGACTCTGATCGCCTGTCTGCTGGTAAAGGCCACGCGTGATGGTGACCGCTCCGCGCTGCTGTGGTGCGGCGTGGTGGCGGGGATCGATTTCGAAGCCAAGTACGCGCTTTATGTATGGGCGATTGCCCTGATTGCCGGGCTTGCAGCCACGCCGGAGCGACGGATTTTCCGCGACCGGAGGCTGTGGCTGGGGGCAGCGATCGCCGTGGCCATCGGCCTGCCGTCTATTCTCTGGCAGGCGGCGCACGGTTGGCCCTTCCTTGAGCTGGCCGCCGCCGCACACGACAAGAATAGCGATATTCCGCCCCTGAGCTTTATCATCAATCAGGTCCTGGTGATGAATCCCCTGCTGGCGCCGGTCTGGATCGCCGGGGTGATCGCGCCTTTCGTCATCTCCTCGCTAAAGCCGGTCCGCTTCCTGGCGATCGCTTTCCTCGCCAGTTTTGCCCTGACGCTCCTGACACATGGCAAGGACTATTATATCGCCGCCACCTATCCCACGATGTTCGTCATCGGCTCCGTCGCCGGGGGGCATTGGGTTCGCACGGCACTGGCCCGGACCGCTCTGGCCGGTTGGGGTGTTCTGGCGGTTGTCTTGTCCGCTCTGGTGGCGCCGCTTGCTTTGCCCGTCCTGCCGGTCGCTGATTTGCGGACTTACATCGAACGGTCACCGTTCAAGCCTCAGCAGCAGGAGAAAAGCTTCAGGGGCACCCTGCTGCCGCAGTTGTTCGCGGATCAGCTTGGCTGGCATGATTTTACAGATCAGGTCGGTGCGGCATGGCAGAAAATCCCCGCCGCCGAGCGCGCCCGCACAGGTATCAAGCTCGAAAACTATGGCGAGGCGGCGGCCCTGGATATCTATGGCCCGGCCTACGGCCTGCCGCCGGCGCTCAGTGGCCATAATCAGTATTATCTCTGGGGGCTGCGCGGCCAGCATCCGGTCAATCTGCTTGTCGTGCAGAACAATCCCGATCGTCTGGCGCCCTATTGCCGGAAGACGGTGATCCTGGGCGAAACCTATTCCCGCGACGCCATGGCCTATGAAAACGGCAAGACCATCGCCTGGTGCCAGGGTTTGAAGGTCGATTGGGAAACGCTGTGGCCGGAATTGAAGAATTTCAGCTAGAGGGCTTTGGCTTCGCCGAACTGTGTTTCGGATTTAAAAGCGTATAAAGCAATGGTGTAGAGCTTTCTTATCGGCCTTTTACGGGCGGCCCGCCAATTCAGGACGCCGTTCTTATGGCCTGAAGTATAGGCTGGGTTCCTTGCAGATAGGGAGACGCGCCATGACATCCGATGTCCGCGATAAACACCCCGCCGTCGATGAGACTCATGTCGGTAAAAAAGTCTTTTCACCCAATGAGCTGAACCAGGCCGGCGAGGACAAGGAATATTTCCATCCCGATGGCGGTCACAAATTTCATGTGCCCGAGGATGCGAACAGACACGCGCTGAAGCCCGATGTCGAGGTGACGCCGGACAATAAGGTCAAGCCGGTGCGCTAGGCCGGATCGACATTCCCCTTGTTATACCGCCCCGTAAACGGGGAGGTATAAGAGGCATATGCTTCACTCAGTCATATAAAGACTCGCATCAGGATCAAATCCTGAATGTCGATCCGGCCTGGAATGGCTTGCCGTCCGGTTGACTCGTTCGACTGAAGGCAAGTCCGCGCGTGGTTCTAGGCTTTCAGCAGGCCGCCGAGGATATCGCCAAGGCCGCCTTTTCCAGCGCCCTGTCCCATGACCTGACCGAGAATATCGCCGATCCCGCCCTGCGGCAGTTGGCCGCCGGGGGTCAGGTGATCGATCAGGCCCGGCAGGGCGTGGGCCAGTTGCGAACTGTCGATACCCATGGCCTTTGTCAGTCCCGCCACCTGTTCGGAGCCGAGAATGGCCTGAATCTGTTCGGCGGAGATCGGCAGGTTGCCGCCGGTGCCCACCCAAGACTGCACAACCTCGCCCATGCCGCCCTGATGGAATTTGGCGACGATCCCTTCCAGCCCGCCATCGCCGAGATGCCCGGACAGTTTTTCGAGATCGAAACCGCCGGGGCCGGAGGCGGCGCCCAATATATCGTTCAGCAGGCTCATGGGGATTTTCCTTTTGCGGATTTCGGATAGACGGACTACGCGCCGGATTTTTCACAACGTCAATTCACGACGTTTTTACCGCGCCATTTCTCCACGCCTGACCGCACCATACCACGCCCAGAGCAGGTGCGCGGCGATGGTGCGATAAGGCGACCAGTCCAGCGCCCGCTCGGCGCAATAGGCTTCATTGGGGCGTTCCGGCAGGTTATCCAGCCACCCGACCGCTTCCCGCAACGCGACATCGCCGACCGGAAACAGATCGAGCCGGCCCTCGGAAAACATCAGATAGACCTCCGCCGTCCAGCGGCCGATGCCTTTCAGCGCCACCAGACGCGCCGCCGCATCCTCGATGCTGAGGTTTTCCAGCGTCGCCGTATCGAAGCCGCCGGTATGGAAGGCTTCCGCCAGGGCGCGGGCGTAAGATATCTTGGGGCGCGACAGGCCATAGCCGCGTAAGCTGTCTTCGTCGTGCGCCAGCAAGGCCTGTGGGGTGATGTCACCCAGACCGTCGCGCACACGGCCGAAGATGGTGTCCGCCGCCTTGACCGACAATTGCTGTTCGACGATCAGGCCAAGCAGGGCGGGGAAACCGCCGGGGCGCTTGCGATACTGGATATGCGCAAAATGCTCGGTCAGGGGTTTCAGGCGCGGGTCGCGTTCGGCCAGATGGGCGAGATGCGCGGAATCGAGGGGATGGGTTGATGGGGTGGTCATTTTTAAATCTTCCTCTCCCCTGCGCTTGCAGGGCTATCGCATATGGCTTTTGACATAACTTTTCTTCCCCCTCTCCCCTCCATGAGGGGAGAGGACGGGCGCGGAGCGAAGCGCTCGCAACCGGGTGAGGGGCTGTGTGACGCTTGTGTTCTACCGACGAACAGCCCCTCACCCGATCGCCTTCACTGCGTTCGGCTCTCGTCGGCACCGGCCGCCCGGCTCTCCCCTCATTGAGGGGAGAGGGGAAAGGCATCTCAACTCCAAAAGCCATAGGCGATAGCCCTGCCGCTTGAGGGGAGGGGGTGGCCGACAGGCCGGGTGAGGGGTGTCGCGGAAGTCTGAAGAAGCCCCTCACCCCGACCCATGACTTGAAAACATATATGTTTTCTGGCGTCAAACCCCGTAAACGGAGCGAGGGGGGGAGGAGGCACCTTTATATGAAATAGAATTAAGTCCGAAACCGTCAGGATTACGCAATAATGCAGCCGACCTGGGCCACGCGGTATTCGCGGCGTAAAGTATCGGACACAATGCCGTAATTGCGTTTGGTGATCGTGGCCTCTGAATCGTAATCCGGCTTGCGATTGGCCATATTGGCGATGGCGATCACCGTTTCCGGCACCGAGGTATAGATGCGGCCGCGGCGCGGATTTTCCTTCAGCGTGATGCCTATGACATGCGAACTGTCATCAAGGGCCGGCCCGCCGACCAGTTGGTTGAGATCGCTTTTCAACGCGTAGGTCTGGCCCGCCTTTGCCCAGGCCAGCACCGGTTCGCTGCCCTCGAAACGCTTGGAATGCTTCATCATGGTCCGGCCGATCAGGCGCCCCGTCGCTTCGCCGACCGTGCCGCCCGGATAACCCGGCATGAAGGCGCGTGTTCCCGGCTTGACGTTCGCCGGATCGCCCAGGCTCAATGGCCGGCCGCCGCCTTCGGTAAGGGCGATCAGATAGCCGTCATGACCGGGAATGGGCCGCGTCTTGAAGGGGACGGCCAGGTTGCCGCCGATATTGAGGAAGGGATGCGTGCATTTGCCGACGCTCTGTTCGGCCACGATCCATTCCCCCGTCCTGGAGATTGAAAAGGCCGTGCCGGTCATGATCTTGCGGTCATCCACCGGCAGGTTGATGATCGAAGTGGCGGTGAAAGGCGTAGTGGTGGCGAAAAGGGACATCTCGCCGATGCCCGGCGGCGGCGGGGCGGGCGGGGAGTCGGAAACCTCGTGCCAGCTTCCGGTCACGGCCACCAGGGCGGTGAGAACGGCGCCGTAAAGAAGCCAGTCGAGCTTCATGGGCTTTCCCTCTAGGCCGCCACGGCGGCGGCGAGAACGAGGGCGGCGGCCAGCTTGGCGGAAACCAGCAGCACGGCGGCGGACACCTCGCCTTCATTGATGCGGGTGGGCAGGCCGGCCAGCAGGAAATCGACCAGGCGGAAAACGAACAGTTGCAGCAAAATGGTGGCGCCGCCCCACAGCACGATGTCGCGCACCGAAGTGGAGGCCGCCATGGAGGCCGCCAGCGGAATGGCCAGGCCGATGATGACGCCGCCGAAGGCGACGGCCGCCGCCGAATTGCCTTCGCGGATCTGGTGGATTTCCTTATAGGGGGTGAGCAGCGAATAGATGGTGGCGCCGATCAGCAGCATCAGCAGGGTCACGCCCGCATGCAGCAGGGTAATGGGGAAGCCGGACGCGAAGGCCTGGATTTCCGGCCGCAGCACTTCGGGCGACAGGAAGTTGAGGTTGAAATTATCAGGCGTCATTCTGGTCCCCTAACACGCGGTCCTGCGCGCGCCCGTTGCCCATGAAGTTACCCGCGCAACGGCCCAACGCACTTTAGGGGTAAGTTCCCTGCAAGATCAAGGCCTGCCTGTGCGCCTGTGGATAAATTTTATATGACGGCGCAAATATCCAGTATGCGCAAGGCCTTAGTCGATCATGCCGCCGGCCAGGGCCGCGAAGGGCAGGCTTTCGCCAGCGGGCGGGGTGTCCTGATTTGAGGCAACTGCCTCGCGCTGCTCCCGGCGGATCACTGAGGCGCGCTTCTTTTCGGATTCCGATTTCAACTGACCGCAGGCCGCCAGGATATCGCGCCCGCGCGGGGTGCGGATCGGCGAGGCGTAACCGGCCTTGTTGAGGATGGCGGCGAAGGCTTCGATGGCGCTCCAGCTTGAGCACTGGTAGTCGGTGCCCGGCCAGGGATTGAAGGGGATCAGGTTGATCTTGGCGGGGATGCCCTTCAGCAGACGCAGCAGGGCGCGGGCTTCGGCGGGCGTATCGTTGACGCCTTTCAGCATGACGTATTCAAAGGTCACCCGGCGGGCATTGGAAAGGCCGGGATAGGCGCGGATGGCGGCCATCAGTTGCTCGATATTGTACTTTTTGTTGAGCGGCACCAGCACATCGCGCAGCGGGTCGTTGGTGGCGTGCAGCGAAATCGCCAGCATGGCCTGGGTGCGGTTGCCGAGCGCTTCCAGTTCCGGCACCACGCCGGAGGTCGAGACGGTGATGCGGCGACGGGAGATGGCGATGCCCTCGCCATCGGAAATGATGTCGATGGCTGAGGCGACATTATCGAGATTATACAGCGGCTCGCCCATGCCCATGAAGACGATGTTGGATAGCTGGCGGTCTTCCTTGGGCGAGGGCCATTCGCCGAGATCATCGCGCGCCACCTGCACCTGGGCGACGATCTCGGCCGTGGTCAGGTTGCGCACCAGCTTTTGCGTGCCGGTGTGGCAGAAGGAGCAGTTGAGCGTGCAGCCGACCTGAGACGAGACGCACAGCGCGCCGGCGCGGCCGACCGAGGGGATATAGACGCTCTCGACCTCGATGCCGGGCGCCATGCGGATCAGGTATTTGCGCGTGCCGTCATTGCTGATCTGGCGCTCGACGATTTCCGGGCGGGCCAGCGAGAACTTTTCCTTGAGCAGGGCGCGCTGCTCCTTGGCGATATCGGTCATCAGGTCGAAATCGGTGAAGCCATAGTGATGCACCCAGCGCCAGATCTGCTGCATCCGCATCTTCGCCTTGCGCGTTTCCACCACGCCGCTATCGACCAGCGCCTGCATCAGGCCCTCGCGCGTGAGTCCCGTAAGATTTTGGCCGGTAATATTGACCAGCGACGAGGCAGCGGATTTGACGGACAGGTCGAGCGTATGGGCCAAGATATGCGGCTTTCAATGAAGACATATTTGCGGGATTGGCGGACCCTATACACGAGAGCCTGAGAAATGTCTAATTGCGCGGTTATAAGGGGCGGCGTAAGTTGCGCCAAACAGATATTCGAGGACCGCATGACCCCTTCTTTTAAAACGCTCGGTTTCGCCTGCGCCGTGGGCTTAAGCCTGCCGGCCGCCTCGCAAGCTCTGGCCAGTCCGGAAACCGACGCTCTGTCGGAATGTCTGGTGCGGTCTTCCACGCCGGATGACCAGCTTGTGCTGACGCGCTGGGTATTCGCCGCCATATCGAAGCATCAGGGCGTATCCGACCTCGCCTCGTTATCCGACGCGCAGTTCAAGGCGGTCAATCAGGCCGGCGGGGCGCTGTTCTCGCGTTTGCTGACGGAAAACTGCCCGGCGGAAACCACCGCGGCCATCCGGGTGGATGGCGCCAAGGCCATTGAAACCGCCTTCACCGCCCTGGGCCAGACGGCGATGCAGGATCTCGCCGGCGATCCCGGCGTACAGTCGGCGCTGACCGGCATGGTCGGCTATATGGACCAGGCGCGTCTGTTTGCCATGTTGAGCCAGGCGGCGAAGAAATAGATTTGCCGGAACCTGATGACGGCGAGGTGACCGCCGTATTCAATCCTCATCTGACCGGGCCTATCCTTTGCCTCATTGAAAGGAGGCCGCCCATGCCTGCAAACCGGCCTGCGAAGAAATGGTCGCAAGATGTCACCGAACATTCCAATGCCATGGACCTGAAAGCGCACGTTTTTGAATCGCATGATCCGAAGACCATCGCCAGATCGCTGAAAAAATCCGCCGAGGAAAGTCACCGCCGCAAATCGTCGCCCTACCGCTCGGCCATGTCCATGCTAACCTTCTATATCAACCGCGCCGGCAAGAACCTGCCGGAGACACAGAAGGATGTGCTGGAAAAGGCCAAGGCCGAGCTGCGCGAACTTTACGGGAAGGCTTAGTTATCCCTTTCCCCATGACCAGGAGAACCTGCCGGCAGGGGTGCAGAAGAGATTGCCTACTGCCGGTAGCCCCAGGTCAGCATCCAGCGGTCGATGGTGCTGAGTGAGATCAGGTCTTCGCCCTTGTCGTATTCCAGGCCGAAGACGTAATGGCTCTGCGGCGTCGGGTAATAGGCGGCGCGAGAGATCATCCGGCTGGCCGTGGCGCCGTCGCCGCGCAGGTCGTCGCGGCGGCTGTACTGCACATTGAAACCGAAGCCCGGCTTGTCCTTGCCGCGATTGAGCCGCACGTCCCACTGGGCGTCGAAACCGGCGCGGGCATATTGCGGCAGGTCAATCAGGGCCAGTTTCTGGCCGGGATCGCTGACATCGACATAATCGGTCACCAGGGTCATGTTGGCCGTCTGGCAGATAACGCAGTCCGACGAGCCATTGCCGGGAAAAGTCCGGTCCGTCCAGGCCTTCAGCGGCAGGCTGAGGGACGCCTCGAAGCGTGTCAGGGCGGACTGGAAACGGTCGTCGGTTTCATAGGCCGCGGTCAGGCCGCCGATATAGGCTTCCTTGCCGTCATCGCGGGCGAAGCGGAAATGGCCGCGCAGGCCGAAATCGAGATTATTGACCTCGCTGCCGGGATTGACGCTCGATATGCGTTCATAGCCGGCGAAGGGGCGGATATCGCCGAAGCCTTCCGTGGCCACGGCCTGATCGCCCCAGGTGACGATGGCGGGCGCGGCGATGACGCCCTTGGCCGAGATCACCGGCGCGCTGTCGGCGGCGTTATCGACATAGGACAGCCGGGCCGGATCGCGCTTGGTGTAATCGTCCTTTTCGGTTTCGCTGACCGTCGAGGCGATTCGCCAGTGCGAAATGGCCGCGCGCAGCCCTGTTTTGGGCGCGTCTTCTTCGGCGGGTACGGCGGCGATGACCGGCGCGCTGATGGGTGGCGGCGGGGGCGCGGCCAGGCATTGCACGGCGTATGTCTCGCGTGACAGGTCGAAAAAGGCGGCAATCCGCTCCGGCCGCGAGACGGGTTCGGCGCCTTCACCGATCCATGTGAGCCGGAACTCTCCATCGTCGCGCGCCTCCAGCATGGCGCCGGCGGCGCGGTTGAGCGCGGCATAGGCGCCGGCGGTCCGATGCGGGTCGCCGGAGGGACTGGCGGTCAGGCAGGCGTCATCGGCGCAGGCCGCGGCGATGCGCTGCGCCAGCGGGGTTTGCGGACCGCTGAAGTCGGTGGCGGCCACCACGATCGGGTAACGCGTCAGAAGCTGGCTGATGGCTGTCCGGCGCGGCAGGCGGCGGGCGGCGTCATCTCCCTCGCAAGCGGCCGGATCGAAGGCGGCGAAGGGCGAGGGCGAGGCGGTGTCGGTGGCGACTGGGACGGCGGCGGCCAGAAACAGGCCGGCAATCAGGCTGATCAAGGGTAGAACTCCTCCCTGAAATGGGCCTTAACAGGCAAAGACCCTTCATGGGCGCGCGTTGGCGCGGTGTCCCCCGATACCGCTCCCGTAAGAGCGGACGGCGCAAAATAGCAAAGATGACGCGAGGGTCTACCCCAAAAGGGGAATAAAAACAGGATTATCCGGCCGGATTCGTCTATTTCAGCAGGTTGAGCAGGCTGGTCGAGTTGAGATTGGCCAGCACCTGCGCCGAGGCCTGGACGGCCACCTGCGCCTGTTGCAGGTTGGAATAGGCCTGGGCCAGATCGACCGAGGTGCGGTCATCGACCAGTTGCGTCAGCGAATCCGCCTGGCCTTGCAGCGAGGCCTGCGTGTTTTCGACACGCTTCTGCATGGTGCCGTTGAGCGCGCCCTGTTGCAGCATGTCGTCGTAGAGCTTGCCGAATTCCTGCGATTTCGTGGTCAGGAAGTCCTTCTGCGCGTCGGTGAGCTGATCGCCGAAGGGGCCGGTCGCCGGGTCGTCGTTGTAATCCTGGACCTCTTTATACAGGCTCATCAGCTTGCTGCCGAGTTCCGAGGCCAGCATCCCGGTCTGGATCGTGGTGCCGGCGTCGATCTGCGAGCTTTTCTTGACCGTGCCGTTGGTGAAGACATCATCGGACGAGGTGACGCCGGCCAGTTGCGCCATGCTGGTGATCGAGACGGGCGCGGCGTTGTCATTGCCGCCGTTGAAGAGGTACTGGCCGTTATGGCGGTAGTTCAGGCCGGAAAGCGCCGCCGAAAAACTGCCCTGGAGATCGAGCATCAGGGTGGTGCCGGTGGCGTTTGCCAGCGAACTCATGATCGAATCCTTGGCGGAGGATACGGCGTCGCTCGTGGTGGTGATAGCCAGATCCTGGCTGTTCAACCGGTCGGAAACGGTCTGCGTCACGTCGAGATAGGAATTGGTGCGCGACAGCGACGACTGGTAGGAGGCGATGATTTCGGAGGTGCGGCCATAACCGGCCAGGTCGGTGGCGACCTTCTGGGTGGCGACCTGGTTATTGGCGGATTCCTGCCGGATCTGCGCCGTCATCAGGTTGTTCAGGGCGTTGGACCAGGATTCGGCTGTCGAGATGCGCATTTTCGCTCTCCTTATATCATGTTCAGCAGGACGTCGTACATGTCCTTGGCGGCCTGGACGAGGCGGCCGGCGGCGCTGTAGGCCTGCTGGAAGGTGGTGAGATTGATGAGTTCCTCATCGAGATTGACGCCCTCGTAACTGGAGCGGCGCGAGGTCGCCTCGTCAAGCAGGGAGGCGTTGCTTTCCTTGGTGGTCTTGGCGGTGGCGGCCAGGTTGCCGACCTGACCGGCGAGATCGGAGGCGTAACGCTCAAGCGTCGAGACGCCGCCGGCGTTCAGTCCGGCCGGATTGAAGGTGGTGGCCTGGGTGCCGATGGCCGCCATGGCCAGGCCGCCCGCGCCATCGCCGCCGGTCAGGGCGCTGACGCCGGTGGCGGCGTTCAGATTGACCTGGGCCAGTGACAGATTGCCGACATTGTTTTCGACACGGGTGGCGACGCTGAAATGCGCCGAGGCGTTGCCAACGCTGTCGGCCAGACCGAAGAACTGGGTGAAGGAAGCGCCGGTGCCGTTTCGTTTGGTTTCATCGCTGGCGACATCAAGCGAATTGCCGGGATTGCCGAAGCCCTTGAAGGTGAGCTGGCCGTTGCCGTCGAGCGAGAAGGTGCCGTAGCGGCCGAGGCCGGAGGCGGTGTCGTTCAGGCCGTTGACCAGATCGGCCATCGTGCCGCCAGCGGGGATGGCGAATTCTACGCTGGCCACGGTCGATCCGGCCGCGGACTTGACGGTGAAATCGATCTTGTCCCCGGCGGTGAAGCCGTGACTGCTGGTCCCGGTCAGGCCGGTCCTGAAATTGGCCGGCACGTCCGAGGTGATCAGATCGTTCAGGCCGAAGAACTGCGAAAATCCCTGGCCGAGCTTACTGGAGGCGTTGGTCGGGGAATCGACCACGGCCACGCCGTCCGTGCCGCCCGCCGCGAGCGACATGACGCCATCGGTGAAATCGAGCGCCGCCGCGCCGCCCAGGCCGGTATTGATATCGCTGACGAAGCTTGCGGCCGAGAAGGTGCCGGCCACGCCGTCCATCACATAGCTGCCATTGCCGCTGCCATCGGTATCGAAGGTCAGGGTCATCTTGTGGGTGATGTTGCCGCTTTGGTCGAGCGTGACGATATTGGTTTCGCCCTGGAAGCCGGCAATCGCTTCTGCCTCGGTCAGGCTGGTGTTCTTGCCGGTAAGCGAAGCCGGGGCGGGCACGGCGCTGGAGGCGTTGTGCGCGGCGTTCATCTGGGCGGCGAACTGGGTGACATACTCATTGAGCTGATCGTTGATCGCCACCGAGGTCTTGTCGCGGATATCGAGCAGGCCGCGGATTTCGCCCGAGGTCAGGCTGTCGGCCAGGTCGCGCGTTTCGCCGTTGACGCCGGTGACGGTGATCGGGCTGAAGCTGGTGCCGGCCTCGACCCCGGCGGCGGGCTGGTAGGCCAGGGTAGCGTAGTTGCCGGTGCTGACCAGGGTAAGGCCCGACTGGGTGCGGACGCTGACGCCGCCATTGGCTTCCTGGGTGACCTTGACATCGACCAGTTTCGACAACTGGTCGATATAGCTCATCTGGGTGGTCTGGGCGCCGGTGGCGTCGGCGCCGGAAACCGCCGCGCCGGAGATCGTGCCGTTGAGCGCGCTGATGCTTTTCAGCAGGTCGTTGACGGCGGAAACGTCGGTGCCGATGCGGGCGTCGGCGTCGCCGCGGATGGTCTGGATGCGCGTGGAAATGCGGTCGGCCTCGGAGAGGAAACCGGTCAGGTAGCTGACGGCCTGCTGGCGGCCGGCGCTGGAGGTCGGATCTTCGCCGAGCTGCGCCATCGAGGACAGCACCGAACTGGCCTGGCCGAACAGGTTGTTGGTGTCGGTGATGTCGCCGAACTGCGACTGGATCTGATCGAGCAGTTCATAGGCGGTGTCGGACTGCGCCGAGGCCGAACTGGCTTTCAGCGCGGCGGCCTGGAGGTATTTGTCGGCGGCCAGGGTGACCTGGCCCGAACGCACGCCCATGCCGATGCCGGCGGTCACCACGCTGTTCTGCTGCGAAACCTTGCGGATATAGCCCGGCGTATTGAGGTTGGCGATATTGTCGGAGACGACGTGCAATTGGTCCTGCGCCGTCATCAGCCCCGAAACGCCGATATTCATGATGGAGGTCAAAGACATGCGGCGGCCTCCATACGGGCGTTCATAGGCAAACCCTGCACGCAACCCGGCAAAAATAGCCGGGTCTTTTTAGGGCTGTATTTTAAAAAATGCTTGTTTTTCATAAGCTTGGCATTTCTTGCATCGAGCGGGTGGCGCGTATCTGCGTCAAGGGTTTCAATTCCCGTGCCAGGGGCGCCGGTCGTCAAAGCCCGCGCCCGCGCGCGGGTTCATCATATCGCGCGCCCGTATGTGAGGAGGGCGAGGGAGGCCTGTTCGCGCCGGGAGCGCCCGCTGGGCGAAAAGCGCCGCGTTCTAGGCAAATTTGACCTCAGGGGCAGGCAAAAATCGATGCTTTTCAAGTCTCGTTCCGCATATAATTGTAGTTAAATCAGTTGGTTAATAAATGGCCCGGCGTTTGCAGGAGGCATCGGACCGAATGCGCAAAATGCGTCCTCTTAAGCCCTGACCGCCCGCCGCAAGATGCGAACGGCTGTCGCCGATGCTCTCGTGGATACCCGAATGCCTGCGCCGTTCGATTTTCCCTTTCTGCCGACCGGTCTGCCGGTTGCGGCGACCGTCGCCCCCACCGGCGGGGATACGGCTGCGTCTGCGACGGAAACGGCGGACGCAACGGGCGCAAGCGATTTCGCCAGCCTTCTTTCGGGCGCATTGACCGGTCAGGCTGCCGCCCCGGTTCCGGGGAGTCCAGCCTCGGCGGCTCCTGCGATCCCGCAAATCGATAACGTGCAAACCGCTCTCCCGGCGGCCGCACCTGTCATGGACGCGGCGCAAGGTCTGACCGCGCCGGTGGTGACGGGCGCCAAGCCCCGGATCGCGCCGGTCAACACAACCCTGTTGCAGGCGCAATTGCCGGCAGTTGAAGCGGCTCCGGTCCCTAAGGCGGCCGCGCCGGATCAGGCGGCTGAAGCCGTCATCGCGCCACAGGAAACCGCGCCGCCGGTTCTGGTTCAGCCGCTTTTGCCCCAGCCGCTTTTGCCCCAGCCGCTTTTGCCCCATACGGGCGCGGCGGCGGTTGCGGACGAAGTCGTCCCCGCCGTGGCGTCCGGCGTCTTGCCGGTGACGCCCTTGCAAACCCCGCCTGCCGAAATACCGGTCATCGAAACACGGGCCATCGAAGCCGCGGCCGTCGAAACATCGGCAACGCCTGCCTTGCCGGCCGCCGCGGCGCTTAAGGCCGAACCGAAAGCCGCCCCTGAGGCTGCCGCGCTGCCCGCGCCGGTGGTGGCCGCGCCGTCAGCCGAACCGATTGTGGCGGTGAAGACTGACACGCTGGCCGCGCCGGTCGTCAAAACAGCCGGGACGAAGGCAGTCAAAGGCAAGCCGGCGGAGGGCGAACCCGTCAAGGATTCCGTCAAGACCGATGAGGCCGCCGCCGCAACGCCGGACGCGGCCGGTCTGGCCGTTATCGCCTCCGTCATCGCGCCGATCGCAAAGCCCGTTGCGGGACCGGTCAATCAGCCGGCGGCTCAACCCGCCTTGGCCGCGCCGGATGATAGCAGGTCCGCGCCCGCCGCCAGGCAAACGCCCGCCGTGCCGCAAAATCCGGCGCCTCAAAATCCGGCGGATGCCGCCGGAAAAGGGGTGGATGTACCGGCGGATACGGCGCCGGCCGACGCCCGGCCGAAATTCGCCAGTCTGCTAACCGCGACGCCGGCCGCAAACGCCCCGGCCGTTCCAAACAGTCTGGCCGCTCCAAACAGCCTGGCCGCTTCGAAACCGCAGACGCCGGCCGCGGCCGTTGCGACGCCTGCGCCAATCCCGGCTGCACCAGTCAAGACTGACGCACCTGCGCCGCAAACGACACAGATAGGCGAGGCCGTGCCGGCGCAGAAACCGGCCGTCCAGATGGTGCAGACCCAGGCTGCCCCGGTTCAAACCGTATCGGTTCAGGCGCCTCAAACCCCGTTGGCGCCCGCCCAAACGGTTCAGGCCCAAACGGTTCAGATCCAAACGATTCAGGCGCCCCGCAAGCCTGCCGGCGCCCCGGTCGAGATGACAACGGACATCGCGGGGGACATCGCCGGGGACATCGCCAGCACGCCCGTCTCAGCCGCGCCGTCCGGCTTCTCGCTGGTCGGCGCGCCGGTGGCGAACGACACGACCGGCTATACGCCCGCCGCCGCGCCGCAGGCCCCGGCCACAAGCCTGCTGTCGCAGACCGCCGTCGATAATATCAACGCCCTCAGCGTCCAGATCAATAAGCGCCATGCCGAGGGCGTGACGAAGTTCGCCATGGAACTGCACCCCGCCGACCTCGGCAAGGTCGATGTGGCCCTCAGCATCGGCCGCGACGGCAAGCTGACGGCGCACATGATCTTCGATTCCGATATGACGAAAGCCGATTTCAGCGCCCATGAAGGCGACCTGCGCCAGCAACTGAGCGCCACCGGCCTGAAGCTTTCGGATGATGCCTTAAGCTTCTCGACGCGTCAGAAGACCGATGCGGTGGCCCAGGCCCAGGCGCAGACAGTCAATGCCGGCGCGCGCAGCGCCGATGACTCCTCTTCGGGCAATTCGCCGCAGCCGCAACAGCAAAACCCTTTCGCCCAGGCCGACAGCCAGCAGGGCCAACAGCGCCCCCACAGCCAGCACCTGACACAAATGGCCCGCACCCAGGCCGCCGCCGATCAGGCCGCGGCGGAAGCCGATCTCGAAGCGCTCAACAGCGCGATCGACGCCGCCTCCGCCCGCCTGAAATACCGTCAATCCCCGTCGCGCCTCGCGCTCGATCTCAGCGTTTAGGAAATTCCCATGGTTAGCAGCGTCGCCGATACCTCATCGACCAGCAATACGACCAAGACAGCCGCCGATGCGTCCAAGTTCAGCACCGACTACACCACCTTCCTCAATCTGCTGACGGCGCAGATCAAGAACCAGGATCCGCTGTCGCCGATGGATACCACCGAGTGGACCAACCAACTGGTGCAGTATTCCTCGGTCGAGCAGCAGATCAAGGCCAACGGCTATCTGGAAACCATCGCCGGCAACAATTCGCAGAACTCGATGAACGCCGCCGTCGGCTATATCGGCAAGACGGTGACGGCCGACCAGGACATCGCCGCCCTGAAGGACGGGGAGGCCGACTGGCAATACGCCCTGAGCGCCGAGGCGGCCAGCGCCACCCTCAGCATCAGCGATTCCGAGGGCAATGTCGTCTGGAGCGGAAGCGCCCCGGACCTGGCCGCCGGCATCCATGATTTCAACTGGGACGGCAAGGACAGCGCCGGCAAAGACCTGCCCGCCGGCCAGTATCAACTCAGCATCAAGGCCACCAATGTGGCCGGCGATGTCGATGCCGCCATCGGCGTCACCGGCGTGGTCACCTCCGCCGCCGATATCGACGGCGCCATCGTCCTCAAGGTCGGCAATACCTCCGTGCCGCTTTCCGGCGTCACCAGCGTTTCCTGATTTAAATCCAGTTTCATCTTACCGTTCACCATCTGACCGTTTTCGGGAGTTTCACATATGAGTATCAACAGCGCCATGCAGTCCGGGGTCACCGCGCTCGCCGCGAACGCCACCGCCCTCGCCACCATCTCGAACAATATCGCCAACTCGAACACCACCGGGTTCAAGCGCGTCCTGACCAATTTCACCGATCTGGTTTCCGGCTCGAACAACAAGAATTCGTTCAGTTCGGGCGGCGTGGTTTCGGTCAACCGCCAGAGCAACACCACCCAGGGCGAGCTGAACAGCAACACCTCGGGCTACAGCCTGGGCATCAACGGCCAGGGCTTTTTCGTGGTTTCGGAAAAGCCGGAAGACCTGACCTCGGGCAGTTCGCTGCTGTTCACGCGTGACGGTTCCTTCACCACCGACACCCAGGGCAACCTGGTCAATTCCGGGGGCTACTATCTGCAAGGCTGGCCGGCGGACACCAGCGGCAACATCACGACCTCGGCCACCAATGTCAACCTGCTGTCGCCGATCAATGTGTCCGACCTGGCCAATACGGTCGAGGCCACCACGGCGGTCAATTTCGTCGCCAATCTCGATCCGGCCACCGTGCAGAAGGATTCCACCAAGATCATCGCCCCGGCCACGGTCATGGATTATGATCCCACCAGCGCGACCAAGGCCATGTCGGTCTACGATTCGGCCACCGGCGTCGGCACCAAGCCGGATTCGACGATCGCGGCGACCATTTCGGATTCGCTCGGCCAGGAGCATACGGTCACGATCTCCCTGATCAAGGGCGATGTCAGCACCACGGGGGCGACGGCCGGTGAAACGGAATGGTACTATGAAATTTCATCTCCCGATGTCGATGATGGCGCGGGCCTGAACCAGTTGGGCAGCGGTTCGCTCTTTTTCGACAGCGACGGCAAGCTTGACCTGACGAATTCGTCCGGCAAACTGATAACGGGGGTTACCCTGGCCGACGCCGGCGTCACCGGCACGACGGCGGCGCCGGCCTGGAATGTGGCGACCGGCGCCAAAGGGCAGGATCTGAGCTTCGGCTTCGGCGCCGGCGGCTCCAGCGCCATCACGCAGACGCGAGGGGATTCGACCACGGTTTCGGTCAAGGCCAACGGCACCGAGTTCGGCACCCTGTCCAAGGTCGAGGTCGGCGCCGACGGTATCGTCAAGGCGATCTACAACAACGGCAATACCCGCACCCTGGCCCAGGTGGCCCTGGCCACCTTCCTCAACGCCAACGGCCTGACCGCCGTCAGCGGCAACGCCTACCAGGTTTCGACCGATTCCGGCGCCTACCTGCTGAAGGTGCCGGGCGAAAACGGCTCCGGCAGTATCGAGGCCGATACGCTGGAAGCCTCCACGGTTGACCTGGCGCAGGAATTCACCGGCCTGATCACCACCCAGCGGGCCTATTCGGCGGCGTCGAAGATCGTCACCACGGCGGACGACATGCTCCAGGAACTGCTGGCGATCAAGCGCTGATCACTGATTTGAGAAGGGTGGTTGTTGAGGTTTGATCACTCTTCTCATCTATACTTGTAGTTTTAAAATTTATTAATATGCGTTAATCTTGATGCTGAAGCCTTAACACATGCTGAACAGAGTATTAACAAGACCTTTCTGCGAATTTTACACCATATTTACCATGGCGATTAAGCGGATATTTAAGGAGGTTATGTAGGATGCTCTTATGTGATGGTAACAAAGGCAAAACGCCATGCTTCAAGAGCAACGCCGCGATAACAAAGGCGAAAAATACGTGATTGGTCCTACCGGGGCAAAATTGACTTTGGCCGACCTGCCGCCCGCCGGCACGGAACGCTGGGTGATCCGCCGCAAGGCGGAGGTGGTGGCGGCCGTGCGCGGCGGTCTCCTGACCTTCGACGAGGCGTGTGAACGCTACAACATTACCTCGGAAGAATTCCTGGGTTGGCAAAAGGCCATTGAGACTCATGGCATGGCCGGCCTGCGCACGACGCGCATCCAGAGCTACCGCTAACATTTAGAGGTACGACGAGATTTGACGGCCACACCCGATTGCCGGGTGTGGCCGTCTTCGTTTGCTATGCCTGTTGCAGCAGGACCTCGGCGATCTGCACGGCATTGAGCGCGGCGCCCTTGCGCAGGTTGTCGCCGGCCACGAACAGCACCAGGCCGTTATCCACCGAAGGATCGCGGCGGATACGGCCGGCCTGCACCGGATCGCGGCCGGTGACGGAGAGCGGGTTCGGCACATCGGCGACTTCGACACCCGGCGCATTCCGCAACCGTTCCAGCGCGGCTTCGGGCGACAGCGGGCGCTCGAACTCGACATGGATCGACAGGGCATGGCCGCTAAAGACCGGCACACGCACGCAGGTGGCCGCCACCCTCAGGTCGGGGAGGCCTAAAATCTTGCGGCTCTCGTCGCGCAGCTTCAGTTCTTCCTCGGTATAGCCGTCCTCGCCCAGCACATAGTTGAGCGGCACGACATTGAAACCGATCGGCACGGCCCATTTGCGGATCTCGCCCATATCGACGGCAGAGCCATCGTGCGCCAGCTTTTCGATATCCTTTCCGGCGGCGAGAATCTGGTCGCGCAGCACCTCGATCCCTTCAAGACCGCCACCCGACACCGCCTGATAGGTGCTGGCCACGAGACGGACCAGCCCGGCGGCGTCGTGCAGGGGCTTCAGCACCGGCATGGCGGCCATGGTAGTGCAGTTGGGGTTGGCGACAATGCCTTTCGGGATATGGCGCAGCGCTTGCGGATTGACCTCGGAGACCACCAGCGGCACTTCGGGATCGCTGCGCCAGGCGGAAGAGTTGTCGATCACGATGGCGCCCGCCGCGGCCACCTTCGGCGCCAGTGCCTTTGAGGTCGCGCCACCCGCCGAGAAGAAGACGATATCGAGGCCGGTAAAGTCTGCCGTGGCGGCATCCTCGATGACGATCTCCTGACCCCTGAAGCTTACGCGCTTGCCCGCCGACCGCGCGGAGGCAAACAGGCGCAAGGAGGTCAGCGGGAAATTACGCTCGGCCAGCAGGGCCAGCATCATGCCGCCGACCAGGCCGCTGGCGCCGACAATACCGATGTGAGGTTGGGAATTCATAAGTCACGTCTCCTTGAAATTGAGCGGAAACGCGAGGTTCTGGTTTGTGGAATACAGACCGGCCCCGCGCTTTCGCGGGGCTTTGTCCGGTGTCTGCTGTTAAACCGCCAGCACGACAGGACCGCCCCGCATACGGGTCGGCGTCATTGTCGGTTTTGTGGTCATCATCATGGACATGGCGGCGCTTATAGAGAGAAAAACGGGCGGAGTAAAGACGCTTGTCGCTTCGCAGGAAAGGCTGGATTTTGTAATGCAATTGCAATACAATGGGGCAGTTATAAAGGTGAGACCTATGGCTTCTGTACCCGTGCAAACCCGTATCGACGCGTCTGTAAAAGAACGCGCCGGCATTGTTCTCGGCAATATGGGACTGACGGTTTCCGATGCGATCCGCATTCTGTTGACGCGGATTGCCAACGAGGGCGCTTTACCGGCCGGATTGACGGTGGACCCGACTGCGCATGATCTGTGGTTTCGGGCCAAGGTGCAGGAAGCACTGGACGATCCCCGCCCTGCCATACCTGATGAAGACGTAAAAAGCCATTTTGCCGCCCGCCGCGCAAAGGCGCTCAGGAAAGCCGAAGGCGAGTGAAGCTTGAATGGTCCGCCTTTGCCCTGGCTGATCGTGACGGCATTTTTGACTTCATAGAAGCCGATAGTCCACGTTCGGCAATAAAGGTGGACAGCGCCATAGACGCCCAGGCAGAACGATTGATCTATTTTCCGGAAAGCGGAAGGCCTGGCCGTATCTCAGGCACACGAGAAGTTGTCGTGGCGCATTTGCCTTATATTATCGCCTATCGTGTCACGGGTGATAAGGTGCGTATACTGCGCGTGCTTCACGGCGCGCAGCAATGGCCCGACAGTTTGCCGCAATAGTTTATGTAGGCCGGTGCATATATGCCTTAGGCTTGTGTCCTTTTCGTCAAGGGTCTCAGCCATTTGCGGACAGGCTCATCGAAGAATTTCACCGCCAGCCAGGCGAAGACCATCACGATCACGAAAGAGGCGGCGCCGGCGATGTGCGCGGTCTGCAGGTCCGGCTTGGTGAAGGTGACGAAGTTCATATAGATCAGCAGGAAGGGATAGTGCAGGATATAGATCGGATAGGAGATGCGCCCGGCGAACTTGCACAGCGCCATTTCCCATTTGCCGATCCGCGAATGCGCGCCGCAGAGGATCAGCAGCGGAAAGACCCCGATGACCATCGAGACTTCGTAGAGGCCATTGGCGTGGGGGCCAAGAACGGGCAGGTTTTTCGGCATCAGCGGCATGGCGAAGACGGCGATCAGCACGAGGCTTGCCGCGATCCACCCGAGACGGATTTTCGGAAAACGATCACGAACGCGGTAAAGCCATAGTCCCATCATGAAGGAAAAAGCCATGCGCGCCGTGCCCTGCCACATCGTTTCCCAGTAGGAGCCGAGGTCGAGCGTGTTCTTGTCCCAGGCGCAATACGCCAGCAGGGCGCCCGCCAGCGCCACCAGAACGCCCAGCGCTTTCGTCCCCAGCCGGCGCAGCACCAGGGCATAGGCCAGGTTGCCGATATATTCCTGCAAGAGCGACCAGGCGGGGCTGTTCAGGCTGTGGGTATCGGTCCAGCGGTTGGGCAGGGGCGCGTGCGGCAGCATCAGGCAGATCAGGGCGAAATCGGCCAGCACGGTGGCGAGCGGAATGGCTTTCTGATTGGTGGCGAAGGGATCGATCAGGAAACTGATCAGACCGAGCACCGCCCCCAGCAGGACCAGCGGATGCAGGCGCACCAGCCGGATCAGGATGAACTGACTGGTGGACATGGTTTTCCAGCGGTCGTCATAGGCAAAGGCGATGACGAAGCCGGAGAGGACAAAGAAGAAATCGACGGCGAGGGCGGCATGGTGCAGCAACTGTCCGGTATCGGCCCAGGAAACGGTCATGCCCATGATATGAAACAATACGACCAGAACAGCGGCGCTGCCGCGCAGGCCATCAAGCACTTCGTAATGCGGTTTTCCGGTGACGGTGGTGTCGGGGATGGTCGCGGTCATCTGTCCTCACTGTTATGGCCTGTTGCGGTCAGGATCGGAATCCACCGGGCTTTCTCTCTGCGATAATCCCTTTTGAGAGCGCTTTCAATAGGGGAGAGGAAAGTCGATGGCACGGGAGGGATGGATATTCAATGACCTTGGCAGGGGGGATCCGTTTTAAGAAGTGATCTGCGGATTCCTTATCCTTTTCATTCCGGATACCGGGTGACACACAGGTTAAATCAAATCCTGATGCCAGCCATTATGTGACTGAATGAAGCAACAATTTTATACCTCCCCGTTTACGGCAGGGCTATCGCATATGGCTTTTGTAATAACTTTTCTTCCCCCTCTCCCCTCAATGAGGGGAGAGGACGGGCGCGGAGCGAAGCGATCGCAACCGGGTGAGGGGCTGTGTGACGCTTGTGTTCTACCGACGAACAGCCCCTCACCCGATCGCCTTCACTGCGTTCGGCTCTCGTCCTCTCTCCTCATTGAGGGGAGAGGGGAAAGGCATCTCAACTCCAAAAAAACCATATGCGATAGCCCTGCCGCTGGCGGGGAGGCGCAGTCTGAACACCGGTGCGTTTCCGCCGGTGAGGACATACCCGTCAGACAAAATTAACCGGATTGTTACTATGATGCGCCTTCCAAAAAGCGTTGCAAAATAAGGAATTCCGGGTAGGTGAGCGTAATAGCCGAAAAGCGCATGAATATACTGAAAGGCCTGGTGCGCACCCTGCCTCAGGCCTCCCTGCGCGCGCTTGAAACGGCGCTCGGCCTGACCGGCGAGGTGAAGATGGTCGAGGTCCGCGACCTGATCGCCGCCGAAATGGAATTCCGTCAGGTGCGCGAAGCGGTGTTCATGCCCTATATGCCGCTCTTTCGGGCGCGCGCCGATGGGCTGGCCGGGGTGACATTCGCGTCGTGGATCGTCAATGGTCTGTGGGCGGCGCTGGAAAAAAGCGAGCCGGACCTCCATGCCCAGGCGCAGTTTGCCTGGCGCAGCCTGCGCCCGGAAGACCCGACTCCGGTGGTTTTCTTCCGGTTGGTGACGGCGGCGGCCCATATCTGCCATAAGACGCCGGAGACGATTCTGCCGCCGGACGCCGATGCGGAAGCGCGCGCGGCGGTGGCTGAATTCGGGCATTATCTCGACCTGCACCGGTTGGCGCGGCAGGGTCTGGCGCGGCTCAACGATTTCATGGGGCGGATCGACGCCGACAAGGCCGCCGCCCTGCGTGTGCTTTTCAATGACGCCAGCGATCTCGATACCCAGGGCGGCACGCGGCTTCTGGAGATTATCTTCGCTCATCTCGATGACGGCGCGCAGATCATCAAGTTCGTCGCCATCGTTTCCGACCGGCCCAATGACCGCTTCCTCGCCATGTCGGAACTGGCGGATTTCGGCACGCGCATTCTCGACCGGATCGAGACGGACCTGGCAGGCCTGAAGGCCTTCATGAGCGGCAGGGGGCAGGGCTGCGACGATCTCGATACTGCCGGCGACCGGGTGGCGCAGTGCCTCGGCCAGATTCAGACCTTCGGGCACTATGTCGAACTGACGCGTGGCGGGCCATGGGGCATACGGGTCAGCGAGGCCCAGAAGGCCATCGCCGGCCTGGTCGAGCACCAGTTCAGGAGCGCGGAAAAGGCGCTGGAAGGCGTCATGCCGATGCGCACCGAGCGGGTATATGGCCGGGTGAAGAAGGCGGCGCCGGATTATGTCCGCGTGCCTTCGGCGGAAAGCCTGGCCAGGGCGCGCGGTGTGCTGGTCTTTATCCGCAAGGTGCGGCCCATCGCCATGTCGGGCGGGTTCGCCACCCTGCACAGCAAGACCGTCGAGACGTGCGAACTGACGCTCGATGCCTATTTCACCGAACTGCTGGCCGTGGCCAATGGCGACGAACCGTTCGACGCCGATCAGTTGCTGGGCGGTTTCGAGCGCATCACCGACCTGATGGAAGCGTTGTGCGGCGAGGAAAAAGGGCAACTGGCGCGCCGCCGCGTCGCCTCCTCCGACCTGACGAAACCGTCGAAATCCGTGGCGTGACAGGCGGGGCGGCGTATCGGGAAACGGATCACGGACAGGCGCGGGTGAAGACGGAACGACACGGAAAGCCTCGCGGCGACATCTTCGCCCGAAAGGGCCTGTCCGTGATCCTCTTATCACCTCCCGGTGCATCGAACCGCTCGCCCTGCGACAACAATCCCCCTTCCTTTCGCCCTGAAATCGGCTATTGAGGCCCTATGCTTCTGTTCATCCTGATCTGTGTCCTGATCTGCGCCGCGCTGACCGCCCTGGCGGCGGGCTGGCAACGGACGCGCCAGGCGCCGCCGGAGCTGGCGCAGGAAAAGGCGCTCTACGCCGGCTTTATCACCGATCTCGACCGGCGGCTGGCAAAGGGTGACATCGATGAAGCGCAGGCAATAGAAGAACGCGCACAGGCGGCGCGGGCGCTGCTGAAGGTCAGCGAAACCACGGCGGAAAGCGGCCCGGTAAAACCACTGCATGGCTATATCGCGCTCGGCCTGATCGTGGTTTTGAGCCTGGCGGTTTACCTGATGGTCGGGCATCCCGATCAGGAAGATCAGCCCTATAAGCAGCGCCTGCAAGTGTGGACGAGTCTGGCACAGAAAAACCCCGATGTTTTGCCGCCGCAAGCGATGGCGGCGGTGCTGCGCCAAGGGCAGCATGAGCACGCCAAAGAGGCCGATTACTGGCTGTTCCTCGGCCGGATCGATATGCTGGCGGGCAATAATTACGACGGCGCGCAGGATTACGAAAAGGCGCGGGCGCTTTCACCGGATGGCTTCACGGCATGGTCGGAACTGGGCGAGGCCCTGACCTTTGTTGGTGGCGGCGTCAGTGGGCCGGAAGCGAAACAGGCGTTTGAAAAGGCGCTGAAACTGAACCCCAGCGATGCGCGGGCGCACTATTATCTGGGTCAACAGGCTTTGGCGGACGGCCAGTATGAAATAGCGCGCGGTCATTATAATGCGGCGCTGGCGACTATGGCGCCGGATGATGTCAGCCGTCCGCAGGTGCTGGAGGCGTTGAAAAGCATCGATCCGGCGGAAGCGGCGGCGAAGGCGATGAGCGGACGGATATCCGGCATGGTGGCGAGTCTGGAAGCGCAACTGAAAGCCGATCCGGAAAATGCCGATGGCTGGGCGCGTCTGCTGCGCTCCTATGATGTACTGGGGGATACGGCGGCGCGGGCGAAAGCGCGGGCGGCGATGCAGGCGCATTACGCCAACCGGCCGGAGGTGATCGCCGATATCCTGACGAAGGCGCAGACGCGCGTCGGTTCGGAAGGGGCGGCGAAATGAATTTCTGGCCAAAGTCAGTGAAAGCGCGCAGGCGCCTGACGATATTCCTGATCGCCGCGCCGGTGCTGATCGCGGCGGTGGTCTTGAGCCTCTATGCGCTGAAAGGAACAGTGGTTTATTTCTATACGCCGGCGCAGTGGATTGAGGCCAAGGTGCCGGTCGGAAAGACGGTGCGTCTCGGCGGTCTGGTCAAGCCGGGCAGTGTGGTGAAGACGCCGGACGGCGTGACGCGGTTTATCGTGCAGGATAAGCTGGAGGAAATCGCCGTCGTCTATAAGGGCGAACTGCCGGACCTCTTCCGCGAGGGGCAGGGCGTGGTTTGCGAAGGTGAGGTGACCGGCGCGACATCCTTGAAGGCTGTGCAGGTTCTGGCCAAGCATGATGAGAAGTACATCCCGAAGAACGTTGAGAAAGAGCTGAAAAAGCAGGGCGAATGGCGGCCGGAAGCTGGCATGGATAAGCCGTTACCGGTGCAGAGGCCGTTTCAATGAGGGGGCGTGATATCCTGTACCTCCCCAACTTGTTGGGGAGGGGGACCGCGAGCCTTCTTCAGGCTCGTGGTGGTGGGGTTTCTGACTTTCCAAGCCCACCAGGCCTTAGAAAGAAAGATACCCCACCACCACGCCCTTCGGGCGCGGTCCCCCTCCCCGGCATAGCCGGGGAGGTAAAAGACTATTTTCTGCCCGTGGTGGCCGCATGACCCATATCAACGAAATCGGTAATTACTGCCTCGTCCTCGCCTTCTGTTTTTCACTGGTGCAGGCCGGCCTGGTCATCGCCGGCAAGGGACGCGGCATCGCGCGCTATGCCGAAGGCGTGTCTCTGGCCGGGGCGGTCAGTATCGTGCTGGCGTTTGCCATCCTGATCTTCGCCTTTATCCGTTCGGATTTCTCAGTGGTGAACGTCTATGAGCACTCGCATACCGACAAGCCGCTGCTTTATAAAATCTCCGGCGCCTGGGGATCGCATGAAGGCTCGATGCTGCTGTGGTGCACCATCCTGCTGGTCTATGGCGCGATGATCACCCTGCGCGGGCAAGGTTTGCCGGAAGGGCTGAGGCTGAAGGCGCTCGGCGTGCAGGGGCTGCTCGGCGCGGCCTTTGTCGGCTTCACGCTGTTCAGTTCCAATCCGCTGGCGCGGCTGGCGGAAGCGCCGCTGCAGGGGATGTCGCTCAATCCGGCGCTGCAAGACCCGGCGCTCGCCTTCCATCCGCCGATGCTTTACATGGGCTATGTCGGCATGTCGGTGGTGTTTTCCTTCTCCGTCGCCGCCCTGATCGAGGGGCGGCTGGACCGGGCATGGGCCAGATGGATCCGGCCGTGGGCCTTGCTGGCGTGGTCGTTTCTCACCATCGGCATCACGCTGGGCGCCTTCTGGGCCTATTACGAACTCGGCTGGGGCGGCTGGTGGGCCTGGGATCCGGTGGAGAATGCCTCGTTCATGCCGTGGCTGGCGGCGACCGCGCTTCTGCATTCGGCCATCGTCATGGAAAAGCGCGATTCCTTAAAAGCCTGGACGGTGTTCCTGGGGCTGCTGGCCTTCACCTTTTCGATGATGGGCGCGTTTCTGGTGCGCTCCGGCCTTTTGACGAGCGTGCATTCCTTCGCCGTCGATCCGCAGCGCGGCATATTGCTGGCGGCGATCCTGCTGCTGACGGCGGGCGGCGGCTTTACCCTGTTCGCCCTGCGCGCGCCGACCCTGGCGCCTGGCGGCCTGTTCGCCACGGTCAGCCGCGAGACGACTTTGGTGCTCAATAATCTGCTGATCTCGGCGGCGCTCTGTTCGGTGTTTTTAGGGACGCTTTATCCGATCCTGATGCAGGCCCTGTTCGATAAAACCATGTCGGTCGGGGCGCCCTATTATCTGCTGGTCTTTACGCCCATCATGGTGGCGGCTCTGCTGCTTGTGCCTCTCTCGACCCTGATGGCCTGGAAGCGCGCCGACCTGAAAGGCGTGGGGCAACGCCTGGCGGCGGCCTTCGCCGTGGCCGTGCTGGCGGCGGCGATCGGTTCGCTGTTTTACAAGGGGCCAACGTTTCTCAGCGAGGCAGAATATCTGATCGGCCTGATCGTCGGCTTCTGGCTCATTTTCGGTACGCTCAAGCTGGTGCTTGAGCGCATTATGCCCTCAGAGGCCGGGCAGGCTCCTCGCAAAAGCTCGGGCGGGCAGTCGCCCTTGCCAAATCTTACGAAAAGATTTGGAGGCGCACTTTCGCGTCTGCCGGGTATTCCGCTGGCGACCTGGGGGATGATCCTGGCCCATCTGGGCCTGGGCGTCTTCGTGCTGGGGGCGGTGGTGGAAGGTCACCAGAAGCTGAGTGTCATGCAGGGCATGGCCCTGGGGGAGAGCGTCAGGCTGGGGGGGTACGAACTGAATTTCCAGTCGCTCTATCAGAAGACCGGGGCCAATTACGACGCGCAGGGCGGGGTGTTCGAAATAAAAGACGGACGCGGCCGGGTCATCTGCCGGCCGAAGCCGCAAAGGCGGTTCTATCCGGCGTCGAACCAGGTGCAGAGCAAGGTGGCTTTGTGCTTTACGCCGCTCGATGATCTGTATGTGGTGATGGCCGAACCGCAGGCGGGCGAAGATGGCGGCCTGTCGTGGCAGGTGCGGTTCTTCTATAATCCGTGGGTGCGGCTGATCTTCTTCGGGCCGCTGCTGATGGCGCTGGGCGGCGTGTTGTCGCTGTGTGATCGGCGTCTGCGGTTGGGGATTGTGCAGAAGGCGGCAAAGGGATGAGGAAATTGTCTCCTTATACCTCCCCACCTGTGGGGAGGGGGACCGTCCGGCGTAGCCCCTTGGCGAAGCCGGATGGTGGTGGGGGCCTTAAAAAAGGCCCCCCTCCGTCATTTGCTGCGCAAATGCCACCTCCCCCGCAGACGGGGGAGTACAAAATTTTGTTGCTCCTTATCCTCTTCCTCCCGCTTCACGCTTTCGCCGCTACGCCGCAGGAAGAAGCGCGTGCGCGGCAGTTGTTTACCGAGGTGCGCTGCGTCCAGTGCCAGAGCGAAAGCATTGCCGATTCCGACGCGAAAATTGCCGGTGACATGCGCCGCGAAATCCGCGCTGAAATCGCCGCCGGCAAGACAGATGCGCAAATCCGGAAGGCGCTTTTCGATCACTACGGCGATTATGTTCTTTTTCGGCCGAGGTTCTCGAAGGGTAACCTGCTTTTGTGGCTGACGCCGCCGCTGATCGCGCTCCTGGGCGGCATCTGGCTGTGGATGTCACGGCGAAAGCCTGAAAAAACAATCGATTATGCTTTAAGGGCTGACGAAGAAAAAAAGCTTCGTGAGATCCTGAAGAAACGCGATTGATGTCACGATTTCGCCTTACCGCTTTGCTTAGGTAAGCGGGAAACAAGGATTCTTCGCTGAATCTTTGCGGTTGTAGTTGTAATCGCCCCGCTTAACGCTCAGATATCTGACTAAACGCGGCTTATTCGTATGGATAAAGGTAAGACTATGGGGAAATGGAATTTCAAAACGCTGCTGAAGAATCGTTCGGCAGTGGGTGGCGCTGTTGCCGGTCTGGTCCTGGGCGCGGGCGTCGCCGGCGCCGCCATCACCGGAATCGGCACGCATGGCATTGTTGCCGGCTATGACGGCGCGCAGCTTGTCAAGACCGCCGACCTGACCCCGGTCAAGCCGCCGGCGGGGGCGCCCATGTCCTTTGCCGACCTCATCGAGCGCGTTTCCCCCGCCGTGGTTTCGATCGAGACCAAGGGCACGATGAAGATCGACACCGGCATTCCGTCGCTGCCCGGTTTCAGCTTCCCCGGCCAGGATGACGGCTCCGGCCAGAAGGAACAGGAAGTGCGCGGCGCCGGTTCCGGCTTCTTCGTTTCGGCCAATGGCTATGTCGTCACCAATAATCACGTCATCGAAGGCGCCGACGAGATCACCGTCAAGCTGACCAATGACAAGGAACTGAAGGCGACCGTGGTCGGCCGCGATGTCGGCACCGACCTGGCCGTGCTCAAGGTGGAAGGCAATGACTTCCCGTTCGTGCGCTGGGAACTGGAAAAGCAGCCGCGCGTCGGTGACTGGGTGATCGCCGTCGGCAACCCGTTCAACTTCTCCAATACCGCCACCGCCGGCATCGTTTCGGCCTATGGCCGCGACCTGCGCGACAATTCCTCCGGCCCGGACTATACCGACTATCTCCAGATCGACGCCGCCATCAACCGGGGTAATTCCGGCGGCCCGACCTTCGATCTCTATGGCAAGGTGATCGGCGTCAATACCGCCATCGTCACGCCTTCGGGCGCCAATGCCGGCGTCGGCTTCGCCATTCCGGCCGATGTCGCCGCCAAGATCACCGGTCAGTTGATGAAGGGCGTCAAGATCGAGCGCGGCTATATCGGCGTCACCATCCAGTCGGTGACCCAGGAAAACGCCGAAGCGCTCGGCATCACCGACGTGACCGGCGCCTATGTCGCTGAAACCACGCGCGGCGGCCCGGCGGATAAGGCGGGCGTCCAGCTTGGCGATATCATCAAGTCCGTTGACGGCAATTCGGTCAAGAGTCCGACCGAGCTGACCCGCCGCATCGCCGATGTCAAGGTCGGCGAAAAGGTGACGCTCGGCGTGCTGCGCAACGGCAAGATGGTCAACCTGACCCTGACGGCGGCGCTGCGGCCTTCGGAGGAAGACCTGAGAAAGGGCCTTTATGGCGGGCAGGATGACGACAGTTCGTCGAGCGGCCAGGCCAGCGCCGGCGCGCCGGTGATCGGCCTGTCGGTCAAGGCGATCACGCCGGATGTCCGCAAGGCCTTCGGACTGGACGACACCAGCAGCGGCCTGGTCATCACCGATGTGGCCGCCAATTCCGACGGGGCGCAAAAAGGCCTGAAGCCGGGCGACGTGATCGTTCTGGCCAATAACCAGCCGGTCACCAGCCAGGCGCAGTTCAGCGGCATTGTCGCCGACCTGAAAAAGCAGAACCGCCCCAGTATCCTGCTGCTGGTGCGCCGCGACGGCCGCAATATCGCCCTGCCTCTGGCGCTCAAGGAAGAGGCGGCCAAGAAGTAATCCTCTCGCTTTGATTGCCAATTTTTAAGAGGAAAAGGGTCGTAACGCATGTTATGACCCTTTTTCGTGTTTGAACAAGCGGGAGCCGATAATGAACGTCCTGATCGTCGAAGATGACGCCGAAGCCGCGCAGAACATGCAGAAGGGCCTGAAGGAGGCCGGCATCGCGGCGCGCCTGGCCGGCGATGGCGCGCAGGGACTGGACGCGATCCGGACGGAAGCGCCTGACGTTATCATCCTCGACCGCATGATGCCGGTGATGGATGGCGTGACCATGCTGCAAACCCTGAGGGCGGATGGCGTCGATGTGCCGGTGCTGTTCCTTTCGGCGCTCGGCGAACTGGAAGACCGCGTGTCGGGCCTGCGCGCCGGGGCGGATGATTATCTGGTCAAGCCCTATGCCCTGACCGAACTGGTGGCGCGGGTCGAGGCGCTGGGCCGCCGCAAGGACAAGGATAGCATCGAGACGGTTCTGCGCGTCGGCGACCTGGAGATGAACCTGATTTCGCGCGTGGTGAAGCGTCAGGCCAAGGTGATCGACTTGCAGCCGCGCGAATTCCAGTTGCTGGAGTTTTTGATGCGTCATGCCGGCCAGAGCGTGACGCGCACCATGCTGCTGGAAAAGGTCTGGGCCTATCATTTCGACCCGCAGACCAATGTCATCGACGTGCATATCTCGCGCCTGCGCGCCAAGCTCGACAAGGATTTCGACCGTCCGATGCTGCATACGGTCAGAGGTGAGGGATATCAGCTTAAGGCCTAGTCCCTTGTACCTCCCCAGTTTACTGGGGAGGGGGACCGCCGCGAAGCGGTGGTGGTGGGGTATCTTACTTGGAATATGCTATGGATAAGCCTCGGCCCAAAGTCGCTCTCGCTCGTCAGATGCGCCGTAACCCGACCGAACCGGAATGGCTGCTGTGGCAAAGGTTGAAGCTGCGATTGGGCGATGGTCTGGTTTTCAGGCGCCAGAAGCCGTATGGGCCGTATATCCTTGATTTTTTATTGTTTCGCCGCACGGCTGGCTATTGAAGTCGATGGCGCCATTCATGGTGAAGATGAACGACGAACTGCGGACGAAAAACGTGACAGGTTTCTGATGGACGAAGGTTTATTCGTTTATCGTGTGTCAGCGGCGGATGTGTATCGTGATGCTGACAATATGGCGGATGGCGTCCGGTTGCTTGCTTTGGAACGGTTTGGAAGAAAGCAAGATACCCCACCACCCACGCGCAAGGGCGCGTCGGTCCCCCTCCCCATCAAAGATGGGGAGGTATAAGGATAGTTGATGCCCGAATCCTCTTCCGAAACCCGCAAGGATATGATCGACGCCGTTTGGCGGCGGGTGGATGCGCTCGCCATCCTGCGGCCCAACTTTTTCCGCCAGACGCCTTTCCGGCTGACGCTGGTCTTCCTGTGTGTCTATGTCTTCGTGGCGGCGCTGGTCTTTGGCTACATCTATCTGGCCACCTCGACGGAATCGCGCGCCTGGGGGAATGTGTCGGTCGATGCCCGCGTCAAAGCCCTCAAAGAGATCGACGCCCGCGACGGCCATGCGGCGGTGGTGGCGAAAATCCTCGGTGACGATGCGGTCGAATGGGTCTTCGCCAAGGGCGCCTTCGATAATTCCGGGCAGGTGCTGGCGCAGAACGGCCGGGCGCGCATGGAAGGCAAGACCCTGCCCGATATGGTGATCCGGCAGGGGCTGAAACAGGCCGGTTCCGGCAATCCGGTGGCCTCGGTCAACTTCTTTTCCCCCTCGCCGAGCGATCCGAACTGCTGCCGGTTCCAGGGGCGCGTGGTGCGGCTGGACGATAATTTCTACATCTATGTCGCCATGGATATGTCGTGGGCCGATCACGGTTTCCAACAGGAAATCAAGGCGGTGGCCGGTGGCGGCCTGCTGGTGGTGATCCTCGGCCTGTTCGCGGGCACCCTGATCAATCAGGAGGTGACGCGCTCGGTGGCGCGGGTGACCACGGTGCTGGAGCGGGTTCAGGAAGGCGATCTCAAGGCGCGGATCTCGGTGCGCGATTCCGGTGACGAGTTCGACGCGCTTTCCCTGCGCATCAACCAGACGCTCGACCGCATGGAAAAGACGATGGGCAATCTGAAATATGCCGGCGACGCCATCGCCCACGACCTGCGCTCGCCCTTGTCGCGGCTGCGCACCCGGCTGGAGGTTTCCCTTCTGGAGGTCGATAAAGACCCCTCCCAGGCCCATGACGCCCTGGCCGGGGCGCTGGAGGAAACGGGGCAACTGTTGCGCACCTTCCAGACGGTCTTTTCGATGTCGCGCTTGCAGGCGCAGGGGCAGGCGCCGGATCAGGTGCTGTTTTCCGCCACCGAACTGGCGGATGATATGGCCGAACTGTTCGAGGCGGTGGCGGCGGACAAGGGACTGGAATTCGAGGCCGAGATCGAAAAAGGCGTCAGGGCCTACGGCAACCGCGATTTCCTGGCGCAGGCCCTGTCCAACCTGCTCGATAACGCCATCAAATATACGCCTGTGCCAGGCGGCGTGACTTTCCGCATGCGCCATACTTCGCAGCGCGAGATCGAGTTCTCCATCACCGATACCGGACCTGGCGTACCGGAAAAGGACCGCAAACGCATCGCCGAACGCTTTGTGCGGCTTGAAAATTCACGCACCCTGCCGGGGGTTGGCTTGGGGCTGTCTATGGTCGAGGCCGTGGCGGTGGCGCACAAGGGCCGGCTGGAAGTGGCCGAAGGACCGGGCGTTTTCGACGGCCAGGGACCGGGGTTGCGGACGGCGCTGGTGCTGCCGCCGGTGCAGGGGTAAATTATCTGACCTGCCTGTTGCCTTTGCCGCGCATATAGTTGCAAAAATCATTGCCTAAAGAGTCATGGGGATTATATAGAGCGCAGACCGCAAAGCCTTGTTTTGTTTATATTTGCTTACACAGGTAACTGGTTTTCGTTTTATCACACTTTTTGGAAAGTGCTTGGCATGCCCGCTTTACGTTCCCGCACCACCACCTTCGGCCGCAATATGGCGGGCGCGCGGGCGCTCTGGCGGGCCACCGGCATGACCAATGCCGACTTCTCCAAGCCGATCATCGCTGTGGTCAATTCCTTCACCCAGTTCGTGCCCGGCCACGTCCATCTGAAGGATCTCGGCCAGCTTGTGGCGCGCGAGATCGAGAAGGCCGGTGGCGTCGCCAAGGAATTCAACACCATCGCCGTCGATGACGGCATCGCCATGGGTCACGGCGGAATGCTGTATAGCCTGCCGTCGCGCGACATCATCGCCGATAGTGTCGAATACATGGTCAACGCCCACTGCGCCGACGCCATGGTCTGCATCTCCAACTGCGACAAGATCACGCCGGGGATGCTCAATGCCGCCCTGCGCATCAATATCCCCGTCATCTTCGTTTCCGGCGGCCCGATGGAAGCCGGCAAGGTGGTCTGGCCCGATGAAAGCGGCAAGGCGAAAACCCATGCGCTCGACCTGGTTGACGCCATGATGCAGGCCGGCGACGACCGCATTTCCGACGAACAGGTTCAGGCCGTCGAAGAAGCCGCCTGCCCGACCTGCGGGTCGTGCTCCGGCATGTTCACCGCCAATTCGATGAACTGCCTGACCGAAGCCCTGGGGCTGTCCCTGCCCGGCAACGGCACCACGCTCGCCACCCACGCCGACCGTCAGCGTCTGTTCTGCGAAGCCGGCCGCACCATCGTCGATCTGTGCGAGCGCTGGTACGGTCAGGACGATGCCTCGGTGCTGCCGCGCTCCATCGCCACCAGGGAAGCCTTCGAGAACGCCATGACGCTCGATGTCGCCATGGGCGGTTCGACCAACACCGTCCTGCATATCCTGGCCGCCGCCCAGGAGGCCGGTGTCGATTTCACTATGGCCGACATCGACCGCATTTCGCGCCGGACCCCGTGCATCTGCAAGGTGGCGCCGGCCACGGCCGATGTCCATATCGAGGACGTCCACCGCGCCGGCGGCATTGTCGGCATCCTGGGCGAACTGAACCGCGGCGGTCTGATCCACGGCGAACAGCCGACCGTCCATAGCCCGTCCATGGCGGCGGCGCTGGCCCACTGGGACATCAAATCCTCCAACGACTCTTCCGTGGCCGAATTCTTCAAGGCGGCGCCGGGCGGCGTGCGCACGACACAGGCTTTCTCGCAATCGCGGCGCTGGGACGATCTCGACACCAACCGTCAGACCGGCGTGATCCGCTCGGTCGAAAACGCCTTCACCAAGGACGGCGGCCTGGCCGTGCTGTACGGCAATATCGCTGAAAAGGGCTGCATCGTGAAAACCGCCGGGGTCGATGAATCGATCTGGAAATTCACCGGCAAGGCGCGGGTGTTCGAGTCGCAGGATTCGGCGACCACGGCCATCCTCAACAACCAGATCCAGGCCGGCGACGTGGTGGTTATCCGCTATGAAGGCCCGCGCGGTGGCCCGGGCATGCAGGAAATGCTGTATCCGACCACCTACCTGAAATCGAAAGGTCTGGGCAAGGCCTGCGCCCTGCTGACCGACGGGCGTTTCTCCGGTGGCACGTCGGGCCTCTCTATCGGCCACGTCTCGCCCGAAGCGGCGGCGGGCGGGCTGATCGCGCTGGTGGAAGACGGCGACCCGATCGAGATCGATATCCCCAACCGCACAATCCATCTGGCCCTGCCGGATCGGGTCATCGCCGAACGCCGCGCCGCCGAGGACCATCGCGGCCCGGACGCCTACACGCCGAAAAACCGCGAGCGCTATGTCTCCAAGGCCCTGCAGGCCTATGCGGCCCTGGTCACTTCGGCCGATACGGGCGCTGTGCGCGATCTCGGCCAGTTGAAGCGGTAGGGCCTGTCCTGTCCGGACGTTTTGCTGTAGCCTGCGTGGCAAACAGCGGAGGGCGGAATGGACAGGCGACTTTTACTGAAAGAGGCATTGGGTTTTGGCGTGTTAAGCCTTGGCGCGTTGGGCCTCTCGCAAGAGGCCTTCGCCAGACTGTCCAATGCCGACGCCCAGGCCGGTTTGCGCGCGGCCCTGAAACAGGGGACGGAGACGGCGGTGACGCACCTCTCGCAGACCAATGGCTACTGGGGCGATCCGCAGGTGCGGATTCCCCTGCCGAAGACCCTGGCCAGGACGCAGAAACTATTGAAACCGCTGGGCCAGTCGGGCCTGCTCGATGACCTGCACCTGCGCATGAACCGCGCCGCCGAAAGCGCCGCGCCGGTGGCGAAAACCCTGTTCATCGACGCCATCCAGACCCTGACCATCACTGACGCCCTGGGCATCATCAGGGGCGGCAATACCGCCGGTACGCTTTATCTGCAAAAGAAGACGACCCCGGCCCTGACGGCGGCCTTCACCCCGCCGATGGAAAACGCCATGCAGGCCAGCGGCGCGGTCGATTATTTCGACCGGGCGGTCAAGCGCAACAACCTGAAAAGCTATTTCCGGACCGACGCCAAAACCTGGCTCGGCCAGTACGCCACGGGCCTGGCCCTGCAAGGCCTGTTCATCTTCGTTGGCCGCGAGGAAACCGCCATTCGCCGCGATCCGGCCAAACGGACCGTGCAGATACTGAAGACGGTGTTCGGCTGACCTCAGGCCCGCTTTTCTTCCATCGCCGCCAGATAGGCCGGCACATCCGCTTCCGTCATCGGTCTGGCGAAATAATAGCCCTGCACCAGCCGGCAGCCCAGGTCTTGCAGAACGGCCAGTTGCGCGCCCGTCTCCACGCCCTCGATAATGCAGTCCAGGCCCATATCGGCGCACAGGGCGGTCAGCGACTTGACGATCTTGAGGCTGACCGGATTGGTTTCGATATCGGTGATGAAGCTGCGATCGACCTTGATCTTGTCGAGCGGCAGGCGGTGGACGTGGCTGAGGCTTGAATAGCCGGTGCCGAAGTCATCGAGCGAAATGCCGGCGCCCAGCGCCTTCAGGGTCTGCACGGCGGCCTGGGCCTGAATGAAATCATAGGCGACGGAGGTTTCGGTAATCTCGAAATCGATGCGTTTGGGATCGACCCGGCTGCGGTTGATGATGGCGATGATCTGCACCATGGTTTCGGAATCGGACAGGTCGTGCGCCGACAGGTTGAACGACATGCGGATATGGGCCGGCCACCGGACCAGCGCCGCCAGCGCCTTTTTCAGCAGGGTCTTGGTGACGCCGCGCACAAGGCCCGCGCGTTCGGCCACGGCGATGAAGCAATCCGGCCCCACATCGCCGAGCGTCGCGCTCCGCCAGCGGGCCAGGGCCTCGAAGGCGATCGTCCGGCCCGTGGTGACATCGACCACCGGCTGGAAGACCATCGACAGTTCGGCGTCGAGATCGGCATTCTGCAGGGCCTGCTCGATCACGCTGTGGCTGCGGATCTGCTCCTCGTGTTCGGTGGAGAAGATCACCATCTGGCCACGCTGATGGCGCTTGGCGTGATAAAGCGCGTAATCCGCCCGCTCGAACAGGGCCTCCGGGTCGGATGCCGATTGCGGATAGCCGGCCACGCCGATGGAGCACCCCAGCAGGGCCTGCGAACTGCCGACCGGATAGGGCAGGCTGATGATGTCGCTGATCGCCGCGCCCAGCCAGCGCAGTTCGTCGCGCGTCGGGTTGCCGGAAACGATAAAGCCGAATTCGTCGCCGCCGAGCCGCGCCAGGATGATGTCGTCGCCGCAGGCTTCCTTGAGGCGCTGGGCGGCTTCGGTCAGCACGCGGTCGCCCGTGACGTGGCCGTAGGTGTCGTTGACCGGCTTGAAGCCGTCCAGGTCGATGATGCCGATGGCGAAGGCGCCGCCGTGCCTGCGCGCCTGTTCGTGCTGGCGGTCTAGTTCGGTGAAGAACCAGCGGCGGTTGGCCAGGCCGGTCAGGCTGTCGAGATTGGCGAGGCGGAAGTTTTCATCGCTGAGGTGGCGCGTTTTGCGGCGCGATTCCACCAGCCGCGCGAAATCGCGCGAATAGACCAGCAGGACGATGATCATGGCGACAGAGACAAAGACCAGGTTGAGCGCCATCGCCTTCAGGCTCATCTGCGGCTGCGTTAGGAAGAAGATAATGAAGGGGATATTGACGATCAGGGTCACGATGATCGCCGCCGAGCGCATGTGCATCAGGCAGAAGATGCAGCCGATGACCGTCACCGCCATGTAGAAGGCGATATGGCCGCGCGCATAGGCATCGCCGTAACCATAGAGGATCAGTCCCCAGGCCGTGAAGGCGGCGGCTATGACGCCTGCCAGGCGGTTGGTTTGGCGCAGTTGCCGCAGGACCATCTCGTCCGTCGGCCGTTTGCGTGAGCGGTACAGCCATTTGACCAGGCGCAGGGCGCACATCAGGCACAGCACGACCGGCATGGCCACGGTCAGCCAGGCGGGCGCCACGCGGGCATAGCTTGTGGCCACGGCGATCGTATTGGTCGTCAGGAGCAGGTAGAGCAGGGGAATCTGCTTGGTGAAGGCGTCATACTGCGCCCGCGAAAGTTCCGCATTTCCGGTCGGAACCCGAAATACATCCGCCACGCGCTCAAAAAGCAATAATCTGGACACCGATACCCCTGCACTGTTTTGCGCGCCCTGGCGGGCCGCGAAAAGGCATTATAGCGCGGTTACGTATACAATCGGTTAGTGGTGGCGGCGATTCAGGCCGCCAGATCGTCCATTTCCTTCTTCACCTTGCCGGACGTCTCGACGACATGGGCGAAGGTGTAGCTGATATTGTCGAGGCTTTCGTTGATTTCCCCGACCGCGGTCACCGCCGCCTGCATGTTGTTGCTGATCTCGCTGGTCGCCGCGCTCTGCTGCTCCAGCGTGCCGGCCACCGAGGTGACATTGCCGAGCACCTCGTTCAGCGAGGTCGAGATCAGGCCCAGCGCGTCAACCACTTCTCCCGTCACGGCCTGCATGTTGGCGATTTCCGTGGCGATGGTCTGGGTCGAGCGCGCCGCCTGGTTGGCCAGCGATTTCACTTCGGAGGCGACGACCGCGAAGCCGCGTCCGGCTTCTCCCGCGCGGGCGGATTCGATGGTGGCGTTAAGCGCCAGCAAGTTGATCTGTCCCGCGATATCCTGGATCAGGGTCACCACATTGGTCATGGAGGTGGCGGATTTATTCAGCGATTCCGCCGAATTGTTGGCGATTTCGGTGTGCTTGAACACGCCCTCGACGCTTGTGCGGGCATGGCCCATGCTGTTGGAAATATCGCGCACGCTTTGCGACATTTCCTCGGAAGCCGCCGCCACGCTGTGGATCATGGCGCCGGTTTCGGTCGAGGCGGAGGCGGCGATGCCGGCCTTCTGGTGCGCCTCGGATATGGTGTTGATGACCGCGCCGAGTTCATGATTCAACTCGACGCCGCGCATCCGCCGCCGCACGGCCTCGGTGGTGTCGGTGGCGAACTTGACCACCTTCACCACCTTGCCGCTATCGTCGAGGATCGGGTTATAGGTGGCCTGGATGTAGATTTCGCGCCCGCCCTTGCCGATGCGAAGATATTCCGCCGCCTGGTATTCGCCGCGGCCGAGCGCTTCCCAGAACTGGCGGTAGGCGGCCGATTGCGCGTAATCGGGCTGGCAGAATATCGCATGATGCCGGCCGATGATTTCGTCGAGTTCGTAACCGAGGGCGGACAGGAAATTCGCATTGGCGGTCAGGATGGTGCCGGTGGGGGTGAATTCGATGACCGCCTGGGCGCGGTCGATCGCCTCGATCTTGCCGCTGACATCGAGTTCGCGCTGCTTGGCGGCGGTGATGTCGGTGGCGAACTTGATCACCTTCACCACCTTGCCGGCTTCGTTGCGGATGGGATTGTAGGTCGCCTGGAGCCAGACGACCCGCCCGCCCTTGCCAAGGCGCTTGAAGGTATTGGAAGCGAAGTGCCCCTGCGCCAGGTCGTGCCAGAACTGCCGATAGGCCGGTGTTGCGGTATATTCCGGATCGCAGAACAGGCTGTGATGCTGGCCGGTAAGCTCGTTCAGGCTGTATCCGACGGCATTGAGAAAGTTGCTGTTGGCCGTCAGGATTTCGCCTGAGGGAGTAAATTCGATGACGGCCTGCGATGCGTTCAGCGCGTCGATGATCGCCCTGGTATCGTTTTGGTTGGTCTTTTTGAGAAACATGTAACGCCTCACGCCCCCGACTCGGTTACTCTTCCGGTCTTACTCTTGTCCGTGACTATTGAGCATCAGGGTTAACAGGAGATTTATGCGGCCTGAAACGGGAAAGGATCAAAGATTTCGCAAAATGTACGATTTAACAATTGCTTTGAATGTGCTTCAAGGGAGCGGTGTTCGACGTTAAAATAATTTGGTATTGCTTATATTTCCGTCAGATTAAATCGTATAATTTACGTATTAATGATTTGTATTGGAATAGAGCGGGGGATATATGAAAAATAGCCTCTCATCGACAGGGGCATTATATTTCGCGCTTGACGCGAGTTGCGTATTCCGGACACGCCTCGGAGTGTAAACTACTTATACGTGCGTGGGTTGAATTTGCCGGATCAGGGTTTGGCGCGGACCGGCGCCTGCGCATTGCAGATATCGACCGCGCCGGCCGATTTGACGAAAAAGGCGTCCGACCGGTTGGCGCGGGCCTTTACCCAGTCCGCGAAGGCCGGGCTGCGGCTGTCCAGCACCTGAAAGGCCGGGCGTTCAGGCGACGGCAGGTCCGAGGCCATTTTCGCCGAAACGATCTTCATGCGCTGGCTGTCATCCTCGTAGAAGCCCAGTTCCCCGGTGCCGCGCGGGCGGGCGGTCAGATATTCCATGCCGCCGAGTATGCGCCCGACCACGGCCAGGTTGCGGTCGAGATGGCGCGGCGCATGGCCGATCACCGTGTAAAGCTGGGCGCCCGAACCGGTATCGGGGGCGACATCGCGCGCCACGCCGATCATGCCGTAGCAATGAACCAGCCAGGCCGTTTTGCCATCCGTCGCCACCGGCCACGTCATCGAATGGCCAACGGTTCCGGCATAGGCGTCACGCCAGGGCAGGGGGCTGAAATCCGCCGGCGGGGCGAATTCATATTCAGCCGGCGGCGCCGGATCGATCCCTTTCGGCTCGGTCGTGTCCTCATCCGGGCGGCCCCATTGCACCACATAACCGTCCTGCACACGCAGGATCGAAGCGCCGTCGAAATAGCCGGCGCGCACAAGCTGGCGGATATTGGCGACATGGACCGGCGCGAAATCAGGCGCCAACTGGTAATCGACCTGACGGCCATCGGCCAGGGTCATCACCACCAGATCTTCAGCCGGAACGGTCATCCAGGCGCTGGCCGGCGCGGCATCGAGCACCGCCTGCGGCGAAGCCTGTTGCGTGACGGGCGCGGCCCCGATCAGGAAAAGGGCGGCGCTGCCGGTCAGGAGAAGGCGCTTGAACATCGATGTCTCCCAATATGTTTCCAGAGAGACTACCCGCCGGATGCGATCCTGCAAGCAAAATAAAGTTTTAACCACGCGTGTTCACCGTGTTTTCGCATCCCTCTGCCAGGGTATCGCCATCAGTTGATGGAGCTGTCCTTGTTGTCTAATCTATCCCGCGCCCGCAAAATGACCTTTCTGGTTCGTGCCTGCCTGGCGATCCTGACCATAACCATCGCCATACTGGTCTTCGGCCCGTTCGGTGGTCTGGAGCAGACCGTCGGCTTTACCGACAAGGAAGCGCATGTGCTGGCCTTCTATGCCTTGACAGGGCTGGGGCTTCTGGCCTTTCCGAAAATCCGCAAATGGGACGTGGCGCTTGTGTGCCTGGCCATCGGCGGCCTGATCGAGGTGGGGCAGGCCCTGGTGGGGCGCGACGGCAATATTCCCGACTGGCTGGCCGATGGCCTGGGCGTGGCGCTGATCATGGCGCCGCTGATCATGCAGTCGCTGCGCCGCTCGATGCAGGGGAGCCGCCCGTCACGCCGACGCACCGACCGGGCGGTTGAGGCTGTGAGCAAGTTGCCACTCGTCTAAGCTCCCCCTTATACCTCCCCACTCGTGGGGAGGGGGACCGCGCCGAAGGCGTGGTGGTGGGGGCCTTGCTTGCGAATATCCCAAAAGGCCCCCCACCCTATAAACGAATTATGCCCGTTCGCTTTTCAGCGGCCGCGACAGCAGGGCTTCGATGGCGCGGGGCACATCCATCTCACCGGTCAGCACGGCATTGACCGCCTCGCAGATTGGCAGTTCGACCTTGTGCCGGCGGCCGAGATCGACCACGGCGGGGGCCGACTGAACGCCCTCCGCCACCGATACCTTGCCTTCGAGGAACTGCTCAAGCGTCTGGCCTTGTCCGAGCGCCAGACCCACGCTCATATTGCGCGATTGCGGCGACGAACAGGTCAGCACCAGATCGCCCAGCCCGCACAGGCCGGACAGGGTTTCAAACCGCGCGCCGAGCGCAATCGCCATGCGCGACATTTCGGCGAATCCACGGGTGATCAGCGCGGCATGGGCGTTGCGGCCCAGTCCCTTGCCCTCGGCGATACCGCAGGCGATGGCGATGACGTTCTTGATCGCACCCCCGGCCTCGGCGCCGATCAGGTCGGTCGATTGATAAGGACGGAAAGTCGGACCGGCCAGCGTCGCCGCGATACGCGCGCCCAGGTTCTCGTCCGCGCAGGCGATGGTGACGGCGGACGGCAGCCCCATCGCCACTTCCCTGGCGAAGTTCGGCCCGGCCAGCACGCCGGCGCTGGCTTCCGGCAGAACGTCTTCCAGCACCTCGGTCATCAAGGCGTCCGATCCGCGCTCAACGCCCTTGGCGCACAGCACCACCGGCAGGCCTTCGCGCACATACGGCTTGAAAGCGGAAAGCGTGGCGCGCATGAACTGCGCCGGCGGCACGGCCAGGATCAGGTCGCAGGCGGCCAGATCGGCGAAATCGCCGGTGGCGGTGATATCGGCGGAAAGCGCGACGCCGCCGAGATAGAGGCTGTTTTCGCGCCGGCCGTTGATCGAGGCGACCACCTCCGGCTCGCGGGCATGGAGCACGACCTTATTGCCGCCCAGCGTCGCAACCTGCGCCAGCGCCGTGCCCCAGGCGCCCGCGCCGATCACCCCTACCTTGTTGAACGTCTTGACCGTCACGCCTTGGCTCCCTTGCGGCCGGAATATTTATGAATCGGCGCGTTCGCCGCGCTGATCTCATCGAGCGGCCAGCGCGGCCGCGCGACGGTGCTCATGCCCGATATGGCGTCGGGGAGCGCACCCTTGCCCAGCTTTTGATAATGTTCAAGCCCCGCCAGGGCGATCATGGCGGCATTGTCGGTGCAGTATTTCAGCGGCGGCGCTTTCAGCACGAAACCGTTTTTCTCCGCCGTCGCGGTCAGGGCCGCGCGCAAAGCCCAGTTGGCCGCCACCCCGCCGGCCACCACGAAGGCCGGACCGGTCACAGTGTTTTGTTCCTTGAAAAGCTTCATGGCGCGGTCGGAGCGCTCGACCAGTTGCCGCGCGATCGCCGCCTGCACCCCGGCGCAGAGATCGGCGCGATCCTGTTCCGTCCTGACCTCAGCATGGGCGATCAGGGCGGCGGCGGTTTTCAGCCCGGAGAACGAGAAGTCGCAGTCCTTGCGGCCCAGCAATGCGCGCGGCAGGGTGAAGCGCGTGGCGTCGCCGGTCTTCGCGCAGGCCTCCAGCGCCGGCCCGCCGGGATAGCCGAGGCCGAGCACTTTGGCGATCTTGTCGAAGGCCTCGCCCGCCGCGTCATCGATGGTGGTGCCGAGGCGTTCATAATCGCCGACGCCCTTGACGCTCAGAAGCTGGCAATGACCACCGGAGATCAGCAGCAGCAGGAAGGGAAACCGGACATCCTCGGTCAGGCGGGCGGAAAGCGCGTGGCCCTCCAGATGGTTGATGCCGATCAGCGGCAGGTCACGCGCCAAAGCGAAGCCCTTGGCGAACGAAAGCCCGACCATCACCCCGCCGATCAGGCCGGGACCGGAGGTGGCGGCCACCAGATCGAGCGCCGGATGGCCCGCCTCTTCCAGCGCCTGACGGGCGAGATCGTCTATGGTTTCGACATGCGACCGCGCGGCGATTTCCGGCACCACGCCGCCGAAGGCCTTGTGCTGCATGATCTGAGAATGGATGACCGACGACAGGACATGCGTGCCTGTTTCATCGCGGCGCACCACCGCCACGGCGGTTTCGTCGCAACTCGATTCGATACCCAGAACGGTCAGGCTTGAGGACATGGCAACCCTTGCAAGATACCCCACCACCCCGCCCTTCGGGCGCGGTCCCCTTCCCTGGCTATGCCGGGGAGGGGGACCGCGCGAAGTGCTAAATGCGGTGGTGGGGTGTCTTAATAAAACAGAAGCTCCTAACACCCCGTCATATAGCCGCACGTCAAGTCTTTTGCATTGATCATGGCCGACAAAGTGCTAGTGAAGGCGCATGAGCAAGCTGAAAATCGGTACACGCGGATCGAAACTGGCCCTGACCCAATGTGGCTGGGTGCAAAGACAGATCGTGGCCGCCATGGGTTTTGATCCGGCACAGGCCGACGATATCGCCCCCCTGACGATCATCACGACGCAAGGCGACCGCATCCAGGACCGCCGCCTGATCGAAGCCGGCGGCAAGCAGCTTTTCACCAAGGAAATCGAGGACGCCCTTCTGCGGGGTGATATCGACGTGGCCGTCCATTCGCTGAAGGACATGCCCGCCGCCGAGATTCCCGGCCTGTCGGTCTGCGCCATCCCCGTGCGCGAAGACCCGCGCGACGCCTTTATCAGCCTGAAATACGCCGGCGTCGAGGAGATGCCCGCGGGCGCGAAGCTCGGCACGGCCAGCCTGCGGCGTCAGGCGCAGATGCTGAGTGTGCGCCCCGATCTCGAAATCGTCATGATCCGCGGCAATGTCGATACGCGTCTCGCCAAGCTTGCCGCCGGTGAATGCGACGCCATGCTGCTGGCGACGGCGGGCCTGAACCGCATGGGTCTGAGCGCGCATATCCGCTCCTATATCGACGCCAGGCTCTATGCCTCCGCTCCCGGTCAGGGCGCGCTGGCCGTGCAGTGCCGCACGGAGGACCTGGGCGCCGACTGGATGGGCAAGCTGCATCACCAGCCGACCTTCCTCGCCGTTCAGGCCGAACGCGGCGCGCTCGAAGCCCTGGAAGCCTCATGCCGCACGGCGGTAGGCGCTTACGCGGAGATCGAAGGCGATACCCTGTCCCTGTTCGTCGAGGCCCTGAGCGCCGACGGCAGAACCCGCTGGCAAAGGCGCGAAACCCTGATCCATCCGGACGCCCTGGGCGCCCGCGATCTCGGCCTGCGGCTGGGCATGGAAATCAAGGCCGAGGCCGGGCCTGATCTGATCCAGTATGGCGGCTGACATGAATGATGGCGCGCCGTTTGTCTGGGTCACACGCACCCTCGAAGGGGCCGGACGCACGGCGCGCGCCGTCGAAAACCTGGGATATCCCGCCATCGTCGCGCCGGTGCTGAAGGTGCAGCCGCTGAAGCCGGTCATCGATCCGCACAGCTTCGACGCCGTTATCCTGACCGGCGTGAACGGCCTGAACGCCTTCTGCGCCCTGTGCAGCCGCCGCGCCCTGACGGCCTGGTGCGTGGGCGACGCCACCGCCGCCGCCGCGCGCGAAAAAGACTTCCAGCAGGTGATCAGCGCCGGAGGCGACGGCCGGGCGCTGATCGACCTGATCCGCCGTACCGCCGATCCGCACAGCCGTCTCTTCTATGCCGCGCCGCGCGAACCGGCGGCGGCGCTGGGCGCGGCTTTGCGCGCCGAAGGCTTTCAGGTCAGCGAGGCGGCGGTCTATGAAACCCTGGCCGTCATGCCGCGCATCGGCCCGGCCGATCTGGCGCGCATCGGGCCGGTTCTGGTCCAGTCGCCCCGGGCCGGCCGCGCGGTTGCGGACGCGTTGATCGCGTATCACGATAAACTTTGCTTCCCCAATCTGCGGTTTATCTGTATTTCTGAAGCGGCATGGCGGGGCGTGGAGACGGGCCTGCGTGAAAGCGACGCGCCGGAAATCAGGACCGCGATCGCGGCGGGGCTGGACCGGCGCATCGCCGGTAGGCCGGACGAAGCCGCCATGCTGAAAATGTTAGAGACGGACGGATGATATGAGCGACCCGCTAAATACCAGCGACATCAATGCCGAGACTCAGGCCATGGATACGCAAGATTGGGCTAGTCCGAAGACTACCCATATCGCCCGCCTGATGGCCTTCTTCATCCTGCCGTCGGTTTTTGTGCTGATCGCCATTTTCGCTGTCTTCTGGGGCCTGACGCACCAGAAGAAACCGGCGACCGCCGCCGCTCCCATTCCCGCCGTCAGCGCGCAGCCCGCCACCGACCCCGACAAGGACGCGCAGATCGCGCAACTGCAAAGCCAGATTATCGCCCTGCAAGGCCAGCTTCATCCGGCGGAAACAGCCCCGGCCCAGCCGCTTTACAGCGCCGATCCTTCCGCCCTGGCGCAGCTTTCCGCCCGTCTCGATCGCGTCGAGGCCGCCCAGCGTGAGCTGGTGAAGGCCACCGCCGCCGCCTATGCCGCGCGCAGCCTGCAACTGGCGGCGCAGGACCAGAAGCCCTTCCTGTCGGAACTGGCCGTGGCCGAACCGGCGCTGAACGATCCGGCCGTGGCCGCCACCCTGCGTCCCTATGCCGAAAAAGGCGTGCCGAGCGAAGTGGCTCTGGCGGTCACCTTCCCTTCTGTCGCCGCCCGCGCCAATATCGCCGCCACGGCCGATGACGGCAAGACCGGCATCCTCGACAAGCTGCGCCACGCCATCGGCGGCTTTATTTCGGTGCGCCGTATCGGCAATCCGGGCGGGCAGGGGGCGCAGGCCATCCTCGAACGCGCCGAAATCCGCCTCAACAGCGGCGATCTCAAGGGCGCCGTCGCCTATCTCGATACGCTCTCGCCCGCCGCGCAAAAGGCGCTCTCGCCGTGGCTGGAGCAGGCGCGCGCCCGCGTACTGGTCGATGACACGACGCGCCGCCTTTCCGAAACCGCGCTCAACCGCCTGAGCCAGATGACCAATACGCAGGCCGCGCCGCTCAATAACGGGGGTGTGCTTTGATCCGGACCGTCCTTATCCTGCTGGGCATTACCGCCCTGGTGGTTCTGGCCATCGCCGGCATCAGCGACGCCGGAGAGGCCTCGCTCGTCTGGCTCGGCTACCGCGTCGATACCTCGGCCTCGGCGGCGGTGATCATTGTCGGCGTCATGGCCTTCTGCGCTGTCAGCTTCTGGAATATCGCCCTGTGGCTGTCGCGCTCGCCGCAGCGCGCCGAACGCGCCCGCGCCAATGCCCGCCGCAAGCAGGGCGACGAAACCCTGACCAAGGGCTTCCTGGCCGTGGCCAGTGGTGACGGCGCCGAGGCCCGCCGGCTGGCCGCCAAGGCGCTGGATGTCTGCGATAATATCGCGCTCGTCCGCATCCTGACCGCCATGGCCGCCGAGCAATCCGGCGACGACATGGCCACGAAGGCCGCCTTTTCGGCCATGCTGAACGTGCCCGAACTGAAGGTGGCCGGCCTGAAGGGCCTGATGCAACTGGCCAGAAACCAGGGTGAAAAGGCCGAGTCCGTCCGGCTGGCGACCGAAGCCTATAACCAGCCCAAACCGGCCATGTGGGCTTTCGAAACCCTGTTCGAGGCCCATCTCGAAGCCGGCGAATGGACCGAGGCGCTCGATCTGATCGACGGCGCTCTGAACCGCAAGCTGATTTCGCCGATCTTTTCCGAACGCGCCAAGGCCTCCCTCATGGCCGCCTCCGCCGCCCGCCTGGAAACCTCCGACGAGGCGCAAGAGCGCGACCAGGCGCTCGATTACGCCCAGCGCGCCGCCAAGCTGCAACCCGCCTTCACGCCCGCCGCCCTCATCGCCGCGCGCCTGCTGGGCAGGGCCGGAAAGCTTGGCCGGGCCGAAGACGTGCTCGAAGCCGCCTGGGGCGCCCAGCCGCATCCGGCGATCTGGCTGACCTACCGCGATCTCGTCTCCAGCGAGACGCCGAAGGAACGCGCCCGCCGCCTGCAAGGGCTGATCGATCGCAACAAGACACACCGCGAAAGCCGGATGCTGCAACTGGAACGCGCCCTGCTGACCGGATCGAAGCCCGATATCACCACCGCCATGACGGCCCTGGCCGGCGATGCGGCGGAAGACAGGCTGACCAAACGGATGGGCGGGCTGATGTCGCGCGGGGCGCAGGCAATGGGCGATCTCGATGCCGCCCGCACCTGGGTGGCACAGGCGGCCCTGGCGAAGGGCGAACCGGAATGGTCGGATATCGACGCGCAGGGACTGGCCTTCGCGTATGGCGCCTCGGACTGGAGCGACCTGATCCTGACCTTCGCGCGCAACGCGACACTGGCCCATCCGCGCTATGAACGCGGCGAGAAAGGCCTGCCGGAAGTGCCGGACCTGTCGTCGCGCTACGTGCCGTCGATGCCGTTCATCAAGGCGGCGCGCAAGACGGCGGGCGGCAAGGTCAGCCCGCTGCCGCAGCCGGACGATCCGGGTGATTACGATACGGCGATCACCGGCCAGGATCTGGATGCGATCGCGGTGCCGCCAGTAAAAACCGCCCGTCCGCGCCGGACTTCGCCGCGGGCGAAGAAATAACGTTTAGGCTCTTGGCAAGCCGCGCGGAGATGTGTAATGAACGCGCCTGCTCGCGGCTTAAGCGCCGCGACGCTGTTTCCGGGCCGCTTTAGCTCAGCCGGTAGAGCACCTCATTCGTAATGAGGGGGTCAGGTGTTCGAGTCACCTAAGCGGCACCACCTTCATTTCGAAGGTTATTTTCTTTTTAAATCAATAATTTGGCAAAGTTCCGCTTTCAAGGTGGTGGGACATTCCGTCCCTTCTCACGTTCGCCCGGCGCAGGTCCGGAGGGGCAGCCGAACGCTTTCCCGCGCCGTAACCCGGCGATGGTTGCTCATAAGATTTTCTTCTCGTACCTCCCCCGACTTGTCGGGGGGCATGAGCCGAAGGCGAATGGTGGTGGGGTGTCTTACTTGTTTCCGCATACCGGACACGCCGGATCGGCGGTCAGTCTGACGATCCGCGAGGACATGTCGAGACCGTCGAAGATCAGCAACCTGCCACGCAACGTCTCACCCGCGCCGGTGATGACCTTGATCGTTTCCAGAGCCGCCAGCGATCCCAGGACTCCCGCCAGCGCTCCGACCACCCCGACGCGCTCGCAGGTTTCGGCATCCGGCGGAATTTCCGGCACCAGGCACTGATAGCAGGGGGAGCCATCGAAAGTCGCCAGTTGCCCGCTGAACCGTCCCAGCGCCGCCGACACCAGCGGCTTTTTCAGTTCATGGCACACACGATTGACCAGCAGGCGCGTCTCGAAATTATCGCAGCCATCGAGCACCACATCATAGCCACCCAGTATCTCCGCCGCATTGTCCCCGGTCAGACGCAGGCGATGAACATGGCACAGGCAATGCGGATTGAGATTATCGAGATGGCCTGCCGCCGCCTCAACCTTTGGCACGCCAATATCCTTTGACCCGAACAGCACCTGCCGCTGAAGATTGCTCACGCTCACCTCATCGTCATCGATCAGGCCGAGCGCGCCTACGCCCGCCGCCGCCAGATAAAGGGCTGCCGGCGAACCGATTCCGCCCATGCCTATCAGCGCCACCTTGGCGGCCTTGAGCTTCATCTGGCCCTGGCCGCCGATTTCCTTCAGCACCAGATGGCGGGCATAGCGGTCGATTTCGTCGTCTGTCAGCATGGCTTTTATATAGGAGGCGGCAGCCGCCAAGGCCACATCAATTTATTTACCAATGCACACCATGCTCTCCCCATTCTTTACAGGGTTATTTACCATGGTTCCGGCATTGCGCCAGATGAGCGGCAGGCACCGCACGGAAGCGGGCGATGAAAGGTTGGGCACGATCCTCGCCTTCGTGGCCGGCGCCATCAATGCCGGCGGGTTCCTGGCGGTCGGTTACTATACCTCGCACATGAGCGGCATCGTGTCGTCCATTGCCGATTTCCTCATCCTGCACAGATGGGCGGCGGCGCTGATCTCGGCGCTTTCCGTCTTCTCGTTCTTTTCAGGCGCCGTGACCTCCAGCCTGCTGATCAACTGGGCGCGCCGCAAGGGACTGCAAAGCGAATTCGCGCTGACCCTGATGCTGGAAGCGGTTTTGCTGCTGCTGTTCGGGCTGCTGGCATGGGAAATCGAGGTCACGGTCGCGCTCCTGTGCTTCACCATGGGCCTGCAAAACAGCCTGATCACCAAGATTTCGCACGCCGAAATCCGCACCACCCATGTCACCGGCATCGTCACCGACCTCGGCATCGAATGTGGACGGTTCCTGTTCGAGCGCACCACCCACAGCGAAGCGCGGTTTCACCTGAAAAAGGTCGTCCTGCTCGGCCGCCTGCTGGCCGGTTTCCTGTTGGGCGGACTCACCGGGGCGCTGGTGTTCAAATGGGCCGGTTTCATCACGGTCCTGCCGTTTTCGCTTTTGCTGGCCATTATCGCCATCGGCCCCGTCTGGGAGGACGTGTCGCAGCGCTTTCGCCGCAAGCGCTCTTGAAAGCCCGGTGCAAAAGCGCCAATTAGGGCGTCATGACAGACTCAAATTTCCCGAACTGGCACGGCACCACCATCGTGGCCGTGCGCAAGAACAACAAGACGGTCATCGCCGGCGACGGCCAGGTCTCCATGGGGCCGACCATCGTCAAGGGCGGGGCGCGCAAGGTGCGCACGCTCCAGGGCGGCAAGGTCATCGCCGGTTTCGCCGGGGCCACGGCCGATGCCTTCACCCTGCTGGAACGGCTGGAAGCCAAGCTCGAACTCTATCCTGACCAACTGGCGCGCGCCTGCGTCGATCTGGCCAAGGACTGGCGCACGGACCGCTATCTGCGCCGCCTGGAAGCCATGCTGCTGGTGGCCGATAAACACACCGTTCTGACCATTACCGGCGTCGGCGATGTGCTGGAGCCAGAAGACGGCGTGGCTGCCATTGGCTCCGGCGGGGTCTATGCCCTTTCCGCCGCCCGCGCCCTGCTGGAATACGAGCCGGACGCCGAGGTCATTGCCCGCAAGGCCATGAAGATCGCATCGAGCATTTGCGTCTATACCAATGATCACCTGACGCTTGAGACGCTCGAAGTATAAGAGATCCACAGATAAGCCAGATAAGCACAGATGAAGCGCGGCAGCGCCGGCATATGATCGCCAACGCTTTGCCGTTGTGAGCCGCAGGTGCGGCAACACGAAAGATCATCTGTGCTTATCTGGCTTATCTGTGGATGCCTTTCTTAAATGGACACTGAGTACCTGAAATGACGACATTTTCCCCCCGCGAGATCGTTTCCGAACTCGACCGCCATATCATCGGCCACCCTGACGCCAAGAAGGCCGTCGCCGTCGCCCTGCGCAACCGCTGGCGGCGCAAGGCGACCGATGAGTCGATCCGTGACGAGATCACGCCGAAGAATATCCTGATGATCGGGCCGACCGGCGTCGGCAAGACCGAGATCGCCCGCCGTCTGGCAAAACTGGCCCAGGCCCCTTTCATTAAGGTGGAAGCGACGAAATTTACCGAGGTCGGCTATGTTGGCCGCGATGTTGATCAGATCGTGCGCGACCTGGTGGAAGCGGCCATGCTGATGGTCAAGGACAAGAACCGCGCCGGCGTCCGCGCCAAGGCCGAGCACAATGCCGAGGAGCGGCTGATCGATGCGCTGGTGGGCGAAACGGCCGCCGCGGCGACCCGCGACAGTTTCCGCAAGAAGCTGCGCAACAACGAACTGGACGACAAGGAAATCGAGATTTCCCTGGCCGACAGCGCGCCCATCGGCATCATGGAAATCCCCGGCCAGCAGGCGGGCGCTTTCAATCTCGGCGATATGCTGTCAAAGGCGATGGGCGGCCGCAAGAAAACCGTCAAGACCACGGTGAAAGCCGCCATGGCGCCGCTGATCACCGAGGAATCCGACAAACTGCTCGATCAGGAATCGGTGGCCAACGAGGCGCTGAAACTGGCCGAAAACGAAGGCATCGTCTTTCTCGATGAGATCGACAAGGTGGCCTCGCGCTCGGATCGCGGCGGGGCGGATGTGTCACGCGAGGGTGTGCAGCGCGACCTGCTGCCGCTGATCGAGGGCACGACGGTTTCGACCAAATACGGCCCGGTCAAGACCGACCATATCCTGTTCATCGCCTCCGGGGCGTTTCACGTTTCGAAGCCGTCCGACCTGCTGCCGGAATTGCAGGGCCGCCTGCCGATCCGGGTGGAGCTGAAGGCGCTGACCCAGGCAGATTTCCGCCGAATCCTGAGCGAACCGGAAGCCAACCTGATCAGGCAGAACCAGGCCCTGATGGCCACCGAAGGCGTGACTTTGGTGTTCGACGACAGCGCCATAGCCGTCATGGCCGAGGCCGCCGCCACGGTCAACGCCAAGGTGGAAAACATCGGCGCGCGCCGCCTGCAAACCGTGATCGAGAAGGTGATGGAGGATATTTCCTTCACGGCGTCGGACATGCACGGCCAGACCGTCACCATCGATGCCGATTACGTCAAAAAGCGCCTGGGCGATATCGCCACCGACGCCGATCTGAGCCGGTATATATTGTAGTTGTGAGCGAGATGACATTCGCTTTATTCGTTCTCGCCTTCCCTATAACTGGGGCAGGCGATGCAAGCTTACATCATATCGCCCAGGCGGATCGACATTCAGCGTATTTCCTATCTTATACCGCCCCGTTTACGGGGCGGGGGACCGCACGACGCGCGAAGCGCTAGATGCGGTGGTGGGGGACTGCCGGCTTGTGTCGTTCAGATCATGAATGGATTACTGACCCGCCGATTTTATGTGATCGGAGACGCAAGTTTCCGTAATTGACGGCGGCGCCCCCACCACCGCATCTCCCTGCGGTCGTGCGGTCCCCCTCCCCACAAGTGGGGAGGTATAAGAAGGGGCGGTTGCTGGATGTCGATCCGTCCTAGCGTTTGAGCGGATCGAAATTGCGGGCGAATTCGTCGTAGCAATCAAGGAACATCTGCCGGAACTGATCGTCGAAAATGGCCAGGGCTTCCTCGCGGCGGCCGGCCATCTGTGCGCCGGAAATATTGGCGCCGGTGCAGAGAAAGGCCGTATAGCGTGCCGCCGCGTACATGGCCGACAAGGCGACATCCTCGCCATGCGCATGGGCGCTCTGTGCGTTGCACAGGTCGATATGCGCCTTGGCGCGAGCGGTGAAATCGAGTTTTTCCTGGGTGGACATGCTTATGGGTTCCCGATGATCATTGGGCGTCATTCAGGCATGTGTCAGGGCCTTTAGCAAGCCCGCGCTTGCCTTTTCGCACAGGCGGTAGACGTCTTCAAAATGCGACTGGCCACCGTAATAGGGATCGGGCACGTTCTTTGTCATGCCCAGCGCCTGTTCGAGATAGAGCGCCACCTTCGCCCTTGAGCCTTGCGGCTGCATGGCGGCGAGATGGCGGACATTATCGCGGTCGAGGCCCAGGATCAGGTCGAAGCGGTCGAAATCATCGATACGAACCTGCCGGGCGCGCTGGCCGGAGATATCGATGCCATGCGCCTGCGCCACGGCGATCGAGCGCTTGTCGGGCAATTCGCCGCTGTGCCAGCCGCCGCAGCCGGCGGAATCGATGGTGAAGCGCCCCTCCATCCGCGCCTTGGCTACCTGATGCCGAAAGACGCCTTCAGCCAAAGGGGAGCGGCAGATATTGCCAAGGCAGACGAAGAGTATGGCGGTCATTTCAGGGTTTCCAGAGAATCGGGCATAAGACACTCACATCTACTGTTGAAGCGCGCCGATGAAAACCACCAAACCCAAGCCTGCAAAACGTCACAAGGTCGATCCGGAACTGATCCGCCAGTTTTTCGAGCGCTTCGAACAGGACAAGCCGGAGCCGAAGACCGAACTGAACTACACCAACGCCTTTACCCTGGTGACGGCGGTGGCGCTGTCGGCGCAGGCGACCGACGTTTCGGTCAACAAGGCGACGGGGCCGCTGTTCGCCATCGCCGATAATCCGGCCGGCATGCTGGCGCTCGGCGAGGACAGGCTGATGCGGATGATCAGCTCGATCGGGCTTTACCGCAACAAGGCGAAGAACGTCATGGCCATGTGCCGCATTCTGATCGACCAGTACGGCGGTCAGGTGCCGATGAACCGCGAGGCCCTGATCAGCCTGCCGGGCGTGGGCAATAAAACCGCGTCGGTGGTGCTCAATGAGATGGGCATCGAGCCGGCCATCGCGGTCGATACGCACGTCTATCGCGTGTCGCACCGGCTGGGCCTGGTCGATACCGCGGCCAATACGCCGGACAAGGTGGAAACGCAGTTGATGCAGATCATTCCGAAGCACTGGCTGACGCGGGCGCATCACTGGCTGATCCTGCATGGCCGCTATGTCTGCGTGGCGCGCAAGCCGAAGTGCGATATCTGCATCGTGCGGGATTTATGTCCGAAGATCGGCGTCGATTTCACACCGCTGGTTTGAAGGTAAGTAAGTCGGTAATAGATTGCTGAAATACTTCACCCATCAGATTTATGGGAGGGTGGGAAATGAGCGTTAAGTATCATTGCGTAACGTTGGTTTCGGCATTGGCTCTGTGTGGCTTGATGGGAGGTTGCCAAAAGCACGAACACACACGCGTGAAGCTTGAGGTTGTCATAGACGACAATGGCAAGATTTACCGTGGTAGCTCTATCCAACAATACGCCTGCCGCCAAAGTACTCATATTATGAGTGACTCGGCCAATTGCTATATTACTGGCGAGGCAGTGGTCGTCAAAATTGGAGAGAAGGGGGACCTTTTCATGGTTTTCGATAAGCCAGGCGCGCGAAGCAGCACTGAGATGGTGTGGTCTGTCTTGGGGGCTGTCTCGGACAGTCCGATGACGGCAACCAATTCTACGCTGCCAAAGTCTTGGACGCTTCGACCGGATCAAATGCCATTAATGGTGAGATTTAGGGACCCTTCAGACGCATATTCAGTCGAAGCAGTTGATCCTGTCCATTTTGACGCGTCTTTTGGCAAGGGTGTCGCGCTAGTCAGCGTTTCAGTAGAGACAACGGACGAGCCTATACAATACGGAATTGTAGAGCGCGAATTACCGTGGATTTACTCTAACCCAAGTCCTTTTCAGGTTTGGCCGAGTAGGCAGCCTATAAATAGGTTGGCGGAAACGCTTGGATACACAAGTTTCATTGTGCGAAAGTAAAAAGCGGTAGAGATGTGCAAGGCGCGCGATTTGCTTATTTCGCCTTAAGGTGTTCCAGAATAAAGGTTGGCTGGCCATGGAACAGGCATTCGCGCAAAGGCTTGTAGCCGTGGCACAAGGCCAGTTTCAGCGAGGCCGCGTTCTCCGGGCTGATCATGCAGATCAGGCGCGGCAGATTCAATGTTTCATCGGCATGGGCCAGTGCCGCTGTCAGCGCTTCCGCGGCATAGCCCTGTCCGTGAAAGGCGCTGTCGAACACCCAGCCTGTTTCGAAGGCATCGAAGGCGGGCCTGATGTCGCGTTTATAGTCGAAAATGCCGACGACGCCGATCGGCTGGTCCGTGTCCTTCAGCCGCACCAACCAGTTGCCGAAACCGAAAACCTGCCAGTGGCCGATATCGCGCAGCAGGCGCAGCCAGACCTCTTCCGGGCGCAGCGGCTTGCCGGTGATATGGTGGTAGACGCCGCGCTGGACCCAAAGCGCGCACAGGAAATCGTAATCCGTGGCGGCCAGCGGTTTCAGCGCCAGCCGTTCGGTTTCAATGCACATGGTCGGCACTTGCGCAGCCGCAGACATGCAGCGCGGCCTCGACCGCATCCTTGAAACGCATGGCGGCTTCGGGATCGTAGGTCAGGTAGAGATCCGGCTCGATCAGTTCCAGTTCCATCAGGCAGAAGCCGCCATCTTCCGCACGCACCATATCGACGCGGGCATAGAGCAGGCGGTCGCGGCCGATGAAGTCGATGGCCGACTGCGCCAGGGCCAGGGCTTCCGGCGGCGGCGTCTTAACGCGCAGATGGGCGTTGTAATCGGGCTGCGAGCGGAAATCGCCCGATTTCGGCGTCTTCAGCACGGCATGAGAAAACTGGCCGACGAAATAGAGCAGGGACCATTCGCCCTCCGACCGGATGGCCGGCATGAAGGGCTGGATCATGGCCGGGCCTGTGGGCGGGGCCGTGCCCCCCTCCACCACTTCGTGGTCCCCCTCCCCCGCTAAAGCAGGGGAGGATAAGAGACTATCGCCTTCCCAGATCAGGGTGTTTTTCGCCCCGGCGGAGATGGCCGGTTTCAGCACCAATGCCCGTTGGCCGAAATCGGCACGGGCGCGCGCCACGTCTTCATCCGTCAGGCGCTCGGTGAACAGGGTGGGGATAATGCGGATGCCGGCCTCGGCGAGATCGCGCAAATAACGTTTATCGACGTTCCAGCTCACGATTTCCGGCGGATTGAAGACGCGCCTTTCGGCGGCCCCCATCGCCGTCATGGCGCCGATAAAACTGTTGGGCGCGTTATGATAGCCCCAGGCGACCAGCGGCAGGATCAGGTCGTAATCCCCGTCGATCGGCTCCGACCACGGCTGATCGAAGATTTCGGCGTCTATCCCGGCCAGCGCCTCGCGGTAGGCGTCCAGCACATAGGGCCAGCGGCCATGGTGCGACGGATGGTCGGGATTGGGAGTCAGGATCAGAATACGCTTGCTCATGGACTCTTTATTGATCATTAGGTTACAGCATAGCAACCGGATTCTGAGGCCCTGATTATATGACCGTCGAATATGACATCACCGCCGTCGGGCACGCCATTGTCGATGTGCTTGCCCCCTCCGATGACGCCTTTTTAGGCAAGCATGACCTGCACAAGGGATCGATGACCCTGATCGACAGTCACCGCGCCCTCAGCCTGTCGGAAGCCATGAACGAGAGCGAAATGGCCTCGGGCGGATCGGCGGGAAACACCATTTCCGGCGCGGCGTCCTTCGGGGCCAGGTGCGCCTATGTCGGCAAGGTGGCGCATGACGCTATGGGGGAATTCTTCGCCCACGACCTGCGCAAGATGGGCGTCGAATTCCGCACGCCGGTGCTGCATGACGATCCGACCCCGACGGGCCGCTGCCTGATCAATGTCACGCCCGACGGCCAGCGCACCATGGCGACGTTTCTGGGCGCGGCGGCGCTGGTCAGCCCGCAGGACCTCGACGAGGAGATCATCAGGGCCTCGCAGATCACCTATCTCGAAGGCTATCTGTTCGATACGCCGTCCGGCCGTGAAACCTTCGCCAAGGCGTCGCAGATCGCCCGCTCGGCCGGCCGCAAGACCGCCATCACCCTGTCGGACGGCTTCGTCGTCAACCGCTGGCGCGAAGACCTGCTGGCCTTTATCGACCGCCATATCGATGTCGTCTTCGCCAATGAAAACGAATTGCTGTCGCTGTTCCAGACCGACGATTTCTTCAAGGCGCTGCGTTTCCTGCGCGCCAAGACGGACCTGGCCTTCGTCACCCGCTCCGAGCAGGGATCGGTGGTGGCCAAGCTCGATGACACCCACATCGTCAAGGCGTTTCCCTGCGACAAGGTGATCGATACGACCGGCGCCGGGGATAGTTACGCGGCGGGTGTGCTGTTCGGCCTGACGCAAGGCCTGCATGTTACCGCCTGCGCCGAACTGGGTTCGCTGGCGGCTTCGGAAGTAATCGGCCATTATGGGCCACGCGCGCAGGTATCGCTCAAGCAACTGGCGGCGGAAAAGGGCCTGATCTAGGTCCGTCTCTTAAGCGCCACATAGAGTGCGCCGGTGCCACCGTGGCGGGCGTGGGCCTGTGAAATGCCGGCGATGATATGCGACAGGGCCGGATCGGCCAGCCATTCCGGCGCGTGGCGTTTCAATATGCCGTTTTCGGAGACGCCCTTGCCGGTGATGACCAGCACGGCGCGGTAATCATTGGCATAGGCCTGCTGCACGAAGGCTTTCAAACGCGCCTCGGCGGCGAAGGCGGTCAGGCCGTGCAGGTCCAGCCGCGCCTCGATCGGATCGCGTTCGCGGGTGATGCGGCGCTTGCGTTTCGGCTCGATCGGATCGGGCGCGAAATCCGCCGCGCGGGTGATCTTGTAGCCGCTGACGGGTGTGAGTGATTGGCCGAGCTTGAAAGGTGTCAAAGGGATGGGGGCCGGTTTGGCGGCGGTCATTTCGCCGGGCATGTCGGCGATTTTCACGGTTTCGGTCTGCGGCTTGACTTCGGGAAGGCGGATTGGCTTGTGCGGGCGCACGGTCGCCGTCACCAGCGCCCACAGCCGCAAATCTTCTGATTTTAAACCGAAACGCGCCATATGCCTGCACTAAGAAAGCAAGAAACCCCACCACCGCATCTAGCGCTTCGCGCGTCGTGCGGTCTCCCTCCCCAACAAGTTGGGGAGGTACAAGACTTTACTTATACCTCCCCAACTTGTTGGGGAGGGGGACCGCGCCTCTTGAGGCGTGGTGGTGGGGTATCTTACTTGAGGACGGTGGCCAAAGGCTACCGAATTAATAATCCTCAGACTGGAAAGCCTGCAACTGCCGGGTCAGGCGTTCGCCGCGCTTGCCGGCGGTCAGGGCCGCTTCCGACAGGCGGCGGATATTTTCCGGACTTTCCGGTTGGCGGGCCATGACTTCCAGCGCGCCATTGATCACATTCAGCATCTGGGCGAAATCCTGCGCCACGTCGCTGGTCAGCCGGCCCACGGTTTCATACCGCCGGGCATGGCCGAGCGCTTCGGTGAGCGTATCGAGCTGCGCCTGCATTTCGGAGACCTGCGCCAGCGCGGCGGGATCGGTCGCGGGCTGTTGCGCCAGGCGCGCCTGGGCGTCATGACAGGCGGCCTGCCATTTGGTGGCCTCGAAGCGGGCGGCGGCCAGTTTCGCTTCCCATCCCGATGTATCGGGTTGGGGCGCCGGCTGGTCCTGCAAGGCCTTGTGCGCGGCCTGCAATTCGGCATAACGGGCGGCGGCCTGGTCGAGGGCGTTTTTCAGGCCGGTGATGCGCGCTTCGTGCAGACGGAAATCCGGCTCCGGCTCCGGCGCATTGGAAAGCACATGGTAGCGTTGGGCCAGGTCGTCATGGCGAGCTTGCGCCGCCGTCAGCCGGTCTTCCAGCGCGGCGATGCGGGCCTCGTGTGCGCTGTAATCGGGTTCCGGCGGAGGCGTTTCAGCCAGTTCACGATAGCGCCGGTCCAGATCGGATTTTTCATCTTCCGCGGTCTTCAGTTCGGCCTGCAAGGCGCGGATGCGGGCGTCATGTGCGCTGTAATCCGGTTCGATGACGGGGGCGTTGCGCAGGGCATCCATCTCGGTCTCTAACGCGGCCTGAACGGCGCGCGCCATGGTGAGTTCGGCGGTCATCTCATTGACGCGGCCCTCTTCGGCCAACTTGGCGGCCAGGATATCGTCGAGCCGCGCCTGTAAGTCAGCCTGGCGATTTTCAGCGTCCGCGATCCGGGTTTTCAGGTCTTCGTTTTCGGCCATGACCAGCGGATCGGGTTCATGGACCATGATCGGATCCGGCAGAACCGGCTCGGGCTGGGGCGCCGCCGCCGGCGTATGCCAGTCATAGGGCGACGGCATTTCGGACAAGGCTTCTTCACGGGCCACGGCGGCGGCCTGGGTAACCGCGCTCTCGCGTTCCAGGGCGGCCTCTATGCGGGCGGCCTCCAGTTCGGCCTCGAAGGCGGCGCGCGCCTCGGTCAGGGCGGCCTCGCGCGCCTCGGAGACGGCATCTTCCAGTTCGGATTCGTTGGTATCCGTCTTGGTCTTCCAGGTCGTGCAATCGAAGGCGACACCGTGGATATGCCGCTGTGCGCCCACTGTTTTCGCCTGGCCTTCAAGCGCGATCCAGCGTTCGGTTCCATCCTTGCGGATGAGCTTGATATCGAGCGCCAGATGGTCGCTTTCACCGCGCACCAATTCCCCGAAGGCGGCATCGGCCACGGCCTGGTCGGCGTCGGAAATCAGCGTCGGCCCGCCGGGATATTCGCGGCCGATCAAGGCCATCATGCCGGCGTCTTCGACAATGGTATCGGCCTCAGCATCATATTGCCAGGTGCCGATGCCGAGCGCGGCGCGGGCCTCCTCGGCCAGGCGGTGATCGGCCAGTTCCTGCGTTTCAAGTTCCTGGGCGGTGCCGGAAGCCGGGGCTGCCGGCGCGGCGGCGGGCAGAATGCCGGAGGGCAATGCCGTAACGGTCACGCCGCTTTCGCCGCCTTCATGGGTGCGCATCACCCAGGCTGTGACGGCGCAGGCCTGGGTGTCGCCGTTCGGCGCCTTGAGACTGAGCTGAATTGAGGTCTGGCTGTGCGGCGAGGCCTCGTCCTGCCGGTCGCCGAGATAATCGATGGCTTTCTGGAAATCGTCGTCGGCCACGAAAAACTGCGTCCAGTTCTGGCCGAGCGCCTGTTCGCGCGTCAGGTCGAAGGCGTCGAGCGCGGCATTGTTGATGTCGATGATCTGCCCCTTGGCATCGAGGCCCCAGAAGGGCACGGTGGCCGAGGCGAACCACTGGCCGCGCCACAGGCCGTTCAGGTCGTCGATCCCCTCGCCGGAAGTGGTTTCCAGTTCGACCATGGCGGCGGTGGAGCCGATGATCTCGCCGGTGCGGTTCATGATCGGCATGGAGGTGACGCTGACCAGCACCTTTTCGCGGCTGCCGTGATTGACCAGCAGATGCTGGAAGCCCTTCACCGTCTGGCCGCGCAGGGTGCGCGCGATCGGCAGCAGATCGGCCGGGATCATGCGGCCGTCCGGGTAGGTGATGCCCCAGGTGGCGGAATGGAAGCGCAGGCCCAAGAGTTCGGAATCCTTGCGGCCGAGCAACTGGTGCGCCGCCCGGTTGGCGAAGGTGAACTTGCCGCTGACATCGGTTTCGACCAGGGCCACCGGCACGGCGTTGAGCACATTGAACATGCGCCGCTCCAGCGTGTCGATCTTGCGTTCGGCCTTGAACAGCAGGTCCTGGAACTGGCGCACCTGGAAGGATTTCAGCGCGGCGATGACGCCGCCGGCCACGGCCAGGGCAAGCAGGATGAAGGCGGCGACACCTAACAGGGCGACCAGATCATGCTCACTTTGCAACAACATACCGAAAACCCTGACTCAAACCCCGACAGCCGGACGCGTCATTTTGTGACAGACTCCGCCCGATGCGCCCGGATCAAGCAAAAACCGTACCTGAATGGGATGCAAGTGAAATTATCCCCAGGCGTGGGGGATAAATGTGGCGCGTGTGTCAGACGCCCATTACCGCCAGCATGATGAAGGTGGCGAACAGAACGAAATGCGTGGCGCCCTCGATGGCGTTGGTTTCGCCGTCATGCAGGTTGATGGCGGCGACGATCAGGGTCAGGGCGGTCATCACGGTTTGCGGAGCGGTCAGCGCCATCTGCACCGGATGGCCGGTGATGAGCGCCATGATCTCGATCACCGGCACGGTCAGGATGACGGTGGAAAGCGAGGCGCCGAGCGCGATATTGACCACTGGCTGCATCCGGTTGGCCAGGGCCGCGCGCAGGGCGGTGAGGATTTCCGGGCTGGCCGAAATGGCGGCCACCAGTATGGCGGCGGCGATCGGCGGCACGCCGGTGCCGGTCAGGCCGCGGTCCATGGTTTTCGCCATGACCTCGGCCAGTATGCCGATCAGCACCACTCCGATGACCAGGCAGGCGGCCGATCCGGCGATGCTGCCGTGATGCCTGTGTTCGCTGTCGCCGGTTCCGGCATAGCTATAGCTGAAGAAATAGCTGTGGCGCGTGGTTTGCAGGCGCAGGAAGACGCCATACAGCAGCAACATGCTGCAAATGGTGAAGACCGAAAACACCTGCCAGTGCGCGGAAGGAATGAATTCCGGCACAATCATGGAAATGCCCATGCCGGTCAGGATCATGACGATATAGGTATTGCCGGAATCGACATTATAGGGCTGCTCGCCATGGCGCAGGCCGCCGAGGATCGCCGCCAGGCCCAGTATGCCGTTCATGTCGAGCATGACGGCGGAATAGATGGTGTCGCGCACCAGGGTCGGTGACGAGGTGTTTCCCAGCATCATGATCAGGATGATGACCTCGACCAGCACCGCTGAAAGGGTCAGGATCATGGTGCCGTAGGGTTCGCCGACCTTTTCGGCCAGCACCTCGGCATGATGGGCCACGCGCAGCGACACCATGATGATGACCGCGATCAGGCAAAGGCCGGCGAGCAGGGAGACGGCCTGGCCGTTTTCCAGGATCAGGTGCTCGCACAGGAAAGCGCCGCCGGCGATCAGGGCGCCAAGGATAAGGAATTTTTCGGATTTCAAAATGGCGGACATGATCATGCGGTAGACTACGGCGCGGCGTTCGGAGTCAAGACGGATGATCCACCGCTAAAGAGGGTAAATGCGCCGTTCACCCTTATAAGGGGTTTACATTTCACGTCCGGCTGTTAGCTTGGCCGCCATGGTAACGAGAGGCCCGATCAGCAGTCTGACCGGCCGGCTCCAGTATTCTGTGCATCCCCGTTGTTGAAAATTCTAATCGGTCATCCGATGGAATGCGCTTATGCGTTTCCTTCGGAGATCATGGAGCAGGTTATGGATTTGGACCGTGAAGTCGATCGTCTGATGAAGCGCATCGAGCAAAGGGTCGCCGAACCCGAAGTCATCTTCGCGGCCATAAAGCAGCTCGTCGGAGCGCATTTCGCCAGCCGCCTGCCGGAGGAGCTTGGCGCCTTCAACCACTTCATGGATATGTCCCTGCAGCGCCGGCTGTCCGGCCCCGGCCTCGCCGTCCTGACCAACGATATCAAGAAGCGGATCGCCGCGCTCAATGCGGTGTCCTATCTCCAGGCGGCCAGGGCGGACGTGCACTGGGTGTAAGGCGCGCGCCTGACCGTCATCAGTTCCGGGGGCGTTTCAGGGCCGCGCGGGCGGTTTCCATCAATTTCCTGACAGGCGCGCGGCTCAGGCCGTCGCTGCGCATGACCATCTGAACCAGCGGATCAGTCAGCAGGTCTTCGAGGGTCGGTTCGGTGAATGTGCGGGTCATGACCTGTCTCCTGCCTGACGCTTGCCATAGGGCTACTATAGTGCTAATGAGAATTATTCGCAATATAATTCTTGAGTCGAGGCCGGCCATGTCCACAGCGGAAGCCCCTGTCAATGACATTCGCAACCTGAGCTATGCCGAGCATTTCATCGTCTGGGTGATGCGCACGGCGGTGGCCTGTGCGCCGGAATGCCGCATGATCCACCGCGAGTTCAGCCACGCCTTCGGACCGCATGTCGAGGCGGGGGCGAAAGCGTTCGAGCGGCTGCTGCTGGTCCTGGCGAAGGCGAAGCGGCCGATCACCCTGGCGCGGCCGGGCCATATCCACATGACGCATGACGAACTGAGCCTGCTGGCGCTTTTCGCGGCGGCGCAGGGCGGCGACGCGGAGCGGTCCCTGGCCCATGCCCGCTGGCTGATGGGACAGGCGCGGACGGCGTCCTTATGCGAGGCGGTGGCTGATCTGGCCCGTCTGCTGGAACGCAACGGCCGAACCTTCCGCCGTGCGCCTGAGGCAATGCCGCCGAAAGGCTGTAAAGGAGAGGTGGGGCGATTATACGCCGTATTGTAAAATCACCCTCACGAGGCGGTCCTTGCCCATGCGCAGTATCGGAGAATTTCTTGTAAGAACATCCCTCATTTGTTAAGAAGGTCATTCTTTTCAAGCGTTTTTTTGGGAATAGGCAGATACTTAAAATCTGTGGGGGATGAAATGGGTGCGAGTCAGGGATGGGGTATATTCTTTCTGAGAATTGCTTTGCAGGGATTGCTTTTGTCCATATGCCTGCCGGTGGCGCTGGATTTTTACAAAAAAATCAAGACCAGGCGACAAAGGGCCAAGGCGTCGATTGATGTGGTCTCGTTATTTATAACAGCGACCAATTTACTGCCCGTTGGCTTGCCGGGCAAAGTTGCGATGAAAATGGATGATGCTCTCCATGACATTCGAATGGCCCGGGACAAAGTCAATGGGCTTTTGCCGATACTATACCTGAACCTGGATGGAAATGCCTTGGATATAGTATCCAGCTTGAATAGTATCTATATGAGAATGCTGGATTATTTGGAAAATTATCTGGTTGTGCGCAAAAGAGGCGTGTCTTCGTCGTTAAATCGAGAAATGGCTGAAGCTGGTTTGCATATAGATGGGTTGCTCATGAGGCTTCGGGAATATGCCAAGAAGGTGAATAACATCGACATCGACAAGCAAATGAATACATTTTCGCACGAACATTTAAAGCTTGTTTTTGAAGCTGTGGAAGCTGCAACACCTTAATGCCTCTCATTGAGCGCAAAAAGCAAAAAAGCAGCCCGGAGGCTGCTTTTGAAGACCAATCCCTGGTAAGGATTGGAGCGGGCGAAGAGGAACTTGATCAGAAAAAATATTATGTAATGGATTTAATATTTTATTGATTTGTAAGGGATAATTTTTGCGCCGGTACAAATATTCGATACAAAGTCGATACAAATGAAGGTGCCGGATGAAAAGGAATAGGTGGCCCGAAGGCTTCGGGCAAAAGCCAAACGGTGTCTTTAAGGTGCGTAAAGTTGTACCAAAAGAGTTGCGGGCAATCCTCAAGCGCGATGAATTTAACCACACCTTCAAGGATCAGTATGGGCGCGGGCTGAAGATCGAGTTAGACGCCTTGGAGCAATACCCAAGGTATTGGCGCGATTTTAACCGGCAGATTGATCAGGCGCGCTTGGGCTGGCAATCGTCGGAAACATTCTTTGAAAACTTCATTGATGAGGATTTTGCGCGCGGGGTTTCTGAGCGGCCAATTCAAAACCCGTCCGATGCGTTGAGTCGGGCTATGAAAACCTACCTGACTAACCGCATGGTCGAAGGTAGTTATTTGCACATATTTGAATCCGAAAAAGCCCGGTCAGATGTTGGTATCGAGTTTGATGAAGCGATGTACGAGAGCGATAAACTCACCCGCGATTTTGCCGGGTTCTTGGCTGATGCCAAGGTCATGCTTCCTGATGATAGTCCCATGCGCGAACCGCTGTTTAATCAGTTTAAAATGTTGACGAAGGGAACGCTGGGTAGGTTCAAAGCCCAGGCCCTCCGGGTTGAGGCCATGAATCAGGTCAAAGCCATAGAGGCCATAGACACCAGCCAATATCAAAATGTCGCCCGTGCGACCCTGAAGGATTATGGTCAGCCGCAAACCAAGCCCATGATGAGATTATCGGCCTGGTTTGAAATCTACATTTCAAGAAAATCGAATATAAAAGGCTTGCCCCCCGACGAAGTCAGGGCACTTGAAGCCAAGGGGGAGGTCGTCGAAGACTATTTGAAGGTCAAGGACATGGAAGTGCGCCAAAAGCACGAGAACGCTCTGGAAGCGTTGATTGATGTTATCGGCGACAAGCCATTGAACCGGATTACCCGCCACGATGCGATCAGCTTTGTAGAAATGCTGAACGACTTACCCGTCTCCATGAAGCCCGAAGTGAAGGCGATGACCTTTTCAAAGCGCGTTGCATGGAGCCGCGAAAATCCGGAAATCCCGAAAGCGACAACCGCCACAATTGAAAAATGGGTAGGGCGCATCAAGGCAGTATGGCGTAAGGCTCTTCTTACCTACCGCCATGAGTTCACAGACCTGTATCAAATCTGGGATGACATGGATGAGTTTATCGCAGGCCGTAAGAGTCAGAAGAAGCGGCCATTTAAACCCCGCGAGATCACCTCCATTTTTAACACTCCAATGTTCATGGGATTCGCTGGTGATGCGGATAAGGCTGGCTATCGCAACAAAAAGGGCGAAACCTTAGCTCAAGATCATAACTGGTGGCTGTTCGTGCTTTGCGCATATCATGGCAACCGCTTATCAGAATACGCTCGCCGTTCTGTCGATGACCTGTTGCGTGATGAAGACGGCGTTCTGTACCTTAAGATTGAAGAGGCAAAAAACGACGGGTCTGTTCGCCGTCTTCCAATTCACCAATTCTGTATCGACCTGGGCTTTGAACACTATGTCGAGAAAGTTAAAGCGGCTGGTCATAACCAGATGTTCCCGCAACTCGCTGATGTGTCTGAGACCCGCGAACAGGCTGATCATTTTTCGCAATGGGCGGGGCGATGGTTCCGTGAGAACGGCTTTGACTTCGACGACCCAATTGACGGCAAGGCGACATTTGCGTGCTGGCGTCATACATTTTCGACCGTTGCCACGGCCACTGATGGGCCTGACGCGGCTTGTTTGAGCGAGTCTCAAGCCGGGCATATCACCGGCCACGCCCAAGGGGATGTTCAGAAGCGTGTTTATATCCAGCCGTCAAATGCAACCATGAAGGCCAATCTTGATAAGGTTTGGCTGCCAGGTTTTCCATACGACAAGATGACGGCCATTTATGCTGGTGGGCGGCATAACAGACTTTAAGCGCTTTCCAAGGCATTGTGGCCCTCCGCCACATGGAGAAGAGAAGTCGGCAGAGGGCCATTAGACGCTCTTGAAGGGAGAGCGTTAGGCGGGGCGGTGTTGACGGCCGAAGTAGCGATGGATCGCCTCAATGACGTTGGCACGGCGCTTTTCGGGTTGGTAGTCGGCCTCGATCTGGCCACGCATGTTCATCAGCCATGATCTGTAGCAGGCGAGTTCATATTTCAAGCGTCGATCCTTGGCACGGTCATAGCGGATGTCGATGCGCTGTATGACATAGGTCAGGATGGCGATGGCATCCTCGTAATCGTAGTTTTCCAGTAGGTCGCGGATCACTCTTGGCGATACATGGTCATGGTATAGCTGGCGATCCTCCGCATGAAACTGGCCAGATGGAAGGAAGCTGAGGATGTATGCCTCTGATTGGGTGATGTAGTAGCGGGCCATTGGGCTGGTGTCTCCTAAATATGGACACCAGTATTTATGCTCCGTGCCCAGGGCGGGGCGATTTATGGCCTATTTTCCGGCCATTCGCCCCCGGTGTTAAAGACGGCTTTAATTTGGCCCGGCGGATGCCACTTGCCCCTCCGCACACGGCCTTGGACATGGCGCTGATAATCGGATGGCGATTTCGGCTTTGTCGTCTGATGTCGCCGTCTATTGCAGATCAGGCAGGCCGCGACGATGTTGTCGGCACGATCCTTCCCACCTTCGCATTGGGCGGTCAGATGTTCAGCCGTGCATTTGAAGGTCTGGGCCAATCGTCTGGTCAGATGATAGCGGATAACGAACTGATCGAGATCGTTATCCCACATCGGCATTCCGCAATAATAGCAGCACCAGTCCTGACGACGGGCGGCTTTGAGTTTCAGCGTTTTCAGGCGTTGGGTCATGACACATCCTTGTTTCAATGAAGAAACGGACGTGCATCCATCGATAACGATGGCCCCTCGGTTGGGGAGGTAATCCTCGCACGAGACGACGCTATAGCGCCACTCCGTAGTCCCTATCAGTCCCCTGCTGCAAGCAGGATCAAAAGGCCCTTGGCCCATGCGCCCTCACATTGCGCATCTGACCCTCATAACCTACGCCAAACCCAGATGGAGTCAACGCCCGGCCTTGGCCAGCAGCTTCTCACCATCTGGCCTGAGTTGCCCATCAGGACTGACCAGCCGATACAAGGTGTTCCGGGTAATCCCAAGCTCGACGCACAAATCACCGACATTGGTATCGCGGTTGGCCATGCCATGTTGGGCACGACGCAACATCGATGGTGTCATAGCGAACTTCCGGCCACCGGTTCTGCCACGAGCGCGGGCTGATGCCAGTCCCGCCATAGTGCGCTCACGGATTAGCTCCCGCTCGAACTCTGCCAGACTGGCGAAAATGCCGAACACCAATTTGCCGCTGGCCGTGGTGGTATCGATTGAAGCGCCATGACCGGCAAGCACCTTGAGACCAATGCCCCGGTTGGTCAGGTCATGCACGGTGTTGATGAGATGGCGCAGATCACGGCCGAGACGGTCGAGCTTCCAGATGACCAGCGTGTCGCCTTCCCGCAGGGCTTTGAGGCAGGCCAACAATGCCGGGCGATCATCCTTCTTCCCACTGGCGACATCCTGATAGATGTCCTCGACCTTCACTCCATGCTCGACCAGAGCATCCATTTGAAGGTCTTGGTTTTGATCATTCGTGCTGACGCGTGCGTAAGCAAGACGCTGGACATCTTGCACGATATTCGCAACCGAGATGAAAAAGCTCTTATTTTCGTCGAAGATTTGGCTATGCAGGATCGCCTTGCGGGCTTGATCCAAAGCCACTTCAAGTTATCGGCGCCGCCTATGAGAATAAACGGCACCGTTCCCGGTCCGCGCCGCCAAGAGATGGTGCGTCGCTTTCAGACCGCATCAAACCAGTTCGTGATGATATTGTCGCCGCGCGCTGGTGGCGTCGGCCTGACCTTGACAGCCGCCAATCACGTGATCCACCTGTCGCGTTGGTGGAATCCGGCCGTGGAAGATCAGGCGACCGATCGCGTTTTTCGTATCGGGCAAACCAGGGATGTCTATGTGCATTTGCCATTGGCGGAGCATCCCCATCCGACAATCAAGGATACGAGTTTCGATATCCAGTTAAACGCCTTGCTTGAACGCAAGCGCCAGCTTACCAGTGATCTCTTCCTACCGCCTGAGGCCAATGACAGCGATCTTGACGCGCTGTTCAACGAACTTACCAAAGGCGCTATCGAAACTGCGGTGCCGATACATCCGGAAAAAACGATAGCCGAAGCCAATGTTTCAGACACGGGCGAAGTCCGTAAAGTCTTGTCGCTTCCTGTTGATGCCATAAGGGTACAGCCCAGGATATGGCGAACTGCGGCAGGTAAGCCGTCTCCGGTCAACGAGGTTGTTGAACTCTTCCGCGATAAAATCATTAAGACGGTGGCGATCAGTGATCCGTACTGTCTATGCTCGGAGAACAGTCGTCAGGCTCAAATCAGCTTTGTGCAACGCCTGAACACGGTCGCAAAATCGCTTGAGGCCGTGGTCATCGAGTACGCACCGGAACGATGTGATGATGATGCTTATCGTCTTTTTTGCAATACGTATTATAAAATTCAAGTATCTTTTTCTTTGGCAATCTTTTTGTATGATTGCGTTTTGCATAATGTGTCATATACACATTACGCATATCTGAATAAAACTCTTCCATCATTTTAATAACTTTTATTTTTGTACCTTACTAAGGACTATCCGTTAGCTCCATTTATAAAAATACCACACCCGATTTTTCGATTGCAATTTTAATGTGAATCAAATGCGCGATTATTTCTGATCATACTTGGGCTGTCAGAATTTCCAACCTCCTTAGCGGGGCGTGTGCTGGAGTGAAGTTATCTTTGGGGGTAGGGGCAAAGATGCGGCCTTATGTGTTTTTGATTCGGTTCCTGGTCGTATCCACGGGCAAGTTGCTGGTCTGTTAAGCAGGATGCGCTCGGAAGGGTATTTGCCGGTGCGCTGAAAACGAAAAAAGCACCCCGAAGGGTGCTTTTTTATTCGGTACAAAGATCGATACATAAACCGATACATTCGTTACATTTGGATTTCAAAAAATCCAACAAAAACAATCCCTAAGGGGGATTGGAGCGGGCGAAGAGGATCGAACTCTCGACATCCACCTTGGCAAGGTGGCGCTCTACCGCTGAGCTACGCCCGCATTATCCGTTGGCGAAACCGTGTCTCGCCGGGAGAGCGGCCTTATAGACGGAAGGCCGTTTTCATTGCAAGCGCCTTTTTTCGGAATCCTGTGAAAAACTTTCGCAAAACTTACAGCATCGCCGGGATAACGCGATCGGGCGGGCGGTGGCCGTCCTGATGTGTCTTGATGTTGAGGATCACCCGGTCGCCCATGTCCTGGCGCGCCTCGATGGTGGAGGAGGCCATGTGCGGCAGTAAAATGGCGTTGGGCAGGCCGATCAGTTCCGGATTGATCGCCGGTTCGCGTTCGTAGACGTCAAGCCCGACACCGGCGATGCGCTTTTCGCGCAGCATGGCGGCCAGGGCCTGTTCATCGACAATCTGGCCGCGCGCCGTATTGACCAGGATGGCGTGCGGCTGGAGCCTGGCCAGACGCTCGGCGCCCAGCAGGTGCTTGGTGCCTTCGCCGCCGGGGGCATTGATGGAAATGACGTCCATGCGTGCCAGCATCTGGTCGAGATCGTCCCAGTAGGTGGCGCCCAGTTCATCGCTGATGCGCGCTGAAACCGGCTTGCGGTTGTGGTAATGGACGCTCATGCCGAAGGCGCGGGCGCGGCGGGCCAGGGCCTGGCCGATACGGCCCATGCCGATGATGCCCAGGCGTTTGCCGAAGATGCGGCGGCCCAGCATGAAGGTGGGCGACCAGGCGGAAAACTCGCCCTTCTGCACCAGTTCGGCGCCTTCGACAAAGCGGCGCGATACGGCCATGATCAGGCCCATGGTCATTTCGGCGGTGTCTTCCGTCAGCACGCCGGGCGTATTGGTGACCATGACGCCGCGTTCGGTGGCGGCGTGAATATCGATATGCTCGTGGCCGACGCCGAAATTGGCGATCATCTTCAGCCGGTCGCCGCACCGGGCGAAGAAATCGGCGTCGATCCGGTCATTGATCGAGGTGACCAGCACGTCGGCATCCTGCGCCGCTTCCAGAATTTTCTCCGGCGGCATCGGAGTCATGTGCAGCCATAATGTCGTGTTGAACAGTTCGCGCATACGCGTTTCAACCGCGTCGGGCAGTTTGATGGTGAGGATGACCTTGAGTTTTACAGCGCTCATAAATGCCTTTGTTCTTTTTAAGCGTTATTCTTTTTTAAGTGTTATTCCGGCGCAGCCAGGAGTCTTTCCCGAACCCCTGAAACGCCGCCGGGCCTTGAGGCCCGATTATGCCGAATGAATTCACACTCGGTTAACCAAATCTGAACCCTTGCGGGCAATCATGCGGGCTGCCATTGCGATCTTTCTGGCCGGCCTTGCTGACCGGAGCCGTCCTATTTCCGTAAACGTCAGTTAGATATGCGTCCGTCCGTGTTCACAGGTTTTCCCGACATAAACGCTTTGCATCCGTTTTTTCAAGCGTTTTGGCGCAGAGTCCTGCTTATGTGCGCGGCCCTGCTGGCGCTCGCCGCAGGCTTTGCCGCCGGACCGGTTCGGGCTGAAGGCGAGGCCTTCGATACGCCATCCGGCTTGCAGGTGCCGCGCTGGGCCATGCTGCGCCGCAATGAGGTCAATGCGCGCAATGGTCCCAGCAAGGATAACCGCGTTGTCTGGGTCTATCACAAGGCCGCCCTGCCGGTGCAGATCATTTCCGAAACGCGCGACTGGCGCCTGATCTGCGATCCGCAAGGCGCGGTCGCCTGGGTCAGCCGCACCATGCTCCAGGCGCCGAAGACCGTGCTCAGTCCGCAGGGGCAGAAACTGCAAATGCGCGAAAGCCCGGATGAAGAGGCCGATGTAAAGGCCATACTGAGGCCCAGGGCGCTGGCTTCGCTGGACAAGTGCAAGAAAGGCTGGTGCCGTATCGCCGTTTCGGGCCAGACCGGCTGGGTGCCGCAGCAATCCCTGTGGGGTACGCAGACCACGGCGGCCTGCAAACGGCCCGATCCGTTTGCTTCGGTCAAATAAGACAAGGTTTGACCGGGAAACGCCGGGAAGCCGCTTCAAAAGGCTGGTAATTTCCCTCAAAAGGGTTGAGCCGGCGCGCGGCATCATGTAACGCATCATTTTTTAATGTTACACGCATCGGGAACGCGTTCAGACCAATTTCCCGATTGCCGCGGAGCCACCTGCTGATGACCGAACGTCCTTCTTCCTTTTCCTATGAAGACCTGCTGGCCTGCGGTCGCGGCGATATGTTCGGTCCGGGCAATGCCCAGCTTCCGGCTCCGCCGATGCTGATGTTCGACCGCATCGTCCAGATCAGCGATACCGGCGGCAGTCACGGCAAGGGCTATATCGAGGCCGAACTCGACATCAATCCGGACCTGTGGTTCTTCGCCTGCCACTTCATCGGCGATCCGGTGATGCCGGGCTGCCTGGGGCTTGACGCCATGTGGCAGCTCGTCGGCTTCTTCCTCGGCTGGAAGGGTAATCCCGGCCGCGGCCGCGCCCTCGGTGTCGGCGAGGTGAAGTTCACCGGCCAGGTGACCCCGGATGTGAAGAAGGTAACGTACAAGATCGATATGAAGCGGGTCATGTCTGGCAAGCTGATCATGGGCATCGGCGACGGGGTTGTGGAAGCCGACGGCAAGCTTATCTATCAGGCGTCGGGCCTGCGCGTCGGCCTGTTCGACGCCAAGGAACTCGGCTAAAGGCGGGGCAGGCCGTATTGGTTATTCGCCGCAGAGACGAAGCAGGGACTAACAGGTAGGATATTACATGCGTAGAGTCGTGATAACAGGGCTGGGAATTGTGTCTTCCATCGGGCTTGGCGCCGATGAGGTCACGCAGTCGCTGAAAGAGGCACGCTCCGGCATCGTCTTTGCCGAGGATTACGCGCGCCTGGGCTTCAAGTGCCAGGTCCATGCGCCGCCGAAGGTCGATGACTGGCAGGCCCTGATCGATCGCCGCGCCGCGCGCTTCCTCTCGCCCGGCCTGGCCTATGGCCATATCGCCATGGAGCAGGCCATCGCCTCTTCGGGTCTGGAAAAGAGCGATATCTCCAACGAACGCACCGGTATCATCTTCGGCGCGGGCGGTCCTTCCACCAGCGCCATCGTGGCGGCGGCGGACGTGACGCGCGAGAAGACTTCGCCCAAGCGCATCGGGCCATTCGCCGTGCCCAAGGCCATGTCGTCCGGCCCGTCGGCGGTTTTGGCGACGTGGTTCGAGATTCGCGGCATCAACTATTCGATCAGTTCGGCCTGCGCCACTTCCGTCCACTGCATCGGCGCGGCGGCGGAGCAGATCCTGCTCGGCAAGCAGGACGTGATGTTCGCCGGCGGTACGGAAGAACTCGACTGGACGCTTTCCGACATGTTCGACGCCATGGGCGCCATGTCTTCCAATTTCAACGACCGTCCGGCAGTCGCCTCGCGCGCCTATGACCGCGATCGTGACGGCTTCGTCATCGCGGGCGGCGCGGGCATGGTGGTGCTGGAAGACTACGAACGCGCGAAAGCCCGTGGCGCCAATATCATCGCCGAAGTGGTCGGTTACGCCGCCAATTCCGATGGTTACGATATGGTGGCCCCCTCCGGCGAGGGCGCGGCGCGCTGCATGAAAATCGCGCTGGCCGATGCGAAAGGCCGCAAGGTCGATTATCTCAATCCGCACGGCACTTCCACGCCCGTGGGCGATGAGAAGGAAATGGGCGCGGTGCGTGAGGTTTTCGGCGCCCACAGCCCGATGATTTCCTCCACCAAGTCGTTGACGGGCCATAGCCTGGGCGCCGCCGGCGCGCAGGAAGCCATCTACTGCCTGCTGATGATGCAAAATGGCTTCGCCGCCGAAAGCGCCCATATCGACAATCTCGATCCGGCCTTCGATGGCATGAACATTCTCCGCCAGCGCCATGACGGCCCCGTCGGCACCATCATGTCGAACTCGTTCGGCTTTGGTGGCACCAACGGCAGCATTATCCTTTCTCAGGAAGATCTCTAGCCTCTCGCTTTACAGATCTATGCTTTCATGATCCCCTGCCGTAAAAGACGGCGGGGGATTTTCATATGAGCACATTTCTATCAGTTGTGATGCTGAGGGGGCGGCTGACGCGATTGCCTTATGCGCTTGTCGCTGTTCCGATGTTGGCAATTTACTTTAGTGGTCGAGATATCGCCTATCTTGCGCCGCTTGTGATGCTCCGATTGGGAGGACATTTGCAGGATACAGGTTTGCTGATGCCGCTATTTATGGCGCTTAACCTGGCTATACTGCCGGTATTCATTGCGAGTTTCAGCCGGCTCCATGACTTTGGATTGACTGGATGGCTGGCTTTGCCAGTTACCGCACCGCTGCTGATTAGATTATTCGTGAAGTGGGTGATGTCGGGTGATGATGCCTTCCAAACGAGTGGCTTAATCATGATGTGGCTGTATTATGGCGCAACGTGGTTAGCGATTTTAATGGTTGTTGTCTTCGCTCTGGTGCCTGGTCGCAAAGTCCAGACAATTGTTGCCCGGGCTTTATGAAGGCGGAATATCTTGCCTTTTTATGCGTTATTTGCTCTTAACAGCCGATACTTCACTTCGAGGATTTTTTGATCATGGCTGACGAATGGAACTTCCCTAAAGGCGACCTCATGAAGGGTAAGAAGGGCCTGGTCATGGGTGTGGCCAATGACAAGTCCATCGCCTGGGGCATCGCCTCGCAACTGGCCGCCCAGGGCGCGGAAATGGCCTTTTCCTACCTCGGCGAAAGCCTGCTGCGCCGCGTCGAGCCGCTGGCGGCCTCGATCGGTGTCAAGCACCTGATTGAGTGCGACGTGACCTCGGACGCCTCCATGGATGCGGCCTTCGCCAAATTGAAGGACATCTATGGCGAGATCGATTTCGTCATCCATTCGGTCGCCTTCGCCAACAAGAACGAACTGCAAGGCTCGTTCGTCGAGAACACCACGCGCGAGGGCTTCCTGCTGGCGCTGAACGTCTCGGCCTTCTCGTTCGTCGATGTATCGCGCCGCGCCGCCGAACTGATGCCGAACGGCGGCTCGCTGGTCACGCTCACCTATCTCGGCGCCGAACGCGTCATCCCCAACTACAACACCATGGGCGTGGCCAAGGCGGCTTTGGAGGCCTCGACCCGCTATATCGCCCGCGATCTTGGTCCGAAGGGCATCCGCGTCAACGCCATCTCCGCCGGAGCCATGCGCACGCTTTCGCTGGCCGGCATTTCCGGTGGCCGCGGCCTGCACGCCAAGTCAGGCCAGTTCTCGCTGATGAAGCAGGAAACCTCGATGGAAGGCGTGGCCGGCGCGGCGCTCTGGCTGGCGTCTGATCTCGGCTTCTCGACCACCGGCGAAGTGGTCCACGTCGATGCCGGCTTCCATGTGGTGGGCCTGCCGGAAGATATCGAAGGCTGATCCCCATGCCGAGGTGCCTGATCATTGCAGGCCCTAATGGCGCGGGAAAGACGACATTCGCGCTGGAATATCTGCCAAGGGTTCGGGTCGCCAGGTTTCTCAATGCCGATATGATCGCGTCCGGCTTGTCGCCTTTTGCGCCTGAAACGCAGGCTGTGATGGCGGGGCGGTTGTTTCTTGATGAGATTGAGGCTTGTATCGGCGCCAGGCAGGATTTCGCTTTTGAGACGACCCTGGCCGGCCGTGGTTATCTTAGACTGATTGATCGCCTGCAAGCAGATGGCTGGGTTGTGCAATTGTTTTATCTCGCCTTGCCTGACGCGATCATGTCAAAGCAACGTGTCGCCGAGCGGGTTTCGCATGGTGGCCATCATATTCCGGATGCCGATATCGAGCGGCGATATCCGAGAAGTTTGAAAAACCTGTTCAATGCGTATAGTATGAAGGTGGATCAATGCCGGTGCTATCTCAACGCCGGCTTTCCTCCGCAAAAAATCTTTGAACAGTCCAGTAAAACACTGATTGTTCAGAACACTGCGATATACGCCGAATTGAAGACGCTTGCAGGCTTGGCAGATGATTAAACAGACAGATGCTGAAAATGAATCCGACAAGGCGTTCACAGCCTTATGCGAAGCCGTTGAGGGAGCCATAGACCGCAAGCGCCGTCTTGGCCAGTACTGGGTCGTATGGGACGGCGAAAAGCCGGTCGAGATTCATCCCGAAGACACATCGAAAACCGCCGCCGAATGAGCTTTGGTTTCGCGCCGACGCTTGACGATATCGAGACAATCGCGCGGGCAGCCCTGAAACGGCTGCCCGAACCGTTTGCGGGCCATCTGAAAGAAGTGGTGCTGATCGCCGAGGATTTTCCGTCTGAGGATATGCTTGATGAACTGGGCATCGAAGACCCTTACGAGTTGACCGGGCTTTATACCGGCAATCCGGCGGGGCGCGAGGCCATCAGCGGCGATCTGCCGGCGATGATCCACCTGTTCCGCCGCGCCATATTGGATGAATGGGCCGACGGCGGGGTGACGCTGGAAGACCTGGTGAGCCATATCCTCATCCATGAAGCCGGTCATCATTTCAGCCTCAGCGACGACGATATGGAATGGCTGGAAGCCGAACTGAAAAAGCCCGGCTGAACGTCATTCCCGGTCGGACCGGCCTTTTATGCCCTTGAGCGCCAGCACGAGACTGAACCGCGCCAGCCAGGCGTCGATAACCGCTATGGCGATCAGGATCGGATAGGTCCAGCCGCCGAACGCGAAATAATCCAGTCCGGGCCATATCCCGGCCATCTGCGGCTGGGCGACTTTCATCAGCAGGCAGGCAATGGCCCCCAGGGTGGTGACGCTGAACACCAGAAAAGCGATCAGGCCGATCGTGGCGATCAGGCTTTGTCCGGCCACCGACAGCAGGGTTTTCAGCATGGTCAGGCTGCGGCGGCTGTCGAGGGCGGTATTCAGCTTATGATCTTCCAGAAAGGCGCGGGCATAGTGTTCCGCCTTGCCGAAACCGGCCAGGGCCGAGGTGGCGCTGAGGCCCGCGGCCACGCGTTCCTCCAGATGGGCGCGCGCCTCAAAAACGATGTCGGCACGCTCATCGGCGGGCAGGGGCGAAAGCACCTGTTCGAGATAGCCCAGCCAGGTATCGATGTCGGCCTGTTCGCTCATGATCCGTTCGCTCATGACCTGTTCCCCCTTTGCAGAAATGCGTTCAACTGTCCGGTCAGGTCCAGCCATATATCGGTCTGCGCCTTCAGTTCGGTGGCGCCCGCCGGTGTCAGGCCGTAATATTTGCGCGGATGGCTGGCCTCGGCCTCATGCCGCCATTCGGCCTTGATCAGGCCCGCCTTTTCCAGCCGGTGCAGCAGCGGATAGAGCGTACCCTCGGAAAGGTCCAGTCCGGCTTCGCTGCGCAGGGCGTCGAGTATTTTCAGGCCGTACTGCGCGCCATCCTGCAACAGGCGCATCAGGGCGAGTTCGAGCACGCCCTTGTACATCTGGGTGCGGCGGCTTTCGGGTGTCTTGTCGGCGGCGGGCGGCACGGGAGCCTTTCATGACCAGTTACCTTGTGATGCAAGGTGTATGGCCGGTCCGTATTTTTGGCAAGCGGTTTATGCGGCGGTCACTGGTTTTTGTAGAGCCGGCCCTTTTCGGCCAGAGCGATCAGCGTAAAGGCGATGAGGCCGCAGATCAGGGCCGACAGGGGCAGCCAGTAGATATGGCCGGTCCAGCCCGCGCCGATAAAGCCGGAAACGAACGCGCCGCCGACCGTGGTGATCACCCCTTGCAGCGAGGCGGCGGTGCCGGCCACATGGCCGACCTTTTCCATGGCCACGGCCGAGAAGTTGGAGGTGGACAGCGACATCAGTCCCATGGTCAGGGCCTGCAGGATCAGGAAGCTCGGTATGGTTTCGCGGCCGCTCCACGCCCAGGCCAGGTGAAGGGCGGTGACGACGATATAGCCGGTCAGGGCGGTATGCGAAATGCGCTTGACGCCGAGCCGTTCGACCAGGGAGGCGTTGAGCGCCGAGGCCGCGCCCATGGTGGCGGCGCAGGCGGCGAAGATGCCGGCCATCAGGTGCGGCTTGCGGAAGACCTCCTCGAATATCTGCGGCATCAGGGCGACATAGGCCAGCAGGCCGCCGATCAGGCACATGATGGCCAGCGAATAGAAGATCGAGCCGGGTTCGGTAATGACGAAGAAACCGACGCGCCGCAGGTGGGGCAGGTCGGGTTGGCGGCGGTCGGCGGGGTTCAGGGTTTCCGGCAGGCGCAACCAGGTCCAGATGGCGGTCAGGGCGCCCAGTCCGGCCATGATCAGGAAGATGGCGCGCCATGGCCAGACCAGCAGCACCAACTGGCCGAGGCTGGGGGCGAGGATCGGCACCAGCAGGAAGACGACATAGCTGATCGACAGGACCTTGGCCATTTGCGCGCCGCTGTACAGATCGCGGATGATCGAGCGCGTCACCACGCCGGTGGTGGCGACGGCCATGCCCTGGAACAGGCGCAAGATCAGCAGGACCGCGAAATTCTGGCTGGCGGCGGCGATCAGGCCGAAGACGACATAGACCAGTACACCACCGATCAGCACGCGCTTGCGGCCCAGCCAGTCCGACAGGATGCCGAAAATGAGCTGGCCGATGCCCATGCCGAGAAAATAGATCGAGACGATCCATTGCAGGTGGTTTTCGACCTTCACATGCAGGTCCGCGCCGATGACCGGCAAGGCGGGCAGCATCGAATCGATGCCGAGCGCGCCCAGCGCCATCAATGAGGCGATCAGGGCGACGAATTCGGCGAAGTGCGGCTTCCTGGTTTCAGCGGTTACGGACGACATGGCGCAGCCTATAGGCGCTTTATATTGCGCTTGCGAGGGGAAAAGTCAGAAACCCCACTCCACGTCGCAAGAGGGGGGGGCTTGTTTTCTCATCAGACCTGAATCAAAAAAAACCCGATGAACCAGTAAGGTCCATCGGGATATAAGGCCAGTGCCTTCCAAATAATGCCACATTTAAGAAGGCGCTTTAAAACCACGGAAGCGAAACGGCTATGAAAAAGGGAAAGAAACCGCGCCGCATAATGGTTTTAAACACAGATCCCGATCCGCGAATTCCATGGGAACCGGCGCAGCGGGAAAACAGGGTGATATAGTCATAGCAAATCTGACAACGCTGTCAAATAAATAATGAAAGCAAATATGTTTTTTGACGCCGATCGCGGTCATGACGTGGAGCATATTGCGCCGCAACCGTTCGCGTCAAAAGGGGCGGATGACTTGACGGACCTTGATAGCGCTGTCATTAAACGGTCCTGGTCCGGTCGTCACAAACACTAAACGGGCCAGTCAAAAAGAGCGACAGGTGGGACGATAACGGGCGGCTTTTTCAGACCGCCGGGCCGTGCTACTGGTCAGGAAAAAATGTTGTGGAAGAACGACCTAAGGAGCACGCCCTTGTCTAACCTGTCTCATAAACCCGCCCTCAGGCCCGCATTGATGTGGGGCGCCGCGCTTGGCGTCCTGTGCGCGCTCAGTTTCGGCCTGCCGGATACGGCGGAAGCGAAGGTGAAGCCCGCCGCGCACAAGTCGGTCAAGAAAAAGACTGTAAAGAAAAAAGCGGCTGTCAAGACGCCGGCTGTGATCGCCGTCGATCCGGCCTGGCCGAAACTGGCGCCGGCTGGTCTGGTCGATCCGGCCACCGAGGCGAAGATCACCGACATCATGAGCCGGATGACGCTTGAGGAAAAAGTCGGCCAGACCATCCAGGCCGATATCGCCTATATCACGCCGGAAGACCTCAAGACCTATCCGCTGGGGTCGATCCTGGCCGGCGGCAATTCCGCGCCGGGCGGCAACGAACGCGCCACGCCGGACCAATGGCTGAAACTGGCCGATGATTACTGGCGCGCGGCCCTGGACCGTCCGACCAAGGCGCCGATCCCGCTTTTGTTCGGCATCGACGCGGTGCACGGCCATTCCAATCTTGTCGGCGCCACCATCTTTCCGCATAATGTCGGCCTGGGCGCGACGCATGATCCGGACCTGATCGAGAAGATCGGTGCAGCCACCGCCGCTGAAATGGCCGCGGCGGGCGTGGACTGGACCTTCGCGCCGACCGTCGCCGTGGCGCGTGACAAGCGCTGGGGACGTTCTTACGAATCCTATTCGGAAAACCCCGCCGATGTCGCCGCCTATGCCGGGCGCATGGTCGAGGGACTGCAAGGCGAGGGCGGCGGCGCCAACGGTATCAGGCCGGGCCATATCATGTCCACCGCCAAGCACTTCCTCGGCGACGGCGGTACAAAAGATGGCAAGGACCAGGGCGACGCCGAGATGAGCGAGGCCGATCTGGCGCGCATTCACGGCGCCGGTTATCCGCCGGCTATCGAGGCCGGCGCGCTTTCGGTCATGATCTCCTTCTCGTCGTGGAATGGCCAGAAGATGGCCGGCAATAAGCGCCTGATCACCGGCGCGCTGAAGCAGCGGATGCACTTCGACGGTTTCACCATCACCGACTGGGACGCCCATCGCCAGTTGGAAAGCTGCGCCAAGGATGATTGTCCGGAAGCGATGAACGCCGGGGTCGATATGTTCATGGCGCCGGATTCGTGGAAGCCGATGTATGAAAATACGCTGGCCGATGTGAAGGCCGGTACGATCCCGATGTCACGGCTCGATGACGCCGTGCGCCGCATCCTGCGCGCCAAGATCAAGGGCGGCCTGTTTACGCTCGGCGCACCGCTCGACCGGCCATTGTCGGGTAAGTGGGATCAACTCGGTTCGCCCGAACACCGCGCGCTCGCCCGTCAGGCCGTGCGTGAATCGCTGGTGCTGATCAAGAACGAAAACCACACCCTGCCGCTCGATCCGGGGGCGCATATCCTCGTCACCGGTTCGGGCGCCAACGATATCGGCAAGCAGTCGGGCGGCTGGACCATCACCTGGCAGGGCACCGGCAACAGCCGCGCTGACTTCCCCCATGGCGAATCGATCTATGAAGGCATCGCCGAGGCGGTGAAGCAGGCCGGCGGTACGGCGACCCTCAGCGACAATGGCGTCTACAAGGAAAAGCCGGATGTGGCCGTCGTGGTCATCGGCGAAGACCCCTATGCCGAATTCCAGGGCGACCGCGCCAATCTCGATTACCAGACCGGCGACCGCACCGACCTGGAAATGATCCACAAGCTGAAGGCGGCGGGCATCAAGGTGGTCACCGTCTTCCTGTCGGGCCGTCCGCTGTGGACCAACCCGGAAATCAACGCCTCGGACGCTTTTGTCGAGGCCTGGCTGCCGGGCACCGAAGGCGGCGGCATCGCCGATGTCATCGTCGGCGATCTCAACAAGCAGCCGCGTTACGATTTCAAGGGCAAGCTGACCTTCTCGTGGCCGAAATATGCCAATCAGGGGCCGCTCAATGTCGGCACGGTGGGGTATGATCCTTTGTTCCCCTATGGCTATGGCCTGACCTACAGCGATATCGGCGACGTGCCGCAGCTTTCGGAAGATTCCGGCCTGCGTGACGTGGCCGTGGTCAATGTCGATACCTATTTCGCGGCGGGCCGTGTGAAAGCGCCGTGGCAGTCGGCGGTTCTGGACAGCCAGGGCGTCACCATGATCAGCGGGCCTTCGGTGGAAAGCGCGGGCGGTAATGTCACCCAGACGACGGTGGATGCCGACAAGCAGGAATCCGGCCGTTCGGTGGTCTTTAAGGGCAATGGCATTGGCGCGGTGGCCATTTTCGGATCACCTGTCGATCTCAGCCGCCAGACCACGGGCAAGATGGCGCTGGCCGTCACCTATCGCCTCGATTCCGCGGTGTCCGGGCCGGTCATGCTCACGATGGGCAAGGACGAGAAGACCTATACCTCGCTCGACATCGGGCCGGTTCTGAAAGCGCCGGTCGGCCAGTGGGCTACGCTGAAGGTGAAGCTCGACTGTTATCAGGCGGCGGGCCTCGACGTGAACCAGGTCGGCGTGCCGTTCTCGTTGTCTACCACTTCGCCGCTGTCGATCAGCTACAGCGAGATCAAACTGGCTTCGGATGAGGGCGACGCCGTTTGCCCGGCGAAGTGATAGGAAAATCGCCTCCCCCATTCATGGGGGAGGTGGCGCGGCGCTTGCGCCGTGACGGAAGGGGCAATTCCACCGGCGTTAGCCCCTCCCACCATCGCAAGCGATGGTCCCCCCTCCCCGTAAACGGGGCGGGCGAATAATGAGAACAGAGCGGCGAATCCAATCGCCGCCGTTTCACCTCGCCTGAGGCGATCGTTGGGATTTCGTGGTTGATTCAGTTTAAAACCTGTGTCAATTGTATGATAATTTAATTCCAAGGCCCCGATCAAAACGGGTCAAAGAGGGGAAACATGCCTGATTTAGCTCAGTATCTGCCGGCGTCTAACTTCCTGAAAAGTCTCGATATCTGGATCGTGCTTTTCTACGCCGTCTCCATTTTCGTCCTGGCCCAGGTCGTTTCGCGCCGCAAGGCGGGCGAGGCGGTCAGTTCCAACGGTTACTTCCTGGCCGGCAATACCCTGCCGTGGTGGGCCATCGGCGCCTCGCTGATCGCCGCCAATATCTCCGCCGAACAGATCATCGGTATGTCGGGGTCGGGCTACAAGATCGGCCTGGCCATCGCCTCCTATGAATGGATGGCGGCGATCACCCTGATCATCGTCGGGAAATATTTCCTGCCGGTCTTCCTGCGCAACGGTGTCCAGACCATGCCGGGCTTCCTGCAACAACGCTTCGGCCCGTCGGTGAAATACCTGATGGCGATCTTTTGGCTGATCCTCTACGTCTTCGTCAACCTGACCTCGATCCTGTGGCTCGGCGGCACGGCGGTGACGACCGTGACCGGCCTCGATACCCTGACCGTGCTGATCGGCCTGGGCACCTTCGCCCTGTTGTATCAGTTGTCCGGCGGCCTGAAAGCCGTGGCCCTGACCGATATCGTGCAGGTGACGCTTCTGGTTCTGGGCGGGCTGGTCATTGCCGGCCTGACGCTTTCCAAGATCGGCGGCGAGGCCAATATCACCGGTTTCGCCGACGGGTTCTTCAAGCTCAAGGCCAATTTCCCCGAACACTTCCACATGATCCTCGACAAGTCGTCGGAACACTACAAAGACCTGCCGGGCATCGCCGTCCTGGTTGGCGGCATGTGGATCATGAACATCTCCTACTGGGGCTTCAACCAGTACATCATCCAGCGCGCCCTGGCCGCCAAGTCGCTGCCGGAAGCGCAAAAAGGCATCGCCTTCGCCGCCTATCTCAAGCTGCTGATGCCGCTGATCGTGGTTGTGCCCGGCATGGCCGCCCTGATTCTGGCCCCCGGCCTGCCCAAGCCGGACCAGGCCTATCCGCAGATGATGACTCTGCTGCCGACCGGTTTGCTCGGTCTTGTTTTCGTGGCGCTGACCTTTGCCGTCATTTCCTCGACCGCCTCCAAGATCAACTCGATCGCCACCATCTTCACCATCGATATCGTGGCGCCGCTCAAGCGTGACCTCGACGAACGCACTCTGGTCATGATCGGCCGCGTGGCCGCCATTGTGGCGGTTATCATCGCCGTTATCGTCGCCAAGCCGCTGGTCGGTTCCTTCGATCAGGCGTTCCAGTATATCCAGGACTTCACCGGCTTTTTCACGCCGGGCATCGTGGTCATCTTCGCGCTGGGCATGTTCTGGAAGCGCTGTTCGACGGCGGGGGCCTTCGCCGCCGTGGCTGGCGGGTTCCTGATGTCGTGCTTCTTCTATGTGGCGTCGTATCTGCACACCCATGCCGATTTCCTTGGCTTCAGCAACAGCTTCATGGCCACCACGGTGCCGGACATGCCGTTCATGAACCGCGTCGGCTGGGTCTTCTGGATCGCGCTGGGCCTGTGCGTCGCCGTGTCGCTGGTCGTGCCGAACAGGAAGGAAGTCTCGACGCTTACGCTGGAAGGCGTCAGCTTCAAGACGACCCCGGTGGTCAACGCCCTGGCGATTGGCGTGATTGTTATCCTGATCGGTCTTTACTGGTACTTCTGGTAAGGTTTGCAGGTTATCCGGAATGAAACGCGGCGGGAGCGATCCCGTCGCGTTTTTTTGTGGTTGGCCGGGGAAGGAAAGGGGGACCACGGATAAGGGCACGGATGCCGCTGCGCGGCTACACGGATGAAGGCACGGATTTCATGGGCTGCACCGGCCTTTACATTGTCTATCGGCTATTTGCTCTGCATATTGGTCTGAATGACGGCTTCGCCGTCGAAAGGCATCTCAAAGGGCTGTAATGTTGGAATTCGTCATGAAATCCGTGTCTTCATCCGTGTCGCATCGTTTGCGATGCGCATCCGTGCCTTTATCCGTGGTCCTCTTGATTCTGCCTGAGCTGGCTGCGCCGATGACGAATTGACGATCTCTCTTTTGCGGGCGTAAGCTACCGTCAAAATCAAGGGAGGCTGTCATGATGTCTGTTGTGCGTGGCGTGTTGGTGAGCACCGTTGTCCTAGCTACGGTTGCGTTTCCGGCCTTGGCTCAGGCCCCGGTGAAAACCGCCAGCGGGCCGGTTTCCGGCGTGACCGTGGATGGCGTCGAAAGCTTCAAGGGCATCCCCTTCGCCGCGCCGCCGGTGGGGGATTTGCGCTGGCGGGCGCCGCAACCCGCCGCGAACTGGACCACAACGTTGAAAGCCGATCACTATGGCCATGACTGTATGCAGGAACCTTTCGGTGGCGATGCGGCGCCGCTGGGCACAACGCCTTCGGAAGACTGTCTGGTGCTCAATGTCTGGCGTCCGGCAGGCAGTCACGACAAGAAGCTGCCGGTGATCGTGTGGATCTATGGCGGCGGGTTCGTCAATGGCGGGTCATCGCCGGCGGTTTATGATGGCTCGGCGTTTGCCCGCAAGGACGTCATCATGGTCAGTTTCAATTACCGGCTGGGGCGCTTCGGCTTCTTCGGTTTCCCGGCGTTGACGGCTGAAAATAAAGACGGAATGCTCGGCAATTACGGCTATATGGACCAGATCGCGGCGCTGAAATGGGTGCAGGCCAATATTGCGGCCTTCGGCGGTGATCCGGCCAATGTCACCATTTTCGGAGAATCGGCCGGCGGCGGCAGCGTCCATATGCTGATGACCTCGCCGCTGGCAAAAGGATTGTTCGCCAAGGCCATAGTGCAGTCTGGCGGCGGGCGCGGCAATCTGATGGGCGAGCGCCGGCTGCATGAAGACCTGCCCAATATGCCGTCTTCGGAAAGTCTCGGCGTGGCCCTGGCGGAGAAAAACGGCATCGAGGACACGGACGCCGCGGCGCTGGCGAAGCTGCGCGCCCTGCCGGCGGCGGTGATTGTCGATAAGCTCAACCTCGCCAATATGGCGTCGGATACCTATGGCGGACCGATGGTGGATGGCCGGATCGTGGTGGAGACGCCGCAATCGGCCTATCTTTCCGGGCGTTACAACAAGGTGCCGCTGATGATCGGGGCCAACAGCGCCGATATCGGCTTCAATTTCGCCCAGACCAAGGAGGCCGCCTTCGCGCCCTTCGGCAGCCATATCGATGAAGCGAAGGCCGCCTATGATCCGCTGGGCAAGTTCACGATCGAGGTTATCCGCTATTTCATGGGCATGGACGCGATGATGATCGAACCGGCGCGCTTCGTGGCCTCCACGCTCGCCGGCCAGGGCGTGCCGAGTTATGAATACCGCTATTCGTATGTCGCCGATTCGATGCGGACGGAATGGAAGACAGGCGCGCCGCACGCCACGGAAATCCCCTACGTCATGGATACGGTCAGGGCCAAGTATGGCGACAAGCTGACAGCGAAGGATGCGAAAATCGCCGACCAGACCAACAGCTACTGGGCCAATTTCGCCAAAACCGGCAATCCCAATGGCCAGGGCCTGCCGGCGTGGCCGCAGTATGATCCGAAGGCCGATGTGCTGATGAACTTCGCCCCGGATGGCACGCCGGCGGCCATTCCCGATCCGTGGAAGGCGCGGCTGGATGTGACGGCGGCGATCGCGCCGTAAAAGGAACCTGCCGTGGGACTCCTGATCCTCCCCTGCGCAGCGGGGGAGGGGGACCGCGAAGCGGTGGAGGGGGCTGGCGGATGGTGGAATTGCCCCCTCCGTCACGGCGCAGGCGCCGCGCCACCTCCCCCGCTGCGCAGGGGAGGATGAAGAAGCTTCCCTTTTTATAGGCCTCCCTCCAGGCCTGTTCAGCTTCGGTTCACAACGGCCCCGTTACAGGTGCCTGACGCAGGGTGTTTTTCGATCCGACGGATTGTCAGACATTTTGCGTTACAGAAACACTTCCGCCCTCTAACGGTCGCTTTTGCCCGTTATGCGGGCGGTTCGGGGATTATCCTTATTTTCAGGCGATATTAATGCGTTCGACTAAATTCATGACCACGGGCCTGTACGGCCTGATCCTTTTCGGCTGCGTGGCGGGGGGCGCGCCTGTAATGGCGCAGGAGGCCCCGCCGCAGACGGTTCCGGCCCAGGACGGGGCGAAACCGGATGACGCGCCGACGACCGTCACCGTCGAGGGCAAGAAGGCGCAGAACAAGATCGACCGCCAGGTCTATGACAACACCAAGGACATCGACAGCCAGACCGGCACGGCGGCGGATGCCCTGAACAAGGTGCCCTCGGTCAATGTCGATCCGACCGGTAATGTCACCCTGCGCGGCAATTCCAATGTGCAGGTCTATGTCGATGGCAAGCCGTCGGTAATGATGCAGGGCGATAACCGCGCCGGCGCGCTGCAATCCATGTCGTCGGGCGATATCGATTCCATCGAGGTCATGACCAATCCCGGCGCCGCCTTCTCTTCCGAAGGCTCCGGCGGCATCATCAACCTGGTGATGCGCAAGAACCGCAAGCCGGGCACCAGCGGCGCGGTCAATGTCAATGTCGGCGACGGGCGCTACAACGCCTCGATCAACGGCGCGCGCAATACCGGCAAATATACCATCAGCGGCGGCCTCAATATCCGCCATGACGACCGGCCCAACCGCTCCGGTTCGGTCATGGATCAGCTCGACGCCGATGGCAATGTTCTGAGGCGCACCGAACAGTCGGGCAATGCCGAGGGCCAGAACGATAACGTCTCCGCCAATGCCGGCATCGACTACAATCTGGGCGAAAACGACAGCATCGGCTCGCAGGTCGCCTGGTCGCGCCGCGAAATGGATAATGACAGCCAGGAAACCTACGCCAATTACGACGCCGCCGGCGCCTATCAGGGCGGCTATACGCGCACCTCGCGCAATACCGGCCCGCGTGACGATTTCAGCTTCGACCTGAACTGGAACCACACGGGCAAGCTGGCCGGCGAGAGCCTGAAAACCGACCTGCGCTTCGGCCGTTCGACCGGCGATACGGCGTCGGAAGCGGTCAACACCAACAGCGACGGCTCGACCGATACCGAAACCCGCGTTTCGCAGAGCGACTTCCACAACGCGGTTTTCAGCGTCGATTATGTCCGCCCCTTTGGCGACGCCCAGATGACGACCGGCATTCAGATCACCCAGGACAACAACAGCTTCCACAATGACGCCACGGGCGATAATGCCGCCTTGCTGAGAAATGACTTCGCCTACGCCCAGACCCTGAGCGCCGCCTATATCACCTGGCAGCAGCCGATCGGTGAAAAGTGGACCGTCATGGGCGGCCTGCGCGCCGAGGCGCTCGACCTCGATACCGAGAATTTCGGCAGCCCGGATACGGCCACGGACGATACCTTCAGCCATATCAACTATACCAAGGTCAGCCCCAGCGCTTTCGCCACCTATGCCCTGAACGACAGCACCAAGCTGCGCTTCTCCTATTCGCACCGCCTGCGCCGTCCGCGCGCGCAGGATCTCAATCCATTCGTCACCTACCGCGATGAACAGAATGTCAGCGCCGGTAACCCCGATCTGAAGCCGGAAGAAACCGACTCGTTCGAGGCCGGTTATGAAAAGAGCGCCGGCAGGATCAATTACCAGGTCCGCGCCTATTACCGCAAAACGGATAACGAGATCAGCGAGTACAGCTATTACCTGCCGCAGACCAATCCCGACGCGCCGCAGGTGCTTCTGACCACCAAGCGCAATTTCGGCGACAGCCAGTCGGGCGGACTGGAAGGCAATTTCGACGGCAAGCTGACGGACAAGCTTTCCCTGCGCCTGAACGGCAACCTGGCCTATACCAAACTGGATGCGGCCTCGCAGACCCGCGATACCGAGGCGACGACCCTGAGCGGCCGCATCAGCTTCGATTACACGGCCACGGCCAAGGACCGCTTCCAGATCAGCTATTTCGCCCGCGGCCGGCAACTGACCGGCCAGGGCTATCGCGCGCCCTTCGGCTTTGGTAATATGTCCTATCGCCATCAAATGACGCCCAAGGCGGCGCTGCTGGTGACGGTGCAGGACCCGTTCCGCACGGCGAAATTCAAGACGGTTGTCGATACCGATACCGTCTACAGCGAATCGTCACGCAGTATGCAGGGCCAGGCCATTATGATCGGCCTGAGCTATACCCTGGGCGGCTCCAGTGCCAGCAAGGACGATGAAGGCAAGTGGAGTGGCCGGCGCGGCCCCGGCGGCGGTTGGGGTGGCCCCGGCGGCGGCCCGATGTAAGATCAAAAGGGCAGGGTGCAAACCTTGTCCTTTTTCTTTGCATTTTTTCTGTAATCGATTACACCTTGTGGCAGCTATCAAAAAAGACCGGGGCGGGGCGATGTCCGTGATCGGCCATATTCACAGGGGTTTTCATGGATACGTCTACCAGAAAAGGGCAGGGCTGGCTTTTCGCCACGGCGTTTGCCGCTATCACCGCCACCTCCTTCTGTTTCATCCTGCGGGCGCTGGTGATTGACAATTGGGGTGTCGCCTTCGCCCTGACCGAAACGCAGAAAGGCGAACTGCTCGGCGTCGGCCTGTGGCCGTTCTCGATCACCATCGTGCTGATGTCGCTGTTCATCGACCGGATCGGCTTTCGGGTGACGCTGTGGTTCGCGGCGCTCTGTCACATCATCGGGTTGGGCCTGCTTTTTACCGCCACCGGCTACTGGTCGCTCTATGCCGGCACCTTCATCATGGCGCTCGGCAATGGCGCGGTCGAGGCGGCCGCCAATCCGCTGATCGCCACGCTTTTCGCTCACGACAAGTCGAAATGGCTGAACCGCCTGCACGCCGCCTGGCCGGGCGGCATGATCCTCGGTGGTCTGCTGGCCATGGGGCTGGACAGCCTCGGCGGCTTTGACTGGCGGGTAAAGGTCGGCCTGATGATCATTCCGGTGCTGGTCTATACGGTGCTGCTGATCGGGCGCAAATTCCCGGTGTCCGAACGCGTGGCGTCGGGCGTTTCTTACCGCACCATGCTGGGCGAGGCGGGCTTTATCTCGGCCTTTATCCTGGCGGCGCTGATCATGCTGGAAGTCGGGCGCGTGTTTGCCCTGTCGCCGGTGATGTCGTTCGGCGCGGCGGCGGTGCTGGCCCTGATCTATGCCTTTTTTGCGCGCTCGCCGGGGCGGCCGCTGTTCATCCTGCTGGTGCTGGTGATGATGCCGCTGGCGGTGACCGAGCTTTCCACCGATAGCTGGATTTCCTCGCTGATGACGCCGGAAATGAACAAGCTCGGCCTCGCCGCCGGCTGGGTGCTGATCTATACCTCGGCGCTGGTTTTCGTTATCCGCATCTTCGCCGGCACCCTGATCAAGTGGCTCAATCCGCTGGGCGTGCTGGCCATGGCTTCCGCTTTGGCGGCGGCGGGCCTGTTCCTGATGTCGGGCGCGACGGGCCTGGCCATCCTGGCGGCGGCCACCTTCTACGGCATCGGCAAGAGCTTCTTCTGGGGCACGGCGCTCGGCGTCGCTTCCGAACAGTTCCCCAAGGGCGGCGCGGTGACGCTGAACATGCTGGCCGGCGGCGGCATGCTGGCGGCGGGGATTGTCGGTTCGGTGCTGCTGGGCGCGGCGCAGGACAATTCGACCCGTGAGGGGTTGAAGCGGCTTGACGCTATGCACCAGACGACGCTTTCCGAACAGTATCTGACGGAGAAAGTCAGCGTGTTCGGCCGCTACAAGGCGCTCGATGAGGCCAAGGTGGCCGGCGCTTCCGATGCCGACAAGGCGGTGCTGGAGACGCTCTCCGGCAGCGCCAAGAAGGACGCCCTGAAAGAGGTGGCCCTGCTGCCGGTCATTACCTGCCTGATCTTCCTCGGCCTGATCCTGTGGTTCCGGCGTCGGGGCGGGTATAAGCCGGTGGTGATCGGGGAGACGCACTAATAATCCCCTCTCCCCTCATGAGGGGAGAGGACGACAAGCAAGGCGAAGCCGTAGATTGTCGGGTGAGGGGCTTGTGTCCACCTGAAAAGTGCCCCTCACCCGGTCGCCTTCACTTCGTTCGGCTCCCGTCCTCTCCCCATTGCCATGGGGAGAGGGGAAAACGATATCAGCCTTCCACCTTTAAGGTGAGCGGGTCAATAAATGAGAAGATATGACAAAGCTAAGACTAGGCATGGTGGGTGGTGGACCGGGCGCATTTATCGGCCCGGTGCATCTGATGGCGGCGCGGCTGGATGACCGGTTCGTTCTCGGCGCCGGCGCCTTCAGCCGCGATGCCGCAAGGAATGTCGCGGCGGGCGAAGGCTATGGCCTGCCGCCGGAGCGGGTCTATACGGACTGGCGCGATATGCTGGCCCAGGAAAAAGGCCGGCTCGACCTGATCGCCATCGTCACGCCGAACGACACCCATTTCCCGATCGCCAAAGCGGCGCTGGAGGCCGGGGTCAATGTGCTGTGCGACAAGCCGGCGACGCTTAATCTCGAAGAAGCGCTGCGCCTGCGTGACGTGGTGCGGTCCAGCGGCAAGAGCTACGGCCTGACCTACACCTATAGCGGCTATCCGCTGGTGCGCGAGGCAAGGAAGCTGATCGCTGAAGGCCGAATCGGCAAGGTGCGCAAGATCGTGGTCGAATACAGCCAGGGCTGGCTGTCGCAGGAGGTGCACAGCAAACAGGCCGACTGGCGGGCCGATCCGGCGCAATCCGGCCTGGGCGGCTGCATCGCCGATATCGGCGTCCATGCCTTTCACCTGAGTGAATTTGTCAGCGGCGCGAAGGTGGAATCCTTAAGCGCCGACCTCGGCATTGTCGTGCCGGGCCGGGCGCTCGATGACGATTGCAATGTGCTGCTGCGCTACGAAAACGGCATTCGCGGCGTGCTGGTGTCGTCGCAGATCGCCGCCGGTGATCGCAATGGCCTACGCCTGCGGGTCTATGGCGAAACCGGCGGTCTCGACTGGTCGCAGGAACAGCCCAATACGCTGACGATCAACGGGCACGATCAGCCGACGCAAATCCTGCACGCCGGCACGCCCTATCTGGCCTATGGCGCGCGGGTGCCGGCGGGGCATCCGGAGGGCTATCTCGAAGCCTTCGCCACGCTTTACCGCGATTTCGCCGACGAGATATTGACGGGCACGCCCTCGCTGGTGCCGGGCATAGAGGACGGTGTGCGCGGCATGGCGTTCGTCGAGACGGCCATCCGATCGAGCCGCAATAAAAACTGGGAGCAACTGTTATGAAAACCCTCAAAGGCCCCGGTATCTTCCTGGCGCAATTCCTTGGCGATACAGCGCCTTTCAACAAGCTGGAAACGATGGCCCAATGGGCGTCGGGCCTCGGTTACAAAGGCCTGCAAATCCCGACCTCATCGCCGGCGATTTTCGATCTCGAAAAGTGCGCGCAAAGCCAGACCTATGCCGACGAGATCACCGGTATGCTGGCGCAATATGGTCTGTCGGTGACGGAGCTTTCAACGCATTTGCAAGGGCAACTGGTCGCCGTCCATCCCGCCTATGATACCCTGTTCGATGGCTTCGCGCCCCTGGCCCTGCATGGCAAGCCGAAGGAACGTCAGGCCTGGGCGGTGGAGCAGGTCAAGCTGGGGGCGAAGGCGTCGCAGCGGCTGGGCCTCAAGGCGCACGCCACCTTTTCCGGCGCTTTAGCCTGGCCCTATCTCTATCCGTGGCCGCAGCGTCCGGCGGGTCTGGTCGAGGAAGCTTTCGCCGAACTGGGCCGGCGCTGGCTGCCGATCCTCAATGCGTTCGAGGAGGCCGGCGTCGATTGCTGCTACGAGATTCATCCCGGCGAGGATTTGCATGATGGCGCGACCTTCGAGCGTTTTCTCGCTGAGGTCGGTGGACACACACGCGCCAATATCCTGTTCGATCCCAGCCATTTCGTGCTGCAACAGCTTGATTATCTGAGCTATATCGACATCTATCACGAGCGGATAAAGATGTTCCATGTCAAGGACGCGGAGTTCAATCCGAACGGCCGGTCGGGCGTCTATGGCGGCTATCAGGGCTGGGTCGATCGGCCAGGGCGCTTCCGTTCGCTGGGTGACGGCCAGGTCGATTTCAAGGGCATTTTCTCGAAGCTGGCGCAGTATGATTACGACGGTTGGGCGGTGCTGGAATGGGAATGCTGCCTCAAGCATCCGGAAGACGGCGCCCGCGAAGGCGCGCCCTTTATCCGCGACCATATCATCCGCGTCACCGAAAAGGCGTTTGACGACTTCGCAGGCAGCGGCGTATCCAAGGAGGCGTTACGTAATTTACTGGGACTTTGACATGGATCGCCGCTCGCTTTTACTCGCGCCTTTGGCATTGACCGCAGGCGCCGCCGCCGCCCAGACGCCTGCGCCCGATACGGCGAAAGCCGTGGCCGGCTGGCCCGCGCCCTCGGGAACGATCGACCTGTGGCCGCAGGGCGCGCCGGGGCAATTGCATCCGGATATGAAGGAAGTGGTTGAGGAAACCTCGACCGATCCGGCGGTGAAGTTCCGCCGCGTGCAGGGCATTTCCAAACCGCGCATGGCGGTCTTTCCAGCGGCGAATCCCAATGGCGCGGCCATGCTGATCATCCCCGGCGGCGGTTTTAGCTGGAACTATTTCGATCACGAGGGCTACCAACTTGCCGACTATCTGAACCAGCAGGGCGTCACCTGTTTCGTGCTGTTCTACCGCCTGGCCAATGACGGCTGGCGGAATGCGGCCGATGTCGGCAGCATCGATGCGCAGCGCGCCATGCGTTTGATCCGCCAGCATGCGGCGCAATATAAGCTTGATCCGAAGCGCGTCGGCGTGGCCGGATTCAGCGCCGGCGGCTTCATTACCGCGTCGCTGGCCACCCGCCATGCGCAGGCGCTTTACGCCGCCGTGGATGAGGCCGACCAAATCGACGCCCGGCCATTCATCGCCGCGCCGATCTATCCGGTCATTTCGCTCGATCCCGCCATTGCCTATGAAGGCGCCGCGCCCTCTCTTTTGGGCGGTCCGGCCACGCCGGAGCAGATCGGCCGCTATGCGCCGGATCACAATGTCGATGCGCGGACTCCGCCGGTTTTCCTCGTCCAGGCCGAGGACGACACGACCGTGCCGGTGGCCAATTCGGTGGTTCTGCGCGATGCGTTGAAAGCGAAGGGGATCGCGGTCGAAACCCATCTGTTCGCCAGCGGCGGCCATGGTTTCGGCATGAAGCCCGATCTCGACCAGCCCTATCATATCTGGCCGCAACTGCTGATCAATTTCGCCTGCAGCCAGGGTTTGATGGATAAAAAAGAACCCTGAGCGCCGCTGCGGCGCTCAGGGTTTGGACCGTAACACAGGAGGGATGTTACGGTTTTGGCGGCGCATCCGTAGGGGAGCGGACAGCCGCGCAAAGCCATCAGATCGCGCCCGCCTTCACCAGTTTCACCGCCTGATCCGCCGCGCGGGCGGTGAAGGCCATGAAGGTCAGGGACGGATTGACGCATGAGGTCGAGGCCATGGCCGAGCCGTCGGTGACGAAGACATTCGGCGCGTCATGAAGCTGGTTCCATTTATTGGTGACCGAGGTGCGCGGATCCTTGCCCATGCAGGCGCCGCCCATTTCGTGGATGGCGTCGCCGGGAATATGTGGTTTTTGTTCCGACCAGACATTGACCAGGCCGGCGGCCTTCATCATGGCCTCGCCCTGACGCGCGCCATCGGCCATCATCTTCTTTTCGTTGTCGCGGAAGGTGACGTTGAACAGGGCCTGGGGCACGCCGAAGCGGTCGATCTTGGTCGGGTGCAGGGTAAGGGTGTTATCGATATAGGGCAGGCATTCGCCGAAGACATTGAAACCGATCGACCATGGGCCGTAAGTGCGCAGGCCCTCCTTCATCGAGGCGCCGAAACCGACGGCGGCGGAGACGCCGCGATGGCCGCCGCCCTGGCAGCCATAGCCGCGCAGGAAGTCGGCATCCGGGTCCTGGCCGTTGAGATTGCGGAAGCGCGGGATGTAGACGCCGGTGGGCTTGCGGCCATATTCGATCAGATCTGAATAGGTCCCTTCCGGCAGGTTGCCGGAAAACAGGGTCAGCATGGCGTGATCCATGATGTAACGCCCGAGTTTTCCGCTGGAATCGGCGAAGCTCTTGTCACTGCCCTCCAGCTTTGAATTGAGCAGGATCTGATTCGACGCCATGGCCGAGGCGCACAGGAAGACGATGCGCGAGCGATAGGTATGGGAGGCGTGGCTGTTGGCATCGATGGTGCGGACGCCGGTAACGCGCTTCGTCTTCGCATCATATTCCAGCGAGGTCACCACCTGATCGGCCAGCAGGGTCAGGTTGTTGGTGGCGCGGGCGGCGGGCAGGGTGACGGCTTGCGTCGAGAAATAAGCGCCGAAGGAGCAGCCGCGATTGCATTGCGACCGGCTCTGGCAGCGCGAGCGGCCCTGTTCGGGCTTGTCCTCGGTCATGTTGGAGCAGCGCGTATGGATCAGCTTGCGGCCGGGCATCGCCTTTTCCAGCCGTTCCTTGGTCCAGGTCTCGGCGACATTCATCGGGTGCGGCGGCTGGAACTCACCGTCGGGCAATTGCCACAGGCCTTCCTTCTGGCCGGAAATGCCGGCATAGGATTCGACATAGGAGTACCACGGCGCGATGTCTTCATAGCGCACCGGCCAGTCATTGCCGTGACCATCCTTGCCATTGGCCTCGAAATCCTGCGGGCCGAAGCGCAAGGAGACGCGCCCCCAGGTCAGCGACTTGCCGCCGACCGTGCCGGGGCGCACCCAGCGGAATTCCGGGCCGTCCTTGAAAGCGTAGGGATTGAGGCGGTCATTGTTCATGAAGCCTTTCACCGCCGTCTGCGCCGCGCCGCCGTAGCGCGAGGCGTAATAGTCGCTTTCGACCAGTGCCGGACGGGTCTGGCCGCGATAGGGCTGTTCCCACGGACCGGTGCCTTCATAGGTGTAGTCCGTGCTGTGCTCGACCATGCGACCGCGATCCAGCATCAAGACCTTCATGCCCTTTTCGGTCAGTTCCTTGGCGGCCCAGCCGCCGGAAACCCCGGAGCCGATGACGATGACGTCGAATTCATAATCAGACATGCGGATACCTCAGGATGAAAAGACGCGGTTGACTTCGGCATAGGGGTAGGCGCCGTCATACTTGCCCGGCACCGGCAGATAGACGCGCTCGACCGTGCAGCCGATTTCGGAGCTGTAATAACCGAAGATGACCAGTTGCCGCAGGTGCTCGAATGAGTCCGCCGGCGCGCCGGAAAGGGTCTGGGCTTGCGCCAGCGTCAGGATGGCGTCCTGCTGTTCCGGCGTGACGGCGGCGAAGGGTTTGCCATGGCTTTTTTGCGCGGCGGCATCGATGGCGTTAAGGCCGCCCATCACCATGTCACGTTCGGCCTGCCAGTACCATTCCGACAGCATCATCTCGATAAAGGCCGGCACCCCGGCGGCGATGGCGCCCGGCGTATCGGTGGTGGGGATGATCCGCTCGGAAACGGCGGCGGTAAGCGCGCGCTGATCGGCGGTCATGTAGGGATTGGCGGGAGTGAAGCCGGGATCCATGCCGGCCTGCATGGCGCGGGCGATGGGCGCGATCGCCACGCCGCCGACCATGGCGAGAATGCCGGTCAGCAGGCGTCTGCGGTCCAGATGCGGGCTGTGATCATGGGCCATGTTTATTCCTCCTGTTCCGCCAGTTTGCGCACCCAGATATTGCGGTAGGACACCGCGCTGCCGTGATCCTGCAAGGTGAAAGGCAGGGCGTCGGCGTGGGGATGATAGGTGGCAAGCGTTCGCCAGTCGGTCTTGCCGAGAATTTCCTGATGGTTCTGCGTCAGCACGCCATTATGCAGCACGGTGACATAGGCCGGTTTCAGCACCTTGCCATCAGCATCGAAATGCGGGCGCTCGAATATGATGTCGTAGCTCTGCCACTCGCCGGGTTTGCGCGCGGCGTTCACCAGCGGCGGCTTCCAGGCGTAGATGGCTGAGGCCTGGCCATCGGCATAGGTCAGGTTGTCGTAGGAATCGAGCACCTGAACTTCATATTGGCCCATGATAATGACGCCGGAATTACCGCGATTTTGCGAGATGCCGGAAACGTCGGCCGGTTCGCGGAACTCGATATGCAACTGCATGTCGCCGAAAGCCTGTTTCGTGGTGAGACTGCCGTCGCCGTGCGCCCCTTCGCGGGGCGGCACGGTCATGCTGCCATTGGCGAGGGTCCAGTCTGCCGGCTTGCCATCGGCGGTGGTGAAGGCGTCGAGCGATGTGCCGTCGAACAGGACGATGGCGTCGGAAGGGGCGTCGCTGGCCGTCTTGCCGGGGGTGACGACGGGCGGATGCGGACGCGCTGGATCATGAACATGCCATTTGCCGCCGGGCAGCATGGGCGTATCGGTAAAACCGAGGTCGCCGGCGGACGCTGATGCGGCGAACAGCAGGCAGATTCCGAGCGTTGTCAGACTCAAATGCTTCATCATTTCCATCCCTTGTCAGGTCCGTTTTCGGACTCTGTTATTGCTCAAACGCCGCAGGGCTGCCTCGCATCAGTTCGGGCGGGCCTTGCCCTAGCCATTCTCGAATATCGAGAATGGAAGATTTATTCCGCCGATTTGACCTTGAGGTAGTAGACCAGCGCGGCGCGCTTGGTGTCGTCCTTGACGCCGCCATAGGTCATCTTGGTGCCCGGCATGGCCTTCATCGGCGCCAGCAGGAAACTGTTCAGCGTGGCGTCGTTCCAGGTCTGGCCCGAAGCCTTCATGGCGGCGGAATATTTGAAGGTGGCGGAGTGCGCGCCGGCCTTTGCGCCATAGACGCCATAGAGATTGGGACCGACGCCATCGCGCGCGCCTTTTTCGATCGAATGGCAGGCCTTGCATTGGGCGAAGGCTTTTTCACCGGCGGCCAGTTGGGCGGCGTCGATGGCCGGGGCGGCGAAGGCGGGCGTGGCGGCCGCCATGGCGATGAGGAAAGACATGGCGGGCCGGAAACGGCTCGGAAAGACTGGCACTGACAAGCTCCTGCGACCTGTTTCGGGATGTGCGATCATGGCGCATTATCCGCATTTTCTATATGGGTAACATGACTTGAAATCGATTACAACAGACTCTTGATGAGAGAATCGTTCGCAAATTTACGATCGTCCTAAGTCTTTGGCGCGGCGGTGCTTTCGCGCAGAACCAGTTCGTGGTCGAGGGTGATATTGACCCGTTCGGTGACGCCATCATCGATAATGCCGAGCAGCAGTTCCACGGTCTTGCGGCCGATTTCGTGCATCGGTTGGCGCACGGTGGTTAGCGAAGGCGCGGAAAACCGCGACAGGTGGACATCATCGAATCCGGCCACGGAAATATCCGCCGGGCAGGTCAGGCCCGCCGCGCGGATGGCGTGAAGCGCGCCGAAAGCCATGTCGTCGCTGAAGCAGAAGATGGCGGTCGGGTGTTTGGCCTGGGCCAGCAATTGCCCGGTTATCTCCGCGCCGCATTCGATGGAATAATCACCGGTCAGAATGGTCAGATCGTTGCTGCGGCCGTGTTGGTCGGCGCTGGCGGTGACGCCTTGCAGACGGTCGCGGCTGATCGGGCTGCGCAGGTCGCCGGTAATGACGCCGATGCGGCGATGGCCGAGGCCGTAGAGATGATCCATGACCTGCCGCGCCGCCAGGGCGTTATCGATATGGACTGAGGAAACGCTTAAAGAGTCGCTGAATTCGCAGCCATTGACGATCGGGGCGCTGGCGCCTTTTTTCGCCACCAGGCCGTTGAGCGAAGCGGGCAGGGTGTGGCCGAGGAAGATCATGCCGTCGGCCTCTTTGCGGCGCAACAGACCGGCGTAAGCGTCTTCGCTGGTCCCGTGAAACCCGACATCGCCGAGCAGCACCGTATAGCCCGCCGCCAGGGCCGCTTCCTCGACGCCGCGGATGATATTGGCGAAGAAGGCGTTGGCGATATTGGGAACGGTGACGATCAGGCGCGAGGTTTTCAGGGTGCGCAGGTTTTTGGCCATCTGGTTTGGTTCGTAACCCAGTTGATCGATGGCGCCCATCACCTTGTCCAGCACGGCCGGCGAGACGTGGGCGTAGTCATTGAGCACGCGGGAAACCGTGGCAGTGGAGACACCGGCCAGTTTGGCGACATCGTTGATGGTCGGCATGTTCAGCCCTGAGGAAAATTCTGTTGCTCTCTCAATACGGCCTTATCGCTTGCGTTGCCAAGAAAAATGCGGATCGGCCAGGTCGCTATCCTCGAATTTAAACTCAGACAAATATTGCCGAGAGGCGATTTCGGTGCTACAGATTCATTTGTCTGAGTAAAAAGCCGCAAAGGCGACCGCCAGGCATTACAGGGAGATGAGGCGGGTTACGCCGCTAATCACACCAAAAAAAGCAAACCGCGCGCTTTACGGCGTGCGCAAGGTATTGTGATTATAGGGACAGGCGCGTGAGCGGCATCGGGATAAAAAACGTCAGCAAGGCCTATGGCGCCGTCCAGGTGCTTGAAGATATTTCGCTGACCATTGAGCCGAATGAATTCATCGCCTTCCTGGGGCCTTCGGGCTGCGGGAAATCGACCCTGCTACGGATGATCGCCGGGCTGGAAGAGGTGGATGACGGGGAAATCCATATCGGCGGGCGCCGGGTGGATAACCTGCCGCCAGGGGCGCGCGGCGTCGCCATGGTGTTCCAGAACTACGCGCTTTATCCGCATATGACCATCGCCGCCAATATGGCGTTCGGCCTGAAAAATATCGGCGTCAAAAAGGACGAGATCGGCCGCCGGGTCGATGAGGCGGCGCGGATACTGGAACTGGAGCCGTATCTCAATCGCAAGCCGGGCGAGCTTTCCGGCGGCCAGAAGCAACGTGTCGCCATCGGCCGCGCCATCGTGAAAAATCCCGATCTGTTCCTGTTCGATGAGCCTTTGTCGAATCTTGATGCGGCATTGCGGATGCGTACGCGGCTGGAACTGGCGCAATTGCGCCGGCGTCTCAAGGTGACCATGATCCTGGTGACGCACGATCAGGTCGAGGCCATGACTCTGGCTGACCGGATCGTGGTGATGAAGGACCGGATCATCCAGCAGGTCGGCACGCCGATGGAGATTTACAGCCGTCCGAACAATGTGTTCGTGGCTGGTTTTGTCGGCTCGCCGCCGATGAATATCCTCAAGACGGACATCACCGATGAGGCCGGTTTCGCGGCAATGTCATTGGGCGGACAGAGAGGGATTCGCACCGGCATCCGCATGGACGGCCTGCCGGCTTCCGATCACTGGCGCGTGGGCTTGCGGCCGGAAAACATCCGCATCGGCGTGCCGGATCAGAGCGATCTGAATGCGGCCGTGGAGTTTGTCGAGCGGTTGGGTGAGCGCACTCTGGTTTATGCCAAACTGGAGGACGGCACGCCGGTGACAGCCGAGGATTCCGGCCTGTCGCGTGTTCGTATGGGCGATGCTGTTGGGCTGAAACTCGATGCCGGCGCAGCGCATCTCTTCAATGCGCAAGGGGTGGGCTATCACGCGGACGAGGCCGGGCAATGAGGGGGACATATAATTATCTTCCCCTGCGCAGCGCAGGGCTATCGTCTATGGCTTTTGGAATAACTTTTCTTCCCCCTCTCCCCTCACTGAGGGGAGAGGACGGGCGCGGAGCGAAGCGCTCGCAACCGGGTGAGGGGCTGTGTGACGCTTGTGTTCTATCGACGAACAGCCCCTCACCCGATCGCCTTCACTGCGTTCGGCTCTCGTCGGCACCGGCCGCCCGGCTCTCCCCATATTCATGGGGAGAGGGGAAGGCATCGCAACTCCAAAAGCCATATGCGATAGCCCTGCTGCGCAGCGGGGGAGGTGTCAGCGCGAAGCCCGCAGGGCGGGTGTCGCTGACGGAGGGGGCAACTTGCCGTCGCTGGAATGCCCCCTCCACCACTTCGTGGTCCCCCTCCCCCGCTGCGCAGGGGAGGATCACGTGAGTATTACCCCCCACAAAAAAGCTGACTGGTCCAACGCCCTGTTCGTGGCGCCGTTCCTGTTCTTTTATCTGTTCCTGCTGATCTATCCGCTGTTGTCGGGCATGGTCCTCAGCCTGTTCAAGGCCGACCTGTTCGGCGGGCGGGAATTTGTCGGGCTGGAAAATTTCGGCCGTTTGCTGCGCGATGATATCTTCCTGCAGGCGGTCGGAAATACCTTCTGGTTCGTGTTGCTGACCGTGCCGCCGTTGACCGTCATCCCGCTCATCCTGGCCCTTCTGCTCAACCGCACCACGCGCGTGGCGGCCTTTTTTCGCGGCGTCTTCTTCTCGTCTTCGGTGCTCTCGGTCACCATCGTCACCCTGATCTGGCGCATGATCCTGATGGCCGATGGCGGCTTCATCACCAATGTGCGGGCGATGTTCGGTTTACCCGCGATCCCGTTCCTCAGCGACCCGAACCTGGTCATGGTGTCGATGGCGATCATCACCGTCTGGTGGTGCCTGGGGCTGCCGATGATGCTTTACCTCTCCGCGCTCCAGCAGGTGCCGAAGGATATCTACGAAGCCGCCGCGCTCGATAACAGCGACTGGCTGCGCACCCTGTTCTCGATCACCCTGCCGAGCGTCAGCCGCACCGTTATTCTGGTGGCGATTTTCGAGGTGGTGCTGCAATTCCAGCTTTTCGGCCAGCCGCAACTGATCACCCAGGGCGGACCGAACGGCGCTTCACGGCCGATCGTGCTGTTCATCTTCGAGGTCGGCTTCCGCCGCTGGGATATCGGCTATGCCGCCGCCGCCTCGCAGATCCTCTTCGCCATCATCCTGATCGCCACTGTGGTGCAGTATTTCGTGACCAGAAAGGGCAGTAAATGACCCCTTCGCAATCGAAAATGCTGCGCAACATGGCGGTACTCGCCGTTCTGATCGTGCTCGGCCTGATCATGCTGGTGCCGCTGATCTGGACGGTCATGCTGTCGCTGAAATCGAACGGCGACCTGCTGCGCTCCACGGCCAATGCCTTCCACGCGCCCTATACCGGTGAAAACTATACGGCGATCCTGAAAAACAGCCAGGTTCTGCACTGGCTGATGAATTCGGTGATCGTGTCGGGCCTGACGACGCTGGGCGTGCTCGTCCTGTCGTCTCTGGCCGGCTATGGGTTCGCCCGGCTCGATTTCCCCGGCCGTGACAAACTCTTCCTGTTCGTGCTGTTCGGTCTGGCCATTCCGGAACAGGCGGTGATCATCACCCGCCACCAGTTATTCAGCGCATTGCACCTGCATAACAGCTTCCCCGGCCTGATCCTGCCGGGGCTGGCGGCGCCCTTCGGCGTCTTCCTGATGACCCAGTATTTCCGCGCCATCCCGAAGGAGCTGGATGAGGCGGCGCTGCTCGACAATGCCTCGAAGTTCCGCGTGTTCTGGCAGGTGCTGCTGCCCCTGACCATTCCGGCGCAGGCGACGCTCGGCATCTTCACCTTCCTGTCGTCCTGGAACGATTACTGGTGGCCGCTGATCTCCGCCACGCGCGCCGACATGTTCACGCTGACCGTGGGGCTGGCCTCGTCGCAGATCAATTTCGCCCAGACCAGCGGGCTTGGCTATCTGATGACACAGGCGGTCTTTGCTTCGGTGCCGATCCTGATCGTCTATATCATTTTCCAGAAGTATATCGTGAAGGCGGTATCGGGAGCGGCGGTGCGATGAGGTTTTTAAAAGTAAGAACCCCCACCACCACGCCTTCGGCGCGGTCCCCCTCCCCAACAAGTTGGGGAGGTACAAGAAAAGAGCATCCTCTATTGAACCTCCCCAGTTTACTGGGGAGGGGGACCGCGCGCCTCTTGGCGCGTGGTGGTGGGGTATCTTGCTTACTTTTGGTGCTCGCGCTTGTGGGGTGCCAGCCCAAGGACACTACCACCCATATCACCGTCCAGCGTATCTTCGGCGAGTGCCGCGCCAATGTGCCGAAAGGGCAGGCGCCTATCCGCAATCCTGATGGCGAGTGCGAAATCATCACCGGGCTGCTCGACCAGTTCGAGACAGAAAACCCGGATATCAAACTGTCGGTCAATGTCGCCGCCTGGCCGGGCTATGACCAGCTTTCCGCCGAATATGCCGCCGGCGATCCGCCCGATATCGTCACCATGCACATGTCGGCCATGCCGGATTACCAGTCACGCGGCATGATCCTGCCGCTCGATGACGGCTTTAAAACGCATGGCATCGATCCGGCGGTTTTCACCCCTTCCGCGAAGGCGGGTGTGATCATCAGGGATCATGCTTACGGGATGCCGTTCGATAACTGGACCCAGCTCTGGCATATCAATACCGGCCTGTTCGCTAGGGCAGGGCTGATGAAGGACGGCCAGCCTGTCCTGCCAAAGTCGCCGGAGGAACTGATCCGGCAGGCGCGCCAGTTCAAAGCGAAGACCGGCCTGCCGTACCTGATTCAGGCGACGGACAACGAACGCGCCTCCTATACGCGCAATCTCTATACCTATCTGCTTGACCAGAAAGCCGTTTTCTTCCCTGACCACAAGCATATCAAACTGGATACGCCGGAAGCGCGCCGTATCGTCGATCTGTTCCGCCAGATGTATGCCGAGAACCTGATGACGCATAACCAGGATTATCCGGCGGCGACATCAGCTTTCCTGAACGGGCAGGGCGGCGTCTATCAGGTCGGCACATGGATGATCGGCGCCTTCAATGCCGAGGCCGAAACCGAGGGGCGGCCGCTTTACCACGCCTATACGGTCAAGCCCTATCCGATGCTATACGGCTCGCAGCAAGTGGCCTATGTCGATGGTCACGCCTGGGTGATGCCGAAGCGCAAGCGTACCCCGGCGCAAACCGAGGCCGTCTTTCGCCTGATGAAGTTCCTGCAACAGCACGATTATGACTGGTCGCGCACCGGCCACCTGCCGAGCCAGATGCCGGTGGCGACGAGCGCGCAATATCTCGCCCTGCCGTATCGCAAGGACATCATCGAACTGGCCAGCGCCGGTGAAACCCTGCCGGTGGGCGTCGAGCGCCAGTTCGCCATTCAGGATATCATCGGCGACGAAATGGCCTCGGCCATCACCGGCCACAAGACGACCGAACAGGCGCTGAAAGACGCCGAGCATCGCGTCAACGACCTTCTTTTTCATTTACTCTGAGTAAAGACCATGACTCTCAAAGCCTCGATCATCGCCGACCGCGATTTCGTCATCGCTCCGCTCGACCGCCGCGTCTTCGGTACTTTCGTGGAGCATATGGGCCGTTGTGTTTATGGCGGCATCTATGAACCGGGGCATCCGACCGCCGACGAACACGGCTTCCGCGGTGACGTACTGGCGCTGACGAAGGAACTGGGCGTCACCATCGTGCGCTATCCCGGTGGCAACTTTCTCAGCGGTTATGATTGGGAAGACGGCGTGGGGCCGAAGGAAAAGCGCCCGGTGAAGCTCGATCTCGCCTGGTTCACAACCGAGACGAACCAGTTCGGCACCAACGAGTTCATCACCTGGTGCCGCAAGGCCGGGGTCGAGCCGATGTTCGCGGTCAATCTCGGTACGCGCGGTCCGGACGAGGCGCGCCACTTCCTCGAATACTGCAACCACCCCGGTGGCACCTATTACTCAGACTTAAGACGTTCCCACGGTTTCGAGCAGCCGCATGACATCAGGTTCTGGTGCCTGGGCAACGAGATGGACGGCCCGTGGCAGACCTGCGCCAAGACGGCGACCGAATATGGCCGTATCGCCCAGGAAACCGGCAAGGTGATGAAATGGGTTGATCCGTCGATCGAACTGGCGGCCTGCGGCTCTTCGCAGCGCGCCATGCCGACCTATGCGGCTTGGGAATATGAGGTGCTCGATACCTGTTTCGATCAGGTCGATTACATCTCTCTGCACCACTATATGCGTAATGACTCCAATGACATCAAAGAGTTTTTCGCCGAGATCGAGAGCCTGGACTATTTTATCAAGGAAGTGGCGGCGGTGGCCGATGCCGTGGCCGCCAAGCGCCGCTCGAAGAAACGCATCATGCTGTCGCTCGATGAATGGAACGTCTGGTACAAGGCGCATACGCCGACGGATTTGAAGAAGCCTGGCTGGCCGGAAGCGCCGCCGCTGCTGGAGGAAATCTACAATTTCGAGGATGCTCTGGTGGTCGGTGGCGCCCTCATCGTCATGATGAATAATGCCGATCGCGTGAAGGCCGGTTGCCTGGCGCAACTCGTCAATGTCATCGGCCCGATTTTCACCGAAACCGGCGGCGCGGCCTGGCGCCAGACCATCTTCCACCCGATTGCCGACTGTACGCGCCTGGGCCACGGCGAGGTGCTGCGCCTGAAGGTCGATACCCCGACTTTCGAGTCCAGGGCGCACGGCGATATCCCGCACCTGCTGGTGACAGCCATCTATAATCCCGAAACCGGCGATGTCTCGATCTTCGCGCTCAATCGTTCGACGGAAGAGGCGATGGAATTGGCGGCCGATCTGCGCGGCTTAAGCACAGGGCTGCAAATCGCCTCGGCGACCGAACTGCATCATGCCGATCTGAAACAGATCAACTCCCGTGATAACGAAGCGATCCGGCCGGTTTCTAACGACTCGGCGAAAGTCTCCGGTACGGTTTTTTCGGCCGTGTTGAAACCACAATCGTGGAATGTTTTTGCTCTGAAGGCGGCGCGCTGATTAAAAAAACAGACGGCCGATTTTGGCTTTTGAATATTTGTCCTACGAAATAAAAGGGCAAAAGTCCTTGTAATTATATGGCAAATAACTAATTTTGAAAAATTAAAACCGATAATTTTATATACAAAATTGCCGATTGGGTGATTTATTGTTTAAAAACAGTTGATTGGTGCCGTGTGGCGGATTTGCGACATACGGACTATAAATCAGACAAAATAGCGGCCAAATCGTCAAACTCGTATTGACAGTAATTTATTGTCGGACAATATGGCCGCACAGAGTTCACGACAATGAACCGGAATCAAACAGGGAGATCGATATGACTGACCGTTCGTCAGCGGCCCATCGCGGCCCAAAATCCATCCATAAATTCGGCCTGGGTCTGGCGGCTTCCGCCCTGACGCTCGCTTTCGCCACGGCCGTTTTCGCGCAGGACGCGGCCCCGCCGGCGCCCGACGCAGCCGCCGCCCCGGCTGATGACACGGTTATCATCGTCAGGGGCGTCCGCGCCTCGATCACCAAGAGCCTGGCCGTAAAGCGCCGCGCCACGCAGGTGGTCGATTCCATCGTCGCTGAAGACATCGGCAAGCTGCCGGACAACAACGTGGTTGACGCCTTGCAACGCGTTACCGGCGTTCAGGTGACCGGCCGTACCGGCGGGGAGGCCACGGCCATCTCGATCCGTGGCCTGCCGGATATCGCCACCACCTGGAATGGCCGCAATGTCTTTACCGCGTCGGGCCGTCAGTTTGCGCTTCAGGATATTCCCGCCAACCTGGTTCGCCAGATCGATGTCTACAAGACCCGCGCCGCCGACCAGCTTGAAACCGGTCTGGCCGGTCAGGTCGATGTCGCCACCCTGCGCCCGTTCGATTTTAAGGGGCCGGAAATCTCGGTTGCCGCGCGTGGCATCTATATCGAGCCGGCGGAAGAGTTCAATCCGAACATCAGCGTCCTGGCCTCCAACCGCTGGTCAACCGGTTCAGGTGAATTTGGCGCCCTGGTGAACCTGTCCTATGCCCGCACCAAATATGCCGACCAGAGCGTTACCGCCGGCGCGCTGGTGCCGTTCCTGACCGACACAGCCGCCCGCCCCGCTGGTTGGGGGCCGCTCGAACGTATTTTCAATACGGATGGACGTGCTTCTGAAAATCCGATCTGGACGCCCGGCCTTTATCCCGGCCTGCCGACGGCCCCTGGTTCGACGCTTAACATTAACGGTACGCCCTACGAATATTATCTGGCGCGTGACGCCATCTTCCAGAACGAATTGCGCGGCGACCGTGAACGCCCGTCGGCGGTCGTCGCCCTGCAATGGCAGCCGAATTCGGATGCGGTCTATACCGCCGAATTCTTCTATGACGGCTACCGCAACTCGACCTTCAACAATCTGTTCTTCTCGTTCGTCGATTGGTGGGGCAACCCCGGACCGGTCACGCTCTATGACGGCACCAACATCATGAAGACCCGTCAGGTCAATGATGTCTATGGCTTTACCAGCGGTGACCTGACTGTGGCCAGCACGGATTCCTATGTCTATGCCTTGAACGGCAAGTGGAATGTGGGCAACAACCTGAAACTGGTCGGTGACATTTCCTACCAGACCAGTGAGTTCAAATCGGCTTTCATGGCGATGCGGACGGAACGTGTTCACAGCCAGATCAATGTCGATTTCAATCGCGGCGACGGCATTACCGAATTCAATTTCGCCGATATGGCGGCCCTGACGGATCCGGCGGCCTGGAACGTCGCCCAGTTTTATGACAACGCCAACCGTAACCAGGGTGACGCGCTGACCGGTCAGCTTGACGGTGACTATACGCCGGATAACTGGGGGCCGGTCACAAAACTGAGCTTTGGCGTCCGCTGGGACAAGCGCACGGCCACGGAAGCCAACCGCACGCAAAGCTCTTTCCTGGGCCGCAGTCTGGCCACGATGGACGAGGGCCTGCAATGGTACAGCAACGATTTCTTCAGCCGCGCCGATGTGCCGCATGAATGGGTAGCCGCCAATGGCTACTATATCGCGGATCATATCAATGATATCCGTGACCTGTATCATTCCGTCGATCCCCTCTTCAAGACCACGGATGAACTGTCCCTGTTCACGACCTTCAAGGTCAGGGAGACCACCGGTTCAGCCTACGCCATGGTCGATCTGGAAAATCAACTCTTCGGCCGTCGCCTGCGCAGTGAATTCGGCCTGCGTTATGTCGATGTCAGAACGGACATGACTTTCTTTGATCAGGCCTCGGGAGATGTCGGTCAGGACACCAAGTCCACCGCCAAGGTTCTGCCGAGCATGACCTTGCGTTATGACGCCACCGATGAACTGACCCTGCGCTTCAACTACGGCGAAACCCTGCGCCGTCCGGATTTCACGGCGCTTAATCCGATCCTGCAACTGGCGGGCGATGTCACCAATGTCGGCATCGGCGGGGGCAGCGGCGGCAATCCGAACCTGCAAGCCACCCATGCCAAGAACACCGACCTGACGGCGGAATGGTACTTCTCACGCGGCAGCGCCATCTACGGCACCCTGTTCCGCAGGCAGATCGAAGGTCTCGTCGTGCCGTTCTTCTATACGGTCAACGTGCCTGACGCCGATCCGCAACTGAACGCCACCACTTTCCGCGTCAGCGCGCCGGTCAATGCCTCTGACGGCGTTCTGGAAGGTCTCGAACTGGGCCTGACCTATTTCCCGGAAAGCCTGCCGGGCATCCTGGATGGCTTTGGTATCCAGACCAGCATCACATATCTCGACTCCAAGCAGAACGTACCTGTGGCAGGCACGGACGCCGACCATATTACCGAATCGCTGAACACTCAGTTCTTCGGTGTATCGCCGCTCTCCTACAACGCCACGCTGGCTTATGAGCGCGGTCCGGTCGGCGCCCGCCTGTCCTATGTCTGGCGCAAGAACTTCCTTGATCATAACGAGGCCAGTATCTTCGCCAATCCGCTGGGTGTCTGGAAGCGCCCTGAAAAGAGCCTGGACTTCCAGATCAATTATGACATCAACGATCGTATGTCGGTCAGCCTCGACGCGACCAATATCACCGACGAGTTGAGTCAGACCTATTACTACTTCGGCGGCGCCGGCGGCCAGGATACCGACAATTTCGGTTCCAGCATTCTCGGCCGGACAGTCGCCGTCGGCTTCCGCTGGAAGTACTAACGCGTCCCGAAAAAGTGTAACGCACTTTTTGGATCAGGATGCGTGCATATTGTAACCGCGTACCTTCTCTAACCTGACTTCAGGGGCGCTGTCGCTGCAAGGCGTCGGCGCCCTTTCTTTCTCCGGAGGACCGATCATGTGGAACCGGCGCAGAGTGATGGGAGCGGTTGCCGCGTCTGGCCTTACCGCGCTGACGGTCAGGGCCGAAACGGAAACCGACCGCCTCGGCGGCGATCTCTATCCGGTGCATGATCCCTGTATGATCAAGGGGGATGGCCTCTATCATGTCTTCTGCACCAGTCAGATGCGCGAGGGTAAGGGGCTGATTCACTGGCGGACCTCACCCGACATGATCAACTGGACCTTCAAGGGATCAGTCATGCCGGTATTTCCGGAATGGGTCATCGACGAGATACCCGATACACGCGGGGCCTGGGCGCCGGATATCAGTTACGTCAACGGCCGTTACCATCTCTATTACTGCGCCTCGCTGTTTGGCAAAAACCATTCGGTCATCGGCCTGTTGACGACGCCGACCCTCGATACGGCGCGCCCTGATTTCGGCTGGAAAGACGAGGGGCTGGTGATCCGTTCGCGCGAGGGCGACCGTTATAACGCCATCGATCCCAGCCATATTGTCGATGCCGAAGGGCGGCGCTGGCTCAGTTTCGGCAGCTTCTGGTCGGGCCTGCAACTGGTTGAACTCGATTCCGAGACGGGCAAACCGAAAAAGGGCGCGAAGATCAGGCGGATCGCCGGGCGCGGCAAGCCGGGGGCGATCGAGGCGCCGTTCATCTTCCGGCGTGGCGGCTGGTATTACCTGGTGGCGGCCTATGATTTCTGCTGCCGCGGTGTGAACAGCAGCTATTACACCTGCGTCGGGCGGGCGCAAACAATCGACGGCCCTTATCTCGATGACGCCGGCCAAAAGCTGACGGACGGCGGTGGGACCGTGCTGCTCAGGGCAGGCGAGGGCGATCGTTTCAAGGGGCCGGGCGGGGCATCGGTTTTTGAGGAAAACGGCGCGTATTTCATCGTTTATCACGCCTATGATGCTGAGAAGAACGGCAGGCCGGCCCTGCGGATTCAGCAACTGGAATGGACGGCGGATAACTGGCCGAAGGTAATATAGACTATGGACGATTTCGCCGATGATGACCGCGACCTGGAAACCGGGCCGCTCGATACCGAATTCCGCCACCAGATGCCGCAGGGCCGCCTGCATGGCGCCTTGGCGCACCGGTTGGGCGTGGAGATCCTGAGCGGGGTCTATCGCTCCGGCGATATCCTGCCGAACGAGGTCGATGCCAGCACCTCGCTGGAAATATCGCGTTCGGCATATCGTGAGGCCATCCGTATCCTGGCCGCCAAGGGGATGGTCGAAAGCCGGCCCAAGACCGGCACGCGCGTCACCGAACGCGAACGCTGGAACCTGCTCGATCCGCAGGTGTTGCGCTGGATGTTCGAGGCGGAGCCGAGCGAAAGCTTCATCCTCGGCCTGTTCGAGTTGCGTCTGATCACCGAACCGGTGGCGGCGTCCCTTGCGGCGCAAAGACGCAACGAAAGCCATCTCAAGGCCATGGACGAAGCGCTCGATATCATGGCGGAGGAAACCCTGGCCACCGAAGCGGGCCGGCAGGCCGACCTCGATTTTCACGACGCCCTGATGCAGGCCACCGGCAATGAGGCGCTGGCGTCTCTGAGCGCTTCGATCAGCGCCGCCGTGGCCTGGTCCACCCGTTACAAGCAAAGGGTCAAGGCGCTGGAACGCGATCCGGTGCCCGATCACCGCGCCGTCTATGAGGCGATCAGACGCGGCGACGCCAACGACGCCCGCTGGTGCATGGAATCTCTGGTGCGGCTGGCTTTGCACGATACGCAGAGAAGCATGGCCGGCACGCGCGCCCATACGGCTGAACGCTCATCATGACGCCTGAAATCAGCCAGTGTGTTTTCGATCATCTGCCCGATGGCGCGGTGGTGACCGCCATCCGCCTCAGCAATGGCCGGGGCGTCAGCGCCACCGTGCTGAATTACGGCGCGGCGCTGCAAAGCCTGGTCACGCCCGATCGCGCCGGCTATGGCGCCGATATCGTGCTGGGCCATGACCGGATCGCGCCCTATCTCGACCAGCCGGCCTATATTGGCGTCACGGTCGGGCGCTGCGCCAATCGCATCGCCGGCGCGCAATTCACACTCGACGGCGTGGTTTACCAACTCAGCGCCAATGACGGACCGAACAGCCTGCATGGCGGCCAGCGCGGGTTCGATAAATACCTGTGGGATGTCGAGGTATGTGAAGCTGACGCGAAAGAAGCGCGGGTGCGGCTTGGCCGGATCAGCCCGGATGGCGAGGCAGGCTATCCCGGCACATTGACCGCTTCGGTCACCTATCGTCTGACCCGCGACAGTGAACTGATCATCGATTACGAGGCTGTGACCGACAAACCGACGATCTGCAACCTGACCAATCACGCCCTGTTCAATCTGAGCGGCGTGGCTTCCGGCAAATGCGCGTTGGGCGCCCACTTGACGCTTTATGCCGACGCCTTCACGCCGGTGGATGCCGGCCTGATCCCCACCGGGGAATTGCGCCCGGTAGCGGGTTCGCCTTTCGATTTCCGCCAGGTCCGGGCCATCAATACCGGCCTGCGTGAGGCGTCTGACGAACAGATACGGCTGGGGCGCGGCTATGATCATAACTATGTGCTGCGCGGCGGCCGGACGGCGCAGCCGAAACAGGCGGCGCGGCTGTTCGATCCGGAAAGCGGCCGCGGACTGACCATACTGACCACCGAACCGGGGCTGCAATTCTATTCCGGCAATTTTCTCGATGGCGCCCTGCGCGGCAAGGGTGGGCTGCTGTATCGCCAGGGCGACGGCCTGGCGCTCGAAGCTCAGGCCTTTCCGGATGCGCCGAACCATCCGGACTTTCCCAGCGCCCGGCTTGATCCCGGCGAGGTCTACCGCCAGACGACGGTGCACCGCTTTTTCACCGTGTGATATTTTTCCCTCTCTTCCTTTAAGGGGATAGATGATGCGAAGCGGCGGAGTTTCCAGCCGCAAAGGCTTGCGCTTGCCATCCCCTCACTCCGGCCCTCTCCCCTTATAGAAAGGGAGAGGGGGAAGGCCTTGCATCCTGAATGGATTCGCGTTGTAGTGGGCAAATGCCGGCAAACCGCCATAGAGCAGGGAACGGCACAGGCGAGGGGGTGAGATGTCACGTATTCATTTGTTGGTCGCGGCGGGCCTGGGGCTGGGCGTCATGCTTTCGGGCATGGAGAGCGTTTGCGCACAGACGCCGACCGAGGTTGTGGTACGGGGGGCGCTTCGTCCGCGCCCGGTCGATGCGCCGCCGCCGCTCGATCTCTTCATCAAGCGCCCGCGCATCGAGCAGGTCGCCCTGTCGCAGGATGGGACGCAGATCGCTTTCGTGACCTGGCTCGAAGGTTATCGCGTACTGGTCATTTATCGTCTGGCCGATCAGAGCAAGCAGGTCATCAAGCTCAACCCCGGCGACATTTCGTCGATTTCCTGGGCGGACGGCAATCATGTCCTGATCTCAAATACGGTGACGGGCCTGCGCGGCACATGCAGCGACGGGCCTTCCGCCAAAAACCAGAATTCCAAATCGGCGGCGTCCGTGCGCAATACCCTGTCCGACAGCCTGAAACCGGGCAGTCCCGACGCGGTAAGCATGATGAGCGCGATGGACAGCATAACGACGCCGGGCTGCGCCTATTACGGCGTCCGCGCGCAAACCGCCGTGACCTCGGTCAATATCGCGGAGCGCGCCGGCGTCGGGCTGGGTTCACGGATGAGCGAATACGCCAATCTCGCCCTCGGCACGCCGGAACCGGTAACGGCGGACGGCAAGACCGAACTGATCGGCCCCTATCTCGAATTGCGCGGCCTGTCGATGAGCGGCCAGCCGACCAAGCGCGTCTATCTGTGGCGCAGCGATCCGGAAACCGGACAAGGCAAGCTGATCGATGACGGCGGCGGTGATCTCGACCGTGAGAACCGCTATGTCGATGACTGGCTGCTCGATAAGCAGGGCCATATCGTTGCCCGTTCGGTTTACAGTTTCCGCAATGAACAGTTCAGCATCGAGCGCAAGACGGACGGCAAGTGGAAGCCGGTGCTGACGCGCAAGATCGTGACGCGCGAGGGCACCTTCGCCCCCTTCATGGCCGGGCTGGGGCGTGACGGCCAGTCGATCGTGATCTTCGACGTGGAAACCGGCAGCACGGCGCAAGGCGCCGGGCGGCGTTTCCATTATTACGAACTGGCGGCGGATGGCGCGTTCTCCGCCCCCCTGGAACCGGGTGACGCCACGCGTGACCGGCCCATTTTCAATCCCGAAACCGGGCGGCTGGCGGGCTTTGTCCGGACCGGCGAGGCGCCGGAATACAGCCTGAACGATCCGCTTATGAGCCGGCTTTATCAAAAGGCGCAGGACGCCGCGCCGGGACAGGCGGTCAGGGTCGTCTCCACGGCGCGCGATCCGCACCGAATGATCATCTTCGCCCAGGGTGGCGAAGAACCGGGCGCCTATTTTTTCATCGATTTCATGACCGGAAAGACGCTGGAAATCGGCGATATCCACCCCGAGGTGCCATCGGAATGGGTGGCCTCGCAAAAGGTGGTCAGCTACAAGGCGTCCGATGGACTGGATATCGGCGCGCTTTTGACCCTGCCGCCGAAACCGGAGCCGAAGCGCCTGCCGCTGATCGTCCTGCCGCATGATGGGCCGCAGGCGCACGATCAGCGCGGTTATGACTGGCTGGCCCAGGTGCTGGCCTCGCGTGGCTATCTGGTGCTGCAACCCAATTATCGCGGCTCCGATGGTTCGGGGCCGGCCTTCATGGCGGCGGGCAAGGGCCAATGGGGACGCTGGATGCAGTCCGATCTTGCCGATGGGGTGCGTTATCTGGTGGGCGAAGGGCTGGCCGATCCGGCGCGGGTGTGCATTATCGGCAATGGCTATGGCGGCTATGCGGCGCTGGAAGGGGCGACCGCGCCTGAGACATATCGCTGTGCCGGCGCGCTCGGCGGCATTTCCGATATCGGTGACTATGCGGGATGGGTGAAGGGCCGGCGGCCCCTGCCGGACCCGGATCGGATCGCCAGCCTGACGGCGGACCCTCAATGGCCGCGCGCCTTCTCGCCCGATCCGGGATCGGTATCGATCGTCACCGGCTATCTCGGTGATCCGGCGGGCTGGAACGCGCTGTCGCCGCGCCACCAGGTGGCGGAGATTAAAGTGCCGGTCCTTCTGGTGCATCAGACCGATGATAAGGCGGTGCCGGTGCGTCAGAGCAAGGTGATGCGAGACGCGCTTCAGGCGGCGGGCAAGGCGGTGACCTATGCCGAATTGCCCGGCAGCGACCACGAACTGACAACGGAGGCGGCGCGGCTGGCAACAGCGGAAGCGGTGCTGGATTTCCTGAAAACCTATAATCCGGCGAATTGATTTTTCTGGAAAAGTGATGGGCGTCATGACCTGATTTCGGATAGATACGCAGGAAACAGTCTTGCGCCGGAGGTTTCCCATGTCAGTCACGTTCACAGCCGATTTCGACGGCGGTAATATCGAAGTATTGGGTGGTGAGGGCGGCCGGTGGGATCTGGCGATCCGGCCGGACAACGGCTCGCCCTATTATCAGTGGTTCTATTTCCGCGTCGATGGCGCGGCGGGCCAGGACCTGACTCTGCGGATCACCAATGCCGGCGGCTCGGCTTATCCCGGCGGCTGGGAAAACTACCGCGCCCGCGTCAGTTCCGATAACGCCGACTGGCTGTGTACCGATACGTCTTACGAAAACGGCGTTCTGACCATCCGTCACAAACCGGCGGCGGATACGGTGTGGTTCGCCTATTTTGCGCCGTTTCAAAGCGATCGCCACCGGGCGCTGGTGGCGAAGACGGCCGCCTTGCCGGGCATCGGTCATAAGGTGCTGGGGCAAACGCTTGATGGCCGTGATCTCGATCTTTTCACCCTCGGCAGCGGCGCGGCGAAGGTCTGGCTCTATGCCCGCCAGCATCCCGGCGAAACCATGGCCGAATGGTGGATGGAAGGGGCACTGGCCTTCCTGACCGGTAATGATCCGGCGGCGGTCAGGCTGCGCGAAGCGGCCACCTTTTACATCGTGCCCAACATGAACCCGGATGGCAGCGCGCGCGGGCACCTGCGCACCAATGCCGCCGGCGTCGATCTCAACCGCGAATGGGCCGGCCCGACGGCGGAACGCAGTCCGGAAATCCTGTATGTTTTGCAGGCGATGACGGACAGCGGCGTCGATTTCGCCATCGATGTTCATGGCGACGAGGCGATCCCGCACGTCTTCATGGCCGGTTTCGAGGGCACGCCGTCGTGGAGCGCGGCGCGGGGCGCGCTTTATCAGGCCTATCTCGATCGCCTGCTGGCGCGCACGTCCGATTTCCAGACAAAATTCGGCTACGATATTCCCGGACCGGGCGCCGCCAACCTGGCGATCTCGACCAACGCCGTGGCCGAGCGTTTCAAGGCTGTTGCCATGACCCTGGAAATGCCGTTCAAGGATCACGATGATGCGCCCGAACCGGTACGGGGCTGGTCCGCCGCCCGTTCTCGCGCGCTGGGTGAAACCTGTCTGCTGGCCCTGGGCGATATGATCGACCGGCTTTAGTGACCGGCATTTTCCGGCGCCCGCGAAACCATTCATCGGGGACAGCGTGGCGGGGTGAAACTGGAAAGGGAAGAATCGCGGAGGGAAGCGACCGGATCAGGAAACGAGGCTGAAAATGCCGAATTCCGGGGCGGGGCTGATCCATTGGCGTTCGATCTTCCAGCCGGCCTCGGCTGCCAGCCGGGCCAGAGAGGCCGGTGTGAACTTGTGCGAATTTTCGGTATGGAAACGCTCGCCGGCCTTGAAGGCGAAGGCGTGGCCGGCCGCTTTCACAATCTGGTCCTTGCGCGAGACGAGGTGCATTTCGATGCGTTCGAAATCCGGATTCCATACCGCCAGGTGATCGAAGGCGTCGGGATCGAAATTGCCGTCGAGTTCACGATTGATGCGGACGAGCAGGTTTTTGTTGAAGCGGGCCGTCACGCCGGACGCATCGTCATAGGCGGCGACCAGGGTCGGTATGTCCTTGACCATATCGGCGCCAAGGATCAGGCGCATTCCCTGTCCCGGCAACCCGCGCACGGTGCGCAGGAAGGCCACGGCCCCGGCATGGGTGAAATTGCCGAGGGTCGAGCCGGGGAAGAAGCCGGTCACGGGGTGTTCGCGCAGCGCATGGGGCCATTCGACGGCCATGGTGAAATCACCGGCGATCGGTGTCACCGGAAGATGCGGATAGGCGGCCTTGAGGCGCAGGGTGGCCTGGCGCAGGGCGTCCTCGCTGATATCGATCGGTACATAACCGGCGATCTGCGGGGCGGCGTCGAGCAGCAGGCGCGTCTTGTCGCTGGCGCCGCTGCCGAATTCGACCAGCACGGCCCCGGCGGGAATGGAGGCGGCCAGTTCGGGCGCGATGCGGGCCAACAGGGCGGTTTCGGTGCGCGTCGGGTAATATTCATCCAGCCGGCAGATGGCCTCGAAAAGGTCAGAACCCGCGGCGTCATAGAAATATTTCGGCGACAGCGATTTCTGCCGGGCGGAAAGGCTGCGGACCACATCGGCGGCGAAACCGGCGTCATGGGGGTCCGCGCCATGTCCGGCGGCGATATCGCGCGCCAGCCGCACGCCGGAACGCACCCAGCGCTTTTCGGGCGGAAAGAAGTTGCGGTAGGTCGGACGCGAATGGCCGGCGGGCGTGAAAGCGGAGCCGCCGCGTAAGGCCATCTGGCCGCTCATGAACTTGCCGTTATATTCGCCGACCGCCCCGGCGCCGGGCTGGAAACCCGGATAGGGCAGATAGGCGCTGCCGGTCCATTGCCAGGCGACATCATCGACCTGTTCGAGCACGCCATCGGCGGCGGCGGCTTCCCATTCGGCCTCGGTCGGCAAACGGGCGCCGGCCCAGCGGGCATAGGCCTCGGCTTCGTAATAGCTGATATGCGTGACCGGGGCGGCGGGCGTTATGGCTTGCAGGCCGCGCAGGGTCATTTCCCGCCAGCCGCCTTCGTCCGCCTGCCAGTAGAAGGGCGCCGTCCAGCCGTGGGCCTGAACCTGCGCCCAGCCGTCGGAAAGCCACAGGTCGGGACGGCTGTAACCGCCGGCCTGCATGAAGGCCAGCCATTCGCCATTGGTGACGAGCCGGTCGCTGATCTCGAAGGGGTGCAGCCAGGTGCGATGCCGCGGGCTTTCATTATCGAAGGCGAAGCCCGCGCCCTCGTGGCCGATATCGACCAGCCCGCCCGGCCGGAGCTGGAAGCGCCCCGGCGCGCCGGAGGCGTCCGCCGGCCATTCCGGATCGCAGGCCGGTTTCAGCGGCGATTGCGCCAGCAGGTGCAGCACGTCCATCAGGATCAGTTCCTGATGCTGCTCCTCGTGGGCGATGCCGAGGCGGACCAGGGCCTCGGTTTCGGCGGGCAGGGCGGCGGAAGCCAGCAGGCGGGTCATGGCTTCATCGACATGGGCGCGATAGGCCAGGATATCGGCCAGCGGCGGACGGGTCAGCAAGCCGCGCCGCGCCCGTGGCTGGCGCGGACCGAGCGCCTCGTAATAGGAGTTGAACAGATAGGCGTAGGCGGGATCAAACGCCTGGTAGCCGGCTTGATCCTTGAGCAGGAACGTCTCGAAAAACCAGGTGGTGTGCGCCAGATGCCATTTGACCGGGCTGGCGTCCGGCATTGACTGGACCACCATGTCTTCCGGGGTGAGCGGCGCGGTCAGCGCCAGCGTATGGCGGCGCAGGTCGGCATATTGTGACCGAAGCGTGCGGGGCGTTGCGCTTTCGGGTGGCGGACATGGAGATGAGCGCATGGGAACCTGCCTTTACGGAGTTGAAGCTTCGGGGCCGTTGAACAGAAGTGCCGGAGCGGAATAAAAAATCCAGCCGGAACACATGGCCTGAAGACAGGCGTAAACCCGCCGCTGGCCTGTTTGTGGCAGCGGCCTGAGGGCCTCTTTACAAAAGTCTTATCCCGGCGAGGGTCGTGCCGCTCCGCTTCCTTATGCGGCCGGGGCTAGATTGGAGGTTCAGACAGGAGGCCGACATGACCGATACCCGCAAACCGACTCCGCCTTCCGGAGGCACACCCGCCCTGGACAGCGACCGCAATACGGTGGCCATACCCCGTCCGGCCAATGAACTGGATGGCCAGTCGGGGTTCAGGAGGCGGGGCGATAAGGCGCCGGACGAGGATCCGCAAAAAGCGGGGTGATTATTTCGCCCTGGTTATTTCGCCACGTCCGCGGTTCCGGTTACGGTGAGTTTGGCTGAAGTCGTCGGGGTGAAGCCGGGCTGGCCGCCGCCGAGAGTGACGGTGTAATCCCCCGGCAGTACCTGGCGGTTGCCGTCCTGGCCGACCTGCGACAGGGCGCGGGCATCGAGCGGCAAGGTGACCGTCCGGCTTTCACCGGCTTTCAGAGACACGCGCGAGAAACCGGCCAGCACCGGATTTGCCGTATCGCCCGGCTTGGCGAGATAAAGCTGGACCACCTCGTCGCCATCCTGTGTGCCGGTGTTGCGCACCGTAACCTGCGCCGTCGCTGTATCGCCGGCTTTGATCGTTTGCGCCGAAAGCACCGGTTTGTCATAGGCGAAGGTCGTATAGCTCAGGCCGTGACCGAAGGGATACAGCACCTTGCCCTTGAAATAGCGATAGGTGCGGCCCTTCATCGAGTAGTCCTCGAACGCGGGCAGGTCGGCGATATCGCGGTAGATGGTATAGGGCAGGCGGCCGGCGGGATTGTTCTTGCCGGTCAGCGTATTGGCGATGGCCTCGCCGCCCGCCTCGCCGGGATACCAGGCCTGGACCACGGCATCGGCGTTCTCGGATACCCACGGATCGGAAATCGCGCCACCGGTCATATAGACGACGATGAGCTTCTTACCGGTCGCTTTGACGGCTTCCAGCATCTTTTGCTGCGCTTGCGGCAGGGTGATCGCGGTGCGGTCGCCGCCCTTGAAACCGGGGAAGCTGACAGCCATTTCCTCGCCTTCGAGATCTGGCGACAGGCCGACAAAGGCGATGACCGCATCGCTCTGTTTCGCGGCGTCCACCGCACCGTCGAGCAGCGGCTGGGCCGGGGCGATCCAGTCCAGCGAAGAGGCGCGGTCCTCTACCGTGCGCACATAGTCGATGCGGATATCATGGGGCTTCGTGTCGGTGAATTCATAGGCGACCGGCGCCATCGGCGGCTTGGCGCAGGCCCCGCCGCAATAGGTTTCATCGCGGCCGGCGGCGGCGGAAAGTTCCGGCGTGACGATCAGTTTGCCGTCGATCCACACCTTGACATCCGGCGCGGGCTGGCCTTCGCGCGGCGTCTGCATGCGGAAGCCGATCTGGTATTTGCCGGGAGCGGGAGGCGTGATCACCCCGGTCCAGCGCACACTGAAGCCGAGCGGTTTGAAGCCCTCCGGCGCGGTACGGTAGAAGTCGAAATTGATGACCGGATCGGTGCGCGTCATCTTCGGCGCGCCGGCGAAGGTCAGGTTGTCGAAATATTCACCCTTGAGGCCGTTTTCGCTGCTGTTGGCTGCGGTTTTCAGGAAGGTCGTCGGCACGGGCATCCGCATTCCGTCGGTCAGAGGCGCGCCGGCGGCATAGATCACCTTATTCGCCCCGAAAGCCGTTTTCAGCGCGTCGAGCGGGTAGGACGGATCGACCGGCACGCCGGTATAGTTGCCTTCCAGGCTTTGCAGCAATTGCGCGTTGGGGCCGATGACGGCGATGGTTTCCATGCCTTTCAGCGGCAGGGCTTTGCCTTGATTGGAGAGCAGCACCATCGATTCCTCGGCCGTTTTCAGGGCCAGGGCGCGGTGGGCGGTGGAATTGATCTCGCTGGCCGGAATCCGGTCATAGGGGCTGCCGTCGATCAGGCCCATGCGGATGCGCGCCGCCATCAGGCGTTCCAGCGAGACATCGAGCTGGCCTTCCGTGATCAGGCCGCGGGTGACGGCCTCGGGAATGGCCTTGTAGGTGGTGCCGCAATCGAGATCGGCCCCGGCCTTGACCGCCGCCGCCGAGGCTGAGGCGGCATCGGCGTATTTCTTGTGGCCGGTCACCATATCGTCGATGGAATCGCAGTCGGTGACTATAAAGCCCTTGAATTTCCAGTCGCCGCGCAGGCGGTTTTGCAGCAGCGGGCTTTCACACGCCGGATAGCCGTCGATTGCGTTATAGGCGCACATCAGCGAATCGGCCTTGCCATCGACAATGGCCGAACGGAAGGCGGGCAGGTAGGTGTCTTCCAGGTCGAAGGGGGAGGCATCGACATTGAAGCCGTGGCGTAGCGGTTCCGGGCCGGAATGGACGGCGAAGTGCTTCGGCGTCGCCACGCCCTTGTAGAGCAGCGGATCATCGCCCTGAATGCCATGGATGAAGCTGACCGCCATATGGCCGGTCAGGAACGGGTCCTCGCCATAGGTTTCCTGCCCCCGGCCCCAGCGCGGATCGCGGAAGATGTTGATGTTGGGCGACCAGTAGTTGACACCGAAATAGCGGTCAGTGCCGGAAGGATCGCGGGCCAGGGCGGCATTGTGGCTGGCGCGGCCCTCGGTGGCGATGGCGTCGCCGATCCGCCCCATCAGGGCGTTATCCCAGGTCGCCGCAAGCCCAATAGCCTGCGGATAGACGGTGGCGTCACCGGCACGGGCCACGCCATGCAGCACCTCGTTCCACCAGCCGTAACGCTTGAGGCCGAGGCGCGGAATGGCCGGCGCGTTGTCCTGCATCTGCGCGGCTTTTTCTTCCAGAGTCATGCGCGAAACGAGGTCTTTCGCGCGGGCTTCCGGCGTCAGGCTTGTATCGAGAAAGGCGCAAGGTTTATCGACGCAGGCTTCGGGGACAGCCGCATGTGCGGGCTGAGATAGGATAAGGGCGAGGACGAGCGGGGCGGCGGATGTCAGAAGGCGTTGCATGGGTATTCCTCTCTGATAGGGCGCGTCTGTTGGCGCCGCTTTTGTGTTAGCGGTATCATCGAAAGCGAACGATGGTCAAGCGGCCGCCGGGATCAGTGACCCGGCGCATAGGGGAAATCGAGCGACTTGTACCAGTCGAGATCGTGTTCCGGCGGCGCAATGCCGGCAGGGAGCGGCAGGCCGGATTTCGACTGAAAATAGGCGATGGACGCATCACGCCACCATCTGGCTTCGCGGGCCTGGATGCCGAGATTGGCGGAGACGGCGGCGAAGCGTTCCGGATCGACATAAGGCTTCATGGCTGCCCAGGTGGCCTGCATCTGCGCCGCCTGTTTCGCGCCCCTGTCGTAATCGGTGACCAGTTCGTCCCACAGGGTACGACCGGATTTTACCTTGTAATCCCACGGCAGATGGTGGAACCACAGCAGGTAGCGCTCATCCATGGTTTTCGGATCGGCCCACTGCTTCGCAGCGGCGGGGGTATATTGCGCCAGGGCGTCGGAGCCGGTTTTCGTGCGGTCGAAGCCGATGCCTTGCGCGTCCGCCTTGGCGTAGTAGCACGGGTTCCATTCCGGGCGGGCGAGATCGCAGACCCACGGGCCGGGGCCATAGTGATGACCGGTCGCCATCTGGTGCGCCAGGCCGAGCGGCGTCATGTAGTTGGCGGCGGTTTCGCGCGAGGCCATCATCATATCGACCACCGGGGCCACGAAGGCCGGATTATCGGAGAAGGTCATCTTTACCCAGTCCGTGGCGATATCGCGGCTGGAGGCCTCCGGATCCCAGGCCAGCCGGCCGAAGGCGTACCAGTCGGCCTGGCTGAAATCGTGCGCCGTCCAGTTGCGGTCGTCGCCGACATTGGAAACGCCGGCGATCCCGGTCAGCGTGTGATGATCCAGCGAACCGTCGATGATCTTCGCCACCGTCGATCCCTTGCCTTTCGAGAAGGTGTCGGCCTTCAGGGTCTCTTCATAAAGCGGCCCCTGATAGACGAGGTGGGTGCCCTGACCGAGATATTCCTTGGTGATCTGCACCTCCAGCATCTCGTTGGTCTTGGGCATGGCCCCGAACAAAGGATGGAAGGGTTCACGCGGCTGGAAGTCGATGGCGCCGTTCTTGATCTGCAGCAGCACGTTATCGGCGAACTGGCCCTCGACCGGCTTGAACTCGTTATAGGCCTGCTTGGCGCGGTCATTGGCGTCGTGTTCGGAATAGACGAAGGCGCGCCACATGACGATGCCGCCATGCGGTTTCAGGGCGGCGGCCAGCATATTGGCGCCCTGGGCATGGTTGCGGCCATAATCGCCGGGGCCGGGCTGGCCTTCGGAATTGGCCTTGACCAGAAAGCCGCCGAAATCGGGGATGACCTTGTAGATTTCATCGGCCTTGGCGTTCCACCACGCCTGCACCGCCGGATCGAGCGGATCGGCGGTTTTCAGGCCACCCAGTTCGATCGGCGCCGACCAGCGGGCCGACAGATAGATCTTGATGCCCCACGGGCGGAAGACCTTCGCTATCGCCTCGGCTTTTTGCAGATAGGGGGCGGTGAGGCTGTCGGCCTTGGCGTTGACATTATTGAGCACCACGCCGTTGACGCCGATCGAGGCTTCGGCACGGGCATAGTCGGTCAGGCGCGGATCGACCAAATCGGGCAGCCGCCACCAGTCGAAGATCGAGGTGCCGGAATAGCCGCGCTCAACCGAGCCGTTGAGATTGTCCCAGTGATCGATGACGCGGAGTTTGATTTTGGGCGCGTCGGTGATGGCGGTGATTGGCTGGCGGGTCTGGACTTGGCGCAGATAACGGAAGACGCCGTATAGTGCGCCCTGGTCCGTCTTCGCACGGATGACAGTCACGGCATGACCGTCGATGGTATCGGCGTCGATACGGAAGCCTTCTTCGGGAAAGCTTGTGTCGCCGGTTTGCAGCACGATGGCCCCGTCCGTCACGGTTTGCGTCAGCGGCGTGTCCTGCGCCAGCAGGCCATCCAGCCCGCGTTTCAACTCAGCCTTGGCGCTGTTCAGGATCGGCGTGTTTCCGCCGGTTATGGCTGTGGCGTGCGGTTTATATTGCGCAGCATAAGAGGCCTCGACCGGCTTATAGCGCAGCCACAGGTCATAGCCATCTTCGGCATGGGCAGAGGTGGCCAGGGCGGCGGCGGCGAAACAGACGGCGGCGATAAGGCGACGCATGGCAAGTCCTTACAGAGTAGCCTTTTCCCAGCGCGGGCAAAGCAGGTGAACGACGCAGAAGGCGAGCAGATACATGACCGACGAGACGACGAAGATCGGCGTGTAATCGCCGCCGGTGGTTTGCAGGATGATGCCGGCGAACTTGGCCATCAGCATCCCGCCGCAGGCCCCGGCCAGACCGCCCAGACCGGCCACCGTGCCCGAAGCATAGTGCGGGTAAAGGTCGCCGGGAATGGTGAAGAGATTGGTCGAAAAGCCCTGGTGCCCGGCGCAGGCCAGGCCGATCAGCAGCACCGCCCACCACATGTTCGGCATGAAGGTGACCGCCGCCACGGGCAGGACGACAAAGGCCATGATCAGCATGGCGGTCTTGCGCGCCTTATTGATGTGTACGCCTTTATGCAGCAGGCGCGAAGAGGTCCAGCCCCCGAAGATCGAACCGACATCGGCCAGCAGGTAGATGGCGACGAGCGGCGGGCCGAAGCCCGACAGCTTGACATCGAACTGTTTGGCGAAAAAGGCCGGCAGCCAGAACAGGAAGGTCCACCACACCGGATCGATCAGGAAGCGGCCGCACATATAGGCCCAGGTCTGGCGATAGCGCAGCACACGCAGGATGGAAACCTTGTTGATCGGTTCTTCGGTGGCGGCGTCCGATTCGATCCATGCCACTTCGGCGGCGGAGGCCAGCTTGTGATCGCGCGGCTTGCGGTAGAACAGCAGCCACACCACCAGCCAGATCACTGAAAACAGGCCGGTGACGATAAAGGCGGCGCGCCAGCCCCAGGCCAGGGCGATAGCGGGCACGAGCAGCGGCGTGACGATGGCCCCGACATTGGCCCCGGCGTTCAATATGCCGATGGCAAGCGCCCGCTCCTTCTTGGGGAACCACGAATTGGCGGCCACCAGCGCGGCGGGATAGGTGGCGGCTTCGCCCATGGCCAGCGGCAGGCGGGCGAAGATCATGCCGGTGGTGGAGGTGAACAGGGCGTGCATCATATGCCCGGCGGTCCAGATGGCCATGGCGAAGGTATAGCCCGCCTTGGCGCCGATCCTGTCGATGATGCGGCCGGAAATCAGGAAGGCGATGCCATAGACCGCCTGAAACCAGAAGGCCATGTCGGCATAGCCGGTTTCCGACCAGTTGTATTGCGCGGCGAGCGTCGGCTTGAGCACGGAAATGACCAGCCGGTCGATATAGGAGATGACCACGGCCAGAAACAGGATGCCGCAGACGATCCAGCGGATATAGCCGGCGGGTTTGGGTATGGTGGTGGCGTCCGGTGCGGTCGTTTCCATGGTGTTTCCCTGTGTGCGGAGGTGGCCTCCGTCGTTTTGTTTATTAGCAAGAACCCCCACCACCCCGCCCTTCGGGCGCGGTCCCCCTCCCCACCAGAGGTGGGGAGGTACAAGGGAACCTCTCTTCTTGTACCTCCCCGGCTGTGCCGGGGAGGGGGACCATGAGCGTAGCGAATGGTGGTGAGGTATCTTGCTTTCTTGAGTCAGTCTACCAGTTGAACATCGTGCCGTCCTGCAGGCGGTTGACCGGCAGGTAGGCACGTGAATAGGGGTATTTCGCGGCCTTTTCTTCGTCGATGTCAACGCCGAGGCCTGGCGTTTCGGAACTGAGCAGGAAACCATTCTCGAAGCGGTAGCCGTGCGGGAAGACCTCATCGGTCGCCTCGGTATGGCGCATATATTCCTGAAGACCGAAATTGGGGATCGAACGGTCGAAATGCAGGGCCGCCGCCATGGTTATCGGCGACAGGTCGGTGGCGCCATGGCAGCCGGTACGGACATTATATATATCGGCGAAATTGGCGATGCGCTTCAGGTGCGTGATGCCGCCCGCATGGACCACGGTGGCGCGGATATAGTCGATCAACTGGTTCTGGATCAGTTCCTTGCAGTCCCAGATGGTGTTGAAGATTTCACCGACGGCCAGCGGCGTGGTGGTATGCTGGCGGATCAGGCGGAAATTGTCCTGATTTTCCGCCACGACCGCATCCTCCAGCCAGAAGGGGCGGTAGGGTTCGAGATCGCGGCCCAGGCGCGCCGCCTCGATCGGCGTCAGGCGGTGGTGGACATCGTGCAACAGATGGACCTCTTCGCCCAAAGCCTCGCGCGCGGCTTTGAACAGTTTCGGCACCACGCGCATATAGGCTTCGGTGTCCCACAGGTTTTCGGTCGGCAGGTCCGAATCGGCCGGTTCGTAGAACAGCCTGTCCTTGGAGACGCCATAGGTCGAGGCCAGCCCCGGTACGCCGCATTGCAGGCGGATCGCCGTATAACCCTGCGCCCTGTATTCCCGCGCCACCTCGATGGTGTCCTCGATGCTTGTGCCGTTGGCGTGGCCGTAAACCCTGACCGTTTCCCGGCTCGAACCGCCGAGAAGCTGATAGAGTGGCAGGCCGGCCACTTTGGCCTTGATGTCCCACAGCGCCATATCGACGGCGGCGATGGCCGACATGGTGACGGGACCGCGCCGCCAATAGGCGCCCTTGTAGAGATATTGCCAGATGTCCTCGATGCGGTGGGCGTCGCGGCCGATCAGGCAGGGAATGACATGATCCTCGAGATAGCTGGCCACCGCCAGTTCGCGGCCGTTGAGCGTGGCGTCGCCGATGCCGTAGACGCCCTGATTGGTTTCGATCTTCAGGGTGACGAAGTTGCGGCCGGGGCAGGTAATGATGATTTTCGCCGACCGGATGATCAGCGCGTTTCGCTGCGCGGCAGTTGCGGAGTCCCCTGAAGCCGTTGTTTTGTCTTCGGTTCCGGCTTTTGAAGTCTGGGGGGAATCCATGGGTACACGTAGCCTTTCACTCGCCTGCGTCTCTATATATTGGTCTTACCAATAATATATTTTGGCCTGATGTAAACCGGAAATGCGGATTTTTTCGCGCAGGCCAGGCGGATCCATGGAATTTCCCGCGAAGCTTCTCGGCCTTGAATAGTATGAGCGCGTATTTTCGCCTGCGACGGGATCGGGACTCCGTTGGGAGCGTTTCATAAGTAACACACATCTGACCAATAAGTGGGGGATGGTCTTACGCGATGAAAATTTTTGCAGTCGCCACGGCTTCATGAAAATGTTAAATATATCAAAAATTTACAATTTTAACATATCAATGACAGCGCTTTCCTAAATCTATGAATATGTGTTTTGTGGCAAAAACGAGGTGCGCCTGCGCTGAAATTGGTAAGGCCTTTATTGACAAGTCCGGACAGGCCAATTACCAAGGCGACATGTGACCGCTACCGGATTGAGGCCGCGGCGCCAGAGAATTGCACGCGAACTGCATCTTCCAGACAGGGAAACCATCATGCTAAAAACTTCGGGTAACGCCCGCAATACGTTCAAGGTCGCGCTCCTGGGCGCCACCCTCCTCAGCGGCTTCGCCGTCGCCGCCAGCGCCCAAGAAACGGCCCAAGAAACGGCCCAGGACGCCGCGCCCGCCGATGACAATACGGTCGTCGTCGTCACCGGCTATCGCGGCAGTCTGCTGAATTCGGCCTCGGCGAAAAAGCGCGCCACCGGCTTCGAGGACGCCATCTTCTCCGAAGACATGGGCAAGTTCCCCGACACCAACCTGGCGGAATCGTTCAACCGTATTCCCGGCATCACCATCGCCCGCGAAATCACCGGCGAGGGCACGACCATCGCCATCCGCGGCCTGGGATCGAGCTTCACGCGCGTGCTGCTGAACGGCGCGCCGGTGGCGGTGGCTTCGACCGGCGATGTCAATACCAGCAACACCAACCGCGAAGTCGATCTCGATATCTTCCCGCCGGAACTCTTCACCCAGCTCACCGTCACCAAGTCGGCCTCGGCCAGCCAGGTCGAGGGCGGGGCGGCCGGCGCCGTCAATATGCGCCAGGCCCGTCCGTTCGATTTCAAGGGCGACAAGGTGCAGTTCTCGCTCGAAGGCAGCAAGAACAGCCAGGTCGATGACATGGGCTATAAAGGCTCAGTGATGTTCTCGAAAAAGTGGGGCAATTTCGGCGTGCTGGCCGGCGTGGCCTATCAGCACAGCCCGATCAACGCCGAAGGCTTCGAGTCGGTCGGCTGGACCAACGCCAACCTGAACGCCGCCATGAATCCGGCGGCGACACGCAACAATACCGGCGGCGGCAACTGGACCATTCCGGCCACCGTGCCCGCCAATGCCGGCAATGGCCTGACCACCGGCGCCACCATCGACGAGGCCCTGCTGCTGGCCATGAATCCGGGCCTCAGCATCGAGGCCATCGATAACGGCATCATCCCGCGCCTGGGCCGCCCGATGCACTATTACGGCTCGCGCGACCGCACCAGCGGCATTCTGAGCCTCGAATACCGTCCGTCCGAAACCCTGCGTTTCTGGCTCGACGGCATGGCCGCGCAGAAGGAGAACGACCAGCAGCGCACCGATATGAACTTCGTCGGCCGCAATGGCTCGTCCATTCCGGTCAATATGAAGGTCGATCGTTCGGATTGCACCGATGGCTGCGTGGTGACGGACGCCACCTTCGCCAATGCGCAGTTCTTCCTCGAATACCGCCCCTTCATGGAAACCAACAAGTTCTACTCGATCAATCCCGGTTTCGCCTGGGATATCAATGACAGCCTGAAGTGGACTTTCGACGCCAACTATACGCACAGCGACTTCCGCCGCGATTCGCCGACCGTCCTGCTGATCACCCCGGCCAGCTCCGGCGTCACCGCCACCTACACCAATCACGGCGGTGATCCGGTCTTTACCTCCAATGTCGATCTGAACGATCCGGCAAGCTTCGGCTGGAACGGCGGCCGCCTCAATATCCAGTCCGAGGCGCGCACCACCATGACGCGCGGCTTCCATACGAAGCTGAACTGGGGCACGCCGGAATTCAACATGGAGATCGGCCTGGCCTATGACGACACCTCGCGCCGGATCACGCCCTACGACAACTCGCAGGCCTGGCAAAACGCGGCGTGCGGCAATAATCCGAACGTGAACCTGCCGGGACCGAATTCGCAACCCGCCTGTAAGGGCGAGGTCATCACCGACCTGGCGGCCGCGCTCGCCGCCGGTTATCCCGCCTATCCGGGTCTTGGTACGGAATATTCCGCCGGCTCACCCGCCCTGGCTTATGGCGGTTCCCTGATCCCGGAAACCAGCCTGGCCAACTATCTGGTGCCCGGCCCCTATGGCTACGTCAATATCGACTGGTCGAAGTTCGCCGCCGATTCGCACTATTACGACTTCCTGGCCAGCGCGCCGGTGGCGGGTGGATCGAACATCAATTCGCCGCGCTCCTTCCTGCGTGAAAAAGTGCAGGGCGCCTATATCCAGATCAACGGCGACCGCGATCTCTTCGGCCACCGCCTGCGTTACGATTTCGGTGTCCGCGCCACGACGACGGACCAGATCATCGGCGGCCAGAACTCGATTCCCGATCCGCGCAACACATCCACTTCGCTGGATGGCGCCAAGTATCCCAATATCGTGGTGTTCACCTACAACACGACACGTTACAAGAACTACCTGCCTTCAGCCAATTTCGCTTATAACATCAAGGACAACCTGATCGGCCGCTTCGCCGCGTCAACCACCATGACCCGGCCGAATCCGTCGAGCATGCTGCCGGGCCTGAGCTTCGGCGATATTTCGGCCTTTAACGGCAGCCTCGGCAATGCCGCCCTGACCCCCTATATCTCCAAGAACCTCGATTTCGGTCTGGAATGGTACACCGGCAAGGAAGGCTATGTCTCTCTGGCCGCCTTCAACAAGAAGATCAACGGCTTCACCCTGAACCAGAACACCCTTTATCCGTTCTCGTTCCTGGCCCAGTATGGCGTCACCTATGACACCCTGAACCAGTCGCAAAAGGACGCTATCGATCTGCGCGGCGGTCCTTCCGCGGCCCAGGTCAATATCAGCCAGCCGTTCAACGCCAGCGGCGAACTGAAGATCGATGGTCTTGAATTCGCCTGGGTCCAGCCGCTCGACCGCTTCTGGGCGCCGCTGGAAGGCTTCGGCTACAGCGCCAACTATACCTACATCAAGCAGAAGGGCACCGGCGCCGCCCCGGCCATCGCGCTCAACGTGCCGGAAAAGACCTGGAACCTGACCGCTTTCTATGAGCGTAACGGCTGGTCGATCCGTCTGTCCGATACCTACCGCGACGGCTCCCAGGCCACGCTGAACAACCAGCAGGGTATCTCGGCGGCGACGCTGTTCAACGAAAGCTACGAACAGCTTGATCTGGCCGCCAGCGTCAATCTGCAACAGGCCTTCGGCTTCAGCCGCGACATGGAACTGACGCTCAACGCCACCAACCTGACCGACGCCACCCTGACCCAGAACTTCCAGTTCGATGGCGCGCCCAACTACTGGTACAAGGCGGGCACCACGATCTCCATCGGTATCCGCGGCAAGTTCTAAACCTGACCAGGCGGCGGGGCGCACACCCCGCCGCTACTTTTTCCGAACCTCCCCTGATCTTGTGGTGCGCCCTGTGGCGCACCACGCTTTTTTTGGGCTATGCTGCCTGGATTACGAGGAAACCCCATGACCGCTTCTTTCCGATTCGCCGCCGCCATATGCGTGGCCTTGTTCTCGCTTCCGGCCGGGGCTGCCGAAATGCCGCATTTGCAGGCGCATGGCGCGACGAAGCAACTGGTCGTGGACGACAAGCCGTTCCTGATTCTGGGCGGAGAACTGGCCAATTCCACGGCCTCCAGCCTCGACTATCTCAATACCAAATGGCCGACCCTGAAATCGGTGGGCCTGAATACGGTCATCGCGCCGGTCGAATGGGACCAGATCGAGCCGCAGCAAGGCAAGTACGATTTCACCGTGCTCGACGGCATGATCAAACAGGCGCGGCAAAACGACATGAAGCTGGTCCTGTTGTGGTTCGGCGCGTGGAAGAACTCGATGTCCACCTATGTGCCGGCATGGGTGAAACGCGACTACGCCACCTATTCAAAAGCGCAGGGTGACAAGGGCCAGCCGCAGGACATCCTGTCGCCCTTCGATCCCGATACGCTGGCGGCCGATGCCCGCGCCTTTGCCGCCGTCATGGCGCATCTGAAACAGACGGATACGGCGCATACCGTGGTCATGGTGCAGGTGGAAAATGAAATCGGCATGCTGCCGGTGGTGCGCGATTACAGCCCGCAGGCGCAGACCGCTTGGAATGGCCCGGTGCCGGCGGAACTGATCGCTTATCTGAAGGCGCATCAGGCCACGCTCGATCCCTATGTGCGGAATCTGTGGGAGACTCACGGTCTGAAGGAAAGCGGTGCCTGGCCGGAAGTCTTCGGCGAGTCCGTCCAGGCACAGGAGGTTTTCCAGGCCTGGTATTTCGCCGCCTTCGCCAATGAACTGGCCAAGGCCGGCAAGGCGCAGTATTCGCTGCCGATGTATGTCAACGCCGCGTTGATCCGGCCGGGGAAGGCGCCGGGGCAATATCCCAGCGCCGGGCCTTTGCCACACCTGTTCGATATCTGGAAACCGGGCGCGCCGGATATCGATATCCTGGCCATCGACATGTATTTCCCGAACTTCATGGAATGGGCCGATAAATTCAAGCGGCCCGATAATCCGTTTTTCATTCCGGAGGCCAATCAGGCGGGCAAGCCCGAAGCCGGAGCGAACGCTTTCTATGCCATCGGGCAACTCGATTCGATTGGTTTTTCACCGTTCTCGATCGACAATATCAAACCTGAAAACAGCGCCAACCTGACCGGCGCCTATGACGTGCTGAAGCAGTTGTCGCCGCAGATCCTGGCGGCGCAGGGCACGGATAAGATGCGCGGGTTCCGGCCGCGCGTGTCGTTCGACGGCGTGGCCGATGAAACGCCGCAATCCTTTACCCTGGGCGGCTACAGGTTCACGGTCAGCTTTGTCGATCCGTGGACGCCGAAGGACAAGCAGGACATCGCTTCCAATGGCGGCCTGATCATCCAGACCGGTGATGACAGCTTCATCGTGGCCGGCAAGGGCGTGGTGGTGACCTTCGAGGATGCCGCGCCGGAGAAAATGGCGGTCGGTATCGAGCAGATTGTCGAAGGCCGTTATGTCAATGGCGTCTGGAAGCCCGGCCGCTGGCTGAATGGCGATGAAAGCCATCAGGGCCGTCATCTGAAGATCAATGCCGATGGTTTCGGTATCCAGCAGTTGAAACTGTATCGGTACAGGTAAAAGGCGCAGGCTTTTTCATTGATGCGGAACATGTTAACGATCATATGATTCCACATTCGCCCTTTATTTTCCGCACAGATGTCAGACTCCAGAAAGCTCTACCGCAAGATCGCCGATTCCATCGCCGCCGAAATCGAATCGGGGCGCTATAAGCCGGGCGACCGTTTGCCGACCGAGCGTGAGCTGGCGCTGCAATATGGCGTCAGCCGGCCGTCATTGCGCGAGGCGATGATCGCGCTGGAAATCCTCGGCCTGATCGAGGCCAAACACGGTCTGGGCATTACGGTGGCGCACAAGAAAAAGCGCGCGCCGGCCTTTACCGACGCCGAAATCGGTGCGTTTGAACTGATCGAGGCCCGTCGTCTGCTGGAGGCCGAAGTCGCGGCGCTGGCCGCCACCCTGATCAGCGAGGAACAGATCGCCGAACTGGAGAGCCTGGTGCAGCAGATGGGCGATGCCGACCCGGTGAAGGCGGAAAAAGCCGACCGCGAATTCCATATCCTGATCGCCCAGAGCACGGGCAATGGCGCCCTGACCACCTGCGTCGAGAACCTGTGGGACTGGCGCTATCATTCGCCGCTGGCGCGCAATGTGCTGGCGCGCGCCGCCGACCTGGGGATGAATGACCGGATCGCCGAGCATACCGATATCCTGACCGCGCTGAAAAACCGCTCGGTGGCGGCGGCGCGTCAGGCGATGCACGAGCACATGGACCGGGTGATCGAGCACCTGCTGCGGGCCACCGAGATCGTGGCGGTGGAAAATGCCCGTAAGGCCAGCAGCGAGCGCCGCATGGCCGTGGCGACGCGCATGAAGGCGCTGACGAAAGACCGCTGAAGCCTACCGTGCCAGCCACCCGCCATCTACAGGGAGTGTGATTCCGTTGACATAATCGGAGGCGCGGGCGGCGAGGAAGACGGCAGCCCCGGCCATGTCTGACGGCTCGCCCCAGCGGCCTGCGGGGATGCGCTCCAGTATCGAGCGGTTGCGCGCCTCATCGGCTTGCAGGGCGGCCGTGTTGTCGGTGGCCATGTAGCCGGGTGCGATGGCATTGACATTGACGCCTTTCGATGCCCATTCATTGGCCAAAAGCTTGGTGATGCCGGCAATGCCCGATTTCGAGGCGGTGTAGCTCGGCACGCGGATACCGCCTTGGAACGACAGCATCGAGGCGATATTGATGATCTTGCCGCCGCCTTGCGCGATCATGTGTTTGCCCGCCGCCTGGGCGAGGAAGAAGGCGCTCTTCAGGTTCAGGTCGATCACCGCGTCCCAGTCGGCCTCGGTGAAATCGACGCTATCGGCGCGGCGGATCATGCCGGCATTGTTGACGAGGATATCGAGCCTGCCAAGCTCGGACAGCGTGGTCGAGACGATGTGATTGATCGGTTCGATCGAGGTCAGGTCGGCGGCGATATGGATGGCCTTGCGGCCCA
>Ga0222419_100045_pt1 | contig 227878 bp, 165 predicted proteins | sample 1B20Ametagenome_FD_182474 | JGI IMG/M metagenome (GOLD analysis project Ga0222419, IMG submission 182474) | Enriched microbial communities from leaf-cutter ant dump, University of Wisconsin, Madison, United States - 1B20A (version 2) | ecosystem: Environmental > Terrestrial > Nest > Insects... | reverse complement strand
ATGGCGGATGAGGCGGTCGGTCGGGGGAAATAGTCGATGTGGTCGCCAAATGTGCGGGTGCGGCAGTCGGCGGGTCAAAAAGGACCGTCAGGGCGATCTACCCTGACGGTCTTTCTTATAGTATCAGAAAGTATAAGTTTATCCCGCCCCGGCCGCGCCAATCCGTCAAAATAGTGTCGCAGAGCCACTAATTCCACCTGGGCCCCATCGATTCGCTAGAATTGTGTCGCAGAGCCACTAATTCCACCTTGGCCCCACCGATCCGCTGAAATTGTGTCGTAGAGCCACTAATTCCGCCTCGGCCCCGCCAATCCGCCAAAATAGTGTCGCAGAGCCACTAATTCCGCCTCGGCCCCGCCAATCCGCCGAAATAGTGTCGCAGAGCCACTAATTCCACCTCGGCTCCACCGATCCGCTGAAATAGTGTCGCAGAGCCACTAATTCCACCTCGGCTCCACCGATCCGCTGAAATAGTGTCGCAGAGCCACTAATTCCACCTCGGCTCCACCGATCCGCTGAAATTGTAGAGCCACTATTTCCGCCCCGGCCGCGCCAATCCGCCCAAATAGTGTCGCAGAGCCACTAATTCCACCTCGGCCCCGCCAATCCGCGGAAAAGGACCGTCAGGGCGATCTTCCCTGACGGTTTTTCTTAGATTTGCGCCGTGCGAAAGAACAAAATCCCGTTACAGCTTTGAAAGATTCGAGCTTGTTGATGCAAGCGTATTCATCAATAATTAAATTATACATACAGTCGACATAGAAAGTGGTGAAGCATCTCAGATGGAACCGATCGGCATGAGCAGGAGGCGCAGTTCGGAGTATTGGCGGCAAATCAAGAAGGACAAGCATGTTTACCTCCTGATGACGCCGGCTTTGTTGCTCGTATTCGTGTTCTCCTATTTGCCCCTGCCGGGGCTCATCGTTGCTTTTAAAGATTACAACATATTCAAAGGCTTTTTTGGCAGCCCATGGGTCGGGTTGAAGTACATTCGGGAAATATTCGAATTGCCGGCGATGACTCAGGCGATCTGGAACACGCTATTCATCAGTCTGCTGAGCGTGGCAGTCTGCTTTCCGGCGCCGATTCTGCTGGCGCTGATGCTGAACGAAGTGCGGCAAAAATTATTCAAGCGTTTATCGCAAACGTTGTTGTACCTGCCTCACTTTCTATCCTGGATTTCCGTCGTCGGAATCGCGTACGCGTTTTATGCGGTGTACGGCCCGCTTAATGATTTGCTGCTGTGGATTTTCGGGGCCGATACCGAGCGCGAATTGTTTCTGTCCAACCCGCACTTCTTCATTCCCAATATTCTTCTTCTGTCTTTGTGGAAGGATACGGGCTGGGGCACGATCATCTTCCTGGCCGCGATCGCTTCTGTCGATCCGCAGCTGTACGAAGCCGCTTATCTGGACGGAGCGGGCAAGCTGAAGCAGGCCATGCATGTCACGCTGCCGTCAATTTTGCCAGTAACGATGATTATGCTCATTTTTCAACTGGGGCACTTGTTTCAAAGCAACTTCGAATTGATCTACGGCTTGCAGAACCCGTTCGTCGATATGGAGGTCATCTCTACGGTCATATTCAAGCAAGGCGTGCAGCAAGGCGCTTATGCCTTGTCGACAGCGCTTGGTTTCGTGCAAGGAATTGTCGCGCTGCTGTTGACGATTGGGGCCAATATCGTATCCAAGAAGCTTACGAGCAGCGGCATCTGGTAATGAACGGAAAGGTTGAGGAATATGCGGGAAAATGGTAGTGCTTATCGAATCTTCGTTGCGTTCAATTATACATTCATCGGCTTACTGTCGATTGCGGCATTATATCCATACTTGCACACATTGGCGGTTGCCCTTAATGACGGCACTGACAGTATGCTGGGCGGCATTACCGTCTATCCGCGCATACCGACATTGGAGAATTTTGCAACATTGCTGAATGACAGCTCAATCATACGAGCCTCCTTCGTATCCGTCGCACAGACGCTTGGCGCTACCTTCCTCGGCTTGGTCGTACAGTTCACGGCAGGCTATGCGTTGACGAAAAGGCAGTTGGTCGGCAGAAGCGCGCTGTTGATGTATCTGATCCTGCCGATGTTCATTAGCGGAGGGTTGATTCCCACCTATTTGTTGTACTCCAAGCTGCATTTGCTGAACAACTTTATGGTATATGTGCTTCCGGGAGCATTTTCTTTCTTCAATGTCATCATTATCCGCACCTATATGTACACCATCCCTTCAAGTTTAGAGGAATCTGCCAAAATTGATGGTGCTGGAGAAATGACGATATTGTGGAAAGTTATCTTGCCCTTATCGAAGCCGATTCTGGCCACCATCGCGCTATGGTCTGCGGTCGGCCACTGGAATGACTGGACCACAACGCTGTATTTTGTCACCTCCGGCGATCTGCACACGCTGCAATTCAAGCTGATGTTGATGATCAAGGAAAGTGAGACAATCGCCAGGATGATCCAGGAAGCGATCGAGCGCGGGGAGACGAACATCGATGCGATCGTTCATGTAACGCCCGAAGCAATCCGCGCAGCGCAAGTTATCGTTACGACCATCCCGATCATTCTCGTATACCCGTTTCTCCAGAAACATTTTATCAAAGGCGTCTTGATCGGCTCGGTCAAGGAATAGCGAGCGGCATCGGGGGCGTTCCGGGTTGTCCCCGGGGCTGTCATTCAGGCTATTATCCTTATTCCAAGGATTGTAGTATAGATATCTGTTGAAATCATTTAGGGAGGGAATGTTCAGCATGAAAAGAAGACAGATTTACATGATTGCAGTAACGCTCATTCTGGTGTTCTCGTTGTTGGCCGGCTGTACAGGCAACGGCAATAACAAGAATACGGCAGGACAAGAGCACGCTTCGTCCGCACCGCCGAGTACGGCGGACACTATCGCAAGCAGCCCGGAGGCTGATGACGGCCTCATTCCGGCGGATGTACAGGACAGCTCCGAGTTGCCCGACTGGGCGGGCAAGCAGTTGTCGCTGAAAGTATGGTTCAATCACGGGACAGGAGGCACCTATGCCGGCGCGCGCAAATACACGGACGATGTCGTCACCAAGGAGATTGCTCGCGTTACGGGCGTGACGCTTGATCTGGAGCATTCTTACGACAATGGCGGCAGCACAACCGGCGAAGTCAAATTGGGCATGATTGCGGCGACGAACGATTGGCCGGACATCATCCTTGGCGGCGATCAGTTGAATACGCTTGCAGACAATGACAAGATCTACGATCTGACCGACCTCATTCCGAAATACATGCCGAACCTGATGAAGAAGATCCCGCAATCGCTGGACACCCTCTGGAACCGGGCGTGGATCAGCAAGGGCGGCAAAGTGTACGCAGTGCCTGCAGGCTTGTATAACACGACATTGCCCTACCTGTATCCCGATACCGATGTCTCACTGTTTCCGCAGGCGAATACGTACAGCAATATCTGGGTGCGTGACGATATTCTGAAGCAATTGTATCCGCAGGCCAAGTCGCAGAAGGAGATCGAAGATTTGTATCTCAAGAACGGCAAGTTCACGAGGGAACAGATTTTCGATGTGCCGATCAAGTCGGCCGAGGACTTCATTCAGTTCCTGTATGACGTACAGAAGCTTCACGTCAAGGAAGGCAATAAGGAGGTTGCTCCGTTCTACACATTCTCCGGCCAGGACAACTGGGCGTTGATGACAGGGCTGTTCTCCAAATTGGACGGCAGTTATTCGGGCAGCGGCGACAACAACTATTTCACCTATTGGGATAAGGAAACGCAGAAGGTCGAATGGATGTTCAAGCAGCCCTTGTTCAAGGATCTGGTGAAGCAGATGAATGTGCTGCTTCGCGATGGCGTCGCCTCCAAGGAGGCGATGGTGGACCCGTACAACACGTTCCAGGAGAAGTTAAGCGGCGGCATGTACGCTGTAACTTATCATCAACCGAACAATGCCGCATTGGAGAAAGCCGGCAAGCCTTACCGGTATCGCAAAGTGTATCTGGACATTCCGTTCAACTACGACAAGTTCATCTTCCCGACCGTCTTTCCGGATGCGGGCACGCGCATCCATATCGTGAAGGATGCGGTCAAGGAGGAAGATCTGCCGCAAGTGCTGCGCTGGCTCGACTTCCTGATTTCCGATGCGGGCGAGAAGCTATGGTATTGGGGACCCAAGAGCGCAGGCTTGTTCACGGAACAAGACGGCATGCGCGTATATGCGAACAAAGAGATTGAAGATCAGATGGTCTACAATCAGCCGGGCGACGAAGCGCAGAAATACGGCTTGTGGCTCAATAACGGCTCCAATGACGATCGTTCGAAGTCCGGGTTGATTACGTATATGAACAAGGGCAGGTTCGACCCGCAGAACTGGTATCCGAACAAGCAGAGAAACGTCACGGAAGCCGATGCTTACTTCGACTTCGGCAGGGTTGAGGCCAGCAAATCGGACGATTCGTTAACGGCCAAGATGTATACGTTCTTCACACAGGCGCCGGAGGCCGCGGAAGCCTGGAAGAAACGGACGGATTTCGAAAATGCGTTAACCAAAGTGCTGGCCGCTTCCAACGACGCGCAATTCGAACAGCAATGGAACACGTTCCTGTCTACCGCAGAGAAAGACGGATTCACGGATGCCGTGAGAGATCAGGTTGACGCCGCGTTCCGCGAAGCGAATGCGAAGTATATGGCAAACATCACGCATTAACCGCGAGTGAGGCGGGCGGGGCGCCTGACTGTCCCGCCCGCTTCGTTCAGCGAGCAAAGGGGAAGGATGTGGGATGATGAGGGACAACGTCTAGCATCATCCAGATTCAGGGCGGCACGTCGCAGCACAGCATGCGCGATGTCGTCGTAAGCGGCAATACGTTCACGGATTTCAACCTGGGGATCGGGATCAGCGCGTGAAAGAAGACCGGTTGACGGGAGGAATCTCAGTTAAGGACAGGAAGCACATCAGGGAGAAGGAAGCGGGAGCGCATGGGTTATTCGGTTCGCAAGGGTGTGATATACAGCGAGAACGGCATCCCGGAAACGCCGCGTTGGTTCTCGGACAGTCGATTGTCGTTCCAGCTCGACGAATGGGGCATCACCCAGGTGGATTACTGCAGTCCGGCGCAACGAAGCGGCAACCAGACATTGTTTTTGCAGCGTCTGCTGCACGGCTTCCGCGTCTACATCGTACAGGAGCTTCGCAACTACCGGCCCGCTTATCGCAATTGCCGAATTTGGCCTTACGGGCTGGAGTCGGAATGGGAGTTCCGCGGCACCGTATTCAAGCTGCGAATCATGGCGATTGAAGAGCGAATCGTGCTGCAGCTGTCGACGCCGCCGGAGCTGCCGGGAGACTTGAAATGGAAGCTGGAGTTTTATCGGGATTTCGCACTGGTTCCGAGCGATGAACAGGACTCGCGTTACAAGCCGCGCGGAGCGGTTCGCCGATGGCGGGAGTGGCTGTTCGACGAGCCGGAGAACATGCTGGTCGGCGGCTTTGCGGAAACGCCGGCGGCGGAGCCCGCAGATGAATCCCGCCAATGTGTAGGCATTACGGCAAATTTTCCGTTGCACTTCACCAGTACGCCCATCAATACCAAGTACAAGTTGACCAGTCGGGAAACGCTTGTTCCGGGGCACGACTACGCATTCGTCATCGCATTCGCACCAACCGGGGAGGAACTGGCCCGGAGGTGGCGGACGGACAACCGGAGTACTGCTGCAGGGATGCGGCGGCAGCATGAACGTTATGAGCGAGTCGCCGCCGCCATGCCTGAACTCGTTAGTCCCTACCCGGCGTTGAACGACTATTTCAGCCTGCTGCCGATGTATCATGAAGCCTGCAAGGTAACGGACGTGGCGGGAGCGCTGAAAGCCAAGACATCCGAGTATTGGGTATGGGGATGGGACGGGCTGACAAGCAATCATGCCACGCTGTATTGGGGCGATGCCGAATTTATTGCCGATATGCTGCGGTTCTATGAAGAGACGGCCGACCCGCAAGGCGGCATCGCCCATGCATACCGTCACGATATGTCGGTGATTCATGTTAGCGCGGCGCCGTCGCAGGGGATGTATATTTCGTTGCTGCAGCAATATTATGCCATGACCGGCGATCTGAAGACGGTCCGGGAGAGGTATTCGTTTGCTCGAACGATCTTCGAGCGAATCGCCGCATTGGAAGTGCAGCATTCCGGCATGTGCCGGGGGACATCGCTGTATCCCGATTTTCGCGGACTTATCGGCGAGACGGGCGAAGATATCAGCAGCCTGAACAATACATTTTTCTACTGTGCGGCCAGAGCGATGGAATACTTGGCGGTACTGGCCGGAGATGCGGATACGGCAGGGAAAGCCGAAGGCATCTTCCGCAGGTTCGAGAAGCATTATCTTCCCTTGTTCTTCGACCGCGAGCGGGGCTATCCGGTCAGCTCGATCGATGCCGTGACGCTGGAGAGACGATCGATGTTCCACTCGACCGCGATCAAGTGGGACAACAATTACATGCGCGAACTGCTGCAGGACGTTCATGATCGCTGTTTGGCATTTTTTGAAAATCATATCGTCAGTCCGGGCGGCCTGCGGCCGATTCCGCTCTGGTGCGACGCGTTCGATCAGGACGCCAACCAGTTGCACGCCTGGTGGCCGGTCTCCGGCGAATATTATATGCGGTTGATCAATGCGATGAATCGCAGAGATCTGGTCGAGCAGTGGCTGGATTGGGTCGGCTATTGGTCGGGCAAGCTTACTTGTCCCGAAGGCATTCCGCTATATGCGGAATCGGAGGAGCCGGAGCTGGATCGCTGGAATTCGCTCAAGGGATCATGGCAAGCTTACAGCATGCGCGGCTGGTATCAGGCAATCGTACACGGCGTTGTCGGCGTTGACGCGGAAGCGGGCGGCCTGCACGTATATCCGTATCTGGGGGCTGAAATGACCTTGAAGGGCATGCATTACCGCGGCAGAAGGCTAACGATCGAGATGGCGGGGACCGGCCGATATGTCAAATCGGTCGAGATCAACGGCCGGTCTGTCGTCGGAACGCACAAGCTGCCCGCCGATCTGCTGGAGGAACAAGGCGAAATTGAAGTCCGCGTCGAGCGGACGGCGAGTAATCCGCATGTCCGGTATATCGTCCACGGGTATGGCTGCGAGCTGAGATCGTACGTCTGCCGGGAAGACGGCATTCGGGCAAACTTGCTTGGGGCGGGAACGGCCCGCTTGAAAGTGTGGTCGGCGGCTCGGCCGTGTGTCACGCTGGACGGGAAAGAAGTATCGACCATTTATGACGAGCGCAAACGAGAGGCTATCCTCGAAATCAAATGCTCGGCGACCGCGCAAGAGATTGTGATTCGATGATGTCCATGCTGCAGGAGAGAAAAGGAGTGCAGGGCGCATGACGAAAATTGGGGTTTTGATTCCCACGACGTGGCAGGATGAGTTGTTCTCGGCCGCCAGCCGCAGGCAGCTCGACAGCTTGGCGCATGTCGTATGGAATGACAAGGAACGGCAGTTGACGGAAGAGGAAGCGTGCGCGATGCTGCAGGATTGCGAGGTGGCGGTGGGCACGTGGTATACGGCCACGCCGAGCGCAGCGATGCTGGACCGCTGTCCTGCCTTGAAGCTCTGGGAGCATGCCGGAGGTTCCGTCAAAGGATTTTTCACCGAACAATTGCGCGGCAGAGACATCATGATCGCTTCTTGCTCGCCCGCCATCGCCAACACCGTTGCCGAGTATGTGCTCGGCGCGCTTATTATCGGTCTCCGCCGCGCCCTGCCGAATGCGCAGCGCAATCGCAGCGAGCGGACGGAAAGACCGGCCAACCTGCTGTATTTGGCGAAGGCCACGGTCGGCGTCGTCGGCGCTTCCCAGGTCGGCCGCAAGGTGATCGAATTTCTCCGCCCATACCAGTCGAACCTGCTCGTATACGACCCTTACCTGTCGGCGGCGGATGCGGCCGCGCTCGGCGCCGCGAAGGTCGAATCGCTGCAGGAACTATGCGCCGCCAGCGACGCCGTTACCGTGCACACCCCCAAGACCGATGCAACCTATCGGCTGTTGAAGGCCGCGGAATTTCAGGCCATGAAGGACGATGCCTTATTTATCAATACGTCCCGCGGAGAGTGCGTGGATGAAGAGGCGTTGATCGGCGAGCTGCAGAAGGGGCGGCTGTTCGCTTTCCTGGACGTGTCCGACCCGGAGCCCGCACTGCCGGACAATCCGCTTCGCACGCTGCCGAACGTCGTCTATACTTCGCACCTGGCCGGAGGGGGACCCAACATTCATATCGGCAATCAAGTCGTTGCGGATATCGAGGCTTACTTGCAGGGCGGGCGTCCGTGCATGGTCGTCGATTGGGATATGCTGGCCCGCATGGCTTAGAAGCCTGCCGGTTCCGTCCCGGAAGCAAATGAAAGAGAGAAGGAAATCGATCTTGAGAGAATATGATATGAGAGCAAGCAAGCTGATCTACAAGACGGTCGCCGGCAAGGATCTGCGACTGCTGTGCGTCCGCCCGGAAGGCTGGAATGAAGCGGACTGCCGCACGGCAGTGGTATGGATTCACGGGGGCGGTTGGGTGAGCGGGTATCCCGAGATGTTCCTGCGGCATTGCGAATACTTCGCCGCCAGAGGGGCTGTTGCCTTCAGCGTCGAATATCGCCTGCTCGATTATCCGCAGGATCCTCCGATCGCGGATTCGGGCAACACGGTGGCGGATTGCCTGACCGATTGCAAGTCGGCTGTCCGTTATTTGCGCGCGAATGCGGCGGCGCTGGGCATCGACCCCCGGCGGATCGTGGCGGCCGGGGACTCGGCGGGCGGACATCTGGCGGCGTGCCTGGGAACGATTCGGGAGTTCGACGCGGCGGACGAGAATCATGCGATTTCCGCAATGGCCGATTGCGTCGTCAATTGCAACGGGATTGTCGATATGACAGGGAAGTGGAGGAGCAAAATATCACCGGCTTTGTATGCGGCGAATGCCGATGCGGCAGAAGATTGGATGGCTGGACACCGGATGGCCGCCGGATTGTCGCCGTTGTACCATATTTCCGCCGGTCAACCGCCGGCGCTGCTCTTGCACGGACTGCGGGATACGGTCGTGCCTCCCGAGGAGGCGGCGCATTATTATGACGCTCAGCTTGCTGCCGGAAATGTTGCCGAACTGACGCTGTACCCGGAATTCGACCATTCTTTTATTCTATATCGTTACCGCGGCCCGGACGCGGAGGCGGATCGGGCGATTGCCCGCATGGACGAGTTTCTGGTCGCACACGGATTTCTGAAGGCGGATGAGGGGAGAAGAGGGCAATGAATCTGATAGAAGATGCGGCGCTCCTGCCCGTCGAGGTGCGCGCAGCGGACGCTGCCGATACGGGCTCGCGCTTATGGCAGGGCATACCGGGCATCGAGCGGGCCGCGAACGGGCGTCTGTGGGCCGCCTTCTATTCCGGGGGAGAGGGCGAGGGAGCGGATAACTATGTGGCGCTGGTCACGAGCGAAGACGACGGGGAAAATTGGTCCGATCTCCGGTACATCGTCTCTCCGCCAGGCGAGGTTCGCGCCTACGATCCATGCCTGTGGCATGATCCCGGCGGCCGGTTATGGCTGTTCTGGGCACAGAGCCGCCAATGGTTCGACGGACGCTGCGGCGTGTGGGCTTCCGTCTGCGACGATTCCGGGTCGGCCGCTCCGAACTGGTCGAAGCCGCGGAGAATTGCGAACGGCATTATGATGAACAAGCCGACCGTTCTTCGCAATGGAGAGTGGCTGCTGCCGGCGGCCGTGTGGTCGTCCCGCACCTCAGCCGAGCATAATCTTGCCGCCGAACGGTTCTCTAACGTGTACGTGTCTGAAGATCATGGTGCAACGTTCCGACTGCGGGGGGCGGCGGATGTACCGAAACGAAGCATCGACGAGCATATGATTGTCGAACGCCAGGACGGGAGCTTATGGATGCTCGTTCGGACCCGGTACGGCATCGGCGAGAGCTTCTCGGGCGATCAGGGCAGAAGCTGGTCGCCCGGCCGACCGTCGTGGCTGGGCGGTCCCGACTCCCGTTTCTTCATCCGCCGGCTGCACTCGGGCTGTCTGCTGCTCGTCAATCATTACGAATATGACAACAGGAGCAATTTGACGGCCATGATCTCGGAGGACGATGGCAGGTCGTGGCAAGGTTATCTGCTGCTTGATGAGCGCAGCGACGTATCCTATCCGGACGGTGTGCAGGCGGAAGACGGAACGATCTATGTGATTTATGATCGTGAACGGCATCAAGCGAAGGAAATATTGCTGGCCCGCTTTTCGGAAGAAGATGTGAGACAAGGAAGATGCATGACCGAGGGATCGAAGCTGAAGATGTTGGTGAACCGTACAGACTGATCCAACTGGCATTGAAAGGGGGGAGAAAGACAATCGTGCAATCATTAAAAATCGGCATGGTGGATCTGGAAACCTCGCATCCGCAATACTGGCTGCCGATCATTCGCCGAATGGGGCACGAGGTCGTTGCCGTCCATGACGGCGGAGCCGTGAACCCGCCGGGGTATGCGGCCGAATTCGCGGCACGGCATCAAATTCGAGAGGCGTTCGACTCGCTGGAACGCATGGCGGAAGCGGTCGATGTCGCGATGGTGTTCGGCAGCAATTGGGACTTGCATATTGAACGGGCAGAACCGTTCGTACGCGCGGGGAAGGCGCTGCTGCTCGGCAAGCCCTTCGCGGGAAATTTGCGGGATATACAGCAGTTGCTGGAATGGGAGCGGCGCGGGGCCAGAATTACAGGCGGGTCGTCGATGTACTTTTGCCGCGAAGTGAGCGCATACATGGAGAATCACCGACGGGAAGACATCATCTTCGCGTATGCCGGCAGTCCCGTGGACGAATTCAATTACGGCATACACGCTTATGCGCTGCTGCACCGGATCATGGGGGCAGGTGTGCGGAGCGTGCGATATTTGGGTACGCATCACCAGCATCAGTTCGAATGCGTATGGACGGACGGAAGGCGCGGCCAAGTCGGCGCCGGCCCGACGCAAGGCTATTTCCCGGTGTTTGCGACGATTGTCGCGCACCGGGACGTTATCCATCTGCCGATCGACAACGTTCATTCGTTCGAGGACCAATTGCAGGCGCAATTACCTTATCTCGCAGGCGAGTCGGAAGACGTGACGCCGTTGGGGACATTGCTCGAGGTCGAACGGATGGCTTTGGCGGCAAGACTCTCCAGGCAGCTCGGAGGAAGGACCGTCGCCCTGGACGATCTAAGCGCGGATGAGCCGGGATATGATGGCGGGCGGTTCGCGATGGCGTACAAACTGGATAAGCTGGCCAAGGAGAAGCTTAGCGGTCCGGCGCCGATCTTGCGGTGAAGGGGGCTCGGGATGAAAGCATCGGATATTCGAATCATGGAAGTCGACTTATCGTACTCGGAAGAGCGGTTCCGCACGCCGCTCGCATTAAGCAGCGGGCCGATCGTCTCCAGCACGTTCGCCCGGGTCGGCATCGTGGCGGAGAATCGTGCAGGGCAGGTCGCGCAAGGGACTGGCGGTGTCTTCCTCTCCGATCTGTGGGCGTTTCCCGGATCGCTGCTTACTCATGAGGAGAAGACATTGCTTATGAAGCAGACGATGGCGCGTATCCGATCGCTGCTGCTGTCGGCGGCCGGGGAGTACGCAGATCCTTTTCAATGGACGTTCGGGCTCGAAGAGGAATTGCACGTCATCCGCCAACAACTGCAGACGGAATGGGGCATGGAGGTTCCCGTTCCGCCGTTGCTCGCGCTGGTATGCTGGTCTCCGTTCGATGCCGCGATCCATGACGGCTGGGGGCAGGCCGCGGGGAGAAGCTGCTATGACATGTATAACGAGACGTTCATGAACGGAGATTTGAGCGATTATCTCGGAGAAGGATGGCAGGGCCGGTATCCGTCCGGCGAGTTGACGCCGCCCCGGCAGCGGCTTCGCGTTCAACATGTCGTCAGTGTCGGCGACCCGCTGACCGGCAAGAGCGGGCGGACGAAGGAAGCGCCGCCGGACGGGTTGCCGCAAACGTTGGAGGAATGGATCGCCAAGGAGCGTCTCACCTCATTCAAATTGAAGCTGCCCGTGCAGGATGTCGAGCGCCATGTACAATTTATCGGCGACGTATACGATGTGGCGGCACAGACGCTGCTTGCCTTGGGCATCCGGGAACGGCCATGTCTCTCCCTGGACCCCAACGAAGGCTTTCCTGCGCCGGAACCGCTCGTTCGGCTGCTAAGCATGCTGAGTGAGCGGAATGTCGCGGCCTACGAGGCGATCGCCTACATCGAACAGCCTACGCCGCGCGATTTGTCTGCGTACGATTACACACTGCATGAGGTTTCGCGGTTGAAGCCGGTCATTATCGACGAGAGCCTGGACGATCTTGATAACCTGAACAGTCTGCTGCGGCTCGGCTGGAGCGGGGTTGCGCTGAAAACTTGCAAGGGCCAAAGCCATGCGCTGCTGGCATACTGCTGGGCCAGGGCGAACCGCATGTTCGTCACTGTGCAGGACTTGACGAATCCCGGCTGTGCGCTGGTGCAGTCCGCCAATTTGGCTGCTCGTCTGAAGCTTTCGGCAGACAGCTTCGAGTTTAATTCGCGGCAATATGTGCCTGCAAGCTGTCCGCGGGAGCGGTTCGATTATCCGGGATTGTTCCATGTGCGGCAGGGGCATATCAGCTTGGTTGAGATGAAGCATCGCGGCTTGTATTAGCCCGGGACGGCTATCGTTGGAGGGCGCCGCCGGGGCGTGCGAACGGGGAACGCAAACGAGAATGTAATCGGGGAACGCAAACGAGAGAGTGCATATCGCAAGGATAAGGAGAATGATTCGATGTCGATGCATACAATCGCGATACCGAGTACGGCGCAGCGGCGATGGCAGGATCTGGAGCAGGGAATGTTCTGCCATTTTGGCATCAACACGTTCACGGGCAACGAATGGGGGGACGGCACGGATTCGCCGCAGTTGTTCAATCCGCGTCAATTCGATGCGAAGCAATGGACCGGCGTTGCGAAGCGCGCCGGGTTCAAGTATCTGATTCTGACTGCGAAGCATCATGACGGCTTCTGCCTGTGGCCGACCCGGACGACGGACTATTCCGTCAAATTCAGCCCGTGGAAAGACGGGCGGGGCGATGTTGTGCGGGAGGTGGCGGATGCATGCAGGGAGGACGGCATTCTGTTTGGCTTGTATTTGTCTCCATGGGATCGTCACGAGCCTTGTTATTCGGACAAGGAAGCGTACGACGATTTTTATGCGGAGCAACTGACGGAACTGTTGACCGGGTACGGCCCGCTCGCAGAGGTATGGTTTGACGGAGCGGGATCGGACGGCCGCGCATATGATTGGCGTCGCATTATTAACTTGGTCGAACGATACCAGCCGGACGCCATGCGGTTTAATATGGGGGTGCCTACGATTCGCTGGGTGGGCAATGAGGACGGTATTGCTCCGTATCCATGCTGGAACCGGGCAGAATCGGCAAGGAGCAGCATGTTTACGAAAGACATGCTGACATGGCTGCCCGAGACACCGAAATGGGTTCCGGCGGAATGCGATGTGCCGATTCGCAAGAAAACCTGGTTCTGGCATCCGAACGGCGAACACAAAATTTACACCGATGAGGAATTGCTTCATATCTATTATCATTCCGTAGGGCACGGTTGCAATTTGCTGATGAACCTGGCGCCGGATGATCGCGGTCTGATCCCGGACGAAGACGCCGCTGCGGCCATCCGTCTGTTCGACGAGGTCGACAGAAGGTTCGCTCGTCCGCTGCAGGAGACAAGCGGGAGCGGTTATGAATTTACCTTGGTCTTCCATGAAAAGACGGCTGTTAATCATTTGGTGCTGATGGAGGATATCTCGCAAGGGGAACGGGTGCGGGATTATGTATTGGAAACGCTTGACGAAGAAGGGCGATGGAGCGAACTCATTCACGGCAGCGCCATTGGGCATAAGAAAATCGATCGATTCGATGAAGTTTCGACTGCCGCCATTCGACTGCGAATTCAAGAATCGGATGCGGACCCGCAGATTCGGCGGTTTGCCGCTTATCGGGCGTAAAGACGATCCGCAGTCCATGAAGGCGACTATAAAGCATTGAGGTGGAAAAATATGATTCGAGTACAAGGCAACGTTCCGTTCCGGCAACCGCCTGTTTGGGCTGTCATGGAACGCCAACTCATCGATGTGATGAACGATGCCGTTCAGCCTGTATTGGACAAATATGTGCGCGAGGATGGTTCCATCCTGTGGCCGACCACGGACAATCATACCGGAATTGACGCCCTGGACGATGCTTATGAAAGCTTCCACAACTGGCCGCTGTTCTATGCGATCGGCGGGCATGAGAAGTTCAAAGCGCTTTCGTTTCGGGCGTTTGACGCCGTCACCAGGCAGTTCGAACGTTATGATACAGGGTTCGGGCATCCGATGGTCGTGAAGGAATATGAGCAAGGCTACGATTGGTTCCATCAAGGAGAAGGTTATTTGTTCTTCTACATGCTGGGCCTCGCCGATCCGTATGATGAGAAAACGAAAGCACGCGCCATCCGCTTCGCCGGATTTTATAACAATGAAGATCCGGATGTTCCCAATTTCGATGAAGAACGGGTATTGATTCGCGCGCCGCATACAGGAAGCATGGGGCCCCGGTATCAGAACTTTGATGTTTATATTCCTTGGGGCTACATGCCTTATAAACAATATTACGGGTTGCCTTTTCAGGATGTACCCGGGTTTACAAGCCTGCATGCGATGTATGATCCGGAAAGCGCGACGCGCATGGGCGAAGTGATGAAGGAAAGAATGTCTCGGGGCGACACCGCAGTCAACCTGGCAGTAACAAGCATGATGACGAATGCTTACCTGTATACCGGCGATGCCAAATATAAAGCTTGGGTCAAGGCTTATGTCGAGGCATGGATGCAGAGGGCACGGGACAATCAAGGCATTATTCCGGATAACGTCGGTCTGTCCGGCCTGACAGGGGAATATATGAACGGCAAATGGTACGGCGGATATTATGGATGGACATGGCCTCATGGCTGGAAAAGCATCGGAGATGCCGTAACCATTGCTGTCGAGAATGCTTCTCTGTTGGATCGGAACACCGGGTATATGGCGTTGCTGCGCTCGCAATTGGACGTGCTCATCGCTCAGGGCATTGCCGTAGACGGCACGCTCCACGTTCCGAATAAGTATGGCGACCCCGGAAACTACGAATATACGATATGGGATCCGGATGTGCTGGACGAGAACAGGCGGCGAACCGACGGATGCCGGATGTATAAGCTGATGTGGAAGGACGGATGGTTCGAGTTTCAGCCTATGGGAGCCAAAGCCCCGGCCCACCTGTGGGCGATAACGATGGAGCAGCAGGACATCGAAAGGGCGTATCGGCTGCAAAATCGGCATACGGACGAATGGCATCGGGTACTGCCGGTTCCCGCCAAGGACCAGGGGGGGCACGAAGCGTGTTGGCTGGCATATCTGCAAGGTGAATTTCCGGCATACCCTGAACAGATTTTGGCGCACAATTTGGGCCAAGTTTATCAGAGGCTGGCGTTTATGCGCGAGGATCAGCAGGATCCTTCCACCTATAAAGACAGCTATTTGCAGCGGCGCAATCCGATCACGGTGGAGGGATTGGTGCAATTGACGATGGGCTGCCCCTTGCCCGTCTACAATGGAGGGTTGCTGATGGCCCAGGTGCGCTATTTCGATGTGGATAAAAAAAGACCCGGGCTGCCGCAAGATGTCGGTGCGATGATTGAGCGATTGACGCCGGAAGGCGTCGTCCTTCAGCTGGTCAATCTTGGCGCGCTTGAGCCGCGTCATCTTGTTGTGCAGGCAGGCGCGTATGGCGAGCATCAATTTACGGCTATTTCATATGAATGCAAGGACGGAGACGCGGTCAAGCACGTCGAGGAGCGAATCGATACACCGCATTTGCGAATAGAGCTGGCCCCTGGTTCCCTTCTGAAGCTGAATATTCAGATGAACAGATTCGTTAATGATCCTTCGTATTCTTTTCCTGATATGGATGCTATTTAATGATATAAGGATGGGATGAATGCGATCATGGGGAATCGAATCCAGGAAAACCGCGAACCCGAAACGCCCAAGCTTCGTGTCCTGTGCCTCGGAAACAGCGGGGCGGAGCTATGGAAATCACGCGCCGATGCCGAAGTGGCAGGAGTCGTTAATCTGTATGAAGAGGCCAGTAAAGGGAAGGGCGGCAGTGAGCAATATCGGCTGTTCGCCGATACGTCTGCAGCGTTAAGAGAACTGCAGCCGGACGTTGTTTATATGACGATCCCGCCCTGGTGCAAGGCGGATATGGCAACCATTCGAACGGTTGTCGAGGCCGGTTATGATTTATACCTGGACAAGTTCCGCCCTGCGGATTGGCAGGATGCCGATACGTTGCTGCAATGGGCACAAGCGACCGGCCGGCAGATCGGAATTGGGGATGCTTATCAGTTCGGAGACAAGGTCGAGCGTGTGAAACAGGTTGTAGCTTGCGGGCAATTGGGCAAAATCGGAAATGTGGTGTGGCAGTGCTATCGGCCGGCAGATCACGCATTTTGGATGGAAGCATACCGGCATGTGATGCTGGAGGACTTGTCCTATCACCACTTTGGCGTCATGCACACATTGCTCGGGATAGATAAATTTCAACGCGTATATGCCGAATCCGTGCGTTCACCGTGGGCCCCTGACCAGCCGCCGTGCGTAGTGTCGCTTCAGGCAAGCGGCGAGGAAGAGCTCCGTCTCCACTACTATGCGACATGGGCGGCAATAGGCAAGAGCGGTTCCCATCTTGGGCAGTTTCGGATCGAAGGAAGCGATGGGATGATCGAAGTGACGGATGATCGGATCGTCTATGTGAACAGGCAAGGAGAAGTTCGGCAGCTGGAGCCGGTTACTCCGTTCCCGTATGCGGGGCGGCAAGGCATTATTCATGAATGTGTGCAGGCTTGTACGGAGGCGAGAGCTTCGGTGATGGATATCCGTAAAATGTATCCGTTTCTTCGCTTCATTCGTACGGCGCTGAACTCTGTTGAACAAGGGAACCCGGCAGCTTGTCGATAGATGCAAGATACCGGCTGGAGAGAACCACCAGCGAGGGGGAGAATGGACTCTAATGGATCAACCTGTTCAACAGGACATACGCCGCCATTGGCTGCAAACCTCAGAGGGCGCATTGCCCTACGGAGTCGGCTGCGCCTGGGTAAGGGATGTCTCGGACCAGGCCAAGCTGCAAGCGGAGGTGGAAACGTTGCGGTATGCCTACCGTTGCGGGGCGCGCTATTTCGATACTTCGGAGGCATATGGCGACAGTGAGCTGGTTGTCGGAGAGTTTGTTCGCACGATCCCGCGGCATACCCTCTTCCTGGCGACGAAATCCAGATTGCCTTACTTGAATCCGGACGAAGCGGTTGTGCATCTGAGAAGCAATTTGGAGAGAAGCTTGCGGCGGCTGCATACGGATCACCTGGATTTATATCAACTGCATGACGCCGATGCTCGTTATCTGGCGACAGGTGTGCCGCCGGAAGTGATTCATTTTCTTCAGGAAGCGAGAGAGAAAGGATGGATTCGCTACTTCGGCATGGCGGTTCGAGCTCATCGGTTCCTGGGGCAAGCTGTTCATCACGGACAATATGCCGCAATCTTGACATACAGCGACTATACGCCGATTAATCAAAGCGCGACGGAGTTAATTCGCATGGCATCTGCCAGACGGGTTGGCGTTATCAATGGCAGTCCATTGAACAACAGATGGCTGAACGGCACCGACCCTCGCATGAGGGAGGACGATGAAGCGGAGAGTCGGCATAAAGCGGTCGCATTCTACGACTTCTGCCGTGCCGGGGGAATATCTGTCCTGGCTGCAGCGCTTCAGTTTCCAATGCTGAATGCAAATATCGATATGAATTTGACCGGTCCTGGCTCGGCAGAGCAATGGGCGCAGTCGATGGAGGCGCTGCGCATGCCTGTCCCGCCTTCATTCTGGACGGAATGGAGCGAAGTTTACAATGATAAAAATAAGTGAAAGCTTTCCGCGTTACACCGAATATAACCCGCTGGTGCCCGTCTGGTGCATCACGCCAGGAGTTGGCCGCGCCATGCATCGATTTTTCGACACGTCGCCGTTCAGCCCTTCCGGCCGCTATGCCGCCGTGTTGAGGATGCCGCATGAAGACCGATTGTGCTTGCCCGGAGAGGCGGCAGAGATTGTGCTGGTTGATTTGCTTACGGCGCAGGAACGCGTGGTCGCCACAACATTGGGCTGGGAAGAACAGCTGGGCGCCAACATCAACTGGGGCAGCGATGACGAGTCGCTATATTATAATGATGTCGATCCGAAGGATTGGGAACCGTTCTGTGTCCGGCTCAACCCATTGACAGGCGAGAAGCGGCGGCTGGAGGGCGGCATCTATCGGATATCGCCGGACGGGAAGCAGATCATCTCCGCCTGCATGAAGCGGATGCGCCGCACGCAGCGGGGATATGGGGTTGTCGTGCCGGATCATGGTGTTCCCCGCAATCGGGGATTTCGGGACGATGACGGTCTGTACATCACGGATACGGAAACGGGCAAGCGCCGATTGCTTGTTTCGATTCGGGACGTGTTCGATGAGGCGCGACCGGTTATTGCCAAAGAGCGCTACGAACAGGGAGAATGCTACGGGTTTCATTGCAAGTTCAACCCGCAAGGCGATCGTCTGCTCTTCTCAATCCGGCGGTTTCTTAGCGACGATCCGCAGCCATGGAATCAGATCGGCAAGGATATGGATTTCTGGGTAGTGACGATGAAGCCGGACGGAAGCTACATGTATGTGGCTGTTGGTCCCGACCAATGGGCCAAAGGCGGGCATCATATCAACTGGTACCCGGATGGGCGGCAGCTTTCCATGAATTTGGCCATAGATGGGGATAACAAAATGTATTTGGTGCGAGTGAACTGCGATGGCAGCGGGTTGAGCAAAATCAGCAAATCGATTCAGGGTTCCGGCCATCCGACGATTCACCCCGATGGTCGACACGTTCTGACCGATGCCTATGAATATGAAAACGTTGCCTACGGTGACGGGACGGTTCCCTTGCGTTGGATCGATCTAGAAAAGCAAATCGAGCAAACGGCAGTGCGTATCAACGTTGGAAACCCGGGAACGCAAGTGTCCAGGGCATTGCGAGTCGACCCTCATCCGGCATGGGCCGCCGATCATCGACATGTGATCTTCAATGGATTCGTGGGAGGAACAAGGCGCGTATTCGTTGCCGATTTTGGCGAACTGCTTGAGTCATGAACAGGTCGCGTGCTGCGGCGATCCGCACATAGACGATCGGCGAAATTGTCGAGCCGCAAAAATGTGGGGCATGTTGGCATTCCTGCAAGTATTAGCGAAAGACGCGCTTCAGGAACTTCAGCCCGTTCGCCGCCAGCGCATCCTGCGATTCGGCGAGCGGGCGCCACAAGGAAACAGCCTTGGCGATTTCCGTAATGTCGGTCGTGAACGATTCGATGACAACGGCGCCATCGTATTGAATGTCCTTCAATGCTTGCACGATGCCGGCCCAATCCAGATGGTCCTCTCCGGGCGTGCCTCGGTCGTTCGAGCAGGCGTGGAAAGAAAAGAGCTTGTCTCCCGCTTTACGGATGGCCGCAGGCAAGTCTTTCTCCTCAATATTCATATGGAAAGTATCCAGCAGTAAACCTACGTTGTCTGCATCGACCTGCATCAGGAAAGCCAATCCTTGATCGACCGTATTCATGAAGTCCGTTTCAAAACGATTAAGCGGTTCGACGGCGAGTCGAATCCCTCGTTTGGCTGCGTATTCGGATACGAGCCGCATCTGTTGAACCGCAAGTTCCGTCTGCTCCAGCTTGTCGGCAGGCGACAGCAACCGGGTCTTGCCCACGGCAGAGTACATCGGTCCCGATACGTAAGGGGAGCCTACGACCTCGGCCATATCGATCAGCGTCTTGATATAGTTCACACCGTTCAACCGCACCTCTTCCCGCTCGGAGCTGATGTCCCTGTCCGGCCCGAAAGCGCCGCAGATCGCGCATTGGATGCCTGCTTTCGATGCCGCCTGCGCAACAAAGCGGATATCGATTTTTTCAGGCTGTTCCACCGCAAGTTCATAAATGTCGAAGCCCATATCTTTCGCCTTCCGAAACTGATCGAGCGTATCGTTGCTGAAGGGTGACACCCAAATGTAAGAGCTGGCGCCGAATTGCAAGCTCATTCTCCTCCCGAACCGAGATTCCGGTAATCTGGCAATATCGTAGCATACGGCTGCTATGGCCGCAAACCCCGATAAGATATGGTTACATGGCGGTTATGATGAGCGAGATGTTTGCCGAACAACCTCCTCATCATGGTATGATAGTGGCGATACCAACGATCAGGAGGGGCTTCCGATCAACAACTATCATGGCTTTGCACGGCATGATTTTCAATTCGGTCAGCATATGGCTACAATTGTCGTTCCTCACCGTCCATTGGCGGAGAAACGCTGGATTTGGCGGACGGAATTTCTGGGCGCATTCGATACGGCGGATGTGGCGATGCTGCACGCCGGGTACTATCTGGTCCACTACGCGATTCCTGATCTGTACGGTTGTCCGCAAGCCGTTCGGCTCATGAAAGATTTCTACGACTTGTTGGTCGCTGAGCGGCAGTTCGAACAGAAAACCACATTGTTCGGCTTTAGCCGCGGAGGGCTTTACGCCGTGAACTTCGCGGTTGAATATCCTGACGCTATCTGCGCTCTATATCTGGATGCGCCTGTGCTGGATATCAAAAGTTGGCCGGGCGGCTTGGGAGAAGGGCAAGGGGCGCCCAAGGAATTCGCGGAGTGCTTGGAGCATTATGGCCTGGACGAACAAACCGTTCTTCACTTTTCTGGAAATCCGATCGATCGCGTCCATGAGCTGATTGAGGCATCCATCCCGGTAATCGTTGTCGCGGGAGATTCGGACCAAGTTGTTCCGCATACGGAAAACTGCCAGAGGCTGATAGAGGCGTACGCCGAGCATAATGGCAATTTCAAGTACATTCTGAAGCCCGGATGCGGACATCATCCGCATAGTCTGGAGGATCCCGCCGAAATTGTGGATTTCCTGTTAGGCTGCAGGTGATGGCCGCCGCCATCGTGATAAGAGAGTTGAGGCGTCCGATGTACGTTAATGAAAAAAGTCGGCATTGTGCTATTGTATGTCGTTATCGTGGCTCGTCTCCGGGTCTTCCGAAAGGTATGCTAGATCCATAAGTTTTCCTAACCTACCCCAACTTTCGGAGGTGCCTTATGAGATTCAGGCAAGTCCATCTCGACTTCCATACGTCGGAGAAGATCGGTCAGATCGGTGTCGATTTTTCCAAGGAACAGTTCCAGAGCATGCTGCGACGCGGCCATGTCGATTCGATCACCGTTTTTTCCAAATGCCATCACGGCTGGGCGTATCATCCGTCAGAAGCGAACGAGATGCACCCCGGGTTGTCGTTCGACCTGCTCGGCGCCATGATCGAGGCGGCGCACGAGATCGGCGTCAATACGCCTGTCTACTTGTCGGCAGGGCTGGACGAGAAGCTCGCCTGGCGGCATCCCGAATGGCTCGTTCGCAACCGGGATCAAAGCACGACCTGGGCGGCTGATTTTCAGCAGGCGGGCTATCATTCGTTGTGTATGAACACGCCTTACCTGGACATTCTCGTCGCACAGATCGAAGAGGTCGTGCAGCGGTATGATGCGGACGGCATTTTCCTGGATATCGTCGGCGTTCGCGAATGCTACTGCAACAACTGTGTCCAAACGGTAATTAGAGAAGGCGGAGATCCTCGGGATGAAGAGGCGATGGCGGCGTTATGGGAGCGAACGTACCGCAATTACGCCATGAGAACGAATGAAGCTGTCCATAAGCATAAGCCGGAGCTTCCCGTCTTCCATAACGGGGGCAACATCATTCGCGGGAGAAGGGACCTCGCCGGCTACAACACGCACCTGGAGCTGGAGTCGCTGCCGACCGGAGGGTGGGGATACGATCACTTCCCGCTGTCGGCCAGGTACGCGCAGACGATCGGCATGGATTATCTCGGCATGACCGGCAAGTTCCACACGACCTGGGGCGAATTCGGCGGATACAAGCATCCGAATGCCCTGCGTTACGAGGCGGCGTTAAGCGTGGCGAACGGTGCCCGCTGCTCTATCGGCGATCAACTGCACCCGCGCGGTCGGATGGACGAGGCAACGTATGCGCTGATCGGAGAAGCTTATGGGGAAGTGGAAGCCAAGGAAGCTTGGTGCGTCGGCGTGGAGTCGGTCGCGGATGTAGCGCTGCTCAGCGCAGAAGCGCAATTCTCCGGCGCCTCCAAGCATCGTGACAACCATCCGGGCGCATCGAGCGATGTCGGCGCGCTGCGCATGCTGCTCGAAGGCAAGCTGCTGTTCGACGTTATCGACAACGAAGCGGACTTCGCGAAGTACAAGATCGTTATTTTGCCAGACGTGATTACCGTTGATGACAAGTTGTCCGCCAAGCTGGACGCGCTGCTGCAGGCGGGCGGCAAAGTGCTCGCCACCGGGCGTTCCGGCCTTGCGTCGGACGGGAGCCGATTCGCGCTCAAGCTCGGAGCGGAGTGGAAGGGCGTCAGCGGGAACAAGCCTTCCTACTTCCGCCCTGCATTCCCGATCGCCGGCTTGCCTGCCGCTTCTTATATCATGTATTCCGAAGCCCAGATCGTGGAGCCGGCCGCAGGGGCGCCGCAATACGGCGTGATGGAGCATTCGTATTTCAATCGCGATCTGCTCTCGTTCTGTTCGCACCAGCATGCGCCCAGCACGATGGAAGCCGTTGCGCCCGGCATGACGGAAGGCGAGCACGGCATCTATTTCGCATGGAACGTCTTCCAGGAGTATGCGGAGAAAGGCAGCCTGTCGCTGCGCGAATCGGTGCTGTTCGCTATCCGCAAGCTGCTGGCGGAACCGACGCTGACGACGAACCTGCCGGCGCAGGGAATCGTGACCTTGCAGAGCCAGCCGAAACAGAGCCGCTGGGTGCAGCACACGCTGTACGCCTCCCCCGTCAAGCGCGGTAAGGGCATCGAGATTATCGAGGACGTGCTCCCGCTGTATGACGTGGCGATCAGCGTTCGGGTGCCGCAGCCGGTCCGTCGGCTCTATCTGGCGCCCTCCATGGAAGAGCTGCCGTTCGAACAGCAGGGAGAGACCGTCAGCTACGTGCTGCCGAAGCTCGTCTGCCACCAGATGGCTGTGCTGGAGTTCGGCGGAGCGCACTGACGATCAGGCGAACTGTAAATAATATAGTTAAATATGAAAATCCGACTTATAAGAGATGTGCCGCTCATAAAGCACTGCCACAAAAGAACCGTCATTGTTGACGGTTCTTTTGTGATGTTGGGGACCGGGAATCCGGCATGAAATGCGTATTTTCGAATACGAGCTTAATAATTGCAAATTGTCACGATGACGACCGGAAGCTAAGATAGGCTCGGAGACTGCTTCGGGAGGGGGGCATGAGATGAGGAGGGGCTGGTCACTTGACGAAACCTTCAAACTCCTCTGTATTGGGAAGGGGAAACACCGTATTTCTTTTTGAACAGCCGGGAGAAATAGCGATAATCGTTAAACCCGACTTCGTCTGCGATCCGCTGTATGCTTCGATGGGGGTCACGGGCTAATAGTTTGGAGGCGGTCTGCAACCGGAGCGCATTGACGTATTCAATGGGTGTAACGTTAAAGTGCTTTTTGAAATATTTGATAAAGTAGTTCGGATGCAGATGAACAAGGTTGGCCAGTTCCACCAACGTGATCTCGGTTTGCAGATGGTTTCGGATATAGGTGTTGATTTTATTCGAGAAGTCGTCCGTATTTGCAGGCAATATCGCGGTGAGATTAACGTTTTCCAAAAAAAGCTTCAATATTTGCAGCAAAGTTATTTTTTCGGTTAGCGTGTCCAGCGGGTTTGCGGCAAGGTCCGTGTGCACCAACGCCTCGAATGTCGGTACGATCTGTTGTTCCGGAATCGTGCATTTGACGGTTTCCCGACGATAGACAAGCTTCCGTTCCTGACCCAGATTAAGATGAAAGTGCGACCAGTATTTCAGCACCGGACGATTCGGGTTGTGGGAATAGGTATGTTTGGTATGAGCGGGTATCAGAAACAGTTCCCCGGGGCGAGGCGTAAAGACATCGCCTTCTATAATGAGCGTAGCTTCGCCCTCGATAAAATAATAAAATTTGTTGAATGCATAGATGCAGTCGGTTTCTCCCCAATCAGGGGCGCAAACGTTAAATCTGCATATCAGATTATGGATGGCAACGTGCTCGAAGCCGTTCATTTTATATGCCTCCAGACCGGAAAATTGCCGCTGTCCTGAAAATATCATATAGGCTTAATATCGTCCACATCTTTGTTCATTTACACCCTTGGATTGGCGGCTGCAGTTGCTATAATGACCATGAAACGGCTTATGGCGGAGGTGCGGTTCGTGAAAGAAATTCATGCACGTTACTTGCAGACGATTGACGACGTGATTCAGCAGGGCGTCTACAAGGATAATTGGGCTTCATTGCGCGAATATCCGGAGCCTGCGTGGTACCGGAATGCGAAGTTCGGCATCTTTATTCATTGGGGCGTATACAGCGTGCCTGCCTTCGGCAGCGAGTGGTATCCGCGCAACATGTATTTGCAAGGAACGAAGGAATACGATCACCATGTTCAAGCTTACGGAGCGCATAAAGACTTTGGCTATGCGGATTTCATCCCGCAATTTAAAGCGGAGAAATTCGATGCAGATGAGTGGGCCGCGTTGTTCCAAGCAGCCGGCGCCAAATATGTGATGCCGGTAGCCGAGCATCATGACGGATTTCAGATGTACGACAGTGAAGTGTCGGATTGGAACGCGGCCCGGATGGGGCCGGGGCGCGATATTGTCGGAGAGTTGAAGGCAGCGGTCGAGAAAGAGGGCATGGTCTTCGCAGCTTCAAGCCACCGTGCGGAAAATTATTGGTTTTTCGGCGGCGGAAGGCAATTCGATTCCGGAATTCAACAGATGACGTTCCAGGAGCCTTACGGTTTTGCCGATGCGATGTATTCCTCGGGCAATCACGGGGATACGCATGACATTTATTCGGCACCGCCAACCAGAGAGCATCTGGAGGATTGGCTTGTCCGCTCGTGCGAGCTGGTCGATAAATATCAGCCGAAGATCGTCTGGTTCGATTGGTGGATTCATAACGTGGCCTTCAAACCGTATCTCAAAAAATTCGCCGCCTACTATTATAACCGCTCGTTGGAGTGGGGCGCGGATGTGGCGATTAACTACAAGTACGATGCGTTTGCTTACGGAACGGCAATCTTCGATGTCGAGCGGGGCCAGTTGAGCGACATCCGGCCCAGGCTATGGCAAACCGATACCGCCATCGCCAAAAATTCCTGGGGCTTCACGAACCGCAACCATTTCAAAAATCCGGTCGATATCGTCTGCGATCTGGTCGATATTGTCAGCAAAAACGGTTGTTTGCTCCTGAACGTCGGTCCCCGGTCGGACGGCACGATTTGTGAAGAGGAAACGGAAGTGCTTCGCAGCATCGGGAACTGGCTGGAAGTTAACGGAGAGTCGATATACGACACGACGTATTGGAAAATATATGGCGAAGGATCGACCGAAGTGCCGGAGGGCGCCTTCACGGATGTGAAGCGAGCAGCGTTTACAAGCGAAGATATTCGTTTTACGTACAAAGCCCCTTGCCTCTACGCCAACGTGATGAACTGGCCGGACAACAATGAGGTGCTCATCAAAGCGTTGAAAGCGGGCAGCAAACATTTTGAAGGCCATATCGAAAAAGTGGAGCTGTTGGGATTCGATCGTCCTGTTTCGTTCAAGCGAGACGAAGACGGCCTGAAGGTCAGGGTAGACGGGACAATCGACACGAATTATCCCGTATGCTTGAAAATCACGTTGGATTGATCGCTGGCACGAGAAAAAATCACTCCGGGTCGAAAGACTGCACGGAGTGATTGTTGTTAAGGAACTTGGGCGTATACGCGGCCAGTCGCCGCCAAGCAGAGAAGCTGCCTGATCGAACAGGCAGCTTCTCTATTTCAGTAAAGCAGGCAGCACGAGGGCGTTGATCGTGTCGTGCAGCTCGGCGGCGGAATAAGTTTCTGCCCGCTTAACGGCGTACATGCTCGCGCTTTCGATCATGCCGAGCAAGCCGGCGGCAGCGAGGTCCGCGTTTATGCGGTTAAGCGCGCCTTCTTCATATCCGTGGCGCAGGACGCCGGACAGGAAGTCGATATAGCTTTGCTTGATTCGGTTGATCCGCTCCAATATTTCCGGCTCGATTCCGTTCGTCAATTCATTGGAAATAATATGGACGAGCTCGCTGTATTGCAGGAACAGTTCCACGTGCTTGTGAACGATCTTCCTGATTTGTTGGTCGGGAGCTTCGTCTGCCTGAAGCGCCTGTTCGATGTTGTCCCTCAGCAATTGAAAACCGTAGGTAACGATCGTCTCGAACAGTTCGCCCTTGCCCGAGAAGTGGTAATACAACGTGCCCTTGGCTACGTTCGCTTCCTTGGCGATGTCGTCCATGCTCGTTCTGTGATAACCGAGCTCGGAGAACAGCTTGACTGCCGCATCGACGATTTTATTTCTGCTCACAATGGGTCGATCCCCTCTGGATAACGTGTATAGCGACCATTATACCACAAAGCTTGCTGCTAGCCGATTTTCACCGTTCTGCTCCCGCCGCCGGCCGGTTCTATGCGCATCAGTCCCGCACCGCTGTCGACGAGGGCGATCCATTCATAGCGGCTGCCCGCCGGGGTTAGCTCGATCGCGGCTCCTTGCGCCGCTTCGAGTTGCGGGCCGCTAACCCGGAACACAACCACTGGATCAAAAGTCAGCGATTGCTTGGCGCTAGCCGGTTGGATCAGGTGTGGAGCGGCTGATCGGAGCAGCCGCTCGGCTCGGCATCACGATGGCTCAGATGGCGCTGGTCTGGAAACTAAGGCTGCCGAACGTATCCAACTGTATTATCGGCGCCACGCGCCCGGAACAAGTGGAACAGAATGTTTCGGCATCCGTCTCCCGGAAGATGGCACGTTTACGATCATTCAATTTACCGACGTTCACTGGACGGACATGAGCTGGATCGTCGAACAGCCGCGCGCGATGGTGATGTAGCGGCAATGCTTGAAAGAGGCGATGTGATGGGCACCTTCTGCGGACACGACCATCTGAACGATTATTGGGGAGAGTGGTACGGTATTCGGTTATGTTACGGCCGTGCTACGGGGTTGAACACGTATCGGAGCGAGGATTTCCCGTACGTCGCGCGAATTATTCAACTGCAGGACGGCGTTCGCGATTTTACGACCTGGCTGAGGTTGGGAACGGGGAAGAAGATCGAGCATCAGGGGAAGAACGTGCGATAGTAGAATGCGTGCACCTGGCGGCGGCGGTCGAGCCCGCCAGGTGCATGCGCAGGAATGAATGTTATGCATGAACGGCGAACTTGACGATTTTGACCGGTCCTTTGTTTCCTTCGGTGTCGATCGCATACACTTCAATTTCATAAGTCTGAATGGGCGCCTCATACGGAATCGGATAAGACCAGGAGAACTTGCCGTCCTCTTCGCGCTTCATTACGTCGTAAATCCCATATTCCGAAATACGCACGATAGACTTGTCAATGACGGCATTTGTCCCGATATTGCCGTATTCGACCTGCAAGGTTGCCCGTTCTCCGCGTCTGCCTGCATTAGGCGTAAAGGAAGCGTCCACTTCATAGATCAAGCTCATGATTCATAACCTCCATTATTTTTAATTTGTACTGACTAGTCAGTTTAATCATAGCGAGAATATTTCAACGTGTCAATTGTTTTGTTAAGGCTGCATTCCAGGTCATTGTTTATGATGTGCCTTGTCCCGATTATGACAGAATTAGCCGGTTTGGGAGACCGTTCCGTTAGCTTTTCCCAAACCCCCTTTATTGCCGATTAAGGCTCTTGGGTTCCGTTACGCTGCCTGCACAGGTTGTTTGGCCCGATCTACTATAAATCGACAGTCTCTCTGGTTGGGTAACTCGGCGCTTGGAGCCCATGTAGGGCGTGATTACCCGGTATGGTTGGGAATACTACTCCCCTTAGCTGCAATCAAGCTGAACACAGCCTTTTCAAAGTCATCACTTGAACATGAAAAGCTTGGCATAAGAGTCCTCCAGAGCTCTGTTAAGTCCTGACCATGGTTATTTACAAGGGCCAGGACTTTTCGAATTAGCCATGTTGGTTGACAAATCAAACTTAAAGATATTATCTTTATAGTATTAAGATCATATCTTTAGGAGAGCGAAGGACAATGACCTAACATGAAGAAATTGGCGCATGAAGAAATTCTGGAACAGATGGAAGCGCGCATCCGCAGCGGCGATTGGAAGCCCGGCGACCGTCTGCCGACGATGCAGGAGATGGCGGCGGAATACAAGCTCAGCTTGACGGCCGTCCGGGAAGCGCTGCGCTTGCTCGAGAGCCGCAGAATCGTCAGCATCGAGCACGGCAGGGGGATATTCGTCTGCCCCGATCCGGGGCTGCTCGAAGATCCTGTCGCCCCGATCCGGGGGATGGAGCCCCAATCGCTTATGGAACTGCTGGAAGCGCGTCTGGCGATCGAGCCGGAATTGGCCGCGTACTGTGCGCTGCGAGCGTCTGCCGCGCAAGCCCGCTCCATTCGCGAGCTGGCGGATCGGATGGAGGAGCAGATGAAGCGAAGAGAAGACCACTTTGCGACAGATGCCCGCTATCATCAGGAGATCGCGGATGGCGCCGGCAACGCGTTGCTGGCCCGGATGCTGTCGGTCGTGGCCGATCTGTCTGTGCAAGGGAGAAGAGAGACGGACAAGCTGCCGCACATGCGCGAGAAGGCGGCCGGCTATCACCGGCTGATCGCGATCGCGATCCAGGAGCGGCAGGCGGAGCAAGCCCGCATCCTGATGAAAGGCCACATTCAGGATATGATTAATGCCGTACAGGCGAGGGGAAGCGGATCATGAAAATTACAGGCATGGAATTGTTCGTCGTACCGCCCAGGTGGCTGTTTCTGAAAATCTCGACGGATGAAGGTATCGTCGGCTGGGGGGAGCCCGTCGTGGAAGGCAGGGCTCTTACGGTCAAGGCGGCGGTGGAAGAGTTAAGCGGCTACCTGATCGGCAAAGACCCGCTCGCCATCGAAGATCATTGGCAGGCGATGTACAGAGGCGGCTTCTATCGGGGTGGTCCGGTGCTGATGAGCGCGATCGCGGGCATCGATCAAGCGTTGTGGGACATCAAAGGCAAGTATTATCAAGCTCCGATCTATCAATTGATGGGCGGAGCCTGCCGGCAGCGGATCAAAATTTATTCCTGGATCGGAGGAGACCGGCCTGCCGATGTAGGAGACGCTGCCAAGCGCGCGCAAGCGCAGGGGTTTACGGCGGTCAAGATGAATGCGACGGAGGAATTGCAGTATGTCGATTCCTACGCGAAGATCGATCAAGTGCTGGAAAGGGTAGCCGCCGTGAGAGGCGCTGCCGGTCCGCATATCGGCATCGGCATCGACTTCCATGGCCGCGTTCATAAGCCGATGGCGAAAATTTTGGCGAAAGAGCTTGAGGCGTTCCGCCCCATGTTCCTCGAAGAGCCCGTATTGCCGGAGAACAACGAGGCGCTGCGGGAGATCGCGAATGCGAGCCACATTCCGATCGCGACCGGCGAGCGGATGTTTTCGAGGTGGGATTTCAAGCAACTGCTGGCGGACGGATACGCAGATATCATCCAGCCGGATGTGTCCCATGCGGGCGGCATCACGGAATGCAAGAAGATCGCCTCGATGGCGGAAGCCTACGACGTTGCTCTGGCTCCCCATTGCCCGCTCGGCCCGATTGCCCTGGCTGCTTGCCTGCAAGTGGATGCAACCTGTCATAATGCGTTCATTCAGGAGCAGAGCCTGGGCATTCACTATAACCAAGGCAACGATCTGCTCGACTACTTGGCCGACAAGTCCGTATTCGCCTACCAGGATGGCTATGTTGCCATTCCGGGCGGCCCGGGGCTCGGCATCGAGATCGATGAAGCTCACGTGCGCAAGATGGCGGAAGTCGGCCACGATTGGAAAAATCCGCTGTGGCGGCATCAAGACGGCAGCGTGGCGGAGTGGTGAATTATCGTCAATGACCGGCGGAAAACGAAGGGCGCCCTTGCCGTCAACGGCAAGGGCGCCTTGTCAAGGTGACCAATTTCGTCCCAATGATGCCGTCCGCATCATCTGCGCACATTGCCCCGCTCTACAGCGGTTGATCTTCATCAAAATCACGCAGGATACTCCGACTTCTATAAGTCGGGGATGAATGCGTGTCAGGCTATGCCTGAATGACTTATTTGTCTGTTCTTCTCCTTCGAATTGTGCTATTATTTGGATAGAGAGGAGGCGAACGTATGGTCGCAACTTTGACGGCTAAATTGAAGATCAAGCCGACAGAGGATCAGGCAAAGGCGCTGCTGCTTACTGTCTTGGCTTATCGAGCCGGGTGCAATGAGGTTTCTTCCGTTGTGTTTAACCGTAAACGGTTGAATGGGCGCACCCTGCACGAGTTGACCTACCGGCATTTGCGTACAGTCTGCGGACTACGCTCCCAGATGGCCCAGTCGGTACTCAAGACGGTGGTCGCCAAATACAAGGCCAATCGCAGCAACGGTCACGCATGGACACATGTGCGGTTCAAGAAGCCGGAATATGATCTGGTATGGCATCGGGACTATTCGCTGTTTCCGAACGCGGAGCGTTCTTTTACTGCCGGATTGTTCTCCATCAATACCCTGCAGGGAAGAATCAAAGTTCCGTTCGAACGTAAGGAGATGGAGCATTACTTCGATGGCTCATGGAAATTCGGGACGGCAAAGCTCGTCTACAAGAAACGCAAGTGGTATCTGCATATCCCGATGTCCAAGGAGATCACAGAACCGCAGCTCGCAGACATCAAACAGGTGGTCGGCATAGACCTGGGCATCAACTTCCTGGCGACCTCCTTTGACTCGCAGGGAAAGACGACATTTTATCCGGGCAGACAGGTGAAACGCAAACGCGCGCATTACAAGCGATTGCGTCAGCAGTTGCAGAAGAAACAGACACCCTCCTCCCGCCGCAGACTGAAACGAATTGGCGACCGAGAAACCCGTCACATGACCGACTTGAACCACAAGGTCAGCAAGGCACTCGTTCGCCAGTATGGGGCAGGCACGTTGTTCGTATTGGAAGACCTGACCGGCATCCGCAACAAAACCGAACAGGTCAGAGTGAAGGATCGCTATATGACGGTATCGTGGGCGTTCTACCAGTTGCGCAGGATGGTGGAATACAAGGCGCAGCTAGCAGGCGCTATAGCGATTGCCGTAGACCCCAGGTACACTTCCAGACAGTGCCCCAGGTGCAACCATGAGGAGAAAGCGAACAGGGACAAGAAGCGGCATTGGTTCTGCTGCAAGAATTGCGGCTACAGGAGCAATGATGACCGAGTAGCCGCCATGAATCTGTTAGCCAAAGGCTACAAATACCTCGAAGAGGTACCGGCATAGCAAGCTATGCCGGCAGGGCAGTCGTCAATCTGCCCGGTCAGCGAGCGCAAGCTTGCTGCAGATGTGACACCACGTTCGCATGCGAACGCCAAGAGATCGGAGTCGCAAGACGCTTGCACGATCGGTAGTCACAAGCCCCCACTTCAAACGAAGTTAAGTGGCGGGTAATTGACCGGCCTTTCTGCATGTCCAGCAATTCCGGTACGGTGACAAGCTTGACGCCGTCGCTCCGCAGCTTCCTGATGATGTCGGGCAGCGCCTGTACCGTGCCGGTCAAGTCTTCGCCCGTACCCCCGGCGGAGTGCTGCAGGATAATGGCCCCGGGATGCGCGTGCGCCAGCACGTTCGTCTTGACCTGCTCCGCATCAAGCCCCTTCCAGTCCAGAGAGTCGATGTCCCAGTTTACGATGACTTTATGTTGACTCGCCAGCCACCCGATCTGGTTCTCGTTAATGTTCCCATAAGGCGGCCTGACGAAGGTAGGCCGGTATCCGGTCAACGATTCGATGACCCGGTCCGTTCGAAGGATCTGATCCCGGAATTCGGCATCGCCCAGCTTGGGCAGGTTCGCGTGATTCCAGGAATGGTTGCCGACGACATGGCCTTCCCGGATCATCCGCCGCACGATCTCGGGATGCGCTTGCACCCGGTTGCCGACGACAAAGAACGTGGCCCGCACGCCTTCCTTTTTCAACACGTCCAGAACTTTCGGCGTAAAGTTGTCGTCAGGCGCATCGTCAAAAGTCAGGGCAATCTCGCGTTTGGACGAAGGGCCGTTCAGCATGAAGGTGGTTTTGTACTTGGCGCGCAAATCCGACAGCGTGAGCGGATGAGGCTGGCGGACCCGCCTCTCCGGCCCGTCTTGAAGATCGGGGGTACGGGTAGCGGCTGTCCGGCTTCGCTCAGTTGCTTTCGGCTGAACCGGTTTCGCCCGCGAATTGGTCAACGGGCCATCATGCGGAGTTGCGTACGGATGCACTTGATTTGCACGGGGGCTGGGCAGCGACTCGTTGTTCCGGGCCATCGTGCAGCCGCAGCAGGTCAAAGAGACAAGCAACAGCACAAGCCAAAGTTTTTTCATGGCGATCCCTCGTTTCGCTGAATTTTCACAGATAAGGTTACATTTCCCTGCCCCCGCGCAAAACATGCATTAATGAGGCGCCGTTCGCCATTTCGGGAGTTTCGGAGCCGCAACGTCCTTCTCGCGCACACTCAGTATACGAATGCTGAATTTTGCGGACGGCCGCATTGGATCGGTTCGAGTTCGGCAACGAAGACAAGCGCATATAATATCATATAGTTGACACATATCAACTATATACCATATAATGACACCGAGGTGATCCCGCTGAACGACGCCGATAAACGAACGATTCGTTCGTTCTTTCAAGCTTTCTCCCGCAGCTACGTAGCCTACAATCAGCAAGCCCGCAAGAGATGGGGATTGTCCACGGCAGTACAAGGCCATGTCCTGCATGTTCTCTATGCTGAGCCTGGTATGTCGCTGATGGGGCTGGTCGACCGACTGTCCATGGATAAAGGATTTCTGAGCAAGCAGATTCAGCAACTGGTGCAGATGAATCTCATTGCAAGGGAGGCCAACCCGCTGGACGGAAGGGCGATTTCCTTGTATCTCACGGACCAAGGAAGGGAATTGAAGATGCAGATTGACCAGTCAATGGAGTCCTACATGAACGGAATCATGGCGGGCGTGCCCCTCGATAAGCAGGCTCAGTTGGTCGAAAGTCTGGATTGGATGCTTATCGGATTGCAGGAAACTTTGGTTAAGCAGATGGAGGAGTTGAAATGAAAATCGATCGTATATCCGAACATATTTATGGGTTGAAAACCTTAATGAATATTCAGACGTGGCTTGTAAAGAGCAATCAGGGCTTGGTGCTCATCGATTCGGGCATCCCTCCGATGGGCCGCCATATTCTGAAATGCATCCGGCAGCTTGCTGCAGGGCCGCTATCGGGTATATTGATCACGCATGGCCATCCCGACCATATAGGTGGACTGGCTTCGGTGCTTGCGAAATATAAGGTTCCTGTCTATGCGCATGCCGATGAGATTCCATATATGGAAGGCTTAATGCCTTACCCTCCATTCAAGAAGGCCAAGACCAGAGTACAACCGGGCATTATTCAACCGTTGCCGGCAGATTCGAGCCCCGACAGTCCCCTCTCTCCTCTATTCGGACTTACACCTTATTTGGCGCCAGGTCATTCCCCCGGTCATGTTGTCTACTATCACGAAGAGGACCAAGTGCTTATTGCGGGTGATTTATTTATGACCCGGTTCCGTAAGCTGAAGAAACCGTTGCCTTATCCGCTTACCTCCGATATGCAACTTGCAGTAGAGAGCGGGGGGATTGTCACAAGGCTTGAACCGCAAATGTTAACCGTATGCCATGGCAAAGAGATCGCTCGGCCGCATCTTCAATACGGGCACTACAAGGCCAAATATGGTTCTGGCGCATGAGGGACCCTTCGCGGATAAGGAGGATTTGACGGCCGAACAAGCGCGGAGGGCGTTCGAAGGCGCCGTCTGCGCGATTCAATCCACCGGCGGAGTCATGGATGGAAAGTTCGTCGTCAATGATGCAAGCTGAAGGGAGACGTGAGAATCATCCAAAGACATCCACGACCCAAACGAAGCAAATGGGCGGTTTGGCTGCTTGTCGTCTGCCTGCTGTTGAACATTTTTGTCCCGGCGGCGGCAGCCCGGTCAGGCATCTCGGGGCCGGGCGGCGGTGCCCGGGATGTCGGGAGCATGTCCGGCGAATCCTCGGAAGTGCTGAAGCTGCCGATAACGCTGTTATCGCCTCCCGTTCAAGATGTGAAGCTTACGGAGATCGACGCAAACAATGAGTATCCTTACTATGGCATTGCGGCCAGCAAGGACGGCTCTTCCATCGTCTATGTGGACATAGAACGGGGTGAAGGGAATTATAATTCCGCGATAAAGACGGTATTCGTCCTGGATACCGCATCGAAGAACAAGGAAGCAATCGGAACATTCGAAAGTGGGAGCGGAGGATATGGGACCGTGCCGGCGATCAGCCGCGACGGTCGCTACGTCGTATTCTGGTCGATCGAGGATTTGTTGGGCGAAGTTTACACCTACCCGCACCTTTATGGCTATGACCGCGACACGCAGCAATTGAAGGCGATCTCGGATCCTTATCGCACAGGGGGAGACCACCCCGCTATCAGCGATGACGGAAGGTGGATCGTCTATTCGGAAACTTCGGTGGAGACAGGCCAGATTATGTATCTATACGATCGGGATAATGATCGGAGAGTCCGCGTGAACAAGACGGCGGAAGACGTGCCGGAGGATGGCTGGAGTTCCGATTATGTCATCAGCGGAGACGGCTCGACCGTCGTGTTTCGATCGACGTCGACGAACTTGATTGGAGGCGAGCGGAACACGGATGATTCGCCCATGATCTTCGTATATGATACGGCTGCGGCGCAGATCGTCAATAGCTATCCGTTGCTTGAGGAAGGCAGTTTCAATACGCTCGCCGTGAACCATGACGGAGCCTTGGTCGTCTACCCGGAGAACGAAAAGCTGATTTTGCTAAACCTGGCGGACGGGAGCAAGCGCAATATTGCCGATAACAATACGAGCGGGCATTATTATAAATTATCGATCAGCGATGACGGCCATTACGTAACAGCCAACATGAAAACCGACGACAGCTTGGCGGTCGAATGGTTCGATGTGCAAACGGACCAGCGCCAGGAAGTGGGATCTCCGGAGGCGGACCGCCACGGCGCCGTGATGGACGGCAGCGGTCAATACGTCGTCTATCGCAGCGGGAATGCGCTATATCAGCATTGCACTTATAATTGCGAAGCAGGCGAGCCGGAGGAACAGCCGATTGCGGCGGTGTCGGTGACGACTGCTCTCGATCCGATCGGCGGCGAAATCTCCCTGGCGAACGGGAGCGCTTTGCAGATCAGGGCAACGGGCCAGGCGGGACTCGATTTGCAAGCAGCTGTCCGTTATGAATCGACAATTGCAGCCGAAGGTGAGCAAGGGCCAGGGCAAGAGCAAGAGGAAGAAGCTGCTATCCAGTTGACAGAGAATACCCGGAGTCCGGGCAATTACGAGGCTTATTTCGATATTCAGGCGGGCATGTCCCGTGTCTTGAGCGTGATCGTCTCAACCGCAGAGGGCCCCGAAGGCGTGCAGGCTGATTGGGGTCCCATGGACGTCGCCGGGCGTTTGGCTGTGGATTTGGATATCGACCCTGAGTTGGATCTGGAAGGCGTCAACCTGGTCATTAGCAGTCCAACGATCGATATTCCGGACGGCACATATGGTTTGCAGTGGTTGGGAACGCATCTGGAGGCAGATTTGCCGAGCGGAACCGATTATACGTTGCGCGTTGCAGGGAGGGATGGCGCGGAGTATGCCTCCGAGTCGTTCGTCATCGAGCATGGAGTCGTCCGTGCGATGAACCTTGCAGTCACGCCGTCCGCCGAGCTCTGGCTGAATGTGACGTACCCGGGCGGCGATGGCGCATTCGATCCGCCTGTACAGATCAGCGTGCAAGACCTGGAGACAAGTGTGACGATCGATACGCTAACCCTGCATGAGCCCGGACTTGTTCAATGGGGCGGTCGTCATCAGGCAGGCGACAAGTTCGTGGTGACCGTCGTTGCCTCTTCGGAAGATGCGATTGCGCCTTTACCGCAGTCCGTTGTTTTGCAGCAGGGACGCAATACGTTGAACTTTATTTTCCAGAAACGTCCCGAGCAAGCGGATCAGATCGATGTTACGTTCTCTTCCGAGGTTCGCGGGTTTCCGGCCATTGGCAGCGATCTGGCGCTGACCGTCCAGACGACGAGCGGTGCGCAGCTGCAAGGGATCGTGAAGGTTGAACGTTGGAACGACAGCGACGAATTGGAAGTCACGGACAGCGTTATCAAGCTGAATGAGGAGGCGCAGCATTCTGGGACGTACACCGGTGCGTTTCGGGTCGAACCGGGTATAGCGAAGATCGTATCGATCGGGGTGAAGGACGGGGAGGCATGGCTCGAAGCGGACTACCCCGTCGATCGCGAAGTCGCCGGACGCATCCTCGCGAAGCTGGCGCTGCCTGAGGATGCGTCAGACGCGCTGGCACTGCTGCAAGGCGGGCATGTGGATATGCAGTTTATTCGGGGCTACAATGTCTATCAATCTCCTATCTATGTGGATGGAGATGATGAGCTTCAGTTCGATGTCGTGAACACGGATCGCAATCATCAGCTGCTGATCTATGCGCCGACCGGCCAGGCTTCGGCCAATCGCTACCCGGTTACGGCGCCGGGCCCGGGCCGGACGGTGGAAGCGGCTCTGTCACCGCAATTCAAGGTTCGATTGTCGGGGCAAGTCACGGGCGAGGCGCAGCAACCGTTGCGTGCCGCCGTTCAGATTTCGGACATGGAGGGGAACCTGCTCGTCTCCGGCAGAACGGATCAAGCAGGTGACTTTCAAATGTTCGTCCGTACGTACCTTGGTGAATCGTTGCAAGTCAAAGTTGTTCCCGACGAGATTGCGATGTACGATTCCAACGAGTTCGTGTACAAGGTCGTAACGACTGAAGATACCGCGCTTGCGCCGGTTGCGCTGGCTGTCAAACCGCTGCAGTACGTATCGGGAACCGTATACGATCGATTCGGAGAGATAGCGCCGGACGCAACGGTGATGGCGACGCTGATGCAAGACGGCAATAGCAAATTCTATTCGATGAAAGCAGACAATAACGGGCGCTATCGGCTGCAGCTTCCGGCAGGCGCGGTCGCCGTCAAAGCCAGCGGCAGCGAAGCGCAGGGAGCAATGTCGCATATCCAGGAGCTGTTGTTGCAAGACGGTGTGGATGCGACAGCCGATTTGCACCTGCTCGACTACGCCAAGCTTTACGTGGATCTCTATACGAAGCAGCCCGGGAGCTCCTGGCAGGGGCCGATTGACATCGATTGGCGAGTGCGGTCGCACTTCCGTTTTCGAATGAATGTATCGATTGTTAGCGACGGTTCGCCGATGAGTATCCGCTCGCAGCCCGGGGAAAGAATCGAAGTATGCGTAGACGGTGCGGAAGCCGGCCTGCCGGAGGATTGCCAATCCACCGTGATCGGCGAAGACAATGAGGGGCATATCGAATTCCGTCTGGAAAATACGAATGCGCGCATTTACGGGCAAGTTGTCGATCCGGATGGCGTCACGATGGCCCATGGAACGTATCACCTGCAGAGGCAAGAGGCAGACGGAACCTGGGTTCGTCAGTCTGCTCGCCAGCTTCTGGAGTCGAATTTCAATATCCCGCTGGCGAAAGACGGGGATTATCGGCTGGTCGTCGAAGGAGGTTCGAAGCAATCCGCTGTTGTTGCTTTCCAGGTCAAGTCGGGCGATGTCCTGGATCTGGGAACGGTTCGATTGTCGCCGCAGGGCCGGTTCGGCGGGCAGATCGGCAATGAACTCTACGTGGATGCCGGGTCTGTGTCGCCCTACGGCTTGACAGGTGCGCGCATCGCGTATGCGAATAACGGGCAGCCCTCAGCAGCGGTATCGGACGCCTCGCTCGTACTGGAGCTACCGTCCGAATTGCAGGCAATACCAGGCACCTGGGTGGTGGACGGCCATGTCGTCGCGGCCAGCGCGCAAGGCCAAGCCGTGGAAGTGCCTGTCGGGGCGATTGCACCGGGGGAAAGCGGGTACGCTCGCGTACAACTGCGGGTGGCGAATGCCGATCTGAAGTCGGATGCTATGCTGACCGCGTATATCCGCTACCGGGACGATTCGGGTGAGCGGGAAGAGCAACTGGGCTCGCTGGCGATCCGGGTGCAGCCGGTGACGCTGCAGGCACCGGAGCGGGTCGTCTCGCTGTCCGTTGCGCTGAGCGGAACTGCGCCGGCTGACAGCCCCGTTACGGTGTATGACGGCGATGCCGTGATCGGCACGGTCATCGCTTCGCCGACCGGCACTTGGTATATGAATGCGAAGCTGCAAGAGCGCGGCGGCGCCTCGACACACCGATTGCGGACCGAAACCGTCATCGACGGCGATCGCATGGCCGGGCAAGCGGCCGAGGTGCGCTATGACCCGAACGATCCGGGTCTGGAGCAGATCTCCATGCAGCAAACCAATGGCCGTGAGGAGACGATTCGCCTCGGTGAAGGCACTGCCGTATTTCCCTATGTTATCGTTCCCGGCTATCCTTTCGTATTCAAGCTGACATTCCGGGATCCGGACCGGATCAGCGATGTGCGGGTACAGATGGGGGAAAATACGGCTGTTGCGCAGCGCAGCGGCGACATCTTTCAGACTGTCTTGCCATTGAAGAGCAAGGTTGGCCCCATATGGGTGTCCTATCGGACGAAGCCGGGACCGCTGACGGTCGCCGAACTGCGCCAGCCCGGCCGCACGGAGGAAGAGCTGCGCAGCGATTGGTCCGCTCCGTTGAACCAGTTCAGCTTCGGCGCATTCGAGGTTCATCCGCAGCAGTCGGACGGAACGGAATCGTTGACGGCCGACTATCGGATAAGCGATGACATGCAGGCTTCCACGAAGATTACCGTCCAGGAGCTTGATTCGTACACGCCGACTGCCGCCGATCAGATGAGGGAGCAGCATTCGGGCGTTCCGGCTTATGATTTCTCTATGGACTATTCGTACGATGAGAGGAGCGGCAAGCTCAAAGTAACGGCCGTCATTCCGTCATCGGCCTTGTCGGAATACCAGATCGCGACATTATCGGAGCAGAAGCTGGCCAGTATTCGGATGCTGGCATTGCCTTCCTTCAAGAATATCAAGATCACGGCGGAAACGATCTGGACGGCGGCGGATGCGGGAACGAAGTTCTGGGATTCGTTCAAGAACATATGGGACGCGTTCAAGCCGCAGCAGTTGGACAGGGCAAAGAACGATCTGGAGCGCGCGATGAAGGTGTGCGACGAAGAGATGAGGCCGAAGCTGGTGGAATGGGCGCAGTCCGCCATCATGGATGTCTATTTCGAGGAAGGGATGAAGACGGCGCTCGACATTGTCGGCGTGTACCCGGCGAAGATCCCGGAGAAGGCGTCGCTCGGACTGTGGGGCGGCCAGAAATATATTACGGGCATGGCGGACGACACGCTCGAGGACACCTTGCAGGAGCTGGAGTATTACCTGGCCATGTATGATAAATGTATGCCTCCCAAGCAGCCGGACAAAGAGCCGGATGCCGTGCCGAAGTATGTATGGGATCCGAGCGGCTACGTCTACGAGGCTGTGCCAAGCCAGCGTCTGGATGGTGTGCAGGCAACGGTGCTCGAACAAGACCCGACAACGAAAGCTTGGCAAGCGTGGGATGCGGAGTGGTATTTGCAGCACAATCCCCAGTTGACGGACGCGCAAGGGCGATACGCTTGGGATGTGCCGGAGGGCAAATGGAAGGCAGTCTTCGAGAAGGAAGGGTACGAGACCGCCTACAGCGACGAACTGGACGTTCCGCCGCCGCAACTGGACGTGAATATCCCGATGGTTTCCTATTTGCCGCCGGAAGTGACGGCGATCAAGGCAGCGCCGGGCGGCTCACAAGTCATCGTAAATTTCAGCAAGCCGATGTTGGCGTCCACGATGCAAGAGGGTGTCGTTTCCGTTCATGATGCGGAAGGTGAAGAGGTGCCGGGTGTGGTCGCTGCCGTAGATGCGGTTGCAGGAGAAGGCGGGAAACTGCTGGCAACGGCCGTCTCTTTCACGCCGGATACACCGTTGATCCCCGGAAGCTCCTATGAAATCGCGGTCAGCGGGATCGTGTCCAGCTACGCGGGCGTCCCGCTCGGGGACGAAGTGAAGCGGCACATCCCGGTGGCGGAAGCGGGCAGCACTCCGGCGTTCGAAGTCGGCAGATTGACTGGCAACATGGCCGGTCAAGCAATGGTGTTGACATGGTCAGATCCGTCCGACCCTGATTTTGCAGGAGTGTATGTCTATTGGAAGACTACGGGAGATCCCGCATTCTCGGTGTCGGCGCCCGCCTATGCCCCGGGGCAGCAATGGGCGATGATCGAGAATTTGAATCCGGATCGGAATTATGAGTTCTGGCTCAGATCGGTCGACCGTTACGGTACAGAATCGACAGGCGTAAAATGGCAGTGGCAAGCGAAGGAAGCGCCGCCCTTGCCGGATCGCGATCCGGGCGGGAATGAGGGGGGTCAAGACGAGGGTAACGACGGGGATGGTACGGAAAATGGCGCACCGGGAGGCAATAGCGGCAGCGGATCTTCCAGTGGCAGCGCAACGGCTCCTTCGAATGAGGCGGACAGCGAAAGCCGGCGGCTCGATGTCGGCGTCGGCGCAACTGGCGGCGAACTCGCGGTGTTCGACGGTCAAATACGGTTGACTGTCCCCCGAGGTTTATTCGGTTCCGGCACGCAGATCGATGTAATCCGGCATTCGGATATACAGCAGATGCTGCCCGAAGAGTATCGTCAGCTATCGCCTGCATTTCTGATCACGCCGCAAGCCGGCATCGACGGAATGCAGTTGCTTCAACCTATGCGGATTGCGATCGACTATGACGTGGATAGCCTGGACGGGGCAGATGCCCGCAGGTCGGGAATCTACCGGAAGGACTCGTCCGCTCCGTCAGGATGGATCTATGTCGGCGGTGTTGTGGATCATGCGACTAATCGGATCGAGGCAGATGTAGAAGTGTTCGGCGAATATGCCGTCCTGTTGTATGACCATCCCTTCGCCGATCTGCAGGGGCACTGGAGCCGGGCGGAGCTCGATGTCCTGATCAGCCGTCATATTCTGCATGGCGCATCGGCGGCGCGATTCGAACCGGACCGCATGATCACGCGCGCGGAGATGGTAGCGATGTTGCTCGCGTTCCTGCAAGAGAGCGCTGTGTCCGTCGGTGACGACCAATCGGCTGCTTCGTTCCGCGATGTGCCTGCGGATGCCTGGTATGCCGACAGTATCCGTAAAGGCGCAGCGCTTGGCCTGATTGCAGGAGACGGCGATGGCCGCTTCAGGCCGAATGCCCCGTTGACGCGGGAAGAGATGGCCGCACTGTTCCTTCGGGCAGCAAGCAGCATAGCGGGAGACGGCAGCATCGCAGGCACGGATATGGGAAGTTTCGACGACGGCGCGAGCACCTCCACGGGTGAAGATACCACTGTCACGGATATAAGGCGCTTTGAAGATGAAGCGAGCATCTCCGTCTGGGCGAGGGAATCCATGCGGATTGCGATCGCTTACGGGTTCATCCAGGGAACGACGAAGACGCGGATCGATCCGCACGGCCCGGCCACCCGCGCGCAAGCCGCAGCCGTGCTGCTGCGCGTGATGACGCACCTGGGACGCATTGAACGACAATAAGATTCAAGTTGAGCGACGCTTGATCGACATAGATTCGAAAGAAAGAACGGGCTCCCGCCAGGGGGCCCGTTCTTTCCATGACAGGACCGCCCGAACGGGATCAGCCCGCGGCTATCGATCTGACGGCAGCGGCGGACAAGCGGGGCAAGTGCGACAAGCGGCGGTGGAAGCTAATCCTAAAAATCTGGCATATTTCACGAACAAATTGACCTAATTAAAGCGGTTGCATGGTGTATGATCGGAACAAAAGAAAGCAGGTGATGGAGAAAAAATGAACATCGGCGTGTTGAACACTCTGGCCAATGACGGGGATTGTTTTCAGAAATTGCAGGACTTCGGCGTGAATGTCTGCCAGTTGGTGAGCTGGGATCACACGCAGGCCGTACGGCCGATCGCGGACAATGTGAACAAGTATGCGAGTGCGGCGAACGTCCGGATTGCCGCCGTATGGGCGGGTCTTCCGCCGCCGCAAGTGTGGGACTTCAAGGAAGGCCCGCTGACGCTCGGTATCGTCCCGGACGTCTATCGGGCGGAGCGGCTGGAAGTATTGCGCCGCTGGGCGGATTTCGCCAGTTGGATCGGCGCTCCGGCGATCGTCACCCATTGCGGGTTCATCCCGGAGAATGGGACCGATCCTGCGTATCCTGCAGTCGTGGAAGCGATCTGCGACATTGCTTCCTATTGCAACGATCTGGGGCTCGGATTCTGGCTGGAGACGGGGCAGGAAACGCCGGTTGTGCTGCTGCGAACGATCGAGCGGATCGGATTAAGCAATGTCGGCATTAACCTGGATCCGGCGAACCTCATTATGTACGGCAAAGGCAACCCGGTGGATGCGCTGGAAGTGATCGGGCCCTACGTCCGCAATATTCATGTAAAAGACGGCTTGTATCCCACCAACGGAAACCGGTTGGGCCATGAAGTCCAGGTCGGGCAAGGCAGAGTGAATTTTCCTGTATTCCTGAAACGGCTGCACGAGCTTGGATTTGCCGGCGATCTCATTATCGAAAGAGAAATAGGGGGCGAGGAGCAAGCAAGAGATATTAGCGAAACGGTCGGTTTGCTGAAAGGCTGGCTCCAGGAAATTCGAACAAATTCTTAGCGGAAAGGGGCGAGCAAAGTGAATTTATTTACGACGTTCCAGGGATCGATGATGGAAGGATTTCTGCCCGCCGGTTGGGATCTGGCGAAGCTGGACCGCTGTATCGGCGCCGGACCGGACGAGATTGCGCAGCGCCGGCCGCACTGGCATCCGGAGTTTCAACCGGTCGCTTGCGACAGCCTGGAGGCGTTCAACGTGATCTTGGGGCATGAGATCGCGATGCTCATCCGCCAGACCCGGGAGCGCGGCGAGAAGCTGGCGTTGATCCTGCCCGTAGGTCCGATGGGGATGTACCGCTGGACGGTTTACTTTCTGCAAATGTGGAAGGTCGGCGCCGATCACGTCCACGGATTCAATATGGACGAGTGGAGCGACGCGGACGGCCATACGCTGCCTTCGAGCAACCCGGGCGCTTTCCAATATGCGATGGAGCATGCGTTCTACGGCCCTCTTGGCGCCTTGACGGTGCCGGAATCGCAGCGGAATTACGCCACGAAGGAAAACCTGCCGACGTACGCCGCGAAGATTGCCGCGCTCAAGCAGGAAGGAGCGAAGCTCGGCGTCGTCTACGGCATCGGGAGGGTGTTTCACATTGCGTTCTGGGAGCCGCATTTTGCCGCGGAGTACGACGGGCCGGGGCCATGGAGCCAGGATACGCACCGGGTCGGCGCCCGTCTGCATCCGCTGACGATCGAGCAGAACGCGATCACGAGCTTCAAGAGCAGAACGACGCTGATCCCTTGCTATGCGAACACGATCGGACCGGGATTGTTCCTGCAAGCCGATTATGCTCTTGGAGGGGCGGACGGAACGTTGGGCCGGGGGATGATGTGGCAGGGCCTGTCGCTATGGACAACGCTGCGTTACGGTCCGGACCCGTGGGTGCCGTCCTCGTATATGCCGACTCTCGCCGGCAAGCTACTCTACATGCAGGAGCTCGCGGGCCCGCTCGTGCCGGAGCTGAACTAAGCGTGCTAGCCCCACTTAAGAAAGGTTGAGGTCGAATGATCATACTGGCGATCGGCGCACATCCCGACGATCTCGAGATTTCTTGCGCAGGCACGCTGGCCAAGCTTGCGAAAGGCGGGCACCAGGTCGTCTTATGTCATGCCAGCACGGGCGACAAGGGGCATTATGTCATACCGCCGGAAGAACTGGTGCCGATCCGTGCGGGCGAAGCAAAGGCGGCAGCGTCCGTCATCGGATGCGAATCGGTATGCCTGGGACTGAAGGATGGGGAAATCTATGCGGATCACGAACCGACAAGGCTGCTGTTCATCGAGCTGATTCGCAAGATTCGTCCGGATATCGTGATTACGCATGCCGACAACGATTATATGCCGGACCACAACGCGGTGAGCAAGCTGGTCTTCGATGCGTCCTTCCTGGCCTCGCTGCCGGCAACCCGGACGACATCGCCGGCGATCAAGCAGGTTCCTTCGGTCTTCTATATGGATAATTTGTCCGGGATGCATTTTCAGCCGGAGATCTATGTGGATGTGACGAATGAGTTCGACGCCAAAATCGAAATGCTGTCCCGGCATCAATCCCAGCTCGTGTGGCTGAAAGAGCACGATGGAGTGGACATCGTGGATTTCGTCCGTACGCTGGGCAAGCTGCGCGGCATACAAGCCGGAGTCCGATACGCGGAAGGCTTCATTCAACGTCAGGTATGGGCCCGGAACAACACCGTGCGGCTGCCGGTGTAGGAGGTGAAGAAATGACCAGCTTGAAGTTCGCGATCGTCGGCACCGGGTGGGTGGCGGGGGAATATGCCAAAGCGGTAAGGAATGGCCCGGATACCGAGATCGCCGCGATCGTCTCCAAAGATGCGGAGCGTGCGCGGTCCCGGGCGAAGGAATGGGAGGCGGATGCCCGGATCTATACCGATTATGCCGACATGATCGGCAATCCGCACATTGATGCCGTGATTCTATGTTCCACGGCTGACGTGCGGCCGGAGCAAGCGATCCTGGCGGCACAGCATGGCAAGCACATCGTGATGGAGAAGCCGCTGTCCATGGACCGGGCCGGTCTGCAAGCGATGAAAGCGACCTTGCAGCAATCGGAAGTACGCACGACTGCAGGATTCGTGCTGCGCTGGCACCCGGCGTTCGAGACGATCAAAGCGATGATCGAGGGCGATGCGATCGGCCGAATCTTCATGGCGCAGATCGATTATTGGAACCATATCGGTCCCCAGTTCGCGCAATATCGCTGGAGTACGACCCGGGCGCTGGGGGGCAGCAGCATTTTGTCGGCAGGCTGTCATGCGGTGGATGCGTTGCGTCTGTTTGCGGGAGAGGTCGCGGAAGTGTCCGCGTACGGCAGCAGAACTTGGGCGGATTCCGATTACGAATTCGATCCGAACGCCGTCGCGATATTCAAGTTGAAAAACGGCGGCGTCGGCAAAGTATCCTCTTCGCTCGAATGCCGCACGCCGTACAAGTTCAATATTCACCTGCTCGGCGAGAAGGGATCGATCATGAACAATCGGCTGTACAGCCACAAGTTTCCCGGCCAGACCGATTACGCGGAGATTCCGATGCCGATGCCGGACAACGGCGATGTCGCCTTCTTCCCGTTCGATCTGGAAATCGCCGAATTCGCGGAAGCCGTCCGTCAAGGTGCGGCAACCCGGTGCGATTTCACGGAAGCCTGTCGGACGATGGAAGTCTGTTATGCGATAGACGAAGCGATCGCGACGCAGAGGAGTGTCAGCATCCCGGAGTGACAGAAGCGATGGAGCCCGGACGCCTCGCCGCCAGCCGTTCGGCATCAGACTTCTGTCGGGGCTTGGGACGATGGACCGGCCATGGGCACGCGTTCAGACGACAGGGCGCTCTCCCGGAATTCGCCCGGCGTCATTCCTTTCCGCTTCTTGAACACCCTTGCGAAGTTGCGGTAGGAATCGAATCCGACCTCGAGGGCGATGTCGGATACGGACATCTCCGTAGAGACGAGAAGACTAAGCGCGCTTGTGATGCGCAGCGTGTGAAGGTATTCCAGAAAGCCTTGCCGGCACATCCGCTTGAAGGACTGGCTGATGAACGGGGGACTGACTTTGAACTGCCGGGATAACGTCTCAAGGTTGAGTTTGTCGGCGTAGTGAAGATGAACATGCTGGAGAATATCCCAGAACGTCTTCTTCAGTACCGGCGATCCGACGTCGGCGGGCTCCGCATGTTCGATTTGGGTTCGGGCAAATACGAGCAGCGCCTCCAGCAGCTTCGAACGGATAAAGCTGGATTTTCCGAAGCCCGATCCCGTATATTCGCCGTAGATGGTTTGGAAAATACGTCGAAGCTGCGCCGCCTGCTCGGGCTCGAAGTCCGCATAGGAAGGCAGCAAGCTGCCCGTCTGCAGCAACCGGCCGGCCAGCTCGAAGTCGAACCGGGATCCGTACAGGACATTGATGTCGAACATGCAGCAATACATGCGTATGGGCTGATCCTGAAGGCTCTGAATCTCGTGCAAATGATGGGGCAGCAAGAAGGACATCGTTCCCGGCTTCAGCGTATGTTTGCGTCCGTTGATCAATTCGGTCCCGCAGCCTTCATAGACGAAGAACAATTCGGCGAAATCGTGATGATGCAAAGTGACGAGGGAATCGATCGTAATGTCCAGCACATAGAAGGGCAGTTGTCCTCGATGCAGGTTCGCGACACTCAAGGCATCGTGGTAATCCGGGATGAAAGTCATCGCAGGCGCTCCTTGCATTCAGTTCATTCTAAAAAGTTGTCCTATCGGATTTCAGAAGTGACCTATGCGCGAGTTACCACTATAGTATCATAAGAGTGGCCATTAAAGCATGTCTATGTCTTACTATTAATGGAATGGAAGCGTTTAGAAAGGGGTAAACAACGATGACAAACACAGACAAGCTGGCGATTGACGGAGGGACGCCTGTACGAAGCGGCGGCTGGAAGGCCAGATGGCCGATCGTAGGCGACACGGAGCGCAAACTGGTCATGGAGGTGCTCGAGTCCGGCAATTGGGGCGGGATATTCGAAGCAGGCTCGACATACGGGAAATTGCCCTTGCTGGAACGGAAGTTCGCCGAGCTGCAGCACGCCGATCATGCGCTTGCGATCGCCAACGGCACCGTAGCCATTACGGTTGCCCTGCAGGCAGCCGGCGTCAAAGCCGGCGACGAAGTGATCGTGCCGCCTTATACGTTCGTGGCGACGGCGTCCGCTCCGCTGCTGTTCGGAGCCATTCCGGTGTTCGTGGATGTCGAGGAGGATACGCTGCTGCTCGATCCGGAGAAGATCGAGGCGGCCATTACGCCGCGAACGAAAGCCATCTTGCCCGTACACATCGCCGGAGGTCCGGCCAATATGGACCGGATTATGCAAATCGCCCGCAAGCACAACCTTGTCGTCATCGAGGATGCCGCGCAGGCGGTAGGCGCCGTCTGGAACGGCCGGCATGTCGGCACGATCGGCGATCTGGGCACGTTCAGCTTGCAATCCAGCAAAAATCTGAATTCGGGCGAGGGCGGCATCGTCACGACGAATAACCCGGTATACTGGGAGCACGCCTGGTCGCTTGTCAATGTCGGCCGCGTTCCCGGGGGCGCCTGGTATCAGCATGAGCGGATCGGGCAGAACTATCGATTGACGGAATTTCAAGCCGCGATCGCGCTCGGTCAGATGACGCGCCTGGAAGCGCAAATGCAGCTCAGAGAGGCGAATGTGAAGGTGTTGAACGAACTGCTGTCAGGCATCGACGGACTGCAGATCATGAAACGGGACAGCAGGGTTACCCGACACGCCAACCACCTCTATATGTTCAAGCTCGATCCCGATTTCGGCAGCCGAATCGATAAGGATGATTTCATCAAGAAGGTGAACGCGGAAGGCATCTTCATTCTTACCGGTTACAATTCATTGAATTTGAATCAGGCGATCAGACAGCGTTCCGAAGAGCTGTCGGGCAGACAGCATGTGTATGAATGCCCGGTGAGCGAGCGCCTGTGCAAGTCTCAAGCGTTATGGCTGACGCAAGTTACGCTGCTCGAAGACGAGGAGGCGATGCACGATATTGCCAAGGCTCTAAGCAAAGTAATTCGATCGTATCCATAAGTTTTCGGTTTGGCCGAAAGTTGCTTGTATCCAAAGGGGAGGTTAAGCGGGTATGAGAAGGAACAGATCGGTATGGTCAGCGCTTGTGATGTTATTATTGGTTGTCAGTATCGTCGCGGCGGGCTGCACGAGCAACAACGATTCCAAAGCATCGCCGTCGTCGCCGAACAGCGCCGGTCCATCGGACGGGAATCAATCGAGTTCTCCGGCTTCTCCCGAGCCGAGGGTCGAGATGTCGATGTTCATGGGCAATTCGGGGCTGCCGCAGCCGGAGGGTGTAGACCCTTCCGACAACAAGTTTATCAACATCGTCGAGAAAGCGGCCAATGTGGATTTGAAGCTGGAGGTTCCGTCATTTGCCGATTTCCAAACGCGGTTCAACCTGCTGCTGTCCTCGGGCAAGCTGCCGGATCTCGTGCACACCTGGCTGCTCGACGATGCTTACAAGGCCGCGCGGGAAGGCGCCTTCCTCGACCTGAAGGCGTATTATGACAACTCGCCGCAGCTTCAGAAGTACATTACCAAGGAAATGATGGAGTTCTCCAAAGATCCGGTAACCGGGCACTACTGGAGAATTCCGATGGCCTACGTCGGCGGGCCTGAAGGCGCGGGCGTGCATATGATGCACGCAGAGTTGATCGACGAGCTGAATGGCGGCGTATGGCCGGCTTCGGTGGAGGAGTGGATCGAGTTTTTCCGCAAGGTGAAGAAGGCCATGCCGGAAGCGGTTATCCTGTCCAACTCGCCGGTCGGAGACATGGCGATCGCCGGAGGCGGCGCGGTCATCTATTATTGGTATGGCGCGAACCCGTACCAATGGCGGATCGAGAACGGGAAGATCGTTCCGAACGTGTTGACCGCCGAGTACAAGGAAGCGACCCGGGTCATGAAGCAGCTTTACGACGAGGGGCTGCTGGACAAAGAGTTTGCGACGATCGACGGCGGCAAATATAATGAGAAAACGATCAACAATTATGTGCTGCTCCAGGTATTGGGCGCAGACCAGTTGGCTGCAGGCGCCGCCTATTACCGCACGGACACGTCGCTGCCGGAGAAGGCGAAGACGTATAAATGGCTGTTCGCGCCGCCGCTTGCGAATCCGCCGGCTGTGCTGAAGGATCCGAAGTATGCGGAGCCGAGGCGCGGGTTCCCGATCTCCTTGCACGGGCTGTACATTCCGGCAAGCACGAAGGACCCGGATCGCGCGTTCAAGGTCATCGAAGGCTTCGCTTCCGACGAGCTGCGGGATGCGATCTTCTGGGGCGCGGAAGGGGAAGGCGTCACCTACAACACAGTTGACGGCAAGCGTGTTCCGACCGACAAGATCGGCCCGGGCACTCCGGATTACTGGTCGCTTCACCTGGCTCTGATCTTCGGGTTCGTCGACGGGCAGGAGCCGAAGATGGCGGGCCACCTGACAGCGCTCGGAGATGAATACTACAAGGAAGTGTACGACAGCATCGCGGCGATCGATCAGTTGGCCAAGAAGAACGGGGTGGGCGACGACGGCCAAGGCAATCTGCCGGGCTATTCGCCGCAAGGCGATGCCGTGCTGAAGCTCTCGGAATCGAGAACGGAAATCAGCGGCTTTACGGTAGAAGCGATCATGGGCAGAATTACGATGGAGCAGCTCGATCAGAAGGTGAAGGCGTGGGAAAGCAAATACCGCGACGTCATCTATGGCCCGATGCAGCAATACCTGGACGCGAACAAAGACGATTTGATCAAGAACGGGGTTTTGCAAGCCGGCTGGTAATTTGGCCGGTCGGCGCCGACGACAATTGAAATGCGCGGTGTCCATCTTCCATACGGCAGATGGACACCCTTCCTGTTATACCGGAGGTGGTGTGATGGCAAGAAGGAAAATTCGGTTCAAATCGGTGTTCATCCTCTACATGCTGCTCTTGCCGTCCATGCTGCTGCTGCTCGTGTTCAATTATTTTCCGATGTACGGTCTCATCATTTCCTTCCAGGATTATTCGGTTTTTCGCGGTTTCTGGCACAGCGATTGGGTGGGATGGAAGCACTTCGCCTACTTTCTGTCGGATGATAAGTTCTGGTCCGTGATGCGAAATACAGTGATTTTGAACGTATACGATATTCTGTTCGGGTTCACGGCGCCGATCCTGTTTGCCTTGCTCGTCAACGAGATACTGAGAAAACGAGTCAAGAAGATCGTTCAAACCATTTCGTACTTGCCTCATTTTCTCTCCTGGATTGTCGTGGCCGGCCTGGTTCATCAGATGCTGTCCCCCGTGAACGGGCTGGTGAATGAGATGCTGGGCTTCCTCTTCGGGATGAGTCCGATCGATTTTATGACGGACAAGGGGATGTTCCGGTCCATCGCGGTCATCTCCGAAATATGGAAAAGCGTCGGGTGGTCGGCGATTCTTTATTTCGCGGTCATTGCCGGGGTGGATACGACTTTATATGAATCGTCGATGATTGACGGCGCGAGCCGCTTCAGGCAGGCGATCCACATTACTTTGCCGGCAATGGTTCCGATGATCGTGCTGCTGTTCCTGCTCAAGCTCGCGGCGATCTTCACGATCGGCTTCGAACGGGTATTTCTGCTGCAGAATCCGTTGATCTACGACGTGTCCGAGGTGATTCCCACCTATATTTATCGCTTGGGCCTGCAGCAGTCCCAATACAGCCTGACGACGGCGATCGGACTTGCGCAGAGCTTCATTGCGTTCGTATTTCTCGTCGGCTCCAACCGGCTGTCCAAGCGGTGGACGGGAATGGGCTTGTACTAACATGGACGGGAGGGAGCAGAAGCTTGTGGTAACGTACCGATCGACCTCCAGAACGATTTTTCAAATCTTCAATTATACGTTGATGATCCTGCTGTGTGTCTCCATACTGGTTCCGTTTCTGAATGCGATCGCCATCTCGCTCAGCAGCTACGCGGAGGTCGCCCAGGGACATATCGGAATATGGCCCAAAGGGTTCAATGTGGATGGCTATCGGAAGTTGATGTTCAATGGCAGCTTCCTCCGCTCGACTGTCAACACGATTGGCCTGACGATCGTCAACACGGCGCTCGTGATCGTCATCTCCTTGTTCGCCGCATTTGCGTTGGCCAATAAAAATATGGTCGGCAAGAAGGTCGTGCTCTATTATTTTCTCATTACGATGTTTTTCAACGGCGGGTTGATTCCGACTTATCTGGTCGTGAATACGATTGGCTTGACGAACACGTATTGGGCGCTTGTGCTGCCGGTCATCAGCAATGTGTTCTATGTGATCGTGTTCAAGAACGTGATCGATCAACTGCCGAGGGAGCTGCTGGAAGCGGCGGAGATCGACGGCGCCGGCGAAATCTCGGTGCTGGTCAGAATCGTGCTTCCGCTCGTGCTGCCGATGACGGCCGCCTTTACGATTTTCAGCGCGGTCGCTTATTGGAACGAATGGTTCAACGTGATGATCTATATCCGGGACAAGGAGTTATGGACGCTGCAGTACCACCTCAGGGAGCTGCTGATCGATACGATCTCCATCAACACGGCAACGCAGGATGCCATGATCAAAGGCCAGGACCGCATTCACCCGGAAAATATCAAGATGGCGGCGCTCATGATCACCGTGCTGCCGATCATTGCCGTCTATCCGTTCGTGCAGAAGTATTTTATCCACGGACAATTGGTCGGGGCGGTCAAAGGGTGAAGCGGACTCAGGGCGGGCCGATTAAGGCTTTTGGGTTCCGTTGCGCTGCCTGCACAGGTTGTTTTGCCCGATCCACTATCCATCGGCAGTCTCGAGAGGAGTGCTTGGCATGAGCGGTACGCTGCGGCTTGGCGTGGCGAAAGTTGACATTACGCCGAATCATCCTGTTCCGCTGGCGGGATTCGCAACCCGGCATGAAGCGGGCGTCTATGAAAGCGTTGCCCGCCCGATCTATGCCCGAATCTTCTGGCTTCGGCATGCGGCGGAAAATAGCGGATCGCATGACGGCAAAGGCCTGGACGAAGGGGCCGGTCTTGAAGCTGGCGGAAATACGGGACGTGATCCCGGAGGCGAGACGACTGCGCTCATCGTGTCCGCCGATCTGATCTGGTGGGGAGAGGAGCGGGTTCCGGGGTTAAAGCGGCGCATTCGGGACAGATGGAACGTCGAACCGGATGCGATCTTGCTGCATGGTACGCACTCGCATTCCGGCCCGCAGACGAGCGACCGATTTTCCGACTATCTCGGCGTTCACGACAGCGTCTATCTGGAGCAGTTGGAGACGGCCGTGCTGGCGGGCATTGCAGAGGCCATCCGCAACGAGGAGCCCGTGACCGCGGAATATGGGAAGACGGAATGCCATATCGCAGTCAATCGCCGGAAATGGGAAAACGGCAATGCGAATTATCAGGCCAACCCCGACGGGCCGATCGATCCTGCGTTAACGGTTGTGAGATTCCGCCGCACGGATGACGGCCGGCATAAAGGAGTAATGGTCCATTATGCTTGCCATCCTGTCATTACGCAGGAAAATCGGCTGTCCTCGGAATTTTGCGGCGTTGCGATGGACCGCATCGAGCGGGCTTTGGGCGGAGACGGGGTGGCGGCTTACCTGCAGGGCTGCTGCGGCGACATCAATCCGGCAGGCCTGGACGGGGAACTGATCTTGAGCGGCGATGACCCGGAAGTGCGGCGGATCGGCGAGGCATTGGCCGGAGATGCACTTGCCCTGCTGGGAGAACGGCTAACGCCGCTTGCGGCGGGCCCGCTCGAAGCTCGGACACGGACGATCATGGCGCCGGTGCAGAAGGTGCCGACGCAAGAAGAGCTGGAAGCGCAGCGCGAGGAGCCTTGGGTAACGGGAGACTGGAGCCGGAAGCTGCTGGCATCGCCTGAACGTCGGGTATCGGAGCTGCCGCTGCGGCTCGTGCTGCTCCGGATTGGCGACGGGTTGTCACTGCTCGCGGCGAATGCCGAGATCGTGGCGGCTTACGGCTTGCACGTACGAAGCATGACGGACGGACGCGTGTTGACGATGGGATATACGAACGGGATGATCGGCTATATCCCGACGGCAGAGCAGATTCGCGAGGGCGGATACGAATCGTTCTGGTCGACGCCTTACTTTCTGCTGCCGTCGCCGTTCGACCCGGCCGTGGAGCCGCTTGTTCGCGCGGGGGTGGAGGAGCTGATTCGCGATTAAGCTTGGATAAATCAAAAGCGGCGACTCGGGAGAATAGGTCTCTCGAGTCGCCGCTTTCCCGGTGAAATTGTCTTTTGAATCGATATCACATGCTCTGAAGCCTATCTGAAATTTGCCTGCACGATGATCGCACGAGGCCAATCATTTCTTCGTCCCGATCCTGCTCGTTTCTTACGAAGGGAATGCTGATGCTTAAGCTGGCAATTACCCGCTGATTCGCGTTGTAGATGGGGCCGGCATAGCATTTGGATCCCATATAGGATTCGTTATCATCCAATCCATAGCCGCGGGAGCGGATGATCTTGAGCGTATCGATCAGCTTCGTTACAGAAACGATGGTATTCTCCGTAATTTTCGTGAACGGGAAATCGGCGTACATTTCTTTTATCGTCTTATCGGAAAATTGCGAAAGAAGAACTTTGCCTACCCCAGTGATGTGTGCCGGTTGTGTTTGGCCGACTTCAACATGGTAGCGTATGGGGTGGGTCGTTTGTTCACATGCAATAAATACGATATCCAAACCGTCGAGGATGGCCAGATGGACATTCTCGTTCACTTGCTGGGCGATCGATTTCATGAAGGGTTTCGCTGCTGCGAGCAAAGGCTCATTAGCGAATAATCCGATAAACTCATAAAATTTGTTGCCAAGCGTAATTTTACGCGCTTCATTGATTTTGACATATTTACGGTAGGCCATCGTCTGGACGAGAGCATGGATGCTGCTCCCGGCAATGTCGAGACGTTGGCCTATTTCCTGCAAACTTAAGCCCTCCGGACACTTCGCTAATTCCTCAAGTATATCAAAAACACGATCCGCTGATTTGACTGGAACAAATTCCTTGGGCGCCATAGGAGCAAATCCTTCCTGTTATATGGAATGAGGGCGAAATAAAGATTGACACCAGTATAACATAATAGCATAATGAATTCATTAAATAATTCATACTTATGATTAATGAATTCATGTATGTGAATTATCATAATCCAAATAACTTTCCCTTAAAGAAAGGAAGAACGGGATGTCGTCTGACAAGCCAAATGGGCGGGCCATTGTTCTGCATGCCAAAGACAATGTAGCAACAGCACTGGAACCTCTCGTTGAACAATCAGCGATTGATGTGACGGATTCAAAAACGATTGTTTTGCAGGACACCATCCAATTCGGCCACAAATTCGCGCTACACTTTATCGCCAAAGGCGATCCGGTCGTCAAATATGGCGTACCGATCGGGATGGCAACATCCGATATACAAACAGGCGAGCATATCCATTTGCACAACCTGCGAAGTATGATGCATGCGAATGGCCATTCAGATCAAGGAACAGCGGGGGTGAATGGGAATGAAGGGCTACAGGCGGGCGGATGGAAGAATCGGCATACGTAATCATGTTGCGGTGATCTACACCGTGGAGTGCGCGCATCATGTCGCGGACACGATAGCACGGAGCGTACAGGGCGCCGAGGTGCTGGGTTTTGCAGGCTGTTATTCGGATCCTTACGCATTCCGCATGTTGGTCGAGTTGGGGAAACATCCCAACGTTGCCGGCGTTATCATCGTCAGCCTCGGCTGCGAAAGCACGGACGTTGCGGCACTGAAACACCAGATTGCAACGAGCGGGAAACGGGTGGAACTGATTGGAATTCAGGAAACGGGCGGTTCCATCGCTTCGATTTCACTGGGCAAGCAGTATGCGTCGGAAATGGTGCAAGCCGCAGAAGCGTTGGAGCATACGGAGATTGATTTGCGGGATATCATCATTGGAGTCGAGTGCGGGGGGTCCGATGCCACCTCGGGTTTATCCGCCAACCCGGCGACGGGCTGGGCTGTGGATCGATTGGTCGAATCCGGCGCCCGCGTTATTTTCAGCGAATTGCCCGAGCTGTTGGGCTGCAATGATTATTTGCTTGACCGTGTGGTCAACGAAAGTGTGAAAGCCAAGCTTCTGGACGGATTGGAGCGGGCACGGGGTCTTGGGCAAATGTTGAAAACTTTTGCAGTTTCCGTGGGGAACGAAGAGGGCGGTTTGACGACCATCGAGGAGAAATCGTTAGGCGCTTTGTGCAAGGCGGGAACGAAGCCGATCGAAGATATTCTGAAGCCTGCTCAGCGCCCGGAAACACCGGGGCTATATCTGCTTGATAAGGTTGGATTGCTGGACACGAACCAACTGACCTTGTATGAGGAGAATGACAGTGACGGCTTGGTCACCCTGCTGGCCTCGGGGGCGCAGATCTTGTTATTTACGACGGGAAGAGGCAGTGTTGTGGGCTCCGTCCTGGCGCCTGTAATCAAAATTTGCGGCAATCCGACCACCGCCAGACGGATGGCGGATAACATGGATGTGAATGCAGGCAAGATTATCGAAGGCACGCACACGGTAGAACAAATTGGCGAAGAACTGATAGCGTTGATTCGTTCTGTCGCCTCCGGAGAGCAAACGAAAGCGGAAGCGCTCGGACACAAAGAATATGCGATTCCCTATAAGCCGGGAAGAGCCTGCGATTTGTTTGCCTAATAAACGCACAGAAGGATGGGATGCAACATGGCGCAGCAGCCAGTGAACACTTGTACGATTGACGAATTGATGGAGCGCTTTTCACGCATGTATACGGGAGCCATTTCCGATTCGCTGGATCAGTTGGGTTATCGCAATCAAGTGCTGCCCAAAGAGTTGAAAGGACTCACGCCAGACGCGAAGTTTTGCGGCACGGCTTTAACGGTTAGAGGTGAAGCTACTCATTCCGAGGATGCGGATGACATCTTTGTGCCCTTGTTGAAGATGCTGGGAGACGTGCAAAAGCATAATGTGGTCATTACGCAAGCCAACGACGATACTTGCTCCCACTTGGGCGAGCTTTCCGCTACGACAATCAAATCCAGGGGCGGCGTTGGAGCCGTCATCTATGGCGGTGTGCGCGACGTGGATTATATTCACAAATTAGGCTTGCCGGTGTTTCATTTATATACGACACCTGCAGACGTTGTCGGCAGATGGCGCTTGAAGGCATACAACGAACCGATTCGGATCCGAAATGTGGATATCCATCCGATGGACATTATTATCGCAGATAAAGACGGCGTTCTCGTCGTTCCGCAACAAATCGCCCAAGCAGTGCTGGAAAGAGCCGAAGGGCTGGTCAGCACCGAAAATCATGTGCGAAACGATGTCATGAACGGGGTTCACCCGCTCGAATCGTATTATAAGCATGGCTGGTTTTAAACAAGCTTGCTAAGGGGGGGACTAAGGATGCGATTCTCCGGTAAAACAGCGATTGTAACCGGCGGAGGCAGCGGTATTGGCCGCGCGGCTTCACTCGGATTGGCGCGGGAAGGGGCAACTGTCGTGATTGCGGATAAGCATGCTGCCGCAGCCATGGAGACCGTCGACGCCATCCGGCATGAAGGAGGAGCAGCTGCCTTCATTGAAATGGATGTGACAAATGAAGAACAAATCAAAGGCATGATCCAAACGACCTTGAAACAATTTGGTTCGTTGGATATACTAGTCAACAACGCCGCCATGGTCATGACCAAGATCGTCGAGGATACGACCGCCGACGAGTGGGATCGGATTTTTCAAGTGAATACAAGAAGTGTTTTTCTGTGCAGCAAATATGCGTTGCCTGCGCTTAGAACGGCGAAAGGCCGCATCGTGAATGTCGCTTCCTTGAACGGCGTCATCGGTCAAAAAGGCAATACAGCCTATTCGGCAACGAAAGGGGCTGTGATTGCCATGACCAAAGCGATGGCTGTTGATTATGCGAGCGAAGGCATCCGCATCAATTGTGTTTGTCCCGCCGGTGTTGCTACACCGCTGTTTGAGCAATGGCTCGCATCCGTGGATGACGCCGAATTGGCGCATGCCGATCAAGCGCAATCCCATTTGCTCGGATATATCGCGTCACCTGAAGAAATTGCCAAAGTCATTCTATTCCTGGCCTCTGAGGATGCGAGTTTTATGACCGGGCAAGCGGTTATTGTCGATGGCGGCGCTTCGCTAGGTTATGGAGCGGGGCCAAAGGCAGAATGGAATTCCCCCTATTTGTAGTCTGATATGGGCGGGTGACTGGATATGATCATTTTGAATCATAAATATCGCAGCTCCAGGAATGTATTGATTATTGCGTTCATTGGATTGATCATTCTGCCGACATTCGCGCTGGGCTGGATCTCCTTCAGCTACTCCAAAGATATTATCAAGAACAAGATCTCGGCCCACATTGCTGAAAACCTGGAACAGACCAACCTCAATATTGAAGAAAAGGCTTCCGTTCTCGAGACATTGCTTAATACGATTTCAACGGATAAAGAGGTTGTCAACGTATTAAGAACGGTAGATTTTCATGATTATAATTCCGACCTGCTCGAACGTTTTACGAATTTGGACAAAATCTTCAGAGACCTGATTGCGAATTATAACCTTGCCATTACGAATGTTTTGTTAATTAACGAACAAGGCATGTATAACTTGAATGAAAGAGTTTATCTGGAACGCGACCAATTGATTCATGCCGACTGGTATCAACAAACCCTTGCTTTGAATGGGAAACTGAATTGGATCGGCCTCAGCAGGAAAGAGGGCTTGCTCAGCAACGGGGCCTATGAAATCAATGTTTCCAAAACCATTATTGATTCTGCGAATTTTCAGCGGTTGGGCGTCGTTTATTTGGCTTTGCGCCCCAACTATTTCGGAAAGTTTGTGAACAGCGCATCCCCCGGCGAAAGTATATCCGTTCAAGATGCGACGGGAAGGATCATGATTTCCTCGGACTTGGCTCAAGAGCAAACGAGCAACCAAGCCAAATACCTGACCATTCATTCCAATCCGAATAAATACGGGTGGGTGGTGATCAAGTCTATCCCTATGGCAGCGTTGACAGAAGAAATTGCCCGAATCAGAAACTTTACGATTCTGATTATTGCGATTTGCGTGCTCATCTTTGCCGTCTGTTTATACTTGATCTACAGGGGAATCTCCCGGCCGCTCGAACATATGGTCAACCTGCTCAACGACATCGATACGAGCAATGAGAACCTGGATCTGCGGAAATTTCCATTGTATGAGCTGCTCAAAATCCAAAACAGCATGGTCTCGTTAATCGAAAAAAACAAAACCGCGCGCAAGAAATCCAAAGAGCTGGAACTCGGCAAGCTGCAGGCGCAAGTCAATCCTCATTTTCTCTACAATACCCTGAACTCCATCAATCAAATGGCAGTGTTAAACAATCAGGAATCCATCAGCCGCCCCATCGTTTCGCTCATCAAATTTTTAAAATCCAGCATTGGCCGAGACGGAGACTTCGTAACGGTCGAGAAGGAATTGGAGAATGTCAAACATTATCTGATCATTCAGAACGCTGTCTATCATGATCAAATCGATGTGGTTTATGAAATCGACGAAACGCTGCTGCAAAAGGTGATTCCGAATTTTCTGCTGCAGCCTTTAGTGGAAAACAGCATCTGCCATGGCGTCGACCCCAGACAGGGGAACGGACGGATTACGATTCGATGTTATCGATCCTCCGGGCAGCTTATGCTTGAAGTGGAAGATAACGGTGCAGGGATGGAACAAACAAAGATCGATGAGCTTGTCAAAGACGCGCAGGGACATAATATTCTTCATATGGGCGTACGGAACACGCATGAGAAAATCCAGCTGATTTACGGCCCTCCTTATGGCTTGAACATCTCGAGTGAACGGCATCGGGGAACTAAGGTTCAGGTAATCCTGCCAATCGGAACATAAGGAGGACACCGTCATGATCAAAGTTTTGTGTGTAGACGATGAGCCCATGGTACACGAAGTGTTGCGAACAAAAGTGCCGTGGGATGCTTATAATATGAGCATTGTCGGCAGCGCGGCGAGCGGGAAAGAAGCGCTGGACTATATTGAACGGCATGAAGTCGATGTCGTGTTTACGGATATTCGCATGCCGCAAATGGATGGCAATGCGTTGATCGCCCATCTGTCGAAGTCAAATCCGGAGATCAAACTGGTCGTTCTTAGCTCATACAGTGAATTTTCTTCCGTCAAGAAAGCTTTTGTCGATGGAGCCATGGACTATATATTGAAAGAAGATATTGGCTCTGCCGCCATGCTTGAAGTGCTGCAAAAATTGAAAAATGAAGCGTTCGAAAGAGGGGCCGGCAGCATCGAAGAGGCGGTCAAAGAAACGATCGCATCCAGTACGGCCTTAAAGTCATTTCGTTTGTACGTATTGGCGTATATAAAGCTTCATGATAAAAGACAAATCGCCTCCGTTCAAGCTGAATTGGCCGGTTGCGGGGAAGCCCGAGCCTATCCATCGTTTCCCTGGCAGCATGGCATTGTGGTGTTGCATGGCTTGGCAGACCCGCATGACACAAGTCCGATTCAATTGCTTGCACAAATGGCGGCCTCTGCCGTCCCTTCTTTCACCGGGGAATGGGAAATCGGGATCAGCCGTCCCGGCACGTTAACGGAATGCCGGCTTCTATTTCAACAGGCTCATCAAGCCATTCGACGCAAATACTACGAACCGGATGAAACTCTATTTGTGTACGAAGAGGAATCTTGTCCGGCAGAGCAATTGCGGACGGATGAGATCAAAAAGGAGCTGCGGACATCCTTCAAATATTATCGAATCGGACAGATCCATGAAATTATGGAAGATGTCCTGCGCTTCATGGATAACCATCGCTTGGACAAATTGAAAGTCGTGAATGAACTTACGGATATTTATGTATATATGGTCAGCCTGTTGCTCGATTATGGCCTTGTGCCCAAACAGGTTGTTCAGCAGCATTCGGCCGTTTATGACCAGTTGGTTGGCAAGCGAACATTTGCAGAAATAAGAGATTGGGTGTATGCCAATCTGGAAGAGATCGATCGCAACTGTCAACATGAAAAAAACAACAATACGATTCAATTGGTGATGAATTATATTGGGCATCATTATGAGGAGGACCTGTCCCTCGGGAAGCTGGCAAGACGATTCGGCATGAGCGAGAGCTATTTGAGCCGTTCGTTCTCCAAGGAAGCCGGACTTAAGTTCACGGAGTATGTCAATCTCATCCGCATCGAGAATGCCAAGAAGTATTTGCTGCATACGGATGCCCGAATTGCCGAGGTTTCCAGTAAAGTCGGGTATGCCAATGTCGAACACTTCTCCCGCGTATTCAAACAAATGGCAGGCGTTTCTCCATCTGTCTATCAGGACAAATCTGATCAAATATCGAACATGAAATATCATTCATGAAACGATCGATCATCTTTATAATCAATATGTAAGCGCATGATACAAGCTGGCGAGGGGGTGGAGTGAACAGCCCATGAAGCGGGAAGGAAGGTTTTGGAGGGACCTGAAGGAACACAAGATGTTGCTCCTTATGTTTTTGCCGGGGTTGCTGTACTTCATTATTTTTCACTATTTACCGATGTATGGAACTGTCCTGGCTTTTAAAGATTTCCGTATATCTGAAGGGATATGGGGCAGCCCTTGGGTGGGATTTAGGCATTTTGAATACGCTTTCGATGACCTCGGATTCATCAATGCTCTGCGCAACACACTGATCATCAGTTTGTTGAAATTGGTGTTAGGTTTTCCGGCTCCGATTATATTTGCGATACTGCTGAATGAGATTGGCCGTTCTACATTCAAGAAATTCGTGCAAACGGTTTCATATTTGCCTCATTTCATTTCCTGGGTCGTCTTGGGCGGCGTTTTTATCTCCTTTCTGTCCTTGAACGGCCCGCTTAATTTGATTTTGGAAATGTTCGGATTTGCACCGCGCATCTTTATGAGCGAAGAAAACGGCTTTGTCGCGATCCTGATCCTGACAGATATTTGGAAAGGGTTTGGCTGGGGCGCCATCATCTACATCGCGGCACTGGCCGGATTGGATCCATCTATGTATGAGGCGGCTGTTATTGACGGAGCCAACCGGTGGCATCGCATCCGATACATTACGCTCCCATCGCTTGTGCCGGTGATGACGATTCTCATCATTCTAAGCATGTCCGGTATCCTGGACGCAGGCTTCGACCAAATTTTCAATATGTACAATTCGCGTGTCGTCGATGTTTCGGAAATTATTGATACGTATGTTTACAAGAAAGGCCTTGTAGATGCAGATTACAGTTACGCTACGGCCATTGGTCTATTCAAGTCGATTGTCGCACTTGTGATGATTGTGATCTCTAATAAAATTGCCAATACCATCAGAGGCAAGGAAGCGGATGCGCTATGGTAAAGGAAAGGAGATCAAGGCATTGAAAAGATCGGCCGGCGGTATATGGTTTGACAGTATAAATTACTTGTTCATGTTATTCATCGTCGTGATCACGCTTTATCCGTTTGCGAATCAAGTGTCGATTTCGTTAAGCACGACTGCAGGGGCTTATTCGGACAAAATATTGCTTATTCCCAATCCGATTTCCTTGGATACCTATAAGGTAGCCTTTCACTACGATGCCATCTGGAGCGGGTTTAACAACAGTCTGTTTCGAATGGGGCTCGGTACGCTGATCAGCGTTGTATTTACCGCGCTGACGGCGTATCCGCTGGTGAAGAAGAGATTGCCTTTCCGGAAAACATTTATCATGATGATCCTGTTTACCATGCTGTTCAATGGGGGGTTGATCCCCAATTTTTTTCTGGTGAAGGAATTGGGCTTTCTGGATACGATATGGGCGCTTGTGATCCCCGGCATGATCAGCGGGTTCAATGTGTACATTATGGCGGCCTTTTTCAGAAATTTACCGGAGAGCCTGGAGGAGTCGGCCAAGATCGATGGCGCCGGCTACTTCCGAATTTTCACTCGCATTGTGTTCCCGCTCTCCTTGCCGGTGATTGCCGTAATCGCCCTGTGGGTGGCAGTCGGGCATTGGAACGAGTGGTTTGCCAGCCTGATCTATACCCAAGATCCTCATAAATACGTGCTTCAGGTTGTGTTAAGAAGGATCATTATCGAGAATAACACCCAGGATATTACGACGATTGCCAGACAGATCGGGAAAACACAGGCTTTTACCACGCGGCAAATGCAAGCCACGGTCATTATGATTTCGACTGTACCGATGTTGATCATCTATCCGTTTGTACAGAAATATTTTGCGAAAGGAGTCATGCTGGGGGCAGTGAAAGGCTAGCGGATTTTACAAAAATCATTCGGGGAGTTGATGGGGCTATGTCGACAAAAGGAAAAGCGGCTTCGATCTTCGTGTTAATCGTGCTTGTATTCTCGGGCATTCTAAGCGCCTGTTCGAAAGGGACAAACGAAGCTGAAAGTGCGCCGCCCAGCTCGAAAGCGAGTGAAACGTCAGCGGGATCTGCGACTTCGGCCGAACCCGCAAGAACGATCACGCTAAATTTCACATCTTGGAACATTGCCGGATTTCCCAAGCCGGAAGATAATCTCGTCATTAAGAATCTTGAGGAAAAATTGGGTGTGAAGCTGGATATTACAGGAAGAAAAAGCGACACGTATAAAGAAGAATATAATTTGGCGATTGCTTCCGGCAACGCGCCGGATTGGTTCGGCAATATGAGCTTCACGGATTACGACAAGTTTGTTGAACAAAATTTGCTGATCGAAGTTCCGGAGGAGCTCATTGCGCAGCATGCGCCGAGGCTGACCGAGTGGCTGAAGTCCTATATCGGGCCCGATCCGTTCCTCTATAGCAAACGGAATGGCAAGAACTATGCGCTGCCCACGGTTTGGACACTGGGCTCGACGATGAATGTTACTGCGATTCGGGAGGATTGGTTGACCAATGTAGGCATCAACAAGCTGCCGGAAACGATCGGGGAATTGGAAGAAGCGCTCCAGAAGCTCAGGAATGGCGACCCGGACGGGAACGGCAAGAAAGATACGTATGGATGGAGCGCAGCGATAGCAAGTCCTGAGAGTGTATCTGATTTCTTTACCCCTGTCTTTGGCGCTTACGGGGTTTATCCGGGCATATTCACGGAGCAGGACGGCAAGATCGTAACGGGCGAAATTCAGCCCGAAGCGAAGGAAGCGTTGAGCGTGTTGAACAGTTGGTATCAGCAGCAGCTCATCGACCCTGAATTCATCGTCGACAAAGCGCAAAATCTGCAGGAGAAGTGGCTGGCTGAGAAATATGGGTACGCAGTTGGCGCATGGTGGTCGTTCCTGCCGCAAGGGGCATTCTTCGACGGCTTTTATCATGACCAATTGCTGGCCAAAAATCCGTCATCCAAAGTGACCGTTCTCTCGCCGCCGACAGGGCCGCAAGGAAAGCAGGGCATGGTTCAACTGAATCCGGTGCAAGACCCTGGTGTATTATTTTCCAAGAAGGTCGGCGAGGATCCCGAGAAGCTGGCCAAGTATCTGGAAGTGTTGGACAAGCTGACGTTCGATCCCGATTTGCTGGAGTTGACCTGGTTTGGGATCGAGGGGAAGACGTTCAAGAAGTCAGCGGAAGGGGATTATGAGTGGATTCCGCCCTATGATAATGCCGCTGACAGAAACGCCATCGGCATCGGCAGGGAAGTCACCTTTACGGATATGATTCAGGATTATACGGCGGAAGCCCCCTTTATGACCAAGAACGCATATTTGGATTTAAGAGCACAGACGGAGAAGAAAGCAATCGGCAAAATTGATATTTTGGCGCCCGCCAACCGGCCTGTATTTAACGAATATAAGCAAAAGCTGGGCCAATTCGCCGTCAAAAACTATATCGATTTTATAACGGGCAAAAGGCCGCTTAGCGAATTCGATCAATTCGTGTCGGAATGGAATGCCATGGGCGGAGATAAAGTGATGCAGGAAGCGCAAGAAGTTTACCAGAAGATGACGGCTCAATAAAATCTGTCAGCGTCTGCTCGGGGATATGCAGCGTCTATACCCGAGCAGACCTGCATCCATCGAGTTGGAGGCATTCGCAAATGAAACACACCATCGTACCGAATCAAATTACGTGTTTAATGGCACATAACGCCAAGCGGCTCATTGCAGAGCCCGTATTTTTCCATGCAAGCAGCCCGGCCCACCGATTCTGGGCGATTAATTGGAAGGACAGCGAGGAACGGTTCGAATGGACCGTGGAAGCGCCCTCGGCAGGCGATTACTTTGTCGATGTGCTTATTAATGGTCCGACCGGATGCACGGTAACGATCGCAAGCGAAATCAATCGCACACAAATCCAATGCACAGGTGTTTGGGGGAAAATAAGAGGAGCGCAGGCCATTTCACTTCCGGCAGGGGTCAGCACGATCTCCATAAGCGCGGATAAACCCGACAATGAATTCAAATCGTTGGAGTTAATAGCCGCTGCGGATGCAGACGCGATCGAGCAGCGCATTCGCGCATTTCGCGTCAGCACCGAGTGGTTGAAAGAGGCGCAATACGGGCTCATGTTCCAATGGGGGCAATGGGGATTTCCAAAGACGGGACCTGCCAAAGCGTGGCCGCAGCAAATCATCGATTTCGACGTGGACAGCTTCGTCGAACGGATGGCAGATATGAGTGCGGGCTATGTGGTTTGGTCTGTTAGCTGGTGGAGCTATTATGTTCCGGCTCCCATCCAGGCCGTAGACGAGATTGTCAGCGGGCATACGTCTCCGCGAGACCTGATCGGTGAATTGGCGGATGCGTTGAATGCCAGGGGGATCAAGCTGATGCTTTATTACCATGCCGGCGGGGAATCCAAGGATTGGTGGAGTAAAAACTGGGTATCGCCGGATGACAAAACGCGCTTGTTTGCCAATTGGAAAAAGGTGATCTCCGAAATCGGGAATCGTTATGGCAGCCGATTGGCCGGTTGGTTTTTCGATGATGACAATATTACCTATCCGGCCAACTATGAGGAATTGGGGGCAGCGGCAAGAGCGGGCAATCCCGATCGCCTCATCTCTTACAACAGTTGGATTGGTCCGAAAGGGACTGAATTTCAGGATCTCGCTTTCGGCGAAGGGTGTACGGGGGACACGCCGGTCTCAGTTGACGAAGAGGGTGTCATCGTCAGCGGGAATTGCCAGGGCTTGCAGGCGCATGGCATGTTTATTATGGAACAGGATTGGGGCGTGCACGAAGAGAACACGGTCATTACGCCAACCGTCTCCAAGGAAGATGCCGTAAGATGGGCGCAAATCGCTGCTGCCAGAAAACAGGCGCTGACCTACACGCTTATGATGTACGAGGACGGTTCCATGCATCCGCAAACGATAGAGACGATGAAAGCAGTCAAAGAAGCATTGTCGAAGGAGTGTTCATAGATGAAAAAAATGTTAACCTCATTCACGGTTGTTTGCATGATCTTTTCGGGTCTGGTCCTGTTTCCTGCGCTTACCTCGGCGACGATTCAGCAAACCTATTATGTATCGCCATCCGGAAGCGACAGCAATCCCGGTACGATAAGCCAACCTTTCCTTACGGTTGCGAAAGCAAGGGATGTGGTGCGAACCGTTAACGGAAATATGACGGGCGATATCGTTGTTTACTTGCGAGGCGGAACCTATAATATCACAAGCCCGATTGCATTGGATGCCAGTGATTCCGGAACCAATGGCTATAATGTGATCTATCAAGCCTATCCGAATGAAACTCCGATTATCAGCGGCGGGACAACGATAACGGGGTGGACGTTGCATGATGCGGCAAAAGGGATTTACAAGGCATCGGTAAGCGCAAGCCTGGATACGCGACATCTATACGTAGACGGGGTCAGAAAGGTTCGAGCCAGGGGAGAGGATCACCCGTCCGGGTTCGGAAGGACTTCCGGCGGTTATACGCTGCCGTCTACTGGCAAATATTCGAATATGGCAAGTTGGTCGAACATCGGTGACATTCAGGTGTATACGAAGTATGCCTGGGTCAATGATTTTGTAACCGTGTCGACGATATCAGGCAATGTGATGACGATGGCAGATACAGGTTGGTCCTATTCGCAATCAGATACAATTGCCGACCTGCCAACAAGAATAGAAAATGCCTATGAGCTGCTTGACGAAGAGAACGAATGGTATTTGGACAAAAGTGCGAATTATATCTACTATAAGCCAACGGTCGCTGAAGGCGATCTGTCAACCGTAACCGTCACTGCCCCCACGGTGGAAACGCTGTTGTCGGGAACAGGGACGTTGGGCGACCCGATACATCACATTCAATTCGATGGCATAACATTCATGTATAATACATGGTTAGCCCCGAACGGGACTGCCGGATATCCTGCAGCGCAGGGGGGGACAATCCGAGTGGGGCCTGAAGGCAATTTTGACAATGAAACCGTACCTGGAGCCGTTTCGTTCCATTACGCTCACTACGTAGAAATTAATCATTGCACTTTCATACATTTGGGGAATGTCGGGCTTGATATCGGGCGCGGCAGCCAGAATAATAAGGTGGATTATAATACCTTCACGGATATATCGGGCATTGCGCTGCAATTGGGACGGATTGATACAGACATTGATCATCACCCAAGCGATGGACGGATCATTGTCAAGGACAACATCTTGTCCAATAACCTCATTCATGGCACTGGCGTAGAATATGAAGACAGTGTGGGCTTATTGGTCGGCTATACCGATGGCTCAATTGTTGATCATAATACGTTGTATGATCTCCCGTATAGCGCGATCAATGTTGGTTGGGGATGGGGCGATGCGGATCAGACAGGTACGCCGGTCGCCGGGAATAATGTGATTTCTCACAACCGTATTTATGATTATTTGAAAGTCATGTATGATGGCGGGGGGATCTATACATTAGGCTCACAGAAAAATACGTTGATATACAACAACTATTTAAGTGGACAGAAAAACTCGCTGAATTATATTTATTTGGATAATGGAACGCAAGCGATCAACGTGGCTAAGAATGTAGTGGATACAACATCCGGTATCGCTGTTTATTGGTATCATTCTGCTTATTATTATGACCCCGTCTATCTAACGTATGATACAATTTCACGTTATAATTATTATTCTTCCAACCTTAGCGTACTTCACAATCCACAGACCGTTACCGTGGACACGAATATACCGGTTTCAAATAATTATTGGCCTACAGACGCGATTGCGATCATGGCGAATGCCGGTGTAGGGGGCGGGCAGGGTCCTGATCCGTTATTTGCCGAATTGAATACGAATCTGGCGCTCAACAGGGCTGCAACGGCAAGCAACCATTATGTGTATGCGCCGGAACCGACCTATTATGCTGCATCCAAAGCGGTTGATGGAAATACGTCAACGAGATGGGCAACGGATTACGGTGTAACTGCCTCTACTCTGGAAGTTGATTTTGGCGAAGACACCTCCTTTGATACTGTGACGATCAGCGAGTTTGGAGAGATTGCGAACTGGATTGCGGGCTACAAAATTCAATACTATGATGGAACAAATTGGGGAGATGCCTATACCGGAACCAGAATTGGCCCATTTGACGTTATTCACTTCCCTCAAGTAACGGGGAGTAAGGTGAGGCTTCAGATTACATCGTCTGACATCAATGGCTCGACCATTTCGGAATTTGGGGTGTATAACACCACATCGGATCCGATCATCAACAATATCCATCCAGACATTCATTATGATGGTTTTATGTTAAACAGCAAGAGATCTGCGTTTAATGACTATAAATATGATGTCCATATGGCGACAGCCAACAATTCGAGTTTCGAGTATACCTTTAACGGGACAGGGATCGATTATATCGCCCCGAAGGATACGGCACAAGGTGAGGTAGAGATATTTGTTGATGCTGTTTCACAAGGGACCTTCAGTGCTTATGCTTCGAGTTATGCTTCACAGCAATTAATCTTTAGCGAGACAGGATTATCCCCGGGGCAGCATACCATTAAAGTTGTAAAAAAGAATGGAACTTACGCGATGTTGGATTTCCTGAGGGTTCACCAGTCTCCAATAGACAACGATACGATCGCAAATATAAGCTATAGCGGATTCTCTTACAGCAACAATCGAAATGCAGGTGACTTTTTGAACGATGTTCATTATGCAACTGCGAATGGGTCATCAGCCGAGTATACCTTCTACGGAACAGGCATCACATATTTGAGTCCCATGAATTCGGATTATGGAACTGCTGATATTTATATTGACGGGGTTTTTCAGCAATCGGTCGATACTTCCAGCGCAAACTATTTAGCACAGCAGTCGATTTACAGCAATCAAGGCTTAACACAGGGCTATCATACGATCAAAGTCGTGAAGACAGGCGGCGATTATGTTTGTATCGATGCGTTCAAGGTGGATTAAGTTATGAAGAAGGAAAAGATAAAAGCGTTCTGCGTCGATTTTAACTGGGATGATTTTACCCGATTTGCCTCCCCGGGGTTGTATGCGCATGCGGACCCGAAGGTGCACTTGCAATGGTATAAAGAGCTTGGCGTCAATACGATTCAATCGTTCTTTGTCAGCCATAACGGTTATGCCTGGTATGACAGCGATATCTTTCCGCGCACGCCGGGGATGACAAGCAACTTTATGCAGACCTTGACCCAATTGGGACATGACGAAGGCATGCGAGTCATGGGTTACTTCAGCCCCGGAGCGAACGCTCACTGGCGCATGATCCAACCCGCATACAGCCATGATTTTCGCGCAAACCGCTGGCACATTCCTTTTACAACCAAGTATCTGGATTACTTGTGCAGAGGAATTGAGGAGGCGTTGGTTCGCGTACCGGTGGACGGGTTCATGATCGATTGGCTATGGAATGTGGACCCTGTCTGGATGCCGTGCGAAATTGAAATGTATGAAGAACTGATGGGCGAAGCGTTCCCGGGCATTGGCGAGGTTCAGGACGATCTCCTGGAGGCATTCCATCGCAGAGCGATTGAACGGGCATGGAAGAGAATTCGGGAAACCGCCAAATCTGTGCGGGAGGATTGCATCATCTGGCTGAGCTGCAACGATCTGAACCATCCACAGATTAAAAACACCGTCATTCCATCGCAGATCGATTGGTTAATGAACGAGCACCCCGATCCTGAGAGGCTGAAGACTGTCAAAGGGATCATCGGCGAAAATACGCAAATTATCCAGTGCGTTTGCGGTTGGGGCAACGAACACGATGCCGAAGCTATCTTCAATAATCCCCTGTATGCGGATATAGGCATCTATGGATTTGCCAAGCCCGATCCGTATGCAACATTGCCTGTCAACGATGGCGGAGGCAACTACAGAAACGTAGAGGTCATCCGGGAAGCTTTCAGGCGCCAATGATCTTTGTATGTACTTCATGAAGAGAAATCCGGCACAGATAACATCTTGCCGGATTTCTTAAGGAGGAGATCTTGATGAGTGAGCCGTTCATTGATCTGTCATTGGACATTTATCATGCCGCGCCAACTTTTGCTTTCGATCCGAAGTGCGCTGTTATTGTACACAATACGGTGGACAGCATCGGCTACAACATTACCCAACTTTCCATGAGCACGCATCAGGGGACCCACCTGGATGCGCCGTTTCATTTTTTGGATGATGGCCGAACCGTCGAGCAGCTTGACCTGTCCAAATGCATCGGCAACGCGCTGCTCGTCGACTTGTCCCACAAGAAGCCGAAGGAGCCGCTTACGGTGGATGACTTCGCGCATGTCGCGGACCGGATTGGCGAAGGGACGAGGCTGATCTACCGTACGGATTGGGACGCCCAGTTCCCGCAGAAGCACTATTTTTCTGATTTTCCGTACATGACGATCGAATTGGCCGAGTGGTTGGCCGCGCGCCGGATCGCCATGATTGGCATGGACGTGCCGACCCCCAACCCGACTGATTTCGACCCGGTTCATAAAATCTTGCTCGGTGCGGAAATCGTGATCGTGGAAGGCTTGGCAAATTTGCTTGGCGTAGGGCAGGAAGAATTCTTCTTTATGGCTGCGCCGCTTCGAATCAGGGGCCGCGACGGGTCGCCGGTACGGGCGCTCGCCATGCGGCAATCGCCCGTACCGGCCGGAGGACATCGATGAGCGCTTACCAGGTTGCGGTTACCGACTACGGGTTTCCCGATTTGCATATAGAAAGAAGTATTTTGGAGCCTTGCGGGTTCGCGTTCGTAACCGGGCAGTGCAAGTCGCCGGAAGAGGTCGCTGCGCTATGCAGGGATGCAGATGCTGTACTGACACAATGGGCGCCGGTTACCGCAGAAGCCATAGAAGCGATGGACAAATGCAAAGTCATTGTCCGGTACGGAATTGGCGTCGACAATGTGGATCTGGAAGCAGCCAGGCGCAGGCACATACCGGTTGTCAACGTGCCGGACTACGCGATTCATGAAGTGGCCGACCACACGTTGTCGCTGCTGTTGTCCATCGTCAGGAAAATTCCGCAGGTTGTGCAGCAGGTTCGCGGCGGGAGTTGGGAAATCGCTCCCTGTCGGCCGATTGTTGGCTTGCAGAACAAGGTCATCGGGGTCGCGGGCTTCGGCAATATTGCCAGGGCCGTGGTGCGCCGGGCCCAAGCCTTCGGCATGTCGGCGATCGGTTACGATCCCTTCGTGGATGAAGCGGATTTCACACGTCTGGGTGCAGAGAAGGTTGAGTGGGACGCGCTGTTGTCGCGCAGCGACATCTTGTCCGTGCATTTGCCATTAACGGCGGATACCCGGCATATCCTGGGCCCGCAGGCGTTTCGAGCCATGAAGCCGACAAGCTTTCTTGTGAATACGTCCAGGGGCGGGACCGTGGACACTGAAGCGTTGATTGCTGCCTTGCAGGGCGGGGAAATCGCAGGCGCAGCACTGGATGTGTTGGAGCGGGAACCGATTCCGCCGGACAGTCCCTTGCTTGGGATGGCATCCTGCATCGTGACCAGCCATTGTGCGTGGTATTCGGAAAGCTCGCTGTTGCGGCTGCAGGAATATGCGGCTTTGGAAATCAAACGGTTATTCAGTGGGGAAGCGTTGCTTCACGTGGTGAATGGCGTAACGGTCTGAGCCAGGCGGCTGAAAGATGAAACGAAATGAGGGATTCGGCTTGATGAAAGCATTGGTTTATATCGGCCCGCAAGAGCTTGAAATGCACGACAAGGAAATCCCCGAGCCAAGGGCGGCAGAAGCGATCATCCGCGTGGCATCCGTTGGCATATGCGGCAGTGAGCTGGAAGGATATATGGGGCACAGCAGTGTCAGGACGCCGCCATTGGTCATGGGGCATGAGTTTTGCGGCATTGTCGACCAGCTTGCTCCGGACGTAACCGGCCTGCATGCGGGCGACAAAGTTGTCGCAAATCCGCTGATCGCTTGCGGTTCCTGCGATCGGTGCCGGCTGGGGAAGCCGAACCTGTGCCGCAATCGGCAAATCGTCGGCATCCACCGACCGGGCGCTTTTGCCGAATATGTGGCCGTGCCTGCAGCGAACCTGTATCCGGTGCCGGCTTCCATGGATACCGACCTGGCGTCGCTTGCGGAACCGCTTGCCGTATGTCTTCACGCGGTGAAGATCGGCTTGCGCCCATTTCAGAATCTGATCATTTACGGAGCGGGCCCAATCGGACTGCTAACGCTTCAGGCGGCGCAAGCGATGGGTGCCCAGCGAGTGTTGGTCATAGAGAAACAGTTGGAACGACGGGCTTTCGCCAAGCAACTGGGCGCCGAAACGGCTGCGCCGGATATGACGTTGGAAGCAAGTCGAACTTTGTTTGGACAACACGGTGTAGACACGATCATCGATTGCGTCGGCGTACAGCCGACACGCGAACAAGCGATGCAATTGGTGAATCCGGGCGGTACCGTGGTGATGGTGGGGCTGGGCCAGGATCTCACGAAGCTGCCGCTCAATCATCTTGTTCGTCAGGAGGTTGCGATAATCGGATCCTATACTTACTCGGATGAGGACTTTGGACAGGCAGTTTCTCTGCTGACGAACGGCAAGATTTCAGGGGGAGATTGGATGACGGCCTGCCATCTTCCATCGGCCCCGGCGGTATTTGCAGCTTTAACCGAAGGCCGCACGAAATTCAGTAAGTACATCATTCATCCACATGGAGAGGGGCGGCAGCCTTGACCAGATTAAAGGGCAAAACGGCCATCGTTACCGGCAGCACGCGGGGGATTGGCAAAGGAATTGCTGTGCGATATGGTAAAGAGGGCGCCAATGTCGTCGTTTCGGGCACCAATGCGGCATCATGTGAAGAAGTGGCGGCATCCATCCGCCGCGAGGGCGGCACCGCAATTGGCATTCCCTGCAACATCTCCAGGATCGAAGAAATTAATCAACTGTATGACAGGACGCTAGAGACGTTCGGCGAGATCAATATTGTGGTAAACAATGCCGGCATCGCCGTGTTCAAACCGTTCATCGAGGTTGATCCGGAGACGGTCAGGAAAATATGGGATGTCAATCTGTTTGGCACCTTCTTCAGCGGCCAGCGCGCAGCCAAGGAGATGATTCGGCAAGGGAACGGCGGGAAGATTATTAACATGTCCTCGGTCTCCGAGGAGGTCGGCACGCCGGATTTGACGCAATATGCGACAACCAAGGGCGGCATCAAAATCATGACAAAATGCATGGCCCTGGAGCTTGCACCTTACAAAATCAACGTCAATGCGATTGGCGCTGGTGTCATTGATACGGATATTAGCATGGAGGAGTTCTCCAAGCCGGGCATGAGAGAAGCGACCGTTCAGCGTATCCCATGGGGAAGGATGGGAGAGCCTGGGGACATTGCCGGCACGGCCGTGTTTCTTGCCCATGAGGATTCGGACTATGTCACGGGAACGACGGTGTTCGTCGACGGCGGTCTGATCGCGATGTAGATTATCGAGAACAGTGGGAAGGGGGGGAGAGAATGACGACAACAATAGGTTCGCAGGATGTGGCCAAAGGTTATTGGATTGGCCATTCCTGGCAGTCGGATGTGGCGGGCGGAATCAACCAATATTATGCGTTCCGTCGAAGGCTGATCGTTCCAGCCGAGATCAAGCAAGCTGAAGTGGTCATCACTGCCGATGCCAGATATGCTTTGTGGATCAATGGGCATTTCGTGAATAAGGGCCCTCTGCGAGGCCATCCGTCGCAGCAATCCTGCGATCGAATCGATGTTTCCCCATATTTCAGGAAGGGGGAAAACTGGATTGCCGTTATCGTCCATCAATTCGGGGTCACGGTTCACCATCATTATATCCACCGCATGCGCACGGGGTTGATGATGCAAGGAATAATCGAGCTCTCAAACGGTGACAGCTTGCGGGTGGGGACCGACCTTGCCTGGAGCGTCCGCAAAGCCGATTGGTATGAAGGTACCCAAGCCAGGGTTACTGTCGAACTCGGTTTTCAGGAAAGATTCCATGCGCCCAAGGAGCCTTCAGGGTGGAGAGTCGGAGAAGACGGACATGCAGCCTGGCAACCGGTTTATTTTCTGGGCCCTGTCGGCATCTGGCCGTGGCTGCAGTTAGTCGAACGCGACATCCCTTATTTGCAAGAAACTCCGACAACCGGTTGCCTGGTCTATTCTGCAAGCAGCCAAAATCCGTTGCCGATCCATGCCAAGGACAACTTGCTGCATCTGCTGCGGGAAGAACGGATGGAGCGGAACACGCTGCCCGATCTGGACGACGAAGGGTGGGTTACTGTAAAGGTGTCCGGCGGTGAACAGGAAAGCGTCGTTTACGGGTTTGACTTTTCGGTCATTGCCGCCGGGTATCCTGTGATTGAAATTCGTGAAGCAGAAGGTGCTTCAATTGTAATTGATCAGTATTTCAGCGTCACAGCGGATGAGCATCGACAGCCTGCTTTCATGGAAGGATTCGGGGCAGAGAATGAAGGGGCTGCTTGCCGGCTTACCGTGACGGATTCTGTACGCATGCGAGCGCAGGATCTCTTATGGGAAGCTTTCCTGCTGTTGGGGTACAGATATCACACGGTCATTGTTCGAGGCGAAGGCGTTGTCCGGCTGAGGGTGACCAAGAAGACCGTTCATTACCCTGTCGATTTGTCCGGCTGCTTCGATTCGAACGATAAGATTTTGAATCGTATTTGGGACGTGAGTGAGCGAACCCTGCGATACGGCATGCTGGATATTTACGCTGACAATGTATGGCGGGAGCAAGGGAATTGGCTGCATGACATGGTCGTATCGTCGCGGTCGGCGCTGACCTACTATGGGGATACCCGGCTGGCCAGAAGATCCCTGTTGCAATTCACGCAGCAAGTGCTTCCGGACGGATCGATTTATAGTGTCGGTCCTGCGGATTACGCTTTGATGGCGATCAGCGATTATAGCTTTGTATGGATAGACGGCGTTCGTTGGTATTACGAGCAGACAGGTGACAATGAATTTCTGGCGCAATGTATGCCGGTAGTGCAGGGGATTCTTCGTTGGGCGAAAGCCAACTGTACGATGGATGGTTTATTTCTATCCCCGCAAACCCATTGGCATTTTATCGACTGGTCCGAGATGGAGAAGAAGCCCTATACGCTGACGATTCAGTTGCTCATGCTGCAAGCGTTGGACAATGTCGGTTGGCTGGCGGATTATGATGAATGCAGCGAACGACAGGAGTACACAAAGTGGGCCGCCCGGTTGAGAAAGGTTATTGCGTCAAAGTTCTGGGATCCGGAGGCAGGGGCGTGGAAGGAACATGCCGAACCATCCGAGCCCGTCGGGAGCAGCTTCCGGCAGCGACAGCAACCGATCGGGTGGCCTGTGCAGGAAAGGTATAAGGAAGTCGCCGACTATTCGATTCATGCGAATAGCTTGGCTATACTGCTCGAGGTAGGCGACCGACAACAACGGGAATCGACCAGCGCGTATCTGGTGAAGATGGCAGATTCCGCAACGCACCAGGTTAGCCCTCTCTGGATCGACAAGTACGCGGCAGCTTTATTTGAAGGCGGCGAATCCCGAATGGCTTTGCATGTCGTGAAGCGTCATTACGGCAATGCATTGGAGAGGGGTTTGACGACCTGGCCGGAAGTTTGGGGGGATTCTAATCTTTCCTACGAGAGCGCATTTGGAGGACAAACCTGCGGAGCATCAATCGCCTGGGTGCTGGCGAAGTACGTTATGGGCGTATCGCCTGCGGCAATTGGATGGAAACAGGTGCGGTTTGCGCCTATGCTGGGAGACCTGAAATGGGTGAAGGGAACTGTTCCTACGCCCAACGGAGACATTTCCATTCATTGCGAGGCGGGTGAGGAAGGTCTGCTGGCAACCGTGTCGCTGCCGGACGGCATGGGTATCGAGGCGGCAGGACAGAAGCTTGCGGAGAATGGAAGTCAGATTCGATATCTTTTGGCATTAAAGTAATAAATTAGGTGGTGTGTGCAGATGATCATCGATGCCCATCAGCACTTCTGGCATTTGGAAAGGGCCGGTTATTCCTGGCTGGACCCGGCGTTTGGCCCGATTTGCCGTTCGATTGAAGCAGGCGAGCTGGAACCATTGCTGCAAGCGGCCGGCGTTGATAAAACCGTCCTTGTCCAGGCTGCCAATTCCTACGAAGATACGGCCTATATGCTGCAAACGGCCGAAGAGCGCGAGTGGGTCGGCGCAGTCGTCGGATGGGTGCCTCTGAATATCCCTGATGTTGCGGACAAGAAGCTGCGCGAATATGCTCGGAATCCGTATTTCAAAGGAGTTCGTCATCTCATTCATGAAGAGAAGGATCCGGATTGGGTCATTCGCGACAACGTAATTGAAGGGCTCAAGGTGCTTGCCGCATATGGAATGACCTTCGATATCGTCGCCGAATTTCCGAATCACTTGAAGCATGTGCCGCTAATTGCCGGGAAGGTTCCGAATCTGCGGATGGTTATCGACCATCTGGCCAAACCGCCGATTCGGGACAAGCAGATGGGAGAGTGGGCGAAACAATTTGCTGAAGCGGCATGCTATCCGAACGTATATGCGAAGATTTCCGGGCTGAACACCGCCGCAGATTGGTCTTCCTGGACCGCTGAAGACTTAAAACCCTATATCGATTATGCTATGAAGCAGTTCGGGGCCGGACGGTTGATGTTTGGCAGTGACTGGCCGGTAGCTAATCTGGCCGGCGGTTATGCCAAAGTATGGGAAGAATCGAAAGAGGCCATCGCGGAATATGATCCAGGGGAGATAGCTGCCATTCTTGGAGGAACGGCAGCTAAGTTTTATCGAATCTAATCAGAAATTGAATAACGCGAATCCGTTCGGGGATAGGCAACTCGCGTCCCGGGCACAGCTTAGCAAATCCTTCACCTGTCTGTGAAGAGATCCACTGCCGTTTGAACGGCTTACTCACTGTACAAGCTCCATGATCCAGTGGGCCACAAGCTCGACTTCACAAGATTGTGATTGTGATTCGATGCATACGAATGATATAATATTGACAGAATAATGGATAAGGAGGTGCCTGTATGAGTCAACAGATAAATATCATTACCAGCATTAAACCTTCGACTGCCATTCGGCATGATTATAATACTTTCTCCAAACTGTGTCATGAAACGCAGGAGCCGATTGTTGTTACCAAAAATGGTGAAGCGGATCTGGTTGTGATGAGCCATGAAGCCTATCAGAAGCTGATGGCCCGTCAGCGGTTGGGACAGATGTTGTCGGAAGTGGATCGTGAGATTGCTGCGGGCACGCCGATGAGGGATTTTGAACAGACCTTTGCAGCGATAAAGAAGAGGATCGACCATGGGTAAGAAAATTGTCCTGTCGGAAGGCGCGTATTATGACATTGATAGTATATTTTCTTATATCTCAACGGAAAACAGGGAAGCGGCAGAAAAACTACGGTTGCGCCTCTACGACGGTATCAGCAAGCTGGCGGATTTTCCTGAAATGGGACCGGTGATTCGAGAGGAAGACGCTCCCGGCGCGAAACGAGGATATAGACGTATTACGATCAACCCGTATCTCGTGTTTTATAAGGTCGTGGAGGAGCGTATCATCATTGCCAGGGTATTGCATGGACGGCAGAACTGGTTACAGACTTTGTTCGAGTTTGTGGACAACGAACAATAATCCGGACACTATATCGATGAAAGCCGGCTGACTCTGTTCCTAAGAGCCGACCAGATCTGGATTGTCTGCACGCAGGCGTAACAAAACAACGGCACCGTCCGAGAATTCAGGACGACATGCCGTTGTTTTGTTGTTCAGGACAGTAGAATTACTCCTCCTGCTTGGCCAGCGCCGCCTTGAGCGCATCGCCCAGGCTGGAACCGAGAGACACGTTGTCGCTGTATTCCTGCGCCAGTCGCGATTGCTCCCGGCGCCCGGCTTTGCCGCCCTTGATGCCCGCTCCCGCGCCGCTTGCCTCCAGCTTCTCGACGAAATTGCAAGGTCGGCACTGGAAGTACTTGCCGGCTTTGCCGTCGTGGATTTCCATCTTCTTGTGGCATTGCGGGCAGCGGCGATTCGTGAGCTGCGGGTCGGTCGCCTTGCGGAAGCCGCAGTCCCGGTCGGGACAGACGAGCATGCGTCCGCGCTTGCCCTTCGTCTCGAGCAGATTTTTGCCGCATTCCGGACACTTGGAGGAGGTGACGTTGTGCGGCTTATAGGCTTTGTCGCTGGCAATCACCTGCGAGACGAATCGAGACGTCTGCGCGCGTATACCGGTGAGAAACGCCTTCGCATCTCCCTGGCCTTTTGCAATCCGCTCCAGCTCTCGCTCCCACTTGGCCGTAAGCTCCGTCGACCTGAGATCGTCCGCGACCAGTTCGATCAGTTGCTTGCCTTTGCCGGTCGGCGTCAGGCGGTTCTGCCGGCGTTCGATCGTATCGGTGCCGAGCAGCTTCTCGATAATATCGGCCCGGGTCGCTGGCGTGCCGAGCCCGTGCTTGGCCATCATCGCGAGCAGCGAAGATTCCGAGTACGGAGAGGGCGGTTTCGTCTGATGCGAAGCGCTTCGGGCGTTGGATGCTTTCAATGACTGGCCGGGCTTCAGATCCGGCAAAGCCTGCGCCCGCATATGCGCCTCTGCATGTCGCGCGGCGGTCTGCCCGTTTTCCGAATCGCCGTCGTCCTCGTCCCCATCCTCGTCGATTTCCGCGCCCAACCGGTCCCCGGCCCCGTACACTTGCTTCCAGCCGGCTTCCTTAGGAACGAAACCTTTCGCATAGTACCGCTCGTTTCCGGATCGGATCACGAGACTCGTCTCGTCGTACCGGCAAGGACCATAGAACAAAGCGATAAACCGGCGGACGATCAAATCGTACAGCCTGCGTTCCTCCGGGGACAGCGTGCCGAGATGAACGACCTGCTCGGTCGGGATAATCGCATGATGGTCGGTAACTTTGGCGTTGTCGACGAATCGCTTGGTGATATTCAGCGGCTTGCGCATGAGCGGCTTGACGAGCTCCGCGTACGGTCCGATCGCGATGCAGTCGAGCCGCGACTTGAACGTCGGCGCCATGTCCGAGGTCAGATAACGCGAATCCGTGCGCGGATAGGTGACCAGCTTATGCTGCTCGTATAGCCGCTGCAGCACGTTGGAAGTTTGTTTGGCCGAGAAGCCGAGCTTCTTGTTGGCATCGCGCTGCAATTCGGTCAAGTCGTAGGCAAGCGGCTGCAGCTCCGTGCGCTCGGTACGGCGGACGCTGTCGACGACGGCGGGGCGGCTTGTTGCTGATTTAGCCAAATCTCGTGCTTCTGCCTCGTTGTAAAGTCTTCCGTCGTGCTTGTCGTCCTTGCGCCACAGCGCCGTGATGCCGTTGAAATCGGCGTGCACCGTCCAGTACGGCACCGGACGGAATGATGCGATTTCGCGGTCGCGGTCCATCAGCATAGCCAGCGTCGGCGTCTGTACCCGCCCGGCCGCAAGCTGGGCGTTATACTTGCTCGTCAGCGCGCGGGTCACGTTGAGCCCGATCAGCCAATCGGCTTCCGCGCGGCATACGGCCGAGGCATACAGGCGATCGTATTCGCGTCCCGGTTTTAAGCGGTTGAACCCTTCGCGGATAGCCGCATCTGTCTGCGAAGAGATCCACAGCCGTTTGAACGGCTTGCGCCACTGTACGAGTTCCATGATCCAGCGGGCCACGAGCTCGCCTTCGCGCCCGGCATCGGTGGCGATGATCAGCTCGCCGATGTCGCCGCGCTTGCAGAGCCCGGCGATCGCCTTGAATTGCTGCGACGTCTCGCGGATGATCTTCAAGTTCATCTTCGGCGGGACGATCGGCAAATCTTCCAGCCGCCACGTCTTGTATTTCGGATCGTAATCCTCGGGCTCCGCCAATTCGACGAGATGGCCGAGCGCCCAGGTCACGACATGCTTCGACCCTTCGAACCAACTTTTCTGCTTGCCCGTTGCTCCGAGCACACGCGCCAGTTCCCTGGCGACGCTAGGTTTCTCGGCAAGTACCAATGACTTCATCGCGCCCCATCCTTCTGCCAAGTATTCGATGCTTTCAAGTTTATCACAAATGGAAGGGGAATGGCCGAGTTCCGGGCAATTACGTAAATACCCGCCGTAGTATCGTGACGGCCGCGATTACCCCGGATCGCGTGGGGCCAGGACGGGAGTCTCTGCTGCGTCTGCGGCATTCTCGCGCTTTGCTGCCGCCCGCGTGAAGAGCAAAACGCTGGCGAGACCGAGTGCGATCATGCCCGCGCCGGCGAGCAATGCTGACACGATATGGTCGCCAAAGTCGGCTGGGGAGGCGATCGGGCCGCCCGCTTCGAAGATGAGGCCCGTGATCGCGATGCCGAACACGCCGCCGAGTTCGCGGGTCGCATTGCTGACGCCGCTCGCTTCGCCGGATGAAGCTTCCGGCACGGAAGTCATGACGCCATGCGCCAGCGGCGTGAAGCTGAGTCCCATGCCGGCTCCCGCCAGCATCATGAGCGGCGCTTGATACCCGAACGGAAAGTCGACGCCGGCTTGGAGAATGAGAATTCCGAATCCGACTAAAGCCAGCCCTTGCAGCAGGAGTCCGAGCGACAGGACGGCACGGCCGCCGAATCGGCCGACGGCCAGCCCGGCCAGAGGCGCCGCGATCATCGTGCAGCCGGTCCAGGCCATCGTGCGAACGCCCGCTTCGAGCGCCGTATAGCCTTGGGCTTGCTGCAGGAACAAGGTGAGCAGGAAGATCGCGCCGAAGATGCCGGCATTCATCCAGAAGCCGGAGAAGATAAAGGCGGCATACCGGCCATTGCGGAACAGGCCGAACCGGACGAGCGGCAGGGCGCGGCGTCGTTCCGCGAAGTAAAAGAGCAGCAGCAAGACGGCTCCTGACGACAACGAGCTCATCACGATCGCAGAGTCCCAACCTTCGCTGTTTCCATTTTGCAGCCCGAAGATGACGAGGAATAATCCGGTAATAATCATCGCGATGCCGACAGGACCGACCGGTTTGCGCTCGCCATGCGATTCTGGCAACCATGCCGATCCGAGCCCTATCGCCAGCAGGCCGACAGGGACATTAATCCAGAAAATCAACTGCCATGGCGCTCCTTCTACGATCAAACCGCCCACCAATGGTCCAATCGACAACCCCAGGCCGGAGATGCCTGACCAGATGCCGAATGCCGCAGCGCGCATTTTCTCGGGGAAGGCGGCATTCACCAGCGTGAGGCTGAGCGGGACGATCGCGGCGCCGCCGATGCCTTGCAGGGCGCGGGACAGGATTAATTCGACAGAGGTATCGCTAAGGCCGGACAGTGCCGACCCCAGGGTGAACACGGCGACTCCGAGCAGGAACATCCGCTTGCGTCCGATTCGGTCTCCCAGCATGCTGAACGGAATGAGCAGAACGGCGAAGGCGAGCGTGTAGGCGTTCATGAACCATTGCAGGTCGGAAATACTGGCGTTGAAAGATTGTTGAATAGAAGGCAGCGCCACGCCGAGCACCAGGTTATCGAGCATCGCCATAAACAGCGCGGCGCAAGTGACGACAAGCAAGCGAATTCTTGCAGCGGTAAACATGTGTACTCCAACTCCTTTTATTTATCAGTCAATAAATAATGCAACAAAAAATAAACCGATCTCCGCCGACGTGATGCGGCCAGCACCACCACCATCACCGCCGACGGAATTGTCGGCCGTTCAATGTCCCGTCAACTTCGGCAATCTCAAAGTTTCCGCCAGCGCGCAGAGCATGCCTTGGCCGATGAATTCGCTGGCTTGCTCGCCGGCATTCGGAAGCCCGGCATTGTCGAAGCGGCTCTTGACTCGTTCATAGACCCGGTCGAACCCCTGGCGAACATATTCCCTTACGGATGCTTCGGGTGTCGCGAAGGCTGTCATGACGAGCAGGATCTCGTTGCGGTGACTGCCGAGCAAATGGAAGAATGCCATGCCCATCGCTTCCGCAAGCTCCTCCGGAGGCGCCTCTACTGTCGAGAAGGCATGATAGATGCGCTGATAAGCCTGCTCCAGCACCGCCAGGTACAAGGATTCCTTCGTCTTAAAGAAATGAAAAACGTACGGCTGCGTAACGCCGACAGCTCTGGCTACATCGGCGGTCGTCGTCTTATAGTAGCCATTATCGGCGAAGAGCGCGGCGGCAGCCTCGAGAATTTGTTCTTTTCGATTAAGCGCGGCTTCCTCTTTGGGGCTCATCGGTCGTCGAACCTCCTTTCCTGGAATGCTATTTATTGATTAATAAATTAAATCATCTTATCGCCGATGTCAACCCCTTATTTCTCCTTGTTCCGAGCTGTTTGCACTTACTATATTGTTGAGGTGTCGCTTTTTTACAATACATGAGAAAGCGTGATGCCTACAATAGATACCAGGGATTGTATTCTGATTAGGAGCAAGGAGAGGTGCTGAATGGCAGATCAAGAACGTCAAGGATTGACAGGCGCGTACACGCGGAATGGGACGCCCGTCGGATACACGGCGATTACGCCGTTTATCGTAGTGAGCAATCCGGCAGAAGCGATCGCTTTCTATGAAAAGGTATTTCGGGCGAAGGCAAAAGGCGTGACCGAAATGAACGTGGCAGGCAACAAAATGATCGTGCATGCAGATTTGGATTTCGGCAACGGCTACTTGCAACTGGGTGCTGCCAATCCGTCGTATAAGCTGGTCATGCCGCCGGGGGAAGGCACAGCGTGCTATTCGTTAGGCATTTACGTGCCGGATGTCGATCACACATATGCCTTGGCCGTTGCTCATGGGGCGACCGTCAGAGAGCCGGTTGCGGAGTTCGTGTCGGGAGACCGTTATTGCAGCGTTTTGGATCCTTACGGCATCCGATGGTCGATCATGACGCGCGTCGAGGATATTTCCGAGGAAGAGAGCTATCGCAGAGTCGCCGAGTGGAGCAAGCAAATGTAATGTTGCAGGTTGGGATAGGATGACCTATTCGCATTCGCTGGGCACGGCGCCGGTCATTGGGGATGTGCCCGGTACGCCTGTGCGCCTATATGCAGACATCTTTTAACAAAAACGGCACGGTCCGCTCCATCTTGGCGGCAGGCCGTTTTTTTGCGCTTAAAAGGGATGGTGGTTGGTCGGGGGAATTAGTCGCTGTGATCGCCTAGTAGAACGATCCTTAAGTAACGTTATTTAAACTCTGTAACCGGATTTTGTCGGGTTAGAGACCACGTTCGCAGTCGCTGGGATGCTATAACCGGGTTTTGTCGGGTTAGGGACCACGTTCGCAGTCGCTGAGGTGCTATAACCGGGTTTTGTCGGGTTAGGGACCACGTTCGCAGTGGCTGAGATGCTATAACCGGGTTTTGTCGGGTTAGGGACCACGTTCGCAGTCGCTGAGGTGCTATAACCGGGTTTTGTCGGGTTAGGGACCACGTTCGCAGCCGCTGAGGTGCTATAACCGGGTTTTGGAGACTGTCGATTAATGGTTAACAGAACGCATTCCGTACGAAGCATCGCTCTTTCGCCTAGCCTAGCCATCCGTCGTAACGGAACACAGCGCACTTATCCGGTAAAGAGGGTTCCGCTCTGGATTTTAACGGAACACAGAGACGTTATTCCGCGGTTTTACAGTGATTTTGGCAACGTTTGTCGTTGATAAGGGCCCTCCTCCGTTAGCTTTTCCAAAACCCCCTTTATTGCCGATTAAGGCTCCTGAGTTCCGTTGCGCTACCGCCTCCGCCTGCACAGGTTGTTTGGCCCGATCCACTATTAATCGACAGTCTCCGTGGTCGCTTAAATTGTCGGCCGGATGCGTCTGCGGACGAGGGACATCGCCCCGGGACCGACCGGACAGCGTCTCAAGACCGCCTGGCACCCTGACCTCAGTCCAGGTGCAAAAACAATCGCGAGTCCGTTATGCGAAAGCCCGCCTGCCTTTACAATGAGATTGTGAGTTGAAACCAAATAAAGAGACGTTGGAGGGAGAGCAAACGATGGGCGTGTTCAAACGAATGAAAGACATGACGAAGGCGTCGGTTCACGATTTGCTGGACAAGATGGAAGATCCGATCGCGATGCTGAACCAGTATTTGCGCGACATGGCGGAGGAGATCCGCGACGCGGAAGTGACGGTCGCGCGGCAGATGGCGGCGGAGCGCCGGATGAAGCTTCGCCTGGACGAAGCGTTCCGCATCGGCCAAACGCGCGAGTCGCAAGCCGAGGAGGCGCTGCGCGGCGGCAACGAGCTGCTGGCCCGCAAGTTCCTGGAGGAGAAAGTGCAATACGAGCAGCAAGCTGCGGACCTGGCCGGCCATCATGCACAGGCTAGCGCGCAAGTGTCCGGGTTGACCGCGCAGCTCCAGGAGATGAAGGAACAGTTCTACGCGCTGCAGGGCAAGAAGAGCGAACTGGCTGCTCGTGCCCAGATGGCGAAAGCCCGCAAGCAGGTGGCGCAAGTCAGCGCGCTGCACACGATCGAAAGCGGCAATGCCGCCTCCGGCTTCAGCCGGATGGAGGAGAAGATCCTGCAGATGGAAGCTGAAGCCGAAGTGGCCCGCATCCCGGTCACGCCGATCTATGGCATCGGTCACGCCGCTCGCCTGAACCCGGAGAAGTCGCTGCAGGTCGATCAGGAGCTGGCCGCGTTGAAGAGCCGGATCGCACAGTAAGCCCGAGCAAGCAGGAGGAGCGGACGGGGTGGATCGTGCAAAGCCGCGAGGCAAGCCGGACAGAGGCCTGAACCCCGGAACGTACTTCGCGGAATCCGGCACAGATCCGGAAAGAGGCCGCCAGAAGGACCGGATAGCCCCCTTAAGACCGTCTCGCTCCCCGACTTCGGTCCAGGGTCAAAAACGTCCGCGAGTCCGTTATGCATCATCGCACTACCGTTTACAATAAAGTTATGAGATGAACGAAGAGAGGTGAACGACATGAAAAGAGGTAATGGGCTTGCACTCTTGTTGATTGCCGTCGGCGTGTTCGTGATTTTGGTGAAAACAGGCATTCTCGGATGGTTCTTCAGCCTGCTGATCCCGCTCCTGATCGTCGGACTCGGCGTGATGGCTTGGCGCAACGGCAGCCGGTTTCTCGGCGGTGTGCTCGGCGCGATCGGCGTCATCATGCTGCTTGGCAAATTGAGCTTCCTGTTCGTATGGGTCGCAGCGATCGCGCTGATCGCCTTCGGCGTAACGATGATTCGCCGCAGACCGGGCGCCGGGATATAATTGGACGAAGCAATCGAATGCAGATATAGAAAGCCGGAAATGGAGGAACGAGCATGAGCGTTATGAGAAGAGTGCGGGATATGACGGTGGCGACGCTGAACGACCGGCTGGAGAAATCGGAAGATCCCGTTCGCGTGATCGATCAATTCTTGTGGTCGACACACCAGGAGATCGTACAGAGCGAACAGCTTCAGCGGCAATACGCCGCACATACGGACAGCCTGTATCGGCAATGGAAGGACGCCGAGCAGTGGGTCAACCGGCGGGAGGAACAGGCGATTACGGCCTTGAAGGCCGGCGAAGAACACGCCGCCAAGCTTGCGCTGCAGGACAAGGTCGTGCACGAGGAGCGGGCCAATCGCTACGCCGGACTGTATGAGCAGAGCCGCCAGGAACTGAATGAGCTGGAGCAGTTGCTGCTGGAATTGCGCAGCGAGTATCGCACCGTGTATGACCGCCGCCAATTTTACGTAGCCCGCATGGAGTCGCTGCGATTGCAGCAGCGCCTGAACGCCCGGTTCGGCCCGGGCACGGACGATCCTTCCAGCATGTTCCGCAAGCTGGACGACCGCATGACCGACTACGAGCTGGAAGCGCGCAGCTTGCGCGAATTGCGGCGAATCGGCCAGGAGTCGGCGCTGCGGGTCGGCACCGTCCTTCAAGAGACGATCGAACAGGAACTACAGCATCTGAAGCAAAAGCTGCAACAAGGAAAATAGCAGGGAGGGACCAGCGTTCATGCGTAAACTATATCGTTCGTCGCGAGATCGGAAAATATTCGGCGTCTGCGGCGGGCTGGCGGACTTCCTGGGCGTCGATGCCACGCTGTTGCGGATTCTGCTGATCGTCGTGGCCGTATTCTCCGCCGGGTCGGTCATTCTGGTGTACATCATCGCGGGATTCGTCATTCCCCGCGAAGATCATATCGGGTACGGACCGGGACCTTGGCCGGGAGCCGGCGCGGAACGACCCTACTATGGCTGGCCGCAGGGCAATCAGCACCAGCCGCAATGGCCGGGAGCCGGCAGCGCGCCCCAGGGGCCCCCGCCGCAGCATCCCCGCCCGGCGCCGGCGCCGCAAGCGCCTCAAAGCTCCGCCGCACCGACGAATCACGGGCTTGATGCCATGATGGAAGACATCGAGAAGAAGGCGTTAAGACGGGAACTTGAAGAGCTGAGAGCCAAAATCAATCAGATCGAGCAAAGCTCGAAAGGAGAATAAACGATGGGTGTATTTCAACGGATGAAAGACATGACGAAGGCGTCGATTCACGATTTGCTGGACAAGATGGAAGATCCGATCGTGATGCTGAACCAGTATCTGCGCGACATGGAAGTGGAAATCCGCGACGCGGAAGTAACGGTCGCACGTCAAATGGCGGCGGAGCGCCGGATGAAGCATCGTCTGGACGAAGCGTCCCGCATCGCTTACGATCGCGAGTCGCAAGCCGAGCAAGCGCTGCGCAGCGGCAACGAGCTGCTGGCCCGCAAGCTGCTGGAAGAGAAGGTGCAATACGATCAGCAAGTTGCCGACCTGGCCGGCCATCATGCACAGGCCAGCGCGCAAGTGTCCGAATTGACCGCGCAACTGCACGAGATGAAGGAAGAGTTCTACAAGCTGCGCAACAAGCGCAACGAACTCGCCGCCCGTGCCCAAATGGCGAAAGCCCGCAAGCAGATGGCGCAAGCCAGCACGCTGCACACGATCGAGAGCGGCAACGCCGCTGCGGGATTCGGCCGCATGGAAGAAAAGATTTTGCAGCTGGAAGCGGAGGCCGACGTGGCCCGCATCCCGAGCTCGCCGCTCTACGGCGGCAGCCAGGTGTCCCGGCTTGATCCGGAGAAGTCGCTGCGGGTCGACCAGGAGCTCGCCGCGCTGAAGAGCCGGATCGCCCCTGCTCCGTCCTCGCCGCCTGATGCGGAATAATTATAAATCGACATTTTCCGCGAACCGCTTGTATGTTAAAATGTGAGAATGTGTGCCAGATTGCCATAACGGACCTCTTCCGTTATGGCTTTCGACGTAAAGCCGGAAGCGCGGAAGCGGGAAGGAGGCGTCCGGTCATGAAGCTGTCGGGTCCTGTGCTCTTGTTCGTCGCGGCCGGACTATACCTTGCGCTGGGCGGTCTTCTCGGATACGCCACGGTGAACGCCGCGATTCTGCTGTATGTCGGCTTCGTCCGGTTTCGTCTGGATCGTTCGCGCTGGGCGGTCGTGTTGATCGCGATCTGTACGCTCGTGCTGATTCTCAATCAATTCGCCATCTTTGCGCTGATCGTGCTGTTCTCGCTCGGCCTGTATTATTTTCGTTCCCGGCCGCACCACGCGTCGGGCCATCACCGCAACAACGCCCACCGCCTGTTCCTGAACATGCGGCTGGAGGAGCAATCCTGGGTGCTCAAATCGATGAGCTTCTGGCAGGCGATCGGAGAAATTCGGCTGGACCTGTCGCTGGCCATGCCCGAAGAGAAGGAGACCGTGATCGTGCTGCAGGGTCTGATCGGGGATGTCGACTTGACGATTCCGGAAGATTACGGCTTGCAGATCGAAGCCTCCGTGCTGGTCGGCCAAGTCGGATTCGGGCAGTCGAAGGACGGCGGGATGATGCACCGGCTTTCCTGGCAATCGCCCGATTACGAACGGCGGGAATATCGGGTGAAACTGCAATTGTTCTATCTCGTAGGAGATATTAAAATACGCACGGTGTAGCGGGGAAGGGAGACAAGCGGATGGAATCGCGCAAAGTCGCCAATATGGTATGGCGTCAGATGGGGGAATCCGTCCTGTACTCCCTGTGTATCGGAGCGCTCATTATTTATTTGCTGATACGATACGGACTGGCCGGCGAAGTCGACGATTGGGGCTCGCTCGTTCCGTTCACGCTCACGACGATCGGCGTGTTGACGGTGGGAGGGGCCGCATTCGGATTTCTGCGCGGCTACCCGATTCGCCACCGGCTGCGTCTGCTGAGCGAAACGATGCTGCTGCTCGAGAAAGGAAATCCGAGCGCGCCGCTGCCCCCGCTGGGCAATGACGAGATCGGACGCCTCGGCGAACAGTTGGGCAAGCTAAGCCGCAAGTGGGAAGAACAAGTCAGCACGTTGCAGCGGCTCTCGAGCAACAATACGGAGCTGGAGGCGAAAGCCAAGATGAGCGCGGTCGTAGAGGAGCGTCAGCGGCTTGCCCGCGAGCTGCACGATGCCGTCAGCCAGCAGTTGTTCGCCATCTCGATGACGGCGACGGCGGTCAGCCGAACGCTGGAGCAGGATTTCGAGCGGGCCAAGCGGCAGATCGAATTGATCGAGGAGATGTCCTCCGCCGCGCAATCCGAGATGCGGGCCTTGCTGCTGCATCTGCGTCCGATTCACCTGGAAGGCAAGCGGCTGGAGCAGGCGATTCCCGAATTGGTGCAAGAGATGAAAGCCAAAGTGCCGGTCGATATCTCGCTGGACATGGATGAGGACTTGCCGCTGAACAAGGGGATGGAGAACCATCTGTTCCGAATCGTGCAGGAGGCGCTGTCGAACACGCTGCGCCATGCCCGGGCCACCAAGATGGGCATCGAGCTTCAGCGCCGCGGAGACGCGGTGCGGCTCGGCATCCGGGACAACGGCGTCGGCTTCGACACGGAGGACAAGAAGCAGGCTTCCTACGGCATGTTGAATATGGAGGAACGGGTCAATGAGCTCGGCGGCTCGTTCCAGGTGTTAAGCGCTCCGGGCAAAGGAACGCGCATCGAAATACGAGTGCCATTGATGACGGATGGAGGAATCGTCGGTGAAAGAGGATAATGTGGCGCGGGTGCTGCTCGTGGACGATCACGAAATGGTCCGGATCGGTCTTGCGGCGGTGCTCGGTACGGAGGAAGGCATCGAAGTGGTCGGCGAAGCCGGCAACGGGATGGACGGCTTGCGATTCGCAAGGGAGTACAAGCCCGATGTCGTGCTCATGGACCTGGTCATGGAAGGGATGGACGGCATCGAGACGACGCGCCGGATCATGGAAGAGATGCCGGATTGCCGCGTCATCGTGCTGACCAGCTTCCTGGACGACGAGAAGATGTACCCGGTCATCGAGGCCGGCGCGTTCAGCTATCTGCTGAAAACTTCGCGCGCTTCGGAGATCGCCGATGCGATCCGCGCAGCGGCCAGGGGGCAGTCGGTGCTGGAATCCCAGGTCGCCTCCAAGATGATGAACCGCTTCCGCCGCCCGGCGCAGACGGCCGCGCTGCCGCACGAGGAATTGACGGAGCGGGAGATGGAAGTGCTGCAATTGATCGCACAGGGCAAGTCCAACCAGGAAGTGGCGGACGAGCTGTTCATCGGGATCAAGACGGTAAAGTACCATTTGACGAACCTGTTCGGCAAGCTGGGCGTCGAGGACCGCACGCAGGCGGCGATCTACGCGCACCGGCACGGGCTGGCGGAGTAACGCGTCAAAGCCCTGCTACATAATAATCCATGGCTTCTCACGGGTCCGCTTTGTCGGCGAGGTGAGGAGTTTTTTTTGCAAGATCAGCGTACTTTATAAGCTTCAAGTCATCGAAGGCGAACACGCAGTCCTCGCGCCATCATGCAGGATGCAAGCGGGGGATTCAAATTGGAACCCCCGGCTTCCGAAAGCCGAGGGTTCCCGATACTTCAGGTTATAGTTTCGCTCGCTTGTTCCGTCAGCGTTTGGGGACTCCGACGGCGGGCAATCACATCGATTTCCACCAGCAATCCGAAGTTAAGCTCGCAATAGATCAGTGTCCGCGCCGGGAAGGGCCGGGGAAAGAGCCGGGCGTACACCTGATTGAATACCTCGTAATTTTTCCGGTCGGTCAAATATACGTTCGCTTTCAATATATCGGCCAGAGTCAATCCGGATTGCGACAGGATGTTGGCGATATTCAGAATCGTTCGCTCGGTTTGACTTTCGATATCGCCATCGTCATCGCCCTCATAATCGGGATCGAATCCGCCTTGTCCGGAGACGAAAAGCAGGGAATCCGAAGGTACCGCTGCGGAAAAAGGGATTGTTTCTGTCCCGTACCGATTCAGTTTGTTATTCAATCTTCATATTCCTTTCCGCAGAGCGTAATAAAATCTAAAATCCGATTTCTTTCCGAATTTCCGCAATTGTTCGGTTGTACTCCTCCACGTACGGAATGATCTCGCTGAAGTTGCCGCCATTTCTCATGATGACATCGATTCTGGAAAAGACGCTGTCTTGATAGTCCCTGAGATTCATCACGAGGGAGTCGCTCGAATAATGCCCCATCTTGGCGCTCATCTTGACGACTTCCCGGTTTCTGCCATCCCAAATTTTCACTTGATCATAATAAGCATCCAGCTCAGGACTCAACACCCAGGCGGCGGAGCCGTTCTCGATCATCACTTTTTGCGCATCTTCGCTGAACAGGAAGCTCATAAACAGAAACGCTTCTTCTTTATGCACGGACGCTTTCGTCATCGCCATCGGGCCGACCTGGTGCATCGTCACTTGCTTTTGTTTGCCGACCGGGAAAGGAAGGACGTCCCAGTCGAAGTCTGCCCGCGTAATCAGCCTTTGCAAATCCCAGTCCGCCACGGCGGCCATGAGGATGTTGCCCTTGATGAACGCCGCGCTCGTGTCGCCGGGAATGCCGTTCTCGTCCAACTGCTCCTCCGTAGGCACCACGTTCCACTTCAAGGTCAGATCTTGCAGCCATTGCAGGTCCGCCAGCACTTCAGGCGTATCGGCCACGCTTTCCAGATGATCCTTGCCCATTAATCGGAAGTTGGCCGCGCTGCCGTTGGCAACCGTCATAATATCGGTTAACCAACTGGTCCCGTACATGCCCCAAATGTTGGCGCCCGGGTCGGCCACGGCCTTCGCCAGCGCGAGCATGTCGTTATAGGTCCAGTCAAGAGGAGGCATCTCCTGACCGTAATCGCTCAGCATGTCTTTATTGATCACGATCCACATCGGAATATCCGTAAAAGGCATCGTATACTGTTTGTCTCCGAGCTTGAACATCTCCATGTACCCTTCCGGCAGCTTCGCGTTCCGGATACGCTCATCCTTCGCGATATAGGGCGTCAGATCCTCCAGCAGGTCGTTGCCGCCTGCGATCCATTGGGACAATCCGGCGTCGAGAAAGACGATATCGGACTTCTCGCCCGCGATAATATTATTGATAATCGCACCGGAGATGGATTGGTTAAGCTTAACCGTAATCCAGGGATACGTCTGTTGAAACAAATCGATCGTCGCCTGTATGCTCGGACTGACATACCAGGCATGAATATTGAGCTCTACGGGATCCTTGTCTGCAAAACCGGATGGAATCGGATTGTCCGAACCGGCGGAGGCATCCGGACTGGAACCGGGACTTTGACTGCTGTCAGGATCGGAGCCGCCCATACAGGCTGATAAGACGAGTATTGCAGCAAGCAGAATGGCAATCACACCGGGTAACTTCAATCGATTACTTGTCAAAAAAAACCCCTCCCGAACAACTTTCATGTGAAGCGCTTACACCCACTAAAAAGAACGCAAATTCAACGAAATGCAGGAACTTCTTTCCTTAAATTGTAGCATGCGTTACTTTCAAGTCAACAAATATTTTTCACATATGCTAAAAATAATCCTCAAATGCGAAATAAAAAGCTATTCTTTTCCAATGTAAACGGTTATAATTTCATATATATAAATTAAATTCACAAATTATTATGTGGTCGGAGGGGTTACGTATCATGGGCAATGTGGTGTTCAAGCAGGTATATAAATATTACAAAGGCGAGGACAGGGCGGCGGTCCACGACTTCAACTTGCATATCGAGGACGGCGAGTTTCTCGTACTCGTCGGACCTTCCGGCTGCGGAAAGTCCACCACGCTGCGGATGCTTGCGGGGCTCGAGGATGTATCCGAAGGAGATATTTATATTAATGATAAATTCATCAATTATACATCGCCGAAAGACCGTGACATTGCGATGGTATTCCAGAACTATGCGCTGTATCCCAATTTAACCGTATATGAGAATATGGCGCTTGGACTGCAACTGCATAAAGTGGCCAAACACGAAATCGAGCTGCGGGTGAACCGGGCGGCGAAAATGCTGGAAATCTCTGCTCAGCTGACGAAGAAGCCCAATCAGCTTTCCGGCGGTCAGAAGCAGCGCGTTGCCTTGGGCCGGGCGCTTGTTCGCCAGCCGCAGGTGTTTCTCATGGACGAGCCGCTGTCGAATCTGGACGCCAAGCTGAGAACGCAGACACGCATGGAGATCAGCAAGCTGCACAGCGAGCTGCAGACGACGATGGTGTATGTCACGCATGACCAGACGGAAGCGATGACGATGGGGACGAGAATTGTCGTGATGAAGGACGGCGTCATTCAGCAGGTGGCCGCGCCGCAGGAGCTGTATGATAAGCCCAACAATATGTTTGTGGCGGGCTTTATCGGGACGCCGCAGATGAACTTTATGGAGGGAGCAATCGTGCAGGAGGATCAGCGCTTCTATTTTGAAACGAAGCGGCTGAAGCTCCCCATTCCGGACCCTTATACTTTGCATTTCAAGCATGCAGCTTCGTCCTTGCGCCATGTTGTGCTGGGCATCCGGCCCGAATACGTCTTCTGCGAGCCTTGGGCGCTGGAGCAATACCCGGATTGGCAAGTTTCTTCCGTGATCGATATGCGGGAGCCGATGGGCTCCAATACTTATTTATACACCATGATCGGTACGAACAAGATCACCTTGCGGACCGAGCCTCACACGCCGGTCCAGCCGGGGGACAAAATCCCGATCGTCATTCGGATGGATAAAGCGCATTTTTTTGAAACGGGCAGCGGGATCTCATTTGCGGCGCGGGAGGTCCGGCAATGAGGAGAAGGAAGCGTTATCTGGCTTGGACCGGCGGTGCGATCCTGATCGCGGCATTGTTCCTCCTATGGCGAAGCCTTGCGGGTGAAACCGCCGGTTTCCCTGTCATCCCAGAAGAGGAACTCTATCAAAAGATTCAAACCATGAACAGTCAAGACATTTCCTATGTGCAATGGATCCGAAGCGAGGCTGCCGGCGCCTTGAAAGATACCCAGGGTGTGGAGATCCGGGTGTCAGCGGCGGATTACAGCGCCGCTTCGCCGGATGCCGAGCTTCAGCGGCGCCGCGACGATCGGCTCGCGGCTGACGTTATGGACTGGAACAACCATAAGGGCTGGCTGGAGTGGCAAATCGATGTGCCCGAGGACGGCTATTATCAACTCGTCGTCCAATATGCCGCCCTGGAAGGGAGCTTCAGCCAAATCGTCCGCGGTATTCAGATCGATGGACAATATCCGTTCAAGGAAGCAGAGCGACTGGAGCTTGACCGTCTATGGAAGGACAGCCAATACCCGTATGAACGCAACGGGATCAACAACGAAGTTCGCCCCGTGCAAGCGGAGATAAAAGACTGGAACGAGCAATGGATTTCCGATCATTCGGTTTCGCCTGAGCCGCTGAGATTCGCACTCTCGCAAGGAACGCACACGGTGCGCCTGATCGGGGTGAAAGAGCCGGTCTCCTTGCATTCTCTGACCTTCGTATCTCCGTACCGTATTCCCGCGTATGCCGAATATGCATCGCAACCGGATGCCGAATCGTCTTCCGAAGCCTGGTATGCCGCCATTGAAGGGGAACAGTTCAAACGAAAAACTGCATCCAGCATTCGAACGATCAGCATTTCGAACGCGTTCATCTCCCCCAGTCCGCTGGGAAGGATCGTATACAATGCGATGGGGGGCACGACCTGGCAAAATCCCGGCGAATCGGTCGTATGGGAAGTCACCGTACCGCATACGGGCCGGTATGCGCTGGATTTTAAATATTTTCAAGGATACAACGGCGATGCGACCGTATACCGCACAATCAAGATAGACGGAAAAGTACCTTTTCGGGAAATGCTTCGTTATGAATTCGCGCCGGGCACGTCCGTTCAAATGGAATCGCTCGCGAATGCAGGAGGCAACCCCTATCTGTTTTATTTGACAGAGGGAACCCATGAACTCGAAATGACGGTGGACAATTCGCTGATCCGCACCGCGATCCTGGCGTTGTATGAAATCAACGAAAGGTTGACCGATATAGAACAAAACGTGCGCATCATCTCCGGCAATTACGGATTTGGCGGCGTAGCCAACCTGGACACCTCGCGCGTATGGGAAATGAAACGATACGATCCGGAAATCGACGTCAAGCTGATTCGTCTGAGGGATGACTTGCAGTCGATCAGCGTTTATTTGAAAGGGCTGTATCAGAACAACACCGATTCGACCTCCGCGCTGGATGCTGCGGTTGACCGTCTGAACCGATTGGTCGATGACGTGAACAACCTGCCTAACGAAGTGGGCGCCTTCACGGAGATCAAGCTGAGCATCAACAACTGGACGCAAGCGATCGAAAATCAGCCCCTGTACATCGATCAAATCGTTGTGCGAACGCCGGATGCCGACTCGGGGATCCGGCCGCCGGGAACCTGGGGAAAGATGAAGTATGCGATGTCCGACTTTTTCCGCACCTTCGTCCAAAAATACGATGAGAACGATTATGGCAACGACAAAGCACTGACGATCTGGGTGCAGCGAAACCGCGACTATGTCGATCTGCTGCAGGCCATGATCGACGAGGAATTTACGCCGCGCACAGGAATCGAAGTCAATCTCAGCCTGATGACGAGCCAGCAAACGTTGATGATGAGCGCGGCGGCGGGCAGACAGCCGGATGTGGCGCTGGGCTTCGGCATGGAAGTTCCGGTGGACTATGCGATGCGCGGCGCTGCGGCGGACCTGACGCAGTTCGCAGGCTTCGAAGAAGTGTACGAGCGGTTCAATCCCGGCATTATGCGCTCCTATACGTACAACGGCAAAGTTTACGGCCTGCCGGAGGCGGTGACCTACAACATGTTGTTCGTCCGCACGGACATTCTGGAGGATCTGGGACTCGAGCCTCCCGATACATGGGAGGATGTCATCAAGATGCTCCCGACGCTGCAGGAGAATACGATGAGCTTCCATTATCCGAGACTGGCCAATATCGTGACGGCAGCCGCTTCCTTCATGCCGCTCAGGTCTGATTTTATTACGGCGTACTATCAGCATGGCGCCGAATTTTATTCTCCTGATGGATTGTTGCCGCAACTGGCAAGCGATCAAGGATACGAAGCATTCAAGCAATGGACGGAATGGTTTACGAAATACGACCTGCCCAGGGATGTACAGGAGTTTTTCAACTATTTCCGCTATGGTTGGACGCCAGTCGGCATTGGCGATATTTCCACGTACATTCAACTTCGGATCGCGGCTCCCGAACTCGCCGGCAACTGGATCATGCTGCCGATTCCCGGGGTGGAGCAGCCGGACGGGACGGTGGAGAGGTGGTCGTCTCAGGGGGTAACTTCCGCTCTGGTGTTTGACGCAAGCGACAAGAAGGAGGACGCGTGGGCGTTTCTTGATTGGTGGACTTCGGACGACGTGCAGAGCCGGTACGGCCGGGATATCGAATCCTCCGCCGGCATCGCCTATCGCTGGCACACCGCGAACGTGAACGCCATGCAGACACTGCCCTGGGAGGAAGAAGATTTGCTTGCCATCAATGAGCAATGGCGATGGGAGAAAAATATGCCGTTCGTTCCCGGGTACTACATGCTGCCGCGCGAAATGGATTTTGCCTGGAACAACGCGGTGATCGGCGGCATTCCGCCAAGGGAAGCGCTGGACGACGCCCAGAAAGCATTCCTGCGGGAAATGCAGCGCAAGCAGCTCGAGTTTGGCATCGGGCCGGACGACGATCTGGAAATTCCAATCTATCAACAGCCATACGGGAAGGAGTAGGTCATGAAAACTTCACCACACGGCAGACTCCTCCAGTTTGCGCTGGAATGCTGGCGGGACCGGCTATCCTATCTGTTCTTGGCGCCCTTCCTGTTATGCTTTATCGCCTTTACGGCCGTTCCGGTGCTGATGGCGTTCGGATTAAGCTTTACCTCCTTTAACGGAATCGGATCGCCCAGGATTATCGGGTTCAACAACTACATCAACATGTTCACGCAAGATACCGTGTTTATGATGCACACGTTGCCGAATACGTTGAAATTTGCAGTCATCGTCGGACCGGGCGGCTATATGCTTTCCTTCTTGTTCGCCTGGCTGATCCATCAATTGCCGAACAAGATTCGCACCTTTTACACGCTCGCGCTCTATGCGCCGTATATGGCGTCATCGGTCGGATTAGCCGTCATCTGGGTCGCTGCGTTCAGCGGCGACCGTGCCGCCTATGTGAACAACATCCTGATTCGGCTTGGCATGATCGAGTCTCCGATCTTGTGGCTGCAGGATCCGGAAACGTTGATGACGATCATGATTCTGGTATCGCTGTGGACGAGTATGGGCGTCGGCTTCCTGGCCATGCTTGGCGGATTGCAGACGGTCAACAAGGAACTGTACGAGGCGGGCCGGATCGACGGCATCCGCAGCCGGCTGCAGGAAGTGTACTATATTACGATCCCGTCGATGAAGCCGCAAATGCTGTTCGGCGCGGTCATGTCCATCGTCGGCACCTTGCAAGCCGGAGACATTTCCAGCCTGTTGACGGGCGCGACCGTATCGCCCAATTATGCGGGACACCTGCTTACGAACCATATTGAGGATTACGCGTATCTCCGCTATGAATGGGGCTACTCCTCCGCGTTGTCCGTATTCATGATGCTGCTGGGTTTCGGCTTGATGAAGCTAAGCTACGTGTTATTCCGCACGAAGGAGGATGAGTAAGTGGCACACGCCTTTCGCAAAGTGGCCTCGTTCCAGGTCTTTCTCGTGCTGTTTCTGACCGGCATCGGCCTGTTTATGTTTATTCCCATTGTGTTTCTGTTCAACCATGCCTTCAAACCGCAAACGGAGTTATACATGTTTCCGCCGACCATCTTCGTGCAGGATCCGACATGGAACAATTTCGAAGCGCTGTTTATCCATGCCGCCGCCGGCACGATTCCGTTTTCCCGGTTTTTGTTCAACAGCGTCTTCGTTGCGGTTGTCGTGCTCGGTTCGGTGGTGATCGTCAGTACGCTGGCCGGCTACGTGCTGTCCAAGCACAATTTTCATTTCAAGTCCGCGATTATGACGATGGTGATGCTGTCTCTCATTATCGTGCCGGAGATGATCGTCATCCCGCGTTATCTCGTCGTCAGCGGACTGGGCCTGAACGATACGTATTTCGCTCACATTTTGCCCTTCGTCGCATCCTCGATCGGCGTCTTTCTCATGAAGCAATTCATTGACCAGATCCCAAACGAGATTATGGACGCCGCCAAGCTGGACGGCGCGAAAGACCTGAAGATCTTCTCCCGCATCGTCATTCCGCTGACGGCGCCAGCGGTTGCAACCGTCTGTATCATTACGTTCCAGTTGGTTTACAGGGATATTATTACTTCGACATATTACATTACCAAGGATTCGCTCCGAACGATGGCGTACTATGCGCAATCGTTCACCATCAATATCCCCGGCGTTGCGTCAGCGAGCGTGCAGGCGGCGATTTTATTGCTCATGTTTCTGCCCAATGTCATTTTGTTCATCCTGTTTCAACGTAGAATGATCGAGACCATGCTTCACTCCGGCGTGAAATAAGGGGGATGAGAAATTTGCTTGCAAAGCGATTGGTCGTCAAAATCGTATGGACGCTGTGCCTGCTTTCGATGCTCTTTCCCTCCTCCGGTTCCGCGCAACTGCCTTATACGACGGGATTGATTGACAGGCAGAACGGCGAAGTTACGATCATTCAGCCTGTATATGTACCTAAGCAAATTATAGACAGCAACAAATTGGATCGTCCCTTCGCATCGCCGAGCGATCTGTTTATTGCAGAGAACGGGCATGTGTATATTGCCGATACCGGCAACAACCGGATTGTGGAGCTCGACGGAAATGGCGAATTCATACGCAGCATCGGCGACGAGGAAGGCCCCGGGAAGCTGAACGCGCCGGAAGGGGTATTCGCCGATGCCGAAGGCACGGTATATGCGGCGAATACGGAAGGCCGTTCGATTGTGAAATACGACCGCGAGGGACGGTTTATCGAGGCGTTCGAGAAGCCGAAGTCAGAGTTGCTGTTCGACACCTATCATTTTCTGCCTTCGAAGCTGATCGTCGATCGCAGAGGGGTCATGTACATCGTTGTCAAAAATACGTATCAAGGCTTATTTCGCCTGAATGCGAAAGGGGAATTTACCGGATTTTTCGGCGCCAATAAAGCCAGAATGTCGCTGATGAACCGGCTGCAGCGGATGATTCTTCCCCGGGATCAAGTGGAACGGCTTGCGCCGATCCGGCCGAACGCCATTCAAAACATTTCGCTTACCGATGACGGCTTCCTCCTCGTGACCAGCTCAGGTACGGTCAGCGACGGGCAAATCCGCAAGCTGAACGCAGGCGGACAAGACGCGTTCGGGAACCGGCCGTTTGACCCGTATTTGGTCGATACGGTCATGGACGCGGAAGGATTCATGTATGCCTACAGCGCAAGGTTCGGAGAGCTTCAAATCTACGACCCTGCCGGATTTCAGTTTTTGGGATTTGGCACGACCGACGCAGCCGCGCGTCAGCATGGCGTAACCGCCTTCCCGACCAGCCTTGCTATTTCCGGCAACAAGGACGTCTGGGTGCTCGACAGCGCGCAAAATTTGGTTCAGGTATTCGAGCGGACAAGCTTCGGCGATACGCTGCTCAAGGCGAATGAATTGTACTTCCAGGGTCGATATGCAGAGGCCGCTTCGTATTGGGACGAAGTGAGAAGACAGAACGGCATGATCGATTTTGCGCTCACCGGGCTCGGCCAACAGGCAATGAACGAAGGCAAATATGCGGAAGCGGTTGCCTATTTTCAGGATGCAAGAAATCCCGACGGCTATTCCGATGCGTTCTGGTTCGTCCGTTATGACTGGCTTCACGCCCATTTCGTCACGCTGTTAGCCGTCCTGATCGCCGCATTATGGGCCATGTTGTTCCTCTATCGAAGAAGAAAGCAAATCTTCGGAAAGGTGAACTGGCCCCAATGGCTAAGACGTTATGGAATGGAACTGCAGGGCGCTTTGTACGTCATGTTTCATCCCTATGAAGGTTACTATCGCATCAAGGAACGGAAAATATCGTATGGGGTTATAGCGTTGATCCTGGGCGCGGCCGTCGCGGTAAATTTGTATGCCATCTTCGGCTCCAGTCTCTTGGCGTATCCCTATGATATTGCGAAGGTCAATCTTGCGCTGTCGGTCGGACTGCTGATCGTTCCGTGGGCGACCTGGATTATCGCCAACTATTTGGTGAGCACCGTCAAAGGCGGAGAGGGAAGGTTCCGGGAAGTGCTGCAGGCCAGCACGTTTGCCTTGATGCCCTATATCTTGCTGACACTTGTCGCCACGCTCGTTTCGAATATTCTGGTTTACGAGGAATGGGTCATTTACAGCTTGATTCGGCAAATTATGTGGATCTGGATCATTGTGCTGCTCTTCGTCATGACACAGGTCACGCATAACTTCGAATTTATGGAGACCGCCAAAAACATCGCGATTACGTTATTTACCGTAGCCGTGATCTGGGTATTCGGCGCGATCATGATCGGGCTCAGCGGCAACCTGCTCGCGTTCATCCAGCAAATTTACCGGGAGGTGACCTTCGTTGCTTAAACGGATCCGGGCGACAAGTATTGCGGTACGGCTGCTTCTGCTCGCCTTGGCTGCCCTTGTTCTCTTCTTCGCAGGCTCTGTCATTGCCGATCGACTCGATCGTCTTCCGTCGTTGGAAGAGATGAATATCGGATCTCCGCCGACGGCTAGCTTCCCCATCGTCCAAGATGAACCCTGGACGCCGAAGCCCCGTTCGGACGGTTGGGCGGAAGCCGCAGAGAACGACAGCTTTATCCTGCTGATCGATCCTGTCACGACACAGGTCGCCGTTCAGAACAAACAGAGCGGTTACTTGTGGCGCAGCAACCCCTCCCAGGAACGGGTCGAACTCGAAACGATAAAAGGAACCCAACTTCAAAACTTGCAATCTCCTTTCATCCTGGAGTATGTGACCGGCACGGAAATCAGGCGCACGACCAGCAACGCGCTCGATAAGAAGCTGGCGTCCCGCCTCGCCATAATCGCGGGCGGTGTCCAGGTGACTTATACGTATGAGCAACTTTCGTTATCCTTCGTCATGCAGTATGTGCTCACGGACGACGGCTTCGAGGTGCTCGTCCCGGAAGCTGGATTGCGCGAGGACGGAGAGAAGAAATTTTATGCGATCAATCCATTGCCGTTCTTCGGCGCACCGTCCGGAACGGAAGAAGAAGGCTATCTGTTCGTGCCCGATGGGCCGGGCGGATTGATACATTACGATTACGAGAGGCCGTCCAACGTGAAAGGGTATGAGTTTCCGATATACGGCGACGACCCCGCGCAAATGAAAGAACAGGTATCTGCGCCGCTGAGAGAAACGATCAGTTATCCGGTATTCGGTCTGAAACGCGGGAATGAAGCGTATGCGGCGATCGTGAAGGAGGGCAGGTACAACGCCAAAGTGAAAGTCGTGCCTGCCGGCAGTGCATCGTCTTACCATTCGATCAGCGCGAACTTCACCTACCGTGAGGAGTATGGCCGCAAGTTCAGCGGCCTGACGAACGAAACCGTAAGAACGATGGAAGCAGGCCGCGTGCAATCCGACAGGCGCGTGGAGTACCGTTTGCTGTCCGGCGACGAAGCTGATTATGTCGGCATGGCTCATGCCTACCGGGACTATCTCGAGGAAAGCGGGGGGATGCCAACGGCTTTGCAGCCAGTGGAACACGTACCGCTCAAGCTTACGATCATTGGAGGCGGCACGAAGCCCAAATTCGGAGGTTACCAGTACGAAACGGCAACCACCTTCGCGCAGGCGGAATCGATGGTGCAAGCGTTGCTTGAATCCGGCGCGGACAATATTTCGGTGAATGTAGCGGGCTGGCAAAGCAGCGGGCGCATGTATACCGATGACCGGCTGCCGATCTCGAAAGGAATGGGCGGAGCAAGCGGCGCCCGAACGTTTGCCGCCAGCATGCACGAATGGGGCGTTCACGTGTTGTTTGATGATTTTATCGGTTGGAAGACGCCGGAATATTCGGCTTTTACGATGAAAAAGGACGGCGTTCGCAGCATTGACAGCACGGTCCTTCAAGGGCGGTTCCGTGTCGATGAGAATAACAACCTGATTCCGGGGCTGCTTGGCGATTTTATCGTAAAACCGCCGCTTGCGGTCCGCTCCCAGAAAGAAGTTATCGATGCGTTGAAGAAGCTCGGAATCGACGGCATTCATTATGTTGACGGTCCCGGCAATTTACTGAGCAGCGACTATGACCCCGATGCGCCGCTTTCCCGGGGAGATTCGGCATTCTATTACGGGGAATTGCTGGATTACACGCGGGCGGAGCTGGGCATGGCGAGCGTCTTGCGGGGCAACGACTACTCTCTCGGCCATACGGACTGGGTGCAGGCGTTTCCGATGGAATCCAGCTACGATCTGATGATCGATTCCACGGTGCCGTTCTATCCGATCGCTGTCCACGGCTCGGTCGAATATTCGGGCAAGCCCGGCAACCTTCGCAGCGATTACGAAGCGGAATTCCTGAAGGCCATCGAATACGGCGCGATCCCGAATTTTGCCGTGACGCATGCTCCCAGCCGGGTTTTGAAGGATACGGATTACGAGTATGTGTTCAGCAGCGAATTTGCGATATGGAAAGACCGGATCGCAGAGGAATATGCCCGATTCGATCAGTTGTCCGGCGTCTACCATCAGCGGATCGCGAATCACGAGCAGTTGGCGGAAGGGATCTATGCTACGACGTATGAAGACGGCACGAAGGTGATCGTCGATTACAATACGCTTGAATTTCGCGTGGAAGGAGGCGAAGCGGGTTGAACGATAAACAAAGACGCATGCAATATTTGAAGTTTCGGTGGAAGGATTACGGCGTCGGCTATTTGTTCATGCTGCCCTGGATCGTCGGGTTTGCCTCCTTCGTCGCGTTTCCGGTCGGCTGGTCGATTTACAACAGCTTTAACGACATCGACTTGACTTCCGAAGGCTTCAAGTATACATGGGTAGGCTTCCAAAATTACTATGATATGCTGTTTCGGAATACTGCTTATCCGATCATCCTGATCACGGAATTTCTGGAGCTGTTGATTACGATTCCGATGATCCTGATCTTCGCTTTCTTTATCTCGCTCTTGCTGAACCAGAAGTTTCCCGGAAGAGGCATCATGCGGGCCATATTCTTTCTGCCGGTCATCTTCACCACGGGTCAGGTTATTTTTCAAATGTTCTCGACAGGTGCCGGCGAATTGCCATTCATGGAAACTTACAATATCAGGGGAATCGCCGATCGCTTTTTTGGGGGATGGTTGGAGGATGCCGTGGTGAACGTGTTGAGTCAAGCCGTCATCATCCTGTGGTATTCCGGCGTGCAAATTCTTATTTTTCTGGCGGGCTTCCAGACGATTCCCCGAACGCTATACGAGGCGATCCGCGTCGACGGCGCTTCGCCGTGGGAGAGCTTCTGGAAAATTACGTTTCCCGGCATGATTCCGTTTATGGGGCTTAACGCGATTTACACGATTGTCGATATGTTCACGTTCCCTTTCAATCCGGTATTGGAAATTGTCTCCCGGAACATGTTCGATGCTTCCAGAGGGTACGGCTACGCAAGCGCGATGGCCTGGCTGTACTTCTTGCTGATTATGATCTTGATTTTCATAGCGCTTTGGTTTACCGGCCGGGCGTCAAGGAAAGGGAGGGAATGACCTTGAAATGGGGACAAACCGTGCGGCAAATCAAGGGAGAAATGACCGGCGCGATGGACAGCCGGAAAGCGCAGCAAGTGAAAAAAATGATATTGGGGCAAAACGTCAATGACGGTTGGCTGGCGAAAATCGTTCTCCTGCTCATGCTGATCGTGATTGCATTCCTGTACGTACAGCCGATTATCGAAATGATTTCTACCAGTCTAAAAACGCTCGGCGACCTGATCGATCCGGTGGTGGGCTTCATCCCGCGGGAAATGACGATGCAAAATTTCCTCGATGCCTGGAAGGGACTGAAATATCCGGAGGCGTTCGGGATCACGCTGTTTCTTGCCTTGTTCGGCTCGATCTTTCAGGTATTGTCCTGCTCGCTGACCGGATACGCGCTCGCGCGGCTCAAGTTTCCGGGGAAAAACCTTTTCTTCGTGCTGACGATTGTCGCGTTTCTGGTGCCGCCGCAAATTACGATCGTCCCGCTCTACATGATTTTTTATCAACTGGGCTGGCTCTATACGCCGCTTGTCATTCTGGTGCCTGCGCTGCTCGCGCAAGGCATCCGGGGCGCCCTGTTCGTCATCATATTCCGACAGTTTTTCCTTTCCCAGCCCAAGGCGCTGGAAGAAGCGGCGAAGATGGACGGCGCCTCCGCTTTCCGGCTGTTTTTTCGGATCATGCTGCCGCTGGCCAAAGCCTCTTGTCTTGTCGTGTTTTTGTTTTCTTTTATCTGGTATTGGAATATGTACTACGAAGTCGAATTGCTGCTTAGCCAAGGGTTTACCCCGCTGTCCATTCGGCTGGATCAGCTTGAGACGAACCTCGTCGGCAATCGGGCGCTTAATTTTATAGGAAACCCGGCCGACCCCGTTTCGGAAGGTCCCCGGATGGCGGCCGCGTTTCTCATCGTCTTGCCGCCCGTCATCTTGTACCTGATCGCGCAGCGATGGTTCACCGAAGGGATCGAGCGCACGGGCATGGTGGAATAGGGGGGAAGGCAAATGGAAAGCCGGCGATACGAATCTGCCGCATTTACAAGCCCCCATACCTTTACGGGCGGAATCGAAGGTCCGACTTGCGATTCGGAGGGCAATCTGTATGCGGTATCTGTCAACGACAATCGTCCCAACACGATCGGCAAAGTCGTCGCGACGGGAGAAACGAGTCTGTTTCTCGTTCTCCCGGCCGGCTCCACCGGCTGCGGCATGCGCGCCTTTCCACCGGAGCAATGTTTGTATGTTGCGGATTTCACCGGACATAACGTCCTGCGGGTGGATTGGCGCACGAAGCAAACGTCCATTCATGCACATGATCCCCGGATGAATCAACCGAACGATCTTGCCATTACCCGCAGCGGGGTCTTGTTTGCCAGCGATCCGAATTGGGACGAGGGGACCGGACAACTGTGGCGAATCGACCGGGACGGGGAAACCTTGCTGCTAGAGTCGGGAATGGGCACGACGAACGGCATTGAGATCAGTCCGGATGAGCGAACCCTCTATGTGAATGAGACGATGGAGCGAACCGTTTGGGCCTATGATTTGTCTGAGCGTTTCGGGATTACGAACAAGCGTCTGCTGCATCGATTCGAGGATCAACTGCTTGACGGCATGCGATGCGACCAGGAAGGCCATCTATATGTAACGAGATACGGGAAAGGCGTCATTGCCGTTCTTACCCCGGAAGGGGAGCTGAAGCGCGAAATCCGGCTTGTCGGCCGCAATTGCACGAACCTGACCTTCGGCGGGGCAGATGGAAGAGACGGCTATGTGACCGTTGCGGACAACGGCAATGTAGAGAAGTTCCGCATAGACATACCCGGAAGGTGCTGGGCGATGTGGAGGGAGGAAGGGGCATGAATCGACGGTTCACGACACCGGGATGGCAACAACGCAGCAATGCCGCACTCCGATCGGAGTGCGGCACCCGGAAGCTTGAAGCGGCCCGATTATTTCGCATCCTTGATGGCATTGTTGATATCCGCTTCCGCGGCAGCCAGCATGGCGTCAACGTCCTTATGAACGCCGGTGACCAGCTTGGAGAATTGCTTAGCGAACAGACCTGCCGCATCCACGTTGTAACCCTCGGTAGGCTTCGGGGTCGGCGCATAATCGTTCGTATAGAAGGCGTTGACGTTTTTACCGACGAACTTCTCGTTTTCGCCAAGCGCATTCTTCACTTTATCGCTGATGAACGGGAAGATCATTCTATACGTCTTCGCGAGCTCGGCCAGATTGTCTTCCGAGTAGTAGTCGGCCAAAGCTTGAAAAGCAGCTTCCTGATTTTTCGCGGTGTTGAGGACGGCATTGAAGTTGCCGCCGTCTTGGAAACCGACATAGGGCTTATCTGCAAAGTAGGGAGCCGCCACCATGTCCCAATTGGTAAATTCAGCCGGCCAATCCCCGCGTCCGACAGACGATGCCAGGGTGGCCACCATCGCTACATCCTGCTGCAAATAGAACCGGTTCAACTCGCCGCCGCCGTTGCCTTCAGGATCGTAGCCGTCCGCAACGCCGGGAATTTGATAGAAGCGAATCAAGTTTTCCACCATTCTCTTGAACTCGGGCGTATTTACCGCGGCCGTATCGGTTGCCGTATCCACCAGCGAAAGCGAGTACTGGTTGTTGCCCCAGACGAAAGAGTGGAAGGCGCCGAAGCCGATATATTTCTTGCCGTTCTTCTCGCCGGTCACTTTCTGGGCAATCTCATAGAGTTGATCCCAAGTCAGGTCTTCTCCCGGGTACGGAACCTGGAAGGCGTCGAAAATATCTTTGTTGTAAAAGAGAACAAGCGGGTTGGTGGTGTTCGGCAAGGCTTTCAGTTCGCCGCCAAACCAGTTTTTTATCGATTGGAGCGTGCCCGGGAAAAACTTCTCCTCGGGTTTAAAGCCGGCGGCTGCGGCGAGCGCCGTCAAATCTTGCGACAGGTTCAGCTTGGTAATGGCTCTCCAGTCATTGACGTTCATGTTGAAGCCGACATCCGGATTTACGCCGTCCACATCGATCGTATCCGGAATGTTCCGGACTTGCGACGCGTAGTGCTTGAACGTAATATTCGGGTGCGCCGCGGTGACGGCTGCCGCGATCCTAGCATTGAAATCGTCGTCGCTGTGATTGCTGTACGCGGCCAGTTCCACCGGTTCAGGCGGAGGCGGCGTTTCGGAAGGAGGTGGCGTTGTTTCGGAAGGAGGCGGCGTTGTCGACTCCGCAGGCGGCGTGGAACTGTTGCCGGCTGTATTGTTGCCGCCGGAGCAAGCTGCCAAAATACCGGTTAGGAGCAAGATCATAATCAGTGAAACAATGGTGCGCTTTTGTCTGAGCATCTTTTGAATACCCTCCCTGGTTTCGATTAAGTCATGCAAGCCCTTACACATTTTAGTATGGCAAAACAGGATTGTCAGGGTCTATGGACGAATATTTTACGCACATGGATTTTTGTTTGAAATTGTTTTTCATATGTGAAAAAGGAGGTCGGACTCACTTTGATTGATTTTCTCGAATCCTTTTTTCCTCGTATCGTCAACGTTTTCGAAGTGGAGCTGCACGGATCCCGGGTGCATCAGGTTTCAAGAGACCAGTTGTTTCTATCCATCCACGACGGGCGGGGGAGCGCGGTTGTAGGCGGGGTCACGTATGCGCTGTCCAAGGGAAGCATCCTGCAAGCTCCGAGTCCCGGAAAGGTGTTGTTGCGAAGTTCGGTGAATCGGCCGCTTCGCTATTGCTGCATTCAATACGAAGTGAAATATTTGGACTGGACGGATTCGGACATCCGGTTCAGGGAAGGGGGGGATCGTTCGCTTCCGTTCGAACCGGTCATGCAAATCCCCGACCCGGTCTTGCTGCAGGAGGAAATGCAGGTCATGCTTCGCATTTGGACGCACAAGCAGCCCGGATATGCCGGCAAAACCAAGCTTGCGTTTCTGAATATGCTGCACCGGTTGCTGGAAAGGCAGCAGTACTTCCAAATGGAGGGGACGACCGAAGGCTCCATACTGGAGTGCGTGGCCTACATCGAGCGCCATTACCAGGGAATGCTGGAGCGTAAGCAGCTTGCCAAGAAGTTCTCGATTTCCAGCAGCTATTTTTCGGTATTGTTCAAAAAATACGTTGGCTGCTCTCCCGTTCAGTATATTACGAAAGTGCGAATCGAGAAAGCGATGGAGCTGCTCAAAGACAGCAGGATTCCCGTATCGGCCATTGCGTTTGAGGTCGGATACAACGATCCGCTGTATTTCACCCGCGTATTTTCGCGGCATGTCGGCGTGACGCCGAAGCAGTTCCGGGAACGGGCCACTCGGTAGTTCAGATTTCCTTTATGGACATTCACTGTAAAGTTCAGTAAAATCAAATCTTGATGAGAAAGGCAGAGGGTGAGCGTATCGTGAGCCAACAATCGCCGAAAGTGAAATCCGCAGACCGGGTTTTGGACATTTTCGAATTGTTCACCGGAGACAAGGATTCGTTTACATTGACTGACATTGCCAATTTGCTGAACATGCCGGTCAGCAGCACCTATCAGATCATTCAAAACATGCTGAACCGGGGGTATCTGGAATCGGACAGCTCGGGCAAACAGTTTCATCTCGGCAACAAAATTTTTGAAATCCGGGTACAGCACCGCAAGAACACCAATTTGCCGACCGAATTTTTTCACATTGCGGGGAAAATGGCCGAGGATTTGAATGAGACCGTGCTTCTGAGCGTACGAAGCGGAAACAAATCCGTCTATATCGCCGAGAAGCAAATCACTCAGCCGCTGCGTGTATCCTCGAACATCGGCGCCGTGCTTCCGCTTCATGCTTCTGCGTCGGGCAAGATGATGCTGGCTGGCATGTCGGACCAGGAAATCGATGAATTGTATCCGGACGACAATCTGGAGACGTTCACCGCCAACACGATTTCGAACCGCAAAGCTTTGAAAGAGGCGCTGGAGAAGGTGCGGGAGGACCGGATCGCCTTCAACTTCGGAGAATCGGTGGAAGGCGTACACTGCATCGCCGGACCGATCTATGATATGGAGGGCAAAGTGGTGGCCTCGATCAGCGTCTCGATACCGGTCGTCCGGATCACGGATGAATTGTGGGAGAGGACGCTCCAATGGATCACCAGAGCCTGCGTCAATATCAGCAATAAAGTGTATCGTCAAAATTGAAAGCCTAGCTGCTGAAAACCGTTTGAGTCCGCGTACTCAGACGGTTTTCATTTTGGCCGCATTCCTCGGGAAGGGGATTGAATCATTTCACAAATAGGAAATATTTAATCATACGTGAAAATATTCATTGACTATGCGATTAAGCAAGGATAGAATTTCGATAGTAATGGATGGAAAGGTCTGACACTTGGGGGGATTTCCATGAGCATCGGTAATTTGCTGGCCGGTTTCCCGGACGAGGTTACCCGTTTCACGCAACTGCCGAACGAGTTGGGTCACAATGCGGTCTGGGATTTCGTGCGTTCGCCGGAGGGCCGTTTTTTTGTAAGCGTATGCGGCGAAAACGAGAAACCGTTGAATGCGTTCTTATATGAGTATTACCCGGATACGGGCAAGCTTCGACTCCTCTTTGACGTGTCGAAGGTGTGGATCGTGGATGCCCGGCAGATGCCGCCAAGCAAAATTCATACGAGCATCGACTTCCTGCCGGACGGCCGGCTGATTATGGCCACGCACAACACGGCCCCTGCGCCCGGCCACAGGCAATGGATGTTCGAGCAATATTATGAGCACACATGGGAAGGGTATCCCGGATCGATCGTCATGATCGTCAATCCCGATTCCGGCGAAGTCCAGGTTCGCGGCATGCCGGTTCCGCGGGAAAGCATCTATGGCGGCATGCTGGGCAACGACCCGCGTTATTATTATTTTCTGGGTTATATGAGAGGCCACTTCTACCGTCTGGACCTGGAGACGAACGAGGTCAAAGATTACGGCAAGCTGTCGGAGTATTCGTCCTGCAGGCTGGTGAAGGATCGCAAAGGCCGTTTCTACGGCAGTTCGTACACCGGTGGCTTGTGGAGATACGATCCGGAGACCGACGAGGTGACCGATCTCAAAATTCACTTTACGTCTCCTCACGGCACAAGGCATCGCAGGCAATTTATTTTCGCGCTGGTATCGCCCAAAGGCACCCTGTTCATGGTTGACAATGTGGACAGCGAGCTGATCGAGCTCGATCCGGAGACGCTGGAAGCGATCCGCCACGGCCCGATCCATCTGCCGGAGCAAGTGCCGAGCGAAGCATACGGCATCGGCGGCTTGGCTGCCGACGACAACTTCGTGCTGTACTACGGACTGAAGACGAATGACGGCTATTGGCCGATCAGGCTGGTCCGGTGGGATATTCTGAACGGCGGGCGCCCGGAAAATCTCGGTCTGATCGTGCCCCGCGGGCTGGATTCCCAATATGTCGCCGAAATGATTTTTGACGACCGGGGCTGGCTGCATATGGTGGATGTGTGCGGACAGTTTTCCCCGTATATTCTGGCTGTCGACGTTCGCAAGCTGCAGCCGCCGGGACCGGACGCGCCGAGCGCCGAGCTTCACCCTTATTGGGAACCGGGATATGAAGGCGTCGGCGTTCCGGCCTATATGCATGTGACGGCGAAGACGACACGGGTTATGCCGCTGCATCTGCATATGGATTGGAAGCATAGCGCGGTTATCCATCTGCGAGCCGGGGCGGGCCGCGTATACAGCATTCACGGGAAAGACCGCGTATGGCTGGTGGAATCCGAACACCGCCGCCATGAGCCGACCCGAATGACCGAGCTTTACGCCGGAGGCGCCGCGGTTTCCTGTGCGGACGTCGGCGAAGATGTGGCGGTGCTGACGAATGACGGTAAGCTGCTCGTCGTGGATACGGCTGCTGCGCATGGCAAGAAGCTAATCGAGTTGAAGTCTGATGGCGCTCCGCTGCGCAAGCTTTACGGCGTGCTGGACGGCGCCGGCACGCTGTTGGCCGGCGATTCGGAAGGCAATCTCTATGCGGTTGCTTTGCAAGAAGAGGCGGTTATGCAGCGGCTTGACCAGGCGAGGCTTGCCGATCCCGCAGGCTGCGCGATCATTCTGGATGATCGGCGCCTGCTGCTGTCCGGCAGCAACAATACCCTTCTGGTGTATGATCGGATTGCTGCTTCCGTCGCGACGCTGCCGGTCACGGCGCCGTCTATCAGAGGACGTTCGTTCAAAGCGACGATTACCGGAGGGGTTGTGCTTGACGACGGTACGATCGTGGCCGGAACGCTGGACGGCTTGCTGTTCACGTTGTCGTCCGATCTTGCGAAACGAACGTCTTACGGCCGCCTTTACTCTACCGGACAACTGCGAAATTTTGTGAATACGGGCGCCGGCAGCGCGATCGGGGTGTACGGCGGCTCCAGGGACGCGGGGCACCTGTTTCATTTTTCGGCGGAGCACGGTTTTGTCGATCTGGGACGTCCGCGGGTCGCCAAGGACAACATGGATTTGGTCCATACGGATACGGAATGGGCAAGTATCCACGAAATCTCCTGTCTGGCGTATTCGCCGGAAGAGGAATGGTTGTTTGTCGGATCCGGGGAGTTCTACGGATGTATCGTTCGTTATCAAGAGATCGTGTTCCCCGATTAAGCGTGAAGCTGGAGGAAGAACCCGGATAAAGGAGTGACGCGTGCATGGCCGATCGGAACGTTATCAGAACCCGATATCGTACAGTGGAGGAAGCGTTCGATATCGTGGTGTGCGGCGGCGGACTTGCCGGCTTCTGCGCCGCGGTGGCAGCCGCGCGGCAGGGGATGCGGGTGTGCCTGGTGCAGGACCGCCCGGTGCTGGGCGGCAACAGTTCTTCGGAAATTCGCGTCCCCCCGCAAGGAGCGGCCAGTTTCCACGCATACGCGCGGGAAACCGGCATCATTCATGAACTGCTCGTCGAGGACCGCGCGCGCAATCATGCGGACCCGAATTTTGACAACGGCTGGACGACCAGCGTGTGGGATATGGTGCTTTATGATATGGCCATGAATACGCCAAACCTGAAGCTTCATTTAAATACGTCCGTAGACGGTGTGATGATGCGGGACGACAAGACGGTGGAAGCGGTCGTCGGACATACGAACCATGCGGAGACAGAGCTGATCCTGCGAGCTGACGTCTTCATCGATTGCACGGGGGACGGCACCGTCGCTGCCTTTGCCGGGTGCGAATGGCGCATGGGGACGGAAAGCCGGGACGAATTTGGCGAACCTCACGCCCCTCTCGCCGCCAGCGGCGATGTGATGGGGAGCTCCATTCATTTTCGGGCGCGGGATACGGGGCGGCCGGCGCCGTTCAAGGCGCCGGAGTGGGCGGTCAAGTATGACGATCCCGATTTTTTCTATAAGCAGGGCAGGTGGCCCGGCAGTATCCAGAGCGGCTTCTGGTGGATCGAGCTGTCCGTGCCTTGGCATACGATTTACGATAATGAAACGCTTCGCCACGAGCTGACCCGGCATACGCTCGGCATTTGGGACTGGATCAAAAATCGCGATCCCGAGCTCAAGGAAGCGGCGGCGAGCTATGCGCTCGATTGGATCGGCCAAGTGCCGGGCAAACGCGAAAGCCGGCGAATCATGGGCGAATATTTGATGACCGAGCACGACCCGCTGAATAAAACCGTATTTCCTGACGAGGTCGCCTATGGCGGCTGGTTCATCGACCTGCATGAGGTCGGGGGCTTGCTCGCCAAATTCAGCGAATTGTCCCTCGCGGACGGGGAACGAGGCACTTATGCGGCCAAAAGCTATGTCGGACCGTTCGGCATTCCGCTGAGATCCTTCATCGTGAAAGGCATGAACAACCTGATGGCGGCCGGCCGGAACGTCAGCGTTACCCATGCTGTGCTCGGCTCGGTCCGTGTCCAGGGGACGACCGCGCTTATGGGGCAAGCCGCCGGTACGGCTGCGGCCGTGGCCTGCAAGCGGGGGATCGCCGTTCGTGAAGTGCCGGATCTGGCCATGGACGATGTGCAGCAAACGCTGCTCCGGGAGGACGTGTTCCTGCCGAACGCCGTCAACAAGGACCCGCTGGATCTCGCCCGCGCTGCGGACATCGCCTCCAGCAGCGAAGCGATGCTTAGCGGCACGGAAGCGATTCGCCCGCTGCAAGACGGCCGCGATCGGCTGGAAAGAAGAAGAGGGCAATGGATCGCGGTCGGAGGAGATCGCATCGACAAGCTGTCCGTTTGCGTCAGCAATGAGACCGCCGCGGATCAACCGCTGGAAATGCGGCTTTATGCGGTGGAGCATATTTGGGATTACCGCGTAGAGGCGGGCGAACCGCTCGCGGCGATCCGACTTGTTGTCCATCCCGGTTCGGCGCAGTGGGTGGAATGGCCGGTCGGTCTGGATTCGACTGCGCTGAAAGGCAGTTATGTTCGGCTTGATCTCCTTGCGAACCCCGAGCTGAGCTGGCATGCGTCGGAAGCGGTGGTGCCCGGTCATGTCAGCGCATTCGATATGCTGAACGGCCAGATGCGCAAGCTCGAGCGCGGCGCCACGATGAGCTTCCGCATAAGCCCGCCGCAAGCTTGCTTTGACGCCCGGCAGGCGGCGTCCGGCGTCGGCCGCCCCTATCGATACACCAACCTGTGGCGGTCCGATCCGCAGCAATCGCTGCCGCAGCACCTGGAGCTTTCCTGGCGCGAGCCGGTATCCGTCCGCCGTATCGAGCTGCGGTTCCCGGGGCAGCTTTTGCGCGATTACCGATCCTATCCGGAATTTTATATCGATCCGCAATGTCCGAAGGACATTCGTGCGGAAGCCTGGATCGACGGGAAGTGGACGGAGGTTGGCGCGATCGTCGGCAATTATCGCCGCAGAGCGGCGATTTGCCTGGAACAGGCGGTCATGACCGCCAGGCTGCGAATGGTTGTTTTGTCCACGAACGGCGACCCGTCGGCGGCTATTTATGAAATTCGCTGTTACGAATAGGAGGAATGTCGGGTGAATGCGCTGCAGGACAAAGTCATTTGGATCACAGGGGCGCTCGGTTCTTTGGGGCTGCCGGCGGCAGCCCTGTTCCTGGAACGGGGAGCCGTCATTTTCGGCTGTGATTTGAAGCCGCCCGGGGATGCGCCCGAGCTCGAGAGATTGAGAGAGCAGTACGGCCGGGACCGGCTGCACTATGAACAAGCGGATGTAACGGACGAAAGCTGCGTGATATCGGTCGCGGAGCGAATCGGGCAAACGTTCGGGCGCCTGGACGGCGTATATCATACGGTATACCGCAATGTGTGGAAGCCGGCGCTGGAATTGACCCTGGATGAATGGGAGTATGCCGTCGGCGGCACCCTGACCAGCGCGTTTCTGGTGAACAAGCACGCCATCGGTCTGATGATCCGCTCCGGCGGGGGCTCCATCGTCAATACGTCCTCCATCCTGGGGCAGATCGTTTCGCCGGGCTGTCTCGCGTACGGCGCGGCCAAAGCGGGCCTCAACCAGTTGACGCGGGTAATCGCCGCCGACTATGCTTCGCAGGGGATTCGGGCGAACGTGCTGATTCCCGGCGATTTTCGCACGCCGGAAGCCTTGTCCGAACAGTCGGACCAGGAGAAGGAAGGCATGCGGAAGCACGCCTGGCTGGGACGCAGCGGCAGCTCGGACGAAATTAACGAAGCGGCCTGCTTCTTGCTGTCGGACGCCTCGTCATATGTGACGGCCGCTTTATTTGCCGTCGATGGAGGGTTTCATCAATGAAGCGATCGCATCTGCATCTGCATACCCGCGAAGAAATCCGGGAGCTTGCAGGCCAAGGGGCCGCCGTAATCGTGCCGCTTGCCGCCACGGAGCAGCACGGCCCGCATTTGCCGGTATATACCGATACGCTCATCTGCGAATATATCGCGGAGGGAGCGGCCCGACGCGCAGCCTCGGAGGCGCGGCTGCTGCTGGCGCCGGTGCTGCCGGTCGGCTGTTCGCAGCATCATTTGCAATTCGGCGGTACGCTGTCGTTCACTTCGTCCACGTACTTGCACGTACTGCGCGACATTGGCGAAAGCCTGGTGACGGACGGCTTCCGCAAAATCATTTTTTTGAACGGGCACGGCGGCAACGAGCCGATCATGATGCAAACGGCAAACGACCTCGCGGTCCGCCACCCGGTCTGGACCGCCGCCGCATCGTACTGGAGCGTCGCCGCCGAAGCGCTCCTCCGGGCGAATGCCGGCGAAGTCGGGATGGTGCCTGGACATGCCGGCGGCTTTGAAACGGCCGCCTTGCTGGCCATTCGGCCGGATCTGGTGCGGACGGACCGCATCGGCGCGGAGCATGCGCGGCGCAGCTGGATCAACGCCGGTCCGCGAGGCGCCTTCATTGGAAAGCACGGAGAATTAACCGGCTTGGACGGCTATACCGACCCCGCCGCTCCGGCAACCGCAGACAAGGGGACGGTGTACCTGGAGGCGATCATCGACAGCGTAGCTGCGTGGCTGGCAGAGACGGTGCGGAGGATGGAAGCCGGGGAGAGCGAACGATGAGCGCCGGGCATCCCGCAGACCGGGCAGTCAGAATAGCCGCGATCGTGACGGAATACCGGTACAACTCCCATGCCGATATGATTGTCGGGCGGCTGCTGGGCGATCTCGGATATGAGCCGAAGATTCGGGTCGTCTCCCTGTATACGGATCAGGTGCCGGACAACGATATGAGCCGGGAAGCCTCGGAGCGGCTGGGCATCCCGATCTGCCGGACGATTCGCGAAGCGGTGCGCGCCGAGCATTGTCCGGAGCCGATCGACGGCGTGGTCATCATCGGCGAGCATGGCAAATATCCGATCAACGAGAAGGAGCAGATGCTGTATCCCCGGAAGCGCATGCTGGAAGAGACGCTGAATGCGCTGGATGAGCTTGGACGGATCGTTCCGATTTTTTCGGATAAGCACTTTTCCTGCGATACGCAAGAAGCTTTGTGGATGTACAGCGAGTTGAAGAAGCGCGGCATCCCGTTCATGGGCGGTTCGTCGATTCCGCATGCCGATCCCGTTCCCGCTTATGATCCGGGCAAGCTGCAATCGTTGAAAGAAATATTGGTCATCAGCCATTCCACGCTTGTCGAAGCCTATGGCTTTCATGCGTTGGAGGTGCTGCAGGCCGTCGCGGAACAAAGGTCGGGCGGTGAAACCGGCGTCGAATCGGTGGAGGTGCTGCAAGGACCGGAAGTATGGGACGCGATGGATCGGGGGGCGTGGCCCGAGGACTTGATGCTTGGTGCGCTCGCCGCATATCCAGGGCTTGGTCCGGAGCATCCCCGGGTGCCGGAGCCGAATCCGATTCTGATGCTCATCCGCTATCTCGACGGGACGCAAGGATACGTGCTCCAGTTTCGAAGCCTTGTCGAACAGTGGGGGTTTGCCTGCCGCAACGCGGAAGGGGAAGTGATCGCGGCATTGCAAAACAGCGGGCTGGACCGGCCATTCGATCACTTCGAACGGTTGACGCGGCTGATCGAGCAGCTCATGCTGACGCGCAAACCGCCGTTTCCGATGGAACGGACGCTGATGACGACCGTACTCACGAACGCGGTCGTCGACGCCTGGTATGACAAACGGAAAGTGGAAACGCCCGAGCTGGCCATCGCCTATCAAGCGGCAAGCGGAACCGAATTTGCTTAGGGGGGAGAATCAACTGCCATGAACAAAGTAACGGTTGCCCTGATTGGGGCTGGCTTGCGGGGACAAGGATATACGGAATATGCCTTGAGTCATCCCGATCAACTGCAGGTGGTCGCAGTGGCCGATCCGAATCAGGCGCGCAGGGAAAAAATGCAGCTTCATCACGATATCGAGGAATCGATGTGCTTCACCGACTGGCAACACCTGTTGTCCCGGCCGAAGCTGGCGGATGCGGTTCTGATTTGCACCCAGGACCGGATGCATTACGAGCCGACGATGCAAGCGCTGGATGCCGGATACCATGTATTGCTGGAGAAGCCGATGTCGCCCGATCCGAAAGAAGTGGTGGCGATGGGGGAGAAGGCCAGGGAGAAAGGCCTTGTTTTTTCCATCTGCCACGTATTGCGGTATACGAATTTTTTCGGCACGCTCAAGCGGCTGTTGAACGAAGGCGCGATCGGCAAGCTGCAAAGCATTCAGCACAACGAAAACGTCGGCTACTGGCACCAGGCGCACAGCTTTGTGCGGGGCAACTGGCGCAACAGCCGGCAGTCCAGTCCGATGATCCTGCAAAAATCCTGTCATGACATGGATATTTTGCTGTGGCTTGCCGGCGCCGATTGCGTCCGTATTTCCTCGTTCGGCTCGCTCTCGCATTTTCATCCGGGCAATGCGCCGCAAGGCGCGCCGAAGCGATGCACCGACGGATGTCCGGTTGCCGATTCTTGCTTGTACTATGCGCCGAATATTTATTTGCAGGAAGATCCGGGCTGGCTGGGCGCCGCCATCAGCGACGATCCGAGTCTGGAAGCGCGGAAGCAGGCGCTGGAGGAAGGACCTTACGGCCGCTGTGTGTATCATTGCGACAACGATGTGGTGGATCATCAAGTGGTGATCATGGATTTCGCCAATGAAGTGACGGCTGCGTTCACGATGACCGCTTTTACGAAGCAAATCTCGCGTACGCTCAAGCTGATGGGCACGGAGGGGGAAATTCGCGCTTCCATGGAGAACAACGAAGTGGAGCTGATCCGCTTTGGCGAGGACAAGCCCCGGATCATTCCGCTGGACCGGGCCGAGCACGGGCAGTCAGGCGGCCACGGAGGCGGAGACGGCGGCATCATCGCCGATTTCGTCCGGCTGGTCCGGGAAGAAGGCAAAGCGAAAGGACTCACTTCCGCGGAAGAATCGGTGCAGAGTCATCTGATGGCTTTTGCCGCGGAGCATGCCCGATTGACGCGTCAAGTGGTTCATCTGTCTGAATTCAGAGGAATTTATGTATGAATAGGATCGGCATGCGCAGGGGCTTCTGGGTTGGCGTTCTTCTTCTGCTGATCCCCGCGGGGTGTGCCACCGAATCTTTGTCTGTCGACGACGGCAGAGTTTGGCTTGCAGGAGATCATCACGTTCACAGCGAATATAGCGGGGGTTATGACACCTCAACGAAACCGCCGAAGTTTAATGATGCCGGCGACGGGACTTACTCGATCGTCCGCAACGTGGAGATGGCGGAGAAATTCGGGCTGAAATGGATCGTTTCGACAGACCACGGAGGCCCGCTTCATTCGGTTATCCAGCGTGACCGCGTTTACCCTGACCTGCTGAAGGCGCGGGAAGCCTTCCCCGGGATGAAGGTGTTCTACGGTATGGAGTTTGACACGCCCAAGGCGGATCATTCTACGATCATCATTCCGAAAACGGATGACGAGAAGCAAGCACTGTTCGATATTGAAAGCAAATTTTCGGCGAAAGACGCCTGGCCGGAGGATAAAGATCGAAATACGGAAGAGAAAATGCTGGAAGCCTTAACCTTTATGCAGGAAATGCCAAACCCGCCTATCGTGATCAAGAATCACCCGTCAAGAGCGGCGAGCGGTATGGGCAAATGGGGAATTGACACGCCGCAGAAGCTTCGAAACTGGAATGACACGGCACCGGACATCTCGATAGGCTTCGAAGGGGGGCCTGGCCATCAAGCGGCTTCGCTGAACGGAGATCCAACTTCTGTCGTCTATGGAGTGCGAGGTGCTTATCATCATTCGCCAACGATGGGCGGCTATGATCAGATGACTGCGGTTGTAGGGGGCGTGTGGGATTCGCTGCTTGGCGAAGGCAGGCGCTGGTGGACAACGCTCACCTCCGACTCCCACCTGCATTACACCGAAGAGGGCGGGGTCGATTTTTGGCCTGGGGAGTATGCGAAAACTTACGTCAAAGCGCTTGATGATTACGGCGATATTTTTACTCAAATTCAAGCCGGGTATATGTTCACCGTAACCGGCGATTTAATCAGCGAGCTCGATATTGAGGCCAAAGAAAAGCGAACCTCCTGGTTCGGCAGAGGCGGCAAAGCTGTACCCGCTGTCATGGGACAAACGCTTTTGATCGAGAAAACAGGGGCGGATGTCGAGGTGACGATCCGTTTCCGCACCCCGCAACAACCGAACGCGAACGGAGAACGGCCGACGGTTCGCCGTGTCGATCTTATTATGGGAGAGACTTCGCCTGAAGCTGTCGATCTCGCAACCTCAAGCAATCCCACCTCGAAGGTGTTGGCGAGATTTGACGAAAACAGTTGGAAAGTCGACGGGGAGTATGCCACCATCACCTATACGATCAAAGACCTCGTCAAAAACAGTTACATTCGTGTACGCGGAACGAGTACGGACGAGCCGGAACCTGATCTTGATGTGAAGGGCGAGAATCCATGGGAAGACCTTTGGTTTTACTCTAACCCGATCTTTATCGAGGCGAGCCAAGATGAGTAAAGTTAAATTTGGCGTGAGCATCTACAGCTTCACATTGTCGTTAGACAATCCCTGACTTTGCTGTGCAAATGGTTACTTCCAAGTTGAATCGTCCGCTATTTTCATGTTATGATGTGTTTATTCACCAAAACCATTTCCACTATAATAAACCACAGCGAGGGGGCGCCATGGTACCGAACAACAAATACAATGTTCCGGCACTTGCAAGAGCGCATGAGATCGTCACCCTGATCGCGGAGAAGCCTTTGCAATACAAGCTCATGGACCTGTCGCGCGAGCTGGGCATCAACAAGAGCTCGATGTTCTCGCTGCTGCAGACGATGGAAAGATTGGGCTGGCTGCATAAGGATCAGGGGGATCGCTACCAGTTGGGCGTGTTCTTCGGCCGGACGGGAAGCTCGTATTTCCGGCAATGGGACCTCGTATCCCGCTTCCACCATGAAGCCGCTTTGGTCAAGCAGCGGTTGGAAGAGACCCTGCAATTGGGTCGGCTTGAAGGGCGGGATGTGTTCTACCTGGCGAAGGAAGAGGCGCCGTCGCCTGTGCGGCTCATGTCGGAGCCCGGGATGACCTGGGCGGCTTACGCGACGGGGCTGGGCAAGATCATGCTGGCTTACAAGAGCGACGACGAAGTTCGCGTCTTGTTTCCCGAAGGGAGACTGCATGCGTTCACTCCGAATACGGTCGGCACGACGGAGGAACTGCTGCGGGAGCTTGCGGGTGCGCGGAAGGTCGGAATGGCGATGGATGAAGAGGAAGCGGTCATCGGCTTCAGTTGTGCGGCTGCTCCTGTACGGGGGCCGGATGGCCGGGTGATCGCCGCGGCCAGTTGCTCAATCCCGCAGCATCGCTGGGCGGAGAAGAAGGAGCAAGCGATGCGGGAAGTCGCGGATTTGGCCGGGATGCTATCTTTCGATACGGACAGGTGAACAGAAGAGGGGGAGAGGGAATGCGACAAGGAAGATTGGCCGGCAAGATCGCGGTCATTACCGGCTCCGGCTCGGGAATCGGGCGCTGCTCGGCTGTAACGTTTGCACGGGAAGACGCTACAGTTATTGTCAATGATTTGAATGCGGAAAACGGACAGGCGACGGTGGACGAAATTATCGAATCCGGCGGGACTGCGACGTTCATCCAGGCGGACGTGACGGATCCCGCCTCCGTGAAAGCGATGGTCGAGCGGATCGAGCGGGAGTATGGCCGTATCGATGTGCTGTTCAACAATGCGGGCATCAGCAATGTCGGCGCGCTGCATGAAGTCGAGCCGGAGCAGTGGGACCGGATCATGAGCGTGAACGTCAAGGGCGTCTACTTGCCCAGCAAGTATGTGCTGCCCGGAATGATGGAAAGACGCTCCGGCAACATCATCAACATGTCCTCGTGCGTGGCGGAAATCGGCTTGATGCGCAGGGCGGCTTACGGGGCGACGAAGGGCGCGGTGCTCGCGCTGACGAAGGCGATGCAAGTGGACTATGCGCCATACGGCATTCGCGTCAACGCGCTGCTGCCGGGGACGATCATGACGCCGTTCGTGGAGAACTATTTGCGTACGTCCTACGAGGACCCCGAAGCGGCGATTGCCGCCATCAAAACCCGCCAATTGGGCGGAGAGCTGGGCCGTCCGGAGGATGTGGCGCAAGCTGCGCTGTTCCTCGCCTCCGACGAGTCGAATTTCATGATGGGCTCTCCGCTGTATATAGACGGCGGCGCCGTATTCGGCAAGAACGCTTGAGACTCGGACAGTCGGGCAAGAACGGGCAGGATCAGGTGTTATACGGTGAAGGGTGCATGGCGAATAGAATATACGATGGGGAATTGTGATTAGCCAATATACGGAAAAAAGGAGCTTGACGGGAACGATGAAACTGTTGACTTACAAGAAAGATGGAAGCATTCGGTTGGGCGTGAAAACGGACAAAGGCGTGCTGGATGCCGCGGCGGCAGCGGAGAAGCTGTCGGTCGATGGCGTTCCGAGCGGCATTCACGAGGCGATTGATGGCGGCGATTCGGCCGTGCGGTCGCTGGCCGCGCTGGCCGATCGGGCAGCGGTTGCCCCCGAGGCGGCAGGCTGCTGGCTTGATGAGGCGGAGCTTGCGCTCGGCCCCTGTGTACCGAATCCGGGCAAAATCATCTGCGTAGGCCTCAACTACCGCAAGCACGCGGAAGAGACGAACTCGCCAGTGCCGGAATATCCGATCCTGTTCAACAAGTTCAATAACACGGTGTCCGCGCACGGCGACGAGATCGCGATCCCGAGAACGACGCAAAAAGTCGATTACGAGGCCGAACTGGTCATCGTGATGGGGAAGACGGCCAAATACGTGGCGAAAGAAGAGGCGCTTGACCATGTGTTCGGCTATTGCAACGTGAACGATCTGTCTGCGCGCGACCTGCAGATGCGGACGCCGCAATGGCTGCTCGGCAAGACGTGCGACGGCTTCTCGCCGCTCGGTCCGTACCTGGTCACGGCGGACGAAGTCGGCAACCCGAACGAGCTGGCGATCAAGACGATCGTCAACGGCGAAGTGCGTCAGCAGTCCAACACGAACGACATGATCTTCTACTGCGACGAGATTGTCAGCTACATTTCGCAGCATTTCACGTTGTCGCCGGGCGACATCATTCTGACAGGCACGCCGGAAGGCGTCGTGCTCGGCTATCCGCCGGAGAAGCAAGTGTACCTGAAGCCGGACGATGTCGTGACGATCGAGATCGAGAAGCTGGGTGCATTGACGAATCGTATGGTGCTGGAAGCTTGACGAAAGACGACCGCCTCCGGCAATCGGAGCGCGGCCGTCTTTTTACTTGCATTAATAGCCGGAAGACATCTCTAGCAACAACGCGTCCCAACGCGCCTGAAAACGACGATATACGAACGAATATCTGGATTTAATCCAACTGATACCTTCGATATATTCATCTTTCTCCCATTCTGCCCTATCCATAAAGTAATGCATGACAGGGGTATCCAGTATATGTTCGATCAGATCCTCCCTGCCTAACTCCAGATACAGGAATTCCATTGCTTTCAATGATATTATCGGGCTCAGATGAGAGTCTTCGGGCAGGTTGTTTATCGCTTTTAGCAATCTGGCATTGGCTTGCGCTTCCTCCCTGATCTTGCGGACCGCTTCATTGCGGCTATCCAGGATATAAGCAAATTCGGCAAACAACTCCGCTTCACGCAGCATCATGTTTTCTTTGTATGCGCCATATTGCTCCAGAAGGGCGCTGCCAACAATCGTAAGGTCGTCATCACCTTCAATCGATTTCAGGAATTTCTTCACACGCGGCTGCACTTTGCTCCAATACTGCCATTTATCCAGAGCGATCATCACGTTGATCCAGTCGATAAACAGGGAGAAATGGTCCGGCCGTTGAGCTTCGACGGCAGGGATTCTCGATTCGATAAGACGGAAGGCTTCTTCTTCTCTTCCCAAAGCTTGATAGACGGATGTCAACATCGGGGAAAACTGAACGACATTCTCCGGGTATAGCTGCTGGAGCCGTTCGACCCTTTCCAGAGCCAACTCCGGACGATCCGCTTCAAGCAGCATTGTCACACTTATGAGAAGCAGCTTCTGTTTCTCTTCTTCCGATTCCGCAGCTTCTATCATCATCTGCGACTGCTGTTCGAATGCCTCCAAGTCATCCTGAAGCAGCATTGTCTGAGCAAGCCCGAGCCGGGCGCTGGACGTCTGCGGTGACAGGTCCAACACTTTGCGGAACAACCCTTCGGCTTTGCCCCAGTTTTCCCGCTCCATCCACTCGAACGCTTCATCCATCATGCCGGCCAGGGAATCGCCGTACTTGCGCCGAAAATCGTATTCCTTGCGTTTGTCCGGATCGCGCAAGGTTTCGTATGCCCTGCGGATTTGCTGGAATTGTTCGGAATACTGTTCAGGCGGGAATTGCTTGACCATCTGAATGTAGCTTTTCTTGATCGTTTCGGTGGTGGCGTTCGCTCTGACGCCTAATATTTTATAGTAGTTTTCGACTTTCGGCGCTTTCGGTTTCCTCGGTTTCACCGGCTTTCGATTACCTTCGACTGCGGTATTGACCGACATATCGATCCATCTCCTTTCTTTTCAGACTATAGTTCCAGCTCAATCATCAGATCGGCGGCATCGTCAATCGCTTGCCGCAGTTGTTCCGTGTCTGAATCGGCAAGCGCATCCTGCAACAGGAGGATGACCTTGCCTGCTTCGGAGCGAAAGGCTTCGTCAGACGTATCGGCCAATTCCCGCGCTCGCACAAGCAGGCGTTCAGCTTCTAAACGCATCTGCTTGTCATCCAGGTCGGGTTGAACATATTCGACATCTCCATCGTCTTCGTCCAGATCCAGCGGCGTAAGCTCGTCCCATTCGTCTTCCCAATCGTCATCTGCTTCGACGCCGTTCCAAAGGCTCTCCAGCCGCTCGGCGCTCTCCTGGAATGCATTGCGGGAATGGCGGTCCAATCCGTCTTGCATCGTAACGTTCATTTCTTTGTCTGTGGACACGCACTTGGCTGCAACCTCAAGAATCCCGTTTAAATTATAGCGGAACGTCACTTCAACCTTCTCTTGTTCGTTCAGATTTTCAGGGATGCCGTCCAGCAGGAATTCACCCAACAGATGGTTGGACTTCACCCACTCATGCTCGCCCTGATAGACTTTAATCTCGACCGCCGTCTGGCCGGGCGCGGTCGTATAGAAGGTTTCGGTTCTTGTCACGGGAATCGTCGTGTTGCGTTCAATAATCGGTGCGAATCCGCCAGGTTTCGGCCGCAAACCTCTTCCTTCTTTCAGTACGGCAATTCCCATGGAGTAAGGGGCGACGTCAGTGGCGACAAGGCCGCTGTTCGACAGCGCTCCGGATTTCAAACCCGCCTGAACGGCCGCTCCTAACGCTACAGCCTCGTCAGGGTTTACATCCGTGCGCGGCAGCTTCCCAAACACCTCGGCAATGATTTCATGAATGCGAGGAATGCGGGTCGACCCTCCGACGAGCAGCACCTCATCAATATCCTGCGGCTTTAATTCGGCTTCCCGCAGCACGGTCTGCACGCATGCGATCGTTTCATTCAGCTTGTCTTCTATTAATTTCACAAATTGTTCCCGACTGACCTCAACGGTCAAGCCGACAGGCAGGTTGTCCTTCACGGTTACGAGCGGCAGGGCGACGGATACGGAGCGAGCGGAACTCAATTGCTTCTTTACTTTCTCGGCTTCGTCCTTCAACAGCGCCCTGGCCCGGATATCTTCCCTGGGGTCGACGCCTTGCGTGCCGATCATATGTTCGGCAAGGAAATCGACGAGCGCCCAGTCAAAATCTTCTCCCCCGAGCATGTTGTTGCCGGTAGATGCCTTCACTTCCAGCAGTCCGCCCATCATTTCGACAACGGACACGTCAAACGTACCGCCGCCCAAGTCATATACGAGAAACGTCCGGTCCTCGTCCAGATGGTCCAAGCCGAATGCGAGCGCTGCGGCCGTCGGTTCGTTAATGATGCGTTCAACGACAAAGCCTGCCAACTCCCCGGCTTCCTTCGTCGCCCGGCGCTGCGAATCCGTGAAGTAAGCGGGGACAGTAATAATCGCTTCCTTGTCCCCCTCGCCATACAGTTCATCGACGTACGATTTCAGCTCTTTCAAAATAAGCGCCGACAGCTCCTGGGGGAGCAGCTTCTGCCCGGCGATCGGAATGGTTTCGTCGGAGCCCATCCTCCTCTTCACTGCGGCAATCGTGCGGTCCGGCATGGCGACGAGGGAGCTGCGGGCGTCTTCACCGACGATAACCTTGCCGCCCGGGTCGATGAGTATGACAGAAGGGATGATTCGTTCGTTGTTGGCCGAAGGAATGATATAGGGCTGTCCGTTTCGCAGGAAAGCGACTGCGGAGTTCGTTGTTCCAAGATCGATGCCCACAATCGGGCGGAATGCGGATTCATTGCGCGAGGCATTAGTCGGTTCCGAATTCGTCATTATCATCTTCAATCTCCTCCAATGTAATGACTTGCGCTTTGCGCAGCAGCTTCCCGTTCCCGTCGATAAAGCCTCTCTTCACCACTTCAACGATCTGGTAGGGCGTCGTCGATGCGGCCTCGCTTCCGCCCGTGCGGGGCCGCGTGCCGATGGCTTCGCTCAATTGCGGATCGAAGCTTGCGCCCAGCAGCTTCAACTCATGGATGTTAGCCAAGGCAAGCGTGTTCAATAACTGTTCGGACCACGTTGTCAGCAGATGCCGCCAAGCCTCATGTTCGGTTCCCTGCAGCCTCGAGCATACGGCATCCATGTCGTCCAGCCAGGCGATCGAATTTTCTGCCGTTCGTTGCAACGTGAGGGCCAATTTCTGTTTGTCGGTCGACTCCGACTGCTGCCAAGCGGTGATAGATGTCGTAAGTTTCTGCAATTGTTCCAGCTTGTGATTCACATCTTGATTCGATTTATAATGCATGCGGGCCAATTTGCTAATCTGTTCTCCAAGCGCTGCGGCGTGCTTGTCATGCTGTTCGGTCAAGGCGGTTTCTGCCTGCCTGATGGCTGCGAACTCGGCCGATACCGTCTCTCTTTTCCTCCACTTCCACACGATGCGGTTGCCCTCCCTTGCTTATCAAAAATATTTTAGCATATATGCAACGTGAAATCATGAGGAGGCCCCCCCAATTTATGTTTCAAAGCCGGGGCTGTATTTGCGGTGATATCCACCTGCGCGCTCACTACGTGAGCAAGGTTGCTTAGAGGCAGGGGGTATTCTCGGTGTTATTGATAAAACGGATATAAACGGATATAAACGGATATAAACGGATACAAACTTCTTGTCATCGGGAACGAGTTATGTTAATTTAATTTTGTGGTACTACCAGTGATCCAAGCGATAATGAGATTTGAAGAGAACAGGAGGAGCAGCTGTGACGGCAATGAAGAAGCTTCATGACGATATTCCGCTATTCAATACGGAATGCTGGCTCTACGAGGAATTTATCATTGGAGAAAAAAAACGGTCGATCCGCAGAACGATTTCCGAGGGTGAAAGCATGCAATTCAATGCTTTGGTGATGGATCTGCACCCTTACGTAGCGGATGAAATTTTCGCAAAGGAAGAAGGGATATTCGGCAAGAGGCTGGTGGCCGGCGCGCTCGTATTCAGCATGGGTTTAGGGTTGATGGCACACAACAATGTTCACACTTTCAGTTACGGATATGATAAATTGCGATTCATCAAGCCGGTGTTTATTGGGGACACCATCTATACCGTGCGAACACATCTGGAGAAACGCCCCAAATATACAGAGATGGGGCTTGTTAAAGTCAGCTATGAAGTTTACAAGAACGAAGGAGAATTGGCGCTATACTGTGAGCATTTGCAAACCGTCCGGTACCGGCATCCCGAGGATTGGCAGCACCTTGTCGAGAAGAAAGGAAGTTAGCGCAGGAATCTTTTTTGGAAGGCGAGAAGGGATTTGGAACGTATTTGTCGAAATTTGTCTTAAAGCGCAATAGATTCATTATATAGATAGGTCCGTCTACGAGAAAACAAGGGGGTGACGGATATTTGGTTCCGATGGTCCAACCCTTTTAGAGCTTTCTTTATTTCTTTCGTGGTTATCTTATTGCTTCCGAACATTGCCGGGTATTTTTCTTACCGGATATCCATTCAGGAAGCCAGGGTCAGTTCGCGCGCAATCGGCATGTCCGTGCTGGAGCAAAGCCGGCAGAACGTGGACCAACGACTGAAAGAAGTGATCAGCTTCACGCAGCAAATCGGTTCGGATGCTGCATTGGAGCAATTGCTGGACCCGGTAGACGTGCAAAAGCGAATCCTGCAGTTGAACCAATTGTCCCGAACGCTTACGCTATATGCAAGCACGAACGATTTCCTGGGGAATACTTATATTTATTTGCGAAACAGCAATACGATCGTGACGCCAGGCTCTGTCTTCGTTCGGCCAGAACATTATTATTCGTTGAATCGCGCAGCAGGCAGCACCTATGAGGATTGGATGTCCGGTTTGGTTCAAGGGAATGAATCCGGCTTTATCCCATCCGAATCTTACAGAGTGACGGGCTCCGAACGGAAATTCGTGAAGTATACGCGTGCATTGCCGATCGGCAATATGAATGCGGCTAAAGGAACGGTTGTCGTACTGATCGATGAAGAAAAAATACTTAACATGCTTAAGAGCATTTCAGCCAAATTTGAAGGCTGGACGTACATCGCCAATTCAATGGGGGAAATCATAGCCTCCTCCGGTATCGCGCATAATGAAGCCGTGAAGATTAACCGTTCGTTAGTCAACGAAGCTGAACCTTCAACTTATGGCGATACGATTCTATTCAGTTCCAATTCCCCCCAATTGAATAATTGGAGCTACGTTGCCGGGCTCCCCAAGTCGGCTATTATGCAAAGCGCCTCCCGAATTCAAAGCACGACATGGCTATTGACAGCCATCACCCTCATATTCGGTCTGCTCGTAAGTTTATTCCTGGCTTACCGGTACAGTCGTCCCGTTCTTCTGATTGCAGAAAGCATCCGGGATTTTCTCAACCTGGATAATGGTCCGCTAAGAAATGGATATGACTTTATTCAAGGAAATGTGTCGCAGATCCTCATTCATAACAGACAATTGCGATCGGAAATCGTTCGACAGGAACCGATCCTGAAGAACGCATTCGTCAACAGCTTGCTTCATAGTGAATTTAAGTCCGCGATAGATTTGCAGGCAGCGGCGGAACAGGCAAAAATACTGCAATTGAATGAGCATGGAAATGTCGTCATTGTGCAAGTGCGAGGGTATGGAGAGATGAAGAGCAAAGAAATTCTTCATGAATTGTTCGCTGCAAGGCTGATCGTGAAGCAGGCGATATTGGAGGCGATTCCAAATCTGTTGCTCACGGAACAGGATTTCGACAAGCTTGTCCTGATTGTGCCCGAGAAACGGGCAGACGAAGATCATGAGCATGATATTCAAGATTTGATTGACGGCTTGCAGAAATTGAATTCCAATCCGTACAAGCTGCTGTTTACCGCAGCGATCAGTTCTTCTTTTCATTCGTTCCTTGAGATCAGCCGGGCTTTCGAAGAGTCCGGGCAAGTGCTGGAGTATGCGAATCTCCTCGATAGTGAAGGTTTTTTCTGGCACGAAGATCTTCCAAAGAACACAACCATGTATTATTACCCCCTGGAGCTTGAACTCCGGCTCATTCATGCCATCCGGGCAGGAGACTGTCAAACCGCAAATTCAATTTTGGATGAGGTATTCCACGAAAACTTCGAAGCCAGAGAACTGGCTGTTGAGATCAATTATCTGTTTATATCCGAACTGAAATCGTCGCTCCTCAAGGGCTTTGATAACCGCAGCAACCATGCCTCCGAGACTTCGGACACGCTGAACCTCTTGAAGAACGAAATCCTGCAATTGCAAGTCCATCACGGAACCGAATTCGTAAAATGCAGCATCCAGCAAAGCGTACAGTCATTCTGCGAATGGATCGAGCTGCAGAAGAACGAAGTAGAGAACAAGATGGCTCTGGCCATCACGGAATACTTGGAGCAAAACTATCGCAACCCGGGCTTGACGATGGCGATGATTGCAGATGCGATCGGTCGACCTGAGAAGTATCTTGCTCAGTTGTATAAAACACACACGGGAGAATATATTACGGTGCGCTTGGAGAAGATGCGGATGAATCGGGCGCAGCAGCTGCTGTCCGAAACCGATGCAACGATCGATATTCTATCCGAACAATGCGGATATGCAAGCCGCCAATCCTTTAATAGGGCGTTCAAACGATATTTCGGGGTTACCCCTAATGAGTACAGACAAACATCTCGATCCTGAGTGCGCCGCGCAGCAATAAAATACCCAAGATGTTTCATCCATCTCAAATGTTCCATCGAGAGAGCTGGGGTACCGGGAGAACGAGGACTGCTATAGCCATAAATTCCTCATGCAGAGCATGGACAAGATCATGGCGAATGCTGCCGAGTAAGAAACGTTCTTGAGAGCGGATGAAGCGCGGAAAAAGAGCAGAGAAGAGACCGCTGCAAGCTGCAATCCGGCCTCTTCCTTCAAGATGGTGTTTGCGATTAGGAGTCAAGTTCGATCGTTAGCGTTTGCCCGGTGCCAATGACGGCCGGTGACGCGAATCGGACGGCGCTTTCGTCGATCTGATAGCTGGTTTCCCGTCCGTTGATCTGGATATTGGCGATCCGCTGCAGGAGAGGTTCCGGCAACGTTAGCACGCGGAGCTGCAACTGGCCGCCCAAGAGCTGCAAAGCTGCCTGGTTCGCTGCTATTTCAAACGTGCCCCAGCCGCTGCCGAGCGACCACAGGGTGCGGAATCGGCCATCTTCGTAGCGGACGGGATGAAAGCCGATCAGGCCCTTCACGAGATCGAACTCGAATCCGCTGAGGGCGTTCAACAACGAGTAACTGGCCATGGACCGCGCATAATTGCTGCCGCACTCGATCTCGCTCCACGGGTTGCGTTTCTCGCCATCGTATCGGCCGCGTATTGCCTGCACGATCGACAGGCCTTCGTCCACCAAGCCCTCCTGGATCATATGGCAGGCAGCTTGGTATTCCATTCCGGTCATCACTTCGGAGGCATACGGCACGGGAATGAACGGTTTTCGGCGTTCGCCCGGCCAGGAGCAGATCACGAGCCCGGCTTCATCGTTCAGGGCGAACAGCCGCCAAGTATTGGCTTCGTTCCGCAGCGACGCCTTGAAGTTGTAGCGATACAGCGCACGCAGAGCGCTTGCTGTTTGCTCGGGGTCGAATATTTCACCCAGGCCGCACAGATTGGCATGCCATTGCGCAACAACCTGATCGATGGCGCAGCCCAAGCCAATCTGATATTTGATCTCATTGCGCTCCGCGTTCCAATACCGGTCTGCGACTGCGTCTCCGTAGGGTTCGAGCACCGTCTTATCGGACAAATCGAGCTGCTGCTCGTAATATTCGCCATTGAACAGATGCTCGTCCGTCCAGGCTTTCCCCGCCTGGAACAGCTTGTCGTAATGCTCTGCCGTGTCCGGCTCGCCCAGATGCCGGGCCATCTCTGCTCCTGCTTTGAGTGCGGCCAAATAAAAGCCGTTCAGCCACGAGCTGGGCCCGAACAGTTCCATATCCAGCGTGTGATGCTGTCTCCCGGTTAAGACACCTGATTGCCGAGGGTCCCACTGGTCTGCGTTCGTCTCGGCCCAGGCGTATTCGATCGATTTCTTGACCGCATCCCAGTTGGATCGCAGCCAAGACGTATCGCCGGAAATTTTCCAATCTCTGTACATCTTGATCACGCCGCCGAATTGACCGTCCACGCAAGCATGGAAGGACGAGGCCTCTCTGCCAAGCGGCAGCATGAGACGGAACGACATCTTGCCGTTCTCCCCCTGGTTGTAGCGGAAATCCAGATTGCGCATGCTCCGCTCCAGTTGAGGGAACAGGAACGGCAGGGCGTACGCGTAGTTCCACACGTGGGTGCAGGAGCCCTCGCAGCTTCCTTCATCTTCGGTGCAGCCTTCGAAGCCGTAGAATTCTCCGTTCGTCAGGCGCAATGTTGTGGGCGATTTCAATACCGAGAGATTGGCGGAGACCGCTTCTTTGACCACGTCAGGCAGCGTCGAGCCGAACAGGGCGTCCTTGAACGACAGTGTGTCCGTGAGCAGGCGCTGCCAGTGATTCAAAGCATATGCGGCGCTGGCCGAAGAGTCCGCGAACAAGGAAGCGTAATAGTTTTTCCAGATTGTCGTCCCGTGCGGCTCCATGTTCCAGAAATTGTGCACATTCGGGAAATGCCAGCTGACGACGAAGCGAACCTTCTGTTGTTGCCCGGGTTGCACAATGATGCTCGCTGCCAGCGAAGCCATGTCCAAGTATATTGACCCTTCGGGATGCTCCTCCTGGTAGATGCGATTGGTCAGCTTGCCAGGTGTCGTAAAGTCGCGCCAGAACATCTCGATATGATCCTGCCAGCCCCCCCGGTACCAATATTGCTGAAAACTCGCATCGGCGGCGTCCGTTGCCATGGAGATATCGCCGAGTGCAGGATCGTCCGCTTCATGACGCCGCGAAGCCAGCTTAAGCAGATGGAGCGGCCGCCCGTCCTCCAGCACGGCTTCTTCATGCGTATGATGGGCTTGTCCGGCCGCCTGGGGATTGCAAGTGCTCAAGCAGACCGTATATGCAATCGGGCTCGCGCTCTCGTTGCTCAACTCCACCTCGAAAAAAGCGGCTGGCAGGCTGGAGTCGCGGTCGTTCAGCGGGATGAGCGGGTTGTAGGCGAGCATATTCACGGTACCGGGAAAGGCGGGTTCGCGGAAGGAGATCGTCGCGATCGGAAATTGTCCCTTGAATTCGGTATCGCGAAAATGAGGCAATCCAGCCATCGTTGCTGTTTCGGGACCGAACCCGTAGCCGCTGTGGAGAGGCGCGCCCCGTCGGGGTTGGCCCACATAAGGGGCTTGCAGGTCCCCGCCCAGCACGCGGACGTCCAGCAATCGACCGTCCTGCTCCGCTTTGATGCAGAAGTGGCTCATCAAGTTGATACTCCGTTTATTCGGCCGATTGAAGATTTCCCAGTCGATCAGACGGCCATTGCCGGCCAGGCCGATGGAGCCCGTGCCGATGCCGCCCAGCGGGAACGAGATTTCACGGGTTTTCGAACCTTTGTAAGTTTGGCTCATCACAGCATCATTCCTATCAGATTAGATACTTGCCAGGCAACGTTGCTAGACCTAATAATAATGGTTGAAGTCTCCGAAATCATTGCAATATGAACATAAATTTGGTGTAAAAAACAACTGAAATGCTCTGAGGGAGGTGCCCTATGAAAATCGAAGAATACGATGTCGTACCGTATATCCGCAACGCGGATTATGCGATTCGCCGGCCCTTCTTCCTTGGCGAACGAAGCCTGCTGGATTATGTTATTTTCTATGTGCAAGAAGGAACCTTCGAAATTGAATTGGACGGTCGCATGCATGTGCTGCGGCCGGGAGACCACTGCCTGCTGCAGCCAGGCGACCGGCATACGATTCGCGGGCTCGATGATACGATCAACCCCTATGTTCATCTCGATTTCTTCTACCAACCCAAACGTGCAGAGAGCTTCGTTACGCTGCCCGGCCAGATCGATATGGAGCCATACGCCGAGCTGATGCAGCCGAGACTGAATGATTTCACGGAGTTTGACCTGCCGCTCAAGCTGGAAGTAAGTCAGCCGCAGCGATTGCGCGATCAGGTGCTGAAGATGATCGAATCGTGGCAGCAAGGGACATATATCGGTCAATTGAGTGCGCAAAAACTCGCTCACGAATGGTACATGACGGTTGCCAGCGAATTTATGAAAACGCCCAAGGCGGCTTCGACACATGTCAGGCCGTTGTTGAACTGGATTACGTCTTACTTTGCCTTCCATATTTCCGAGCCGATCACGGTGAATGATATGGCGAAGCGGGCGGGTTTATCGCCTTCCAGGTTCAATGTCATGTTTGCGGAGACGTTCGGCATCACTCCTTACCAGTATTTGCTCCGGATGCGGATCGAGCATGCCAAGGAATTGCTGGGGAACGGCTATCCGATCAAGGTCGTCAGCGAGTATTGCGGATTTGCTGATGTGCACTACTTCTCGAAAGCGTTCAAAGCGGCTGTCGGCGCCACGCCTGGACAATACCGCAGAAGTTGGAATATTGTATAACGACAGCGGCGCCATTGTGAGAACTTACGAGCACGTCGTCCATCATGGACGACGCCGTTTTTTTTTGTTTTCCTTTATTGCGGCCATACGATACCCAAGATGTTTCATCGATCTCAAATGTTCCACCCCCTTCATTCTGTAATCGTTTCCAAACAACTGAATTGTTCCTTTACCCGCAAAGCGAAATGCCGTACATTTTACCTGAAAGCGCTTCTAAAAATGCGCGGCCGCATCCATTAAACATAGAGGGGGACAATATCCTGGGATCAGCGATAGTGAATACGAAGGTTACAGTCAGCCGAGAAAAGAATGGACTCAGAAGAAACCTGGTGAAATCTGCAAAGAGACATTGGCAATTTTATATTTTGATTTCCGTGCCCGTCTTGTACTTCATTATTTTTAAGTACATTCCTATGTTCGGCGTTCTGATCGCCTTCAAGGATTACAACGTCATTAAAGGAGTATTGGGGAGTCCGTGGGTCGGTACGAAGCATTTCAATCTGTTTATCGAAAACCCCCAGGTTTGGACATTGATCAAGAATACTTTCCTGCTCAGCTTGTACCAGCTTGCAGTCAGCTTTCCGCTTCCGATTATTCTGGCACTGGCATTAAGTGAAGTTCGCCATGGCATGTTCAAAAAGACGGTTCAGATGGTTACTTACGCTCCTTATTTCATATCGACGGTTATTATCGTATCCATGCTCATCATGCTCCTGTCTCCTCGGCTCGGGGTTGTCAATCATATTCTTGGGGCAATCGGCATCCCTACCATTAATTTTATGAGCGAGCCTTCCATGTTTCGTTCCATTTATGTGTGGTCGGAGGCATGGCAAAATACCGGTTACGCGGCCGTTATTTATTTGGCCGCGCTGGCCGGAATCGATCCTTCCTTGTATGAAGCGGCAAGAGTGGATGGAGCCTCCAGGCTTCAGAAAATTATTAACATCGATCTGCCGGGTATTTTGCCAACGGCCTCCATTATCTTGATTCTAAGCGTTGGAAGCATCATGTCTGTCGGTTTCGAGAAAATCTATCTCATGCAAAACCCGATCAACCTCAGCCAGTCGGAAGTGCTTGCCACCTATGTGTATAAGATGGGGCTGTTAAACGCCAACTTCAGCTTTGCAACCGCTGTCGGTCTATTTAACTCTGTCATCAATTTGGTTCTTCTGGTGGCCGTAAACAAGCTGTCGAAGCGGGTAACGGGAAGCGCATTATGGTAAACGAAATAACCGAAAGGGAGTAGATTTTGATTTATACTTCAACCCGAATCAAAGAGTCCATCGTGGATAGAATTTTTCTCATCAGTTTGTATGTTTTATTATCCGCTGTCCTGGTTGTGGTGCTGTATCCGCTCGTATTCATACTCAGCGCTTCGTTAAGCAGCCCGCTGGCGGTATCTTCCGGAAGAGTATGGCTATGGCCGGTAAGTTTCTCATTGGACGGTTATATCGCTGTGTTTGAAAATCCGCAAGTCATGGTCGGGTATGCCAACTCCTTGTTTTACACCGTATTCGGCACCTTGATCAGCACGACACTAACGGTGATGGTGGCGTATCCGCTCTCGCGGAAAACCTTTGTCGGACGCGGCGCCTTCATGTTATTTATCGTCTTTACGATGTTGTTCTACGGAGGCCTGATTCCCGAATATCTGGTCACCAAGCAGCTGGGGCTCATTGATACAAGATGGGCATTGCTGCTTCCGAAAGCGATTGCCGTCTGGCAAATCATTATTGCCAGGACGTTCTTTCAATTCTCGATACCGGACGAACTCGTAGAAGCGAGTGAAATCGATGGATGCAGTGACTTGCGGTTCCTGGGCTCGATTGTTTTGCCTTTGTCCAAACCGATTATTGCCGTTACCGCGTTGATGTATGCCATTTATCAATGGAACACCTACTTCGACGCATTGATCTATTTAAAGTCCCAGGGACTGTATCCTCTGCAAATCGTACTCCGCAACATTCTGATCATGAATACGACATCCGGCGGCAATATCGAGGCGTCCGAGATGCTCAGAAGACGGGAATTGGCGGATCTAATGAAGTATTCCCTGATCGTGGTCGCCAGCTTGCCGGTCCTGGTTGTGTATCCGTTTATTCAACGATATTTTGTGCAAGGCATGCTGATTGGCTCGATTAAAGGATAATGACGAAATTCATGAAAGGAGTGATGCCTATGTGACCGGTCGGCGGACGTTGAAAAACAGCATTTCGCAATGATCAAACACCCGAATCGGTGAAGGAGAGGTCAAAGTTGAAAAAGTCTTTATTGGTCGTGTTGGCATCTGTCATGTTGTTGGCGATGGTTTTGGCAGGATGCTCGAATGGAAAAAACGAGAGTACGCCCCCTGCAAGTGAGTCTGCGAAAAGCAGCGACAATGCATCTGCTGCAAAGGACGGCGACAAAGCGGCTGCCTCAGACAGCAGCACGCCGGTTTCCATCAACGTATTTGCTCCGCAGGATCCGGAAATGGATCTCAGCACGAATTGGTTCACGAAGCTGGCGGAGGAGAAGTTTAATATCAAATTCAATTGGCAAACGACGACTTTCGACTCTGCGAATGCGTCCGAGAAACGGAAAATATCGTTAGCCGGCGGCGATTACCCGGATTTGTTTCTACTTATCCCTTGGGTGGATCAATTCTCCCAATCCGAATTGATTAAATACGGCCAGCAAGGCGTCGTGCTTCCGCTTAACGAGCTCATCGATCAATATGCGCCGAATTTGAAGGCAGCCATTGAAAAGTATCCCTATTACAAAGCGATGGTAACAGCGCCGGATGGGAATATATATGGTATCCCGCAATTGATCGAATGCTACCACTGTTCGTATGAAGCCAAAATGTGGTTGAATACGGACTGGCTAAAGAAGCTCAATCTGGAGATGCCCACAACGACCGAGGAATTTAAAACCGTATTGCAAGCGTTTAAAACCAAAGACCCGAACGGCAACAAGAAAGCTGACGAGGTTCCGATGAGCGGATCTGTCAACTGGAATTGGTCCTCCCCGATTCCATTCCTCATGAATGCGTTTATATACGACGATGATCAAACTTATTTGCTCATGAACAACGACAAGGTAGATTTTGCGCCGAATCAGGACGGCTGGAAGCAAGGACTCACCTATATTAAATCATTGTACGAGGAAGGATTAATCGATATCGGCGCCTTCTCGCAGAATGCAGATGCTTACAAAGCATTGGGAGACAATGCAGAGGCAGTCATTCTCGGAGCGGCTCCGGCCATGCATACTGCGGTATTCGTTTCGGATCCGAGCAGACTGCATGCCGATGTCTATAATCCGGTGCCGCCGCTCACGGGTCCTGGCGGAAAGTCTTACGCTACTTATAATTATCCGAGCGCACCTGGCGGGGATTTCGTTCTGACGAACAAAGCCAGCAAAGAAGTGCAGATCGCTTCCATCAAATTGCTGGATTATATGTTCACGATCGATGGTCAAATCCAGTCCAGCTTCGGCAAGGAAGGTCTGGATTGGAGGAAGCCGGAAAGCGGTGAAAAAGCGGTCGAGGAAGGCGCAGTGCCTACGTTGACAAAGATTCCGTTGCAGCAGGGAGAAGCTCCGCGCAACTCAACTTGGTCCTCTCTGGGCCAGTACTTCCAGCCGAAGGATTTCCGCGACAGCTGGGTGCAAGCGCTTGACATCTACCAGGCCACCGGTTACGAGCGCAGACTTCAAGAAGCAACCCATCTATATGACGGCAAGGAGCCGGATCAAGTGTTCCCGCATTGGGCGCTATGGATCGACCCGGCGCTCACGGACGAAGTGGCCATGCTGAAGACCAATATTGAGAGCTACATCGATCAAAATGCGGTACAATTCATTACCGGCAATCTGGATATCGATAAAGACTGGGATTCCTACGTGAAGGGTTATGACAAGTTGAACCTGGGCCGCTATCTTGAAATCATGCAGAGCGCGTACGACGTCTTTAAGAAAAACAGCTGAGCATAACGATGAACAGGGATGCGGCAATGAAGGTTGAAGGTTCATTGCCGCATCTCATGGCATTTGAGGAGACATTGACAATGGATGTAACCAAGTATAATGTGCGCTGGGATTCGCAAAGCAAAAATTGTGCGGAGAGCATGCCGTGCGGCGGTTACGATACGGGCGCCAATGTATGGGTGGAAAATAACGAGGTGTTCTTCTATATCGATCGAAGCGGCAGCTTTGACGAGAATAATCAAATGTTGAAGCTGGGCCGATTTCGCATCAGCTTTGATCGGAATCCGTTCGAGGCTCGGTTCCTGCAGGAACTGGTGCTGTCAGAGGGCTGCGTTCGCATTGTCGGAGGGGATATGCAGCTGCGGATCTGGTTCGATACCTCCAGACCGGTCTGCCGCATCGACATTCAATCCGAACAGGATATCGGCATGAAGGTGCAGTATGAAAACTGGCGGATGAAGGAGAGAGCGTTGTCCCGGAGTGAACGAATGGCGGCTGCCAGCTACGTATCCTATCCGGGAGAAGTGATGACCTATCCGGACTCTATTGTACAGGATGACAACAGCGTAACGTTCTGCCACCAAAATCGGAACGACCGCCTGTTGTTCGATTTCCTGATGGACCAGCAAAATTTGAATGGCATCAAGGAGCAAATGACAAATCCGCAAAAGGATCTGATTTTCGGCGGTAAATTAATCGGTGAAGCTTTATCGTACGAGGGCAGTACGACTGGCGTGTACGCCGGTGTCGAATTTACCGGATTTGCCTTTCGTTCGCAAGCGAGCCGGGAGCATCATTTCATGATCGCTTTTCATACCCAGCAAGCCAATTCGTTGGAGGAGTGGGGGGGGCGGTTAAATGAGCTCATACACAGTGCCGAGAGTGATAAGGCTGCTTTAGCAAACGCTAGACAATGGTGGGAGAATTTCTGGGAGAGAAGCTTCATCGATATTAACCCGGGCGCAGACGAACAGGACATCGGATTTCAATTGGCAAGGAACTATGCGCTGTTTCGTTATATGCTGGGCTGCAACGCCTACGGCAACTACCCGACCAAGTTTAATGGCGGTCTGTTTACGACAGATCCCTGTTTCAGTGTCGGAATCGATCATGAAGGCAAGACGCCTGATTTTCGTGCCTGGGGGGGAGGCAGCTTTACCGCGCAAAATCAGCGCCTCGTCTATTGGCCGATGCTGAAAAGCGGCGATTTCGACATGATGGCTTCTGAATTCAATTTCTACAATCGGCTCCTGAAAAACGCAGAACTCCGCACCCGGGAATATTGGGGGCATGAGGGGTGCTCTTTTACGGAGCAGTTGGAAAACATCGGGGTGCCGATCGGTTGGAACTGGGGGTTTGAGGAGACGGATGACGTCGATCACCTGAGGCCCAAAAACTTTGATCGAACCGAACAGCGGGGACCCTGGACGCGATACGAGTACATCACCCAAGTTGAATTTGCCTTTATGATGATCAAATACTATCGCTATACGGGGAAGGATATCTCCAATTACATCCCGTTCATTGAAAGCTGTGTTACGTTTTTCTTCGAGCATTACAAGCAGATCCATAGTCAGAATGCCTTGAATCCCTATGACGCCAATGGGAAGCTGGTCATCTATCCTTCAACCGCATTGGAAACCTATAAGGATGCCTTGAATCCGACGGACGTTATAGCAGGCTTGAGGGCTGTTGTATCGGAGTTGTCCCATTTAAGCGAGTATGTGGATGGCGAACGCTATAAGGAATTGTACGAAAGAATACCCGAATATAAAGTCAACATAACGGACGGAGCCGAATGGATCGCCCCTGCTTATTCCTGGACCGATGTTATCAATCTGGAATTGCCACAGCTTTATCCCGTATTCCCCTATGAGCTTGAGGGGATCGGAAGAGGCCGGCTTGAACGTGCGATCCATACCTGGCGCACGGCTCCGGAAGGGCAGAAGAATCACATCAGCTGGCATCAAGATGGCATATTTACAGCCAGATTGGGATTGGTCGAGGAAGCGAAGGAGATTAACATCCAAAAATTAAGGAATAGCGACCGCAGGTTTCCGGCATTCTGGGGTCCGGGGCATGATTGGGTTCCCGACCATAACTGGGGGGGAAGCGGCATGGTCGGTCTGCAGGACATGCTGGTCCAGCAATGTGACGCTACCGTTTACCTGTTTCCGGCATGGCCGAAGGAATGGAATGTTTCGTTCAAGCTCCATTTGTCCGGTCAAACCATAATAGAAGCATCCCTTATGGACGGTCAGGCAACCTGGACGGTTCAATCCGAGCAATACAGCAAGCCGAATGTAATTTGCTGCCTCTGATGCGATAAAGGGAAGCATTGCGCCATAAACCTCGGCGAATGCCGAGAGGAAATCACCAACCCGGGAGGTTAAGTAAATGAATAAAAATAAGCGGCACAAGTATTACACTTGGCTAATCATGATTGGTCTGATGCTGCAAATCGGTATTCCGCTGCCTTCGGCGTCTGCGGCGCCTGAAACGATTGAAAACCCGGTTAATATTGCGCCCTATTCCGTACCTGCAACAACATTGAATATATCGGTCGGTACCGTGAACAGTTTAATTGATGGCACTGGAGGTATACAAGATCCGGGTCCGACTTTCTTTGCATCGGGTGACCGACCTCAGGATATGAGTGTCAAGCCAACCATTGAGTTCGATTATGGAAGCGCCTCATTTCGCACGAATCAATTGTCCCTCTATGCCAATTATGGACCGCAGCAAGGTGTTGCCAACATTGATGTGGCCATTTGCGATCAAGGAAGCTGCACGACAGTCCTTCAAAACCATGCCATCAATTGGAATCTGAATGAACAGACGATTGAGAAATATGATATTGATCTGGGGCAAGTTTACGAAGGCGATAAACTGATCCTGCAAATCAACAGCGCGAACTTGGTATGGGGCAGCTTAACCATATCAGAGTTTAAAGTATGGGGAGAGCTGATCGTCAGCGCTGCCGATGCAGCCCAAGCGATTACGAAAGTACCGGTTCCCGCTGTCGGCGCTTTGAAGCTGGTCATGCCGTCCGTACCGGATGGATTATCGGTTTCGATCCGGGAGTCGAACAATACGGATATCTTGCAATTGGATGGAACGATTATCCCGCCGGAGCAAGAAACCAAAGTTCAAGTCAGCTTTGTCGTGACGAAGCTCAGCGATTCCTCTACAGCGGACACAGCATTACTTGATGTGATCATCCCGCCCAAATATGATGAGAGCTTGAATTATACGCAAAATTTAGCTCTTGAAGCTACGGCTTCGAGCAATGCGGCTCAGCAAGAAGGAGCTATCGGAAACCTGAATGATGGCTCAGTATCCACCTTCTGGAGAAGCAAATCGCCAAGTTTGCCAGAAGAAATCGAACTGGACTTCGACCATGCCATTGAAACCAACAAGATCACATTAGCCATGATCGACTCCAATGCCGGATGGAATCGCGGCTTTACGCAAGTAACGGTTGAAGGCTATGCTAACGGAGCTTGGCAAGCGCTTCGAACGGATGTGAATTTATTATGGGATAGCGCGTCCGGTACAGAGGATATCGTCTTTCAAAATGTGGAACTGGAAAAGATCAAGCTGATCGTCAAAAAAGCAAACACTTCCAGTGGCTATTATGAGCTAAGCGAGTGGAAGGTATGGGGGGCTCCTCCACCAACCGATGTAGCTACGATTGCATCTGCCATTACCGCACTGGCTGCGCCGCTTCCCGACGCCAATAAACTCGTTTTCCCTGAAGTGCCGCAAGGTTATAACATCAAGATAGAGAGCTCGGATCATCCGGGAACGATCGATCTCAACGGGAACATCGTAAGGGCTCCAACAGAGACGATCGTAAAAATCGTTTTTCGAATTGAAGACTCGTCGGATTCATCCGTATATGCGGTAACCGCGCCAATTGACGTGACCTTGTCCCGTGCAGAGAAAAATATTGCCCGATTTTCCACTCCTACGACGACATTGAATATTTCAATAGGTTCCGTTAACAGTTTAATCGACGGCACAGCAAGCGATGCCGACATGGGCACCCTTTTTGCATCACAGGACGTACCTCAGAGTATGAGTGTGAAGCCAGTCATTACATTCAATTTCGACAATGCTTCGTTCATTACAAGCCGACTATCACTATTTGCCAACTATGGACCACAGCAAAGTCTGGCGAATATTGATGTCGTGATATGCGATCAAGACAATTGCACGACAGTCCTTCAGAATTACACGATTGACTGGAAGACGAATGGACAAACGATTGAAAAATATGATATTGATTTGGGGCAAGAATATGAAGGTGACAAAATCAAAATCGTCATCAACAGTGCAAACATGGTATGGACCAGCTTAACCATACAGGAATTCAAAATTTGGGGAGGGTTGATCGTCAGTGCCGCCAATGTGGCGCAATCGATCACGAAAGTCCCGGTACCCGCCGTCGACGATTTGAAGCTGGTCATGCCGACCGTGCCGGACGGATTTGCTGTTTCCATTCTGGAGTCGAGCAATACGGATATCTTGCAAGTGGACGGGACGATTATTCCTCCGAATGTAGAGACAAACGTTCAAGTCAGCTTCACTGTGACGGATCTGAACGACTCCACGACGGCGGACACCGCGTTTCTTGACGTGAGGATCCCGCCCAAGATCGACAAAAGCTTGAAGTTCAATTATAATCTAGCTCCTTCCGCTGCGATTTCGAGCAATGCGGCCCAGCAAGAGGGAAATATTGGTTATCTGAACGATGGCGACGAGTCCAACGTCTGGAAGAGCAAATCGCCCATTTTACCGGAGGAAATTGAGCTTGCCTTCAGCAATCCGATCGTAACCAACAAGATCACCCTCGTGATGGCCAATGATGCCGGATGGAATCGCGGGGTTACGCAAGTATCGGTCGAGGGTTATCATGATGGGGTTTGGCAGGCGCTTCGAACAGATGTTGATTTATTATGGGACGGTGCTCTCCCGGTTGAAGATATTCTGTTCCAAAAGGTTGAGCTGGAAAAAATAAAGCTGATCCTTACCAAAGCGAATCTGTCCCAAGGTCATTATGAGCTCAACGAATGGAAAGTATGGGGCGACCCGCCCGTAGAGGACGTTGCGGCATCGATCAAGGCCTTGAGCAGTCCTTCCATCATCGATTCAAAAGTAACATTGCCCGTCTGGGACGGATTTGATATTGCCATTGCGCAATCCAGCGACGAAGGAATCGTTGACCTTGAGGGAAATATCGCCCCTCCTATGGAAGACACCGAAGTGAAGCTGGTGTTGAAAATCGAGAATCGTTTGTCCGGAGATGTTGCATTCACAGGAGAACTGCCGATCACGGTTAAGGCAGCATTGCCTGAAGACAATACGATTGTGCGGCCGGTAGAGGATCAAACGAGCTTCATTAAAAACCCTGCCATGGGTTGGGTGCCCTATATGGAAGATTTGAGGGCTCTAGACAGGGATTTCTTTGTTGCGGAAGACTATTTCGAAGAGCTTGATCCGTACCTGCAGTCAGCAAGCATCTTATACTTGAGATTGCCTTGGTCTTTGCTTGAGCCATCGGAAGGGCAGTATTTATGGCAGGTGGACGATAACTTCAAAAAGATTATTAACATGGCGTTGGAACGCGGGTTGAAGCTCGCCTTCAGAATTAATGTGGACAGCCAGGATTATAAGTATCAATCGACGCCGCAGTACGTATTTGATGCAGGCGCCAAAGGCTACGGAGCGAATAGCGATCCTGCGCTGCTGACCCCCATTGTCACAGACCCGGTGTTTCGAGAGAAATTCGAAACGTTCTTGACCGCATTCGCCGAGAAATTTAACGATCCTTCCATCGTCGATTATATCGACGGAGGCGGACTGGCTTATTGGGGCGAGATGGGTACCTTCTTTGGGCAAAATTATACGGGTTTGAACGAAGCCGAGAAGACGGATACTTATCATTGGATTGTGAATTTATATGCGGATAAATTCCCTGACGTACTACTGGGCATGCAATTTGGCAGTCCCTTCTCTATGGATGATCAGATCTGGTCTATCCGGGAAAAGGGCTTCATGATGCGCAGAGACGCGATGGGCAGTCGGATGTACATGACGCAAGCTGAAAAGGACAAGATGATGCAGTACTGGCCTGAAGTGCCGCTCTTTGCGGAAAATTGTTATCAAAGATTTATAGATTTTGTGTTATCTTGCGACAGGCAGACCCGACCGATCAAAGACATGCTGACTCGGGTTGTAGATGATGCGTTGGAATTGCATGCCAATACTTTGGATTTGCGACATCCTGAAGACGTTATCGAGTGGGTGACGAATCATCCCGAATTGGTACAGAGGTTTGTAGTGGAAGGCGGCTATCGATTTGTGCCGAACTATGTCTCTTATCCTGTACAGATTGCAGAAAATCGAGAAGCGGAAATTTATCATTCATGGAAAAATACGGCTGTCGGGAAATTGCCAAACGATCTGCCCGCATGGAATTACAAGTACAAGTTGTCCTTTGCCTTGCTGAACAAAGATAGCGGCGAGGTCGCAAAAGCATGGATCGACGATCAGGTTGATATGTCGCAATGGATAAAAGGCAGCAACTTCGAATATAAAACCAAGATAGACACAACAGGAGTGGATGCGGGAACTTACGATTTTGCAGTCGCGATCGTAGATACGCGGGACGATAATAAACCAGCGATCCATCTGGCCATTCAGCAAGACGGCCAAGCGCTCGGCAGCAGAGATTATCAGTGGAGCAAGCTTGGCGAAATTGAAATCAAGGATATGGGCGGAGAAACGCCGACGGATACGATCTCGCCAACGTGGACGGATGCACAATTAACCGCTTCGCAGGTCAGTCAAACGAATATGGTGTTGACATGGACAGCGGCAGCTGACGATACGGCCGTAACGAGTTACAGACTTTATAAGAATGGCAGTCCATTAACGGTTGTGGACGGCGACGGTGTGACGAGCTATAAGGTGACTGGCCTTGCTCCGGATACAAGCTATTCTTTCAAAGTTGAAGCGGCCGATGCTGCCGGAAATTGGAGTGAGGACGGCCCGAGTCTGACTGTGAAGACGGCTGCGGATACGATCGCGCCAACGTGGACGGATGCACAATTAACCGCTTCGCAGGTCGGTCAAACGAATATGGTGTTGACATGGACTGCGGCAGCTGACGATACGGCCGTAACGAGTTACAGACTTTATAAGAACGGCAGTCCATTAACGCTTATTGATGGCGATCAAGTGACGAGCTATAAGGTGACGGGCCTTTCTCCGGATACAAGCTATTCCTTCAAGGTTGAAGCGGTCGATGCTGCCGGAAATTGGAGTGACGACGGCCCGAGTCTGAGTGTGAAGACGGCTGCGGATACGATCGCGCCAACGTGGACGGATGCACAATTAACCGCTTCGCAGGTCGGTCAAACGAATATGGTGTTGACATGGACAGCGGCAGCTGACGATACGGCGGTAACGAGTTATAGACTTTATAAGAATGGCAGTCCATTAACGCTTGTGGATGGCGATCAAGTGACGAGCTATGAGGTGACTGGCCTTGCTCCGGATACAAGCTATTCCTTCAAAGTTGAAGCGGCCGATGCTGCCGGAAATTGGAGTGAGGACGGCCCGAGTCTGAGTGTGAAGACGGCTGCGGATACGATCGCGCCAACGTGGACGGATGCACAATTAACCGCTTCGCAGGTCGGTCAAACGAATATGGTGTTGACATGGACAGCGGCAGTTGACGATACGGCCGTAACGAGTTACAGACTTTATAAGAATGGCAGTCCATTAACGCTTGTGGATGGCGATCAAGTGACGAGCTATGAGGTGACTGGCCTTGCACCGGATACAAGCTATTCCTTCAAAGTTGAAGCGGCCGATGCTGCCGGAAATTGGAGTGAGGACGGCCCGAGTTTGAGTGTGAAGACGGCTGCGGATACGATCGCACCTACGTGGACAGATGCACAATTAACTGCTTCGCAGATCGGTCAAACGAATATGGTGTTGACATGGACAGCGGCAGTTGACGATACGGCCGTAACGAGTTACAGACTTTATAAGAACGGCAGTCCATTAACGCTTATTGATGGCGATCAAGTGACGAGCTATAAGGTGACTGGCCTTTCTCCGGATACAAGCTATTCCTTCAAGGTTGAAGCGGTCGATGCTGCCGGAAATTGGAGTGACGACGGCCCGAGTCTGAGTGTGAAGACGGCTACGGCTGCTTCCAACACGGGCGGCGGAACGCCGGCGGATCCTGGGCCGAAGGAGCCTGTACCGACAGACCCCGTGCCGACGGATCCCGCACCAACGATTGAACCGGAGAAGCCGACAGTGTCAACACTTCCGAAGGTAGAGCTGACCGACATTGCGAAACACTGGGCAAAACCCGGCATTGAAAAGTCAGTCGAGCTTGGATTCGTTTCCGGGTACAAGGATGGTACATTCAAGCCGGACGGATCGGTCACACGCGCCGAGTTCGCAACGATGATCGCACGAGCCTTGAAGCTGGATACAAGCAACTCAGACATTCAGTTTGCGGACAGTGACTCGACGCCCAAGTGGGCCCTGCCCTTTATTGCGGCAGTAGCAAAGGCGGGTTTCATTTCGGGATATGGGGATGGCACGTTCAAAGCAAATTCGGAATTGACCCGTACCGAATTAGTCGTGATTGTTGTTCGATCGTTAGGACTCAAACCAAGCGCGGATTCACATCTTGAATTTGCGGATGCAGCAGATATTCCCGGGTGGGCTCGGCCTTATATCGCGGCAGCCGCTGAAGCCGGACTCATTCATGGGATGGAGGACGGAAGCTTTATGCCTAATCGTATATCAACAAGGGCTGAAGCGATCACGTTGATCCTGTCCATGCTTGGTCAATCGTAACTGGAAACTTGCACACAAGACGGCGCGATCATATGGAGTCGCACCGTCTTGTGTGTAATTACCGCCGGGTATCCATTATTTAATAAGGGGCGAGGCTCAAGATGAGCAAAGGTATTTCGCTTTCACTTTTCAGAAATCTTTCGTGCTTGCTGACCATTTGTTTGGCGCTGTGCAGTGTCCCGGTCGGTTATGTTGCACCGGTTGCGCATGCCAGCACAACGTCTTCAGCGGATATTTATTTGAAGGGGGACTTGTTATATTCGAATGATATGGATACTGCAGACGGTCTGGTCGGAGTAAGCAAAGATAAATTGACGTATGGCGGGATTATTCAATCCGTAAATATTGACGATCGAACAGCGGTGAAGATAGAGATCGATAGGGACAGCAGCGGCGACTTCTTGGCGTTGGACACCAACTTCAACAAAACCAGCCGCGCCATTGTGGAATTTGATTTGAAAATTCCTACCAGCTCCAATGTTGTAGGCTCATTCGCGTTTGATGCGAATTATAAAGCTTATTCCGATCCGGGAACCTATGCCAATACGCTGTATGATTATGCGCAAATAGGATATATGAACGCTTGGAATAGTATATTTGTGCGGAAATATAATATTGATCCGGATCATTATTCCAACTCCAGCTATACAGACATCAATAAAAGCGTATCCGAGGTTGCCATAAATACTTGGCAACGTTGGCGAGTAGAATATACGGAAACCAATGTAAGAGCCTATGTGAACGGTGCGGAAATTTACAACGGCGATATTGTCGGCGCGTCTCCGTCAGCGCCTGTGGCGCCTCCTGTAGCAGGCTATTTCGGCTTTGGCGTATGGGCGCATGGCAGTTTGCTGTATGTAGATAATGTCAAGGTTTATGAGCTCGAGGTTTTGAAACAACAAATGATCGATGTTTCCGTTGACAACCAGATGCTGCCCGCCGCGATTGACCCGATCAACCGCAAAGCTTTGCTCCATGTGAATAGCGCAAGCAGCGCAGAACTGATGGAGGTAAATCCGAGCTTTACGTTGGCTGAAGGAATGTCGATTGTCAATCCGGTTGGCGCACAAGACTTTTCATCCGGGCCTGTTACTTATACGCTGCAAGACGGGGATGGAGTTGAATACCTGTGGGAAATATCGATCCTATCGACATCCGATCTGTATACCACAATCGCAAGCGAGGATATGACCGTTACCCTCAACAAACAATATCCATCCGTGCTGGATTACCGGTTATCGGACGGAACGATTGTCAATGGTTCCCTGGAATCCTCTCTGAACACCATTTTTATTAATGGAGAAGAATATGGCGTTACAGATGTTGACTTTAGCCAGACAGACTATTCAGCATCGTATAAGCTGTCGATTGATCATGTAGCATTAGGCTCGCTGCAGAAAAATGTTGAAATCACTTATTTGTATAGTGTCGAGGGGACCACGCTTCGCAAGCAGATTGTAAGCATTGCCGGCGATGAGGAGGATCAACCTTTTGTGGTCAAACTGAACGGCGCCTTATTGAGCGTGGATTCAACGAATTCGAGCGCAGCCGTTGCGGCAGCAGGCACCGCTTCCAATAGCGGTCGACCATCCGGTATTTATGTTGATGGATTGTTGAATTCGTTGTCTCCGGTTAAACAAGCCTCCATTAAGTGGCCATTTGTATCGGATGGTTACGCGGTGGCAACGGCATACACGGCGAGTTCCTTCTCGAAGGACGATTTTACAGTTGAAGTAACGGAAAACAACGGCAAGAAAGTCGCTCAGATTTACGATAGTGGTTACATTCACCGGCTTGCGGACGGCGCTCGTCCGGTTAAAGAAAGTGAATTGAACCAATATGATGAGCTTATTTATGACAGCGAGGTTTATATAACCAAGGATGCGAATGGCGACAGCAAGGCGGATTGGCAGGATGCTGCCTTGTGGACAAGGAAGCAAATTCCGCAAATGCCGGCCATATTGCAACAATTTTTTAATGGCGGAAACTGGCATCAAACTCACGGTGCATTTGCAGGAAATGCGGGTGTAAATGCGAGCACAACCCCCAATTTCACGACTGTATTCACAACACCGGAGAGACTTGTTGAATTGCAGAGGCAGGTAATCAATCAGACGGATGGAATGGGCAGGAATGCTTATGCATTCGTTGGCTGGAATGGTATGGGACACGATTATGGCTGGCCTAACATCAATGAGGTCTATTTCAATCCGGCATTAGGAACGGATGAAAGCTTCAAGGCAACACAACAAACGATCAAGGATTACGGCGGAGTTCTGGGCTTCCATCTCAATATGACGGATATGACGACGAATAGCGACTCGTGGAGAAGAGGAAGCACGCAATCGGATTTCGGAAACAGGGATTCGGTCACCAGCTATTATTCATACAGTGCTTTTGGCTGGTCGGCCAATTACATCAACCATTATTCGGATTATAAGTATGCTTTGAACAGACAGGATGCTTTTGTTCAACGTTTCGAAGCCCCGTTGATCCTGTATCAGGATGTTATGCTTGATTATCCGGATTTCGGCAATGGTGTCGCGGAAGAACAATATGCCAAGATGAGAGAAATCGATCATTGGAAGATGTATGGAACTTATGCGGCAACAGAGTTTTATTCGCCGGAAAAGAGAACGAATGGCCAGTTTATATTTAAAAATTATGACAATTCAACTCCCATTGATGAGTTTATTAATGCCGGCCAGACGATATTCCAATCGTACAATGATTACACCAGCTATGAGGCTTCCAAATATATTTGGGGCAGCATGGTGTCGGACAGCTATCGAGCCGGCAATGTAAGTACGCTGTGGACCGGTCAAGGCAGCTTGAACGAATGGATGGAGAATAGCGGGAATCAGACGGGGAATTACCTTGTAAGGGATGCGTTCCTTTACTCTTACCTGAACGGTTATTTGAGACAGAATGAATTGCTGGCCTATCATAAGAATGGGAATATCCATTCAACAACTTGGACAAATGGCGTAGTAATGGAAGCCAACAATGATACGGGGCAGCTATCGCTCAGGAAAAATGGCGTTTTGATTGCGATCCTTGAGTTTGGCCCTGCCAAAAGCAACCATGCTGTACCCATTACGGGAGATGTGTTCATACCTGCTTATGATGGAACGCAAAAGGTGCTCACTTACAGCTTCACCGGCGGCTCGAGATCGTGGACATTGCCGAGTGAAATTGAAGATGTTCAGAGCTTTCGGTTATATGAGCTGACGACCGAAGGAAGAAGATATGTAAAAGATATTCAATCCGAGGACGGCAAAGTTACCCTTCCATATAAGCCATTAACGGGATACGCGTTGGATTATTCAGATCATGCGTCGAGCCCAATCGTGAAGACGAACTGGGCGCTATCGGCCAGCACAACGGCATCGTCCAACCGGTTGCCGACTACAAATATGGATAATCAAGCAGGCTCCATTCATGCTGTTATACCCGCAAGCGACTCTCCAACCGGCAATTGGAGCGATCAACTCAGAAGCTTAAGTGCGAACATGAAAAATCCCGATGGCGACATCCAGTATGCAACCTATGTGTTGAGCGGATATTCGGCAGACGGAGCAATGGATTCCTATTGGTCGCCGAACGTCAACCCTGGCTATGGTCCGGTAGATATGGAAGATGGAGAAGCCTGGTTGAATTATAAGCTCAAAGGTGCTGTCAAACTGAAAGAGATCAAAATACATGAGATCGGAAATACAGGATCCAGCTTCAAATTGCAGGCAGAAGTGGAAGGCGCCTACATCGATATCTATTCGGGTGCTGAAATAGGGGATTTAACAATTGATGTAAGTGACCAGGAAATCATTACGACACAAGTAAAGTTAATGATATACGGCGCTTCATCGAGTGCCCCTAGAATTGCCGAGGTCGGGATTTATGGGGATGCGGTAGAAGCCGAGATCAATCTGGCGTTGAATAAGCCTGCATCGCAAAGCAGCATTTATACCGCTTCACTGTCACCGGCAGTGGCTTCCCGCGCGGTAGATGGCAATACGGATGGGCGATGGGAGAATCAGTCTCTCGCGGCGACTGCCGGCAACGAAGACAACCCTTGGTGGGAAGTGAATCTGGGCAACGAATATGAGATTGGTAAAATCAAATTATTTGCCAGAACGGGAATGGCGTTTGAGTCGACCAGACTTTCTTATGTTGATGTAATAATTATGGATAAAGACGGGAACCCGGTTTGGAGCTACTATCAAGAAACGGAGCCTGATCCCTCGACCACGATTGTTGTTGAAGGTGAAGAGGGAGCAAAGGTTAAAGGCCAATCTGTCAAAATTCAGCAAAGAATGATGGAGGGAAGGGCGAATCAGCCATTAGAAATTGCTGAGGTCGAAGTGTATGCGCCTGTAGTCGAAGCGACGGAGACAACCGACCCGAGTGACCCGGGGACGCCGCCGCCGGGAGGAACAACGCCTGAAGAAACAATACCCGAAGAAGCAACACCCGAAGAAGCAACGCCAGAAGAAACAACACCCGAAGAAACAATGCCCGAAGAAACCAAGCCGGCGGGTGAAGTGTTCAATCACAATGCGGTGAATGTACCCCAACTTATCGATTGGATAGAAACGAAGGTGTCTGAGGCCAACCAGTCGCAAACAACAATAGATTTTGCGGACACGTCGGGCCACTGGGCGAAGAAAACGATTGATACTTTTGCAAAGCTTGGCGTTGCAGCTGGTTATGAAAACGGAACCTTCCAGCCGAATGGCTCCATTACCCGTGCAGAGTTTGCCGTATTCATCGCTCGTATATTTGATATCGAAGGCAACTCCAACCGTGCCGGAGCTTTTAACGATATTGGCAATCACTGGGCCAAGCTTGAAATCGAGAAGCTTTTCAACGCCGAAATCCTCAGTGGCTATGGCGATGGATCGTTCAAGCCCGATCAAGAGATCAGTCGGGAAGAAATGGTCGTCATCTTGTTGCGAATGATCGACTTAAGCCTGACCCGCAAGGATTTGACGAAAGGCAACTTCGCTGATATGGCAGATGCCAGCACTTATGCGGCGCAACAAATCAAGGAAGCGGCAGAGGCTGGCATTATCAGCGGCAAGAGCGGCGGGATATTCGATCCGAAGGGAAAAGCTACGCGTGCAGAGGCTTTGACGGTCATTCTGAACCTGTTGAAGCTGGATCCCCAAATCAAATCTTTGCTGGATAAGCTTTAAAGAAAAACAATCAAAGTGTTAGCAGCAGCCGATTGCAGCATCGGTATAGTGAAGGAGCCAACTGATCGTGAAAATGCCAACTAAACAACATGATCTTACATTCCAACAGGAGATCAAACGTTGGGATGAAGCGTTGCCGCTCGGAAATGGAAAGGTGGGTTGCCTGATATGGGGGAATGCCGAGAAGCTGCGGTTCAGTCTGGATCGGGCTGACTTGTGGGACACTCGTCCGGCTCCAGAGGTGCTGGATCCAGGCTTCAAGTACAGCAGCTTGGTCGACTTGGTTGATCAAGGCGACCAGGCCTCCATCTCGCGGAGGTTCAGCGATTTCTTCACCCAATATCCATATCCGACGAAACTGCCGGCAGGACGGATAGAATGCATTGTCGGACATCACGCGGATAACATGAAGTTCAAACTGAATATCCGTGAAGCTCTGGCAGAGGTAGAGTGGCATTCGGAGGGGAGTATGCATCGGCTGGAAAGCTTTTTGCATGCGGATACCGGTCTCGGGCATATTCGGCTGCAGGGCGAGAAGGCAAATTTGACACAGCTTCAGTTAGTCTCGCCTGATTATTCCGGCGCTTATGCCGTACGCGAAGACGAGCAATCTTCATTTGATATTTCATTGGCTTCGCTGGGTTATCCGAATGCCGAATTTTCTTCCGACGGCAATACGGTGTGGTTCTGTCAGCAGACGAACCACGATCTGGTCTATGCGATTGTCATTGCCCGGCGTCAGTATTCCGAGGAGGCGATAGAGTGGGTATACCAATTCGCTGCAAACCTGGATGGAGAGGATTGGCTTGAGCAGGCGATAGGGAACGTACGGTCTGTTGCAGCGGGTTATGCGAGTGCACGGAGCGGGCATGCGGCTTGGTGGCGGCAATACTGGCAACAAAGCACGTTGACCGTATCCGAATTCGAGATAGAGAAGATGTGGTATGTAACCAATTACTTATTCGGATCGTGCTCGCGCAAAGGCGCGCCTCCGATGCCCCTGCAAGGCGTATGGACTGCGGATGAAGGATACTTGCCTCCCTGGAAGGGCGATTATCATCACGATCTGAATACACAAATGTCATACTGGCATTACCTGAAGGCGAATCGCCTGCGGGAAGGTGAAAGCTTCATTGATTTTTTGTGGAGCTTGCGTCCTGTCGCCAGGGAATTTGCGCAGACATTCTACGGGACTTCCGGGATCAATCTGCCATCGGTTATGACGATAGAGGGGCAGCCTCTCGGCGGCTGGGCGATGTATTCCTTAAGCCCGACCAACCAGATCTGGCTATGTCAGGCGTTTGATCACTATTGGCTCTATACCGGCGATCGCGAATTTCTCGAAACGCAAGCCTATGTCTACATGAAGGAAACGGCCATGTGCTTGCTGGATCTGTTGAAGCCCGGCGAAGAGGACAAGCTGTATCTGCCATTATCCAGCACTCCGGAAGTTCATGACGATTCTTTGCGGGCATGGCTCACGCCTAACAGCAACTACGACTTGTCATTGCTGAGATACTTGTTTGCGCGTCTGGAGCAATTATCCCGCTATCTAGGCCTGGAAGAGGAGGGGGAACGGTGGAATAGCACGCTGTCCCGACTTCCGGATCTGGCGGTTAATCAGACTGGACTCATGCTTGCCTCAGATGAGGAACTGACGGAGAGTCATAGGCACTTCTCGCATGCCATGGCAATCTATCCTTTGCAACTGTTGGACTATCGCCGTTCGGCAGAGGACAAGGAGATGATCGATCGGACGATCGTCCATCTTGAACGGCTTGGCAAGGGCTACTGGTGCGGCTACTCCTTTGCGTGGATGGCAGCCCTGTACACGAGGCAAGGCAATGGTGAAGCTGCCCGGCATCATCTGCAGCAATTTTGGAAATATATGTGCTCCCCGAACGGGTTTCACCTCAACGGCGATTACAAGGTTGCAGGCATCACGCAATTTCACTACCGCCCGTTTACATTGGAGGGAAATATGGCGGCCGCGGATGCCTTGCAGGAGATGCTGCTGCAGACAAATAATGGCGTCATTCGGCCTTTTCCCGCTGTTCCGCGCGAATGGCTGGAGAATGGCGTGGAATTTGAGCGTTTCAGAGGCGAAATGGGCATCGTTGTATCGGCTAAGGCATTGCGCGGAAAAGTTGAGTTTGTAAAATTGAAAGCGGAACGGGACGGGGTATACAAACTGGAGAATCGGTTCGCAACGGAACAGTTGCTGGTGGTTGCTGAGGAACGCTCATGTGTCGTGCAAGCTCCGGTCCATTCAGAGCTGTCCATTTCGCTGCTGGAGGGGCAAAGCTGTACCATAACGAGCTTTGTAAGTAAAGAATCAATCTCTGCCCAATTGAATATCAACAAGGGCTGAAGCGATCACGTTGATTGAAACACCCCCCCTTTTGGAAACAGCGCGGCTGTATACGGCCGCGCTGTAATTGGTTGATGTGTGGAGCGATCAGGCTGCCTGAAGTCAGGGAGAAGAGAAGTCCAATCCCATCACTGCGCCTTAATCCTTTCGCGCAAGGCCGTGTTATAAACGCGCAGCAGCGTCGTTCGGCCGGGACGGACGTTGTCCGCTTCCTGCAAGGCGCGGTCCCTAAGCGAGGAGTCGATGCCGAGCCCAGCGATATCGACGGGGCCGTGTACGGTGCGCAGCAGAGACCGGATCGTCTGTGCGTCCGGCAATGCCGCGATCATCCGGAGGATGGTCGGCCAGTGCGCGATGGCCGCTTCGATTGCGGCATGGGGGGCGCTTATGGATCCCGGATTCGGCTGATCGCGAAGCAGGGCATGACCCGAATCCTGGGCGGGCGCCTGATCCCGAACATGCTTCTCAGTCTGAATCCGATCCCGAGCTTGTTCCTGATCTCCGGTCCAGGGCAGTCCCTCGTCGGCTATTCGCTTGTACGTATCGGCGATAATGGCGCAGGCGACGCCTACTTTGGCGCCGTGGAGCAACTGCCGCCTGCCGGTGCGGATGAAGTCCATCTCCCAATAATGAGACAGGTGATGCTCCGCGCCCGATGCCGGATGGGACTGTCCGAGGATCAGCATGGCGATGCCCGATTCGATGAGCGCTTGCATCAGAACGGCCACGCCCTCGGGGGTGCAGCGGCCAATCTCGTCCGCGTTGTTCACGCAAGATGTCAACGCGCGCTCGGTCATCTCGCAGACGAACGGGTCGAACGGCTCGCCTGTGGTCAGGCTGCCGAATCGCCAGTCGAAGAGCGACGTATATTTGCCGAGCATGTCGCCGAATCCGGCGGCGACCATGGCCGCCGGCGCTGCGGAGAGAATGTCGAGATCGGCGAAGATGGCGGCGGGCCCGACCGCGGGGACGGTGATCTTGTCCCCGCGAATAATGAGCGGCGCCCCCTTGGACGTGAAGCCGTCGACGGAGGGGGCTGTCGGAACGGAAAGGAACGGGATACGCGACGTATAAGCCGCATAACGCACGATATCGTGTACGGTCCCGGACCCGAGCGCCACGCACGCGTCCGCGGATTGGCGCTGAATTTCCAGCAGCACTTGCACAACGGACGCTTCGTCGGCGACGACATCGCCCGCCGCGTTCGGATGAAGGATGACGGTGCTTGAAGGAATGCCCGCTTGCTTCAGAACGGGCAGGACGGCTTGACCGGCTGCCTCCAGGCAAGAGGGGTCCGTGACGAGCACGAGCTTGTCGTAGCCGGATTGGCGAACGAAATCTGCCAACCCGCGTGCGGCTCCGAAATCGAGCGCGATGACCGCCGGCAGTCCGATATCCGCCGCCGACTTGCCCGCCGCCGTCAGCTTGTCCTTGATTGCCGCGAGTAGATCGTTCATGATAATTTTCCCTCCTCCAGGTACTGGCGCAAATCCGCCAGTGAATGCCAGATCAGATCCGGCCGATGTCCGTCATGACCGGCTGCGTCTTCGCGCGTAGTCGAACCGGTAAGCACGAGTGCGGATTTCATGCCGTGGCGGCCTGCGAGCGCGATATCGGAAGACATGCTGTCTCCGATCACCATGCATTTGTCCGGTGGCAGACCGAGCACTTGCAGCGCGGCATCCGCCATGATCGAGGACGGCTTGCCGACGACGACATCCGGATCTTTGCCGGTGGAGTAGGCAATCGCGCCGATCATGCCGGCGACATCAATGCAATCTCCCTCCTCCGTCGGCACCATCCGGTCGGCGTTCGTGGCGATGATGTTCGCTCCGCCGCGCACAGCCCTGAATGCCTGGTTCAGATCCCGGTAAGTAAGCGTTTCGTGCAGGGTGATGACGAGCCATCCGGCAGCCTCCGGACGCGGCGCCAGCGGGATGCCGAATGTCGACAATTCGTCCTTGAGCCCTTGCTCGCCAAGCACCCATACGGAGCTGCCTGGATGATGGTCCCGCAAATACATAGCGGTCACGGTCGACGTCAGCAGCAGCGTTTCCGGCGGCACTTCCAAGCCCATCTGTGAGAGCTTGTCCCTGCACATGGCGCGGGAGAAGTTGCCCCGGTTGCTGACGAATACGAAACGTTTGCCTAATCTGGCGATCAGCCGGAGCGTATCCGCCGCGCCTTCAATCAATCGGTCGCCCCGGTAGACCGTTCCGTCCAGGTCGATCAGGAAGCCTTCAATGTGATCTGGCATGAGGTGTCCTCGCTATTCTCGTGATATGTTTTGGCCTTGGAATGATAGTGGCCCGGGTCAAATAACCTGTGCAGGCAGAGGCGGCAGCGTAACGGAACTCAGGAGCCTTAATCGGCAATAAAGGGTGTTTTGGAAAAGCTAACGGAACGGAGGGTCCTTATCAGCGGCAAACGTGGCCAAAATCACTGTAAAACCGCAGAATAACGGCGCTGTGTTCCGTTAAAATCCAGAGCGGAACCCGCTTCACCGGATAAGAGCGCTGTGTTCCGTTACGACGGATGGCCAGGCGAAAGAGCGACGCTTCGTGCGCAATGCATGCTGCTATCCATTCATCGACAGTCTCCTAAATGGGGCAATTCCGTCCCGCAGAAACTCCAAGCGCCGAATTACCCAACTAAACCCTCTTACTCGGGACAAGGTGTATTTTTAGCAACAATGTTCCGGAATACAGCCTATGTATATTGTCCGGTCGTTTGCTGTCGTTTGTCAACATTTGTTTGCGATTGTCCGTGTTTGTATTCGGCAACATATGTTGCTGTTTGATGGTCGAATTCTCCCCTTATTCCGCAACGATTACCCGCGTCCGGGGGAGGGATTGCAGGAACGCGCGATTCGCGCGCGCGTCCGTCACCAGGGTATCGATATCCGCCGCGTGGATCGAAGTGGCGATCGATTGACGCCCCAGCTTCGTATGGTCCAGCAGCGCGACGACTTCCGCGGCGTTGGCGCTCATCGCTTTCTTCAATTCCGCCTCGTAAGGGCTGAAGTCCGTCATGCCGGCTTTCAGCGAGAAGCCTTCGGCGGACGTGAAGAACAGGTCGGCGTGAATGTCCTGCAGAATGCTTCTGCCGAGCAGCCCTTCGATCGTCCGCGACGCGGGACGCAAGATACCGCCGATCAGGATGACATTGATTTTCGGATTTCGATTCAGCTCCATCGCCGATTCCAATCCGTTGGTGACGATCGTCAGGTAGTCCATGCCGACCAGTTGCCGGGCGAGCTCCAGCGCGGTGGAACTGGCGTCCAGCAGAATGCATTGGCCGCGGCTCACAAGCTTCGCGGCAGCTCGTCCGATCGCCGATTTCTCCGCGGGGTTGAGCTCGCTGCGGGAAGCGAACGGGACCGATGCCGCGCCGTAGCGATTGCGAGGCGGCACCGCGCCGCCATGCGTCCGTTCGAGCAAGCCCTCTTCCTCCATAATGCGCAAGTCGGTGCGGAGCGTGCCTTCCGAGATGCCGAGCTCCGCCGCCAGATGCTTGACCGTCACTTGCTGATGCTTGTTCAATTGACCGACGATATAGTCCCTTCGCTGTGCAGCAAACATCGATAGCACCCTCCAGTGGCGATCCCATATGTACTAATATAACGGAAAGCGAAGGAAAATGACAATAAACAGCAGGCGGCCGAGCCCCCTTGGCGAGGCGGCGCCTGCTGAATGTCACAGTCCGGCCATTCCCGGCGGGGCTCTTGACGTATGTCACCGTCTGGCCAATCCGGGCGGGACACCGCCTGCCGCGCGTCGCGATTACAAGATGAGGACCGATTCGATCGTCCGCAGCGGCACTTGGTCCGACTTGGCCGTTCCCCATGCCGGCGGCTCCAGACGGAGCGGCGCGAGCGGCTCGATCGGACCGAAAGGCGCGAGCGGTTCGACCGGCACGAATGGAAGGTTTGCGGTTGTTTGCGGCTTTCGGTTGCGGGATTGGATCCGGGTGCGCTTGGCGCGCCGTCCGGCGGTGCTTCTGGAAAAAGCGGCTGTTGCTGGTTTGTTAAGGCTGTCTCCGTTTAAGATGAGGGCGCCCTTGCGGCATGCCGTCATTCGGCCGACAATGCGCCTGCCGTCTTTCATGAGCAGACAGACCGGCATGCCGCAATAGGGGAGCAGTTGTTTTTCCAACGGTTCAACACGACATTCGAACAAAGCCTCCCCCTCCTTTCCTTGAAGTGTTCGCCTCATTCTATGTTGATCAGGGCGAACGTGTATGGACGAATACCCGGCACGACTATATTTTTTGTTCCTGAAATTTCCACGGCATACATGGCAATAGCGATGTCATTATGCTACACTACTTAACAAGAAAAATCGGCATTCCGTCTGGGCACCGGGCGGTTCCGACAGGGAGAACGATGAGGCATATGACGGATAGAAGATCGGAAGTTTCCGCGCATGAAGCGGTCTACTTTATTTTCGGGGCGACCGGAGACCTGGCGAAGCGCAAGCTGTTTCCCGCCCTCTACAGCTTGTATCGCGAAGGCAAATTGGGAGAACGCTTCGCAGTCGTCGGATTGGCTCGCCGTCCGCGTACGGAGCTGCAGTTCCGCGACGACGTGCATGAATCGATCCGCGAGTTTTGCCGGTACAAGCCCGGCGAGTCGGAAGACTGGGATGCGTTCGCCGCGCACTTCAGCTACCAATCGCTCGATATCGGCAACGTGGACGGGTTCCGTCAATTGAAGAGCCATACGGAGGAGCTGGAGGCGAAGTTCGGCATCCCCGGCAATCGCCTGTTCTACCTGGCGCTGGCGCCGGAGCTGTTCGGCACGGTGTCCCACAGCTTGCGTGACGGCGGCATGCTGGAATGCGCCGGGTGGCATCGCCTTGTCATCGAGAAGCCGTTCGGCTACGATTATCCGTCCGCGCACCTGTTGAACGAGGAAATCAGCCGCGTGTTCAAGGAAGAGGAAGTATTCCGCATCGACCACTACCTCGGCAAGGAAATGGTGCAGAACATCGAGATGATCCGGTTCGCGAACGCGTTCTTCGAGCCGCTGTGGAACCGGAACCATATCGCCAACGTACAGATTACGCTGTCCGAGACGGTCGGCGTCGAAGAACGCGGCGCCTATTACGACAAGTCGGGGGCGCTCCGCGATATGGTGCAGAACCATATGCTGCAGATGCTGACGATGATCGCGATGGAGCCGCCGAGCCGCCTCGACCCGGAGGACATCCGCGACGAGAAGGTGAAGGTGCTGCGGTCGGTCCGCAGGTTCGCTTCGGCCGACGACGTGCGCAGCCGGATCGTGCGCGGTCAGTATGCGCAAGGATCGCTCAAGGGCAAGGAGCTGAACGGCTACCGCCAGGAGGACCGCGTCGATCCGGCATCGGTGACGGAGACGTTCTTCGCCGCTCGCGTGTTCGTCGACAATTTCCGCTGGGCCGGCGTGCCGTTCTATGTACGGACCGGCAAGCGGCTGCCGGTGAAGTCGACGGAGATCGTCATCGAGTTCAAGAATGTGCCGAATAACGTGCTGTTTGCCCGCAGACAGGATCTTGCGCCGAATTTGCTGGTCATTCGGGTCAATCCGATGGAAGGCATCTACATCAAGATTAACGCGAAGAAGCCGGGCAACGACATGAGCATCCAGCCGGTCGCGATGGAGTTTTGCCAGAGCTGTCAGATCGGCATCAACACGCCGGAGGCGTACGAGCGGCTCATCTTCGATGCGGTCCGCGGGGATTCGACGTATTTCACGAGGTGGGATGAGCTGGCGGCGGCTTGGCAGTTGATCGATCCGATCGCCGCGGCTTGGCAAGAATACGGCATCGAGCCCGCGCTGTATCCGGCAGGATCGTGGGGACCGCCGCAAGCCGACAAGCTGCTGCACGAAGACGGCTTCCACTGGTGGCCGGTGAACGGACAAGAGGAAGACAACGTGATCTGGGTGACGAATTCGGAGAAATAAGCGGTTGCGCATGTGCTAATGTGTGCGGATAGGGAGGACTTGACGTTGGCAATGGTCTCGGGTACGGGCATGAGCACGAGTGCGAGTACGAATCTGGGTCGAATCATTGACATCAGCATGACGATCGAAGCGGGTATACAAGTATGGGAGAACGACGAACAGAAGAAACCGGGCATTGCGAACGTCTCGAATCACGATCAGGGCCTGCCGCACGAGAGCCGACTGGACATGAACGTACATACCGGCACCCATGTGGATGCGCCGCTGCATATGCTCGCCGGCGGAGAGACCATTGAGACGATTACGCTCGAGCAGTTGTGCGGACCGGCAAGGGTCGTCGATTTGACGCACGTGAAGGATCATGTCGGCAAATCGGATCTGGTGCCGTTTTCGATCCGGCGCGGGGAGCGAATCCTGTTCAAAACTTCCAGCTCGTACAGCGACAGCTTCGACCCGGCGTTTCCGTTTCTGGATGCGGAGGGTGCGGCTTATTTGGCGGAAATCGGCGTGGCGCTTGTCGGAACGGATGCGCTGGGCATCGAGCGTGCGCAGCCGCAATTTCCGACGCATCGGACGTTGATGCGCGGCGGTGTCGTCATCGTCGAAGGACTGCGGTTCGCGCATGTGGAGCCGGGCGGCTACACGCTTGTGATCGCGCCGCTCAAGCTTTCCGGCATCGACGCTGCTCCCGCCAGGGCGTTCTTGCTGGAGGATTAGACCGGAAGCTTGACGGTATCTTCGTCGCCGAGAAGCTCTTGCTGTTGCTGGAATACTTAGTACGGAAGCTAGCCAGCATCGACGGGGCGTTCTTGCTGCCAGTTTATCGCGGGATCGATCGTATCGTCTGTTGAGGCAGAACCTCGTACTAGCGGGGTTTTTCTGCGTTATACGAAGGCAACTTTCCGTGCGGAGACACAGCATCCGATTTCGCTCCAACTGAATTATTGCAAATGAGCAATAAAATAAGAGCGGATCGGGCGGAAGCGGTCGAGTTGTTGCTTTCAAGCAATAAATAGGGCTGTTTGCATGAGGGGGAGCCCTATAGGGCTTGAATTATTGCTCTATAGCAATAATTACCGTGCGATGGCCGTTCAACGTCAAAAGTTATTGCTTAAATGCAACAATTCCGCCTGTGTGTTACGACGTTCGGTGGAACTGTGCCTATGTTGTTGCGTTATCAGGAATGGTCAGTCCGTGAGGAAAAATGGAGGTATGGTGGAATTATGCTGTATCGGATGCTGGAGCGGTGGGGCGGGGCGGTACACCGATTTCGTTGGGCGATTATCGTGACATGGGCGATTGCGATCGCGGCTGCGGGGACGCTGTCCATCCGCTACTCGGACGTGCTGAGCGGCGGCGGGTGGGATATTCCGCACAGCGATTCGTTGAAGGTCAAGCATACGCTCTCCGAGCAGTTCGACGGCCGTTCCGCCACATCGCTCATCCTGGTATATCGGGACGGAGCGCATGCGGCGGATACGCGCGAATTTGCGGACGGGTTGCGCAGCGCGGTGGAGTTCGTCGGCAAGGAAGAAGGCGTTGTCGGCACCTACTCGCTGCTGGATGCGGCGGATGCGCTCAAGCCGGGCATGATCGGCAAAGATGGCCATACGACATACGCATTCGTGAACATGGACATCGAAGAGGATTACGCCATCAATCGCATGCCGGACGTGCAGCAGCAGTTGGGCGCGTTCGCGCGGGATCGTGGTGTGGAGACCTACTTGATCGGCGCTTCGGCGCTATGGGGCGATGCAGCCGTCTATTCGCAAGAAGGGCTGGCCAAGGCGGAAATGATCGTGTTCCCGCTCGTGTTCCTCATTTTAATGCTGGTGTTTCGGAGTCTGATGGCGACCATCACGCCGATCATCGTTACCGTTGCGGCGGTCGTGGCAGGGCTTGGCGTCATCTATTACATCGGTTCCCACATCGAAATCTCGGTATTCGTCACCAACTCCGCCTTGATGCTGGGCATGGGCGTCGGCATCGACTATTCGCTGTTCATGGTCAATCGCTTCAGGCTGGAGCTGGACGCCGGCCGCGACGTGAATCGCGCGATGGCGATCGCGATGCGGACGTCGGGGCATACCGTGCTGTTCTCCGGCATCACCGTGCTCGCGGCCATGACGGCTCTGTTCGTCGTGGAGTTGCCGGCCGTCAAGGCGATCGCCTTCGGCGCGGTGACGGTCGTTATCTTCGCGGTTCTGGCGACGCTGAGCTTGCTGCCGGCCGTGCTTGTTATGTTGGAGAAACGAATCAACAAAGGGCGCATCCACCTGCCCGCAATGTTCGGGAGACGGGCGACAGGACGCGAATCGCTGTGGCGGCGTTTGGCTGCAGCCATGATGCGCAGACCCGTCGTCTTCCTCGGCGTATCGATCGTCGTGATGGGCTTCTTCACCTTGCCGATCGGCGGAATGAAGCTGAACACGAACGAAGTCGATATTTTGCCTGCGGTATCGCCTGCCCGGATCGGCTTCGAGATGTACGAGCGCGCCTTCGGGACAGAAGGCACGTCGACGAATACGCTTATTGTCCGGTCGGTTGCGAGCGAGGAGGGGAATGCGGACGCGCCGGCAGACTCGGGGGCAAGCTCGGGATCGGATTCGGTCAAGACGGAGGATGCAAGCTCGGGTTCGAATGTGACCAAATCGCTCCGTCCGGAGACGCTCGCCTATTTCATGAAATTGCAAGCCGAGTTGTCCGAACTGGACGGTGTGAAACGAGCAACTTCCGTCCTGTCGTTCTTGCCGGGCATGGAACCGGCGCAGGCCGCGGCATTGCTGAGCGGCGATCCCTCAGGTTGGCCGGCGGGGCTCAGGCCGATGATAGACCGCTACGTCAGCCGCGACGGCCAGACTTTGGTGATGGATATCCAGTTCGCTTCGGAAGGGGCGAGTGCCGAGAGCATGCGGCTGGCGGAGCGGATTCGGGATGAGATCGTGCCGGCATCGGAGCCTCCCGCTTCGCTGTCCATCACGTTAGGCGGCGAAACAGTGCAGGCGATGGAGATGAACGGGGCCATTTATGATGCCTTCATTCCGACACTGCTTATCATGCTGGGGCTGATCTACTTCATATTGCTCATTACGTTCCGCAGCGTTCTTCTGCCGCTGAAGGCGATCTTGATGAACTTGCTGTCGGTCGGCGCCACATTCGGCATCGTGACCTGGGTGTTTGCGGACGGGCACGGTATCGAGCTGTTCGGCGCCGTGGCGAGTGGGTACATCAGCAATTTCATACCGCTATTGATGCTCGCGCTGTTGTTCGGGCTCAGCACGGATTATGAAGTGTTTCTGGTAAGCCGCATCAAAGAACACTACGAGGAATCGGGCGATAACGAGGAGAGCGTGGCGGTAGGATTGGAAGCGACCGGGCCGCTCATCACCGGCGCGGCCTTCCTCATGATCGCGGTGTTCACCGGTTTTGCATTCTCTTCGATGCTGCCGATTCAGACGCTCGGCTTCGGCATGGCAGTCGCTATCCTGTTGGACGCTTCGCTCGTGCGGATGATTATCGTGCCCGCGGCGATGAAGCTGCTCGGCAATTGGAATTGGTGGCTCCCCGGCACCCGCCATCGCTCGCGCGGATAGATGACACAATCGTCTATCCGCCCGCTTGACCGCCGCTCGCCCGTTAACTGTCCGTCGATAGACGAAGCAAAAGGTATCGCAGTTCAATTTATAAATCCATAATATATATATTTAATATTAAATATACATAATTTACTTCTAAATACCTTAATTATTGTTAAGTAATCGGTGCGAGCGATAAAACGCTAAAGCAAACCATGGATCGCTGGCAGTCAGGTGGATACGGAGTCGAAAGTGTGAATTAAATTATAATTTATTTGAATGATATTAAATTGTTTGCCCTCCGCCGCGATGTTAGTATGGGGTCATCACTTGAAGAAAGGAGGGGCTTGCAGATGGCTTCCGCTCCCATTACTTACGCTGCGTTCATGAAACATTGCAGAAAAGAGACGACAATTGACGAATTGGGCAAACTGGTGAGCGGGCTCGGATTTAACGGCATCGAGTTGGCGGTCAGGCCCGGATATCAAGTGGAACCGGAAGATGCGGAGAAAGGCATTCCGGCTGCAGCCGGCCAACTTGCGGCATACGGGCTGAGAATGGTGAGCGTTGCCGCAACGCCGACGGAAGCCGTACTGGCAGGCTGTCAAGCAGCCGACGTACCAATCGTCAGAGTGCTGAAACCGATCGATCTGACATTGGGCTACGATGCATCCATCGAACGGATCAAGCAAGAGATGAAAGCGCTATCACCATTATGTGAGAAGTACGGTGTGGCCATCGGCCTTCAGAACAGCAGCGGCGCCATGATCGCCAGTTCCATGGAACTGAGCAGTTTCGTCCGCAATTTCAGTCCGCAAGCGGCAGGGGTTGTCTGGGACAGCGCGCACAGTGCGCTGTGCGGAGAAGAACCGGAGCAAGGTTTGAGCATGATTTGGGATCGTCTGAAAATGGTAAATTTGAAAAATGCCTACTATCGGCGAACGAATGGCTTTGAGTCTCCGCCCGTATGGGAAAAATATTTCACAACGGGTGAGCACGGGCTCTCCGATTGGCGGCGGGTTGCCGCTTACCTGAAGGCGCACCGCTACTCGGGCGCAATTTGTTTGGCCCACGAATATTCGGATCAAGCGCAAATTTTAAAGTTTTTGAAGCATGATCTGGCCTACGCTCGCACGCTTCTCGACAGTTGACAGAACTGGTGGATGCGATTACGACACGAACCTGGGGGAAAGTATGCCATGAATAAACATTCGCGCTTCAAGTTAAAAACCGGCTTGATTTACTGTTTGGTGCTGGCTTTCTCGTGCACGATTGTACTGGCAGGATGCTCGAAGTCCGAGAACACCGCGAACCCGCAATCGTCCGGTTCCGCTTCTTCTTCGGCCCCGTCCGCTTCGCCGGACAAACCGAAAGACCCGGTTACAATCAATTTCTGGTATGAAGGCTCCGGCCCGGAAAGAACCGAGTTGTATGAAGGGATTGTGAAAGAGTGGAACGCCCTTCATCCGGAAATTATCGTCAAAGGCACCTATTTGGCAATCGATACCGCGCTTGAGAAGCTCAAGGTTTCGATCGCGGGCGGCGTTACGCCGGATATCGTCACTCTCCAGCCTTCCATGCTGGCAGAATTGTTTATGCAGGATGTTTTTTTACCCTTGGATGAGAAATTCAATGCATGGGATGAGAGCAAATTTTTCATTAAGGACTATCTGGACGTCGTAAGAGGCGCAGACCCGGAAGGCAGACTGCTTGGCGTGCCGCAGGCCGCAAACATGTACGGCATCTGGTACCGGGCGGATGTGTACAAAGATAGGGGGCTTGCATCGCCGGGAGAATCCTGGGACACATTCTTTGCCGATATTGAGAAATTAACGGACAAGTCAACCAACACGTATGGACATACGATAAGAGGCGGAAGCACGTCGGTGATTCAAGTGCTGAACCCATTGATTGCGTATGTCGGATTGTCCGAATTTTTTGACGCAGACGGCAAGGCGCAGATTTTGAGAAGCCCGGAGGCCGTCGCGTTTATCAATAGGTACGCGGATGTGTTCAAGAAAGGGCAGGCGCCGCAGTCTTCCTTGACGGCCAGCTTCAAAGAGATGGCTTCCGACTTCGTATCGGGCGTGTCCATGTCTTATATCCACAACCTGGGGTCGTTCGAGACGGTCGGCAAGTCGTTCAAGCCTGATCAATATGGATTAGCTATGTTCCCTAAGTCGCCATCGACCGGGAAATATACCGGGGCCCAGCCTACTGTAAAGGTGAACGCGATTTTCAAGCAGTCCAAGCATCCGGAAGAAACCTGGGCATTCATGGAGTTCCTGGCTTCGAATGAGTCCAATTTGGCGATCAATCAGCTGATCGGCGAATTGCCCGTCCGTCAAGACACGATGGAATCCGAGTGGGTCCAGTCTGCTCCGCATCTGAAGGAAGTCACCCCGTTCTTGGCTGCCAGCGATAAGTTGCTCGTACAGGTTCCGAACTACTTGGCCGAGTATAACGCAATCACGAAGACGATCGGAGAGCCGGCTTTCCAAGCCGTGTTGACCGGAGGCATGACGGCGGAAGCTTTCCTGGAGAAGCTGGCAACGGAATTTGAGAAGGCTTATGCCGCACAAGTGAAATAAGAAGCGATCGGAACGGAGAACGCATATGAATGCAGCGATGAAGCATCAACAAGGCCAAGGTGTGAAAATTTCGGCCGCCATCAAGCCGAATGCTTCGGATGAAGAGATCAGCCTGCTGCGGCAAATCGGGGTTTCCTATTGCTACACGTGGATTGAGCCGGAACAGATGAATGTCGACTTCCTGGAGAGTCTCAAGGAACGGTGCGCGCGGTACGGCATCACCTTGTTCAATGTCGGCATCGCGCATTACGGCAAGTCGGCGGCCATTCAGTTGGGATTGCCCGAACGGGACGAGCATATCGAGCAATTCAGCGAGCTTCTCCGCATCTTGAGCCGGGTCGGCATCCATACGACGACCATTACCTGGGAGCCTAGCGGGTACGGCGCGCTGTGCACGACGGCGGACGGCCGAGCCGGAAGCAGATTGTATTCACCCGTCGGCAGAGGCGGGTCGATGACGAGGGCTTGCGATTACGCGATATTGAAGGACATGCCGTTCACGCACGGAAGGGAATATGCCAGGGATGAAATCTGGGCGAACTTCGCCTATTTCCTGAAGAAGGTCATGCCCGTTGCCGAGCGGGAAGAAGTCCGCATCTCGCTGCATCCGAACGACCCGCCCGTCGCAACGGCCAGGGGCATTGCCTCCTTAATTGCCTGCATGGACGATTACCGCAGGGCATTCGAGCTTGCAAGCAGCGATTTCTTCGGCATGGAGCTGTGCGTCGGTTGTTGGCTGGAAGGCGGGCACGCCAGCTTCGGCGATATTCGCAAGGGCATTCGGGAGTTCGTCAAGGCGAACAAAGTGTTTATCGTTCACTTCAGGAATGTGTCCGGCGTCATGCCTTATTTTACGGAAACGTTCGTGGACGACGGCTATGCGGATATGTATGAGATCATGAAGTTTTTCGTCGAAGCCGGATACAGCGGGACGCTCGTACTGGATCATGCGCCCACGATTGTGGGGCAGGGAGACAGCGGCGATGCGCTGACAACCGTGTATTCGCTGGGCTATATCAAGGCATTGCTGAAAGCGGCGGAGGCGGAAGTCGAGCGCTGACAGCGGTTGTCCACAATCCGCATCGGGGAGGGCGCGGCGGGCCATCCGTCATGCCGGCCTTGGTGCGGACCGTCGGCTCGATGCGAAAATGCCGAATTTCGAACAACTGAAACAACCTGTCGAGGAGTGAAACATCATGGCATTGGTAACTTTGGAACAGCTGCAAAATGAAATTGCGCGCGTGCTCCTCAAATATGGCGTCCGGGAAGACAAAGCGCGCCTGGTATCGGCCATCTATGCCGAAAATTCGCTGGTCGGCGTCTACTCTCACGGAGCGAACATCTTCGTCAATACGTGCAAAAGAATGACGGAAGGCACGATTGACGTGAACGCCGAACCCGAGAAAGCGGGGGGACTGGGCGGGTTCGAGAGATGGGACGGGAACAAGGGGATCGGGCCGTACAATGCCTATCTGTGCGCCGCGCGCGCCGTCGAGTTGGCCAGAGAGCACGGCATCGGCTGCGTCTCCTTGCGAAACACCAACCATTGGGGCCGGGCCGGCAAATACACCTCGCTGATCGCCGACAATGGCATGATCGGGATGTGCGCGACGAACGGCACCTCCTGCATGGCCACCTGGGGAGGCACGACCAGCAGAATCGGGAACAACCCGATGTCGATCGCCGTTCCTCGGGAAGGCGGCAACGTCGCGGTGGACATGGCGTTCTCCCAGTTCTCCTTCGGGCAGCTCAACAACCATAAAGCGGCGGGAAAATTATTGCCTGTGCTGGGCGGCTACGACGCAGACGGCACAATGACGAACGACCCGAACCCGGTGATCGAGACGCGCAAATTGCTGCCTGTCGGTTACTGGAAGGGAGCCGCTTTCGCCACGCTGATCGACCTGGTCGTCGCTTCCGCGGCCGTCGGCAATACGACGAAGCAATTGGACGAGATCGGCACGGACATGTATATGTCGCAAATTTTTATCGCCATCCATTTCTCGGCCATTGGCGGCAGCGAGGAAGCGAGGCAGATTGTCGAAGACACGCTCGCCTATGTGAAGGATACCGAATTGGCGCCTGGCTTCGAATCCGTCAGATTCCCCGGCCAATCGTTGATCGACACCCGGAAGAAAAATTTGCGGGACGGCATTCCGCTAAGCGATGCCGTATGGGAGAAATTGCTGGCATTGTAACGTTGCCGAAGGAGGGCGGCAAGACAGGTGGAAGCGATCACGTTATATACGAGCCGGCATGCGGATTCCGACCGCCTGTTCTATGACAGGTTTACGGAGCAGACCGGGGTTGCGGTCCGGGCGGTGACCGGCGGGAGCGAGGCATTGATCGCGCGGCTGGAAGCGGAAGGCAGCCGCACGGCGGCGGACCTGTTTGTGACCGGGGATGCGGGCAATCTGTTCGCGGCCAAGAACCGGCGATTGCTGCAGCCCGTCAAGAGCGAACGGCTGCGCCGGCAAATACCGGAAAAGCTCAGGGATGCGGATCACGAATGGTTCGGCTTGACGAGAAGGGTGCGCCTGCTTGTCTATAACAAGGCGAACGTAGACCCGGCAGAGCTTTCAACCTATGAAGCGTTGGCCGAACCGCGATGGAGAGGGCGCATCCGGATGCGCTCGTCGGACAACGTCTATAACCGGTGTTTGCTGGCCTCGTTCATCGAAGTGATGGGGGAGGAAAGCGCCGGGCGATGGGCGCAGGGCATCGCGGCGAATTTGGGCAGAGCGCCCGGCGGGGACGACTTCGATCAGATCAGGAAGCTTGCCGCCGGACGGGGAGACGTCTCCATCGTCAATCATTATTACTTCGTCAAGATGCTGCGCGCCGCAAGCCCCGCGGATGCGAGGGATGCCGAAGCGGTCGGCCTCTTCTTCCCGAACCGGGAGAGTACGGGCGTTCATGTCAATGTGAGCGGAATCGCCGTGACGAGATACGCCCGGCACAAGGAAGCGGCGGTCCGGTTCATCGAGTTCCTCACGGACGAAGCGGTTCAGTCCGCCTACGCGGAATCCAAGCACGAGTATCCTGTCCACCTCGCCGCGCAGCCTTCCGGGCTGCTGCAATCGTGGGGAGACTTTCGGGCGCAGGACATTCACGTCGAGGCGTTGAACCGCAACCGGCGCAAGGCGATGCAATTATTCGAGCGGGCCGGCTGGAAGTAAAGGAACGCATCATCAGAAAATAACGGCGAAAATAACAGCAAAAAATGATGGCGGGAGGGCGCTATGAAGGCGATCGAAGTCATTCGTCCCGGAGAGATGCATATTGCGGAAATACCGGATTACGGCCGGCCGGCTGCCGGGGAAGCGATTGTCCGCATGAAGGCGGCCGGCATCTGCGGCTCGGACCTGCACATCTATAATGGGCATTCCGCATTCGCGGTGTATCCGAACATTATGGGACACGAGCTGGCGGGTGAGGTGGTCGAGGTCGGCGAAGGGGTTAGCGATCTCCGCAAGGGCGACCGCGTAGCCGTCAACAATGTGCTGTCTTGCGGCGCTTGCTATGCCTGCTCGATCGGCCGGCCGAATGTGTGCAGACAAGTCAAAGTGCTGGGCGTACATGTGGAGGGCGGCTATAAGCAGTATTTGAAAATCGACGCCCGGCAGCTCTACAAGTTTTCCGAGAAGGTGCCCTGGGAGCACGCCGCGTTGATCGAGCCTTACAGCATAGCGGCACAGGTGATCGACCGGGGCCGTCTGGCCGCGAGCGATCGCGTGCTGATCTGCGGCGCGGGCCCGCTTGGCTTGATTATTTTGCAGGCGGTCAAGCGGCAGGGCGTGCAGGTGGCCATTCTGGACCGGGTGGCAAGCAGGCTGGCGCGGGCGGCAGCGTTGGGCGCCGATCTTGTGATCGATACGACGACCGATGCGGCGCAGGAAGCGATCCTGCAATTCACGAACCGGGAGGGCGCCAGCCTGATTGTCGAATCGACCGGCAGCATTGCCGTGCTGGAGATGTGCGTCCGCGATCTGGCGTCGCAAGCCGGGCGGGTCGTCGTGCTCGGCTTCCCCAAGCAGTCGGCCCGGATCAGCCCGTTCGATATCATGAGGCGGGAGCTTGACCTTATCGGATCGAGATTGAACAACGAGCAATTCCCGACAGCGATCGGATGGATGGAGCGAGGCGAGGTCGATCCCGGGGCGATCATTTCCCACCGCTTCCGCTTCGAGCAAGCCAAGAACGCGATGGATTTCATTAACGAGAAGCCCGAAGAGGTGCTGAAAGTCGTACTGCAATTTTAAGGGGATGAAAACGATGCGGGTCCCGTATGAGACCATGAAGCGCGAATTCAAACGGATTCTGATGGACAGAGGATTCACGGAAGCGTCGGCCGCGCAAGCCGCGCGATCTTTCGCCGACAATAGCTGCGACGGCGTATACTCCCATGGCGTGAATCGCTTTCCCAGAGTCGTTCAGTATATCGACAAAGGTTATATCAAGCCGGATGCGAAGGCGACGAAGGTCGGCGGGTTCGGCGCGCTGGAATGCTGGGACGGCAACCTGGGCCTGGGCTGTCTCATCGCGGAGCAGGGGATGGATCGCGCCATCGGGCTGGCCGGCCAATTCGGCATCGGCTGCGTGTCGATCCGCAACAACAATCACTGGATGAGAGGCGGCGCATACGGCTGGCAGGCCGCCAATGCCGGTTGCATCGGCATCTGCTGGACGAACACGCAGCCGAACATGCCGGCATGGGGCGCCCGCGACAGAAGGATCGGCAACAATCCGCTGATCATGGCTGTCCCTCGTCGGGAAGGGCACATCGTGGTCGATATGGCGATGTCGCAATACTCGTACGGCAAAATCGAAGCCTACAAATTGAACAACCAACCGCTTCCTTATCCCGGCGGCTACGATACGAACGGCGAGCTTTCCGTGGACCCGAAGGAAATCGAGAAAACGTGGCGGGTGCTCCCTGTCGGCCTGTGGAAAGGCTCCAGCCTCTCGATCGTGCTCGACTTGATGGCTGCCGCGCTGTCCGGCGGGAACACGACCGCGGCCGTCGGCGAGCTTGGCCCGGACGAGTACGCCTTGTCGCAAACGATGATCGCGATCGATCCCGCGAAGCTGCACGACAGTGAGGCAGTCGATCGCATGCTGGACGCGTCGATCGCCTATATCAAATCTTCCCTGCCGGCCGCGGAAGGCGGCAGCGTCTATTATCCGGGCGAGCGGGCCAAGTCCATCCGGGAAGACAATTTGCAGCACGGCATACCGGTGGGCGACGAGGTTTGGCGACAAATTAAATCCATGTAGTCGAGGGAGAGGCTTCTATGCGTAACAGGCTTGGCCGGATAAATTACAGGCAAATTCATCTTCAATTGCTGCCTTATTATTTTCTTGCGCCGGTCTTCGTCATCATGCTGATGTTTGCGACGTACCCGATCCTGAACGTTTTTTACTACAGCGTTCAACAGTACAGCCCCTTGACGGTTGCCTCGAACGGATTTGTCGGCATTCAAAATTATGTCAAGCTGTTCGCCGAGGACGCGGTCTTCAGCCAATCCTTGCTCGTATCCTTGAAATGGGTGCTCGTTGTCGTCGGCTTGCAGTTCGTACTCGGCTTGATTTTCGCGCTGGTGCTGAACACCGCGTTCAAGGGCCGCGGATTCGTGCGCGCCGTCACGTTCGCGCCATGGGCGCTGTCCGGTGTCATGATTGCGATTCTGTGGTCCCTGATCTTCAACCAGAACATCGGCGTGTTGAACGACCTGCTCATTCGAATGGGCCTGATGGAACAGCCGATCGCCTGGCTGGCGAACCCTTCCACCGTATTCGGCGCCGTCGCAACCGCAGAGCTGTGGGGGGGCGTTCCGTTTTTCGCGATTGCGCTGCTGGCGCAGCTGCAATCTATTCCGTCAGACCTGTACGAATCTTGCGACATTGACGGCGGCGGCAGCATTTCCAAATTCAGGTTCATCACGCTGCCTTTCCTCAAGGACACGATCGTGTTGACGACATTGCTGCGGGCAGTGTGGGAGTTCAACTCCGTCGATCTCATCCTGGTGCTGACCGGCGGGGGGCCGATGAATATGACTTCAACGCTCAGCATCTACCTGGCCAATGTGGCCATCAAAACGAGCAATTTTGGCTACGGCTCGGCCATCGGCGTGATCACGTTCATCATTTTACTGATCTTCTCGTTGATCTACTTGAAATTGAGCAAATTTGCGGAGGAAAATTAAAATGGCGAACGCGCGCACCAAAAGGATGATCGTCAGAACGATCGTGCTCTACTTCCCGTTAACCGCCATCCTGCTCTACATTTTGTTTCCGATCTATTGGAGCTTGATTACGGCCTTCAAGCCGGACAGCGACATTATTTCCCGGCCGGTATCCTATTTCCCTCCGGCTTTTACGTTCAACAACTTCATCGTGGCATGGAACAACGTAGGCTTCAGCAATTACTTTGTGAACAGCATGATCGTCTCTGCGAGCGTATTGGTCGGCTGCGTCGTCTTTGCGATTCTGGTGGCGTATCCGCTCACCCGGTTTCAGTTCAAGGGAAGAAAAGTCGTCTTTATCATTTTGCTGTGCACGCAGTTTCTGCCGATGGCGATGATGATTATCCCGCTGTTCATGATTTTTAAGTCCTTGCATCTGATTGATTCGCTGGCATCGGTGATTTTTGCGACGATTGCTTTCAAGCTGCCGTTCGTCGCGATCTTGATGGTCGGCTTCATGTCCAAGATTCCGGTGGAAATCGAGGAAGCCGCGATGATGGATGGCTGCAACAGGATGCAAAGCCTGTTCCGCATCATCGTGCCGATTCTGCTGCCGGGCATCGTGGCCGCAGGTTCTTTCGCTTTTATTTACGCCTGGAAAGAATATTTATATACGTTGATGTTCATCAATTCGCCCGCGAAGCTGACCATTTCGGTCGGATTGGGCGCGATGATGAGCGAATACAGCATCTCGTACGGCTTATTGGCGGCGGGCTGCATCATTGCCATCGTGCCCCCGATCCTCCTGTTCTCCTACATTCAGCGGTTTCTGGTGCAAGGCATGGCAAGCGGCGCCATTAAAGGCTGATTTTGAGCGGGGAGCGCGGGTGTACAAGGGGCGGGCCATGCTGTTAAACTAGGCATAGCTGGTGCACGCCGGCGGGTGCCGACAGGGTAATGTAAACGCTTTACAACGCGGAGAGAGTGATGAGGATATGGGCATCATCAGACAATATATCAAGAATGCGCCGTTCAAGAAGCTCATCTTGTTTGTGACCATTCCGATCATTCTGGCAGGCATGTTGCTAAGCGGCGTAATATCCTATTTTCTGGTCGAAAATCGTTCGAAAGAGATCATCAGCCAGAGTGCGTTAAACACGGTTTCGCAGGCGTCGGAGTACATGAGCGTACAGCTGTTCGGCGTCTTCGAAGCTTTTTATGCCTTTGAGAAGAACAAGCTGAACCTGGATGCGGCGCTCGACAATTCGAAAATCACGGATGAAAATTATATCGATTTATATAACAGCCTGATAAAAATTTATAATGAAAATGAAAATATGCTGGACACCGTGTTTCTGGGCTTTCATTTCAGCGACGGCACCAATCATTATATTCATTACAGCAAGGACAAGCTTGAGATGATGTCGCTGGACTTTACGGAACAGATCGGCAACTATTCCCTGGATGCGGCGCAGGTACGGAACTACGTATGGTCCCTGAACAATGCCAATACGGTGTTTCGCAAGCAGAGCCCGAGCGCGGTAAGCCTTTATAAAGTGTTGGAGTATCCCGCAGCGGACGCCAAGGCGTTGCTGTACTTCGGCTTCAAGAACGCCTTCTTCAGAGAAATTCTGTTTGACAACATGAAATCGGAAGATTTCTACACCGCGCTGATCGATCAGGACGGCGTCGCTTTCTTCCCGGCGTATCGAAATCGGCAAATCGATGAGACAGAATCCGTCCGGTTGGGCAACCTGAATGGCGACAAGGGCGTGACAAGCCTGAGGCTGGACGGCGATTCCTACATGTTCATTCACGATGCGATCGCATTTCCCAGGTGGCGGTTCGCCTCTGTCATTAAAGAATCGACCTTGTTTTCCCCCAACGACCACCTGCTGAACGTATATTTGATCGTTTTCGTCGCGATTTTGATTCCGTTGCTGTTTCTGGCATGGCTGAGCGCCAATATGATTACGAAACCGATCAACAAATGGGTCAAGGCAATCAAAACGATCCAGGACGATCAGTTCGATATTTCGTTCGATGATAATATGTGCTATGAAATTACCCAGATGAATCGCGGTTTGCAGCACATGGTAGGCAAAGTGAACCGGTTGCTGGCCAACATACAGGAACAGAACGAGAAGAAGCGGACATTGGAGCTGCGTGTGCTGCAGGAGCAGATCAATCCCCATTTTCTATATAATACCTTGTACTCGATCCAGGAACTGAACAACTTGGGCGAATTCGATCAGGCCGCCAGGATGATGACCAATCTCTCGAGCTTCTTCCGATTAAGCCTCAGCAAGGGCCATGAAATTGTGCCGATCCGCAATGAAATGGAGCTTATTGAAGAATACCTGGCCATTCAGCAAATGAGGTACAGCAATTTGACGTACAAGCTCGAGATGGACGAAAAATTGATGAATTTCAATATCGTCAAGCTGACGCTGCAGCCGATCATCGAGAATGCCATTCACCATGGCGTCTACGGCGTCGACAACGGCATGATTATCGTTAGGGGGACTTTGACGGAGGATACGATAGAGATTCAGATTATCGACAACGGGGAAGGTATCCCGGCGCATCAGCTTGACAGGATCAATCATGCGTTGGCAACGGGCGATTGGGACGCCATGCCGTCATCGTACGGTATTCGCAACGTCCAGGAGAGGCTGCTGATCTACTATGGCAGGCCTTATGGGTTGACCTATCGAAGCGAGGAGAATCAAGGCACGACGGTGACGATCCGAATCGATCGCAAGCTGGGCGGCGATGTTGCCGTTGCCGTTACCGAATGAAGCGGGCGGCGCGCTTCCGGCGAAGGGAGGATTCCTATGTACACGATTGTGATTGTGGATGATGAAGATATTATCAGACGCGGCATTGCTGCGACGATCACCAATCAGGGCGCAGGCGAATTCCGCGTGGCCGGCGTCGCGCCGAACGGAATCGAAGGGCTGGAACTGATCCGGCGCTTGAACCCCGATATTGTGCTGAGCGATATCAAGATGCCCAAGATGGACGGGCTGGAGATGATCAAGCAGGCCAAAGCGCTGGGCTTGTCCGGCAAAACCGTCTTTCTGACGGGTTTCGACGAGCTCGCATACGTCAAGATCGCCATGGATTTGAAGGCGGAGAAATATTTGCTTAAGCCGTTGTCGCCGTCGGCGCTGATGAGCACGCTGCAGACGATCGCCGAACAAATCGCGGCCGAGCGGATGTTGAAGCGCCAGATTCAGGAGAACATGCCGGCGATGAAACAGGCTTTTCTCCATAAGCTGCTGAAGAACGCCCCGACCGAGCCGGATGAACGCATTCGCAACGATATGCGGTTCTACGACATTCCGTTCGTGGCAGGCAGCTTCCTTGTCCTGATTTTCAAGATGGACGATTACAACAACAAACAATATTTGGCTGCAATCATGGAGAGCGAGCTTTGCAAATTTGCGATCTACAACATTTCGGCCGAGCTTCTGGCGCAAGCCTATTCGATCGCAGCCTGCTATTCGAACGATGACGAATTTACGATCATCGTGAACAGCGAGGCAGGCACGGAGGAGGAGATGAATCGCGTCCACAATATCGGGTGCGACATCTGCGAGAAGGTCGAACAGTTGCTGAAAACGACCGTAACGATCGGAGTCGGGGGCTTCCAGCAGGGCTTCGGCGGCATTTCGAAATCCTGTCATGAAGCATCGGAAGCGATTCAGTTCAGACATGTATTGGGGAAGAATCGGATCATCACCATTCAGGATATTCAGCTGCTGGGCCGGTCGGAGCATGCCGAACTGGAACTGGGCGGCTTTGCGGAGCGCCTTGTGCTGCATATCAAGCTTGATGAACGGGAAGCGGCCATGCAGGATCTCCGGCGCGTTCAAAGCCAATTGCTGCAATCCAAGGGCATCTCCCTGGACAAAGTCAGAATTTTTGCAGTCGAGATGATCGTGACGATGATCAAAGAAGTGAGCAATTGGAATTTCGATCAGGCGAAGAACATTCATCATCGCTTGCACGAAACATCCGAAAAAATCTACGTGCTCCCCACGATCGCGGATATCTTCGATTTGCTCTCCGGGTTTCTGGACGAGATGCTGGAGTTGTTCTCCCATGACCGCGGCACGCCGCAGCAATGGATCGTGGAGCAAGCGACCCGGTTCATTGAAGAAAACTACGGCAATGAAAACTTGTCGCTGCGGGATGTCGCCCGCAAGGTGCACATCAGTTCCTCCTATCTCAGCACTATTTTCAAAAAAGAAATCAATGAAAGCTTCACGGATTATTTGACAAGGTTTCGCATGGAGAAAGCGAAGCAAATGCTGCGGAACGAATCGTGGAAAGCCTATGAAGTGGCCGAACGGGTCGGTTACAGCAACCCGCAATATTTCAGCCTCTGCTTCAAAAAATATACGGGATATTCTCCCTTGCAGTATAAAAATAATTGAACAATCTCCTGGGTTTTCCCTCCGCCTCCAGCCCTCCGTCTCCAGCCCTCCGCCAACCCCGCCTTCCGTCTAAAAATTGTCAAACCGCTTTATTTCGCATTTACAACGTAACAGTGTTATGTTACACTCCGAAACAAGGAGGTCGCTGCATATGGATATGGAGCTTATCTCGAAAAAAGACTTGCTGGACCAAACCGGGATTTCCTACGGCCAACTGTACCGATGGAAGCGGAAGCAGCTCATTCCGGAGGCGTGGTTCATCCGCAAATCGACCTTTACCGGGCAGGAAACGTTCTTCCCCAAGACGTTGATCCTCGCGCGGATCGATCAAATCCTGAATATGAAAGACGACCTGTCCCTGGACCAAGTGGCGGGCAAGCTGTCGCCTTCTTTGCCGGACCAGGAAGCGAGCAAATCCGAAATTGCAATGCGAAACATTGTTTCACAAGTCGTGCTTCAACGTTTCGCAGCATCGGACCCGGACAGCACGGTCTATTCTTTCGACAAGATCTTGTATTTCTACGTCATCGACAAGCTGCTGCAAGCCGGCGACATGAGCATGGACGAGGGCGTTCAGTTGATGGAGACGATGCGGGACCATTTTCCGAAATTCGAAGGAAAGGCCTGCGATCTCGTCTTCATCCGCAAGATGGGGGTGTCGGCGTTCGCGCTTGTCAGCGTGCCTTCCGAATGGCTTTTCGACAACGGCGTCAAAGTCGTCGCCCGCCTCTCCTTGACGGAATGCATCGAGCAATTGCGCAGCAAGTGGTAACCGGCTTCGATTCAAGCGGCGGCAGTCGGCTTTGACTTTGCAAGCGGTAATCGAACTCGACCCAACAAAGGAGGAAAGCGGCATGGACGATACAAGGCCGGATTTGCATGTGAGCGGCGTGAACAATGCGCCCGGCGGCCATTATCGGGATGCAACGGTGGAAGGCGTCGGCAAGGTGCAGGGCGATGTGCGGGCGGACGGCGTTTTTCGCATCAATGGCGTGGTGACGGTGTTCGGCAGCGTTGCGGCGGCGGAATTCAATGGAGACGGCAAATTTAAGATCGAAGGCGGTCTGACGGCCGATTCGACGCGGCTGGGCGGCATGGTTGATGTCAAAGGAGCGGTGAGAGGCGAAACGTTGCGGCTGCAAGGGATGCTGAACGTGCGGGACGATTGCGAGCTGGAACGGTTCGAAGCCGAGGGCGGCTTCACGATCGGCGGGCTGCTCAACGCGGGCACGATCGACATTCGCATGCATGCGAAGTGCCGGGCGCAGGAGATCGGCGGCGATGCGATCCGGGTGCGGAAGATGTCCCGAAGCGCATGGGAGAAGCTGTGGCGCTGGATGTTTCCGAAATGGTTCCCCGTGATGGAAGCGAATCTCATCGAAGGCGACGAGGTGGATCTGGAAAATACGACAGCGGCGGTCGTGCGCGGCAATCGGGTCGTCATCGGAACGGGCTGCAGCATCGATCGGGTCGAATATCGGACGGAGCTCGTGAAGCGCCCGGGCGCGCATGTGAAAGAGGAGGTAAAGACCGGTGGCGGGAACGACGAATGCTAATTTGCGGCTCGTAGGTACGGCGACCGCATCCGGCGGGCGGTTCGACAATGTGAAAATTACAGGCGAAGCTGTGCTTGCCGGCGATACGGAATGCCGCAATCTATCCTGCATGGGGAACGTGGCGATCAAAGGCAATCTGCGTGCGGACGGCGTCAAGCTGACAGGCGAATGCCAGGTCGGCGGCAGCTTGACGGCAAGGCGGATCCAGGCGACCGGCGATATTCAGGTGGACGGCGCTTTGCACGGCGAACGGCTCAAATTGACGGGCAGCGTGCGCGTACAAGGCGAATGCGACGCGGAGGCGCTGCTGATCAGCGGCGCGATTGCGGCAGACGGACTCGTGAACGCCGAAGACGTGCAAGTACGGATGCACGGTCCATGCCGGGCGTTGGAGATCGGCGGCGGCGTGATCACGGTGAAGCGGAGCCGCGCCGTGGCGGTCAAGTCGCTGTTCATGCCCAAAGGGATCGTCATGATGACCGCCGACCTGATCGAAGGGGATACCGTCGTACTTGAGCATACGCGGGCGGCGGTCGTGCGGGGCAACCGCGTGACGCTCGGCAGCGGCTGCGAGATCGGGCGCGTCGAGTATCGGGATATGCTGGAAGTGGGAAGCAAGGCGCTGGTCAAGGAAAAGATCAAGCTTTAGAAAATGGGGCTAATTGTGTTCGGTCGGCCATACGAGTAGAAAGAACATTTTAACGGTATTCAGATTGGAGAGGATTCAATTGGAGCAGCTTCAACGGAGCAACCTGGGCATCGTCATCGCCGGCCTGTTGCTCGGGATTTTGATGGCGTCGATGGACAACACGATCGTCGCGACGGCGATGGGCAATATCGTCGGTGAACTCGGCGGGCTCGACAAATTCGTCTGGGTGACATCGGCTTACATGGTAGCGGAGATGGCCGGCATGCCGATCTTCGGCAAGCTATCGGACATGTACGGGCGCAAACGGTTCTTCGTTTTTGGCCTGCTGGTATTCATGGCGGGTTCGGCGCTGTGCGGAACGGCGAATTCGATCGTCGAACTGGCGATTTACCGTGCGGTGCAAGGGATCGGCGGCGGCGCGCTCGTGCCGATCGCGTTCACGATCATGTTCGATGCGGTGCCGCTCAGCATGCGGGGCAAGCTCGGCGGGCTGTTCGGCGCCGTGTTCGGGATGTCGAGCATTTTCGGCCCGTTGCTCGGCGCCTATATTACGGACCATATCGCCTGGGAATGGGTATTTTACATCAATCTGCCGCTCGGCGTCATCGCCTGCGTCATGATCGCCTTCTTCTATAGGGAATCGCATGAGCATTCCAAGCAGCCGATCGATTGGTGGGGAGCCGCGACATTGCTAATTTCGGTGCTCTGCCTGATGTTCGCCCTGGAGCTGGGCGGCAAGCAGTTGGCATGGGATTCGCCGGGCATGATCGGCCTGTTCGCCGGGTTCGCCGTTCTCGCGATCGTCTTCCTGTTCGTCGAGACGAAGGCGAAGGAACCGATCATCTCGTTCGCCTTGTTCAAACAACGCCTGTATTCGGGCAGCGTGCTGAGCGCTCTGTTCAGCGGTGCGGCCTTCATCGCCGCATCCGTCTTCATCCCGATCTTCATTCAAGGCGTACTCGGAGGATCGGCGACCAACTCGGGGCTTGTGCTGCTGCCGATGATGCTGGGCTCGGTCGTGACGGCTACGTTGGGCGGCTTCCTGATGAACAGACTGCCTTACCGCAATATTGTCGTGCCGACGTTTGTCTTGCTCACCGTTGCCTCTATTCTGCTCACGACTTTAACGCCTGATTCGACCCGGCTCGCCGTTACCATCTACATGGTCCTGCTCGGCCTGGGCATCGGCGCTTCGTTCTCGGTGCTCAGCAATGCCGCGATTCACGGATTGCCGGCCAGACAGCGGGGAACGGCGACTTCGACGCTCAATTTCGTCCGCTCGCTCGGCATGACGATCGGCATTACGACGTTCGGGATCATCCAGAGCCATGCGTTCACAAGCAAGCTGGCAAATTTGTACACGGGAGGAGCCGCCGCTTCTGGAAACGTGAGCGGCGGTCCGGGAGACGCAGGCATCGGCGGGGCGCCGACGGGTATCGATCTCAACGACCCGCACGCGCTGCTCACACCGGAAACACGCGCTCTGTTCCCGGATGATGTGCTGGCAAACATAACAGGGTGGCTCTCATCCTCCATCGTCCATACGTTCGCTTGGGCGATCGTACCGGCTGCGCTTGCGCTGATTGTCTCCTTGTTCATGGGCCGGGAGAAGCTGGATCCGGCGGCGGAGCAGGAGGCATTCGCAGCTTCTCATGGATAGCATCACGAATAGGAAAACCCCTGTCCGCTTACGGACAGGGGTTTTCCATATTGTGGGTTGATTTATGCTTAAAACGATACGGTGCTTCCGGATGCGAGCGGCGCGGTTGCCGCCACGTTCGTGCGGGGGAGCCTGGCGCACGCGCACGAATAATTTCTGCAGGGCTTGTCTTGATACGGTTCACATAATGGCGACGCCGGCATCCGCGAGCATCTTGCGCATGCCGGCATTGGGATGGGAATCGGTCAATAAAGCGGTAATCGCCGCGATCTCACCAATGAGGAAAATCGAATCGCGGCCCAGCTTCGTATAGTCCGCCACGACGTAGGTCTGCAGGGAATGGCGCATCATCATGCGGTTCGTGTGGGCTTCGAGTTCGTCGAAGGTCGTGATGCCGCGCGCGAGCGATACGCCGTCCGCGCCCATGAACGTTTTTTGAATCGTCAGTTGTCCCAACGTCAAATCCGAGAGCGGGCCGGACAATTCGAAGCTTTGCGTGCGAATGATGCCTCCCGTGACGATCAATTGCAGGCCGGGCTGTCCGGCCAATTCGTAGGCGATGTTGATCGCGTTCGTCACGATCGTCAGCCGCTCGAACGCCCGCTGCCGGATCAGGCGGGCGATGAACATGTTCGTCGATCCCCCCGTCAGGCCAACGACATCCCCCTCATGGATAAGGGAGAGGGCTTTCCTGGCGATTTCGCCCTTCTCCTCGGGATTCATCTCCATCTTGGCGAAGAACGGCGTTTCGGTCCGGACGGTCTCCAGCACGGCGCCGCCGAAAGTCCGAATCAGCTTCTTCCCTTGCTCCAGCGCCTCAAGATCCCGTCTTGCCGTCGCTTCGGATACGCCGAATCGGTCGATGATGTCACCGACCGATATCGTGCCGCTGTCCCGCAGCAACTGTATAATTTCCCCGCGTCTTGACGCTGTTTTTCCGATGTCCGCTCACCCTTTCCAACACTTGTCTCCTATTGTAGCACAAGCGGTCATCCCGCTAAACAGGCTCGATGCGAACGAGCCCGGCGAAGCCCGCCGCCTGAACGGGGTCGATCGCCCCGGCCGCTTCGTGGACCGCGTTGGACGCGCTGCAGGCGATCGCCAGCTTCATGCAATCCTCGCGAGGGAGTCCGCTCCGCTTCCACGTTGCCCCCCGCTGCGGCAGCGACTTCTGGGATACGCCGCCGAGCAGCTTCCGGCTTTTCGACCCGAAGCAACGGCTGCGCAATCGAATGTGCAGGGTCCCGCATATTGCTATTGACAGCACGTGTCATCATATTATATTGTTATAACCAGTTGAGAGGTGGAAGCGGTTGCTCGCTGAAGCCTTGCAAAAGTGATGGTGCGGAGGGATCGATGTGCTGGATGATACGTTGCCGGTAACTTTGCAATACCAATTGCGCGGCAAGCTGTTGGAGAAAATCGAGAATCGTTATTGGCTCCCCGGAACGCAAATTTCGAGCGAGCGGGAATTGTGCGACGAATACGGCGTCAGCCGCATGACGGTACGGGAAGCGATCAAGGAATTGGTTCAGCAGGGGTACCTTGTGCGCAAGCAGGGCAAAGGAACATTCGTGTCTCTGCCCAAATTCGAGCATGAGCTGTCCAGCCACTACAGCCTCTCGCAGGAGATCGAAAGGTCGGGGCTGGATTCGGATTTTCGCATGCTGGCGTTCAAGAAAAGCAAAGCCACAAGTTTCCTGAAGCAAACGCTCGGCCTGTCGGAGTCGGAAGATTGCGTCTACGAGATCAACCGGTTGCGGTACATCGGCGACGAACCGTTCGCCTGGGAGAACGCCTTCGTTCCGTGTTCGCTCCTGGAAGGCGCGGACGAAGCGCAGTTGGAGCAAGACGGCCTGTACCCCACGATCTTCCGCTGCTCGGGCTTGGCGGCCGAAGAAGCGGAAGTCGAAGCGGAAGCGGTCAACTGCCCGGCCGAAATCTCGCAGTTGCTGCTGTTGAAGAAGAACAGCGCGGTGCTGCACTTGACCCGGCTGACCACGGCGCAGAACCGGTATATCGAATATTGCGAAAGCTACATCCGCAGCGAAAAATACAAGTACAAGTACAAGCAGCATTTGCGCAAGAAGACGGTATACGACAGTGCATATGCTGCCGCGACGGGTGGACAATAGGCGAGTGCGATCTTTGGCGCAAGGAAGGGCAAAGGCCAGCCGCGGGATATGAACCGAAGGAGGTGTTGCGCCGTTTGCGAATCGGAAGTTGACAGTCAAGCATACAGGTGCGTAGCAGCTTAGCAACGACATTCGAACAATCGACGAGAGGGGTATTCTTTTGAACAAGAAACTTTGGAATTCGGTTGCCATTCTCCTGGTACTGGCCATGGTATTCCTGGCTGCCTGCTCGAACAATAAGGCCGCCGAGCCGTCGCCATCCGCCTCCGATTCGCCAAGCGGGTCATCTGCGTCTGCGGCGAACAGTCCGGGCGCCAGCCCGGACAAATTCAACAAAACGGGCTTTCCGATCGTGAACGAGCCGCTGGCGTTGTCGGCCATGGTGCTGCTCAGCGCTTCGCAGCCGACAGAGTGGAACGACATCCTGATGTGGCAGGAATACGAGAAGATGACCGGCATTCATATCGATTGGCAGGGGCTTACGAACGCGGATATTAACGAGAAGCGGAACCTGGCGCTGGCCAGCAACCAACTGCCGGACATCTTCTTCCGTACGAAGACGCCGAACAGCGACGTGGATAAGTATGGGGCCGAAGGATCGTTCATCAAGCTGAACGATTTGATCGACCAGTATGCGCCCAATTTCAAAGCGATTATGGACAAGTACGAGGATGTACGCAAAGGCATCGCCACGGCGGACGGCAATATTTATTCGCTGCCCTATCTGACGGAAGCGCCGAGCATCGAAATTACGACCAAGCTGTTCATGAATCAGTCCTGGCTGGATAAGGCGGGCAAGGCGCTGCCGAAGACGACCGACGAGTTCTATGAAGTATTGAAAGCATTCCGGGACGGGGACGCCAACGGCAACGGGAAAGCGGACGAAGTTCCGCTCACAACCGACAATCTCGACAAGGTCGTCTGGATTCTCAGAGGGTCGTACGGTCTTGCGAACAGGGGCGTCGGCAATGAAAATTGGGATATCGACCCGGCGTCCGGCAAGCTGAGATTTTTCCCGGCGAGCGAAAGCTATAAAGAGATGCTGACCTTCATGCACAAGCTCTATGCCGAGAAATTGATCGATCAGGAGATATTCACGAACGACACGAAGAAAATTTTGGCGAAGACGGAGCAGAACCAGGTAGGCGCATTTATTTTCGGAAATATTGTGTCGTTTGCCAATACCAATGCGGATGATTTTGTCGGCCTGGATCAAGCGTTGGCGGGGCCGCACGGCGATCAACTGTATTCAAGCGCACGCGGGCATCTCGGCGCCAATGGCGCTTTCATGATCAGCAATTCCAACAAGCATCCGGAGGAGACGATGCGCTGGATCGATCACTTCTACAGCGAAGAAGGCTCAAGAATGCTGTATATGGGCATCGAGGGCGTCTCCTATCAGAAAGACAGCAATGGCAATTATGATTTTCTGCCGGAAATCAAGAACAACATCCCGGAAGGCTCGTCGTTCGATCAGGTGATTTCCAAGTATGTTCCTTACGCGGGCGGCTCCTTGCCGACGATGCTGATCGAGAAATATTTCAAAGGCGGGGAAACCCAGCCGGCGGCGCTCGCTGCAGCGAATAATCTGAGACCGTATCTGCCCGAGGAGCTGTGGGCGCCGTTCAGCTTTACGGCCGAAGAGTCCGAAGAGAAGCTGGCGCTGGAGACGGACATCAACGGGATGATCAAGCAGCGGACGGCGGAATTCGTGCAAGGGAAAGTATCGCTCGACAAATTCGATGACTTCGTCAAGCAGTTGAACAGCATGGGGCTTGCCGATCTGCAGAAGATTTACGAAACGGCCTACGAGCGCTACCAAAAATAATTGCAGCCCGGATAAGTATTCGATGAACTTGCGGACGCATAAGCGGAAGCGGGTTTATCGAATACTTGCAAGCAGGGGAGTGTTTCCATGACATCAGGCCCTATGAGAGGAGTTTCCAAAGCAGTGATTCCCCGCTCCATTCGCAAGAACTGGGATCTGTATTTGCTTGTTTTACCGGTCGTCGCCTACTTCATTCTGATCAAATATTTGCCGATGTACGGCATCCAAATCGCGTTCAAGGATTTTTCCGTGACCAAGGGGATTTGGGACAGCCACTGGGCGGGGACGAAGCACTTCACCCGTTTTTTTCATAACTATCAGTTCTGGACATTGATTCGCAATACGGTCGGCATCAGCCTGTACCAGATCGCCGTCGCGTTTCCGATTCCGATTGCCTTCGCCTTGCTGGTGAATGAAGTTCAAAGCAAATGGTTCAAGAAAAGCGTTCAATCGATTACGTTCATGCCTTATTTTCTTTCGACAGTCGTGCTTGTCGGCATCCTGATCTCCTTCTTGTCCCCTTCGACAGGCCTGGTCAATCAGATTATCCGTCTGTTCGGCGGGGAACCGATCTACTTCATGACAGAACCGCAAATGTTCAAAACGATATACGTCGCCTCTGACATATGGCAGAACATGGGATTCAGTTCCGTTCTTTATATTGCCGTGCTCGCCGGCGTGGATAAACATTTGTACGAAGCGGCGATGATCGACGGCGCCAGCAAGTTCAAGCGGATGATTCACGTGGCGATTCCTTGCCTGATTCCGACGGCCATCATCATGCTGATTTTTCAGTTCGGTTCCATCATGGACATCGGGTTCGAGAAGATCTTCCTGATGCAGAACGATTTGAACCGAACCGCATCGAGCGTCATTTCCACCTATGTCTACGAAGTGGGGCTGCTCGGATCGCAGTACAGCTTCTCGGCCGCCGTCGGCGTGTTCAATTCGGTCATTAATTTCTTCTTGATCATCGTGGTGAATCAAATCGCCAAAAGGGTGAGCGGAACGAGTCTCTGGTGATGGAGGAATAGGCATAATGTCGTACTCAAACCAAATCAGTCGTGGCGATCGCATATTCGAGGTGACGATCTATACGATTCTTGTAATCATCATGATCGTAACGTTATATCCGCTCATCTATGTCCTAAGCGCATCGTTAAGCGATCCGATGTCGATCGTGAAGGGGGAAGTTTGGCTGTGGCCCAAGCACTTCACGTTATCCTCCTACTATAAAGTGTTCGATAATGAAGACATTCTGATGGGCTATCGCAATTCCGCCATCTATCTGGTCGTCGGAACGACGGTGAATATCGTCATGACGACGCTCGGCGCCTATGTATTGTCCAGGCCGGACCTGCGGGGCCGCAATTTCCTGGCGCTGATGTTCACCTTCACGCTGCTCTTCAACGGCGGGCTCATTCCGACCTACCTGGTCTACAAAAATATGCTCGGGCTGTACAACAACCTGTGGGTTATGGTCATTCCAAGCGCAGTCAGCGTGTGGAATCTGATCATCATGCGCACCTATTTTCAGACATCCATTCCCGGCGAGCTGCACGAAGCGGCGGTCATCGACGGCTGCAGCAATATCAGGACGTTGACCAGCATCGTGCTGCCTCTGTCCAAGCCGATTATCGCCGTGATGATCATGTATTACGGCGTGGCGCACTGGAACGCGTATTTCACCGCCTTGATCTACTTGAACGACCATTGGCGGCTGCCGCTGCAGATGGTCATACGCAACATTCTGATTCAGGACAACATGGGGGCGATGACGGGAGGCGACGGCGAGAGCCTGGTGGACCAACTGCTGCTGGTGGAAGGCATGCGATACGCGGTCATCGTGGTGTCGAGCCTGCCGATGCTGCTGCTGTACCCGCTCGTTCAGAAGCATTTTGTCAAAGGCGTCATGATGGGTGCGGTCAAGGGTTGACGAATTGGGTGCGGCAAGGGTGGACTAACATAGAAGCAAATGGATGAGGAGTATGAACATGCACAATGCGGATGGCAAAATGGTGTTGCTGAGCGCGGGCAGGCGGGCGACGGCGGATCAGGAGCTGGAAGGCTCCGAAGCCGGCAAGGCGATCGACGGCCGGGAAGACACGGCATGGCGCGGCGCTCCTTATTATCGCTGGTGGAAGCTCGACCTGGAGCGGATTTGCCGGGTTGCGCGGATCAGAATCGACACCCGGACGGACGAGGACGACTATTCGCACTATTTTATTGAATACAGCCGGGACGGACTCAACTGGACGACGGCGATCGAGCACGCGGACGATCGTTCGGAAGCCGGCGGGGAGCAATATGAGGTGGAGTTGACCGCCCGGTATGTCCGCGTGACAATCACCTATTGCTCGTCGGGAGAAACGGCGAAAATCCGCGATTTTCAAGTTTACGGCCAGGCGTGCGAGCAACAGGATGCGGAGGTGCCGGACAAAACTTCGCCTCGCCTGTTCCCGGCAACCGCCTGCGACGATGCGCACGGGTTCCGGGTGCTCGAGACGGACGAACTCGAATTCGGTCAATTGGAACGGGTGCTGGTCGGCGGGCAAGTCGGCAGTTGCCTGGTTTATCGCGCAGTAGACTTCACGGCGGACGGCGTGGATCAACTGCGGGGGCAATTCGGCTTTACCGATCTGGACAAATCGAAGCGGATTACAATGGAAGTGAGATTGGACGGGGTGGACGGTGAAGTCGTCGGACGGCTCGTCCTGTTCAAGCAATGGAAACGCTGGTCGATGCTGGCCGGGGATCTGGCGTCTTCGGACGCTTCGCGGTTGACGGGCGTTCATGATGTTTATCTGGTAATCGTGGACGCCGCACCCGAGCAGTATCTGATGATCCATTGGCTGGCGTTCGTCAAGAGAACGCCTCTCCCTGCGCCGAGTCCAAAGCCGGAGCCGCTGCCTGCGCCGGCGGACGGCGAATATCACATCTATTTCGGGAACCTGCACAGCCATACCGGCTTCTCGGACGGGGTCGCGACGCCGGAATTCGCCTACGATTATGCACGATATACGGCCGGGCTGGATTTCCTGGCGGTCACCGAGCACAGCAACCTGTATGATCACTATCTGGATTGGAATCGCAGCCGCAAATGGACGGACATCCGGCGAATGGCCGACAAGAAGACGGTGGACGGCGAATTTCTCGCGCTCTTCGGCGCCGAGACGACGTGGTACAACCAGTTCGGTCACATGAATACGTACGAAATGGACTTTTTTCTGAACGCATACGAGACGCGGTACAACGACATTCCGACTTACTATGATACGCTGAAACGTTATCCCGCCTCGATCAACCAGTGGAATCATCCGTGGTCCAGCGGCGATCGGCACCTGGACGGCTTCGACCCCTACGATGCCGAGCTGGACGAGGTCATGCAGTTGATTGAAGTTCATACGCTGCATACGAAGAACGTCGACGCGCTGCACTACTATATCATGGCGCTGGACAAAGGGTGGCACGTGTCGCCGGTCGGCAACCAGGATAACCATAACGGCGATTGGGGTACGGAAAATACGCTGCGGATGGGCGTTCTGGCGGAGAAGCTGACGCGGGAGCATTTCTTCGACGCAGTCAGGCATAACCGGGCTTATTATACGTCCGTGCTGCATCTGAAAGTCTGGTTCAAGGTAAACGGCGCCATCATGGGCTCGAGAATCCGGCGCAGCGAGACGGTCGACGTGGAAATCAAGGCGCTGTTCGGCCAGGAGACAGGCAGCCGGATCGTCAAAGCGGAGATTTTCGGCGAGCGCGGACGGGTGCTCCATGCCGTCGATCATGACGAGGCGCAGTTGGCGTACCGGGTCACCCTGCCGTGCGAAGAACGCTATTATTTCGTGAAGGTGTACCAGGAAGACGGCGAATTCGCGGCAACATCGCCTGTATGGATACTGGATTGAGGAGGTGAGGGCAGTTCATCTGCATTCCCTGTAAATCAATCACCAAGAGAGCGCACACAGCATGGGATTGTCAGCCCGCAGCCGTCGTGCGCTCTTGCGCGTGAACGACAGGCAGACGGAGCAACGATGAATCGAAGAGGAGGCATTTATGATGCGTATGGTGCACAGAACTTCCCGATGGTGCTTGAGTTTCCTGGTCGTATTTTCGATGTTGTTGTCCATGCTTGCTTTACCCGTTCCGTCTTATGCAGACACGGTGACGAATATCGGCTCGCAATCCGATCTCGAACTGATTCGCAGCAATCCGGGCGGAGACTTCAAATTGACGGCCGATATTGCGCTCACCGGTATGTTCGTTCCGATTCCGGCCTTCAGCGGGACGCTCGACGGCGACGGTCACATCCTGTCGGGGCTCGCCATTGCAGGCAGCTCGGCAGCGCCCAGGGCGGCTTTCATTATCGACAACAGCGGCATTATTGAAAAAATCGGGTTCATCGATGTGACGATCACCAGCCTGGATACCAATTCCACTTATAGAGCCGGCGGGATCGTCGAATCCAACCACGGAACGATCCGGCAAAGCTTCGTGACCGGTTCCGTGACCGGCGCTTACCGCAGCGCAGGCATTGCCGTAACCAACTACGGCCTGATTCAGGATGTGTACGCGGCGGCAACCGTCAGCGCCAAGTGGGAAGCCGGAGGCTTGGTTGCGGTATCGGAAGGAGGCTCGACGCTGGCATCCTCCTATGCGATCCCGAACGTGCATTCCGCCGAGAACAATACGGGCGGCATCGCGGCTTATGCGTACACGAATGCTGTCATCCGCGACAATGCGCTGTTGGCGGGGACGATTGCCAACGACGGCGGCTCCAATATAGCGAGAATTGTCGGGCGGCTGAACGGCACGCCGACGCTGCAGAACAATATCGCTTCTTCCGGCGCACTGGTGCAGGGGGCGGCCGTCACCGGCGGCACGCTCGGCAACAACCAGGGCTTGTCCGTGTCGAATGCGGAATTGACGCAGTTGGCCACTTACGAACAAACATTGGGCTGGGACTTCTTCTCGGCTTGGGAAATGAGCGCTGTTCTGGAGCGGCCCATCTTGAGGCAAGCGCAGGAAGCGAAAGATGTCGAGATCGATTCGGCAGCGGACCTGGAGCTGATTCGCGGCAATCCTGATGGAGATTTCAAGCTGACGGCCGATATCGCGCTCACCGGCACGTTCGTTCCGATTCCAACCTTCAGCGGGACGCTCGACGGCAACGGGTACGCCATATCGGGGCTTACGATCGTCGGTAGCGCGACGGAGCAGAAGGCGGCGTTCATCGTCGACAATGAGGGCATTATCGAAAGAATCGGATTTGCGAATGCAGCCGTCATCGGCAGCGATGCCGGTACGGGATATTGGGCGGGCGGCATCGCGGCTTCCAACCATGGCACGATCCGCGAAAGCTTCGTGACCGGTATGATTGTAGGCGGTTACCGCAGTGGCGGGCTTGTCGCTCATAATTACGGGAGCATTCAGAATAGCTATGTCGACGCGATTGTGAAAGCCGGTTACGAAGCCGGTGCCTTGGTGGCGGTGTCGGAAGGCGGCTCAACACTGGAAACCTCCTATGCGATCCCGAATGTGTATTCCGCTCATAATAACACCGGGGGCATCACGGGATATGCGTACACGAACGCGGTCATCCACGATAACGCGCTGTTGGCGGGAACGATCGCCAACGACGGCGGCTCCAACATTGCAAGAATCGTCGGGCGGATGAACGGCACGCCGACGCTGCAGAACAATATTGCCTCTTCAGGGGCGCTGGTGCAGGGAGCGGCCGTATCCGGAGGCACATTAAACAACAAACAAGGCTTGGCCGTGACAAATACGGCGCTTGGTACGCAATCGACTTATGAGAGCACGCTGGATTGGGATTTCAACTCCGTATGGCAAATGAATGCGACGCTGGGCCGACCGGTGCTGAAGTTTTTCGCGAGCCTGCCGAGTCCGCAGCCGGATGCGATCGTTTACCGCACCTACCGGGAGACGACGAATGTGCTGGCCGACGGCGTATCGCATCAGCAGATGGACTTCATCGATCGCAACGGCAACATTCAGAAAGCGAATGTCATCAACATCGATCTGACTTTGCCGGAAAATTCGATTATCGTCGGCACCAAGAACAACCAGGTTCCTCCGACCGATGCCAACGGCGATTACATCCGGACGGTAGACGGCGAAGGCCATGACGTGTTCAAGGGAACGATTCCCGTGCAGGCCGCGACGACCGTCATCGCCGGCCATCAGGTTGTCGCGGGCGTGAACGGGGAGTTCTATACGGAGCAGGGGCCGGAAGGTTACATGATCAAGGACGGTTCATCCGTCATCAATGGCGTTCGCGTCCCGGGAGCGGACAGCAAGACGTATCCGTTCCATGGATTTTTCGGAATCAAAGACGACGGGACGCCGATGATCGGAGATTACGGGGATGACTGGGAAGACAACAAGGACGATCTGTTCCAGGCTTCCGGCGGGGAGTTCAGAATGGTGATCGATGGCGTCGTTCAGAACTTCAGCGGTCAAGTTATTTCCAACCCCTCCGATCCGAATTACGATCAGGAGACGTATTACCGTCACAAGGATCGGCACCCGCGGACGGCGGTCGGCATCCGGAGCGACGTCACCGTATTTTTTGTCACCGTCGATGGACGGGGGGCCAATCGGTCCACAGGGTTCTACATTGAAGAACTCGGGGAATACATGAAAACGTTGGGAGCCGATCAGGCGCTGAATATGGACGGAGGCGGTTCTTCCACGGCGGTTACGCTGAATGCGACGACAAGTGCTTACGAGGTGCAAAATACGCCGATCAATAAGGTGGACGGAGTAAGCACGCCAGGCGCTTTAAGAGAGGTGTTCTCCTCGCTGCTCGTATTGGTCGAACAGCCCTAGTGGATCGACCCTAAAGTATCGTTACTAAAACGCCGTAACTCACTGGGTTCCTCCACCAGGTTAGCGCCTGCTGCCAACTCGATCGGGAGTCGCAGGGATTCACTAACCATTCTTTTTTGTCCAAAACAACTGTAGAAAATGCATCACATCCGAATGCACCGGGCTCCAATGAATGCTGGAAATGTATCATTTCCCATAAACGGCGGTTGTGATGACCGTTTCACCTATCGGCGAGCAGGCCTGATATTTACGGAGTATTCTGCTAGCTGTCAGAGCCCGACTTAAGTCTACCGAAGGCCCTCATCCTGCGATGGGGGCTTTCGTCGTGCAGCGGCTCTATAATGGAAGTACGAAGGTTGGGCTGCAATGACGTGAACGAGGAGATGGTGGGCGGTGGCGAGTATGGCTGGCGTGTTGGGAACTGTGCGCAAAACGGTCATTCGGCCGGTATGGATGCAGTGGGAGCGGGGATTCGGGCTGATGTCGCGGTGGCGCAGCGCGTATGCGCAGAAGTTCGGAATTTGCACGGTCATGGTTCGCAAATATCATGGCGCACCAATCGCGTGCGAGGATAGCACCTGCATTCGCGCCGGAGACTGGATTGGCGAATTGCATCTGGACAATGTGAAGGTGCTGGAGCTGCTTCGTGCGCGGGGCACGGATCGGGCGGCGCTGATGGTGGCCAGACAAGCGGGAGAGGCTATGGTGCAAATCAGCCGCGCGATGGCGTTTCATCCGCAGCTTTCCCGGGTGAAGGCACTGATCGGCGTGACGCTGCTGCATCGGGGGCTTACGCACGGGCTCGGTTTCGAGCAGCACGAAGTGCATTCGCGGGTGTTCCGCTTCCTGACGAAGCTGTATTTGCGCATGCTGCTGTCCGTGATGCATCCCGACGGCGGCAAGCGCATCGGCAAGCGTCGGGAACAGCTCGTGCCGGTCATGCTCGTGCATACCCGGGAATCGCTGCGGGCGAAGTTCGGCGACGCGAAGGCTCCCGGTCCGGACGAAGCAGGTCCGGTCGCTGACCCGATAGTTCCGCCGACGCCGCCAACATGACGCTGTCCGCATCATTTGTGCCCGATCGGCTTAACGTTATGCGTGATGGACCTTGCTCCGATGTGATATAATGGATTTCGTTATTCGTCACTGGAGAAGGGAATTCATGAGCCGATGAGTCAAACCAAACGCGAGGAGCTGCGGCAGGAAGTCGAGAAGCGCCGTACGTTCGCGATCATATCCCACCCCGATGCGGGGAAAACCACGTTAACGGAGAAGCTGCTGCTGTACGGAGGCGCGATCCACACCGCCGGTTCCGTCAAAGCGCGCAAAGCCGCGCGCCATGCGACGAGCGACTGGATGGAAATCGAGAAGCAGCGGGGCATCTCCGTCACTTCGTCCGTCATGCAGTTCCAGTACGCCGGCCGTCAGGTGAACATTCTCGATACGCCGGGCCACCAGGACTTCAGCGAGGACACGTACCGGACGCTGACGGCCGCGGACAGCGCAGTCATGCTGATCGACGTCGCCAAAGGCGTCGAGGCGCAGACGATCAAGCTGTTCCAGGTGTGCGCCAAGCGCGGCATACCGATCTTCACTTTCATCAACAAGCTGGACCGCGAGGGGCAGAATCCGCTGGACCTGCTTGAGGAGATCGAGCGGGTGCTCGGCATCCGCTCCGTGCCGATGAACTGGCCGATCGGGATGGGGCGCGAGCTGTGCGGCGTGTACGACCGGATGAAGAACCAGGTGGAGCTGTTCCAGGGGGCCGATCATTCGAAGATCGAAGTCCGCAAAGTCTCGGACTATCAAGACCCGGTCATCCGCAAGATGGCGGGCGATCACTTGGCCGACCAGCTTGCCGCCGATCTGGAGCTGCTTGACGTGGCCGGCGATCCGTTCGATTATGAGAAGGTCAAAGCCGGGGAGCTGACGCCGGTGTTTTTCGGCAGCGCGGTCAACAACTTCGGCGTGCAGACGTTTCTGGAAAATTTCCTGCAGCTCGCACCCGCGCCGACCTCCCGCCGCAGCACCGAAGGGTCGGTAGAACCGGACAGCGAGAAGTTTTCCGGCTACATTTTCAAAATCCAGGCGAACATGAACCCTGCCCACCGCGACCGGCTCGCCTTCCTTCGTATCTGCTCCGGCAAGTTCGAGCGCGGCATGTCCGTGCGTCATGTGCGGGCGGGCAAGGAGATCAAGCTGTCGCAGCCGCAGCAGTTTCTGGCACAGGATCGCGATATCGTCGATACTGCGTACCCCGGTGACATTATCGGCTTGTTCGATCCGGGCATCTTCCGCATCGGCGATTCGCTGAGCGAAGGGAGCAGCATCACGTTCGACGAGCTGCCGACGTTCTCGCCCGAGATTTTCGCCAAGGTGTCGATCAAGAACGCACTCAAGCAGAAGCAGTATCTCAAGGGGCTCGATCAGTTGACGGAGGAAGGCATGGTGCAGGTATTCCGCTCGGTCGGTCCGTTCGAGGATACGTATCTCGGCGTCGTCGGCCAACTGCAGTTCGAAGTGTTCGAGTACCGGATGAAGAACGAGTACGGTGTCGATATCATCCTGAATCGCACCTCGTTCCAGTTCGCCCGGTGGATCTCCGGCAGCAAGGCGGACGCTTCGAAGTTCAGGATCAACTCCACGCTCGTCAAGGACAAGAACGACAACGATGTGGCACTGTTTGAGAACGAGTACGCGATGCGCACCGCGATGGAGCGGATGCCGGACGTGAAGTTTCTGGAGACGGCTCCCTGAGGGGCCATGTGGTCCTGAGCGAGCGGGATAGCGGGAGAAATGCTTCAAAATCAAACCCTTGCGGCGCAAGGGTTATTTTTATACGATTTAGAAAGTATAACATGAGCCGATCTTTTTTGAATCGTCTTCGATAAAAAAGACATTCCGCCCCGGCCCCGCCAATCCGCCAAAATAGTGTCGCAAATCCGCTAATCCCGCCTCGGCCCCGTCAATCCGCCAAAATAGTGTCGAAGAGCCGTTAATCCCGCCTCGGCCTCGCCAATTCGCCAAAATAGTGTCGAAGAGCCGCTAACCCCGCCTCGGCCTCGTCAATTCGTCAAAATAGTGTCGAAGAGCCGCTAATCCCGCCTCGGCCTCGTCAATTCGCCAAAATAGTGTCGAAGAGCCGCTAATCCCGCCTCGGCCCCGTCAATCCGCCAAAATAGTGTCGCAGATCCGCTAATCCCGCCTCGGTCCCGTCAATCCGCCAAAATAGTGTCGCAAATCCGCTAATCCCGCCTCGGCCCCGTCAATCCGCAGAAATAGTGTCGAAAAGCCGCTAATCCCGCCTCGGTCCCGCCAATCCGCCAAAAAGGACCGTCAGGGCGATCTGACGTTTCGTTAAGCTTTTCAAATGATGAATGCCGATCAAGAGTGGCATTCACAGGAACAATCCTGACTAAATCACTAATCATATCGACAACAAACGACAAGAACACATTTATTATATTGTGTCATATAATAAAATTTGTTGACAATAATATGAATTTTTATTATTGTTAATTTGTTATTTAGTATTAATTAATATTAGATGTTAACGTTTTACAATGTGGAGGTGATCGATATTTAAATTTTATTGAAAACGAATTCACGTTCGGTCATCGTATGGTGCCGGCAAAACGACGATTATACGAGGAGGATTGTATGTTTTATTTTAGCCGATTGAATAAACGGATTTTTTCCGTTCTGTGTTCCGTTTGTCTCGTGTTTTCCATGGTCCCGATTTCTTTCGGAGCCCCTGCCGCATTTTCGGACGTAAAGGGGCACTGGGCGGAAACTCAAATTATGGACTGGGTCGCCCAAGGCTTTATTTCCGGGTACGAGGATGGCTCGTTTAAACCGGACAAAGCGATTTCGCGTGTGGAATTATTTGCCCTGATTAACCGCTCATTCGGATTTGCGGATGCGGCGCAAGCCAATTTTACGGATCCGGCTCTGTCCGGGTGGAAGCTTGTCGAGGTGCAGAAAGCGGTGAAAGCCGGGTATATTCAAGGCTACAAGGACGGGACGATCCGCCCTGACAGCTTGATCACCCGTCAGGAGATGGCTGTCGTGCTGACCCGGCTGCTCGGCTTGTCCTCCGCTTCCCGCTCGGACGCCGCCGTCTTCAGCGATGCAGATAACATTGCCTCATGGAGCATCGGGGCGGTTGGGGCAGTCGCTGCCAATCAATTGATGGCCGGCAACGGAGACGGCGCCTTCCGGCCGACCGATTCGATGACGCGCGCCGAAGCGGTGACGGCATTGGAGCAAGCGCTGCATGTCCGTACGCGCGTGTATGACAAAGCCGGGATTTACGGGCCGCAGACGGGCACGGAAGTGATGAAAGGGAATGTTGAAATTGCTGTTGCCGGCGTTACCTTGCGAAATATGACCATCATGGGCAAGCTGACTTTCGCCGCCGGGATCGGGGATGGCGATGCTGATCTTGATCATGTTAAGGTCGAAGGAAATACAATCGTCCAGGGGGGCGGCGAGAACAGTATTCACCTGAAAGACTCCGTAATGGTGTACGTCATCGTCGACAAAAAAGACGGCACGGTGCGAATTGTGGCGGAAGGCTCGACGGTCGTCGCGGAAGTGCAAGTGAAATCTCCAGTAACACTCGAAGGATCGGGCGAAGCGGAGGGCGCTTTCGGTAAAGTCGCATTGACCGAATGGCTGCCGGAAGGCTCAAAGGTGACATTGGCAGGAACATTTGAATCCTTGGAGGTCATGAGCAGCAAAATTGAAGTCGAAGTTCTCAGGGGGAGTATCGGCGAAATGACGACAGGCGAGTCGGCGGCCGGCATGACCTTGCATCTGGGCGAAGAAGCCAGGATTGTCACACTGGTACTCAATGCCGCTGTCCGAATACTCGGACTGGGCACGATTGAGAATGCCGTCGTCAGCGAGATCGCGCTGCAGGGCACGACGTTCGAAAAGGAGCCGAAGACGAAGAACGGGAAAGCCGCGACTCCGCCGTCGACATCGGTGCCATCGGTGAATCCGGCCGGGAATGCCGATCACAAGCCATTCAAGCTTACGGAATCCGGTACGCAGCTTGAGCTGATCAATGGAGGACAGAAGCTGCTGTTCGCCTTGAACGGGTCGGGCGGTTATGAGCTGACGACTTATGTGACGGCCAACAATGGCGGGTCGTGGAACGTCATGTTTGACGGGAAAAAACCGGTGCTGTCAGGCCCGGAGTTCGATCTGACGCCGACGGCGTACGAAGTGCTGACCGACACCGCCGACAGGATCGAGATCAAGTTCACCGGCGCGCACGCCAATCCTGCTTATGATTGGAGTATGGTCGTCAGCGCGGACAAGACGCTGCCCTTTTTCAAATTCACGATCGCCTGCCAATTGACGGACGATATGACGATTACGACAAATGAACCGATCATCGGCCTCTGGATGAATAAGCCTGTCGAACAGATCGCCGTCAAGATCGACCAAGGCCCGGACAGCATCTACGGCGGCAACAACGTCGGTCTCGGACTTCCGGCCGCCTATATGTGGGACAACGGCAAGGAGGCGGTATTCTTCCTCAATCTCACTCCGATGGAGTGGATGAACCAACACAATTTGAACGGCCTTGCCAACGCGCACGTGCAAACATTCGGCGATTCGAGTCAAACCGGCTTCGGCATGAATGTGTTGGGCAGAACCGGGAACACGATTCAGGCAGGAAATATGGTTTCCGAGTTTTACTTGTATTCCGCGGCCCAGCCTGCACAACGAAGCGGCATGGACAGCATCGACGCGATGATTCGCACGCTTGCGCCGCTCCATCCGTCCACAGCCGCCTTTCCGACGACCCGGGACGGATCTCCGGTCACTTGGGAGCATTTTGCGGAGCAAAGCGTGGCCGAGCTTTACAAACCGACGAGCTATTACCGAATTCCGCTCAATCTTCAAGATCCCCTGATTCCCGCGGCGGGCCGCGAAACGATGGATTTCTTGGCCGGCAAAGCGCGTGCGAATATTCCCGACAACGGCGGATTCGACAATTCCACGACGAACAACTGGCTGTCTTCCATGATCGGATATGAGCGATTGAACCCAAGCGAGGACTATAAGCCATTTTTGCGCAACAAAATAGCCGCTTTGCCGTTCTTCTACGATCCGGAAGCGGACATGATCCGTTGGGGGATACGGATGAGCGGTCCATACGGCAACGGTACCGTCGGCCCATTGATCGGCGATGTGGAGATGTCATGGCAAAATCTGTTTTACAATGTGGAAGCGTTACGCACCTTTAACATGATGCGGCCGGAGGATTTCCATCCTGCTCTGATCGCCAACCTGCTGACGGGAACGAACAGCCTCGAGCAGCTTGTGCGCAATTCGGATTATTTGCTGCCGCAATTTTACGACCCCTACGACAAGGCCGGCGCCATTCAGTATGACGTGCCTTCGCTCGGCAAAATCAAGGAGCCCTGGCAAATTGGCACGTATGCTTATGTAATGATGGAAGCATACGACGCGACAGGCGACGAAGCCTATTTCATCGAGGCCGAGCATGCGCTTGACACCTTTTTTGCTTCCAGCTATGCCCTGTCCAACAGCGTGTACGACAAAACCTACGCGGATCCTTCCGAGTTTCCCGTGACCGAGCTGTTCGGCAATTCCTACGGCAGCGCAGCGGCCGGAATGATGGCAAGCGTCGCTGCGGATCCGCAGGATAAGGAGAAATTCGACCGGTACGCGAATTATTTTCTGGATGTATTGATGCGCTTGACTTTCTGGTATGACGATCAGAAAGACCCGGCTGCCCGTACGCTGAACAACCTGGGCTTGTTCGAGCCGCACGGCGGCGCTTATAATCCTACGCCATGGGAAACGATCGAAGCTTATGTTCCGCTCACCACTGTGCTGAAAGGCATGGAAGACACGGTGATGATCGAACTGCTGGCCAAGCTGTACAACCTGAACCGAATTAACGGTTACTATTTCTATCCGAAGACGTGGGACCCGACCTATTTCGGCAGCCGTGAGGCGTACAACGATTCCAATTATCCGTATATGCCGATCGAGCCTTATTACATGTCCGAGAACGGGGGACATTCGGATTACGGCGCTTTGTACATGGCGAACTATGCCCCGTACAACTACCTGATGTACGAAGGCTTCGCGACAACGGACGACCGCGAGGTCATGGTATTGAATCTGGACGTGTTCGACAACTTCCAGCAAGCTGCCGAAGGCGTGTCACAGCATTATTTGCTTTTCAATCCGGAACAAACGGAGAAGCAGGTGAAGGTGATCTTCAACCAATTGTCCGCCGAAGCGAGCTATGAGTTGACGATTAGCGATGCTGATGGGGGCCATGCCGCGACTTCTACGGAGAGTGCCGGGGCGTTGGCGGGAGGTATCTCCTTCGAGCTGTCGCCAGGCCAAATAGTCAGAGTGTCCGTCGTCGACAAGAACGGCGCGCGCGCCGATGAACTCGCGGCGATTGCGCAGGCAAAGACGAGCCTATCGTCGGCCTATAACGTTGTGCGTTACCTGGTGCAGAACGAGTTCAGGCAGGTGATGTACGCAGCCTTCCCGGACCTGGACGGTTCCGTGATCCGACGGTTGTCCCGTTATGTAGGCAGCATTATCGAATATGACAATGCGATCAGACTGGTTACCTATGTGAACGATGCGGAACCTGCGCAGTTGACGGATATGAATGACGCAAGCAAGGTGATCGGGAAAGCGGAATATTTGCTCCAGCAGTTCGGCTTGCGCAGCGCCATCGACACGCCGGCAGATTCGGCCATGGCCATGAGCGCGACTGCTGTCGGCTTGCTTGCCAAGCTGCAGGATGCCATGGCGCTCTACGAGGCCGGCGATTACCCGGGCGCAGCGGTGAAGGCGGACGAAGCAAGCGCGGATTTCGCAGCGCTAAGCCCGCTGGGGGACGTTAATCTGCAGGCGGAGGCAAAAACCTATTTGGCGGGCGACAGCGGGACCTTCACCGTGAGCGGCAGCACGCTTGACGGGAAGCCGCTGGATCTGGCCGGGGCAAGCGTCGCCTATGCCAGCAGCGATACCGCAGTGGCGACGATCGATGCCGCGACGGGCGCGATGCAGGCGGTCGCACCGGGCAAATCCGTCATTACGGTCAGCGTCTTGTCAGGCGGCGTGACGCGCATGGATACGTATAACATCGAGGTGGTCGGGGCGCCTTCCGGCGTTACGGCTGCGGTGTTGTCGGACAAAGAGATCCGGCTTGATTGGCAGCAGGCCGATTTTCCTCTGACCGGGGTGAAGGAACATACGATTTATCGCGACGGCGTTGCCGTCGGCAGCGTGAAAGCGCCTGCGAGCACGTTCACGGACAGCGGACTTGCAGAGAATACCGGATATACCTACACGATCGTCGGGACCAATGCGTCCGGGTTTGAAAGCCCGGCTTCGGCTGCCATTGCCGCAGCGACAGCGGCGGACACGACTGCGCCGAATTTGCTGTCCGTCCTCGCCAATGTCGATACGGCAACGGTTGACGTTGCGTTCGACGATCCGCTCGATCCGGCAACTGCCGGCGATGCGGCCAACTACACGATTCCCGGCGTCGACATCACCGCAGTCTCCGTCGGCAGCGGGGCAAAGGCCAACACGGTCAGGCTGACGGTGTACGGAATGGAAGCGAACGGCAGCTATTCTTTGACGGTCGATCATATCGCGAATACAGCCTCTGCGCCGACGAGCATGACAGAACCGGCGAGCCTGGATTTCGTCTGCATGCCCGGCCTCGAAGCCTATTGGAAGTTCGACGAAACCGCCGGCGATATTATCGAGGACACAATTGGCTCCAACGACGGCACCGTTATCGGCGCAGAGAGGGTCCCCGGATTGTCGGGAGGCGGACTCCGGTTTGGCGGCGGTACGCAGAAAGCGGTCATTCCGGGCGCCCGGCTGAGGCTGCAGGACGGATATTCGATTTCCTTCATGATGAAGACGGACAACCTGCGTCCGATTCAAAAGACGGTACTCGCCAGAGGGGACAGTACGAGCCCGGCTTACTTGCGTCTCTATGAAAGCTTCGACGGGCAAATGGTGCAGCAAGCTTTATCTACGGGATACAGAGGAGGAGCTTACCAGCCGGATAACGGCGTATGGCATCATATCGTCGTCGTGAACGACTTGCATACGATTACCTGGTATGCCGACGGTGTCCGTTCCTATCAATGGAATGCAGCGAGCACAATCGCGGATGAAGAGCTGGACCTGGTGATCGGAAATACGTTGAACGACGTTGAACCGTATATCGGGGAGCTCGATGAGCTTCGCATCTATAACAGGGCGCTGTCGGATACCGATATTGCGAATATGTACATGGATGACGCGCCACCCGCGGCCCCGGGCAACCTGGCGGGTGCCGCAGCCGGCGACAGCGCCATTACGCTGACGTGGGACGCCGTGGTCCATTCGGGAGGAATCAAGGCGTACCGCATTTACAGAAATGGTTCATTCCTGGCTGAAATTTCGAATACGGCCTATTCGGATGCGGGCTTGTCCAGCAACACCGAATACAAGTACCAGGTATCCGCGGTTAACGTTGCGAATCTCGAGTCTGCGAAGAGCGCAGAGGTTAGCGTTACAACGCTGGAGGATACGACCCCGCCGACAGTAACGGAGGTGCAGGCCAAAAGCTTGGACACGTGGATTTCGGTGACGTTCGATGAGCAGGTGGATGCGGCGAGCGCGGCGAATACGGCCCATTATGCGCTCGATGGCGGATTGACGGTTGCCAAAGCCGAGCCGGCGGCAGACGGCCGATCGGTTCTGCTCACCGCAGCGCCTGCCATGATAGCCGGCAACGTCTATCATCTGACCGTCTCGGGCATCCAGGACATCGCCTCGCCCGCCAATTCGCTGCAGGCGGCTGCCGTCGCTTTCACTTTCGAGTCTTCTCTGCTTGCGCATTGGAGCTTCGACGAAGGCAGCGGCGGCATTGCAGCAGACCGATCCGACAACGGCAACGACCTTGTCGTCGCGAATACCCAGTGGGATGCCGACGGCGCCGGCGGAGGGACGGCGCTCCAGTTCAGCGCCGCCGCGGACGATACCGTACAAGCGTCGGGTTTCGCGGGCATCGTGCCGGGAGAGGCGTTCACCTTCTCGGTGTGGGTCAGAACTTCAACGGATGCGATCGGAACCAAGCCTACGAAAACGATTATGCATAGCCAGCAGTTGTGGTGGTTCGTCGGCAATGCCGGGCAGATGTGCCTGTATACGTCCGGGGGAGGATACTTCTACGACATTGTGCCTGTGGACGACGGCAACTGGCATTTGGCGACCGTTACGTACGACGGCAGCAGCGTGAGGTGGTACATCGACGGGGAGGCCGCGAGCATTGCGGCTTCGCCGAACGGCAACGCCGGGCTGTCTGATGCGATAACCGATTTGACGATTGGCGCCAGAATGGACGGCATCGAGCAGTATGACGGTTCTATGGACGATATTCGTATTTACGGTCATGCGATGACGGCTGCGGAAGTCAAGGCGCTGTACGGGCTGAATCAGGCATAGCCCGGCGGCTTCTGCAAAACAAACGAACGGATTTGGGCATTCTTCCATAGGAAACAGGAATATCCTGTCCGCGCCATGTTCACGATGGCGGGCAGGATATTCCTTCATTATATAAGGGACGGTGCTTTGTATGCTTGCCCGACCAGGGGCTAGTATAACGATCCATAAATAATGCAACTATATTCCCAAAAAGGTTTGGGGTGTAATCTTCATAGAACATTTCTACCGGAGAGATATCATGCCCTTCAAATCCAAGAAAGACGACAAAACCCGGTTACAGCATCCTAGCGACTGCGAACATGGTCCCTAACCCGACAAAGCCCGACAAAGCCCGGTTGCAGCACCTCAGCGACTGCGAACGTTGTCCCTAACCGACAAAACCCGGTTGCAGCACCTCAGCGACTGCGAACGTTGTCCCTAACCCGACAAAACCCGGTTACAGCACCTCAGCGACTGCGAACGTGGTCCCTAACCCGACAAAACCCGGTTATAGCATCTCAGCCACTGCGAACGTGGTCCCTAACCTGACAAGACCCGGTTACAGAGTATAAATAACGTTGCTTCAGGATCGTTCTACTAGGCTTCCACCGTATGGACGTCGATGCCAAGCTCCAGCAGGGCGCTCACGACATCGGGAGACGCTTGGTCGTCCGTGATGAAGGTGTCGATTTCTTTGGGCTGCACGAACTGGACGAAAGAGTTTTTGCCGATTTTGCTGCTGTCGCACAGGACGATCACCTGTGTCGTAATTTGCACCATCACTTTCTTGATTTCCGCCTGGTTAATGTCCGGCGTGGTACAGCCTTTCTCCACGCTGAACCCGTTCGTTGCGATAAACACCTTGTCGACGTTCAATTCGGAGAGCAGCTTGACCGCGAACGGGCCGATCGTGCAGTGGAACTTCTTGCGCAGCGTGCCGCCGATTACGACGACGCTGATGCCGTCGAATTGCTCCAGACATGCCGCGATTTCGATGTCGTTGACGATGACCGTCACGTTCTTCTTGTCCTTCAATCGTTTGGCCATCTCCAGCGTCGTCGTGCCGGTATCCAGAATGATGATGTCCCCGTCCTCCACCAGTTCCGCCGCTTTCCGCGCGATCGCTTCCTTCTCGTTCAACTGCTTGACATTCTTTTTCGTGCTGTCGAGCTCGAAGCCGACCCGCACGGAATCGCTGGGGATGGCTCCGCCATGCGTGCGCTTGATCAGCCCGGCCGCTTCCAAATCGCGCAAATCGTTGCGAATGGTGGCCGGGGACATTTTAAAGTAATCGATCAGGTCCGGGACGAGCACCTTCTTGCGTTCATTGACGAGCTTGACGATCGTATCCTTGCGTTCTTCCGCGAACAACGGATCCGAATTTGATTCGTTCATTGTTATCCTCATTTCCAATCGCTTATTCATTTTATTATATCATTTGTTATTAAATATAGGCAATATTAGGAGGAATCTAACGTCTTCGAGAGATGATAATACTTTAGAATAGAATATTCTAATGTGAAAGCGATTACCGGACGAAACGAATCGTTGACAACAAGCCATATGATAAAATATGATTATAAAGAACACTAAACAATAACAAAAGAAAGGAGACGGAGAGGTGGAAAAGCGAAAAATCGGGGTCTGTGTCATTGGCGCAGGGAGAGCGGGCATGATTCATGCCCGCAACTTCCGCAGCAACGTTCCGCATGCCGCGCTCGTGGCGGTCGCGGACCCGAATGAAACGGCGGCGCGGCAAGCGGCAGAGGAGCTGGAGATCGACAGCTGGTACGGCGATTACGCGCAGGCGTTGTCGGACGATCGCATTCAAGCTGTCGTCGTTGTTACGCCGACCGCCTATCATAAAGAAATCGTTGTCGCCGCCGCCCGGGCGGGCAAACATGTACTGTGCGAAAAACCGATGGCGATGAACACCGCAGAATGCGATGCGATGATCGAAGCGTGCGCGCGGGCGAAGGTCAAGCTGCAAATCGCGTTCATGCGGCGCTTCGACGAAAGCTTCGTCGAGGCCAAACGACAGGTGGAGGAAGGCGCGATCGGCGACGTCGTGCTGGTCAAATCGCTCACCCGGGGCCCCAGCAAGCCGCAATCGTGGATGTACGATTTGAAGAAGAGCAACGGCCCTCTGGCGGAGGTGAACAGCCACGATATCGATACGCTCAGATGGTTCGCGGGATCGGAATTCGCTTCCGTCCATGCGATCGGCGGAAATTTCCGCTGCAAGGAGATCGAGGGCGAGTTTCCGGACTTCTATGATAACGTCGTGTTGACCGGCACTTTCAAGAACGCCAGGCAAGGGATGATTGACGGGGCGCTGTCCGTGCAGTACGGCTACGATTCCAGGGTGGAAATTCTGGGCACGGAAGGCGTGATGTTCATCGGTCAGACCCATGAGCGGACACTGGTTACCGCCAGCCGAAGCAAGCAGTTGACCCGGCCGTTCATGAACAGCTGGCGGTCGCTGTTCAAGGAAGCTTATTTGGCGGAAGACCGCCATTTTATCGCATGCATTGCGGAAGAGAGCGATCCGAAGGTGACGGGACATGACGGCAAGATGGCCGTAGCTGTCGTCAACGCGGGCAACGCTTCCATTCTGAGCGGCAGCATCGTTCCATTGACTTGATTCGGATCACAGAAGGGGTGTGAACGCATGCTGGCAGCGCGAATGTTCGGTCCGGGAGACATGCGGGTGGTGGAAGTGCCTGTGCCGGAAATCGGCGACCACGAGGTGCTGATTCAAGTAAAAAGCGTCGGCATCTGCGGCACGGATTTACGCATGATCAAGAACGGGTATGCCGGCATCGGGCCGGAGACGCCGCGGACGCTCGGCCATGAAATCGGAGGCATCATCGCGGATACGGGAAAGAACGTCAAGCATTACCGCAAAGGCATGCGGGTCGGCATTGCGCCGAACATGGGCTGCGGTCTTTGCGACAAGTGCGTCAGGGGGGATCAGCACCTGTGCGTGCATTATGAAGCGCTCGGCATCCAGATGGACGGCGGGTTCGCCGAATATGTCCGCGTGCCGGAGCGGGCTGTTCTGTTCGGCAACATCGTGGAATTGCCCGACCATGTCAGCTTCGACCAGGCGGCGATCAACGAGCCGTTGTCCTGCGTCTATAACGGGATTATACAATGTCCGATCGCGTCGGGAGACGAAGTGCTGATCATCGGCGCGGGCCCGATCGGCATCATGTATGCCCAGCTCGCCAAAATTTCGGGTGCTGCGCGCGTCTTCATCAACAATCGTTCCCCGGGGCGGTTGGAAATTTGCAAGCAGATTGACGAGACGATCATCACGCTCGAATCCGAGCGGATCAAGGAGAGGATCGACGAACTGACCGGAGGCAAGGGCGTCGATGTCTGCGTTACGGCCAACGCTTCTCCGGAGGCGCAGCAGCTCGCGGTCGAACTGGTCGGCATGAACGGCAAAATCAACTTCTTCGGCGGATTGCCGAAGGAGCGGGAGATGGTCAGCCTCAATACGAATGCGATTCATTACAAGCAGTTGCTGGTGACCGGCTCGACGAAAGCGAACAACCATCATTTTCGCAAAATGCTGCAGTTCATCGGCAGCGGCATCCTGGACGTGAACAAGCTGATCTCCGCACGGTATCCGATCGGCCGCGCCGTGGAAGCGGTCGAATATGCAATGAGCTCCCGGGGCGTCAAGACGGTGATTTACTTCGATTGAGGAGGGATTCGGGGTGACGAAGCAGTATGTCGTGACAGCGGATATCGGCACGCAAGGCACGAAGACGGCATTGATCGACGAAGAGGGCTGCGTCGCGGCTTCCGCGTTTCACCCGTCGCGCTTGATTCGCCGTCCGGGAGGACAGGTCGAGCAAGATCCTGACGAGATGCTGGCATCGGTCGTGCACGGCATTCGCGATATGCTGCGGCAATCGTCGATCTCTCCGGGCAGCATCGCGGCCATCGGGCTGGACGGCCAAATGGCCGGCATTCTGGGCATCGACAAGGAATGGCAGGCGGTAACGCCGTACGATTCCTGGCTCGATCGAAGGTGCGAAGCGTACATGCCCGAGATGAAAGCTTGGGGAGAAGACGCCATCATCCGGTTGACCGGCTGCCCGGTTACGTATGCGCATGGTCCCAAGGTGCTGTGGTGGAAATCCGAGCATCCGGACGTATACAAGCGGATTGCCAAATTCGTCGTTCCGAGCGCATATGTTGCAGGCAAGCTGGCCGGATTGACGGCGGATCGGGCATTCATCGATTATACGCACCTGCATTTCGCCGGGTTTGCGGATACTGCAAGTCTTCGCTGGTCCGATACGCTGCTGGACGCGTTCTCCGTCGACCGCGAGCGAATGCCCGATATCGTCAGCCCGTGGGATCGCATTGGCGGGTTGACGGCGAATTTCGCGCGGGAGACGGGGGTGCCAGCGGGTACGCCGATCGTCGCAGGGTGCGGAGATACGGCGGCTGCGACGCTCGGGGCCGGCATCGTCAGCCCGGGGCAGTTGTTCGATGTCGCGGGTACGGCTTCGGTGCTGTCCTGCTGTGTCGACGTCTATGCGCCCGATGTGCCGAACCGCATGCTGCTGTATGCCCGTTCGGTGCTGCCGGGATTATGGACGCCGCTTGCCTACATTAACGGAGGCGGACAATGTCTGGCCTGGTTCCGCGATCAATTCGGCGGCCCGGGGACCACGTTCGACGATTTGAACCGTCTGGCCGAAGAGGTGGCTGCCGGATGCAACGGCTTGCTGTTCATCCCGCATTTCGGCGGGAGCGTCTGCCCGAACGATCCCGACATTCGCGGCAGTTGGCTCGGGCTGGATTGGTCGCATGGCGCCGGCGCCATGTACCGCGCGATCATGGAAGCGATCGCTTATGAATATTGCCGATACAAGCAGACGCTGTCGGAGCTTGCGGGCGGAACCCGCTATACCAAGGTGCGGGCGGTAGGCGGCGGAGCGAGAAGCGCCTTCTTCAATGCGGTGAAAGCCGACGCGCTCGGCATCCCGTACGAAACGCTTCGCGTATCGGATACCGCGCTGCTTGCCGGCGCGGCAATCGCCGGGTACGGTGTCGGTCTCCATGCGGATTTGGCCGGGACTGCCGCGCGCTTCGCCGTCCCGGATGCCGAGTTTCGGCCGGATGCCGGACGGCACGAGCAGTACCGGGCGCAAGCCGGGCGATATCGCATCGCGCTGGACGGCATGTCGAAGCTGTACGGAAATTTGAAGTGACGGAGGAACGCGCTTGCAATCGATATCGAGCCAGGAGCCGTTGTTCGCGGAGGAGCGGAGAAGCGAGATCGTTCGTCTCGCCGCGCTGAAAGGCAAGGTGCTCGTGCCGGAGCTTGCTGAATATTTCGGCGTGTCGGCCGCGACGATCCGCGGCGATCTTCGCGAACTGGAGCAGAGCGGTTTCGTGCGCCGCACGCATGGCGGGGCGATGGTCCAGGACGTGTTCAGGGCCGGCTTCGAGCCGGATCACAAGGGCAAAGTCGTCCGTCAGTCGGGACAGAAGCGGGCGATTGCCCTGAAAGCGCTGGAGTTCGTGGAAGACGGCGATATCCTGATTCTGGATACGGGTACAACGACGCTGGAGATGGCCCGGCTGCTGGCAGGTCGCCGCAATGTAACGGTCGTCGTCAACGATCTGGAGATCGCCGCCTGCCTGGAAGCCTGCGACGACATTACCGTCGTCCTGATCGGCGGTTCGCTGCGCAAGCAATTTCAATGCACGGTCGGGCCGTTCGCAGTCGATCTGCTGTCCGAGCTGAATGTCGACAAAGCTTTCATGGCGACGAACAGCTTAAGTCTGGAGAAAGGCTGCACGACGCCGGACATCGCGCAAGCGGAAGTGAAGAAAGCGATGATCGGCGTATCCGCGCAGACGATTCTGCTCTGCGACAGCAGCAAGTGGGAAAGAAACGCATTCGTTCAATTCGCGCCGCTGCCGCTCCTCGATCTGATCATTACCGACAGCTTGATCGACCCGGACATTCACGATAAATATACGGGATTCGGCTGCGAAATCGTCATTGCCGATGCGGGAGAAGAGCGGTGACGGCGCCGGACCGAGAAGGAAGGGGAATGAGCATGCAACTGCCAGACAAAGCGGTCAAACCGACGATGTATTTCATCGGGGTGTCGACCGCGCAATCCTCCATCATGAAGCTGTTTCCGCTATGGGCCGCGGCGCTCGGCTTGAAGGACGCGGAAATCAAAGGCATCGATCTTCCGATACATGCCGATCCGGCCCTGTACAGAGAATGCGTCAGCTTCATCAAGAACGACCCGTTGTCGCTGGGCGCGCTGGTCACGACGCACAAGATCGATCTGTTTCACGCGGCGCGGGAGCTGTTCGACGAACTTGACCCGTATGCACTGATGTTCGAAGAAATCTCGTCGATTTCCAAGAACGGGCACGGCTTGGCCGGTCATGCCAAAGACCCGATTTCGAGCGGGTTGTCGATGGAGGCGTTCATCCCGTCCGGCTACTGGAATCGAGGCGGGCATGCCCTGATCATGGGCGCAGGCGGCAGCGCGCTGGCGATCGGCTCGTGGCTGACGGAGAAGGCGCGGGGAACCGATGTGCCGGAGAAGATCGTCATCACGAACCGCAGCAAGCCCCGTCTCGATTCCGCCAAGGCATTGCTCGGACGAATCGACACGCCGGCCGTATTCGAATACCGGCTCTGCCCGGAGCCGTCCGGCAACGATGCGGCGCTGCGCGAGCTGCCTGCGCATTCGCTCGTCATCAATGCGACAGGTCTCGGCAAGGATCGGCCGGGCTCGCCGCTGACGAGCGAAGCGCGGTTCCCGCAAGGAAGCCTGGTCTGGGAATTGAATTATCGCGGTGCGCTGGACTTCATGCATCAGGCGCTCGCGCAGAAGGAAGCGGCCGATCTGCACGTGGAGGATGGCTGGATCTATTTCATCCACGGCTGGACGCAGGTGATCCAGGAAGTGTTCCATCTTCCGATCGAAGGAGCGTCGTTCGACAAGCTGGAGCGGATCGCCATGGATTTGCGGAATGCCGCCCGGCAGTAATTGAGGATGAGGAGGAATGGATATGACCCAATCGCCACAAGCGATCCTGCCGTTCGCCGTATACTTCAGCCTGAACAACGGCTTGTCCGACAGCCGCGCTTCGCTGCGACGGCATCTGTCGAAGATGTCCGGCATGTATGCGGACGACCGGGCGTACCGCGGAATGCTGGAGCAGGAGGACACGTTGCTGTATGAATTCCATGAGCTGGGCCTGCCGGAGGCGGACGCCCATCTTGCATTCGGCACGAGCATCGTCTATCCCGGCAAGGTAGGCAGCGAGTATTTCATGACCAAGGGCCATTTTCATACGATTCTGGATACGGCGGAGGTGTACTACTGCATCGGAGGGAAGGGGTGGATACTGATGGAGAGCCCGGAAGGCGACGTGCAGGTGCAGGAATTTGCGCCGGGTCAAGCCGTATACGTGCCGGGCCGGTACGCGCATCGCAGCATCAATACCGGCACGGAGCCGCTGATTACGTTCTATGTGTTCCGCGCCGATGCCGGGCACGATTACGGCACGATCGAGACCAAGGGCTTTCGCAAAATCGCGGTAGAGCAAAATGGCGCGCCTGTGCTGATCGACAATCCGAAATGGAAGCAGACGACATGACGAAAATATTCGTAACGCCCCGATCGTTCGCCAAGCACGACCCGGAGCCGCTCGACTTGTTGAAGCGCCAAGGATACGAGGTTGCGCTCAACCCGTTCGGCAGAATCATGACGCAGGAAGAGATGCGTGAGCATCTGGCGGACGCCGATGCCGTGATCGTGGGCGTCGACCCGCTGGACCGGGACGTGCTGAAGCATGCGGCCAACCTGAAAGCCATCTCCAAATATGGCATCGGCACCGACAATATCGACATCGGCTATGCCGCTGACCGGGGCATCCCGGTCGATGTGGCGGCAGGCGCAAACACCGATGCCGTCGCCGACTATACCTTCGCGCTGATGCTGGCGGCAGCCCGCAAGCTGACGGTCATCGATCGGGAATGCCGGATGCGCAACTGGCGGAAGCTGACGACCGTCGATGTATGCAGGAAGACGCTTGGCTTGATCGGTCTGGGGGCGATCGGCAAAGCCGTCGCCCGCAGGGCTTCCGGGTTCGAGATGAAAATTGTCGCTTACGATGCGGTTCGGGACGAGCGATACGCCGGCGAGCACGGGATCGTCTATGCCGAGCGGATGGAGGACGTGCTCGCGCAGGCGGATTTCGTAAGTTTGCATCTGCCGTTGAACGAATCGACGCGCCATCTCATCGGTGCAGCGCAGTTCGATATGATGAAGCCGACGGCCGTTCTCGTCAATACGGCCAGAGGCGGTCTGATCGACGAAGATGCGCTGTACGAAGCGCTGCGAACGGAACGAATCTGGGGCGCCGGCCTTGACGTATTCGAGGAAGAGCCGCCGCGCAACGGGGCGCTGCTGGAGCTGGACAACTTGATTGCAGGGTCTCACTGCGCCGCATCTTCCGTCAGCGCGATCGACAACATGGGATTGCTCGCAGCCCGCAACGTGATTGAACGATTGCGGCGGCCAGGGTGACAGGCATTCCAAATCATTCAAGGAGGCATTCGCGATGAAGCTGGGCATTCACGCATACGCTTGGTGCTCCCAATGGAGCAACGAAACGCTTCACCTGATCGACAGAGTGAAGGGGCTGGGGCTCGATTTTATCGAAATTCCGCTCATGACGCTGGATACGTTCGATGCCGCCGCCGTCAAGTCGCGGCTGGCCGATGCGGGACTGGACGCCGTGACGTCCACGGTGCTGCTGCAAGGCACGGACATCACGAGCGCCGACGCCGCGATTCGCCACCAAGGCGTCGAATACTTGAAGGATTGCGTGCGGGCGACAGCGGCCATCGGCAAGACGAACTTGTCCGGGGTGGTCTACTCCCAGCATGTGAAAGCCGGGCAGACGCGTCCGGGCTCCGGGGAATGGGAGCATTCCGCCGCATGCTTGCGGGAGGTCGCCGTATACGCCCGGGAATTCGGCGTGCAGATCGGACTGGAACCGGTGAACCGCTACGAGTCCTGCCTGATCAATACGTGCGAGCAGGCGCTGAAGCTGAAGGCGATGATCGGCGAGCCCAACATCAAGGTGCATCTCGATACTTACCATATGAACATTGAGGAAAAGAGCTTCTACGAAGCGACGCGCGCGGCCGGTGCGGATCTGATGCATTACCACCTGTGCGAGAACGACCGGGGGATCCCGGGGACGGGCCTGGTCGGCTGGGACGACATTTTCCAGGCGCTCGGGGAAATCGGCTACACGGGATATGCGGCATTGGAATCGTTCGTCGACGTCACGGACAATATGAACACCTGGGTGTGGCGCCAGCTTGCGCCGGACGGCGATACGCTGGTGAAGGAAGGCGTCGCCTTCATTCAGGGCATGATGCACAAGCATGGATTGCGAGGATAAGGAGGCGCTGCGAACGATGACTACCGTGACAAATCGCTATGCCGGCGGTTTTCCGAAAATCGGCATCCGGCCCATCATCGACCGACGCAAGCACGTCAAAGCCGCGCTCAAGGAGATGACGCTGCAACTGGCGCAGGAGGTCGCGGAGCTGCTGAGCGGAACGCTCCGGTATCCGGACGGCTCGCCCGTGCGGTGCATCGTCAGCGAGACGTGCATCTCGGGCGTGGCCGAAGCGTCGCGCTGTGCCGAACGCTTCGCCAGAGAAGGCGTCGGCGTCGTTGTCTCCGTCGCCTCGGGCTGGTGCTATCCGCTGGAGACGATCGAGAGCAATCCGCAGCTGCCGCATGCGATCTGGGGCTTCAACGGCACCGAACGGCCGGGCGCCGTGTATTTGGCAGCGCTTCATGCGGCGCACAATCAGAAGGGCATACCGGCGTTCAAAATCTACGGACGCCATGTGCAGGACCTGGACGATGCCACGGTACCGGAGGACGTGCAGGGCAAGCTGCTGCAATTCGCCCGGGCCGCTCTGGCGGTCGCGATCATGAAGGGCCGCACCTACCTGTCGATCGGCTCCGTCTCGATGGGGATCGGCGGCTGTATCGTAAACGAGGATTTCTACCATCGTTATTTGGGCATGAAGAACGCCTATGTGGATATGACAGAAGTGACGCGCCGCATCGATCGAGGCATCTTTGATCCCGCCGAATACGAGCGGGCGCTCGCCTGGACCCGGGCGCACTGCCTGGAAGGCGCCGACCCGAATCCGGCGGCAGACAGGCTCTCGCGGGAAGTCAAAGACCGCAACTGGGAGACGGTCGTGAAGATGACGTTGATCGTGCGGGATCTGATGGTCGGCAACCCGAGACTGGCGGAGATGGGCTTCGAAGAAGAAGCCTACGGCTACCATGCGATCGCTTCGGGCTTTCAAGGGCAGCGCGAGTGGACCGATCATTATCCGAGCGCCGACTTCCTGGAAGCGGTGCTGAACTCGTCGTTCGACTGGGACGGCTTGCGCGAGCCTTATATGGTCGCGACAGAGAACGACAATCTGAATGCGGTGACGATGCTGCTTGGCCATCTGCTGACGAATGCCGCGCAAATCTTCGCGGACGTGCGCACCTACTGGAGCCCGGAAGCGGTGCGGCGGGTCGCGGGGCATACGCTGCAAGGGCGCGCGCAGCACGGCATTCTGCATCTGATCAATTCCGGGCCGGCCGCGCTGGACGGCGCCGGCGAGCAGTCAAAGGGCGGGCTGCCGGCCATGAAGCCGTTCTGGGAGATCGAGCCGGATGAGGCCGAGCGTTGTCTGAGGGCAACCTCGTGGCGCCCGACCTACATGGATCAATTCGCGGGAGGCGGCTATTCCTCCGACTTCCTGACGAAGGGCGGGATGCCCGTGACGATGGCGCGGATCAATCTGATTCACGGACTCGGCCCCGTGCTGCAATTGGCGGAAGGCTACACGATCGAGCTGCCGGAAGACGTGCACGAGAAGCTGGACAGCCGCACTACGCCGACGTGGCCGACCACGTGGTTTGCACCGAATCTGATCGCCGGCGATCCTGTGTTCGATGAAGTGTATACGGTCATGGAGCATTGGGGATCGAATCATTGCGCAGTCAGCCATGGCCATATCGGCGCCGATCTGATCACGCTGGCCAGCATGCTTCGCATTCCCGTGCAAATGCACAATGTGGCCGGCAAGCGGCTGCTGCGGCCGAGCGCCTGGAGCGCGTTCGGCACGAAGGATGCGGAAGGCGCCGATTTCCGGGCCTGCGCCGGGTTCGGCCCGCTGTACGGTTGAAGAAAGACAGATGGCAAGGAAGAAAAGGAGGCTGTGAAAAAGTGAATAACGCAAACACGGCAGCAACCGGCAAAGTCAGTCTCGACGATAGGGAAAGGGAGCAGTTCCGTCCGTCGTCCGTCCCGCTCGGCAGTCCCGGCGTCTCCGTTGCGCCGCTGTCCGGCGTATACGATCATCCCGCCGCCCCCGCCAGCTTGAACCTGAACGGCGAATGGGAGATGGCGGCGGAAGGCGACGCCGCAGCCCGCCTGAACGGGGAATGGTCCGACGCGATCCCGGCGGTCGTACCCGGCAGCGTGCACGCCGCGCTGCTTCGCGCCGGCGCGATTCCCAATCCCTATGTGGGGAAGAACGACGAGATCGCCCGCGCATACAGCTTCAAGACGTGGTGGTTCAAGCGCATCTTCCGCCGCCTGCCCGGCATGGAAAGGGAGAGGCTCGTGTTCGGCGGCGTCTGCGACGCCTGCGAGGTATGGTTGAACGGGCATAAACTCGGCAATCATAGGGGGATGTTCGGCGGGCCTTCCTTCGAGATCGGCGATCGTCTGGTGGACGGAGAGAACACGCTCATCGTCAAGCTGTTTCCCGCGCCTTTCCGGGAGAGAACGACGGAGATGAACGATTTCTTCAACGGCATGAACGTCGGCTGGCTCCATTCGGCCGTGTTCAACAACGTGTACGGCTGGCACTATATCAACTTGCCGGCACTGGGCATCTGGCGTCCGGTCACGATCGAGAGCCGGCCGGCGGTCAGCGCGGATCATCCGTTCGTGGCGACGCGCCATGCCGCAAACGGAGAGATGGCGCTGATCGTCGATCTGAACGCCGCTCCCGACAACAACGGGACTGTCGCCTCCGGCGGCGGTATTCGCGGCCATCTGGCTGTATCGGTGCAGCCGGACAACTTCGCCGGAGAAGCATACCATTTCGAGCATCGAATCGACAGCGCGTCGGCCTCCGCCCGTGTCCGGCTCGACTTCCGCCTGCCGGATCCGCAGCTATGGTGGCCGAACGGCTATGGCGGCCAGCCGCTGTATCGCCTGCGGTTATCGTTCGTTCCGGCGGACGGCGGGAGCCCCGAGCGGAAGGAAACGACATTCGGCATACGCACGATCGAGATGAGGCCGCTGCCGCAAGGGCCCGACCCGTCGACGTATAACTGGACGTTCATCGTCAACGATCGCCCCGTCTTCGTGAAGGGGACGAACTGGTGCACGATGGATGCGTTGATGCGCTTCGATGCCGAGCGGTACGACCGATTCCTGTCGCTGGCCCGGGATGCCCACCACAACCTGCTGCGCGCATGGGGCAGCGGCATGCCGGAAACCGACGAGTTCTATGAGCTTGCCGACCGGTATGGACTGATGGTCATGCAGGAATGGCCGACGGCCTGGGACAGCGACCGCGTTCAGCCCTTCGACGTGCTGGAGGAGACTGTCCGTCTGAACACGCTGCGGTTGCGCAACCGTCCGTCCCTGATCATGTGGGGCGGCGGCAACGAATCCGCAAACCCGACCGGGCCCGTCGTCGACATGTTCGGACGGCTCGCCTACGAGCTCGACGGCACGCGCCCGTTCCACCGGGGAGAGCCGTGGGGCGGCAGCGTTCATGATTATCATGTGTACTGGGGCAGGCAGCCGCTGGACTATAATCTGAGCCTGACGGCGCCTTTCATCGGTGAATTCGGCCTGGCTTCCCTGCCGAATATGGAGACGGTCAACCGGTATTTGCCGGAAGAGGAGCGCGGCGTTTGGCCGGTTCCCGAGGATGGCGCGTTCGTTCATCATACGCCGGTATTCAATTTGAAGGAATGCATGCGGAACCTGGCGGAATACGTGCCGGATTTCCTCCCGCCCGATCGTATGGCGAATTTCGTGCTCGGCACCCAGCTTGCACAGGCGACAGGCATTCGGCACACGCTGGAGCTTGCGCGCAACCGTCGGCCGGACTGCGCAGGCGTAGCCTATTACAAGCTCAACGACAACAATCCGGCAGCATCCTGGGCAACGGTGGACTGGTTCGGCAATCCTAAGCCGGCCTACTATATCGTGCAGGACGCTTATGCGCCGCTGCATGCGGCGGTGCTGATACCGGAGCTGAACCCGGTCGGCAAGGAACTGGCGCTGCCTGTCGTCCTCTTCGACGACAATCATGCCCTGACGGATGCGGAATGGTCGGTGAACGTTCGCGCATACGGCGGAGATCTCGCGCTGCTGGAGGCGGCAACGTTCCGGGGGAACGGTGCGACCGGCGGCAGTGTCCGGCAGCTTGGAGAGCTGATCTTGTCGAAGGAACAGACCAGATCCGTACCGTTATTCCTCGTGGCCGAAGTCGTTCGCGGCGGCGAACTGGCGGACCGTACGTTCTATTGGCTGAACTACAAGGAGAAGTGCGGCAGCCTGTTCGATCTGCCTGCAGCCTCGCTTGCGATGGAACGGGACGGAGGCGATGTCGTCGTAGCCAACCTGAGCGACAAACCGGCCGTTGCGGTTCAATTGGACTTTGCCGATGCAGCGGATGCCGACCATTGTCGCTTGACCGACAATTTCTTCTGGCTGGAGGCGGGGGAGAGCAAGCGCATCGGTGTGAAGCGCGGGGCGATAAGCGGCGTATTCGCTTGGAACGCTAAATTGCAACAATAAACAACATAATTATTTTGTTTTATTGTTTATTATTTGGTGTTATTATATTGACAAAGAATAATGAATGTTATAAAATGATAACAAAAGATAGCGTTTTCAATATGGGCTGCAACTATTCAAACCTGGATTGCGGGTGATTGTATGAACGTTAAGTTGGCATCCGTATCGGAAACCGAACCCAAAGGCTCCAAGCGCAGTTTGATGAGAAAAATCAGCAATCAAAAAATGTTTCTCGCTTTTCTCCTGCCCGGCATTTTGTTCTTTGCGGTTTTCTCTTATTTGCCTCTTTATGGATTGCTTGGCGCATTCCAGATCTATAACCCGATCGACGGATTTTTCGGCAGCGATTGGGTGGGGCTGAACAATTTCAGAGAGCTGTTCCAGATGCAGAAATTTCACGACGTGTTCATGAACACCCTGCTCATCGGCGGAATTATGCTCGTGTTCGGGTTTCCGGCTCCGATCATCCTGGCGCTCATGATCAATGAGGTTGTAGGCACGAAGTTCAAGCGGATGGTTCAGTCGGTGTCCTACCTGCCGCACTTCATCTCATGGGTAATCGGCGCCGGGCTTTTCTACAACATGCTGGCGGCGGACGGTCCGCTCAACGAGTTGATGATCAAACTGCATGTGCTCAAGGAGCCGATTTACTTTTTTAACGAACCCGGCTATTTCTACTTCATTGCAGTTGTATCTTCCATCTGGAAAGAGGTTGGCTGGGGCTCCATTCTATATCTTGCGGCGCTGACGGCGATCAATCCGTCCCTGTACGAATCCGCCGAAATCGACGGTGCGGGCAAGTGGAAGCAGATTCGCTACATTACGATACCCGGCATGATGCCGATGATCATCCTGCTGTTCGTGCTGGCGGTATCCAATATTCTGAATGTGAGCTTCGAGCAAATATGGACGCTGCAGAACGCCGTCAATCAAGAAGTGTCCGACATACTCGACACCTATGTATTCAGCATTCTGCTGTCGGGCTCGTCCCGGGATTACTCGATGGGCATCGCGGTCGGATTGTTCAAGACCGTAATCGGACTTACCCTGTTCCTGATTACGAATTATCTGATGAAACGATCGGGTTACGGTTCGCTCATTTAATGTAGTAAGTCGTCAGACTTATTATAGATTAACAGGCTTCAAGACCAAGGAGGAGGGTTTCAATGAAAACAAACAGAAAGTTGTCGATCGCAGCCATTGCGATGTCCGCCGTACTCGTGGCGGCGCTGGCCGGCTGCAGCGGCGGCGGCAATGCCAAGGAAACCGCGTCTGCCGGGCCGGAGTCGTCGCAGCCGGCAAGCGCTTCCGGGCAATCTCCGTCGGCCAACAAGACGGTGCAAGTCACTTACCATCGCGGCGGTACGGCGGATACGAGTCCGGATCCGAAGAACGAGACGAACAAGTACATTTTGCAAACGTTCAAGGACCAATTTGGCGTCGATCTGAAGTATGAAGCGTATGACTTCGGTCAGAACTTCATGCAGCGGCTGAACCAGTTCGCAGCTTCGAAGAAGATGCCTTCAGGCATCTGGATATTCGGAAGAAACCCGGAAACGACGCGGGTGCTCAATGATATGGGGCGCGCGGGCATGTTCTGGGATCTGACCGAATACGTGAACAATTCGAATACGATGAAAGAAAACGCCGAAGACGTGTTTCTGAAGATGAACGCCAATCCGGATGACGGCAAGCTCTATGTGTTCCCGGCCGAGAGGCACCGCTCGTTCCCGCACGCGCCGGGCGGCATTGCGATACGCAAGGACTGGGTTGAGCAATCCGGGCTCGGCTTTCCGCAGTCGGAGGACGATCTGTATAATCTGATCAAGTATATCCATGAAAATATTAAAAGCGATGCCGGCAAGCCGGTTATCCCGGTCGCCCTGAACACGCTTGAGAACGGGCAAGGACCGAACAGCTACGCGTGGTTCAATCACTGGATGGGCACGCAGGAATGGAAGGAATTCGGCGACCGCTACGAAAAGAACCGGTATTCCGACATGGAAGGCTTGAAATCCGCGATTTTGTTTCTGAACCGTTTATGGAATGAAGGCTTGATGGACAAGGAGTCCTTCACAATCAAGAACGACCAGTTTATCCAACGGGCTTCCAACGGTTCAATCGGTGTTGCGCCTTATACGTTCGCGTTATATTCGGCCAATGATTCGCTCGACAAACAGTATCCGAATTCGGACAAATATTGGGTTTCCGTACCTCCCTTCGCGGCCGGCAGCTCCATTACCGCGGATGACGTCAATTCCTTCGAACTGATTTCGCAAGCTTTCTCGGACATCGTGATCACGAAGGACGTTCCGGAGGAAGATCTTCAGCAAATTATCGCCATGATCGATTGGATCGGCAGCTACGAAGGCTCGCTATTGACGCTGTTCGGCATCGAAGGCACGGACTGGAAGCGCGATGCGGACAATAAAGTCGCCAAGACGGAAGCCTATGCGCAGCATGAATCGAACAATATCAACTATCAGGCGCAAGCGGGTCTGGCCACCTATTCGGCGCTGAATCCGAATCCGCAGGCGCTGCAGGATTTGCTGAATGCCATCGTAACCCGTAAGGCCGAGCTGGAATCGGTCGCCAACATCAAGGGGCATCAGAGGGGGCTGAGCCGCGCGATCGACATCGTGGAGCCGGGACCTGCAGAGCTGAAGAGCATGGGGGATATCGAGAAGGCCTGGCAGTCCATGGTGATCGATGCCGTGAAAGCGTCGTCTCCCGATAAGGCGGCGGCCATTGTCGACAAGTGGCCGCAGGATCGCGACAAGATGGGCTACCAGGCGATTCTGGACGAGAGGAATGCGGCAGCCAAAGCGATCGAAGCTGCCATGTAGGCAACGGACGGCGATTTCCGTACAGCAACCAGGGGATAGCCCGGCTATCCTTTGGTTGCTGTAATCCCTTGTGAAACGGAGAGGATCGGCAATGCTCTCGCGAAGAAGAACGAACCCGGCGCTGATCGTCGCCTTGCTCCTGTTGACGTTCGCATTCGTGTATCCCTTCTATTACATTTTGATTTTGACGATGAACGACCCGGTCGACGCGCTGAAGGGCGGCATTTATTTCTGGCCGAGGGAATTTACGACAGCCAACTACGTGGAGGTGTTCAGAAACCCCAAGCTGCTGAATTCGTTTCTGATTACTTTGCTGCGCGTGGCTGCCGCCCTTGTGTTCATTCCGTTCCTGAACGCGCTTTACGGGTATGCCATCAGTCATCGCGGACTCGTTTTCCGCAAGTTCTTTACCGCGTTTCCTCTGATTACGATGTATGTGGGCGGGGGAGTCATCCCTTTCTATCTTGTGCTTAACATGCTTCACCTCGTGGATTCGTTCTGGGTGTACATCATACCGGCGCTCTACGTTCCTTTCTATCTGCTCATTTTCAGACAGTACTATTCGGAGTTCGCCCTGGAACTGCGCGAAGCGGCGATCATCGACGGCTGCAACGAGTTCAGGATGTTCATGAGCGTCATGCTGCCGCTGTCGCTGCCGGTCTTCGCTACGGTTGCCCTGTTTACTGCGGTAGCGCACTGGAATGACTGGTTCGTGGCGCAAGCGTACATCATGAATCCCGACTTGTGGCCGCTGCAGACGATTTTGTTGCAGATCGTAAGGAATCAGGACTTGTCCTTTGCGAATTTGACCGTGGTGGACGTTACGAACATTGCCAGCAACCGGATTACGCCCGAGTCGATCAAGCTGACGATGGTGATCGTCGCTACGCTGCCGATTGCGCTCGTGTATCCGTTCCTGCAGAAGTATTTCATCAAGGGAGCGATGATCGGCGCGGTCAAGGAGTAATGAAGGTTCGGCCAAGCGGTGAGAAAAATTGCGGAAAAGCATAGCGAGCGAGGGTTGGACGATGAATGATTTGCGTTTGGAGAACGAATGGATCGAAGCGGTATTTGACGGCCGGTCCGGCGCAATGCTTGCATTGACGAACAAGAAGACGGGCTGGCGCCTGCAGGGCAGAGAGAAGCTTGCCATGTGCTTTCGGATGCTCGTCGCGATGCCTGAGCGAAATAACAATCCCGTGCTTGGGGAGAAGCAAATATTGTCCGCGGTCCGGCGTTCGGAGGATGGGCAGACGCTTGTGTTCACCTGGCAGCATCTGCTGACAGAACATGGCGGAGAGGTCGACATCACGTTTCGGGGAACGGTTGCGCTTGCGGGCGCCCAACTGTCGTTCCGGGGCGAGGTGGAGAATCGTTCGCCTTATCCGGTAGAGGATGTCAGCTATCCGTGCATCGGGGATTTGCGTTCGCCGGAGCCCGGGCAGCCCTTTCACCGGATGAATCCGACCTATATCGGGATGCAGAAGACATCGCTCTATCCACGATTCATGACGGAGCGGGGCTATTGGGGGACGGACGAGCCGGTGCAAATCGTCAGCGATCCGTACAATTCTTTCGTACTGGCGTGCACCGAGAAGGAAGGACTGTATGTCGGATTTCGTGAAACTCAGCTTAAATATTTGGTCGAGTATGCGTTCGATCTGAAGCCGGGCAATGCGACGACGATGGGGCAAACCGTTCCGCAGACGGACGAGATCGGCGGCAAGCCGGTGCATCTCGTCTTCCGTGTCGTGCATCTGCCGTTCGTTCAGCCGGGAGAACGCATGGCGCTCGCCGATATCGTTCTCTGTCCCTATGAGGGAACCTGGCACAGCGGGGCCGATCATTACAAGCAATGGCGGCAGACCTGGTTTCGCCGTGCCAGGACGGCGGCCTGGGCGGATCAAGTGCATGCCTGGCAGCAAATCCAGATCAACTCGTCCGCAGACGAACTCAGACTCCGGTACACACAGCTTGCGGAAATCGGCGAAGAATGCGCTCGTCATGGCGTCGAGGCGATTCAACTGGTAGGGTGGACGATCAAAGGGCAGGACGGCCGTACCCCTTATCACGATATCGACCCGCGGCTGGGGACATGGGAGGAGCTTCGCGCCGCTATCGAGCAAATTCAGGTGATGGGCGTGAAGGTCGTGCTGTACACGAAATATTCGTTCGCGGAGACGGCGACCGACTGGTTCCGCGAGGAGCTGTACAAGCATGCGAGCAAAGATATTTGGGGCGACATTCACAGCTTCCCGGGCTATAATTATATGACGCAAGCGCAGCTTGCCAATATCAATACGCATCGGCTGGCGGTTATGTGTTTCAACAGTGAGGAATGGCGACGGATATCCGTTGAGGAGTTCCGCAAATGTCTGGCGCTTGGCGCCGATGGCATGCTGTTCGACGAGAGCATGCATCATGCCAACTTGCGGTATTGCTTCGACCCCGATCACGGGCATCATGTGCCGGCGTACAACGGGGCTGGGGATGCCTTGCTGGAGGCGGATTTCCACAAGCTGACCGATGAGGATTATCCGGATTTTCTGTATGCGGCGGAAGCGGTGTACGATTTGCAGCAAATGCACTATTCGCTCAGCTACGCTCGCGTCTACGACGCCGATCATATCGCTGTGCAACGGTATATCGATCCTTATGCGCAGATCATGGTCGGGGTCGCCGGCTACGATGACAGGGAGACGCTTAATATTTGTTTGATGTACCGCTATATTATCAGCTACGAATCCTTGCATTTCAAGGGCAGGCTCGAGGATTTTCCGCTGACGCTTGAATATGGCAAGAAGATCGATGCGCTGCGGCGGCGCTACCGCGAGTATCTCTGGGATGCGGAGTATCGGGACACGCTCGGCGCACGCGTGACGGCGGGCGGCAAGCGCTATGGCAGGTACGCGGTGTACAAGAATCAGGCATCGGGCAAGCGGGCCGTCATCGTCGGCAATTTCGAGGGGGCGGAGGATTTACAGGTCGAAGTCGAATGGGACGGTGCGAACGGTGCGATGGTCTGCGCTGCTCCGGAAAGCCCGGAGACGCAACCGTTTGACGGTTGCGCGCTGATTCCGCCAAGGTCGGTGCTGGTGATTATGGAAAGTTAGGGTCGGGAGAATGCGTGAACGGGCTTCGCTCGGAATAAACAGCAGCAGGAGGTGTCGGGGATGAAATGGGGCCGCATATACGATATCAGCATGACGATCGCGGAAGGCATGGCGGTATGGAAAAACTACGAGCATAAGAAGCCGGAGATCGCGAATATGCAAAATCACGGCGAAGGCAAGCCGCACGAGTCCCGGTTGACGATGAACGTGCATACCGGCACACATGTCGATGCCCCGCTTCATATGCTGCCGGACGGCGAGACGATCGAGACGATTGCGCTGGAGCGGCTGTGCGGTCCTGCCCGCGTCATCGATATGACGCATGTGCAAGGCCATATTGCCAAAGAAGATTTGCTTCCTTGCGGCATCGAACCCGGCGAGCGAATTCTGTTCAAAACGTCAAGCTCGTCCAGCGAGTCGTTCGATATGAGCTTTCCGTTCCTGCGTGCGGACGGCGCAGCCTATTTGGCAGAGCTTGGCGTTGCGCTGGTCGGGACGGACGCGCTTGGCATCGAGCGGGCGCAGCCGGATTATCCGACGCATCGCGCGCTGATGCGCCGGGGCGTTGTCATTGTGGAAGGCTTGAGGCTGATGGACGTGGCGCCGGGCTGCTACACGCTCATCGTCGCACCGTTGAAGCTGACGGGGATCGATGCAGCGCCCGCAAGGGCGTTTCTTTTAGGGGATTAGCGGATCATTCGCAGTAGGGGGCAGGAAAAGCATCGTCGCACCGTTGAAGCTGACGGGGATCGATGCAGCGTCTGCAAGGGCGTTTTTTAGGGGATTAGCGGATCATTCGCTGCAGGGGACAGGAAAAGCGCTGCCGAACGACCGGCGGCGCTTTTCCGTGTACGCACATCTCCTCCTGCCACGCATGCATCTTGCCGCTACTGCAGGAGATATCCGAGCCGAATTTATGCCGCAGCCGCCCCCACCGTCTTCATTTTCAAAACTTGATCTGAGGAATCGCTTTCTCTGCCTCGTCGATTTCGAAGAACTTTTCTTCGTGGAAGCCGAATCTGCCGGCGATCAGATTGGCCGGGAAGCTGGCGACGGCCGTATTGAGAGCTTCCACGGTGTCATTGTAAAATTGTCTCGCATAACGGATCTTATCTTCAATTTCGCTCAGTTGTTCCTTGAGATAAAGGAAATTCTCGCTCGCCTTCAAGTCCGGATAATTTTCCGCGACTGCCATCACCCGACTGAGCATACCGGACATCTGGCCGCTGGCCGCCGCTTTCTCGTCCACGGACCCGGCTGCCGCATATTTGGTTCTGAGCTCCGTCATCTGTTGAAGCGTATCTCTCTCATACGAGGTATATCCCGATACCGTTTCGACCAAATTGGGGATCAGATCGAAGCGGTTCTTGATCACGACATCCACTTGCGACCAATTGTTGCGAACCCGGTTGCGAAGCAGGACCAACCTGTTGTACGTGAACGCTACCCATAAGAGCAGGATGATGACGACCGCAAGGCCAATGTAAATTTCCACGTGTGTTGCCTCCTTATTATTTGGCTGAGTTCTGGACCGATGCTGCTTGAAAGGCCATTTCCCGAATTTCACCGTCACGGCATCTCGGCATGAACTTTCCGCCCAAGAATTCATGAATATAGAGGGAAAGCCTTGTTACTACTTAGACCCCCACCGGGGACTCGTCACCGACTCACCATCCGCCGGAGTTACGAACTTTTTCTTCACTATTCCCGTCACTGAGATGCTGTAGCCGGGTTTTGTCCGGTTAAGGCCAACATGCGCAGTGACTGAGATGCTGTAGCCGGGTTTTGTCCGGTTAAGGCCAACATGCGCAGTGACTGAGATGCTGTAGCCGGGTTTTGTCCGGTTAGAGCCAACATGCGTAGTGACTGAGATGCTGTAGCCGGGTTTTGTCCGGTTAGAGCCAGCATGCGCTGTGACTGAGATGCTGTAGTCGGGTTTTGTCATGACTGCGGGCAAGAATAAAATGTTATTTTGGAATTGTTCTACTAGAAAGCGCCGCGTCCGCCGCCACCACCACCGCCACCGCCGCCGGAAGAGAAGGAGCCTCCGGAGTCCCCGGAGGAGGAATCGACAGGTTTGCCCTCGGAAATCATCTTATCGAATGAGGATGTCCATTGGTTCATGTGCATATAGGTAATCGTATCCGTAAGCACGGAGTCCTCTTGATTCATGCCAGGCATATGGATGCGGCCGATCGCTTCCATCTTCTTCGCCACTCCAAGCGGAATGGCGTATACGTAATAATGCTCCCACAAGTGAACGGCTAACGGTTCGCGTGACGCGATCCGGGAATAATCGCGCAAGAAGCGTTTAAATGATTTCCATTTGGCATATTCGGTTTGGCCGCTTTGGGCTCGAAACTCCTCGCTTCTCATTCGGAAGAGGAGCAGGGGCAGCGGGTAAAGCAAGAGAAAGCTTCCTCCAGTGAGCCACCCAATGCCCAACGCCTGAAGCACAGCGACGATGATGAACCAGGCGTATATCTTTTTATTTTTGGGACGTTCTTCGAAATAGTTCAGGCGGTTGACGGAGTCCACGACCTTGTCTTGCCACTTCGTCCATTTATCGTAGAAAGCCTTGGCACTCTTCTTATTCTCCGCCTGCTCGCGAAGCATCGACAGAGACACTTTGCCCGAACGTCCCGTTTTTCCGAAGAACCAATCGACCAGCATCCTTTCGTGAGGGAGCAGCAGACCGTCCTTATTCGTTTTCTTCAATTGGAACGAATAATCGTCTTCCTCCTTGGGGTCAGGCGACTTGACGACTTGCATGGAGACGTACTTCTTCCGCACAAGATCGAGTAAGGTGGCCATCAAGTCTCCCGTGTTATTGCGGCGCTTCATTAAATAACTCACGACGGCTGGCGATACGTCGCCGGGAAGCTCGCGATAATACTTGTGTTTCCAGTCAGGCTTGTACGGCTTGCCGAATTTGTTATAGAGAAGGGCCCCGACAAGCAGGTGAATGAGCATTAATGCGAAAAAGATGATCAACATGATGGTCGTGAAATCGTCGTCATCTGGATATTTCCAATTCTCTTCTTCCTCCAGGATCTGTTCGAGCATCGGTTCGGAACTGATCTTCGAGCTGTCAGGGACATAGAGATCGGGAAACAGGAGCCTTACTTCAAACATCTTGTAGGCGGGCAAGGGACTCACTTGAAACCTCACGATGCTCTCGTCCAGTCGTTCGATGGCGCCTTCCAGCGGTCCATGCCCGAACGCCTTGATCTCCTCTTGCCGCGCTCCTTCCGGGAATTCCACGTCGATTTGAACCGTACCCAGCGTATTCCCGTTCGACTCGTCGAAAAACTTCCAATAAAGCTCGGCAGTGTCCTCATACACTTGCACGACGTTCTTGAGCGAATAAGTGAATTCGAAAACCTTCGTTTCGTCCTCGGACGCGCTATAGATTCTATACTGAATGCGGTTTCCGTCGCTTGTCTCTTCATATTCAAGCGGTATATATTCTTGGTCCGAAACTTCGTAGGCTTGAAAGTCTTCGATCCCGTCAGAGCCCGACGTATCGAGATCGACGAGAATTCCGTTAAACACCCCATGGAATTCGTAGCTGTCCGTTTCCGTTACGTGCATGTTGCCGTCGGTGTCGATGAGGGCGTGTATGTTCACATCTTCAATTTGGAACCAGCGATCCTCCGCACTGGCAGTCTGGAGGGATAAAAACAGGAATAGCGAAAGCAGGAGTGTGAAAACTTTGGACACTGAGGTCATAGGGGCGCAAATTCCTCTCCGGGATCATTCGACAATATATTCATAATATCGACATAGTTTGGACAAATGTTAACATCAAAAAAAGCGCCCCGAGCGGGTTGACGTTCGGCGGCGCTTTTTCGATAATGACGATGCTTATTCTTGATCTTGCCGCACGATCTGGGCGATGATTTCCGCTTCCTTCTCGTCGTTATGGGCTTTCACCCAGCGATGGAGGACGCAGGCGTCGACGATGACCCAGACCAGCAGGGCGAGGCCTGCGATTCCGGCAATTGCGAGCGATATGCCCGAGCCTGCCGTCCACTCTTCGTCGTGGACAGCGAGCGTGATGATGAAAATATAATAGGCAATCAGCGCGACGAGGAACAGGAAGAGCTGCACGATGCCGCCGGCAAAGCGGCGCATATAGAACCGATGCGCGCCCAGATGGCCGCCCAGCAGCATGACATAGGCCAGCACGACGGATTTCTCCACATGGCCGAGCTCCGAGCGCAACAGGAACAACTGCTCCATCGTCAGATCGGCTTTTGTCTTCATTAGAAAGTACCCGGAATAGGCGGATGTTGCTGTGACAGCATGCCGTTTACAATTTGATACTCCAATGCGCGATTATGATCCTTGACCCAGGTGTGCAACAGGAAGGCGTCGACGACCCACCAGATCCACGTTGCGATCATTCCGATGACGGTAATGGAAAGAATGAGCATGGCGACGGCGGAGCCCGTCTTCTTCATGTAAAATCGATGTCCCCCGAAGATGCCGAGAAAATACCACAGTACATATGCGAGAAGCATGTTCTTGCCCTGGCTCTTTACTTCGGAATCGAGCAGGAGGAGCTGTCTGGCGTCCAATCTGCTTTTTAGCGCAACCATGTCGTACACGACATTCACCTCACTGTAGAATTGGAAACGATTGACGTTGCTAGTCGAATTTTATCAACTTTTTGTCGAATATACAATCGGAATTTTCCTTTCAAGCATGTATATGCGCGATTCCTCCTGTTGAGATCATGAATTGTTAAATGTAAAATGGGAGGAAATGCGGGAAACGGATGTGATCGGATGGGCCGGTTGATCGTGCGAGGCGGACGCGCGGTGCTGCCGCATGAAGTTATCGAAGCGGACGTTATTGCGGAAGGCGGGCGCATTGCGGCGATCGGAACCGGCTTCGCGGAATGGACGCAGCCGGGCGATACGGTGCTGAACGCGGAAGGCGGCTGGGTGCTGCCCGGGCTGATCGACCTGCACTGCGACGCGATCGAAAAAGAGACGGAACCGCGTCCGAACACGCTGTTCCCGATGGCGATGGCGTTCATGGAATTCGAGAAAAAGCTGGCTGGGCACGGGATTACGACGATGCTGCATTCGTTGTCGCTCGGCGTCGGGCTCAGCTTGCGCGGAGAGCATCTGGTCGCGGAGATGATCGATTTGATCCGCGCTTGCCGCGATGAGCATGCGATGATCCGGCATGGCATTCATCTGCGCTATGAGGTGTCGCATTTGACCGGACTGGCGCTTGCGCGGAGGCTCATCGCGGAAGGTGCGATCGATTATTTGTCGCTGATGGACCACGCGCCCGGCATCGGGCAATACCGCCGTCCCGGCGCATTTCAGCGATATGTCATGAAGAACCAGGGCGTCGGGCCGGAGGAAGTCGAGCGGATCGTGGCGGAGCTCGCCGAGCGGCGGGGGTTGATCGATTGGAAGGCGCTCCGCGCGTTGACCGCCGAGGCGAGAGGGCGGGGAATCGCGGTCGGCTCGCATGACGACGATACGCGGGAAGCCGTGGAGCGGTCGCAAGGGTTCCATGCAGCCATTTCGGAATTTCCGCTGAACCTGGAAACGGCGAAATACGCGACCGAACGCGGGATGCACGTATGCGTAGGAGCGCCGAACGTCGTTCGCGGCGGATCGCATGACGGCAACTTGAACGCGGCTGACGCGGTTCGCGCTGGCGCGGCGAACATTCTCTGCTCGGACTACCATCCGGCTTCGCTGCTGCACGCGATCTTCGAATTGCACCGGCAGGGCGTAGCACTGGAAGCCGCGACGGCGATGGGAACGCTGCTTCCGGCCCAAGCGATCGGACGCGGGAGCGAGACCGGCTCGATCGAACCGGGCAAAGCCGCCGACCTGATCGTCGTGCGCCAGTGGCGGGACGTACCGCTCGTTGCGGCGACGGTCGTGGACGGCGTCATTGTGTACGAGGGCAGGTACAGGTACTAAGGGAAGGGAAGCTACCGGGCTGAAGGGGGAGGGGCACATGGCAAAGAAGCAGACGGCGAAGAAGCAGACGACTAAGAAGCAGTTTGCCGTAATCGGGTTGGGCCGATTCGGTTCGAGTCTGGCCGGATATTTATCGAAAATGGGGTACGAGGTGCTGGCGGTCGACGAGAGCGAGGAGCGGGTTCAGGCGGTGGCGAACACCGTGACGCATGCCGTTTCGGCGAATTCGACCGACGAGGAAGCGATGCGAGCGCTCGGCATTCGCAATTTCGACGTCGTCGTCGTGGCGATCGGGCAGGATATCCAGTCAAGCATATTGACGACATTGATCCTGAAGGATCTGGGCGTGCCTTCTATTATTGTCAAGGCTCAGAATGAGCTTCACGGCAAGGTGCTGCATAAGATCGGCGCGGACAAGGTCGTGTTTCCGGAGCGGGACATGGGGCTGCGCGTCGCCCATCAATTGGTCTCGCCGAACATTTTGGAGCACATCGAGCTGTCGCCGGAATACAGCATCGTGGAGATGAAGGCGCCGTCCGTCATGGTCGGTCAAAACTTGAAGCAACTCGATATTCGCGCCAAGTACAATTGCAACGTGCTGGCGGTCAAACGCGACGGACAGATGAATATTACGCCGCGCGCGGACGAACCGATCGAAGCGCAGGACGTACTCGTCATCGTCGGTCGCAACGATCAATTGACAAAGATGGAGCAGGCTTATGCCGAATCATGAAGGCTATATCGCTTCGGCGGCGAATCTGCGCGTGAAAGCATGGGCGAAGCTGACGGAACGCAAGCATCGCGAGCGGGAGGGCAAGTTCCTGCTGGAAGGCGTTCACCTGGTGAAGGAAGCGCTGCTGGCGGGATGGCCGCTTGAATGCGTGGCTTATGACGCAGGTGCGGGCGTGCCGGCGGAGCTGGCGGCTTGGGCGGAAGCGGATGCAGGCGTGGGCGTGGGAAATGCGGGAGAATTGGAAGAGGCAGGCCAATCGGCTGATTTGGCGCGGAGCAGCGGCGCGGCGCGCCGTGGTCCGGCCTGGATTCCCGTGTCGCCGGAAGTGATCGCCAAGTGCAGTCAATCGGAGACGCCGCAGCCGGTGTTTGCCGTGGCGATGAAGCGGGCGGGTGTCGCGGATTTGACGCGCGAATTCGGAATGACGGGGCGGCAATTGAACGACCGGACGTCCGAGGCAGGGCCCGGGCGGGATCGTAAGCCGGTAGGCGAGGCAGGATCAGTTGCACAGGGGAATCATTCGTCCGGTGCGGCTGCTCCGATGTTCGACCCGGAGTCGGCGCTCGTGGTTGTGCTGGACGGCGTGCAGGACCCGGGCAACGTCGGCACGATCGTCCGCAGCGCGGCCGCATGCGGTGCGACTGCGGTCGTACTTGGCCGCGGCACCGCCGACATCTGCAATGCAAAGACGCTCCGCGCCACGATGGGGGCGTTGTTTCACGTTCCCGTCATCGAGGCGGACCTGACGGAGCTGCTGCCGCAGGCAGTTGAAAGTGGCATCGTCGTTGTCGGCACCAGCCTGCAAGCGGCGCGTTCTTGCTACGAGTGTGACTTCCGCCGCGGCGTCTGGCTTGTGTTCGGCAATGAAGGCAGCGGAATGTCTGCCGCGGTGTCTGGCAGCGTGAGCGAACACGTCATCATCCCGATGACGGGCCACGCCGAATCGCTGAACGTCGCCATGGCTGCGACCGTGCTTCTGTTCGAGGCTCAGCGGCAGCGAATGGATGAATCCGTTGCAGCATTAGGCTCTTAAAAGCAAGGCTGTGTTCCGCTTCAATGATGCTTATGACTCCGACCCCTTAGGGATACAAAATCGGGAACCGAATCGGGAAGCAATAGATGGATTTCTCGTTACTACTTAGGTCCTCTAACAGAAAACTAATTGCCCGCGCAGAGCAGCAGAGAGCGAGTTGAGGATGGAAAGGTTTTGTTTGCGGAGGGTAGAGATGAAACTGCGAGCGCGAGCAAATTGCTG